>Ga0210388_10000010_pt1 | contig 378538 bp, 338 predicted proteins | sample IncBWC19OmetaG_FD_155485 | JGI IMG/M metagenome (GOLD analysis project Ga0210388, IMG submission 155485) | Forest soil microbial communities from Barre Woods Harvard Forest LTER site, Petersham, Massachusetts, United States - Inc-BW-C-19-O ... | reverse complement strand
TCAGAACGTCGCGAGACAGTTCGGTCCCTATCTGTTGTGGGCGCAGGAGATTTGAGAGGACCTGTCCTTAGTACGAGAGGACCGGGATGGACGAACCTCTTGTGTTCGAGCTGTCATGCCAATGGCATCGCTCGGTAGCGAAGTTCGGTTGTGATAACCGCTGAATGCATATAAGCGGGAAGCACTCCTCAAGATAAGATCTCCCAACCCTAAGGGATAAGAAGGGCCCAGGAAGACTACCTGGTTGATAGGCTGGAAGTGGAAGTGTGGTGACACATGTAGCTTACCAGTACTAATCGCCCGTTCGGCTTGACCATAAAATTTACTCGGTGCATTAAAAGCAGCCGTCAGCACTCAGCCTTCAGCTTTCAGTTCGAAACTGTTCGAAAGCGGAGGCGACTTTAGTGACTCGTCAGAAACTGGACGAGAATGAAGACTAGTACTGATGGTTGTGCGCCGACGAGATTTTCGAAGTCTTGTCGATTTAAAGAACGTAAGACCCAATCTATTCAGTTGTGAGAGATCGTCTCTCGTGCTCTTTGAAAAGCTCGTCGCGAAAGCGACACCGAGATGGCGCAGAGATCCTTCGCTGAAAGGCGCTCAGGATTTCGGCAGCAGGCTCCCATTCGCCGCCTAACGGCGGCTCCATTCACGCCTGCTAAGCGCCTCAAGTTGTCGGTGATCTTACCGCGGGGGTTCCACCCGTTCCCATCCCGAACACGGAAGTTAAGCCCCGCAGGGCCGATGGTACTGCACGCGAAAGTGTGTGGGAGCGTAGGTCGTTGCCGGCATTAAATAAGGGCCAGTCTGAGAAATCAGATTGGCCTTTTCCTTTGGGAACTGAAGCGGTGTGTGGCGCGGGCGCCCTCGCCCGCGAAAGTTTGCGGTGAAGGGGATCTGTGAGGTCATAGATTGAGCTCTGAGTTTACCCACAGCCAAGGATAGTCCTCTGGCTTCTGAACCAAACCTCTCCGCACTGGATTCTGCCGAATATACTCGGCTTTTTCTTTAAGGCTTTCGTCCGACCTCAGCACGTGATCGAAAGATTCTTCCTCCCAGACCGGACCAGAGCGATGCTGAAGCTTATTGATCCGATGAGCCGTTGTGCTTTTCATACATTGCAGGATGTCGACCGCGGGATGGGGCCAGCCGTTTTCATCTCGCAGAGGTTCGAAGAGCAGGTGCACGTGGTCGGGCATCACCACGATGGCGTGCAGGTGGATTCTGGGTGCCCAGACGGTCGCGGGCGAGGGCGCCCGCGCCACGCCCGCTTCGCACAGGCAGTGTTCTAGGACGAGATCGCGGGCACTCTCGGGGAGAGGCAGGCGCGCGCCTGTGCAGAAGGTGACAAAAAGAGCCGTATCGGCTTTTTGTAGATGTGGCAGGCGCCGCCGGTAGTGATATTTCGCGAGTCGCGGCTGGCTGGACATGTTGATGCTGGAAGTCTTCGCTCAAATGTCAGCATCGGCTAGGAGCGATTATGTTGTCTGTGATGGCCGAACAGGCTGGATAGGCCATTGCTTGAGGAGAAACTTGGCGGGCGGGGGCGCCCGCCCCACACGTGTGTGGGAGCCCTTCGACTTTGTTCAGGGTAAACTGCGGTCGTTGCCGGCATTAAATAAGGGCCACACTCAGAAATGAATCTGGCCTTTGCCTTTTTCTGGGGACTAATTTCCTACACGATTTTTTACTTGATGCTCTACACATGCAGAGCTAACATACGAGCGTATTAGAGCTTTCCCCCGGCGTACTGACAAGAAGATCCGTTCATCTTCCGTGCTTGATCTCAGCTGAATGGGTGGCTCATCAAATTCGCATCTCTGAGAGGAGTGCCATGCTAAGGGATATGTTTCGCATGGTGTATGCACCGATTTGTGTTGTTTTCCTAATGACCGGCAGCCTGCTGGCCGTTACCGGAAGAGTCATCCACACATTTCAGGGCGGAGGGAACGGGGAATATCCCCTCGGAACCCCCGTCATAGACTCGGCTGGAAATCTTTTTGGCAGTGCGCTCAACAGTGACGGAGCGCCGCTTATATACGAACTTTCACCTTCCGGCGGTGGTTGGAATTATCAAGTTATCTACTGGTTTTCGGGAGGTCAATCGACCTCACAGTTGCTGTTCGATGGCTCCGGTAATCTGTATGGCACGACGCAAGCCGGCGGCGCGAACAATCTAGGCACAGTTTTCGAGTTGACGCAGAGCAGAGGCATATGGACCGCGAATACGCTCTACAGTTTCGGTGGATACCCGACCGATGGGACTAATCCGGTTGCAGCTTTGATTTTTGATTCAGCAGGCAATTTGTATGGCACGACCTTGAAGGGCGGAACCTTTGGAGCAGGCACGGTGTTTGAGCTGTCTTCCGATGGTTTGGGAGGCTGGGTGGAAAGCCTGCTTTATGAATTCGAAGGCAAACCGGATGGAGCAAGTCCCGAGTCACCTGTCGCCTTCGACGCCTCAGGCAATTTGTTCGGAACCACGTCAGGAGGCGGCAGCAGTGAAGAACAGTATTGCTTTTTAAATCAATTCGGCGGCTGTGGCACGCTGTATGAACTCACTCCCGGGGCGGGGGGCTGGACTGAAACCGTGGTGCATGATTTCGGGGCCAGCAGTTCTGATGGGCACTGGGCTTTCAGTGGGGTGATTTTCGATGCGAGTGGAAATATGTACGGTACCACCCTCGCAGGGGGCGGCGGTGGAAACTGCGATGCCGGCTGCGGAATTGCCTATGGGTTTTCGCCTGGCGCCGGAGGGGTATGGACTGAACATATTCTCGCCAACTTCAACTATAAGCAGAACCTGCTGGGAGGGTCTCCCGTGGGCCTTGTGTTTGATGCCTACGGAAATCTCTACGGTGCGGCTCAACTGGGGGGCGCTGGCAATGAGGGCACGATTTTTACTCTGCGTCGCAATGCCCATGGATTCACGCCAATAGTTCTCTACAACTTCACGGGCGGAACGGATGGAGCTGAACCCGTCGGAGTGGTTTTCGACGCCATCCGCACTCATCTCTATGGAATAGCTTTTCTAGGCGGTAATGGCCAGGGAGGACTTGGGGATGGCACGGTTTTCGTTGGCCATCAGTAGGGTTGTTGAGAGGCGGCGCAAGCTGCCTTCTTAGATTTGTTCTGGGAGGCTTGGCGACGACTAAAGGCGGGCTGGCAAAGCAGACTTCTCACCGTTGAAGCGGTTCGGAATAACAAGGGTTTCGAGAGTAGGCTTTGCGGCTGGAGCTTGCTTGGCGGGCTTGCGGCTTCGCCAGGTCTTTGCTGGCTCTTTCGCCCATCCGGGCTTGATCATCTGCTTCGTGGTGCCCACGGCTTGCATTCTTGCGCCGCTTCGCGGCTCGCCCGTGCGGCCTCAGCGGCTAAAGCCGGTCATTCCTCGAATCAGAGCGGCGCGGCTGAAGCCGTGCCCTTTCAAAGCAGCTTCGGATCGAGGCAACTTCAACGGCGACGGACAGGAGTGTCCGTCCCACACGTTCCGTTTTGGGAATGGGGCGGCGTTGGGATGTGGATTTGTCTTGACTTCAAATTTCGGGATTGGGGATCATTAAGGGATAGGCGGATTGGCTGAGATTTGGCCCCTTCGGACGGGATCGTCCGAGGGGGTTTTTGTGTCTGGGGTAGGGATGCGAGCCAAACGCGCGTTTTATTGCCTCGCAAAGTGCGCGAGGCTTCGCGCGGCTCGCTCGGGTCCTTCGGCGACGAAAAGATGTCGCCTCAGGATGACAATTCCAATTCCCCACGCAGGTCGTATCAGGATGACGAGCAAAACCCCCGCCACCCGCGCGTGGGTGATCCGGACACCCAGGGGGTGAGATCTGGAGTCGGTGCGCTATGTCCCACTTCTCGCAAAGGCGGCGAGAAGCGGGGCACCCAGTTGAAATCAAGTGGTGAGAGGAGTGAATCGGTGATGAGTATTGGTGTGGTGGTTGGGGATTTGATGGCTGTGGCGGAGGTTGGGAGTTTGTGGGCGGAGGCGGAGCGGTGGGGGCCGGTGGTTACGGGAAAGCGGCGAGGGGAGATTGCGGAGGCGGCGTTTTTGGCGAAGGTGGCTAGCTTGGGATTTACAGTGTCGAAGACCTGGGGCGATAGCGATCGCTATGACTTTGTGGTGGATGGCGGGGCTGGCTTGCGGCGGGTGCAGGTGAAGTCGGCGCATTGCGAGGGCGAGGACGGCGGATACAGTTTTCGGACGCATGATCACTCGTTCAGGGCTTATTGCGCGGAGGACATTGATGCTCTGGTTGCGTATGTGGTGCCGAAGGACGCGTGGTATGTATTTCCGGTGAAAGTGTTTCAGCGGTTGCGGTCTTTGAAGTTGTTTCCGGAGACGCGGAAGAAGAGATCGAAGTTTGAGAAGTATCGCGAGGCTTGGGGGATTTTGCGGAAGTAGGTTGGGATATTCCGTGATTACCAATCGATGCGTTTGGTTCCAGCCACCAGATCGAAATGGCGATCGCGGCTTAGGAGCGGAAGAGAATGTTGACGGCAGAGTGCGGCGATCCAAAGATCGTTGGTTGGAATCGGCTTGCCCTTGCGCTTTAGTTCGAGGCTGATCTCTGCGTAATAATGCGTGGTCGGCTCCTGAATGTCCAACACTTGGCAGTCATTGAGCAGTTCCGTGAGCCAGTTTTCGTAGCTGGCGCGATGGCGCGACTGGGCGATGCCGTGGCGATACTCGCCGAGCACAATCACGGGGAGCACTATCTGATCGGCACGAGCGAGAACGGCGACCGCCCCGGGATCATCGTCGGCCGCGGCCGACAGCGCGTTGGTATCAAGAATCATTTATTAGAAAATCAGTGCCAGACTTCCCGATCGATCCGCTCGAAGGCTTCTTCCACCCGCTTTTCGATCTGCTTTCTCTCCTTATGCAGGTATTTGAGCTTTCCGAGATGTTTCATCCACGGCTTTTCCTGGGAGGTTATTTTCAGTTTTTCCTGGACTGCCTCGGTAACCAGCTGGCGCAGGGGAATACCGCGCTGGGCGGCGGCTGACTTTGCGCGGCGGAACAGGAAATCGGGAATTTCAAGGGTCGTCTTCACATGCCCATATTACCATATTTATGGGTCATGCTACATTGGAGGCGAAATTCCTAGAGAAAGAATGGGAGGAACGGTGAAATATCTTGCGATTGTGTTTCTGGCGGTGACGGCGATGACGCAAAACTCGACACAGGCGCCGACGCAGATGGATCGGGCGCAGGCGGCGGAAAATGGCGCGGCGGTGAAGGATCTGGCGGCACAGGTCCCGGCGGCGCGGCCGGAAGATGTGAAGTCGAGGGAGGCGCTGCTGGCGGCGATTTATGACGTCATCTCCGGTCCGGCGGGCGAGCGCGACTGGAACCGGTTTCGTTCGTTGTTTGTACCGCAGGCGCGGTTCACGGCGGTAGGGCGGAAGCCGGACGGAAGCGTGTCGGTGACGTTGTTAGGAGTGGATGAGTTCATCGGCATGGCGGGCGCGGTGTTCAAGAGCCAGGGATTTTACGAGAATGCGATGGTGAACCGGGTGCAGACGTTTGGAAATGTTTCGCAAGTGTTCAGCAGCTATGAATCGCGGAATGAAAAAGGCGGGAAGCCGTTTGAGCGCGGGATCAATAGCATTCAGATGTTCGACGATGGAAAGCGCTGGTGGGTGTTGAGCATTTTGTGGGATACGGAGCGGCAGGGGAATCCGTTGCCGAAGGCGATGGAAAAGAAGTAGAGAGGCTAAAGCCCTGGTTAGAGCGCCAGCTTTACGGTTGTTGCGGCTTGTCGACGCGGGTGACAAGGCTAACCCCGCCCCTAGCGCACAGAACGCGCTAGGAACGGGGCACCCGCGCTATTTAAGCGGCGGCAGATCCAGGGCTTGCAGTATGTGGTTTGCGGCGTCGGCGCCGGAGCGGACGCAGTCGGGGACGCCGATGCCGTGGTAGGCGTTGCCGGCGAGGGCGAGGTTGGGCAAGTCGCAGCAGGCTTGCTCGATGGCGAGAATTCTTTCGATGTGGCCTACGTTGTACTGCGCCATGGCGTTATTCCATTTGTATATGCGAGTGAAAAGCGGGTCGGCGGTGAGATTGAGGATTTGTCTGAGTTCTTGTTTGGCGAGGCTGAGAATTTCTTCGTCGGTTTGATCGAGGATGGCAGGGTGGTGTGCGCCGCCGAGGAAACAGCGGATCAAAGCGCGGTCTGGGGGAGCGCGGTGGGGAAATTTGTTATGGACGAAGGTTGCGGCCAGCAGGCGCTTCCCTTCACTGCGCGGGACTAGAAATCCGAAGCCGGGCGGAAGGCTTTGCCGGACCTGCCGATTGTAGGCGAGCGCGACGGTGACGGAAGAAGTGTATTCGATGGCGGCGAGAGCGCTGGTTAGCTGGGCGGGCAATCCAAGGCGAGCGGCGACTGGGGCGGAAGTCGAGATGATCACGGCGTCGAATTGATCTGAGGCGTAGCCGGCGGAGACCAGCCAACTGGTGTCCTGCCGTTGAATGGCTTGCACTGGAGTGTTGACGTGCAGAGCGGAGGGAGGTAGGTGGGAAATAATTGCGTCCGCCATTTGCTGCATACCGTTTTTCAGCGAGGTAAAAAGAGGCTTGGGTGCGGCGAGCTTTGGCGTTTTCTGGAGTGCGGAGATCATTGCGCGGCCGAGGCTGCCGTGGCTGGCTTCCATATCGGCAAAACGGGGCAGAACGGCACGCAGGCTGAGATTGTCGGCCTGGCCTCCGTAGACGCCGGAGAGTAAGGGGTCGGCAAGGCGATCGACCACTTCCCTGCCGTAGTGGCGCTCGACAAAGGAGGCGACACTTTCGTCTGTTGCGGACTTTCTCTTAGGGTGAAACCACTCCTGCATCATGCGGAACTTGGTACGGGTGGAAAATAATGGCGACCAGATGGCGGGCAGCATTTTGGTGGGGACCATGAACATGAGGCCGTCGGGCATGGGGACGAGACGGCCGTTCACCAAGATGTAGGTCTTGCGATCGCGGTCGTTGGAGCCGATTAGTTGGTCGGCTAATCCGACTTCGCGGCAGAGGTCGGCGGCCCAGGGTTTTTCGGTGAGGAAGGAATCGGGGCCGGCTTCGACGAGGCATCCGTCGATGGATTCGGTGAGGAGGACGCCGCCGAGGCGTGGAGAGGATTCGAAGAGGCTGTACTCGACTGCGACGCCAGCGCGGCGGTGCTTTTCTAGCGCGAATGCGGCTGAGAGACCTGAGATGCCTCCGCCGACGATGGCGATGCGTTTCATGTGAAACTGCCGACCAGGTCGGCGAGAGCCGCGGTGAGCAACGGCGAATCATTCAATGACTCGGCGCGGGTGAGACGCATGCCTTGTTTCTCTGCGAATTGTTTGAAGTTGATGTCAATGTCGTAGAGGACTTCTACGTGGTCACAGAGGAATCCGATGGGTTGAATGAAAACGGCTTTGTGGCCGTTTTGTTTGCGGCCAAGAATTGTGTCTTCGACGGTGGGGCCTAGCCAGGGGCCTCCGGACATGCCTTGACTCTGAAATGCGAAAGTCCAGTCTTCGGGCGCGAGGGCGGCTTGCTTTGCTACTAACGCGGCGGTTTCTTTGGCTTGGCGCTCGTAAGGGTCGCCTTCGGTGATGGTGCGCTGCGGGACGCTGTGGGCGGTGAAGATGATCGGAATGTTCGGGGGCCGGCTGGCACGGAGTTTTTCGGCGAAGGCTTGAATTAATAAAGGATGGTCGTGCCAGGAGTCGACGAAGTCGATGGTGAACGGCGGATTCTCTTTGGCCAGTGCGGCGCGATAAAGGCCGACGCTGGTGCGGGAATTCTGGGGCGCGAGGCAGATGACGACGGCGTGATTGACGCCATCGGAAATCATGGAGCGGACAGTGTCCGCGATGTAGGGGTGCCAGTTGCGCATGCCGATGTAGACTTTGAGGCCGAGTTTGTGGGCGAGAAGTTCGGCTTGTTTCTTGGTTAGTTCGGTCAGCGGGGAGCGGCCGATCAGGCTGTAACGGTGTTGGATTTCTTTGATAGATTCTGGTGGAACGGGACGGCCTCCGGTTACGCGTAGGAGGAATTCAGGGATCTGGTCGACGGAGTCGGGGCTGCCGTGGGCCAGGAGCAGGACGGCGGTGGTCGCGGGATTGGCGGCTTTTGTCAACGTCAAAGTCTTAACCACAGAGGGCACAGGGGTTCACAGGGTACCCCGATCCTGCACGAATTTTGCGAGGGCCTTTACGTTTTCTACTGGAGTTTCGGGCAGGATGCCGTGACCCAGATTAAAGATGTGGCCGGGACGTCCAGCAGCGCGGCTAAGGATGTCTTCGGCGCGGGATTTCAGTTCTGACCAGCCGGCAAAGAGCAATACTGGATCTAGATTGCCCTGTACGGCTTTCTTGTTACCTAGCTTGGCCCAGCCTTCATCGAGCGGAATGCGCCAGTCTAAACCGATTACGTCGGCACCGGTTTCCTGTATGGAGGGTAGGAGCGTGGCGGTGTCAGTGCCGAAATAGATGACGGGCGCGCCGGTGGCTTGCAGTTTCTTCACCAGGTCGGTGGTCCGTGGCAGGACGTAGCGGCGATAGTCTTCTACGCTGAGGCAGCCGACCCAACTGTCGAATATCTGGATGGCGTCGGCCCCGGCGCGGACCTGTTCGGCGGCGTATTCGGAGGTGACGGCGACAAGCTTGCGCTGGAGTTCATCCCAGATTTCTGGGGACGAATACATCATTTTCTTGGTGTGGACGTAATTGCGCGAGCTGCCACCTTCGATCATGTAGCTGGCGAGGGTGAAAGGAGCGCCACAGAAGCCGATGACTGGAAGACGGTCGCCGAAGTGCCGACTTACCAGGCGGATGGCTTCGGAGACATAGCCGAGATCGGCGGCGCGATCGGTGCGAAGGTTAATCACATCTTCCCTGCCCCGAATTGGCTTCTCGATGACTGGACCTTCGCCGGGAGAAAAATGGAATGGCGTGCCCATGACTTCGAGCGGGAGAAGCAGGTCGGCAAAGATGATGGCAGCGTCAACTCCCAGGATTTCGGCGGCGGTGATGGTGACATCCGCGGCGACTTGGGGCTGCTTGCAGATTTCGATCAGAGAATACTGCTTGCGGACGGCACGGTATTCGGGCATGTAACGTCCGGCCTGGCGCATGAACCATACCGGAGTGCGGTCCACAGGTTGGGCGCGGCAGGCTCTTACGAAGCGAGATTCGGGGGCGGACATGCAGCATTAAATCTAGCATTTTTCAGGCAATCCATTGGGCGCGGGCTGTGTCCACATTGAGGGCTCTAATTAAGGAAGCGAGCCGAACGCGCGATTTAGCGGGTCGCACAGAACGCGACCCGTTCGCGCGGCTCGCTCAGATCCTTCGGCGGCCAAAAGCCGCCACCTCAGGATGACAACACCGACAGTTGCCCCTTCGAGTGAGGGGCATCAAGAGAGATAACGTTCGGCGGCCGGGGGGTGGGCCTATGATTTAGGTAGTCCGACAGAGGAGGTGCTGGCATGGCAGCGAGCCAGGTAGTTTTGTATTTCGAGAGGCAAGAGGATGCCGTGCTGTTTGCCCTGGCGGCTAGTTCGGCGATGTCAGCTGAAGGATCGACGCGGGTAAAAGAGGCAGGCGCCAGGATTGCGACCGAAGTCTGCAAAGCCAGCCGGATTACCACTGAGGGAGTATTGAACAGTGGTGAAGAGGAAGAAGCGCCGCGGCAAAGGGTTGCGTAGGTAGTTTAGTCTGACCAGGGTTGGGGGCGGCGATCCCAACGGTGCTGGCGGAGTGTTCGTAAGAGTGAGGCGTCCAGCGGGCCAGCGTCGCTTGCGGCAAGATTTTCATGTACGTGATTGGGGCGCCTCATGCCCACGATGGTCGTGCTCACGACCGGATTCGAAAGAATAAAACGCAACGCCATCTCGGGCAGGGTCATGCCCTTCGGCAGAACTTTCTTCAGTTTGTCTACCCGGGTTACGGTGTTGGTTAGGTTCTCCGGGCCGAAATAGAGTGAGCGCCAGTCGTTCGTGGGGAATCTGGTTTCGGCGGTCAACCCGCCGGCGAGGCTGCCTTCATCGAGTGGGACGCGGGCGATGACGCCGATGTTCAACTCACGACAGACTGGAAATAGCTTATCTTCGGGAGATTGGTCGAAGATGTTGTAGATCACCTGGACCGCATCGACGAGGCCGGTGCGAAGAGCACGGATGCCGTTCTCGGGCTCCCAGCGATTGAGGCTCAGGCCAAAGGAGCGGATCCAGCCGTCGCTTTTTAGCTTTTCGACTGTCTCGCGGAAGTCGGGCTCGTCGGTCCAACTGTCATCCCAGACGTGGAATTGAAGCAGATCGATGGATCTGATCCCGAGCTTTTCGCGGATCAGGCGGGCGTATTTGAAGACGTGATCTATCGGGAAAACATCTTGGTATTTGTACCGGGCGGAGGCTGGCCACTTGTCGTTCAGCGGCGGAATTTTGGAAGCGGCATAGAGGCGCTTGCCGGGGTTGCGGGAGATAATCTGTCCGAGCAGGGCGTCGCTGTGGCCAGTGCCGTAGGACCAAGCGGTGTCAAAGAAATTGCAGCCGAGATCGACGGCGAGTTGCAAGGCGGCGAGCGATTGGGCATCGTCGGAGCCGGTCCAATCGCCCATGCCCCAGAGTCCGTGAGCGATTTCGCTGACTTCGAAGTTGGTGCGGCCTAGGGTGCGGTGGTTCATGGCTCCGTAGCCCCATTGTTCGTGGTGCGGCCTTAATTAAGGAAGCGAGCCAAACGCGCGTTTATCGGGTCGCACAGAACGTGACCCTTCGCGCGGCTCGCCCAGATCCTTCGCTGCGCAAAGAACGCTTGCTCAGGATGACAACTTACTTGTGGTCGTCGCGATTGACAGACTTGCCCAACCCTTCTTAACATAGGAGTTCACTCCGAAGCTCCCTAGGACGGATCGTTTCACGATGTGTGAGTTGCACATCTTACCTTCTACAAGCAAATCATTATGATCTCAGTCAAACAGCTTACCAAGAAGTACGCGCGCAACCTTGCGGTTGACCACATTTCTTTCGAGGTGCAGAAAGGCCAGATTGTGGGCTTTCTGGGACCGAACGGTGCGGGCAAGACGACCACCATGCGCATGCTGACGTGCTTTATGCCGCCTACGTCGGGCGGCGCGACGGTGGCCGGATTCGATGTGCTGGAGCAGCCGCTCGAAGTCAAAAAGCGCATTGGATATCTGCCTGAGTCTCCGCCACTGTATCCGGAAATGGAGACTGGGGAATATTTGACTTTTGTAGGCAAGCTGAAGGGTCTGTCCGGCGCCGAGCTTAAGAAGCGAGTCGACTACGTTTGTGAACGCTGCGCGGTTGCCGATGTGAGAAATAAGCTGCTGGGGCGGCTTTCGAAAGGGTATCGGCAACGGGTGGGATTGGCGCAGGCGATCATTCACAATCCGGATGTGCTGGTACTCGACGAGCCGACGGCCGGGCTTGATCCCAAGCAGATTAACGAGACTCGCGACCTGATCAAAGGGCTGGCGGGCGATCACACGATTATTCTGAGCACGCACATTCTGCCGGAAGTCGAGCAGACGTGCGAACAGGTGGTCATCATTAGTAAAGGCAAGTTGGTGGCCACGGATTCGGTGACGAACCTGCAAAACCGGGCGCGGGGAGCGGAATCGCTATTGGTGGAAGTGGGAGCGCGGGATGGAGCGGTTGACGCCGCGGTTGTGGTAGCCCGGCTGCAACAGATTCCAGGAGTGAGCCGTGCCCAACTCAAGACTACGCACGGAACCCGCAACGTGTTTGAGGTGGAAAGCCAAAAAGGGTTCGTGCGCGGGGAACTAGCCCGCGCGGTGGTACAGGCGGGATGGGACTTGAATGAATTGCGTCCTGCGGCGGTGAGCCTGGAAGAAATATTCCTGCAGCTCACTGGGGCGGACGCGGCGAGCAAGGGGGCAGAGTAAATGCGGAATATCTGGATCATCTGGCAAAAAGAACTGCGCAGCTATTTCGTTTCGCCGATTGCGTATCTGCTGTTGACCATGTTCGCGCTGATTTTCGGGTTCTTCTTTTGGAACGCCCTCGGTTACTTCGTGATGATGGGCATGGAATCGCAGATGCGCGGGCAGGCGATGCCGATGAACATCAACGAAGAAGTGATACGACCGTTGCTATCGAACGCCAGCGTGATTGGGCTGTTCTTCATTCCCATGATCACGATGCGACTGTTCGCCGAGGAGAAGCGCAGCGGGACGATCGAGTTACTGGTGACGTCGCCGATTCGCGATATCGAGATCATTCTTGGCAAGTGGCTGGCGGCGCTGACCATGTATGCCTGCATGTTGCTGTTTGTCGCGCTGAACTTTGCTTTTCTTTTTAAGTACGGAAACCCGGATTGGAAGCCGCTGGCCATTGGCTATTTGGGGCTGCTATTACAGGCGGGAGGATTGCTGGCGATTGGCACGTTCATTTCTACGCTGACGAAGAACCAGATCATTGCGGGTGCGGCGACGTTCGGAGTTTGCTTGTTGCTGTGGGTGCTGGAATGGGTCAGCGGATATGAGACAGCGACCTGGGCCCAAGTGCTGGCCTACATGTCGGTGATTACGCACTTCGAGTCATTCGGCAAAGGTGTGCTGGACATGAAGGATGCGCTCTATTACTTAACCGTGATTTTCCTGGGGCTGTTCTTCACCGCGCGCTCCATGGAATCTCTGCGCTGGAGGTCGTAAGTGAACACAGAGCTGCTGAAAGCGAGACAAACCCGGTACGTAGCTTACGCCACGGTGTATGTGGTGGTGGTGCTGACTGCGGTGACGATTGCCAATTTTCTTGCCAACCGGCATGACAAGTCCTACGACGCGACTGCGAACAAACGCTACAGTTTGTCGGAGCAGACGGCGAAGATCGTGAAGGGGCTGAAGCAGGACGCGAGCATCATTTACTTCGATCAACCGACGCGGTTTCCCCACGCGAAAGACCTGCTGGGCGAGTATTCGAATCTTTCTCCCAAGATTCACGTGGATTATGTGGATCCAGACAAGAATCCGCAGCTGACGCGTGAAGCTGCGGTCACCAACTACGGAACAGCAATCGTGCGGATTGGGGCCAATAAAGAAGAAGCCAAGAGCTTCACCGAAGAGGGCATTACTGGGGCGATTATCCGCACATTGAAGCATACGACCCGCGCGGTGTGTTTTGTGGCGGGCAGCGGTGAGCACCAGATCGACGATTCGGAGCGCAATGGTTATTCGAAATTCAAGGATCTGTTGGGCAAAGACAATTATGTTGCGAAGCCGGTCGACCTGCTGCAGAAGGCAGATGTCCCGAGCGATTGCACGGTGCTGGTGGTGGGCGGCCCGACGCACGATTATCAGCAGGTGGAAGTGGATGCGATCAAGAAGTATGTGGAGGATGGCGGACGGGCTTTGTTGATGCTGGATCCGCCACTGAAGATTGGCCGTTCGATGACTGCTGACAACGATGCGCTCACCAGTCTGCTGGAGAACTGGGGTGTGACGGCGGAGAAAGACTTGATTCTTGATCTGAATCCCATTGGGCAGTTGCTGGGAGTTGGGCCGCAAGTCGCGCTGGTGAGAAATTACGCTTCCCATGCGATTGTCGAAGGCATGAAGGGGACGGCGACCGGGTTTCCGCTCACGCGATCTTTGGAGATCAAGAATGGAGACAAGACTTCGGTGCAGAAGTTGTTTGATTCGTCAGATACCAGTCTGGCAACGAACAACTTGAGTTCGCCGGCGGTGGATCCGAATGACCCGAAGAACAAGAAAGGGCCGCTGACGATGGCGGCGGCGGCTACTTACAACACGGGGAAGCAGGATTCGCAAGGACGGTTTGTGGTGGTGGGAAGTTCGTCGTGGGCGGCGAATTCGTTTATTAGCTTCAATGGCAACAGCGATCTGGCGTTGAACGCGGTGGACTGGCTTTCGTCGGATGAGGATTTGATTTCGATTCGTCCCAAGGAACAGGAAGATCGCCGCATCACGATGACGCAGTCGCAAGTGAACTGGGTGAGGATTACGAGCCAGTTCCTGTTGCCGCTGCTGGTGGTGGTGATGGGAGTTTCGGTTTGGTGGAAGAGGAGATAGTCGAGGCGGGATGAAACTACGCGGGCTGATGGTTGCGATCGTGGTGCTGGCGGGTTTGACAGGTGCGCTGTACTGGTCGAATCGGCAGAAGCCAGCGGGGACGGCGGAGGCGTCGGCAGACGCTCCGCCTAAAATCCTCACGCTTAAGCAAGAAGATATTTCGAAGATCGATCTGAAGAAAAAAGGTGGGGACGAGTTGGTGTTGGCGAAGGACGGGTCGGGGAAATGGCAGATCACCGCTCCGCAAGCGCTGGGCGTGGAGCAGAGCACAGTTTCTCCGTTACTTTCGAGCCTGTCGACGCTGACCTCGGAGCGGCTAGTGGAAGAAAAAGCCAGCGATCTGGGACAGTATGGCCTGAGCGATCCGGCGCTGGTGGCGACGATTACGGAAAAGAACAACAAGACGCACGAGTTGCTACTGGGCGACCAGACGCCGGCGGGGAGTGCGGTTTACGCGAAGCTAGACGGGGATCCTCGGATCTTTATTATTGCCAGCTATAACAAGGGCAACATCGATAAGAGCGTAAACGATCTGCGGGACAAGCGGCTGCTGACAGTGGATGCGGATAAGATCAGCAAAGTGGAGCTGATTGCCAAGAAAGAAGACATTGAATTCGGGCGGAATAAGGACGGCTGGCAGATCGTGAAGCCGAAGCCGCTGCGGGCGGACGGTCCACAGGTGGAAGAACTGGTACGGACTTTGAGCGACGCCCGAATGGATTTGAGCGGCGCTGCGCAGGACGCGAAGACGATCATGTCGGCGTTTGCGGCGTTTGCGTCGGCTGCTCCGGTAGCTACGGCAAGAGTGACGGCTGAGTCGGGAACGCAAGAGCTGCAAGTGCGCAAGAACAAGGATGACTACTACGCCAAGTCGAGTGCGGTGGAGGGCGTGTACAAGGTTGCGGGCACGGTCGGCAAAGGGCTGGACAAGGGTCTAGAGGATTTTCGGAATAAGAAACTGTTCGATTTGGGATTCAGTGAACCCAACAAAATCGAGATTCACGACGGGGCTAAGAATTATTTTCTGACTCGTGGCGGAGACAATTGGTGGAACGGCAGCGGCAAGAAATTGGACATTGAGAGTGCGCAGTCAGTGGTAGATAAGATCCGCGATTTATCCGCCAGCAAGTTTGTGGATTCTGGATTCACCATGCCTGCGATCGAATTGACGGTAACGTCCAACGACGGTAAGAAAGTCGAAAAAGTGCAGGTTGCGCGGAAGGACGCTGCGTATATCGCGAGACGGGAAGGCGATGTGTCACTGTATGAAGTAGATGCCCAGGCAGTGACTGGTTTGGAGCAAGCGGCTGAAGAGATGAAGATCGCGGCTGCGCCGCCCAGCAAGTGAGTTAGCCGGCGCCGGCCGGCTTCGAGTCCCCGGATTGCGCTTCCAGAAACTTTCCCAGTTCTTCTCGATCTTCGGGCAGCATTTTGTCGAACCGGATCCCGTTTCCGACCTGGGGATCGTGGGTGACCACGGTAGCGGCGACGAGCAAGGTATTCTCTAATTGAAGCTTCAGATCAAGGGTTGCGCCAATCGGGAACGGGAACATGGTTTCAATGTAACAACCGCCAGCGCTTAGATCAGCGGTTGCGCCTCGGATGGGCGCGGCGCCTCCTTCGACCTCGATTTCGACAGGGACACGAACCTTGAAACGGGGAGAATCGCGGCGGTCGTGGTCAGGCATGGTCACTTCCGTCTCAACCGGGAATGGGCTCTCGACTGTAGATACTCCATGTTAGTGCGGAGTAATTGTGCATTCAAGGGCGGATTGCGTCGGATCCGCGCGGCGCGGAGTCGGCCTGAAGATTGGCAGGTCCACAACCGAATGGCTGGGACCCGTGGCAAATCTTCGGTATCTGAACTAGAATTGGTTGCAGCCGATTCATTCAACACCGGAGAGGTGGCAGAGTGGCCGAATGCGGCGGTTTGCTAAACCGTTGTACGGGCTAACACCTGTACCGAGGGTTCGAATCCCTCCCTCTCCGCCATACAGGCTTGTTAGGAAGTAGGCGCTTTCTGGCGACAAAACATCTGACAGATGGACGTCTTCAAGTTCTAACCAAGACGCGGAAGTCTTGCCAGAAAGCCGTAAACAGAGACTTGGAGCCTGTGTTCTCCAGAATTTAGCGGTCGCAAGCAGAGTATCGCTACGGCAGGCTTGCCGGCGCGAGACCCAGAACGAAGCTCGTCCGCTGTGGCGCTGCGCTGGCTGCACCGTAATCCTCGACAAGCCCTGTGCCTACGAAGCGCCGGTAGCTGCTTGTCTGCCCTGCGGCTGCTACCTGCACGAACTCCACCGACTGTGGCGCACCGGGAATACGTGCGCCGAACCAATGCGGGTCGTCCCGCTGCACCCAAGTGACGAGCGCCAGCACCGCACCCGCCGGAGCGGTTTGGCGTGCCAGCGCGGCTCGCAGGGCTGCGTCGTTGCCGTAGAGCGTTGCCATCGTGCGTGTCTTAGGGTCGACGTACATTGTGATGGCGCTCCAGCTTAGCGGCTGATATGGCAGGTTCGCGGGAAGCGCGGCGGCGTTATTCACAACTTCCTCGCGATCGACCTTCGCAGGTGAGATTGGCAGCGTGTAGACGTAGTCGTTGCCATGCAGCGGCCGGTGGCAGCCCGTGCACTCACTCACGAAGTGCGCGTCCTTGCCATAGGGTGTCAGGTCCATGCCGCGCCAGCGTCCCCAGCCCCAGCCCTCAGTGTTTTTGTAACGCTGCGCGTCTTTCAGCATCAATTCTACCTGTACAAACTTGCCAGGGTGCAACAGGCCATCAGGGCCGGGTTGCTGCTGCCAAGCAATCTTTGCAAAACGCGCGCCGTCTGGCCACGGCGAGGTGTTGCCTGTTTGCGCCGCCTCTACGGCCACGTCATTTCCAAGGATGAACCGGAAGGTATTGTTGTCCCCGCGATCGGTCGTGCTGATCGGCTTCCAGCTTTCGAAGGCGGGGTCGAACGGGAATCCATTGAACTCCGGATTCACGGCCTGCAGAGAGACATGCGCTGGAATTCCGGGGAAGGCGGTAGACGGCATCGCGTCAGTCTTCCCGTTGTTAGGTTGCTGCGCATCACCGATCGGGCTCAGCGCAGGCGCCCACGGAGCCAGATATTCCTTCAATGTTGATAGCTCTTTGGGTGTCACCTTCGCCTCCGGATGCAGCTTGAGGAAGCTCGGGAGCGGCATCGCGCCAAGCTGGATCATGTTCACGGCCTCGTAGAGCATCGCCTTCTGTACGGCGGGAGGCTTGGAGCCCAGTGTCGAGAAGTTGAGATGCTCGCGTGCGATCAGGATGTCGTGCCGCACCAGCCAGTATGCGGGTACGATTTGGTCGAACCACGCGAGCCTGCGTTGGTCCGAGTGGCAGCTATAACAATCTTTTTCCAGAACGTACTTGACATCAGGTGGCGTCTCCAACTCGGCGGTCGCCGGCTTAACCGGAATGCTGGGTCGCACCACCTGCAGCACCGCGAAGACAAACACTCCCGCTACGCTCAGTTTGCCGATCATCCTCATTGAACTCTCCATCTACGGTTCAAGGAGGGCCTGATCCGCACCACGGAATGGAAGCAGACACTCACTCGTCGGATTTATATTCACGGCTAAGTAGGAAAAAAGTTCTACCACTGGCGCACACGCCCGACATCGACGTGCACGAAGTCAGAACTACGATAGTAACCGACTCCTCCGCGATGCAGGCGGAGGGCCGCATCCCTAAGCTCCGAGGTCGGAATCCCACGTAGGCGAATGTCGATCGCTTCGGCCTGCATATGTAGGCTGTGCTGCGCCACGCCGGTGTGCGGGTTACGAGTGCGCAGGAATTGATTGCTCCACGGCGTGCGATAGCCGCAAATCACGTCGATCTCGCCGCCGGAGTCACCGAGGGACCCAGTCAGATCGTAAAGAAGGTCGAAGAGGCGAGGATCGAAATGCCGCACGTCTCCTGTGCGATGATCCCGCAGATAATGGTCGAGCTCTTCCAAGGCTTCGGGAATGTAGTTATCGCCGCGACGATAGACGACGTTCAGCCGCTCGCCAGTGTGAGTGTGATAGAAACGGAGCCGGTACTCGTGTGCGGCCGGGGACGCAGTTTCTGTGCCGCCGTACCCTGGCGGGGGCGCCAGCAAAAACAAGAGAATCAGCGACAAACGCCAGAGGCCGGATTTGCTCTTTTTCCCCGGCAATGACGCCGAGGTTGCTTCACTCCCGTTCAAAATGTATTGCCGCATTAGGCCCATTCTATGTTAGATGCGGTTCGCTAGCACCCTGGTCCAAGTTGCTACCAGGCATAGGGATAACCCGCGGCCAGCGCTTTCTCAAGCTCTGCGTCATAACCATAAATATCGTCGAAAAACCGAATCTGATTCTCCTCATTCACCGTAGCTGTGCCGTATACGATCAGGACCGGAATTCGTGTAACCAGGTTCACCTGAATGTTGTTTTTCTCGCCGTTCATCGTGGCCTTCACGCGCTCCAAGTCCCAACCGGGATTGTTGCGTAGCACCCAAGCGACGAGATCAGCCGGCTGCTGCACGCGAATGCATCCGTGACTGAAGTCGCGGACGTCCTGCGAGAACAATTCTGGTACGTCCGTGCCGTGCAGATATACGTTGTCCGGATTCGGAAAAATGATCTTCACCAACCCGAGAGAATTCGTATCGCCGGGCTTTTGCCGTACCATCAGGTGGCCGGACTTGATACCTTCCAGAACCTCTGGGCTCACCTGGTTGTCGGTCACGACTTCGCCCTTGGGCGTGACGACCTCAAAGTCATGCTTGGCGATGTAGTTCGGGTCCTTCTGGATGTGGGGGACAATTTCGCTCCGCTGAATGCTGGGAGTCACCTCCCAGTAGGGCCGGAAGACAACGTATTGGATCTCTTTCTCGAAAACCGGAGACTTGTGGCCGTAGGCTTTTCCAATGATGACGTTCTTGTAGAAGGCGACGGTGCCATCCGGGTTCATCGCGCGTACACGATACTCAGGAAGATTCACAACCACGGGCGGGGTCGGGAAAGAATGCGGTATCCATCGCCACCGTTCGAGAGTTAGCTTGATCTGGCGAATGCGGGCCGCTGGAGGCGTATTGAGTTCATTGATGGTTCGCGCGTCAAGGTTGCCGGTGGGAGTTTCTCCATGTCTGTCCTGGTAATGCTTCACGCCGTCGACGAGCGCACCCTCATAGACGGTTGCATTCGGATTCAGCTGTACGTTCGCAGGAATGTCGCCGATGACTTGAAGAAACCTTCCCAAGCGAACCACGCCAGCGTAGGGTTGACCAGGCCGCACAGTTTTTGTGACCGGTGGTAGCTGCTCTCCCTCAGCTTGCTTTGCGTATCCTTCATATACCGGCAAGAGTGCGAGCAGCTTCCGGTAGCCCAAGAAGGGCGGTTCCAGCTTCTGGATTTCGGCGGCGGGATCGGCTGCATTCACGACCTGTGTCTGAATGAATTCCGCCAAGGGCAATTGCAGCCCCTCCACATCCAGCTGAAATTTGAATTCCTTGGGATTCACGCGGCCACAGTGGACTGCACGGATGTAGCGCATCGTGGAGACCGTAAGCGCGGTGTCGAAAGAGATAAGGTCTTGTTCGGACGGCTTTTGCCCCAGCTTGAGGAGGCGACCCTGCCATCGTGAGCCGTCATAGTCTTCCGGGTCGAGTCCTTTGGCGTTGGCGTTCTGTAAGAGCTCAATCACGGCGAGTCCCTGCGACCGCACTCGGCCATTCTGAACCCAAACCAGCGAGTAACTGTTCGTCTCGTAGAACTTGGCGAATTCGGCCTTGTAGGGTGTGAAGTCGGACCATCGGAGATCTGCATTACGGGCTGAGTCTGCGATGCCGCGGAGCGCGGAAACACCCGCAGGAGATAACGATTGCCCGGCGAAAACATCAGGCGGCACTGCCAACAACGAAGGGATGGCTTCTCCTTGAACCAACATTCCCGCTACCACCACGATCGTCAGAACGATCATGGGTCGAGGCCTAAATACAAGACCCTTCATGACAAACCTCCCGCGCGATTGATTGAAGTATGTCAGTTGATTCTAAAGAAACTCTCTTCAATTAGGCCAGCGACAGTCAACCGCCAGTATTCGAAATCACTTACAGTTTGCCGTGATTCCCGGGTGGTTTTCGGCCAGAGAGACGTGAAGCTATCCAGAAGTCCATCAACGAATTCGTCATATTCCCTAGATCCCACCAGAGAAGTTTTGGCGTTCAGACTGCATGCTGGGCAACCCGTCAGTTCGAACCATGCTGGGTCAATGCGACGCATCCAGATTCGGCACATGTGGCGGGAACGATCGCCGAAACTTTCAACACCTTCAACCCTGCGCGGAATCGTGCATTGACACTCACCCCGTCCTGCGAGCCAAAGACTTCTCTGATGAGATGGACGTTCCTCATGACAAACCGGAATGTCGTCGCGGCAAACGGTCAAAACGGATTCGAGATCAACCGTTGCAGCGTCTTGCTGTATGTTCGTCCCGAGCGAAGCTGAACACCGCAAGCAAGAGTTACCAGATATTCCGAATGGGACGCGGACTGGACGTTCCGGATACGTCCGACGTTCACGATTACGGAACGGTGAATCCGAACAAACCGCGCCGGGTCGAGGCGTTTTGCGATCTCTGCCATCGTCACCTCGACCAGATAACAATCGCGTCCCACGTGCAATTCCACATAGTTCTCCGCCGCCGTTGCCCAATCCACGTTTTTTGTATCCACAAAGCTCGTGCCCCCAGCGCCTCGCACTGCGATCCTATTTAGGTATGTTGGTGGGCTCGCGATCCGTTCCAAGACAGCCAGCACCCGGGCATCGGTTCCCTGCGAGCCATCGTGAATTCGGGCCTTTGCTCGTTGCAGAGATTGGCGGAACCGCCGTGGTGTAAACGGCTTCAAAAGGTAATCAGCGGCGTTCACCTCGAAGGCCTCGACCGCGTACTGGTCGTAGGCGGTCACGAATATCACAGCGCCGCGCAGTTTCGCTCCGCCCCGCCGCAAGGCGGCGAAACCATCCATTTCCGGCATTTGCACATCGAGAAAGATCAAGTCGAAGCTGCCCGTTAGCATCAATTCGGCTGCCCGTTTTCCGTTGCCGGCCTCTTCGACGACGCCGATTTCAGCATCCTGGTCAAGGAGCATCCGAATCCCCTGGCGTGCCAAGGTCTCGTCGTCCACAATCAGAGCCCGTAGGCTGCCGGGTGGGGTGAGAACCCTGCCGGATTCAGGGTGCCTAGCGGGCCGCTTCATCTGATGCAGCCTCCTCGGGATGATAGGGAAGTACGACCGTCGCGATAGTTCCTCCGCCGGCGCGGCCGTCCAGACTCAAGGACTGCCGCTCACCGTATAACTGCCGCAGACGGGCTCGCGTATTGCTCAACCCCACACCGTTCCCGGAACTCTCCTCCGAAATTCCGGGGCCGTCATCGCAAACCTGTATCTCCAGGAGCGAGTTCCTCAAGTTTGATTTCAGTTCGATCCTAACCGGTGCGGAACTCTTGGAGACTCCGTGCCGGACGGCATTTTCCACCAGCGGCTGAAGCAACAGGCTTGGGACCAGAGCATTCAGCGTCGTTGGCGAGAGACTCATTTCGACGGTCAATCGGTCCTGGAATCTGACCCGCTGGATGTCGAGATAGAGGTGATCAACTCTATCTCGCGCCGCAACGGAACCTCTTGCGTCTCCCATCCCTCCAAGGTCTGGCGCAGGAGTTCGCTCAGATTGGTCAGCATCTCATCTGCTTCTCCTGCCCTATGTTGCCGCACCAGAACGACGATCGCGTTGAGCGTGTTAAAAAGGAAATGCGGATGGAGTTGCATCTTGAGTGCGCTGAGCCTCGCCTGCGCGAGTTGATTTTCGAGCTGCGCTGACAATTTTTCACGTTCCTCAAACTTGCGATAGTAGCTCACGCCGTGTTGAATGCCCACTATCGACCAATAGACGATCACGTTCAGATGAAAATCGATCAGCAGGACGGCCTGAAAGGTTGCGGCAAAGTTCCTTGGGAACCATGGCAGGCCGAACACCGGCGTGATCGCCGAGAACAGGACTGTCTCGATCAGCGCAAACGAGAAGCTCGACACCAGGTGGAGTCCGATGTTGAGCCGCCAGTTTTTTCGCTCGAAGGGGAAGCGCCTGGCTAGCCGCCATACGAACGGGGTGAAGAAAGCCCAGGCGTATGCGGTCGTAAGCCAGACCACGAGCAAGCCGCGCCACTGGACGGGTTGGCGTTGAAGCAGAAGACGGCCCGCATCCTCACCGATGAAGAAAAACGCGAACAGGGTCCAGCCGGCAAGATATGCCAGCCAACGGATTGGCCTTCCACCAAGGCTGGTTACGGGGATAAGTTTGCGACTAACCGTAAGAACTCCTCTGGCGCTTTCAACGTCATCATCGCATTCTAAATCCAAGATTTGTTTCTCGGGGACGAGTAAATGGACGGCGATGGATTGATTTCGACTCCATTTTGCCCGCTTGCCACGCTGGCACTCCGGTTCGTCAGGCGCCAGGTCCATCTGGTCAGAAAAGTCTTTTCCAAAGTAAATACCTGGCCTAGTGTGCGTCCATGTCCCGCCTTCTGATTACGTTATTGCTGTTGTCGTGTGCAGCTGCCCAGTCGTCCATCGATTCCGCGGAGTACCAGGCGCGGCGACGAGCGGCCATGGAAAAGATCCCGGACGGAATCGTCGTGTTGCGCGCATTTTCCGGAATGAAGCGCTGGGATGAGTCCGGTTTCCATCAAGACGCGAGTTTCTACTACTTCAGTGGTCTGGCCAATCTTCACGGGGCGATCCTGGCGCTGGACGGTACGCAGAAGGAGTCCTGGTTGTTTGTCTCGCCCCGCTTGGTTCCTGGGCAAGCTGGACGATCTGGGGACGATCGAGAAGGGGAAGTTAGCGGATCTCGTGATCCTTGACGCGAATCCGCTTGCGGATATCCACAACACAACCAAGATTAATGCCGTGATCGCACAGGGGAAATTTCTCGACCGAACTGATTTGGATCGGCTGATGCGCGAGGCTGAGGAGATGGCGAAGGCTCCCGAGAGTACTGCTGCTCAGACGGGGAAATAGACTGAACTTGGAAAATTCGGAGTGGATACAGGAGCACGCTTCACTTCTGCTATATAGGCCCTTTGTGGATCAAAACAATCTGCGCACCAAGTACCATCGACGACGAGGTCGCTTGGTGTGCAGAGCCAGCAATTGTTGACGGAGAGCGAGATTTTCAAGGATCAGATGCTCTCGGGAACTGAAAGCACTGACAACCCATCCGAGGACATATAGGAGCGACGTGACGATGGCCAAAATCATGGTCAGGATCTTACCGAATCACGCTCTATCGAGGTCGTCTCCAAGTCATTCATTCTGCGATTGCACGAGGTTTTGACGCGGGAATCCTCCAAAATCGCTTCGTTTGGCGCACTTTTGCGACCTGTAGGGGGAGTGAGTCATCATTTATCTGGGGATTTGGGGTAAATTAAAGCCCGGCGTTCAGCGCCGAGTTTCCAGGCTATGGGTACAGACGCGATCATTGCCCCTCTAATCGACAGCCACCGCTATGAGGCCGTGTTGCGCATCAGTGAAGCTATTGCTGCGTGCCGCGAGCCTGAGGAATTGGCTGCAACTCTCGCATCTGAGATTGACAAGTTTCTGCACTTCGACCACCTTTACTTCGTCGTGTTCAAGGAGAACTCAAAGGAAATCGAATGTCTCGTCTGGGGTAAGGGCCAACTCCCTTTGCCGGACCTGCCGATGGAAGAATTGCCATGGTGGGAGGCAGTGCGCAGCCGGGACCCACAACATACTGCCGATTGGGACGCAGAAGAGCGGTATCCGAGATTTAAAGAATGGGCAAAGAAAATAGGCCTCGGGTCAGGGCTCCGCGTCCCCTTGACGACGCCGCATCGTCGATTGGGTGTTTTCGGAATCAACCGCGACACAGTGAATCCATTCAGCGAGGAAGAAATAAGTTTTCTGGGGCTGATCGGGCGTGTCGTGGCGTTCGCGCTTGATGATGGTTTGAACCTCAGGCGCGCGCAGCATCAAAATGATCAGTTGCAGTTGCTTCTGAACCTGACGAATCGAATCACCTCAAATCTTCAACTTCGGGACCTGTTGCGTGCGATTGCGGCGAACATACGCGAAGTCATACACGCGGATGGTGTCGCTGTTTCGCTGCCGGATGCAGCTTCGGCGAAATTACGGGTCTTCGCCATGGACTTCCCGCATGGCAAAGGGGTGGTCAAGGAAGAGTTGCTGGTTACGCCAAGTGCGGCTGTTAAGAAAGCGCTCGACACCTTGAAACCAGTGGTTCTTGACCCGCAGGAACGTAACGAGCTCCCGCCTGACGCATCTGACATAGCAGCTCGGGAGGGCATAAAAGCCTTTTGCACCATTCCACTCGCAAATCACGGCCGGGCACTGGGAATTCTGTCGATTTTACGCACGACGGAAACCCCGTTTTCCCCGGAAGATGTCGATTTCCTCAACCGGGCGTCAGGGCAGATCGCAATCGCTATTGAAAACGCGCTGGCATATCACGAGATTTCAGAACTTAAAGACAAGCTCGCCCAAGAGAAGCTCTACCTCGAAGAAGAAATCCGTAGCGAGATGAGCTTCGAGAACATCGTGGGGAACAGCTCACCCTTAAAGCATGTTCTGGAATTGGTGGAGACGGTTGCTCCCAACGATTCCACAGTCCTGCTGCTTGGGGAGACTGGTACAGGCAAGGAGTTGATCGCCCGCGCCATTCACGACCGCAGCCGTCGCAAAGATCGCACATTCGTGAAGCTGAATTGTGCCGCCATTCCTACCGGGCTGCTTGAGAGCGAATTATTCGGACATGAAAAGGGCGCTTTCACTGGTGCAATTACGCAAAAAGTCGGGCGTATGGAGCTGGCGGATCAAGGGACTTTATTCCTGGATGAAGTGGGAGACATTCCGATTGAGATCCAGCCAAAGCTGTTGCGCGCTTTACAAGAGCGTGAATTCGAACGACTGGGGGGCACTCACACCCGCAGAGTGAATGTTCGCCTCATCGCAGCCACCAATCGCGATCTCGAACAAATGATCGCGGACCGCGAATTCCGGAGTGATTTGTACTACCGTTTGCATGTATTTCCGATCCGAATACCGCCTTTGCGGGATCGGAAGGGAGACATCCCCCAACTAGTGAGTTACTTTGTTCAGAAGTTTGCCAAGCAAATGCAGAAGAAGATTGAGGCTATTTCCCCGGCCGTCATGAAGGGGCTCACCGCTTGGGATTGGCCTGGCAATATTCGCGAGCTGGAAAATTTCATTGAACGGGCAGTGATCCTTACGCGCGGCAAGTCACTTGAGGCGCCATTAGGAGAACTTCGGCGAATGAATCCAGTGGAATTACCGCCTGTTGGCCGGCGTCAACTTGAGCCGCTCTCTGAAGAGGGAACAAATTCGCGAGACGACAAAACCAGCGTTGTTGACGAATACGAAAGAAAGCAGCGCGATGAGATCATACGGGCACTAACAGCATGTAAAGGGCGCGTGGGTGGTGCCGATGGCGCCGCCGCTCGCCTAGGGATGAACCGCACTACTTTCCTTTCTCGCATGAAGAAATTCGGCATCTATGCCAAGCAATATGCTTGATCCGCTCTCTACCTCTTCATTCTAGCTATCACCCTAAACGTTCGACAGTTTCGACCCTTTCAACTTCTTTGACCTCGCCGTTTCGACTTCTGACGGCCGTCTCCTGAAAATTCAGCGACTTACAGTTCTGCGAGTTTGGTGTGCGCCTTGCCTTATCGCAGGTAGCAGGACGAAGGAATGCTGAGGATTTCACTGATCGATAGTGCCAGGCGGCGTCGGCTGATTGTGGAAGGAAAGCTCATTGCCCCGTGGGCAGCCGAACTGAGGAGTGCATGCGCAGAGGCAAGAGCAGACCTTCATGGCCGCGAACTCGTTATCGAGATGAACCACATCACGACGATCAGCCAGGAGGGCGAGAACGTAATTGTTGAGTTGATAAACGAGGGAAACAAATTTCGTGGCCGCGGCGTGTTTACGAACCATGTGTTGAAAGAGGTAACCCGTCGCGCAAACAGAGATCTTCGGGAGACAAAGAGATGACTGAACAGGTAGGCATCCAAGTTTGCGAGGTGGGAAGAATTCGGGGGTTGGAGAAAATTCTGTCGAGCGGTCTGCCGACTCTCTACAGAAGAGCATACCGCCTCCTGGGGAACGTAGCCGATGCCGAGGACGCTGTTCAGGATGCTCTTCTGGCCGCTTACACCCACCTAGATCAGTTCAAGGGACAGTCACAGCTTGGCACTTGGCTGACTTCCATCGTGCTCAACTGCGCTCGACTGCAGCTACGCCGGCGGCAGGGACACGTCAACGTGCCTCTCGACGAGTCGATCGGAGAAACCGAGACACGTTCGGTTGGGGAGCGATTAGTAGATCATCGGCCCAATCCAGAAGATCAGTGTAGCGATTCTGAGCTAAGTGCACGTTTGACTCGTTTCCACACTCAGCTATCGCCCACTCAGCGCAGGACATTTCAGCTGCGTGATGTGGACGGATTGTCGATCCGGGAAACGGCGCAGATTTTGGGAATACCGATCGGAACCGTAAAGGCTCACTCAGCGCGAGCACGCAAGAAACTCAAGGACCTGATGCGGCGTTCCCTCAGGCCGCAGTCTCGGAGTATGCGAGATTCCAGGCTAGGTTGCGGAAGCTTGGTAACTTCGTACCCGCCGCTCTAGCACTTAAGGAAGGCATGATTGGACGAGCCCGCATTCGCATGCGTGACGCTCACGAGATAAATAGATGACTCACGCCGCTCAATTTGCAGTGACGCATGGTGCCGCGCTCCTCTTCACTTGGATTCTGCTCCAGCAGGCCGGGGTACCGGTTCCGAGTGCACCGCTGCTTATTGCGGCCGGATCACTGGCAAGCTCGAGGCGGTTAGGCCTGGCATCTTCCTGAATGGTGACGTGCACTTAGTTCTGGCATTGGTTTCCGCGTTGACGTTTTCTGTCTGTTAAGAACGAACTGGGAACAATTGACGAAGTTCCAGTGGAGTGATGAGAGTGTCTTATGCTGACAAACCACGAGCCCGATCGGAATATCGAGTACGTAACCGATGCAGAGATATACGCAGCGATTCGTTATCTCGAGCCGGCCGAAACAAGCGTGGACGAGCAGAATGACAACAACGGTGTCGTAATCTGCGTCTGTCTATATATCGCACTGTTAGGGTGCCTCGCCTTCATCTGGCTGTACTGCAGATGATCCGCATTTCCCGTGATGCCCGAAAATGAGTATGCTCAACGTCAGGTCTATCGCCTTTCTCAACACTTTCCACAGATTCGCCACCCACATGAGGCATGATCGTCGTAGGGACGAAGTCTATTTCAAAGACTGCTGGTCTGTTGTGCGGATTGCGAAAAGAACACCAACTGTGGCGCAAACCGCACAGAGGAGATCGGTATGACAAGCAAATTGGCACGTTGCATCCTTGCGCCGTCATGCAACCGAGTTTAACCTCCTGCACTGCCTTCTGTGCGCTGCCTCTTGTTCGACCAATTCGTCAACTGAGCCTGCCAGAATCGAAAAACCACATGAGGCACATTTCGATTCCAGAAAGAAGTGCTCGTTCTGCACTACGGGATTCCGCGTAAAATCGTACTCGATAAATTCCATACAGCATTCCTTCCACAAGATGATTCAACGGCACCGCGGGAGGTGATCCTGGTGGCATCGTCTCCGGCAGTTCGTTCGCTCACCTCTAACTGACGCAATACATTTGCCAAAACTGCATTAGCGCGATTCGTCCTTTCAGCATTTTTTTCAAGCGATTAGGGTCTCGGCTGCCATTGACGAGTCCGGTGTCGAGTACCGGCTTTCTCGACACTTTCGACCCCTTCGACAGTTCTTGTGCTGAACTCCCTTGAGACTTCCTTGATTTGGCGATACTTAGCTTCGCGTCAGTTCTGGCATGCGATTTGCTTTTGGAGAAGAGCGCAGTCGCGTGACTGACGCGCCTGAAATCGACAAGACGACTCTCAGGGCACATTTCCCCCCAACCGAGCAGCGTCCCGACTCAGGCGCGCCAGTGACGCGATTGAAGCGGAAGTTTAAGTTTCCACGATTGAGGGGAAAGAAATGATGAAGCAAATATCTACAGTTTTGGTTAGCGCGGTACTGCTGCTGAATGTTCTCGGCTGCAGCACTGGCAAGGTGCGGGCTTCAGCCCCGCCTTCACCGCCGGTTGTCGAAGTCGCACCGGTCCTTCAGAAAGATGTGCCGATTCAGGGCGAGTGGGTAGGAACGCTCGAAGGGTACGTCAACGCACAGATTCAACCTCAGGTGAGCGGTTACCTGATCCGCCAGGATTATCACGAAGGAGCACTTGTCAAAAAAGGTCAGCTCCTCTTTGAGATCGATCCGCGTCCATTTCAAGCCGTGCTCGATCAGGCTAAAGGACAACTGGCGCAAGCCGAAGCGCAGAAGGCGAATGCTGAACTCAATGTGAAGCGCGACATTCCCGAGGCGGAAGCTCATGCCATTCCTCAGAGCCAGCTCGATACCGACACGCAGTCGCTCCTCGGGGCGAAGGCAGCAGTTGAGGCCGGCCAGGCGGCGGTCGAACAGGCCGAGCTGAATTTGGGCTACACGAGAGTCGTGTCGTTAATCGACGGAATCGCCGGCATCAACACGGTGCAGGTGGGCAACCTGGTGGGACCGTCTGCCGTGCTCACCGCGGTGTCGCAGGTAAGTCCGATCAAAGTCTATTTCCCGATCAGCGAACAGGAATACCTGCGCATGGCGGATGGCGGCGGTCCGGGGAGCGTGGACTTTACCACGCACGCTTCACGAATCCCGTTGCAGTTGACCCTGGCCGATGGGAGTGCCTACCCACATCCCGGCAAAATCATCTTTGCGGATCGCCAGGTAAACACGCAGACCGGAACCATTCAGATTGTAGGCGAGTTCCCCAACTCCAGAAATCTGTTGCGGCCCGGCCAGTACGCGCGCGTTCAGGCGCCAACCGGAAGCATCACGGGAGCGCTGCTGGTACCGCAGGCGGCAGTGAATCAGCAGCAAGGAACCTATCAGGTCACTGTGGTCGGCACTGATAACCGAGCGCAACTCCGCACCGTGGAGGTCGGGCCGAGAGTGGGCACGCTTTGGGTGATTGCATCCGGGTTGAAGCCGGGAGAACGCGTTGTCGCGGTTGGCGCAGACAAGGCAAAAGAAGGCGAAGTGGTGAATCCCACGCCGTACAAAGAAACAGAGGAGCACTGAGCCATGGCGAACTTTTTTATTCGACGACCCATTGTCGCGATCGTGATTGCGATCCTCACGGTCATAGTCGGAGTGATCACAATCGCCACCTTGCCGATAGCGCAGTTCCCGCAGATTGCTCCGCCTGAGATCAGGTTGCAAGCCAACTACCCCGGTGCAGATGCGCAGACTCTCGAGCAATCTGTTGCCGTGCCCATCGAGCAGCAAGTCAGTGGCGTGGACAACATGACCTACATGTATTCGCTGAACGCCACCGCGAACCAGCAAACAACGTTGCTCGTGGATTTCGACCTCAAAACTGATCCCAACACGGATCTGCTGCTCACGCAGTCGCGCCAGCAGTTGGCCAACGGTCAGTTGCCACCCGAGGTAAACAACTACGGAATCACGTTGAAGAAGTCGACTACTGCACCGCTCATGCTGATTGCGCTGTATTCGCCGCACGGCAGCCATGATTCGAACTATCTGGCGAATTACGCTTACATCAACCTCAATGATCCGATCGCGCGCTCATACGGCGTTGGCCAAACCCAGGTGTTCGGCTCGGGGCAGTATGCCATGCGGCTATGGGTGAAGCCTGATCAAATGGCCAAGCTTGGCATCACCGTCACGGACATTGTTAACGCGCTTCAGGCCCAGAACACTGTGAACCCGGCTGGCCAGGTCGGTGGCGAGCCGGCTCAGAGCAACCAACAATTCACCTATGCCGTGCTGGCTCAGGGCCGTCTGACTTCGCCGGAACAGTTTGGCAACGTGATCGTGCGCGAAGCCCCGAATGGTGGGACCGTTCGCGTCAGAGACGTCGCCCGGGTCGAGCTGGGAACGCAGGACTACAGCCTGATGAGTCGACTCAACGGCAAGCCCAGCGCTGCCATTGCCGTTTACCAGTTGCCCGGAAGCAATGCTGTGCAAACGGTCGAGGGTGTCCGGAAGCTCATGGCGCAGATGAAGCAACGCTTCCCGCAGGACATCGATTACGCCGTTTCGCTCGACCAGACACTCCCAGTCACCGAAGGAATGAAAGAGATCCTCGAGACCCTCGTGATTGCGATTGTGCTGGTCATTCTCGTGGTCTATCTCTTTTTACAAGATTGGCGCGCCACCTTGATTCCGATGCTGGCCGTTCCGGTCTCACTGGTGGGAACCTTCGTCATCTTTCCGCTGTTCGGTTTCTCGATCAATACGCTTTCGATGTTCGGATTGGTACTCGCGATTGGACTCGTGGTCGATGACGCCATCGTGGTTGTCGAGGGGGTGCAGCACCACATCGAGGAAGGCCTGAGTCCGAAAGATGCGGCCATCAAAGCCATGGCAGAACTTTCCGGGCCGGTCGTGGGTATTGCTCTGGTGTTGGCCTCAGTGTTTGTGCCAACGGCTTTCATTCCAGGCATCACCGGCCGCTTGTATCAGCAATTTGCCATCACGATCGCCATCTCCGTGATGCTGTCAGCGTTTAATGCTCTCACGCTCAGCCCTGCACTTTCGGCATTGCTGCTCAAACCCAAGAAGCAGACTCGCGGACCACTGGGAAAATTCTTTGGCTGGTTCAATGCATATTTTGAACGCTCTACCGACAGTTTTGTCCGCCTCTCGGGCGACCTGATTCGCAAGGCCGGCGTAGTGATGGTGTTGCTGGTAGTCGCCGGCTTGGCAGCGTGGTTCTTTAGCAAACATCTGCCCACCAGCTTCCTGCCCGATGAAGACCAAGGCTATCTCTATATCAACATGCAACTCCCGAAGTCGGCCTCGATGGAGCGGACAAGCGCAGCCGCAAAACAGGTGGAACAAGTTCTAGCAAACACTCCGGGGGTTCAGTACACGACCAGCGTCATCGGTTTCAGTTTGCTCAGCTATGTCCGAACATCATATAACGCGTTTTTCTGGGTATCTCTGAAACCCTGGGATGAGCGTCAATGCCGGAGCGAACAGTATCAAGCGATCAAGGCACTCTTGAATCAGGAACTTAAGCAGCTGCCGGAAGGGACGGTCTTCAGCTTCTCACCACCAGCAATACCGGGCGTCGGCACCGCTGGCGGCGTCACGTTTGTCCTGGAGGACCGCGCCGGCAAGGATGTCAAGTTTCTCGCGGATAATCTGTCCAAGTTCATGGCAGCCGCCCGCAAGCGCCCTGAACTTGCCAACGTCAGCACGACATTTCTGCCGAGCGTTCCACAAGAGTTTATCAATGTGGATCGCGAGAAGGTGTTGAAGCAGGGTGTGAATTTGACGGATGTCTACAACACCATTCAAGCCTACATGGGCGGGTTATTCGTCAACTACTACAACGACTTTGGCCGTACTTGGCAGGTGTATGTCGAGGCCGAGGCACCTTACCGGTCGACAACCAACGATCTTGGCCAATTCTACGTCCGCAACGGACAAGGGCAGACAGTGCCGCTTTCCGCGCTCGCACAATTCGAGAACCGCTCCGGTCCTGAGTTCACCATGCGCTACAACGAGTACCGGTCCGCACAGATTAACGCAGCTGCCGCGCCCGGTTACAGCTCGGATCAGGCATCGGCAGCCCTGGAAGATGTTTTCAAGCAAACCATGCCTCGCGAAATGGGCTTCGATTACATCGGCATGTCTTACCAGGAGCAAAAATCGCGGCAGGGAGTACCACCGTCAGTCATCTTCGGATTTTCGCTGCTGTTCGTTTTCCTGATTTTGGCAGCTCTATACGAAAGCTGGACTGTGCCTTTTAGCGTGCTACTCAGCACGCCAGTCGCAGTCTTCGGCGCTCTCGCTGCGCTCTGGCTGCGTCGCGTCGTAATCGGTCTTTACCTGCCTCAGTACATGGTTCAAATCGAAAACGATGTCTACACCCAGATCGGACTGGTAATGCTCATCGGTCTGGCTGCGAAAAACTCGATTCTGATCGTCGCGTTTGCCAAGGAAGACTACGAACGAGGTATGTCCATCGCCGATGCGGCACTTTCCGCGGCGAGGCTTCGCTTCCGGCCCCTCATGATGACCGCCCTAGCCTTTATTCTCGGCTGCGTGCCGCTCTGGACAGCATCCGGAGCAGGTTCGGTAGCACGCCAAATCATGGGCACGGCGGTAATTGGCGGCATGGTGGCGGAGACCTTCATCGGCAGATTCTTTGTTCCCGCGATCTTCTATGTAGTTGAGAAATTGTCCGGCGCTGAGCGAGTACACACGCCGCAACTCACGCCAGCCGAGGCACCCAGTCAGGGGGACTGAATTATGAAGAACACTGCACTCTTAGGAATTCTAGCCGTGCTGGTTGTGGAAGCCGGCTGCATGATGGGGCCGAAATATCAACGGCCGGCTGTGGACGTCGGGCAGGAATACCGTGCACCCGCTCCGCAACAGGCCGGCCTAGCCTCGTCGCTGGGCAACGAGCAATGGTGGCAGGTGTATCAGGATCCGGTGCTCACGCAACTGATCCACACCGCCATTGCACAAAATTATGACGTGCGCATCGCTGCCGTCCGCGTGCTCGAAGCCCAGGCGCAAGTTGGGATTACCCGCGCCAATCAGCTCCCCTCCGCAAACGTCGGGGCCGATGTTTTCAGCCAGCAAAATGCCAAAGTTACGAACCTCTTTCCCGCTTACCAGGTCAATGCCGGCCAACTGAATTTGTCCGTGATCTGGAATCTTGACTTCTGGGGAAAGTACCGCCGGCAAACCGAGGCGGCTCGCGCCCAGTTACTCGCAACCGAGTGGGGGCAGCGAGCGGTAATTTCTTCCCTGATCGCTAATGTAGCGACGGCTTATTTCCAGCTTCGCGCGCTCGACAACCAACTCGAAATCTCCAAGAGCACACTAGCGTCGCGGCAACAATCCCTGCAGTTAACTCAGACACTTGAGAGCCATGGCGGAGCTTCGGGGCTAGACGTGAGCCAAGCGGAGCAACTCGTCTATACCGCCTCGGAAACGATCCCCGATCTTGAGCGGCAGATTCAGCAGCAGGAAAACGTACTCAGCGTTCTGCTCGGTGAAAATCCACAATCCATTCCTCGCGGACGCGCGCTGACCGAACAGCACGTCCCCCAGAACGTTCCGGCCGGCCTTCCATCGGAATTACTGGAGCGCCGGCCGGACGTCCGCCAAGTAGAAGAGAACATGGTCGCCGCCAACGCACAAATTGGCGTTGCGAAAGCCTCATTCTTCCCCAGCCTGTCACTTACGGGACTGGGAGGGCTGGAAAGCAACGCCTTGCAGAAGTTCATCAGCCAGCCATCTGAGACTTGGTACGGGGCCATCAACGTGAGTCAGCCCGTCTTCCAAGGTGGGGCGCTCCGGTCCCAGCTCAGGCTGGCCCGGGCAAACTGGCAGGAAGCTACGCTTTCTTACAAGCAAACCGTGCAGAACGCCCTGGAACAGGTTTCCAATTCACTCGTTGCTTCTCAAAAAGACCGTGAGTTTCGCGAGCAACAGGAATTGCTCACGCAGGCAGCGCAGCAAACCGACCAACTGTCCGAGGTGCTTTACAAGAACGGGGGCGCGAGTTACCTCCAGGTGCTGACCAGCGAAACCAATTACTTCTCAGCGGAACTCAACCTGGTGCAAGCCCAGCTCAACGAACGTTTGGCGCTCGTTCAGCTTTATCAGGCGCTGGGAGGTGGATGGCAGCAATAGGGAACGGTGCAAGGCTTGCACGCTCAGTTCTTTTCAATCGTGGCGGCAATCACGGTTCTTAGAACACGAGAGGGAAGCGATTCAGATCTTGTCGGAATGCTTTGAACAATTCGCGAAAGGTACAAAGATGTTTAAGAAAATTCTCGTTGCGTATGACGGATCTCCGGAAGCGGGACGTGCATTAATCGTCGGCATTCAGCTTGCCAAGAGCCTGAAGGCCGACTTGAGGGCAGTCTACGTATACGAGAAGCTGCCCGCCTATGCTGCTGGGTATATGGATTTCGGAGTAAGCGGCGCCAGCATCGTGCTACCCAGGCAGGCTTCTCAGTACTATCGAATACTGCAGGTTAATGCCCAACAAGCTGCTTACGAACAAGGCATAGCCCTGAAGACCGAACTCGCCGAAGGCGATGAAGTAAAGGCGATTGTAGAGAGTGTGCAGAAGACTGAGAGTGATCTCTTAGTATTGGGTATACCTCGCCGTTACGGGCTCTTCAGCCGCCTATGGAACCATACAACCCAAGATCTTTCACAACAGGTGTCTAGCAGCATCCTGGAGGTTCATTGAGCCGCGGGTTGATCGGCGAATTCGGGATACCTATGAAACGGATAGCGTCTCTTTCAATCTTCTTCACCGCGCTCATCGAGTTCGTGATCGAGCTCCTGTGATGTCCAACCTTAGGACCGGATGGGACTTGAAGGAAGCGCACCTGAGGGTTGAGCTCGCGCAAACTACAGTCGATGAAAAATAGTGGGGGGTAACGTTACTCGTAACACCACACCGGTGACATGGACGCATGGTAATCCGCGTGAGATTCTAGGCCCATTACACACGAGGAGAAATGAGCATTCTGACAGGCCATGAAACGGTTTCAAGCCAGGTCGGGCTGCGGATTTGAAGATATATACGCTGGAAATAGGGTTGCGACCAACCGCATAGCACAAAGGAAGGCACAAATGAAACGCATTCTTTCAAGTTTGGTGCTGTTGTTGGCCGCAGTATTTCCTGCCGCTGCCGCAACCGGCGTGGCACAGATCAAGGGCACGTACTATTTTTCAATCACTGGCATTACCACCGTCGGCGGCTACTATTCAGGCAGCACCTGGCATTACGTGAATGGAACTTGCCCCAAGGGCGAAACCTGCCAGAATCAAACCTTCCAGAAGGTCACGGTTGGTACCATTTCGTTTAACGGCGAGGGCAAGGCAACATTCCTGACCGTTGCGCAATACGACCCAAGCGGCGAGCCGAATAGTGGCGGGCCGGTCAAGGGAACGGTGTGGCCGTACACGGTGAGCGGGTTCAACGGGCTGCTTGGCACTGAGTCCAATGGTGCGGCAATGGTGCTTGGCGCTTTCAATGCGTCTGGTATCGCCTCAGTAGTACAGTTTTTCATTGCTGACACGAATCCGAAGACTGGAGTGGCCACGCTCCAATAACAGAACAGCCCTCCCCCTCCTCGCCAAGAAAGCCGTTCGCCCCGGACGCCCGAAAATCAACTTTCCAATTTATGGCGCCCGGCTGACCAGTTGCGTCGGCGAAGGGAGTTGTGAAGCGTCCCACCCCCCGCCCAGCGCCTGGATCAACCCTCCGCTGGCCGTCATCTGCAGAATCCGAAGATTGACCGCAGCTTGCCGATTGGATAGCAATGCGGTTTGCGCAGTAAGCACGTTCAGGTAAGGATCGATTCCTAACTTGTAACGGTCGGTGGCTAGCGCAAGGGTTCTTTCGGCCGATTTGACTGCCGCGTCCTGATCCTGAATCTCCACAGACAATATCCGTAGCGACACGAGGTTGTCCTCCACCTGTTGAAAGGCAGTTAAGACCGCTTGACGATAGTTGGCCACGGTCTCGTCGTACTGTGCCCTGAATTGCATGACCGTCGCCCGGCGCAACCCCGCGTCAAACAGGGTCTCCGCGGCTGCCGGGCCGGCGGCAAAAAAGCGGCTCGGCCAGGTGAACCAGCTGGTGATCAAGGTGCTTTCAAATCCCGCCGTTGCGCTTAGCGTGACGGTTGGAAAATATGCAGCTCTCGCGATGCCGATCTGCGCGTTGGCCTGAGCCACCAGGCGCTCCGCGGCCGCGACATCGGGACGCCGCTCAAGAAGCTGGGACGGAACGCCGAACGGAATCGCCGGAGGACTGGTTTTGAGCGGTTCGACCGGAATTGAAAACGTCGATGCGGGTTGGCCGATCAGCATCGCGATGGCATGTTCGAACTGCGCCCGTTGGATGCCAAGAGCGGCAGCCTGCGCCTGCGTGGCTTCGAGTTGTGTCTCGGCTTGCGCAACGTCTTCCTCCGAGTCGATGCCGGTGTCGTACAACGCCCTGGTCAGATCGAGGGATTGTTGAAAGGCAGTCACCGTCGAATCCAGTAACTGCTGGAGCGCATCCTGTCCGCGGAGTTGAAAATAATCCGAAGCAACGGCGGCCTGAATGGTGAGCCGTGTGTTCTCGAGGTCAGCCGCGCTGGCCTGGGCTCCGTAGGCGGCCGATTTCACAGTGTTCCGGATACGGCCGAACAGGTCCGGCTGCCAGGTAGCGTCAAAGGGGAGTGTGTAGTCTGTAAATGTACCCTTCGTGGTGGATGTGGTTCCGGTTCCTGTTCCGGCTCCTGTACCGGAGCCCGTTCCTGAAGAGCCTCCGGTTCCACCGCTGGATACGGTGGCTGATGGTCGCTGCCACGTGATCGCAGGGTTCGTCGTCACCGTAGGGAAATATTGAGATCGCGCTTCCTTGACCATGGCGCGCGCGGCAAGAAAGTTTGCGGCAGCAGAGGCGATGGTTTGGTTGGAAACATTTATCTTCTCTTCCAGCGCATTCAGTTCAGGCTCGTTGAAAATCTCCCACCATTTGCCACGGAGCGCGTCGTCTTTCGGTTGTGCCACTTTCCAACCGTCCGTCTTGATTAAATCGGCGGGAGGGAGTTCCTTGTATGCCGCAGGAGTTTGAACCGATGGCCGGTGGTATTTCGGGCTCACGCATCCCGCTAGAAGACAAAGCGTCACCGCGAGGCCAATGGTGGTCCTGCGGTGGAAAATAGTCATGAATCTTACGCACTTCATGATAGCTCCAATTAACTCGCAGGGCTGGGAGTTGGCCCAGCGCCGTGCGGAACGATGTTGCGGTGTCTCCCCTGCATGCGCAACCGCAGCCGGTCGAACGCCAAATAGACGACCGGCGTGGTATAGAGGGTGAGCAATTGACTCAAGATCAACCCTCCCACAATCGTGATACCCAGTGGTCGGCGCAGTTCATACCCGGTACCCGTGCCCAGCGCTAACGGCAGAGCGCCCAATAAGGCAGCCATTGTCGTCATCAGAATCGGACGGAAGCGCAACATGCAGGCTTCAAAAATCGAGTCAGTGGGGCTTTTCCCTTCCTGGCGCTCTACCTGAAGAGCGAAGTCGATCATCATGATGGCGTTCTTTTTCACAATTCCGATCAACAGCACAATACCGATGATGGAGATGACGTTCAGATCTTGTTTAAAGAGCAACAAAGCCAGCATCGCGCCTACGCTCGCGGACGGCAGGGTGGAGATGATGGTCAAGGGATGGATCAGGCTTTCATACAAAATGCCGAGAACGATATACACCGCGAGCAGGGCTGTCAGCACCAGCACTGGTTCGGTGCTAAGAGACTGCTGGTAAGCCTGTAGCGTGCCCGCAAAAAAACCTTGAATCGTGGACGGTGTACCAAGCCGTTTTTGCATTTGGTTGATGCTCAACGTAGCCTGGCTCAAAGACACGTTCGGCGCCAGGTTAAAGGACACGGTGACCGATGGGAATAAACCCGTATGATTGACGGCCAGGGGCGTGGTGTTGGCCTGTCCTTTGGCCACTGCGAGCAGCGGAATGTTGCCGCCGGAAGACTGCAGGTAGATGGCCTTCAGTCCCTCGGGGCTTTGCCAATACTGGGGCGCTACCTCCATCACTACGTAGTACTGATTCAACTGGGTGTAGATGAGGGACACTTGCGATTGTCCGAAAGCGCTGTATAGCGTCGAATCCAGCGACTGCGCAGTGAGACCGAGCTTCGCCGCGGTGACGCGATCATAGTTCATCAAAAGATCGAGGCCGCCATTCTGTTGATCCGAATTCAAGTCTTGCAGGCCAGGCAGGCGCTTCATCTCGCGCAGCAGGAGTGGGCCCCATTTAACCAGGTCCTGCACGTTATCGGATTGGAGAGTGTACTGGTACATCGCATTACCGGAGCGGCCACCGATGCGGAGATCCTGTGAGGCCTGGAGGAACGCAGAGGCCACGGGTAGGCGGTTCAATTGGGGGCGCAGGCGGTTGATGATCTGAGCGGCACTGACCTTGCGTTCCGCGAGCGGCTTGAGAGCGATGTAAATGGACCCGCTGTTGGTAGCGCTACTACCGCCGGTAAACCCAATTACGTTGGCGACCGCAGGATCTTTCTTGATCACGCCGACGATCTGTTGAACGGAATCGTTCATCGCAAAGAAGGACGAATCCTGCGGCCCTTGTACTCCGCCGGATATTGCGCCGGTGTCCTGTTGCGGGAAAAACCCCTTCGGTATCTTGATGATCACAACCACATTGAGCGCAATGGTAATGAAAAGCACAATCAGCGTGAGTGCGGGATGGTCCAGCACCCAATGCAGACTGTGCCGGTAGATGGATAGCACCCAGTCAAAAACATGTTCGGTGGCCATGTAGACGCGGCCGTGCTCTTTCTTGCGCTCGTTCTTCAAGAGGTAGGCGCACATCATCGGCGTCGTGGTCAGCGAGATGATCATGGACACGAAAACGGCGGTAGACAGAGTGACCGCAAACTCGCGGAAGAGACGGCCCACGATTCCGCCCATCATCAAAAGAGGGATAAAGACGGCGATCAGAGAAATGCTAATGGTGAAGACGGTAAATCCGATTTCTGACGCCCCCTTCAGTGCGGCGGCAAAGGGCCTCATGCCGTCTTCCAGATGGCGGGTGATATTTTCCATCACCACGATGGCATCATCGACCACAAATCCCGTGGCAATGGTCATCGCCATTAATGAGAGGTTGTCAAGACTATATCCCAGCAGATACATCACGGCGAAAGTACCGATCAACGAGACCGGCACCGCGACCGCGGGAATGAGCGTGGCACGGCCGTCGCGCAGAAAGACAAACACCACGGCAATGACGAGAGCGATGGAAATGAGCAGCGTCTTCTCCACGTCATCAACAGAGGCGCGAATGGTTGTGGTGCGATCGAGAACAATGGTGGTCTCGATGCCCAGCGGAATGGTGGCCTGGATGAACGGAAGTTGAGCGCGGATGCGGTCGACGGTGTCAATAATATTGGCGCCGGGCTGGCGGAAGATGATGATCGTAACCGCGCGCTTGCCGTTCAAATAACCCGCCGCACGAATGTTAGCCACCGAGTCCGTTACCGCAGCGACATCGGACAAGTGGACCGCCGCGCCTTTGTTATAACCGACAACGAGCGGTTTGTAGTCGGCGGCGTGCGAAATTTGGTCGTTGGCAAGGATGTCTGCGGTAACTATGCCATCGGAGATTTGGCCTTTGGCCAGATCAGCGTTCTGCAGGCTCAGCACTGACTGCACATTTGCCAGGGTGAGCCCATAGCTGGCCAACTGTGTGGGATTCACGTCCACACGCACGGACGGCAACGCGCCGCCTCCGGGAACGACCTGGCCAACCCCCTGAATTTGCGATAACTTCTGCTGTATGACAGTAGACGCTTCGTCATAAAGCTTATCGGGACCGTACTTGTCCGAGGTAAGGCCGAGGATCATGATCGGAGAATCGGCGGGATTGACTTTGCGATAAGTTGGATTACCCGGCAGGTTGCTGGGCAGATAGGTTCGGGCCGCGTTGATGGCGGCCTCTACATCGCGGGCCGCGCCATCAATGTCGCGGCTGAGGTCAAACTGAATGGTGATCGATGTACTGCCGAGCGCGCTGGCGGAAGTCATCTCCGTCACCCCGGCAATGTGCCCGAACTGACGCTCCAACGGAGTGGCGACCGAAGACGCCATAATGTCGGCGCTGGCTCCCGGCAAGCCGGTACTGACTGAAATCGTAGGAAAGTCGACCTGCGGCAGGGGCGAAACTGGCAGCACCTCAAACGCAATCGCCCCGGCCAGCGCAATCGCCACGGTGAGCAGCGTGGTAGCCACTGGCCGGTAGATGAAGGGCTTAGAGATATTCATGCAGGCCCTGCCAGTTCTGCGCCTCCGGTCTTCTCTGCGCCTCCAGTCTTTGGCTGGTTCGATTTGTGCCCAAAGCGCTTCGCCAGATTGTCAAAAAAGATGTAGATGACGGGTGTGGTGTACAGCGTGAGCGCCTGGCTCAGCAGCAGGCCGCCTACCATGGCAATGCCCAGCGGCCTCCGCAACTCCGAACCGAAACCAGTCCCGAGCGCCAGCGGTAGCCCCGCCAGCAGTGCGGCCATGGTGGTCATCATAATGGGGCGGAAGCGGAGCAGACAGGCCTCGTAAATTGCATCGGTCGCATTCTTCCCGTGCTGACGCTCGCCTTCCAGCGCGAAGTCGACCATCATAATGCCGTTCTTTTTCACGATACCGATGAGCAGGACGATACCGATGATCGCCACCACGCTTAAATCCTGGTGAAAGAGAATCAGCGCGAGGAAAGCACCTACACCCGCCGACGGGAGCGTGGAGAGAATCGTGATGGGGTGAATAAAGCTCTCATACAGGACACCCAGCACGATGTACACCGTGACCAGCGCGGCAAGAATGAGCAACGGCTCATTGGCCAGCGAATTCGTGAAGGATGCCGCGGTACCCTGGAAACCAGCCTGAAGGCTGGGAGGCATGTGCATGTCTTGCTGCACTTTGTCGACCGCCGTAATGGCGTTGCCCAGTGCGCCATTCGCCGCCAGATTGAACGACACGGTGATTGCGGGAAATTGCCCTTGATGGCTAATGGAGAGCGGCTCAGTCGTCTGCTCAAAGTGTGAGAAAGCGCTCAGCGGCACGGCATTGCTGGTGACCGAACTGGTGGCGCCAGCGGTGTTCCCCCCAGTGCCCGACGTCGAGGAGGCGCTCGACGAAAGCGCGTTCAGAGGAGGAGCAAGAGTATTTGCCGCCGGAGTGTACTGCGCTGCACCCGTCAGCCCATTCGATCCTGCGGAGGATGATCCGGAGGACGCGAAAGATGAGGATGCCCCGGCCCCGGATGCTCCCGCGGACGCGTTGGACTGGATGTAGAGATGATTCAGCTTGTTGGGGTCGAGCTGAAACTGCGGCTGACTCTCCAGCACTACGTGGTACTGATTCACCTGGGTATACATGGTGCTAATCTGCCGCTGGCCGAAGGCGTCATATAGGGTGTTATCGATGGTGGTGGGCGCGATACCAAGTCGCGAGGCCGTGACCCGGTCGATCATCAGAGATACCGCAAGCCCTCCGGTTTGTTGATCGGTGGCGACATCTTCCAGCTCAGGCAATTGCTTCAAGCGAGCCACGAAACGGTTGGTCCAGTCACTCAGTTCATTCGCATCGGGGTCTTCGAGCGTGTATTGGTATTGGGTGCGGCTCACACGATCATCCACAGTGATGTTCTGGACAGGCTGCATAAACAACTCAATTCCCTGAACCTGGTCCAGTTTTGCCTTGAGCCGGCGGATTACGTCCGAAGCACTCATCTTGCGCTGGTCGAGCGGTTTTAGATTGATCGACAATCTGCCGCTGTTGGTCGTCGTGTTGGTGCCGTCCGCGCCGATAAATGAGGATAGGCTTTCGACGGCTGGGTCATCCAGAATTACCTTTGCCAGCTCCTGCTGTTTCGCGGCCATGGCCTTCGAGCCGATGGTCTGCGGCGCCTGCGATATGCCCTGAATAACGCCCGTGTCCTGCACGGGGAAAAATCCTTTGGGGATGATGATGTAAAGGAAAACCGTAAGCAGCAGGGTGGCCAAGGCGACAAAAAGAGTAATCGTCTGGTATCCAAGGACAAACTTGAGGGTCCGGCCATAGAAGGCGATCATCCGCTCGAAAGCGCGTTCCGAGGCTTGATAGATGCGTCCCTGCTGTTCTTTTGGCTGGTGCCGCAAGATGCGCGCACTCATCATGGGGGTGAGCGTAAGGGAGACGACCGCCGACACCACGATGGTGACCGCGAGAGTCACGGCAAACTCGCGAAACAGTCGCCCCACCACGTCGCCCATGAATAACAGCGGAATGAGGACGGCGATGAGTGACACGGTCAGCGAGAGAATGGTGAAGCCGATTTGCTCCGCACCCTTGAGAGCTGCTTCCATGGGTGTATCCCCTGCTTCGATGTAGCGCGCGATGTTCTCAATCATGACGATGGCATCGTCCACAACGAAACCGGTAGAGATGGTCAACGCCATCAGCGACAAGTTATCCAGGCTGTAACCCAGCATGTACATCGCCGCGAAGGTACCGATCAGGGACAGTGGCACTGCCACACTCGGGATAATGGTGGCATAGAGACTCCGCAAGAAAAGGAAGATAACCAGCACAACCAATCCGATGGTCAACAGCAATTCAAACTCAACATCGGAAACCGATGCTTCGATGGCGGTTGTGAGATCGGTGAGCGTGGTCACCTGAATGCCGGTGGGCAGATTGGCCTCAAGCTGCGGCAATAGTTGCTTGATGCTCTTCACTACGCTAATGGTGTTGGCCCCGGGCTGGCGTTGCACATTCAGGATGACCGCGGGGGTCTGATTCATCCACGCCGCCTGATTATTGTTCTCTACGCCATTCACGATGCGGGCAACGTCGGTGAGCATTACCGGCGCGCCGTTACGGTATGCAACTACAACCTGACGATAGTCGTCGCTGGTGACCAACTGATCGTTGGCGTCGATCTGGTAGTCCTGGCGCGGCCCATCGAAGTTCCCTTTGGCGGCATTCACACTGGCCTGCGTCAACGCCGTACGCAGATCTTCCAGGTTAATTCCGTAGGACGACAGGGCCGTAGGGTTGGCTTGAATGCGGACCGCGGGTTTTTGACCGCCGCTGATGGTTACCAGGCCGACCCCGTTGAGCTGCGAAATCTTAGGCGCAAGACGCGTATCCACCAGGTCCTCGACCTGAGAAAGCGGTATGGAACTGGAGGTAATGGCCAGGGTGAGCACTGGGGCATCGGCTGGATTCGTCTTACTGTAGATCGGCGGCGCGGGCAGAATGGACGGCAACAAACTCTGCGCGGCGTTGATGGCAGACTGCACCTCTTCTTCCGCTACATCAATGTTCAGAGTGAGGTTGAACTGCAGCACAATGACGGAAGTTCCACCGGAACTGGTGGAGGTCATCTGGCTCAAACCTTGCAGTTCTCCGAATTGGCGCTCCAGTGGCGCCGTCACGGTGGTGGCCATTACCGTCGGGCTGGCACCTGGATAAAACGTCAGTACTTGAATGGTCGGATAGTCGACTTCCGGCAAGGCGGAGACCGGCAGTTGTGTATAGCCAACCAATCCGACCAGGAGGATCGCAGCCATCAGCAAAGAGGTCGCAACTGGCCGCAAGATAAACGGACGGGATGGACTCACGGAGCAGTGCTCCCGTTGGCGGTAGCTGGAGCAGGATTGGTCGAAGCTTTGTTTGTAATGACAACTGCGGTGTTGTCCTGCAACTTATCGAAGCTGCTGTTGGCGACCACGTCTCCAGGATTGACGCCGTCCACCTGGGTTACTCCGCCATCGGTAACTCCCGGCTTTATGCTGCGCATATGCGTGAGATTGTCCTGGATCACATACACAAACGATGCCTGGCCATTTTGCTGGATGGCGGATGCCGGAATCAGCGTCACCCCCTGCAGTGTATTCACCAGCAAATGGGCGTTAACAAACTGGTTCGGGAAGAGCTCATCATTCTTGTTGTCGAACAGCGATCGCGCTTTCACGGTCCCAGTCGTGGTGTCAATCTGGTTGTCGAGCGTCAAAAGCCGGCCGCTTGCAATCCTGGTCTGCGCCGTGCGATCAAAGGCATCCACGGTGAGCTTGGCCTTCTGTCGCAGTCGTGCCTGAACCGGGCCGAGGCTGTCTTCCGCTATGGTGAAGATGACGGTGATGGGCTCCAACTGCGTAATGACTGCGAGGGTTACGGTTCCAGCAGATTGCACCACGTTGCCCGGATCCACCAGCCGTAAACCCACTCGCCCGGCGATAGGAGCAGTGATGTGGCAGTAGTCGACCTGGATCTGGTCAAACTGCACTGTTCCCTGGTCGTTTTTGACTGTGCCTTCGTCCTGCAGGACGAGCTTTTCCTGGTCATCCAAGATTTGCTTTGCAATGGCGTTGCGTGCCCACGCGGCACGGTAGCGTTCAAGGTCCATCCGCGCTTGTGCGAGCACGTTCTCATCTCGCTCCAGAGCACCTTGGGCTTGCAATAGATTTGCGCGGTACTGGCGGGAATCGATATCAACCAGCGGATCGCCCTTACTCACCAGTTGGCCCTCTGTGTAATGCACTGCCATGACCAGGCCATTCACCTGGCTGGTAATCGAATCAGTGTAGACCGGGGTGACGGTACCGATTGCGTCAAGGTATACGCCGATGTCACCTTTCTTGGCCGTCGCGGTGGTGATGTTAATCTTCGGCGGCGCGGGCGGCGCCTTCGTGGCTTTCTCGTAGTGACGCCATACCAGCACGACTACGAGGGCAAGCAACAAGGCGATCCCGACGATCCACCAAACTCTATGCCGGTGAGATTCCGAACCGTGAGCCGGGAGTTGATGGCCAGGATCGATGGTGGGATGCTCATTCGTGTCAACGGCCAAAGGAATCTCCTTTTCCGGCTCCGAATCGCTCAAAAAAGTATAGCCCAGCGAAGGGTCCCCATTCGCAATCGCAACGTCTACCAACAACCGTGAGAGACGTTCGCGTGTGCGGAAAGCGGTCAACCCCGTCACACACTTAGAACTGGAATCGGCACCGCGCAAATGATCGCGTAGCCGTGGATCCGCAGGTTGCCACCATAGGGGTAACAGTCGATAACCAGCAAATCCGCCTTGGTCTGCACCGCAATCTGCCGCAGCACATTAGGCACGTGACCACTGCCGATGAATACGTCCGCCTTAATGCCCGTGTCTCGCTGAAGCTCTGCAAGATGCTGGGAGGCGTCGCCGACAAGCGCCTCTTTGAACTTTGGATTGACGGAGGCTCCGCCGGGTCCCCAGAGTTCCACCGAGGTAGTGACGTGGGCGAGTGCAAGACGGGCACCGAATTTGTCAGCTATTTGCGCGGCCCAAAATACAGTTTTGTGACTACGAGGCCCGAGATCAACCGCGCACAGTACATTACGGATCGTGAACTCCTGCACTGGAGATTCCTCCACATAGGCGCCGGTCCATACCGGGCAGTCGGTTCCGTATAGTACCTTGGCTGTCACCGAGCCCAGCAGAAACTGATCGAAAGTGTAGCCACGGGATGGCATCATAATCAGGTCAGCTGTTTCCTTCTGAGCCGCTTGCAAATTGCCTGGGCTGGGTCGCCTTTAGCCAACACACGCCGGATGGTGAGACTGTCTAGCTCCGGTGCGAGAGACTGGTCCAGGTTTTTCTCGGCCTCCGCAATGATCTCCGCGAGCATATCCTCACCAGGGATCTTAGTGTCTTCCTCCGGCGAAGCGGCAGCATGGCTCCGCAGGTTCGCGACGTGCAGCATCACGATCTCAGAATGGAAACGGTGGGCCAATGTTGCAGCCTGATGCACCACACGCAGCGAAGTACGGGGGAAATCAACCGGAAGAAGTATCTTGTCAATATTCAGCATCGCGCAGCCGCAGAGTCAAAATGCCACCGACTGTACCTCGGGACGTCGTCAGTCTGGGTTGCAGTGTAACGCAATTGTTTTAAAACCGTTTGAGCGCGCCGTTTTGGAGGAATCAGTTCAGAGCTCATCTCTTAGATGAGCCAGTTTTTAAGCGTTACTGGTGTAATGTTCCGCATTGAATTCGTGGACAGCCCCAGGTGCGGCTTCGGTGTATGATCGCTTTAGAATCTTCCACTCCGGGGGGATCATGAAACGAATTCCTGCTTTCGTACTGCTGGTCGCATCGAGTTTTGCATGGTCGACACCAGCTAAGGCCCAAATCTTCATGGGCCCAAACAGTGCGCGCCGGGCCCAGAAGGCGGGCAAGCAAGAGCACAAAGCGAATAACAAAGCGGCCAAGAAACAACAAAAAGCAATGAAGAAGTACCAGAAGTCGCAACGGAAGGCAGCCAGAAGGACACACTGGCGCATTTGAATCCCTGCATCAGCAGCTTCCTAGACGATCTTCTCTGACCCTTCTACCTAGGCCACTTTCTTTTTAGGGACTTTTGCGCCTTTCTTGCGCGCTTCGGAAAGTCCGATCGCGATCGCCTGTTTACGGCTGGTCACTTTCCCGCCTTTTCCTCCTTTGCCGGAACGAAGAGTACCTCTTTTCTCGCGATGCATCGCACTCTCTACACTCTTGCCTGCAGCGTTGCCGTACTTAGGTGTAGATTGTTTCCGTGATGCAGAACCGCTTTTGTTGGGCATCAAATTCTCCTGCTGCTTAGAGGTAGCAGCAGGATAAGAGGTTGTGTCAGACTCCGAGTGAATGCGGATTCACAGTGCCGGTGCTCCGCCCTCGAGTCCATCAGCGTAGTTGGTGAGCGAGAATCCCAGCATTGACCCGCATGAACCATCCAGCTTCCGCACCGTACCAGGGCCACGGAAACATAGGGTTCGCAAGCAAGTACCGGTTCTGAATGGTGTCGATGTAACGATCGACCCGAGTTTTGTCTTGCGTAAGGAACGCAGCATAGGAAACAACCACCCATGGAAATTCGTCCTGGGAATTAAAGGAGAGATCCACCCAGCCCGGCCAAGCCTGGTTGAATGCCGCATACGTAATGTTGGATCGAGAGCTGCCGGGCGCGACGACGCCATGAACCATGGGGTAGAGTTGCGCCACCGAATCCGGGTACCAGGTCTTGAGATTGGGAGCATCCGATCCAGCATACGGACGGTACAAACCGCCGCTCGGAATATAGAGTGCGCCCTGGATTCCGGCCTGTATGGCACCGGCATGGGCGGTGTACCAACTCGCAGCAGCAGCATCACCCCAGGCTTGCGCAGCCAGACGGGCGAAGTCCATCAAGCCGCGATAGTCTTCGGAATTATCCATCAGATATTCGACCTGGTGAGTTGGCATGGCATAGACAAGCCCATTGCGCTGCTGCAGGTTGGTGATGACGTTGCCGATGACATTCAGGTTGTACCGGCCAATCGTGTCCTTAATGAACGATTGAGCGCCGGGATCGCCCGTGTTCCAGAGAGCCTCTGCAAGAGACAAGAATGTGGCAGCGTAGGAATCGGCGGAATCGAAGGTGTCGAGTGAAGTCTCAGTTATCCCAGCGACGTTGTAATCGTAGATTGTGCCGTACTCGCCCCAACGGTCGGGCCAATTGAGATGAGCGATGTACCAGCTCATCCAGGCTTCAACCTGAGGAATCCTGGTCTCGTCTTCCAACCAACCAATGGCTGCCAGGTTTGCGAAGTAAGGTTCGATTTCGGTCGAGGTATAGAGGATGGCACCGTCAGGAAGTTGCTGGGTGGCGAACCAAGCCGAGGTTTCGGTGATATCTCGAGAATAGTCCTGGGCGTGGGCGGGAAGGATCGCAGCCCATAATGTGACAACCGCCAGGAGAAGGGAGAGTATCCGCATGAACGTAGAAGTTCAGAGTCCGAGAGTAACACGGACCATCTTTTCTCTCCTGGGAAACTACTTACCTGCGGCAAACACGCGCGAATGAAACATTAAAGTTTCACCCAGGTGTTCGAGAAAATACTCAGCGCCGTGGTTGCCGGGATAGAGGTGGAACTCGTGCCGGATACCTTCTGCCTGGAGTTGCCGGTCAAGTTCGGAGGCACCTTTATCGAATCCGAATTCATCCTCACGGCCGCAATTGAAATAGATGGCCAGCTGGGTAGTTCGGATTGATGCCCGGTTCTGCTTTGCGAGCAAGAATGGGCTGTTCTGGTTCCAGTGATGGAGGTCAACGGGATTGCCGAAAACCGCTTCCAGCGATGTGGGCGCATTTGTAGCCCCAGTCTGTCGAGGCGGTTCGGCGATGAGGGCAGCGCTCTGCGCGCTAACCGATGAGAATAGGCCGGGATCGGCGAAAGCAAATCGAAGGGCACCGTATCCGCCCATGGAGACACCGCTGATGGCTCGTGCGGAGCGCTCCCGGCGAATCGAATAATGGGATTCGATGTAGGGGATGAACTCGCGAATAAAGAAATCGCTGTAGCGCACGCGGCCGTCGGCGGAGTTGATGTAGAAGCTGCTCTTCCCTTCGGGCGCGACGATCAGGAAATCGGAGATCTTATTCTGCCGGCGGAGATCTTCAGTAAGGTCCCATCCCCCACCCTTAAACAAGGATTGTTCATTGTCGCCGAGCCCATGCAGAAAATAGAGCACGGGATAATGCCGCGGAGAACGGCCGGAAGTGGCGGCGTCATAGCCAGGCGGCAACATCACGCAGTAGCGGACGGTTTGAGCGAGGACACGACTTTGCAGTGCGTTGCAATCGATGCGGTCTTGAGCGTGGGCTTGGCAGAGCAGGAGCGGAACTACGAACAGGGCAAGCCATCGACAAAAACTCCGCATGTGATCAGTTTACTCGTAGCGCAGTGCCTGCACGGGATCAAGACGCGCAGCGCGGGCTGCCGGGTAGAGGCCTGACAGCAGGCTGACAACGATGGAAAAAGCGATTGCGCCAAGCACGAGCCACAGCGGCACGGACCAGATCTGGGCGGGAGGAAAGTGCTGGCGTTGGAGGTAAATGTTGGTCCCGAAATTGATGAGACGTCCGATTACCCAGCCGAGCGTGACACCAGCTGAGCCGCCAACCAGGCCCATGGCGCCGGCTTCGGCAAAGAAGAGGCCACGCACATCCGCATCACTTGCGCCGAGGGCCTTCATGATTCCGATTTCGCGACGTCGTTCGAGGATGGCCATGACCAGCGTATTCAAAATGCCAATGGATGCTACGGCCAGGGCCAAGCTACCGAAAATCGCAAGGAAACCATCGAGTACGGCAAAGAACTGGCGCATGCTGCGAGTGGCATCGACAAGAGAAAATGCGCTGAATCCCATCTTCTTGATGGCGTCTTCAATTGCAGGAACCTGATTGGGGTTGGCTACGCGCACGCTGAGCGAGGTGTAGGTTGGCGCGTCGCCGGGAGAGGGATCGCGGAAGCTGGACGGCATGACGTGCAGGTCTTGCGCGAGTTTGAGTGGTATGAAGACGCGCGCCCGAGTGGCACCGCGCATGCTGTCGGGATCGACATCCGTCACTCCCACAATTTTCAGTGTTTGCTGGCGTGAAACGACCGAGTAGGCGACAGCGTCAACAGGACCTTTCGGTGAGGGAGATGCAGTGCGCTCCGCATAGCGCATGGTCAATTCTTTACCGAGCAGAGGTTTGGCAAACTCGGTAATGTTGGTGTCATCCGCGCCCGGCTTGGATTTTATGCCGAGCAACTCTTCCGCAAACGACTTCTGAAGGATGACTTCGGGACTCACCTCGGAGGAGAAGAAGCTGCCCTGCATTCCGTCAAAAGCATCGTTGTTGTTTTTGGCGGAGAACGGAATGCCTGCCACCATGGCTAAATGGGGCTTGTCTTCGAAGCGGACTTCTGTGCTGAATCGAATATCAGGATAGGCCTCGACAACGCCGGGGAGTTGCTCGATCTTGTGCCGCGCCGGTTCATCGAGTGCGGGGCTTTCGGCAGGTGCCGGGCCGTCTTGCCGTTGTTCGCCGAAGTTGCGGAGGTCACGCCTGGAAGAGACCACGACCGTGTCAAACAGGCCAGATTTCTGCAGTCGCCGCGAAGCCAGCTGCTGCAGGCCAATGCCGAGCGAGAGCATAGCGACCAGCGAGGCCACCCCGACAGAGATGCCGATGGTGGTCAGCGAATTGCGGAAGATGGATTCACGCAGATTGCGGAACGCGAGATCCGTGATGTCATAGAACTTCATCGTGTCTCTCCCTGCGGCGCGGGCGTCTGCACTGACGAGATATTAGATACGTCATCGACAAGCTTTCCATCCGCAAGATGCAACATGCGCCCGGCATACTTCTCGGCAAGCGCCTGCTCGTGCGTCACCATCAATACAGTCATGCCCAGCGAAAGATTGAAGCTACGAATGAGTTCCATAATCTCCGTGCCGGTGCGGCTGTCCAGATTGCCGGTCGGTTCGTCGGCCAGAAGAAGCCGGGGCCGGTTGATGAGTGCTCGTGCCAACGAAGCCCGCTGCTGTTCACCACCCGAGAGTTCCATTGGCCGATGAGAGAGCCGTCCACTCAAACCCACACGCTCCAGCGACTGGCGCGCAAGAGTGGAACGCTCGCGGCGATCGACTTCGGCGAAGCGCATGGGGAGTTCTACATTCTCGAGCAGTGACATGCTGGATATCAGGTTGAAAGACTGGAAGACCATTCCTACGGAATGGAGGCGGTACTTGGCCAGTTGCTCGCGCGAGAGTGCGGCCAAGTCGTTTCCATGGACGATCACCGCGCCAGAGGTCGGGCGGTCGAGTCCTGCGACCAGATTAAGCAGAGACGATTTGCCGGAACCGGAGGCGCCCAGCAGCGCGACGAATTCGCCGGCACGAATGTCGATGGAAATCCCGTCCACCGCGCGTACCTGAGCTTCGCCCATCTGATAATGGCGGCAGAGGTTTTCGGTGTGGATAGCTAAAGAGGGAGAGCTTTCCATGCTATAGGATTCCGTCGACGCCAGCTTTCATCATGATCAGTCCTAATCTCTATTGTAGGACGTAATCGTTAGACGCGATCATGGTCGTTGGCAGCGGTTGCTGGGCTGGGCTCCTTTTCTTGATTCGCGGTTACTTCATTCATGGCGGCCTTGAAGCCGCGGATACCCTCCCCAATTCCCTTGCCCAGCTCGGGAAGTTTTTTCGGGCCGAAGACGAGCAGGGCGATTCCGAAGATCACCAACAGATGCATGGGTTGAAACAGTCCTTCAAACATGTTGAACCTCGTTTCTGTATGCGTAATGTTTCTTTGCGTTTAGCATCGTTCAATCGTCCGTTGTGTCTCACTGCACCACAACCTGACCTGTCATCTTGGGATGGATGGTGCAGTAATAGGGATAGGTTCCCGCCTTGGTAAAGGTGTAGGAGAATTTTTCATCGGTATCCATCACCTTGGACTTGAATGCACCCTCGGTGCTGACCGCAGTGTGGGGGATGTCATCACGGTTTGTCCAAGTAACGGTCGCTCCCACGGGTACGGTGAGCGTCTGCGGCCCGAAACTGAAGTTGTCGATTTTCACTGCCGTAGCTTGCGCTGACGGTTGATCGCTCGCCTTGACGCCCGGTGATCCGGCTAACAACAGAATCGCAATCATTGCTGATGTTGCCGCACGTATGAGCCATACTTTGTTCGTCTTCATCTTTTTCCTTTCTAGATTTGATCTTTCGAATCTTCTTTGTATGGGTTTCATCCCTCGTGATCTAGCCGAGGCTTGAGTCCACCACCGCGAGAGAATGCTGGCCACGGACATAATTCACGTCGGTGATGCCCAGCAGACTCCGTAACTGCTCGGCCGGCACTTTCATCGGTCCGGGAGAGTCCGCCTTGCCGGGCTGCGGTTGCGGAAATGCAGTTGACATTGCGGTATGGAATGTCACGCGGCCTTCGACTTTTTGCATAGTCTGATGAATGTGTCCGTTCAACACGGTGACGGAACCGAACTTTTTCAGGTAAGCGAGTGCCTGTGCGCTGTCGTCGGTGCCCCAACCCCACTCCGGATACACCGACCATAGCGGTATGTGGGCGAACACTACGATCGGCGTGCTATGTTTCAGATGCTTTACATCTTTTTCCATCCATTCGAGCTGCTCGCCACCCAGCGAGCCGAGTCCGCCGGCTTTCAGGTTCATCACGTTGACCAGACCGATGAAGTGCACGCCCTTATGATCAAAGCTGTACCATCCCGCCCCTTGAGCGTTCTTTCCGTAGCGTTCGAGAAACTGCTTGCCGTTGTCGTCGAGAACGTCGTGTTCGCCGGGCACGAAGAATACGTCTTTCGCGCCAGCGCTTCTTAAGATCTGATCTACGTTGTCGAACTGTTCTGGCCGCGAGAGATGACTGATATCACCAGTGTGTAACAGGAAGTCCGGCTGGTTCGGCAGTGCGTTGATCTTGTTTACCGCCGCCTGCAGAGTCGCCACGACATCTGGATTGGCGGGCTTGTTGAACCCCATGTGGCTGTCGCTGATCTGAACAAAGCTAAAATCTTCTTTGCCGGAATGTTTGCCGATGTTCTTGGCGAAGGCCCGAGACACCGGAATGCCCCCGCTCAAGGTCCAGACCAGTCCAGTGCCGGCCCATGCCATGCACTTCAGAAAACCGCGACGGTCGATGCCGTCGTTATTAAGATCCTGCAGCGTTTGATCGATGAGACCTGGCTTCTTGTCAGTCATTTGTCCTCCGTGGTTTGTAGCGTTCTGGAGGGATAACTGGCGGGCAGCGATTTTATTCCCTCGTCCTAGCCGGGACCGTTTACGCCGCTAAGAAAGCCTCCCAAATGCGCGGTTAGCGCGACCAGGCCGATGGCCAGGACTTCGATGGCCACACGGTAGCTCGGCAAGCCTACTGCTTGTCGTCGCGCTCGGAAATGCACCCACCAGACCAGCCAGATCATCACGGTCGAGATACATGCCATCACCAGGTGCAGCAATAGAATGCCTTTCAGCCTTTGCCCCTCGAGCTGGAATTGCCACGCGAGAATGCCGGTGACGAGGACGGGGAATGTCGAAATTGCTGAGACTAAAAGGTTGTAGTAGGCCGCGTCCGCCAAGCCACGCCGTTTTGTCCATGTCGCGAGCAGATCGAAAACCGCCGCGGTGATGAACAATGCGATTGGAAAATGGATGAGAACGACATGTTGTGCGTGCTTGGCGAACAATAACGTATTCACGTCAAACGGATTCACTGGAACCCGTAGTAGAGCTAACGTCATATCGAGGACCTCCGCCGAATAGAACTGATATCTCAGCGAAATATTCCCTGGTCGTGCCTGAGCCTGGGGTGTTGTAATTCGTGAGGGACTACTTCTCGAATGTCTCGGCGTTCAGAATCTAGGTGGAGTAATCAGCATTGATTCGAACGTACTCCGCAGTTAAGTCAGTAGTAATGAATTCAACGCCGCTTTGGCCGCGACCGAGGCGCACTCGAATGTCACAGCTGGGGTGGGCGAGATCTTGATGGGCTTTGGCCTCGTCAAATTGACAACTGACTCCGCCTTTGCAGACCATCTGCTTCGCGATGTAGATGCTGACCCGATTCGGATCAAGGGCGATCCCACTCCGTCCTACGGCGGCCAGGATGCGTCCCCAATTGGGGTCGGCGCCCGCCCAGGCGGTTTTTACTAATAAGGAGTGAGCAATCGTTCTTGCCACCTGGAGAGCTTCTTGCCGGCTCTTCGCCTGTTCGATGAACAGATGAATGACGTGCTGCACACCTTCACCATCGGCGATTATCTGTTCGGCAAGAGAGCGGCAGACGTCGGACAATGCGTTGGCGAACTTCTTTCGGACGCCGGCATCTTTCAGGCGAATTCCGCTCTGGCCCGATGCGAGCAGCAGAACCGTATCGTTGGTGGAGGTGTCGCCGTCGATTGAAATGCAGTTGAAGCTTTGGTCGCATGCTTGTCTCAGCAGTTGTCTCAGTTCGATGGAAGTGGCAGCTATGTCAGTGAACAGATAGACCAACATGGTTGCCAGTTGCGGATGAATCATTCCTGCGCCTTTGGCAACTCCGAGCAAGCCGACTTCCGAGGCGCCAGCATTGAACCGCGCCGATGCTGACTTCTGACGAGTATCGGTGGTCATGATAGCTTGAGTGAAGCGATCGAGGGCAGCTGACGTTGGCTCGCGCATTTCGGCTAACTCGGGAAGTTTCGCGATAATTTTTTCGACACGAAGCGGGACGCCTATGATTCCCGTGGACGAGGGGAAAACCTCTTGTGGGCGAAGGTTGAGCATCTTAGCGACACCTTTGCAGACTTGTTCGCACGCCTTCAGTCCTGCTTTGCCAGTGGCGCAATTTGCGTTTCCGGAATTGACAATGACTGCTCGTATATGACCTTTGGCTTTCGACAAATGCGTCCGGGCGACCTCAACCGGGGCCGCGACGACGAGGTTCCGGGTAAACAGGGCGGCGGCGATTGTGCCGGGAGCAGCTTCGACGAGAGCGAGGTCAAGCCGTCCGCTGGCTTTGATTCCGGCAGCAAGGGCGGAAAAGCTAAAGCCCTTCGGCAAATGAATTGTGTTTGGTGACTGCGTTGGAGCCGTCATGCCTGGAGTTTTACCAACCAATTTGTAGGCTCGGGCAGGATCGCGAATTTCGGCAATTCTCCTCGCACCATGGCGACTTCGTCGCAATTGTGGAAGCGGGGGCAGACCCAGCAATCTTTGTGGATCTTGTCAGGCAGGTCTTCGCGCTGCGCCATTTCAAAACCCAGGCTGGCAAAGAATTGCGGGGTTCGCGTGAACAGACAGATGCAGGTGACTTCGTGCTTCTTCGCCTCGGTCAGCAATGCTTTTACCAGGCGCTGCCCGCCGCCTTGGCGTTGCCGCGAAGGCAGAACCGTGATGGAGCGAATCTCGGCAAGGTGGGTACCGTAAAGATGTAGCGCGCCGCATCCGATGATGCCGGTGCTGTCTTCCAACACCACGAAATCCCGCACGTTCTCGCAAATCTCGGCGAGCGTTCGTGGCAGAAGCGTTCCATCGCCAGAATAGGCCGCGATCAGGTCGTGGATTGGCTGGGCATCCGGCAGGATGGCCTTACGGGTGCGCATGGACTTCCTCGGAAATGGTTTCAATCTTATGCTTCGCTTCGGCGATTGCCTGGCGAACTCGCGCCGGCGCCGTTCCGCCCAGCACATCGTGAATTGCCAGCACAGACGCCAATGTCAGGCTGGTGTACAGATCCTGATCGAATAAAGGATTGATGGAGCGCAACTCGTCCAGCGGCAAGTCCTGGAGCTCACAGCCTGATTCCATGCACTTCTGCACGATTCTTCCGACTTGCTCATGCGCCTGGCGGGAGGGCACGCCGCGTTGCACCAGGTAGGTGGCTGCGGCCCAGGCATTCATGAAACCTGATTGCGCCGCTTGCTGCATACGTTCGTAGTCAAACTCCGCTGCTTTCATCCATCCCGTCGCCAGTGGAACCAGGGTCAGTATCGTATCGGCGGCATCGAAGAGGGGTTCCTGCGTCTCCTGCAAGTCTTTGTTGTAGGCCAAGGGCAATCCCTTGACCGCGATCATCAACGCTGTTGCATTTCCTATCACTCGTCCGGCTTTGCCGCGGGCCAGTTCGAGCAGGTCTGGGTTCTTCTTCTGCGGCATGGCGCTGCTTCCGGTGGAGTAAGCTTCAGGTAGGTGGATAAATCCAAACTCCTGGGTGGAAAATAGAATCATTTCTTCCGCCCAGCGGCTGAGGTGCAACGCCAGCAGCGAGAGAGTATTCACGAACTCCAGAATAAAGTCGCGATCGCTGGCGGCATCGATACTGTTGGCGGTCGGAGAGTTAAATCCGAGGTCAGCAGACATGGCTCGCCGATCGAGAGGCAACGTGGCGCCTGCCACCGCACCCGATCCCAGCGGACAAACATTTACCCGCTTGCGGCAGTCGGCCAGCCGATCCGCGTCGCGCAAGAACATTTCGACGTAGGCCAGCAGCCAGTGCGAAACCAGCACGGGTTCCGCACGTTGGAGGTGTGTGTATGCCGGCATGGCCGCGTTGCCAGCCTGTTCGGCTCGTTCCAGCAGTGTCCCGGCGAGGTCTGCCAAATCGATGCGCTGCTGATCAATCGCGGCTCGAACATACAGGCGCAGGTCGGTGGCAATTTGTTCGTTGCGGCTGCGTCCGCTGTGCAGCTTGTATCCAGCATCACCAATCAGCGCGACCAATTGTTTTTCTACGAAGTGGTGTACGTCCTCGGCTTCGTTGTCCTTAAGAAATTCCGGAGACGCTGCCGCCAATTCGCCAATCTTTTCCAAGCCTTGAAGAATGGCGATGAGTTCGCTCGACGACAGAACTCCAGCGACTTTCAACGCCCGTGCATGGGCACTGCTGGCGGCAAGTTCGTGCTTCAAGAGGCGCTGGTCGAAGTCGAAAGACCTTTGCCAGCGCTCAAAATCAGGATCCAGCGCTTGCCGAAAGCGCCCTGACCACATTTTCATTTCGCCACCTCCGCACGCGCACGCGAGCGAGCCGGAAGCCCGAGAATGCGAATAAAGCCAGCAGCATCTTTCTGGTCGTAACTGTCACCCATAGTGAAAGAGGACAGATCGGTGCGATACAGCGAGTAGTCCGAATGGCGGCTTACAACCGACACGTTGCCCTTATATAAGGAGAGCGTCACAGTTCCGGTCATATCCCGTTGCGTAGTTTCGACGAAGGCATCGAGCGCTTCTCGCAGAGGCGTAAACCACAAACCGAAATAGGTGAGCTCCGCATACCTGAGCGCGATGTGTTGTTTGAAGTGCACTACGTCACGCTCCAGGCACAGCGCCTCCAGCTCGCGGTGAGAGTTGATGAGCAAAGTGCCTCCCGGAGTTTCATAGCAGCCGCGAGACTTGATGCCGACGAAGCGATTTTCGACCAAGTCCACACGGCCAATCGCGTTACGAGCTCCGATTTCATTGAGCATCTCGACCAGTGACACCGGGTCGAGTGCTGCATCGTTTACGGAAACCGGAATTCCCCGCTCGAAGCCAATCTTCACCTGCTCATGCTGATCTGGAGCTTGCTGCGGCGAGCGAGTCCACTGCCAAGTGCTGGGCAACGGCGCATTGGCAGCGTCTTCCAGTTCGCCGCCTTCGTGACTGACGTGCCAGAGATTTCGGTCGCGACTGTGAATCTTCTGGCGGCTGGCTTCGACCGGGATTCCATGTTGCTCCGCATAGTCGATACAGTCTTCGCGAGATTTCAGCGACCATTCACGCCACGGCGCAATCACTTTCAACTCCGGAGCCAGCGCTTGGTAGGCCATCTCGAAGCGTACCTGGTCATTGCCTTTTCCAGTGCAGCCGTGGGCAACCGCGGTCGCACCTTCGCGCAAGGCGACCTCAACCTGGTGCTTGGCGATAACCGGCCGCGCGAGCGATGTGCCCAAAAGATATTTGTGTTCATACACGGCGCCGGCTTTAAGAGCGTGAAATACGTATCCGGCGAGGAACTCTTCGCGCAAGTCTTCCACTAAGACGTTGCTTGCGCCGGTAGCATAGGCCTTTTTTACGACTGCTTCGATGTCATCGCCCTGACCGACGTCGCCCACCATGGCGATCACGTCATAGTCGTAGTTTTCCTTCAACCACGGAATAATGATCGAGGTATCCAGACCTCCGGAATAAGCCAGCACAATTTTTTCACGCATGGGCGCTCCTTGCCGGCAGGCTGTGATCTCCACTGCCGAGCAGTAAATATAGAATTGCTTTCTGGACGTGCAGGCGGTTTTCTGCCTGATCGAAGACCACTGACCGCTCCGAGTCGATGACCTCGTCGGTGATTTCCTCGCCGCGCCGGGCGGGCAGGCAGTGCATAAACACGGCATGGGGCGCGGCTGCCGCGGTCAATGCCTGGTTCAACTGATAAGGCGGGAAAATTCGCGCCCGCTTCTCGGCTTCGTGTTCCTGGCCCATGCTTGCCCATGCGTCGGTGTAAACCGCATCAGCACCCGCGACGGCCTCGTATGGATCGGAAAGAATTTCGATCGTGGCCCCAGTCTTCCTGGCAAGCATTCGCGCATCACTGACAATTTCTGGATTGGGTTCATAACCCTTCGGCGTGGCGATGCGGATATTCGATCCCAGGCACGCCGCAGTGAGCAGCAGCGAGTGAGCGACGTTGTTGCCATCGCCGACATACGCAAGGAACAGATTCCTGAGATCGCCGAAGTGGTTTTGGAGCGTGAAGTAGTCGGCCATCGCTTGACAGGGATGCTCAAGATCGCTCAACGCATTGATCACGGGCACAGACGCATATTTAGCCATGCCTTCTATGGTTGCCTGGGCAAAGGTGCGCAGTATGATGCCATCAACCCAGCGTTCAAGATTATGAGCGATGTCGCTCAATTTCTCGCGTGCGTCGAGGCGGCTCTGGGTCTGGTCGACGAAGTATGCGTTGCCGCCCATGCTCCCCATTCCGGTTTCGAAAGTCAGCCGGGTTCGCAGAGAGGGCTTTTCAAAAAACATTACGACCTGCTTGCCTGCGAGCGCCTTGCGAAAATCGGCAGGACGCGACTTCATAATTCCTGCGAGATGCAATACGGCTTCGACCCCGTCCGGGCCGAAGTCGCGGGTCGAAACCAGGTCGGGACACCAGAATGCCTTGGGTACACGCGGCGTGGCGGCTGGTTTTGCGTTCAGTATCTGACTATTCAACGTTGACTCCTTGCCATGGACTTGTGAGCTTGATGACCGGTAGTGATTGGGTTAGCAGAAGAAAGAGCTGCATCCAGTTGCAGAATCATTTGGTCGATATGTTTCTTCTCGATGATGTAAGGCGGCAGAAATCGCAGCACGGCTTCGTTGGTGCGGTTGATCAGGATTCCGTGCTCCATGAGTTGGTTCACAACTTGCTTAGCGGTATCGGCTGAGTTCAGTTCTACGCCAAGCATGAGTCCCATCCCGCGAACCTCGCGGATGGTAGTGTGCCGGGCTTTCAACTCTTCGAGTCGGTTGCGGAAATATTCACCGGTCTTGCGAACATGAGGCAATAGCTTTTCCATCAATCGCAGAAATTGGATTGCCACGGCACAGGCGAGGGGACCACCTCCGAAAGTAGTTCCATGCATGCCCGGGTGCATGGCGGTGGCAACGCGATTCGTAGTCAGAATCGCTCCCAGTGGGAGGCCGGCCGCGAGAGGCTTTGCAACAGTCACTATGTCGGGCTGAATTCCGTAATGTTGATAGGCGAAGTGATGGCCGGTGCGGCCGAGCCCGGACTGGATTTCATCCAGAATTAGCAGCGCGCCGCTGCCCTTCGTCAGCTTGCGCGCGAGTTGAAGAAATTCCGGACTGAGGGGACGAATTCCTCCCTCGCCCTGAATCGTCTCCAGGCAAACGGCGCAAACGCTGCCATCAAAGTGCCGCTGCAGATCTTCGGTGTCATTGAATTTGACGAAGCTCACTCCGGGCAGCAGGGGCGCGAACGGATCGCGATATTTCACCTGACCGGTGGTGGCCAGCGAACCGAAGGTCCGTCCGTGAAATGAATTGTGGAGCGCGAGAATACGCCATTTCGGCTTGTGACCATTGCTGTTCTGCACGCGCGCATAAGAGCGAGCGAGCTTGAGTGCGCCCTCCCATGCTTCGGTTCCACTGTTGCAGAAGAAGGCCCGATCTAGCCCTGAAATCCTTGTCAATCGCGCGGCAAGCTCCGCTTGGTATTCATGGAAGAATAGATTCGAGGTGTGAATCAGACGGCCAGCCTGGCGTTTCAAGGTTGCCTGGATCACGGGATGCGTATGACCGAGCGCGTTCACACCGATGCCGCTCAGGAAATCGAGATAGCGGCGTCCGCGCGAATCCCAGAGATAAATACCGCGGCCGCGAGCGAACAAAATCTTGTGACGATCGTAGGTCGGCAACAGCAGTTTCTGTTCGGAACGAATGACAGAGGCAAGACTCATGCGCAGGTCACCTCAGTTCCGCAACACAGCTTCGCGAAGTAGAACTGAGACAATACTTCGGCTTGCGCAGCCGGGAGAATGCGAACTCTCCCCACCCCTTTATTCAAGGCTTGACTACAGGCTTCGAGCTTGGGCAGCATTCCGCCGGCTATTACGGAATCGGCAACGAGAGTTCCTACTTCTTTGGTGGTGAGCCAGGGAATCACTGCGCCGGCAGCATCTTTTACTCCGGGCACGTCGGTGAGGAAAATCAGGGAGTCCGCATGACAGGCAGCGGCGCAGGCTGCGGCCATCTGATCGGCATTGATGTTGTAATATTCACCGTCAGTACCGAGGGCTAGCGAAGCCAGAACCGGGATGCCTCCCTGGCTCCAGATCGTCTCCAGCCAGCGCGGATCAGCCGAGCAAATCTCGCCTACGAAGCCGAGATCACATCCCACGATCTGTTTCTTGCGAGCGCGGAAGGCAGCACCGTCGCCGCCGCAAAGCCCGACGGCGGGCAGCCCGGCCGCGATGATTGCCGCAACCAAGCTTTTGTTCACGATTCCAGCCAGGACCATTAAAGCGATGTCGCGAGTCTCTGCGTCCGTGATCCGAAGACCTTTTACAAATTCACTTTGCTTACCGAAAAGTCTCAGGGTTCGGGTAAGAGCGCTTCCGCCGCCGTGCACAACGGCGACGCGATGGCCGTCGCCGGCCAGTTCTACGATCCCCTGCGCGCATTTGCGCAACGTGGCTTTGTCTTCGAGCGCACCGCCACCGAGCTTGACTATGATTTTCACTGAAGTCCCTCTTCTTCTTTCCAGCCGTACATCAGATTCATGTTCTGCACCGCTTGCCCGGCGGCTCCCTTGAGCAGGTTGTCAACACACGAGACCAGAACCAGGCGACGGCCATCATCCGCGAGACAAAAACCGAGGTCGCAGTAGTTGGTGTGCAGAGAAAACTGGATCTGAGGGAGTTGTGGGCTGGCAAAAACCCGCACCCAAGGCTTACCCGCGTAAAAGTGGCGGAAGCAGGACTCGACTTCTGCAGCGATCATCTGGCGATTCAGATAGACGTAAACCGTGGACAATATTCCTCTTGGAATCGGCAGCAGATGCGGAGTGAAGGTTAATTCCTCAGCGTGCAACTGCAACTGCTCCACGATCTCGCCCACGTGGCGATGTCCAAACACGGAGTAGGCAGAAAGATTATCGGCGACCGAGACAAAATGCGTGCGCGAATTCGGTTCCTTGCCTGCGCCTGACACGCCGGACTTGGAATCAGAAATGATGCCGCGTTGCCGGTCGACGATACCGGCTTTCAATAGCGGCGCCACGGCAAGGATGACCGATGTGGCGTAGCATCCGGGATTCGCCACTAAAGCTGCACCTGCGATCCGATCCGCGTTTAGTTCCGGCAGACCGTAGACCGCCTTCTCGGTGAGTTGGGCAGCGGTCGCCGAATCGGCATCGTGAAAGTCGTAAACCGCACGATGTTGTGCCTGCTTGAGCCGCCATGCTCCGCTCAGATCAATGATGCGGAAGCCTTGCTCCGTGGCTTTCGGCACCAATGAACGGGAGGTCTCATGCGGGGTTGCCAGAAAGAGAAGCTCTACGCCCTGCTGTTTCAGGGTCTCCCATGAAAGCGGCTGTAACGGATAGCCTCCGTTGCCTGAAAGAGCAGGAAAGATATCGGCGAGATTTGCAGTCTGGCTGCCATTCTCGCGACTGAGCAGGGCCGGCTTGTCCAACCGCGGATGGTGGAGAAGAAGCCGCGTCAATTCCAGGCCCGAATAGCCCGTCGCTCCGAGGATCGCAGTCTTGAGTTTCGCGGGCATCACGCGAGCATCTCCTGAATGCGGGCGGCGAGCTTGTGGGCGCCTTTACTGTCTGGACAAACAATCAAAATGGTGTCATCTCCCGCAACGGTACCGACGGCTTCCGGCCAGCTTTCGTCGTCCAAAGCCGCAGCCACAGGCTGGGCGCTGCCTACGCTGGTCTTGAGAACCAAAAGATTCTGGGCCACGCGTACTTCAAGAACAAACTCCCGGACCAGGCGCGACACCGGAGGCAAGGGCGGAGAAGAATGGCCGTCACCCTGAGATAACGCGTATCCCTGGGAGGTCTTGCTGAGACCGAGGTCACGGATGTCACGCGAAAGCGTGGCCTGGCCGACTTTGATTCCCCGCTTGCGCAAAGCCTTCTGCAGGTCGTCCTGGCTTGCCACCAGCGCGTGCTTCAACAATTCCAGGATGGCCCGCTGCCTTAACGCTTTATTCATGATGCATATTTATTCATGGTGCTGAATAACTATTCATAGGATATAAACATTGCGGGGGAGTGTCAAGTGGAAAGAGAAATGCGTGGCAGGGACGGCCCGGCTGAAGGCGAGGCTGTTGTGGCTGCTTGGTCTACGTCTTTGCCGCCGGTTTCGCGGGGAAACCGGCAGCGCACTTCGCGGAAGAATTGCTATTGCACGTTCAGTGTAAAGCTGACGCTGTGCTTGAGCGATCCGCTGGCTGCTGTCACAACAACGGTGTAGGTGCCGGCGGGAGTAGGCGTAGATGGCGGAGGCGCTGGAGGCGTAGGAGTGCTCGTGCCGCTGCTTCCACCGCCGCAGCCGACGCCCGTGATTAGCAAAGTGCAAAACAGCACGGCCAGCAGGTTGAACGATCTTCTTCGCTTGGCGGGGACGCTTAGCCAGAACCATGCGGCAAGGCCGGTTCCGCTGAAGGCGGCCCATAGCCCCAGGCCATGAGTTGGACCGGGCCGGAGCATGCCAGTCGTTGCTTCAGTAGTGGTGATCGTCAGCGTTGTCCCGCCACTGCCGGTAATCGAACTTGAGCCGAAACTGCAACTGGCACCGGCCGGCAATCCCGAGCAGGCACTCGAATCAAATTTGATGGTCCCTGAATAGCCATCGAGAGCTTTGACGGACAGCGTCAGGCTTCCGGGAGACCCGGGAGCAGCGATGTTCACCGTATTTTCGTTGGCGGTAAATGAGAAGTCGCTCTGTAGTGTAATGGGCACGGTGGATGACGTGGACGGCAGGTAGTTAGTGTCTCCCTTGTATGCGGCGGTAACGGTGTAAGGGGTTCCGTTGGCCAAAGCGGTGTCCTTGTAGGTGGCGGTGGCTTGGGCACCCTGGAGCGCGCCGGTCAAGGTGGTTAAGGCTGAAACTCGGGTTACCGCGATCGGACTTCCAACCGCGGAGCCGTTTACGAAAAACTGGATGGTGCCGGAGGGTGGAGTGCCGCCGCTGCTGGTGTTAATAGTGGCGGTCAAGGTGGCGCCTTTGGTGGCTCCGGCGACGGTGAGGGTGTTGGTGGTCGGCGCCTGTGTAATGGTGAAATTCACTGGCACTGACGTGCTTGCACCGAAACTTGGGTCGCCGCTGTACTTTCCTGCGATGGAGTGCGCCCCCGGAATAAGCGTAAAGAGGCCGGTGGGCGCGCTCCCATTGGGACTATTTAAGAAATTAGGCGTCTCGGTGTTGCCCTGGCCATTAAGGGCAAAGGGATTTCCCGGAAGAGAACCGGCTGTATCTGTGATGTTGACAACGCCGGTCGGCGTGCCATTTCCTGATTGACCAGCTACATCCGCGCGGAGGTAAATAAAACTCCCGTAGGGGCCGCCACTAAATGGAATGAACTGGAAGTTCGAGCTTAAGGTTTGAGACGTGAGCCTGGTAATGCTGCCTTCGGGTGCCACCGTAATTGGCACGGCATTTGAACTACTTGTAGCGAAGGTCGAATCACCGCTATATCGAGCAATTACGCCCCCTGATCCTCCAGGCAGCGAGCTGATGGTTGAGGACACAGACCCGGCGCTCAGAGTAAAGGACCCCAGCCCCTGATAGGTATTGCCGTTGAGGAGCGCCACATTCCCGGTCGGTGTTCCCGTGCCACTCTTGGGCGTTACCGTTATATTCACATTGACAGTCTGCCCGTGGGTGAAGGTGGTCGGATTCAAGCTCAAGGTCGTGGTTGTCGGAGTGAAGGTTACCGTCGACCAGCGGGAAACCATGTTGGCAACATTTAGCGACCCTAGGCCCGTCGCCAAGTCATAGCCTGTTCCAGTTTGATATTTCGCGCTTGGCTGACCATACCCCTCTTCTCCTGGCACAGCGTTGTTTCCCGTGGTGACGTCATTGAAAATGCAGTTGCTGGCGGGCAGGCCCGACGTCTGTGAACCGTTGCAGGTGGATAACTTTTCGGTAGCAGCCAACTTGTAAAGGACATAGTTTGGCTGACCCACCCCAAGGTTGTTCTGCTTGAATATTATTAGCGCCATCACGCCCGCAAACGACGGCGTGGAAGCGGAAGTACCGGAGACTCCAAGAAAGAAAAAGTTCCCGTTGTCATCGGGGGCGCACGAGTTCTCCAGGCAAATCAAGTACGGATCGTGACCAGCGGCCGAAAATGACACGTCCGGTAAGTCGCGGGCGTTGTCGCTCGGAATGCCGGTAACACCGGCCTGCCACGAGGGTTTGGAGAAGAATGTGCTCGCTCCGCCGCCGCCGGCCGCTATATTGGCATCTGCACCACATTGGGCTTCTGTACAACTCTCGTTCCAGGCATCCTCCGGAATGTAAGAAAGTGCCGACTCCTCATCGATCTCGTTGTCTGTTGAACTCCAATACTTGCTATCTTGGCCGTCCTCGTTAAATAGAGTGCCGCCGACCGCTACTGTGAAGGGAGACGATGCCAGCACGTTGACCGAAATTGGCCCCGTGGCAATGGTCTCTGAATTCACGTCGTCACAGCCCTCGGCTCCGGTATCTCCGGCGGAGACCAGGTAGGTAATTCCCTGTGCAGCAGCCTGTTCCGCGAGCGTTTCGATTCCGGTGACCTGGGTTTGTGTGGCGTCGGCTTCGCAGGTGCCGAAGCTCTCGGTCATGATGTGCGCGAAGTTATTATCAATTATATAGAGCTCCGAGAGATCGGTGCCATCAGTGGTGTTAGTAGAGGCAGAAACCACTAGATCGGCAGTTGCATACGGCGCAACCGCTGCGGCCCAACTGAAATCAAGAGTTGCTTCTATCTCTTCGCCGCCACCGAGGTCGCCCGGGTCTGGCCCATTCAGCACAATGTTCCTAGTAGCCGGGAAGTCACCCAAAAAAATGCCATTGAAACGGGCGATATCCTGGCCCGATTGATAAACGTTGCTGCGGGCAACGACGGCGACAACTGCATCGCCGCCGTAGTTCCCTTCGCTGAACACAGGATTTATGTTGTAGATCGTCTCGAAGTCTGGTGGCCCGAGCGCATGCAGCGGTGGGTTTCCAGGGAACGTAACGTAGGTTTTTCCATCTTTCCCCTTCACCAACTGAGCCTGAATTTTCTTCTCGGCGATGTGGATCATTGGCTTCTTAAGGAAATTGTGCATTGTGTGGACACCAGCAATCACCGGCGTCAACGCAGTCGGAATTTCTGGATCGTTGGCGTTTGCCCAGTGCTCCTCGCCATTTACTACGTATCTGTGAATCGCGGTATGAAATGTTTCCTGCACCTGGCTGGCGACGCCCGAGAACTCGATGATGTTCTTTCCCTTGGCGACGTTACCGATCTGGAATCCGTGCGACTGGAGCCACTTGGTCACAGTCTGAATGTCCTGATCGGCGGGACCGAATTGTTTGCCGAAGTTTTCCGGTGTGAGCCACTTGTGGTAATTCGCGGACGCTTTATCCTGCTGGTCGTCGAGCAGACTTAGCAATGCACTTTCTTGTGCAGGGCTGCGCTTGAGTACCAGCAGCATGCGATTCATCGGCAAGTTGGGAGGGGCCGCGCCGCGATCATATTGCGGACGCGCCAAGGGATGGGTATTGCCTTGCAAGACGGTTCGCTTGGTCTCATCTACGCGCTGCGTGATGAGCGGGAGAACGGGTGGTTGTTCCGCAGAAGCAGGAACGACGAGGGCGAACAGCACTGCTGCAAGAGAGAACTGGACGGACAGACGCGTGACAAGGATCCCCATAGGGCTTCTCCAAATTAAGAGACTCAGTTCGACAGAACCGCTGCCCCCTCAGGCACGCTTCATCGCCACTGCGGTTACGCCCAACCAGCGACACTCGCAATGACAGACTCGAGAAGTCTGCCCTCACCGAGCCATCAACTGGCTGTCGGACGGACATAATAACGCATAGGGTCTAATTTTGCAGCAGTGTTTCTGAGAAGAGGTATGCGGTTACGAACGGAGACTGAAAATGACAGTGACTGGAATTACCAGGTCAGGTTGGGCTTATTGGAGGGCGCTGATAACCCAGCCAAACAACCGATTGGCTTGGTTGCCAACCACCTGCATGATGAACAGCAAGGCTAGCAAGAGCCCGAGCATGGCAGCGTACTCGGGCAGCGCCTGCCCTTGTTCGGAGCGGAAGAGTTTTCCACCGAAGCGGTTAGTGTGTAGTTTCTTCACCGAATTCTTTACCGAGCGCAGAGATCGCTCTAGAATGCCGTCCTGGGGAGGACGTAAAAGGGGGGAAGATCAAGCATTCCAAGTCGCTTCGAGCACCCAGCGTAACCGAGCCCAGCGACTACAGGTAACATAGTGGCCGAACTGAAGTGCCACTGTCTATGGCACGAAGGTGGGGGAAGACACTTAGAACAGTGTTTCCGGCACGCCCCCTCGGCGAGGAACGGGATTGGTGTAACCTGTTGGCCGTTCCTGAATCCTATCTTTAAGTTGGGGTTGGGGGGGGATTTCTGATGCGTTCACATACCGATAGCCGCAGATTCCGGGCCATGAACCGGCGTGAGCTGTTAAAGCTGACGCCACTGGTTGCGCTGGGAGCCTTCACAATTCCCAGACTGCGAACTCCGTTGCTAAAGGCCGGACTGGGATTCAGTGATTGGGCATCGGCCAGGCTGTTCCGGGGCGGCCATCTGGCGCCCACTTTCGCGGACTCGGAACTGACGCCATTCAATAAATTTCCCATCAATGACTATGACGTGGACGATCCGCAGGTGGACTTTGATCGCTGGACTCTCACAGTTAGCGGAGCCGTAACAAAACCGGGCGAGTACACGCTGGCACAAATCAACCGATTACCTAAAATCACGCAGAACACCAAACATGTTTGTGTGGAGGGGTGGGACGTGATCGGACGCTTCGGTGGGGCGCGGCTTTCTGACTTTCTAACAGCGATTGGCGCCGACACGACTGCGCGCTTCGTTTACGTGGAATGTGCGGACGACTATTACGAGTCACTCGACATGGCGACGGCGCTGCATCCGCAGTCGCTGCTTTGCTATGAGATGTACGGCCAGCCACTGACTAGGGAACATGGGGCACCGCTGCGTCTGACGCTACCCACGAAAATCGGATACAAACAGGCCAAGTATTTGACTGATCTCAAAGTCACGAATGTGTTGGAGCGCGTGGGGTACTGGGAAGATCAGGGATATTCGAGCTTTTACGGGTTGTAGGGATTAAGGTGAAGACATGGCGACACGAGCCATCACAGTTGAGGATGTGAAGACTGGCGAAGTCACGGAAGCGGTCTATGAGCACCCGTTCGTGGTGCGACTTTGCCACTGGCTGAACGCGGTAGCGCTGTTCGTGATGGTAGGCAGCGGTTTGCAAATTTTTCGGGCATTCCCCAGCTTTGGAGCAAAGATTCCGCAAAAGGACTTGCTGAATTGGCCCAAAGCGTTTGCCATAGGCGGCTGGCTGGGAGGCGCGTTGCAGTGGCACCTAACCTTTATGTGGATCTACATCGGTACGGGACTGGTGTATTTGGGATACCAGGTATTCAGCGGCAACTACAAACAGGTTTTGTTTGTGCGCCGCGATCTGCCCGGAGTGTGGCCAATGGTGCGGCATTACTTCTTTTTCGGACCCAAGCCGCCGGTGAAGGAAGCGTACAACCCGCTACAGAAACATGCTTACACCACGGTGATCGGGTTGGGGGTGCTGTCGGTGGTAACCGGGCTTGCAGTGTGGAAGCCGGTGCAGTTTTCCTGGCTGGCGTGGATGATGGGAGGATTTCACTGGGCGCGGGTTTGGCACTTCGCGATCATGTGGGCGATCCTGGCTTTTGTATTCGGGCATCTGGTGATGGTTGTTCTGCACGGCTGGAACAATTTCGTTTCCATGCTGACAGGATGGAAGAAGGATCCGGAATACCCGGTGGAGTAGGCAGGCGCGGTGATTGCGGTGAACTTCAGTTGCGGTGACGGGAATGCCGGAAACGACAGCTTCGCTGAAAAATGCAGGCGAACCGCGGAATGAAGAAGCGCTGATCCGGCGAATCCGGGAGGGCGAGCAGGAGCTTTTTTATGAGCTGATCCGGCCGTATGAACGGCGAGTGTTTGCGGCGACGCTGGCCATCTTACGGAATGAATCTGACGCCGAAGATGCGGCGCAGGAGGCGGTGCTCAAGGCTTTTAAGCACATCCGGCAGTTTCGTGCGGAAGCTCGCTTCAGCACTTGGCTGATTCAGATTGCGGTCAACGAAGCGCGTATGCGGAGAAGGAAGCAGCAGGCGGTAGTAATGGAGCCGATGGTGGATCAGCGAGACGAAGAGGGTGACTACACACCGCGGGATTTCGCCGACTGGAGAGAGATTCCTTCGGAGACGCTGGAGCGGGCTGAGGTCCGGCAGAAACTCGCGGAGGCGCTGAGTTCGCTGGGACAGAAGTATCGCGAGGTTTTCATCCTGCGTGACATGCAGCAATTGAGCATTGAGGACACCGCGAAAGCTCTGGGTATCTCGGTGCCATCGGTGAAAACACGCTTGCTAAGAGCGAGGTTGATGCTGCGCGATCTGCTGGCGCCGGGGCTGGGCGGGAGTTGGAGCAAAGCGTTGTCTTTTGCGAAGGGGAGCAAGCCATGGTAGTGCGCTGTGAAGAGGTGTGGCGCGAGGTATCGAATTATCTCGATGGTGAGGTCGATCCTCGAATGCGCGCCGCCATGGAAGAGCATCTTCGGGGATGCAAGCACTGCACTGCGGTTTTGGACGGGGCGAAGAATGTGATCCAGCTCTATGGCGACGAGCGCATGCTGGAAGTGCCGTTTGGATTCAGCCAGCGTCTGCACCGCAAGTTGGAAGAAGGCATGCCCCGGCGCCGAGGCAATGCTCTCGGATGGATGATGACCCTGGGGTTCGCGGCTTTGATGCTGCTCAGCTTCGAGGTGGGGAACTCTTCCCGGCCGAGCGTGCTTGACTTGCGATCCGACATGGCCCGATCGGGAATTCACATTCCCGCCGAGCTGGTGGTAGTCGCGGTCAGCGATGGCAAGATATTTCATGTGCCGGGCTGCCGGTTCATCCACGACAAGGACAAACTTCAGACGATGACCGCCGGCGAAGCTCTGCGGGAAGGTTACGCGCCTTGTGTGCGTTGCTTGAAGAAGTATTTGAGTGAGGGTCAGATTCCAGGGCAGAAGGAAGCGCAGACGGCGCGGCTAGAGCAGCAAGACCCGGAATAAAGTGGCGGAATCCAACGAGGTGCTAAGAATATCGGGATAGCACGGTCCGCTTGCACCTGGCCGTTGCTACCCCGAAAAAAGCAGATCTATTGCTGAGCGGGACTATTGCTTGGGCGCGGAGTCGTCCTTCTTCATTGTGTCCTGCTTCATGTTGTCTTTGCTCATATCGTCTTTCTTCATGCTGTCCTTCTTCATGCTGTCCTTCTTTACTTTGGCGGACTTCTTGCTGTCCTTCGCCATACTGTCTTTTTTCGTGCTGTCGGACTGCATGTTGTCTTGCTTCGTGTTGTCTTTGCTCGCGTCAGAACCGGTCTGCGCGAACGCGGCAAGGGAAACCGCCAGAAAACACATGGCCATGAATCTGGTGATCAGCTTCTTCATACTTCCTCCTAGGTGAGTTGGAATTGCATTGCGCCCACACGACTGCGGCTGCGCATATGGGATTTGCCGATGGCTCAAAAGTTACAACGCCCGGCAGAAAACTTAAATTATTTTCGTATATACCAGGGATGCGGGCCGGACAGACAGCTTGAAACGGCCTGGACTCGCTGCCGGATGCCGGGTCCTTCCCGAATTGGCACGGCTTTTCTTGCCCGACTGTTTTCTGACGGACCCAGCGGTACATGTCTGAGAGTCATCTACTTGCGCGATGTTTCTCACACTAGACTGGAATTTACCCAACCGCGAGCCATCCCCAAAGGCTCCGGAGTTCGCATTTGGGACTGGTTGAGTGTGTTCACCTGGAATCCTCAGATAGGAATAGGGCCAGCATTCTGGTCGGGCACGGCGGCATGGCAAGTTGACGAACGCAATCAAGAAGCAGTTCTTGACATTGGCGGTTGCAGCATGGTTGCTGGGGACCTTGCACGCCTCGAATTTACCCACCCTGCCGCTGTCACTCCCTGATCATGCCCGCTACGTTTTTGAAAAAGTGGGAGAGAATCTCGGCCTGGGGACGATCACACCGGTATACCTTTTCCAGGACCACCAAGGTTTTATCTGGATAGCAAGTACCAGCGGCCTGCTGCGGTACGACGGGGCGAGCGTCGCGACGTTTGGTCCGGAACAAGGGATCACTGGAGCTGCCATTGAGGAAATAACCGAAAGCACAGACGGCCGGATTTGGATCGCAAGCCGGGACGGCCTGCTAGTACAGACCGGCCCGCGATTCAGCCCGGTTACGCTGCCGCCCGCGATTCATTCCTTCGCTACCTACCAACCCATTGTCGTGAAGCCGGAAGGAATCTATCTAGCGAGCGACAGCGGCCTGTGGATATTCACTCCGGATGCCAACTCTTCCCTGGTGGCCAGACAGCAGGTCTTTCCCGGGCGGGAGGTAGGATTGGTCACCGGCGGGAGTGACGGCAGAGTCTGGTTCACCTTGGGCAGTCGCGTGGGTTGGCTGGACCACGCCGTTCGTCCTCATTTTCTGTCAGCACAAAAGGAAGTTCCCAACGAACCGACTATCGCGCTCTTGCAGGATGGAAAGCGACGGCTATGGTTGCGGACCACCCGGCACTTGCTGCGACTCGACCCTGGCGCGGAGCAGTTTGTGGCGGATGCGCCCAACCTGCCTCCGGCCAACGATATGGGTGTGCCCGCAATCGACGGACACGGGCGGCTGATGATTCCAACCATTGCCGGTTTGTTTTTGCATTATGACGATCATTGGGACGTCATCGACAAACGCCGGGGCACAGCAGCCAACGCTATATTTTCCGCGATACAAGATCGCGAAGGAACTTACTGGCTGGGGTTGGGAGGCAACGGAATTGAGCGCTGGCAGGGCGAGGGGCGCTGGTCAGGCTGGACAGATGCGGAAGGATTGCCGGACAACGTAGTGTGGGCAGAAATCCGCGACTTCCAGCAGCGGCTCTGGGTGGGGACCAACGATGGAGTGGCGATGTGGGATGCGGACCAACATCGCTTTCGCGTGTGGAAGCAGAAGGATGGGTTGAACGGTTCGATGGCCCGCACGCTGGCGGTGGACGCAGACGGTTCGATCTGGGTATTGTGCCATCCGGGTGGACTTACGCGATTCGATCCTCACACCCTGCAACCGTCGAGAGTGAATACACCGTGGCCTGACATCACCTGGATCGGCTCTGGACCAGACGCACGGCTCTGGCTTTCAGGACCGCACTTTTTGCAGGCGCTAGAGAACTCGAGTGGTCCTTTTGTGTTCGCGGACGCAGGCGCACCGCGGAAGATCCTGGATGGCGTCAGCAATTTTGCAATGGCCCCGGGAGGAGTGGTATGGCTCAGCGGGCATAACGGTCTGGGAAGATACGACGGCAAGTCGTGGTCACTCTACACCCAAAGCGATGGGCTATTGTCAGATCATGTGCTTGGGGTCGCACCGGTGGACGACAACGAAGTCTGGATACACTATGCGGATGCCCCGGGTGTGACCCGGTTTCGACTTAACGATCAGAAAGCTGAGGTACAACACTTCACCCAACAAGATGGTTTGCTGGCGAATGAAGTCTTCATGCTGGGCCGGGACGGCAATGGCAGGATATGGGCCGGTGGCGCTCAGGGACTGACGCGAATCGCATTGGGTCACAACACGCGACGTTATCGTCACGACGATGGTCTGATCTGGGATGACCAGAGCGAAGGCGGTTTTTATGCCGAGCAGGATGGCACGATTTTATTCGGTACCAGCGGCGGCCTGGCACGTTACGATCCCCATGCGGACAATGCCTTTGCTCCACCAGCTTTTAACGTGGTCATTAAGTCGGCGCAACTGGGAGGACACGAGCACTTCGGAGACGCCCACCCGGAGGCCACGCATCAAGAAAACACATTGCGGGCGCAGTTTTCGGTTCTGTGGTACGGAAATTCAACGGCGCTGCGCTGCCGGTCACGATTGGCAGGGTTGGAGAACGAATTCACGGAGACGCCCGCACGTGAAGTCCGCTACGCCTCTTTGGCCCCAGGAAGTTATACGCTGGAAATTTCTTGCGAAACCGGTAATGGAATCAAGAGCCTGCCTGCGAGTTTCTCTTTCGCCGTATTGCCCGCGTGGTGGCAGACCTGGTGGTCGCGGTCTCTGGGAGTAGTCTGCTTCGCCTTTATGCTGTATGGGATTCTCCGTTTCCGCACCTATGCGTTGGAGAAGGACCGCCGACGGCTGGAGCAAGCGGTCGCGGAGCGCAGCGCTGAGCTTGAGCGTCTGAATCAGGAACTGCGGGAGGCGTCACTCACCGATCCGCTGACCGGGACGCGGAACCGACGCTTCTTCCAGGTCACCATTGAAGGAGATACGCGGCAGGCGATTCGCTCCTATCTCACGGACAAGAACAACGGGCGCAATCGCGATCTGATTTTCTACATCGTCGACGCGGATCTGTTCAAAGAGGTCAACGACCTTTACGGACATGCAGCCGGAGACGAGATGCTAGGCGAGATGACGCGGCGAATCCAGTCGGCTATTCGCATGTCGGATGTGCTGGTGCGGTGGGGCGGCGAGGAGTTTCTGGTGGTCTCACGCTATACCGAGCGGAGCGAAGCGACGACACTGGCTTCGCGAATTCTTCATATGGTGGGGAACGAACCTTTCCATTTGAACCATGCGGGCGTGTCGGTGCGGAGAACCTGCTCCGTGGGATGGGCTGCGTTCCCGTGGTTTTGTGCCGCTCCGGACGCAGTGGAATACGAGGCAGTGGTAGAACTCGCCGACCAGGCGCTCTATGCCGCCAAGCAGTTGGGCCGGAATCGCGCGGTCGGCATGCTGCCGCGAGACGCCGACCTCGGCGACGGCGCCCGGAAGTTTTCACCTGACCAGGTGCGGGCAACCCAAGTCACGACATTGGGGCCGGAAGTGACAAAAGCTGCGAGCGCGGGAGCTTGATCGGCTCATAAGGCCGCGATGACTTCCTGGAGTTCACGCGCAATGTCCTCGGGGTTTGTCGCTCTCATTTGAACGGGTGCGCCCAGCTTGACTCGCACCTGGTGTGGCCAGGCAAATCTTCTTCCCGCCTGTTTGATCTCAAATAATCCATCAATGCGCACGGGAATTATTGGGATACCCAGATTGTTTGCCAGCAGACCGACGCCCGAGCGGAATGGCCGCAACTTGCCGTCAGTGGTGTGGCGGCCTTCGGGAAATACCAAGACGTTGTAACCACGGTCAACACACTCACCTGCGTAGGCGAAGCTCTCGCGGAAGCCGGCCTCGCGGGGCAGTGGAAACAAGTTGAGTAAAGACACTCCCAGGATCCATTTCACCCGATCATAAACGCGGCTTGCGAAGTTGCGGCCGGCGGGCGGGGTGCGCAGGATTTCGAGAGCTTCGCCGCCGGTGGCAACGGCGAGCCTGTGACGGAGGCGGGCGGGCAACGCGGTCAGCACGAAGCCAGGGTCAACGTCGCCGATGTGATTGCAAATTACCAGCACCGGCCCGCGAACTCCGCGCAGCCTTTCTCGGCCTTCGACGCGCGGCCATCCCAGCAGAAAGATCGCGGGACGTAGCAGCAGATAGTGCACCATGAGACGAATCCAGGTCGCGGGCCAGTACAACGTCCAGCGAGGATAGTGGAATTGCGCACGAGGCGCGATTTCGCCTTGCAACATGCGTTGCAAATCTCCAACGGTTTTCAGTGCGGCAAAGCGAGTCTCGCTGAGATCAGCCTGATAGCGATCTTCGAGGGCACTCAGCAGTTCCACGCGATCCAGGGAACTGAGGTTCAAGTCGGATTCGAGGTCAGCATTGGCTGAAAGATCCGTGGGAGTGCGTCCGGCAACGCGGCTGATCAGTTCTGCTAGTGAGTTGGAAGGCGTCTTCTGTCCTGATTGTTGAGCTTGCACGATTTGCTGAACCAGGTTCCTGCGAGGCTTTTGAGTGGAGGTGCGTGGGAAATCTTCTTCGGGCCAGAGGAACCATGCACGCATGTGCTGGTACTCGGCCAGGGATTGGTTGGCGGCTGCAACAATTGTTTCGGGGCGGTTTTCTCCAAGCTTCAGAATGAGCACTGCGCAGGGTTCAGCGTTTCGGTCGCGAGGCATGGCAACGACCATGGCGTCTTTAACTCCGGGCTGGCGGCGCAATGCAGCTTCGAGGTCTTCGGGATAAATATTCATGCCGGCGGGGGTGACGATGACTTCTTTTTTTCGGCCTTTGAAATAGAGGTTGCCCGTGGCGTCGAGTTCTCCGACATCGCCGGTGCGGTACCAACCTTGTTCGTCACTAACGGGTTGGAGGGCATTGCCGTCCCAGTAGCCGGAGGCGACTCCGCCGCCGCGCACGAGGATTTCGCCGTCTTCCGCCAGTTTGACTTCACGTCCGTTAAGCACTTTTCCGATGGATCCTTTGCCCAGCCGGAAAGGGTGATTGACGCTGATGAGCGACGTGGTTTCGGTTAAGCCGTAGCCCTGAATCACAGCGTAGCCCAGGCGGTCCCAGAATTCTTCGGTGGTTCGGTCAAGCGCGGCGCCGCCGGAAATGAAAGCCCAGAATTTCCATCCGAATTGGCGGCGGATGGTGCGAAAGATCCACCAGCGGCGCAGGAAATGTTTGGTCTTGGATTCGTGAAACGCTGTTTGAAACTGTTCGAGACGACGTTCGTCGGAGAGATCACGCTCGACCTTCTCTTTTAATGACTGCAGCACTCGGGGAACCGTGACCAGAACTGAAACGCGTTCACGGCGGATGGTTCGAATCACGTCGGAGGGCTTAAGGGTTTCTTGAAAAACGATGGTGCCTCCTAATAACGGCGGAAGAAACATTCCAAGAAATTGCCCGAAGACGTGGCTCAGTGGCAGCAAGTTCAGGAAACGCAGAGGATGAACGAGGCGTTCGTACTTGAGGTAGTTGCGAATCTCAGCCTCAAGGGGCGCGAGATTGGCCAGGACGTTGCCGTGCGAGATGACAACACCTTTGGGGTCGGCTGTAGTGCCGGAGGTGAAGACTATTTCCAGAATGTCTGTGGGAGCCAGTTCGGGTGCGAACGGAGAAGATGATTGTGGGGTGAGGGCTTCAGACAAATCTTCGAGTGCGAGCGTGGGAATCGAGCGCTGGACATGTGCATGCGATGCAACCAGAAGTTTGGCGCTGACCTGCTGGTGAACGCGGAGGAAGAAATCGGGCGTGGCGATGTCATCGAGTGGGACGACGACGACCCCGCGAAGTACGCATCCCCAGAAAACTGCGACCCATTCGGCGGAATTCGGTCCCCAGAGGAAAACGCGGTCGCCCCTGCCGATGCCGCGCGCATCGAGTTCGCGGGAAAAGCGAAAAGCGGCTTCTGCGACCTGCTGGTAGGACCAACGCTCGCTGCGGTATCCGTGGGGCTGAACGTAGGCAGTCTCGTGCGCTTGGCTGAGAAAGTGGGGCAAGTAGTCGGTCAGCGCGCGGAGCTGCATGCCAGAAAGGGTAGCGTATTTGCGGGAGAAGCAGTGGAGCTACGACACCGCCGGTAAGTGTCCGTTACACAGTCACAGGATCTTCTTGCCGAAGGCAGAGAGTGCCAACTCCACTGCCAGGTCGGCGGTTCGGTTGTGTTCGTCGATCACCGGATTTACTTCCACGATCTCGAAACTCAGCATGCGGCCGTGATCGGCGATGATCTCCATGGCCAGGTGGGCCTCGCGGTAGGTAGCGCCGCCACGGACGGGGGTACCGACGCCGGGCGCGTCTTCGGGGTCGATCCAGTCCATATCGAGCGAGACGTGGTAGCCGGCGGTGCCACGTCCGGCCATGCGCAAGGCTTCTTCAATCACGGTACGCATGCCGCGCTCGTCGATGTCGCGCATGGTGAAGACCCCGATGCCGGCACGGCGAACGTTTTCCTTTTCGATGGCGTCGATGTCACGAACTCCCACCAGAACACAGTTCTCCGGCTTCACTTTGGGAGAGAAGTTCAGGATATTGGCCAGTTCGGGCGGGCCGAGACCCATGATCGCCGCCAACGGCATGCCATGTACGTTGCCACTGGGAGAGCTGTCAGGAGTGTTGATGTCGGTGTGCGCGTCGATCCAGATGAGACCGATTTTCTGGTTTTGCTTGCGATAGAATTCCGCCACGCCGGCCACGCTGCCGACAGCCATAGAATGATCGCCACCAAGCGAGAGCGGGATCTTTCCGGCTTCGAGAGTTTTCAGGACTAGCTCGGCGTGCTTGGTGCAAGTGGCGGTGATTTCCTTCAGATATTTGGCGTGAGGGTCGCCTTCTTTTTTCTGCTCGGGGATGGCAACGGCCACGTTGCCGCCGTCTTCCACGATGTGGCCAAGAGCTTCTAAACGGGCCTCAAGACCGGCGACACGAACCGCGGATGGGCCCATGTCAACTCCGCGCCGGGACTGGCCTAGGTCTAGCGGGACGCCGATGACACGGATTTTCTTGGGAGTGATATTGGAAGAGGATGCAGTCGTGGTTGTCATAAGTTCAAAGGCTTAACCACATAGGACACGGAGAAACACAGAGGTTGACTTGTTTGATCGCATGAACTGTGTTCCTCTGTGCCCCCCTGTGGTTAGCGGTTACGGATAAAGTCTATGCAACATGCGCGGGAACGGGATTGTCTCTCTTACGTGCTCGAGGCCACAGATCCAGGCCACGGCGCGCTCGATTCCCATGCCAAAGCCGGAGTGCGGCACGCTTCCAAACTTGCGTAAATCCAGATACCACTTAAAAGCTTCTTCCGGCAGGCCATGCTCGTGAATGCGTTTTATCAGCAGATCGTAGGACGCCATACGCTGAGAGCCGCCGATGATTTCGCCGTAGCCTTCGGGGGCGAGCACATCCACGCACAGGGCCAACTCTGGCCTCTGAGGGTCAGGCTCCATGTAGAACGCCTTCACTTTGGCTGGATAACGATGGACCATCACCGGCCGATCGAATTGCGAAGAGATGTAGGTTTCGTCGGGTGAACCGAGGTCTCCGCCCCACTCGAATTTGTTTTCCAAAGCACCCTTGGCATGGGCTTCTTGCAACATTTTGACCGCTTCATCGTAGGTGATGCGCGGAAACGGGATTTCTATCTTCTCTAATTTCGAAATGTCGCGGCCGACGACGGTCAGGTCGGCGCGGCGTTTCTCCAGGCAGCGCTTTACCAGGAAACTAAGTAGTCGCTCGGCCAGATCCATGATGTCATTGAGTTCGGCGAAGGCGACCTCGGGCTCGACCATCCAAAATTCGGTGAGGTGGCGGCGAGTTTTGGATTTCTCGGCGCGAAAGGTGGGTCCGAAGGAATACACCTTGCCCAGCGCCGCTGCGGTCGCTTCGATATAAAGCTGGCCGGATTGAGTGAGAAAAGCTTCTTCATCAAAATAATCGACCGGGAACAGGGTGCTGGTGCCTTCGCAGGCTGCGGGCGTGAGAATCGGCGGATCGGTGAGGGTGAAGCCCTGATCGTCGAAAAAGTCGCGGGCAGCTTTAATGATCTCGGCACGCACTCGCAATATGGCGGCCTGGCGCGGCGTGCGCACCCAGAGATGGCGATGCTCCATCAGAAAATCGACACCGTGCTCTTTCAGCGAAATGGGATAGGGGTCAGTTTCCGAAACTCGCTGGACTACCTGCACGTTTAGGACGTCCAACTCGAATCCGCCGGGCGCACGTTTGTCGGCGCGGGGCTTGCCTTCGACAATCACACTCGATTCTTGGGTGAGGCCCTTCACCGCATCGAATACTTCGGAAGGGACAGCGTTCTTTGGAACCACTCCCTGAATGACGCCTGAGCCGTCGCGGAATTGCGGGAAAAGAAGCTTGCCGCTTTCACGCAGGTTATAGAGCCAGCCGCGGATGGTGACCGTCTGGCCTTCGTGTTTGCCGATTTCAGCGATAGTAGTAACGGGTGATGACATAGGATCGAACTCATTTAGCGCCGAGAGCGCCATGAAAAGAAAATATTCTTAACCTGCCATGCGCTAAATCTCTTCCAGCTCCTTAAACGCTCCGGCCATTCTTTCGACTGGGTTGATTTTTTCTTCGCCTTCGATCTCCAGCAGCAATGGCGGCTGGTGCGGCGCAGCTCGCAGCAGTTCCATGGTCGGCTTCCAATCGATGGACCCGTCGCCCGGCCACAGATGCGAGTCGCGGTCGCGGGCATTGTCGTGAACATGGGTCGAGCGAATGTGATTCTTCAAAGTTTCAAAGGCCTGGGGTACATCGCTCATTAGATGAGCATGGCCGCAGTCAAAGCATATGCCCACATCTTCAAAGTGCGCTGAACGAATGAACTCTACCAGCTTCTCCGGCGTGCTGAGTTCGTTGGGAATGTTTTCGATAAGGATGTTCACTCCCAATGGTTTGGCGAACGCGCGCAGATGTTCGACTGAGGTCATGGCCGCGTCGAACTTGCGGTCGTCAAACGATTCGCCGGCAATTCCGATATGCTGCACCAGAAAGCGGAAGGGGATCTGCTCGGCAAGTTCGAGCGCACGTTTGATCTCGTCCATGGCCTCGACCCGGGCCGCGCGGTCGAGGGCAGCGATGTTGAGGGGCGGTGATCCGGCGCGTCCCCATTCGTAGTCGGAATAAAGCGGCGCGTGCACCGAATTCAACGGAATGGTGGTGCTGCGAAACCAATCTGCGATTTCGCGCACGTGCTGCTTGCGGTTGGCATAATCGAGATGCTGGCGTGCGGCAAAAATCTCAATCGACTGCGCCCCGCCCCGTACCAAGCCGTCGAGCAGCCCCGGGTGAAGCCGTTCTTTGACGTGAATAAATGTAGAAATTGCTCTCAACATTTAATATCCAACCGGCCTTCCGTTATGTCTCCCGTCGCTCGCGCCTAAACGTTCGCCACTCGAGAGATCAATCGCGATGCATTCACCATCGCTCCAATAAGGCGTCCATTCTCCCTTTATTGTCTCGCCGATCTCGATTTTATGCCCCATCTGCTTCAGTGACTTTATCGCATCCGGAGAAAACCACTGCTCTACGCTCACCTGGTCGGGCAACCACTGATGGTGAAAGCGCGGCGTGTTCACCGCCTCCTGAATGTTCATACCATAATCCACCACCGCCATCAGGATATTCGCAATGGTAGTGGGAATGCGTGCTCCGCCGGGCGAGCCCAGCACCAGGAATAGTTTGCCATCCTTGAGCACAATCGTCGGAGTCATTGAGGACAATGGACGCTTGCCGGGGCCGATAGAATTCGCCGATCCCTGGACTAGCCCGTACAGATTCGGCACGCCCGGCTTGGCGGCAAAGTCATCCATTTCGTCATTCAGCAGGAAGCCCAGATTTCCAGCCGTGACGCGCGACCCGAAACTGTCATTCAAGGTTGTAGTCACGGAAACGGCATTGCCTTCAGAGTCGACGACCGAGTAATGGGTGGTGTGGTCAGGCTCGCGGACTGCCATCGGTTGAAGGTTCTGCCGGGCGTACTGCTCGAGTTCGCTGAAGATGGCCGGACGCTTCAGGTCCTTACTCGGAGTAGCGTGCGCGGGATCAATGGATTCGCGCCATGCAGCGCCGTACTTTTTGTCGATGAGCTGGGCCACTGGAATGCGCGAAAAATCCGGGTCTCCCATGAACTCTGATTTGTCGAAGTACGCACGGCGGAAGGCTTCGACGGTCAGTTGGATGGATTGTGAAGAGCGATTACCCAGCTTCGCCAGATCGTAACCTTCAAGAATGTTGAGTATCTCGATTAGTGCGGTGCCGCCCGCGGACGGCGGCGGTGCGCTGATGATGTCGTATCCGCGATACCTGCCACGGACCGATTCACGTTCCTTCACTTCATACTTATCAAGATCTTCGGCAGTGAGGAGTCCTCCGCCATTTTGTATGAAGGTGGCCAGTTCGCGCGCCATGGCGCCGTGATAGAAATCATCGGGATCAGCTGCGATTCGCTCCAAGGTACGGGCCAATTCCGGTTGGCGAAAAATCTCTTCCTGCTCGTAGTATTTGCCATCACGCTGAAAGATGCGGCGAGAATCGGGAAAAGTCGCCAAACTCTCTTCGGCTCGCAGATCGTGAGCGTCCTCCCAGGCAAGCGCAAAACCTTCGCGAGCGAGTTTGATAGCCGGAGCGATCACTTGTTTCAGTGTCAGCTTGCCGTATTTCTTCTCGGCGTAAACCATGCCGGCAACTGATCCTGGCACACCAATTGCTTTGTAACCCACTACGCTGGCGTCTTCGATAACTTTGCCCTGGGGGTCCAGATACATGTTGGCTGTGGCCGCGGCAGGCGCTTTTTCGCGATAGTCGATGAAGTGGGTGGCGCCGTCTGCCATGCGGATCAGCATGAACCCGCCGCCGCCCAGATTGCCTGCTTCAGGATGCACCACGGCGAGCGCGAAACCGGTAGCTACCGCTGCGTCTACGGCGTTTCCTCCGGCTTGCATGATGTCTACACCGGCTCTTGAAGCTAGTTCGTGAACGCTGGCCACAATCGCGTGACGCGCATGTACGGGACGGACGGACGAACCTTGCAACCCCGAAGCACAACTCAGAAGCGCCGCCAAAAGCAGCAAAATCAGTCGGTTACGAGAGTGGCGCATGGAGGTCAGGGTTGTGTGAAGCCTCTTGAGGCTAGCCTAGCTGGCGAGAGGGAGTCAAATCAGTGGAAAGCTACTACGAGAGTGAAAAACTGAACCACAGAGGAGCACGGAGACAGTCCAAGATTGCGAATCTTATTTTGTTTTAAGGCTGGGCTTGGGTTTGGTCTTTCTTTTGGGCTTGCTGGCTACCATTTCGTAGGACTCGCGGATCAGTTCTCGCAGTTCAGAGTCGGGCAGGAGATTTAACCGCTCGATCAATACCCATTTGTATCGTCCAACGTAAGGGGCAGGCCCGATTCCCTCCTGCTCACAAAGTTCCGCAAACATCTCCGGGCTGCACTTGAAACACAGGCTCTGCGGCACCGATCCCAGACTCACGACAGTGAAGATCTTCCCTGCCACCTTAAAACACAGGTCCTCGCCCCATTGCAGGTTTTCCGTTGCCTGAGGGAAAGAGAGACAATACTTGCGAATCGAATCAAGATTCATAAGAACGCGGAATCCGATGAAGGATGGAAAGAATCCAAATCCCCTTAAGGAGATTGAAATGGAAACCAAACAGCTTGGCAACTCCAATTTGCAGATTACGACAGTGGGTTATGGGGCCTGGGCCATCGGAGGCTCCGGGTGGCAGTTCGCCTGGGGAGCGCAGAACGATGAAGACTCGATTGCGGCAATTCACCGGGCGCTGGAAATGGGTGTCAACTGGATTGACACGGCCGCTATTTATGGCGTGGGACATTCGGAAGATGTGGTCGGTCATGCACTGAAAAGCTGGCCCGGTGCGAAGCCATATATTTTCACCAAGTGTGGGCTGGTCGCAGATGCGAAGGGAAACGTCACTAAGAATCTGGATGGCGGCTCGATCCGGCAGGAAGTGGAAGCTAGCCTGCGGCGCCTGGGAGTGGACGTGATTGATCTGTATCAGATTCACTGGCCGCCCGAGCCCGACTCGCCGAAACTGGAGGAAGGCTGGTCAACCCTGGCCGATCTAAAGCGTGAAGGCAAGGTGCGCTGGATTGGAGTCTCGAACTTCAACGTCAAACAGTTGCGCCGGGCAAAGGCGATTGCGCCGGTCACTTCACTTCAGCCGCCCTACTCGTTGGTTCACCGTGGAGTGGAGGAGGACATACTGCCCTACTGTCTACGAGAGGGGATTGGAGTGATTGTTTATTCTCCGATGGCTTCGGGCCTGCTGACAGGGGCGATGACGGCGGAGCGCGCAGCCAAATTGCCGAAGGATGACTGGCGCAAAAGTGATCCTGAGTTCAATGAGCCGAAACTTTCGCGCAATCTTGCGCTGGTGGAGCGGTTGAAAGAGATCGGAAAGCGTCATGGGCGATCGCCGGGAGAAGTGGCGATTGCCTGGACGTTGCGGAATCCGGCGGTAACGGGGGCGATCGTAGGGGCGCGAAATGCCCGTCAGACAGATGGCGTGATGCGTGCGGGGGAGTTGCGGTTGAGTGATAAGGAAGTGAATGAGATTGAGGAGTGGAGTGAAGAGAGTGCGGCGTGAGCTTTCTCAATAAAGTCAAGCGCTGAACCACAGAGGGCACAGAGGCGCCGAGAAATTCTTTGTCACTAGTTTTTCGGCGAACCCTGCGACCTCGGCGGTGAGAAATTCTTTCTTCAAGTGCTTTTCATCAGCGTGGCTTTGCTGTAAGCGACGCGGAAACCCAGGCGTTCGGCATTACGCATCGAGGTTGTGCCTCCCAGAGTAACGATGACGGCGTACTCACAGCCGGCCTTCTGTGCTGCCGCCATGCGATGCTGCAACAGCGCCGTTTGCAGGCCGCGACGGCGGAACTCGGGCAGGGTTCCCGCCCCGAACAGGGCTAAGATGCGACGTTCCGGGATGATGAGGCCGGCGCCGCATGCTACGGTTGCACCGTCGACCTCGGCGACGTAGAGAACTGCTCCCTCCGCCTGGTAAATCGGGGCGATCATTTCCGCAAAGCCTTCGGGTTCACCGCCGTCAGGGAAGAAACTGCGAACCACGATGACCGAGAAGACATCGGCTTCGTTCGCATGGCCTTGGCGGATGGTCACTCCGGCGGGGGCAGGTTGATTTTGTTCTCCGTCGTTTGCGTGCAACCGCCGAAAAAGAACGTTGTTTAGTTCTGCCATTACATAGCCGCGCTGTTTGAGCATTTCGGACAGCGACGGATCAGTGAGCGGACAGACATCGATCTGTGAAGGCGCCGCATGCGAGCGATAGAATTGCTCCATGCGGTCGAGTTCGGCAGCTGTGGCTGATCCGTCGAAACCCATGCCGACGGTGCGGCCGATGGGGGAATTGAGTCCGGCAAAAATCATGTGACCGCCGCAGATGGGTTCGACGGCTGCGCCGATCTCGGGTTTGAGTTTTTGATACAGGCGAGCGTAATGCACTTGCGGCATCTCCTCCGCCGACTCCAGCCGGCGGGCGAGCGCTTGGTCCACGAAGTCCATGGGAATGTCCTCTCTAGAATTTGTTGTTTGCGTGGGTTCAGGGGCGCACACTTCGGCGCCGGGTTACGAACCAGGAAGCGATGGACTAGCGGACGGCAGTCATAGGCAGCAGTTCAAAGTTATCTTGGCGAAACGCAAAAGTCAAAAGCTCTAAAACCACAGAGGGCACAGGGGCCACAGAGGTTTCTCTGCGACCTCGGTGGTGAAGAGGTTTCCTAAACCTGTTCTTTGGCTTCGCCGAGCGTTACTTGGACATCCATTTTTTTCTTGCCGCGGAAGATGGTGACGCGAACCACGTCGCCGGCGCGGTGTTTGTTCATCATCTGAGCGAGGTTCTGCTGGTCTTCAACCTTCTCGCCATCGATGGCGACAATGAGATCGCCGCCGATCATGATGGGCACGTTGCCAAGATAGGCGCGCTCGTTGCCACCATGCAGGCCAGCGCGGTCGGCGGCGCCTCCGGCAACGACCTGAACGATCAATAAGCCGTAATCGGCTGCAAGGCTCAATTGATCGGCAAGATCGGCGTTAATGGGAATGGTACGCACGCCCAGTGCTGGACGCCGCACCCGGCCCAAGGTGACTAGGTCATTGAGAACAGCCTTGGCGGTGTTAATGGGGATGGCAAACCCGATACCGGCGCTTTGGCCGGAGTTGGAGGCGATGAGCGTGTTAATCCCGATGACCTCGCCGCGCAGGTTCAGCAGTGGGCCTCCGGAATTGCCGGGATTGATGGCGGCGTCAGTTTGAATGGCTTCGTCGATGGCAGTGCCATCAGGTTCCTGCACCGAACGGATGGAGCTGACGATTCCGCGGGTCAAGGTCCCAGCAAGACCGAAGGGGTTGCCGATAGCGTACACTTTCTGGCCGACCTGCAGGTGAGTGGAGTCACCGAGGGTCATGGGCTGCAAGTCCGGCGCCTTGATCAGCAACACGGCGAGATCGTGTGAGCGGTCGGTGCCCACGATGGTCGCCTTGTAGGATTTGCGGTTGTGAAGCACGACTTCGACCTGGCGAGCTTCAGCGACCACGTGGTAGTTCGTGAGAACATGCCCGGCTTTGTCGATGATGAAACCGGAGCCCTGGCCTTCTTCCGGAACCAGGCCGTAGAAGAAATCAAAAGTCACGGCACGGGATTTAACGTTTACGACCGAGGCAATGTTCTTGCGATAAACCTCAATGTTGTTTTGTTCTTCGGCGTCGAATGGATTGTCGTTGGAGCTATTGCTGGCAGCTTCGGTGATTTCGAGCTTGACAGGACGGCTGATCCAACTGGACAAGCTTTCCTGAGCTGGGCGATAGGTAGTGAAATAGAAAAACGCACCCGCGAAAAAGCAAGCAAAAATGAGTGGACGCAACAGTCTCATAGAGTCAAGAAAACCTTATCCAGGATTTGCACGGATCTTCTTTTATTGTAAATTCTTTCCGGGTCGGTGGGCGCGGGTCGCGACTCATTCGGCCTCGGTTCGTAGCTTGGGGTATAGCGCGTTGACTTTGGCTTTGGTTTCATCGAGCGAGCCGGAGTTGTCTATGACGTAATCGGCGGCTTTGATCTTTTCTTCATCCGGGAACTGGGCAGCCATTCGCCGTGCTACTTCCAGGCGCGCCGTTTCCAGATTTACGTTTGTACGCGCGGCCAAGCGTTCGACGCGTTGATCGGGACGGCACGTCACCACCAACAGGCGGTCAAAGTGATTTGCCGCACCGGCCTCGAGAATCAGAGCAGCTTCCACGATGGCGATAGCTTTGGGATCACGGTGACTGATTGACTCCATCCATTCGTCTTGCTTTTTAACTACGGCAGGATGAACAATTTTGTTCAACTCCTGAATGCGCGAAGGCTTGTTTCCGCCACCGAAGGCAGCCTCGGCCAGGCTGGCCCGGTTGACGGTGTTGTCGGGATTCAGGATTCCGGATCCAAAAGCGCGGACAACCTCCTGATAGACAGCTTCGCCGGGCAGCATGAGTTGGTGCGAGACGGTATCGGCTTGGATCAGATGTGCACCCAGCGCAACTAACATTTCGCCGACTACCGATTTGCCGGCCGCAATGCCACCGGTGAGTCCGAGTTTCAGCACTTGGGCTCCGTCGAGATCAAAAGCTTGAAACGCAAAGGATGCGCGGAGAGCGCGGAGAAAATCAAGTAACTACAAAGGACACAAACGTACACAAGGTTAGCGAACATGGGGCTCGAGTACGCCTCGCCGCAGCTTGGCGGCGCGCACTGTATTGGCCATGAGCATGGCGATGGTCAGTGGGCCTACACCACCGGGAACCGGAGTGATAGCGCCCGCGACTTCCGTTACTTCGGGATGAACATCTCCGACCAGAACGGAGCCCTTGGCACGAAAGGTTTCTTCCCGCTTGGCATTGCCGGCGAAGATACGCTCGAACTCGCCGTGATCGGTCACTTTGTTCATACCGACATCGATGACGGTGGCGCCCGGTTTTACGAAGTCGCGGGTAATCATTCCAGCGCGGCCAATGGCAGCAACCAGAATGTCGGCGCGACGGCAGACGGCGGGAAGATCATGGGTCTTCGAATGGCAAACCGTAACCGTAGCATTCGCGTTGATCAGCAACATGGCAACGGGCTTGCCCACAATGTCACTGCGTCCGACAACAACTGCTTCCCTGCCCGCCATCGGGATATGGCTGCGATTCAGGATTTCGATTATGCCCGCAGGGGTGCACGGCACCAGGCCGGGTCTTTGTGTGGAAAGAAAACCGACGTTCATGGGGTGGAAGCCGTCAACATCTTTGGCTGGATCCAGCGACATCAGAATCTTTTTCGAATCGACGTGGGTCGGTAACGGGAGCTGCACCAGAATGCCATCGATTTCATCGCGCCGGTTCAAGTCGGCGATCAGGTCGAGGAGTTGGACGGTAGAAACATTCTCCGAGGGCGTGTGCTGTTCGCTGTAGATGCCAACTTCTTGGGAACTTTTGACTTTGCCGCGGACATAGATTTCCGACGCCGGGTTGTGCCCAACAAGAACGACGGCAAGACCGGGGCGGACTCCGGCGGCCATCATCTTCTTCACCTCGGAAGCGACTTCAGCGCGTATGGCGCTTGCGATTTTATTGCCGTCGAGAATAGTGGCAGCCATGGGATTCCGGTAGTTGATGACCGTCGAAAATTGTATTACGAACGCTCGTGATAAAACGGGAACTCGTCCGTGCCGGCCTGGTGTACCTTTGATTCGGCGAATTCCCTCACCCGATCAAGCGCAGCCTGCAATTCCTCCAGCGACCTCTGTTTCTGGTGCTCGTCTGCCTTCGCCGGCACTGGTATGCAACGGCTCACCCGCATCAGTCCACGAGAAAAGGGCTTGGGGATCATCAGTTTGTCCCATGTGTTGAGTACCCAGGCGTCGGTGAGAGCGATGTGGAAGACCACCATGGGCACGGAGGTTGAGGCTGCCAAGGACACTGGGCCCGGCTTCACCACGAATCGTGGTCCACGTGGGCCATCCAGGGTGAACGCCGCGATCCAGCCTTGCTCGAGCGCGCGACGCATTCCGAGCAACGCACGGACTGCGAAGCGGCTGCTTGAGCCACGAACCTTGACGAACCCGAATCGTTGCATGATGCGGCCGGTGTATTCACCATCAAAACTGTCGCTGCTCATTACGCGTATCTTGAGGTTGCGCCACAGATACATCGCCGGAATCATGCAGGTATGCCAGAAGGAATACACGAACGGGCGGGCGTCGAGCGAGCCCGGTGAGCCATCTTCCCATGAGATGGCAATCTTTACGGTAGACCCGATGATGCGAATCACCAGAAAGCCCGTCCACTCGATCAGCCACAGCACAAATCGTTGCCAGCGGGTGAATTGCTGGAAGGAGGCTGCGTCTTCGAGTACCGGAGTTGTGGCGGCTGCGCTCACCATCGATATTGTACGTTGCCTGGCAGAAGGCTTATAGAGTATGCAAGTAGGCCAGCAGATCAGTGATCTGCTGCTGGTCGAGCACTTGGCCGTAGGCAGGCATCTTGTCGCGTCCGAAATGAATAACGTCCGACACGCGATCATCATTGGCAGGCATGCCGCTTTCAGGCAGATATTGGCGCTTGAAAATGCCTTTCATACTGGGACCCTGGCGTCCACGAGACGAGTAGGGGGCGTGGCAGCGGTCGCAGTAATTGTCGTAGATACGGCGACCTGTAGCCTGTTGCGGATTGAGGCCGAGTTCGGCGTCACTCTTGCGGCGCTCGACATCGCAGCCGGCGAGAGCCGTGATGAAGACGACGGCTAGTAGAAGCAATTTCAAATTGCAGATTCCGGACTTCAGAATGTGACCCCGTGGCCTGGCGTCTTGAAATGCAGCGACCTCGGCGCGGAAGTACAATACTAGAGCAAAACTTATGTCAGTTGTGGCCAAACGAATTTACGAGAAGGCTGCGCTTACAGATGGAAAGCGGGTGCTGGTGGATCGTCTGTGGCCACGAGGACTGAGCAAGCGCCGGGCTGCGCTGGACGCGTGGTTGCGCGATTTGGCGCCTTCGGATGCTTTGCGCAAGTGGTTCCATGCCAGCCCGGGCGCATGGGGCATTTTTCGTAAAAGGTATCTCAAAGAGTTGGCGCAGCCTGAAGCAATAGAAGCGTTGACAGAGCTTTATCGGCTGGCGCACGGCCGGAAGAAGCTCACGTTGCTGTTCGCTTCACGAGACACCGAGCGGAATAACGCGGTTGTCCTTAAAGACCTGATCAATGGAATGCGCAAGCCGCCGACCGGCACCGGCCCGGCGGGAGCACGGACAGCGAGTGTGCGGCAGGCGAAGAGGATGCCGAGATCGTAGTGCTACCCCCACGCCAAAAAACCAGCCAAGTGTAGAATCGGCGTCATGCGTCCGGTCTTCGAATGGAACATCGGCAGCCGCTCAATTCAGTTGGGCAAGCGCACATTGATCATGGGCGTGGTTAATGTAACTCCGGATTCGTTTTCCGACGGAGGGCTATACCGGGACTGCGATCACGCAGTAGATCATGCGCTGCGATTATTGGATGAGGGTGCGGACATCATTGACGTAGGGGGCGAGTCCACGCGGCCGGGCGCGATGGTTCAAATCGCGACCGATCCGGCTCCTGCAACATCGTCATCCGAAAACCAGCCGATCAGCGAAAAAGAAGAGTTGGAGCGAGTGATTCCGGTGATCACGGCGCTGAAGCAGAAGCGTCCTGAGATTGTGATTTCGATAGACACCTACAAGGCGGCGGTGGCGCGGGCGGCGGTGGAATCCGGAGCCGAGATTGTCAACGACGTGAGCGGGTTCCGCTGGGACAAGCAGATGGTCAAAACACTTTCGGCGCTGAAGTGCGGCACGGTCATGATGCACATGCGCGGGCGGCCGGAAGAGTGGCGCAATCTGCCGGCGGTTTCAGACATCGTGATGTTGGTGAAGCGGGAATTACGCGACTGGGTGGATGTGGCGCTGATGGCGGGAGTGAAACGCGAGCGGATCGTGCTCGACCCCGGGTTCGGATTCGGCAAGAGTTTTGAGCAAAATTATCCGCTACTCAAGCGCTTGGATGAGTTGCACGGGCTGCGTTATCCCTTGCTGGTTGGCGTGTCGCGGAAGTCGTTCATTGGGCGGGCGTTGGCGAGGAATGGAAAAGACGCGACTTTGGAAGAACGCCGGCTGGGGACAGCCGCGACCGAGACCGCTGTTATTTTGAAAGGCGCGCACATCGTTCGCACTCACGATGTGCGGGCGTGCACCGACGCAGTGCGGATCGCGGACATCGTGGTGAGCTAGAGCGCTAGCTTCCGAGATCCTCCACTACCAGAAAAGGAACGTTGGTCTGGATTTTCTGCTCGAAGGGGTGTATGGAATCCTTTTGTAAGGAGAATGAGAGGACGCCGTTTTGCACCACTGCATCGGTGGCATTGGGATAGCGGACGGTCGCATCCGGCTTGTAGAGAGTAACTTCTGCCATTTTGCCTCCTATGAAAGTGTCTTACGGGATGTGACCCGAAAGCGGGATTCTCCACTGCTATAATCAAGAATTACGCTTATGAAAAGCAAGCGACTGATCCGCTCGACTACGGTGCTTTGCGTCCGCAGAAACGGCAGTGTGGTTCTGGCCGGAGACGGACAGGTGACTTTGGGGGAAGCGGTCATCAAGCACACGGCGAAGAAAATCCGGCGGCTGTACCAGGACAAGATTCTCGCCGGATTTGCCGGTTCGACCGCGGATGCCTTCACGCTGTTCAGCCGGTTTGAAGCCAAACTGGAGCAGTATCACGGAAACCTGGGCCGCGGGGCGGTGGAACTGGCCAAGGATTGGCGGACGGACAAGTTTCTGCGGCATCTGGAGGCGTTGTTGTTAGTGTCCGATAAAGAGCAGACTTTCCTGCTGAGCGGTCAGGGTGACGTGATTGAGCCCGACGGTGGAATTGCGGCGATTGGCAGTGGCGGCCCATATGCGCAGGCTGCGGCTCAGGCATTGGCCGAACATACCCAGCTTTCAGCCCGCCAGATTGCCGAAGAAGCTTTGAAGATTGCGGGCAAGATGTGCATCTATACCAATGACAAGGTAACGGTCGAAGAGTTGTAAGAACTGCCGAGCTCCGCTCGGCTGGACGGGGCGAGGGCGCCCGTCCCCACACGAGCATTTATGGCAATTTATTTACCTGGAACTGTCGAAGAAGAGCAGATCTCATTGGACGAACTCACGCCGCGCGAAATCGTGGCTGCGCTGGACAAGCACGTAATCGGACAGAACGATGCCAAGCGCGCGGTGGCGATCGCGCTGCGCAATCGGATGCGGCGGCAGAAGCTGACACCCGAACTGGCCGAAGAAGTCATCCCCAAGAACATCATCATGATCGGGCCGACCGGCGTGGGCAAGACAGAGATTGCCCGCCGACTGGCGAAACTTGCGAATTCGCCATTCTTGAAAGTTGAGGCCTCGAAGTTCACAGAAGTTGGGTATGTGGGACGCGATGTAGAGTCGATGATCCGCGATCTGGTGGAGATTGCGATCGAAATGGTGCGCGAGGAGAAGCTGGAAGACGTAACCGACAAGGCGGAACTCAATGCCGAGGAGCGGTTGCTCGACATCTTGTTGCCGCCGATTGCGCCGCCCCGGCAGGAAACCTCGCCGGCTGGGTTTGTGCTGGAGGGAACGACATCGGCGGGAGACTCGCAGTCGCGGACGCGGGAAAAACTGCGTCAACAGTTGCGCGAGGGCAAACTGGACGAGCGCATGGTGGAGATTGACGTGCGTGAGCGCAATTTCCCTTCGTTCGAAATCATCTCCAACCAGGGTGTGGAGGAGATGGACGTCAACATCAAAGACATGTTGCCTAACATCTTCGGCCAGCGCACCAAAAAGCGGAAGATGAAAGTGAATGAAGCGCTGGAGTATCTGATCCAGGAAGAAGAGCAGCGGCTGATTGACATGGACCAGGTTACGCGCACAGCGATTGATCGCGTGGAAGACTCAGGCATCATTTTTCTGGACGAGATCGACAAGATTGCGGGGCGCGAAAGCGGCCATGGTCCGGATGTTTCGCGCGAAGGCGTGCAGCGCGACATTCTCCCCATTGTGGAGGGGACGACGGTCAACACTCGCTACGGCATGGTGCGCACCGACCATATTTTGTTTGTTGCGGCGGGTGCATTCCATGTTTCGAAGCCGAGCGATCTGATTCCGGAACTTCAGGGTCGGTTTCCCATCCGAGTCGAGTTGCAGTCGCTGACCATGGCTGACTTCATTCGCATCCTGACGGAACCCAAATCGTCGCTGGTAAAGCAATACACCGCGCTGCTCGAGACCGAGGGCGTCAAACTGGAGTTCACCACCGATTCACTGGAAGAAATTGCCCGCTTTGCCTTCCGAGTGAATGAGGGCACGGAAAATATCGGCGCTCGCCGCCTGCATACGATCATGGAGCGGGTGCTCGACCAGATCAGCTTCGACGCGCCGGACAAAAAGGGCGAGCATGTCAAGATCGATGCGGATTATGTGCGTCACATGCTGGCGGATATTGTGAAGGACCAAGATTTGAGCCGGTACATCCTGTAGACCTCCTAACTTGACCTGGAATCAAGTGCTGAGACTCGCGCGCCATCCCGGCTGGCTGTGCATCTTGTCGATTTTAGGCTTGACTGCCTGCGGTGTTCCCGGTATTCCGCGTTCGCCGTCACTGAATTTGCCCCAACCGGTCACGGATCTACAGGCCATCCGTAAAGGAGATCGCGTTTACCTATCCTGGACTGCCCCGACAAGGACCACAGATTCTCTGGCGGTCCGTCACCCTGGGCCTACGCGGGTATGTCGCAGCGTTAATGCGGTAATGACCGACTGCGGAGCCGCAGTGGGAGAAGTAGCTGCTTCCGGACCCCGGAAGAAAGACGAATCGGCGGTCAAGCAGCGTTATGCTGATACTTTGCCCGCGACAGTGCTAAGTGATAGTCCCTCGGCAGAGGTTTTCTATGCCATCTCCGTACTGAATGAAAACGGACGCAGCGCCGGGTTGTCAAATGTTGTGACGGTGCCCTCGATGGTGGCTCCGGCACCGCCTTTGGAGTTCCAGGCACAGGTTACGACGGATGGTGTGGTACTAAATTGGAAGGAGACGCAGGCAGGAGGAGCGAAGCACTTCTACCGCGTGTATCGCCGTGCCGAGGGGACGAACACAGACGTGGTAGCGGGCAATGCGCCGTGGGGCACCCTGCAGCTTGTAGACCACAATTTCGAGTGGGAAAAAACTTATTCCTACCGTGCGACGGTCGTCACAGTCATTCACATCGCACAAAAATCTGACAGCGAGTTTGAGAGCGCGGACACTCCTGCGGTGAAGGTCTTTGCCCACGACGTGTTCCCTCCAGCGGTGCCCACGGGTTTGCAGGTGGTATTTTCGGGAGTGGGTCAGCAACCGTTCATCGATCTAATTTGGGCTCCGGATACGGACGCAGATTTGGCCGGATACAACATTTATCGGCACGAAGCGGGGAGTGAAACGCGGAGGATCAATTCCCAGCCGGTGACCACTCCAGCATTTCGCGATACGAATGTCGGGCAGGGACATACGTATTTCTATTCGGTATCGGCGGAGGATGTGCGCGGCAATGAGAGCGCACGGTCGGGGGAGACGAGCGAGGCCGCGCCGTAAGTTAGTTCTTAACCACGGAGTGCACAGAGGTACACAGAGGAATTACTTTTTGACTCGGAGTTGCACCCTGGTGCCTTCTGGAAGTTGGCCATCGAGCAATTCGATTTTGCCATCGCGGACGATGCCGTTAAATTCTTGTTTTTCGGGAGCGGGAGTTGCGCGGGCCGGGTCGCCCCCACCTACACTGCGGCTGCGGCCCATGCCTTTGTCCATGGCGGCGTTGGCGAGTTCGTCGGCTTCCTGATTATGGCCACGGAGGACGTGGCCAATTGAAAACCAGTCGAGTTGAGCGATTAATTCTTTGGCGCGAGCATGCAGGTCTTTCAGCGCCGCGTTCTTGACTTTGTAAATGCCTTTGATCTGCCGGACCAGAAGTTCGGAATCGCTGATAACCTTCAGCGCTTTGTGGCCGTGACTGACGGCATATTCAAGCGCTGCGATCAATCCTTGATACTCAGCGAAATTGTTGGTTTGGTGGCCGAGATATTCGCTGAGTGCTGCGATTTTCTTTCCGGATTGGTCCTGGATAACCACACCGTAACCAGCAGGCCCGGGATTACCGCGCGCACCACCGTCACTGTAGGCGGTTAGATAATGATTGGGAGGACCGCCTCCTCGGGGAGCGAACAGGTTGCTGGTTGCGGACTGTGAGGGCATGGAGAGAGTTTACATCGAAACAAAATCCTAACCACAGAAGACGCAAAGGATCACAAAGGAACCTCAATTTCAGTTCTCAATTTGTGGCAGGTTTCAAATAATGATCGAACCACGCGAGCAGCCGATCCATGACGTCGCGTTGATGGTCCGGCTGCGCAAACGCATGACCTTCGCCGGCATAGATCACTAACTGGGTTGGAACACCAAGCGTTTTCAAGGCGTGCCAGAATTCTCGGGACTGAGGAGCCGGACATTCGCCGTCGTACTGCCCGACCAGGATCAGAGTCGGCGTTTTTGCATTCTTGATAAACGTGATGGGTGCGGTGCGAGCGTAAACGGCGGGATCGTCGTATACCGAAGCGCCGAAATAGGGGATCATCCATTCGTCGATATCGTTTTGACCGTAGTAGCTTTGCCAGTTGGCCAAACCAGCGCCGGAAACGGCGGCCCGGAAACGGTTAGTTTGAGTGACTGCCCACATGGTCATGTATCCACCGTAGCTCCAGCCAGTGATGCCGATGCGGTCATTGTCGACGGGGAACGTCTTCACGACTTCGTCAACACCTGCGAGTATGTCGCGAAAGTCGCCGTAGCCGAAATCTTTGATGTTGGCTTCGGTGAACTTCTCACCTTGTCCGAAACTACCGCGCGGATTGGGATTCAGGATGAAGTATCCGTGCGCGGAAAGTTCCAGCGTGTTGAAGAATGTGTCGGGCCAACCGGTGTGTACGGTACCGGCGGGACCGCCATGGGCGACGACCACCATGGGATAGCGGCGGCTGGGATCGTAGTCTTTAGGATAAACCAGCCAACCTTGAATTTTCATGCCATCGCTTGACCAATGCAGGCTTTTGATCTCACCCCATGGAGGATTGAGAGCGGGATTGCTGTGGGTCAACTGCTTCCACTGTCCTACAGGGCCAGTCCAAATCTCTGGAGGCTGCTTCCAGGAGTGACGAATCACGGCGGAGGTCTGTCCATCGGACGAGAGAGCGATTGAAATAGCAGAGCGGAATTCGTCAGTAGTGATTATTCCCGCCCAGGTCCACAGCGTGGAGACTTTGCCGGTGGCGAGATTGAGGGTGGAAATTCCAGATTCGCCATCGACGTTTTCAGTGAACAGAATATCCGCAGATGTGCGCCAGTAGAGGCTCGAAGCAGACGCAACGATCCCGGGTGTGAGGTTGTGCGCCGGGCCTCCGCTTGCGGATGCGACGAAGATATCGCCGCCAATGAATCCTTCATCGCTCATCAGCCCAGAGATGAAAGCGATGCTCTTGCCGTCGGGCGACCAGCGTGGACAGGCGATCTGGAAATGCGGTTTGTAGATCATTTTCAACCCTGGTGCGGCCAGGGTCAGGGTGTAAAGCTGAGCGACATACCAGTTCGCATCGCCAGCACCGTGGGCGGCGAGAAGGGCAAAGCTCTGGCTGTCTGGCGACCAGTCAAATTCATAGACGTACATATCCGCGGGCGAAAGCTGGATGACCTTGCCGGAAGTCACGTCGACCACAGCGAGGCGTTGCTCGAAGACTTTGTCGGCGATCACTCCGGATTCGGGGGCCATGGCCAGCAACGGGTCCGCTCTGTGAGGGGCATTTTCGGTGAACAGGAAGGCGATCGATTTCCCATCTGGCGACCAGGCAGGATCAGCAAGAGCACCGGTTAGAGTAGTAAGTTTGCGGGCGGACCCATTGCCCATCTGGGCCAGATAGAGCTGCGCTTGCCCGTCGCCTCCAGCGTCGGAAATGAAAACCACTTGCTTGCTGTCCGGCGACCAGGCGACGTGATCTTCGCTGCCAGCGTCTTCGCCGGCTACGGCAGAAATACGGCTTGGTTTGGAGTTGGGGGAGTTCGGATCACCGACATAGATCGCCGAACCGCCGATCGATTCGCCGGCGGCGTTCTCGGCAGGAGCCACCCAGGCGACGCGGTTTCCGTCAGGTGAAATCGCGACTTCCTGAAAGGAGTGGACGCGTGTGGCAGCATGAGCGAAGCCGGCCAGAATCAAAAGGCAGGTCAGCAGTCGTGAATGTAGAAGGCGTTTGGGCATTGGGGTGTCCTTGAATGCGTTCGAATCATCGTCCCATGGCCAGGCGCGTGGCCAGGCGCGGTGGCAGGTTGGCGGCGAGAATGCGGTCCTGCGCCGACTGAAGGCTGTAGGGAACCCGGCAAAAAGTCAAAACACTGGCATCGGTATCGAACAACGCGAAGGCGGCGCGCCAGTCGCCATCGCGCGGCTGTCCAACCGAGCCGGGATTCACCAGATAGCGCAATTCTTTCCTGAGGGGGAACTCGCTGATCTCGCTTTGTCCTACGGTCTTGTAGGCAGGGCGAAAAGCTTCGAGCTGGACATTGTTGGTTTCAAACAGTCCCTGTAGGTGGGTATGGCCGAAAAAGGTGACGCGAGCAGGGGTCATCAGCAGAGGCTCTACTGCGTCACGGACCGTGACCACATAATCATCTTCGTCAATCGGCGAACCATGCACCAATTGAACGCCGGGATTGCCTTCGAGATCCACCGGGCCGTGCGGCATGGCGCGCAGCCAGGCGAGATTGTCCGGGGTGAGTTGGTCGCGGGTCCATTCCGCCGCCAGGGCCGCGACGGGATTGAAATCCTTGAGGTCCATGAGGCCGCATACGGCTTTATCGTGGTTGCCCCGGACAAAGATTGTCCCTAGAGCGCGGGAGCGCGCCATCACCTCGTTGGGACTCGCGCCGTAGCCGACAAGATCCCCCAAGTTCACCACCACATCATAAGCAGGGGCTGCCGCCAGACACGCTTCCAAGGCTTCGAGGTTGCTATGAATGTCGCTTATTAGAAGAATACGCACTCTTCACCGGGCGAATTGGCGATTATAGACCTCTGCGGGATTTTGCACAGCGGGGAAGGCAAACATCAGGCTTCATTGAGCACCGGACACCTGGCCCAGTGTCCGGGAGCGACCTCTAACAGTGGTGGCAGAGCGTACGCACACTGTGGAATGCGTAACTCACAACGCGGCTCAAAAGGACATCCCGCGGGTACGGCGTGCATGGGTGGAACCGTGCCGTCGATGGTTCGCAAAGGTTGAGTGCGGTCGGTTTTCAGAGTAGGCACGGCGCTCAACAGACCGCGAGTATAGGGGTGAGCGGCGGAGCGAAAGATGTCCGGCTTGGAGCCCAGCTCGATCAGGTTACCGACATACATGACGGCCACGCGGTCCGCAACTTGGGAGACGACTGCGAGATCGTGTGAGATGAAAAGCATAGCGAGGCCAAACTTTTGTCGTAGTTCGGAGAGCAATTCGAGGATCTGCGCCTGGATAGTTACGTCGAGGGCAGTAGTAGGCTCGTCCGCAATGAGCAATTGGGGGCGATTCACGATGGCCATCGCAATCATGATGCGTTGGCGCATACCGCCGGAAAGTTGATGTGGATAGTCACGGGCGCGCCGCGCGGCGTTGGGGATGGCTACATCGTGCATGGCTTCAACGGCCCGATTCCAGGCGGCGTTCTTCGTGATCGAAGAATGCGCGCGGACGGCCTCGGCAATCTGGTCGCCGACACGCATGACCGGATTGAGGGCAGTCATGGGTTCCTGGAAGATCATGGCCATGCGCAAGCCGCGAAGGTTGCGCATGTCGTCATCTGGGAGTTGCAGCAAATCGCGAGAGTCGCCGTTTGAAAACAGAATCTCGCCGGTAGCTCGGGCCGCGGGTGGAAGCAGCCGCATCACGGCGAGAGCGGTGAGCGACTTCCCTGAGCCGGATTCGCCTACGATTCCAAGAACTTCGCGGGGAGCGAGGGTGAAGCTGAGATCGCGAACGGCGGTCAGAGATGTTTGGCCTGGACCGGAGAATGAGATGTTCAGATTGCGGACGTTGAGCAGTGGCGGCACGAGGCTATGGTATCAGCGGAGGACGTGTGATCCGTCACTGCCCCAGAATCAGCGGTAGTCCGTTCTTACTATTTCCGATCACGACGACTTTACTATTCGGGCTCTTGGCCAGATTTTCAGTGGCCTCGATGCCCTTCCACTCCAGGAGTTGTGGGCTGATCCCTTGGGCAACAATCTGCTGGAAGTCGCGGATGCCCTGAGCTTCGATGCGCTTGCGCTGGGCTTCCTGAGTTTCTTTCTGTAGTTTGAAGTTCATAGCCAGAGCGTCTTGTTCGGCCTGCTGCTTGGCTTCAATCGAGGACTTCAAAGTCAGAGGTAGCTGAATATCGCGCAGCAGAATGCTTTCCACGAGAATTCCGCGGCCCCCCAGAATTCCCGCCATTTGATCGTGGATTTGCTTGGCCACCATTTCTCGTTCTCCGGTGTACAACGCATTGGCAGTATGGGAAGCGGTAGCTTCGCGGATGGCGGCACGCAGATTAGGCTCAATCAGTACAGTCTCGTAGCCGGGGCCAATTTTCTGGAACACATCCGAAGCCTTTTCCGGATCCAGATGGTAGATCAACGAAGTGTCGAGGTTCATCACCAGGCCTTCACTGGAGGGAACGCTGGCGGATTCTTTGATTTCTTGCGTACGGATGGTCAACTCATTGTTGGTCTTAAAGGGGCTGATCAGATGAATGCCCTCGGGCAGCACTTCGCCGGTTACACGGCCGAACAGGGTAAGCACGCCGACATGGCCTGACTCGACGCGGGTCACCGACGCGAAGAGCAAAATGATCAGCAAGAACGCCGCAACTGCCAACGCGATCATCCTTAAGAACGGGTTTGGATTGACGTCGATGATCCGTCCGCCGGCATTGAAAGTTGGCATGGGTGCACCCCTCAAGAACAGTCTAGTAGAGCGGAGGGGGGCTGCGAAGTGACTTGGCGGGGACATCGCGGCTCTCGCCGTGGTTCGGGGATTACGAACATGGCGGATGAAAAAATCTGCACATTGACAGCGGGGAGAAAGCGTTATATGTTCGCTGCGCACCTGCTACTACCGTGCATCGTTGCGACCCGCGAATGCCCTCCCCATTTCGCCCAGCAGCGGCTCGGCGGCGCTAACTCCTATCCTAAGGACACGATCCTAATGAATCGACGACTCGTGGGATTCTTCACTCCCCATTTTCTAGCCCTGACAGTCTGTTTCGCGATGGCGGTTCCGGCCAGCGCGCAGTTCAAATTGACGCAAATCAGCACCGATACCTTTACGGATGGCGATGCCCAACACGCGACTGAAGTGGAACCGGGCATGTTTGCCTATGGATCGACCATCGTGAGCGCATTTCAGGTGGGCCGCATCTTTGATGGCGGGGCGTCGGACATTGGTTTCGCTACGTCGACGGACGGCGGCAAGACTTGGACGAGCGGTTCCCTTCCGGGTCTGACGGTTAACTATAAGGGCGGAACCTTTTCCGCAGCCAGTGATGCGGCGGTGGCGTATGACGCGGCCCACGGCGTATGGCTGATCTGCATGCTGCCGATCGGAAACGATGATTATGTGGCGGTCAGCCGCTCGACGGATGGAATCAACTGGGGCACACCCATTATGGTGACCAACACCGATTCGGACAAGAACTGGATCGTGTGTGACAACACGAGTAGCAGCAAGTTCTATGGACACTGCTACGCAGAATGGGACAGCCCGGCCGACGGTGACTTGGTATTCATGAGCACGTCCACGGATGGCGGCCAGACCTGGAGTTCGCCAAAGAACACGGCGGACCAACTGTTTGGAATCGGCGGCGTTCCGCTCGTCCAACCGAACGGCAATGTGGTGGTTCCGATTGTAAATTTGGAAACCGGCGGCATGTCGGCTTTCGGTTCGACCAACGGCGGGGCGAGTTGGACTGCATCGGTCAATATCTCCGATGTTGAAGAACATGGCGAGGCAGGTGGCATAAGGAGCGCAGGGTTGACGGCCGCACAAATCGATGGTGCCGGGAACATTTATGTGGTCTGGTCGGACTGCCGGTTCCGGACGAACTGCAACGCCAACGATCTGGTGCTGAGCACTTCCAGCAATGGGACCACGTGGACAACTCCGGCTCGGTTGCCGGCGGTGCCGGTCAACAGCGCGGTTGATCTGTTTATTCCCGGAATAGGGGTTGATCCTGCCACGTCCGGGGCTTCCGCCCACTTGACCGTCACGACCTACGCCTACTCAAACACGAACTGTACCTTCTCGACCTGCCGGCTCTACGTTGGGTTTACGACATCCAAAGACGGTGGCAAGACCTGGACGGCCGGGAAAGTCTTGGCTGGACCGATGAGCCTGAGTTGGTTGCCCAATACTTTCTCCGGGTACATGGTGGCGGACTATCTGAGTGTTGCGTATGCGAACGGCAATCCGTTTGGGGTTTTTGCCGTGGCCACGGCGATGTCAGGTGGAAAGTTTAATCAAGGGATGTACACGACCACCGCGCCATTGCTGGTTGCGGACAATGAAACTACGTATAGTTCGGCGGCCGACAAGCCGATACCCGGGGTAAAGGGCGACAAAGGACCGCGGAAGTTCTACGACGACGATGGCGAATATCCCATCCCGCCCAAAAAGAACGCTGCACGAAGATCGAGCAAGAAATAGGAACTGCTCATGCATGGGAGAAACTTTGGTTTTCGTCAGGCAGCTGTTGTAGTGCTCTTCATTTCCGCGTTGGCTGCGACCGCCGCGGGTCAAAAGCTGAAGAAACTCAGCGCTGACCCGTTTACCAATACTGAGAGCCAGCACGCGACGGAAGTCGAGCCGGACACTTTTGCGTTCGGATCCACCATGGTGAGCGCATTCCAGACCGGGCGCATCTACGACGGAGGCTGCTCCGACATAGGTTTCGCGACTTCGACCGACGGCGGCGCCACCTGGAAGCACGGCTTTCTGCCGGGGATCACGACCTTCTACAAAGGCGGGAAATACAACGAGGTGAGCGATCCCTCGGTGGCCTACGATGCAGCTCATGGAAAATGGCTGATTACTTCGATCGCCATCACGGACGAGATTGGGGTGGGTGTTCTGGCCAGTAGCTCCAGCGATGGCCTCGACTGGAACAATCCCGTGAACGTGCATACGACCAACGGTTTTGATGATAAGAGCTGGGTCGCATGCGACAGCAACGCCAGCAGCCCCTTCTATGGGCATTGTTACGTCGAATGGGACGCCGCCGAAAATGGGGACCAGGTGCAAATGAGCACTTCCACCGACGGTGGCCAGACCTGGAGCGCGGCGAAAAACGTGCCGAACGCGTTCGGTCTGGGCGGGCAGCCAGTGGTGCAAACGAACGGGACCGTGGTCGTACCCTTCGAGAGTGGCGACATTGAAGCTTTCACCTCCACCGATGGCGGAAAGTCATGGACCAGCCCAGTGAGTGTGGGCAGCATTTCGGATCACGGAGTCCAGGGCAGCCTTCGCACCTCGCCCCTTCCTTCGGCTGAAGTGGATGGGGCCGGCACGGTGTACGTGGCGTGGCAGGATTGCCGCTTCCGTAGCGGCTGCTCTTCGAATGACATCGTAATGAGTAAATCCAGTGACGGGAAAACCTGGTCGGCGGTCAGCCGCGTCCCGATTGACCCGGTCAGCAGCACAATCGATCATTTCATTCCAGGGCTGGCGGTGGACCCATCCACCTCGGGGGACAGCGCACATTTAGGGCTGACTTTCTACTTCTACCCGGTGTCCGGTTGCAGTAATTCGTCGTGCAAGCTGGGAGTCGGTTTCATTTCCTCTCACGACGGAGGGAAAACCTGGGCCCGGGGCAAAGTCATGGGCCAAGGCATGAACACCAGCTGGCTGGCCAATACAAACCAGGGATACATGGTCGGCGATTACATTTCGACTTCGTTCGTGAACGGCAAAGCTTACGGTGTGTTTGCCGGCGCGGTACCGCCGAGCGGCAGCAAGTTCAACGAGGCCATGTACACTCCAACGGTCGGGCTGCTAGAAGAGGAGCAGGGACCGCTGTTGAGTTCAGCAGGCGACAAGCCGCTGCCTAATGCGAAGTCTGACCATGCACCGCGGCCGTACTGGGACGATGAGGGTCGAGTCCCGAAGTTGAAAGAGCCGCCGCCTTCAGGGCGGTAGAGCCGTTACTCGCTCGTAGATGAGCACCGGTTGCTGACAATGAACCCAGGTACAGTTCAGCGACTGACAAGCCGATACCTGGGGTAAAGGGCGACAAAGGACCGCGGAAGTTCTACGACGACGATGGCGAGTACCCCATCCCGCAAAAGAAGATGGCGAGGAAGGCCAGCCGGTAGTAGTGGGACTTTGAGTTCGCTCGTACCCAAAAACTGAGAAAAACGGCTGTCACCTGAGGTGATGGCCGTCTTTCCCTTGATCGTTCTTCTGACTAACCCCGTGTGAAAATTTCCGCACTTGCCGCTTGCGGATTCCGTTAACCTGTCCCTGAATGCACGGAGATTCCCCCAGCCAGATCGTTTCCCCGGACAGGCACTTTCCGCAAGCCCAAGTTCCGCTGGCTGAACTCGCACTCGTCTTCTTGAAACTTGGAACAATCGCTTTCGGCGGGCCCCCCGCTCACATTGCAATGATGCAGGACGAGTTCGTTCGCAAGCGGCAATGGATCACGGAAGCAGACTTCCTTGACCGTCTGGGCGCAGCGAATTTGATCCCGGGCCCGAGTTCGACAGAGGTGGCGATCTTTATTGGGCATGCGAAACGTGGCTGGGTCGGTCTTCTGGTGGCCGGCTGTTGTTTCATCGTTCCGGCGGCCGTTATGGTCACGTTGATCGCGACCTTGTACGTTCGCTTTGGATCCCTGCCACAGTTCACAGGCATCTTGTACGCCATAAAAGCGGCCGTGATTGGGGTCATTGTGCAGGCATTGTGGAGCCTTGCCCGCACCGCCGCAAAAACCAACCTGCTGGCACTTATCGGGATCATTGCGGTTGTTCTTAGTGCCATGGGAATGGCTCCGCTAATAGTGCTTGCGATTGGCGGGGCCGCGTCGGGTGTGGCGTTCTGGTTCAAGAAGCGAGAAGCGGCATTTTCGGCCGTCTCGTTGGTTCGAGGATTAGCTCTGCGACTGGCGTTTCTTTTGGGAACAGCCGCCGCCCTGGCAGTTCCGGTAAGCCTGCTTCGGTTGTTTCTCTCCTTCTTGAAAATCGGGTCGGTCGTGTTCGGAAGCGGATACGTGCTGCTCGCGTTTCTGCGGGCGGAATTCGTAAGTCACCTGCATTGGCTCACGGAAAAGCAGCTCATTGATGCGGTGGCTGTGGGGCAATTCACTCCCGGGCCGGTGTTCACCACTGCTACCTTCATCGGCTACCTGGTTGCGGGAATACCCGGTGCGGTGGTCGCAACGGTGGGCGTCTTCGTGCCCGGATTCGTATTCGTTGCCTTGAGCGGGCGGATGATTCCAAAGCTTCGGCGATCTCCGTTAGCGGCGGCAATACTGGATGGCGTGATCGTCGGTTCTTTAGCTCTGATGGCGGTCGTGGCGTGGCAGCTGGGACGAGCAGCCATCGTGGACTGGATCACATTGTCGATTGCGGTAGTCAGTGTCGGCCTGCTCCTGCGGTTTCGCATCAATTCAGCGTGGATCGTCGGCGGTGCGGCGGTGATTGGATGGTTGGTGGGGGCTTGATCCTCTAAAGTCGCAGTTTATGGCGTCACCTCGAAGACGGTTCCGCACCCGGAGAAGCCGCAACTGAGATCGCCGCCATCGCTGGTGGTGCCGTAGAGGGTGCCGGCTGCGTCCCGGGTCAAACCGCCCATAGGATTCGCTCCATCCGGTGCGTTGTTGAAGCTGTGCAGCACCGTGAACTTCCCGGCCGTATCGATTTCGAAGACCGTTCCGTAGCCGAAGCTTCCACCGTAGTAAGTCGTTCCGTAGATATTTCCGGCGGGATCCAAAACTACACCAGCTAAGGGGTTTTCCCCGTCCGGCGTTCCGGCAAAGCTATGGAGCAAGCTGAATTTGCCTGTCCTGTCGATTTTGAAAACGGTTCCATAGCCGCCTGCCGTGCCACCGTATTTAGTGGTGCCGTAACCGTTGCCGGCGGAATCCGCGACTAACCCTGCATAAGGATTTTCGCCATCGGGCGTACCAGCAAAGCTGTGGAGCAAGGTCAGCTTGCCGGCCTTGTCGAGTTTGAAAACTGTGCCGTAGCCACCTGCCGTGCCTCCGTAGATAGTGGTTCCGTAGAGATTGCCAGCGCTGTCTCTGACCAGACTCGCCTGCGGGTCTTCCCCGTCCGGCGTGCCGGCAAAGCTGTACAACACAGTTTCTGCCCTTCCCGCGCCCACTTTGAAAATAGTGCCGTAGCCGCCCGCGGCGCCCCCATAGCGAGTTGTGCCATAGCCATTTCCGTTGGGATCGCCAACCAAATTACTGTATGGATCAGCGCCATCGGGATTGGAGGCGAAGCTGTGCAACAGGATCAATTTGCCGGAGGGAGTGAGTTCGAACGCGGTGCCGTAGCCGCCCGCGGTGCCGCCGTAGATAGTCGTGCCATACAGATTGCCCGAACGATCACGAAGCAACCCGGCAACCGGATCCTCTCCATCGGGTTCGCCGGCGAAGCTGTAGAGCACTTCTTCGTTGCCCTTGGTATCGAGCTTAAACACCGTGCCAAAACCGCCTGCAGTGCCGCCGTATTGGGTGGTGCCATAGAGATTGCCGGCTACGTCGAGGATGGGCGCGGCATCGGGCTGCCATCCCTGGGTGGTGTCGGTGAAGGTGTAGAGCACGGTAAAAGTCTGTGCCTGGGCGGAAGGGATAGCGGCGGACATCAGGACGACCGCGCCTGCCAGCGCGAATAGCAATGGCATTCTCGAAATTCTACGTTGGTGTCGCACGGTACTCTGCATATAGTCCTCCGCTCCCATATGGCTTCGGCCAGGTTGGCCGCTTAGCCAGCGGGCAACATTGTAGCCTAACTGCTTGCAGGATGACTCGTTAAAATCCTTTTCTGTCGCGGTTTGCAGCCGATTTCCACATTTGCGATTCCTACGTTTAGGCTTGGGTAGCGCACCTACTCGAGAGGCAATCTGGCCTGATTTCGGGGTTGCAACGTTGACACACAATCTGCATTGCACCAAATCCGGTCACCAGCTTGTGGAGTGGCTGCACCCGGCTGCATTTACGGCGGTTACGAGTCGCGCTTTTTCGTTGACTCTGAAAATAGAAAGCGTAAAAAGGCAATCGTTCTTTGACACGTTCTAAAGTTTTCCCGGTTGGTGCGGCGTCCGGGGCTCAAGCGAAGTCACTCTGCGGCATCGCAAGATGAAAAGTGGAGAGGGTGAGCGAGGGTCTTATAGCCAGGTGCTGGTCGAGGCGAACGTGAACATCTGTCGAAGGCAAGATAGAGTCCCGAGGCGTTGAACTGGTTTATCCGGTTGGCGGTTAGCCCGGAGCCCGAGCAACAATCGCAGCATCGCACGCCGCAAGGTGAACGATGAAAGCAGGTTGGCAAGGGTCTAAAGCGAGCTACTGGCCGAGACGAATGAGTTCAACATTACTTCGGGACTCTTAATTTTCGCTGTCACCACTCAGCTTTCAGCTTGATTGAGGAAGTTGCGTTGGCAAGGACAGTTTAGTAATACCCCTCAACTTCGGCATCAACCGACACAACGCAATTCCCTCGCGTTTTCGGCTTCTGGATTGGCTGATGCCACGGTTCGTCTGAGATTTCCGCACTGGCGATCTCGGCGACGCGGCTGCAACGCCAATTCGCGCTGGATCCGTCTTCCTTTAATCCGCGTTTGCTGTATCCCCCGAACTGATAGAACATAACGTTGACTTCTCCCTTGCTCGACTTGCCGATTAGATATGGACAAACCTTGCGTTCAGGCTCGTTCGGTTTGGCGATTGCGCAAGGCTTTTTGCTGGCGATGCTCGTCTTTAACGTGTCATAGATATTCATGACCGTGCCTGGATTTCTTTAGATGTCAAATCGAAATCTCTCGTTGGTGTGACAACTAGCCTTGCTGCCCATGACGCATTATATAAGATGCTAAGATGATGCTATGATCGCATCATGATTGATGTGACCCAAGACATCCATTCGCTGACTACGTTCAAACGCAACTCTTCGGGCCTGATGAAGCGCATGAAAAAGACTGGGCGTCCACTAGTACTCACTGTGAATGGCAAGGCCGAGGCTGTTCTCCTCGATGCTGCGGCCTACCAGCAGGTAGCAGATCAGCTCGACGCCGTGGCCTGCATCCGCCGTGGCCTTTCGCAAGCTCACAAAGGAGCGGGCCGGCCAGCGGATGAGGTATTTGATGACCTGGAACGGGAAAACGAAATTCGGTAGATGACCTACCACGTCATTGTTACTCCCGAAGCTGAAACTGACCTCAGGACTGCTTATCGCTATATCCGCACTTACGCACCGAGCGCGGCTCGTGATTGGCTCCGTCGTGCGCGCCAGAGTGCCAAAAGTCTTGCCCGTCACCCTGAGCGTTGTCCTATGGCTCCCGAGAGCGCTTCATTCGACGAACCCATTCGTGAGCTGTTCTTCGGCTCTGGGAATCGGGGGACGTATCGTTTCCTCTTCGCTGTGCTTGACCGGTCGGTCTACATTCTGCATGTTCGGCACGGATCGATGCTTCCGTTATCCCCGGACGAATGATAGTTCCGCGGACAGAAGTGTCCGCGCCATGTCATCTCACAGAGGAATATTCCCGTGCTTCTTAGGCGGGTTTTTGTCCCTCTTGGTTTCGAGCATTTCCAGCGCCTGGATCAGCTTCTTGCGTGTTTCTCGCGGTTGGATGACTGCGTCCACATAGCCGCGCTCGGCGGCGACGTAGGGGTTGGCGAAGCGGTCGCGGAACTCTTCGATCTTTGTTTTGCGAACCGCTTCGCGATTATCTGCACGATCTAGTTCTCGCTTGTAAACAATATCCACCGCGCCCTCGGGGCCCATGACGGCGATTTCGGCCGTCGGCCACGCGTAGTTTACGTCGGTGCGGATGTGTTTCGAGGCCATCACGCAATACGCGCCGCCGTAAGCTTTGCGGGTGATGACCGTCACTTTGGGAACAGTGGCCTCGGCGAAAGCGAACAGCAGCTTGGCACCGTGTTTGATGATTCCGCCATATTCCTGATTCGTGCCCGGCAGAAAACCGGGAACATCTTCGAAAGTCACCAACGGAATGTTGAAGCAGTCGCAGAAGCGCACGAAGCGCGCGCCCTTGATCGACGCATTGATGTCGAGAGTTCCGGCGAGAAAGGCCGGCTGGTTAGCGACGATGCCCACCGGACGTCCGTTCAGGCGCGCAAATCCGACGACAATGTTCCTGGCGTAGTGCTCCTGCACTTCGAAGAAGTAGCCATCGTCGACGACCGCGTGAATTACATCTTTAATTTCGTATGGCAGGTTCGACTGGTCAGGGACTAGCGTGTCGAGGGCGGCGTCGGCACGGTCGATGGGATCGGTGCAGGGTTTGCGCGGCGGATCGTCTACATTGTTCGATGGCAAGAAGCTGAGCAGCTCGCGCACCATCGACAAACACTCTGCATCGTCATGCGCCAGAAAATGCGCCACGCCGGAAGTTTCGTTGTGGGTCATGGCGCCGCCGAGCTGGTCTTTGGTGACTTCCTCGTGGGTGACGGTTTTGATCACGTCGGGCCCGGTGATGAACATGTAGGAAGTCTTGTCGACCATGAGGATGAAATCAGTGATGGCGGGCGAGTACACTGCGCCGCCAGCACAGGGGCCCATGATGGCTGAAATTTGTGGCACAACTCCGCTGTACAAGGTGTTCCTCAAAAAGATGTCGGCGTAGCCGGCGAGTGACATGACGCCTTCCTGAATGCGCGCGCCGCCGGAGTCGTTGAGGCCGATGACGGGCGCACCCATTTTGGCGGCAAGGTCCATGATCTTGACGATCTTTCCGGCATTCGATTCGGAGAGCGATCCGCCGAAGACGGTGAAGTCCTGGGCGAAAACGAAGACCACGCGGCCCTTGATGCGGCCATGTCCGGTGATGAAGCCGTCGCCGTAGGTCTTTTGTTCGGCCATGCCGAAGTCGTTGGAACGGTGGGTGACCAGCTTGTCGGTTTCTTCGAAGGTGCCTTCGTCAAGCAGAAACTCGATGCGCTCGCGGGCCGACATCTTGCCTTCTTTGTGTTGCCGTTCGCGGCGTTGCGGCCCGCCGCCGTCTTCAGCCAGCTGATTGCGTTTCTGCAGTTCTGCGAGCTTTTGTTCGCGATTCATGGCGAGGAGATTATAGCGGGTGGGATAGGGTGGGGGGTGGACGGTCAGATTGAGAGCTGCCGAGCTTCGCTCGGCTAGGACAGCCCCTTCGGCTTCGCCAAGGCAGGCTTAGGCGGCTGTCCCCACGTGACTTCGTTACTCCATGCTGGAACCCATGGGGTCGTAGCGGTACTTCTTGCCATCGAAGTAGACCATTGAAGTCATGGCATCGCCGCCGGTTTCCTCTACGTAGATGGCCATGCGAGCCTTCTTTTTCACTTGTAGCTTTCTGATCTTGATATCGCGATAGGGAATGTTGACCAGCATAAATTTCGCTTTGGGAACGGCGGCATGCCAGGCGTCGGGGCCAGCGCCGTGGATCACCAAGAGCGAGAAGCCGCGCCGTAGCGGATCATCCGCGACGAACGCGGTTGTCACTTTAGGATTGCCATAGCCGAAAAAGCCATCGTAAGGATCGATGACCACGTAGTTGTTCTCGGCCTGGTCCATTAAAGGACTGGTACAGCGGGCAGGAATAACGATGTCTTCCACGCCATCGCCGTCAAGATCTCCACGCACCGAAGGCATACCGACGAGCCTGCAATTCGAGCCAAACTGCTTCTCCACGAATGCATTGTCAATGGTTGGTTCGGAAGTTTTTTGTGCCAGCGCGATAGTGCCGAGGCACATGCCAGCGGTGAGAAGCAAGAATGCGAATCGAGGGAATGCCATGTTTCTAATTTAGACCCGACAACCGCGGGGCGATAGCGAAAGACAAGCTTCGGGGAGCACTAAAGTCACTGGCTGAACCGGTCGTTGGTCGTTCGTAATGGGTCGTTAGCGGGGCTTGAAATGCTCCCAGCCTGCGGGGCGAAGTTCGATTCCGACGTCTTGCTCATTCATCAGAATGACACGCTTTCCCATTGTGATGTGGCCGATCTGTGTGATCGGGACTTCCCCGATTTGCGACGGGACCCGCCTGCTGCCTGGGGCCGTGAACAGTAGTTCGTAGTCTTCGCCACCGTGCAGGGCGGATTGAAGATCGACTTGGTGGTCAGGTTTGCCGACAGAGGCGAGGGGTATGGCTTCGGCCCGAATTTCCGCGCCTACTCCACTCTCCTCGCAAATATGGGCGAGGTCGGTGGAGAGGCCATCGCTGAGATCGATCATGGCTGAGGCCGTGCGCGTCTTGCGCAGGAACGCTCCGACGGCGATGCGAGGCTGGGGGTGAAAGTGCTGGGGGAAATTGGCGGGACGAAGTTTGCGTCCCGATCTGTGTCCAGCGAGAAGCAATTTCAGAGCCACCGCTGACCCGCCGAGGTCGCCAGTCACATAGATATGATCGCCGGGTTTCGCGCCGGAGCGACGGATGGCTTTGCCATTGGGAACGGAGCCGACGACGACGATATCGGCCATAACTCCGCCGGGAGATTGTGCAACGTCGCCCCCTGCAAGGGCCAATTGAAACGCGTCGGCCAAGTGCAAAAGGCCGTCGAAAAAACGGTCAACCCAGCGTTGCGGCAGATTTCGCGGCAAGGCCAGGGAGAGAAATGCGGCAATGGGCTGGCCTCCCATGGCGGCAATGTCACTCATTCCGCGGGTAAGACAGCGATGGCCGATCACCTCGGGAGCGTGCCACTCGCGTCGAAAGTGAATGCCTTCCAGGCTGAAGTCGGTGGTCACGAGCGCTTCGTGTCCGGCTGGAATTCGGAGGGCGGCGCAATCGTCGCCGATGCCAACACCGATGGTGGCGCGACGCTTTGCGCGAGTACGGATACCGGCGATGATCGATTTTTCAGGGAGAGGCAAGCGAATTCAAATATATAAGAGAGCGCACGATCAGGCTGGCCCAGAATTGGAATCAAGACCTCAAACGGGCTGGTAATAGGCTCGGCAGGTTACCCGCCCCTGGGACGATGATTGTTACCCTGCCTTCCGTAACCCGGGATTTTGCCCTATGTCATTGACAGACATGGACCTGCTTTGTTACCGTGACCTTGCTGTTTCCCAAACATCTTTGGCCGAACCTAAGCGTTGCATGGATGCTTATTTGCAACGCACGGCGTTTTCGGACCTGAGTCTGGTTCTGGTAGGAGAAAGCGGTCGATCAGCTTGCTTCCCGTTGAGGGAGCCATGCTGGAATCAGGACGCAGGGATTGTTAATGACCCCGAAACGCCGGGAGTTTTGCCGGCCCTGACGAACAATTAAGGAGCCTATTGCGCAAGCGTTTCTACATTCTTTTCGTAGCACGCGGTGAAGACGGGCAGTTGCGCAAGATCCCCATCCCCGTTCATTACCTGTACGTGCTGGTGGTGGGCGCCGCAATTGGCGGTTTGAGTCTGACCGGAATTGCCAGTTCCTACCTGCGCATGTTGTTGAAGGTTTCCCACTTCAATGAACTGCGCGCCCAAAAAGAGGAATTAAAGAACCGCTATACCCAACTGGAACAGGTCGCCAAGGAGCGAGACATTCAGGTCGCGTCCCTGGGGTCGCTGGCTAACGAGGTTTCTTCGCTTTACGGTTTGAAGACCGATCCGATTCTTACCCCAACAACCGATACCTTGCAGGACTCGCAGGTCAGTTCGTCGCTCGACCGCCTCTACACCCTGAAAGACACGGCTTTAAGTGGAGCAGCGGCAACCGGCATTTCTCTCGGACTCACACGCGATGCCACCACAGCGGACTGGCTTCGAGCCAACTCGGCGCCCAGCGTGTGGCCAGTGGAAGGGCCGGTGACGGGATCATTTGGCGAGCGCACGGACCCGTTCAACGGCGAGGGCGCGTTTCACAGCGGCGTCGATATTTCAGCCTCGTATGGACAGCCAGTTATCGCTCCAGCGGACGGCGTGATCCTGTTTGCGGATTTCCTCGGCGGCTATGGACGGGCGCTTGTGATGGATCATGGCCACGGGATCACAACCCGCTACGGACACCTGGCCAACTTCGCGGTCGCCATCGGACAGTATGTGCACCGCGGCGATACCATTGGATACGTCGGCTTGAGCGGCCGCAGCACCGGACCCCATCTGCATTACGAAGTTCGCATCAACGATACCCCAGTCAATCCCCACAAATACCTTCGACAGACCTTCGCACATAGCGGCGGATTCGCTGCGGGAAGCTAAACTGCAGCTTCTAGCTTCTGGCTCCTAGCTCAACGTTAAACAGGCAGTGCGCAAAGAGTTACGTTCTCGCCACATTCGTACCCGGGAAGCTAGTGGCTAGTAGCTAGAAGCTCGCTATTGTCTCAACCCCATCCATCTTTCCGAAACCACAATCGAGTTGCCGGGATTTTGGGGATCGTAGCGGACAGACGTTGGCAATCCCAGACGGCAGGAGTGAAGGTTGATGAACTGACGCAGATAGGTGACGTCCTGCGAGGCTTCGTAAGAGACTCCCGCTACGTCGTAATGAAAAATCAATAGAACAGATTGCTTCTGATCATCGCGGGCGAGTTCCTGAACGTCGATGACGGTACCGTCAGTGATGCGGCCAATGCGGTCGAGCCACTCGCGGCGTTCCCGTTCCAGATCTTCCGGACGCTTGGGCTTGCGGCGCAAAAGAAGGTAAGTGGCGAACAGCACGCCGCAGCCCCCCACCGCCAATGCATAGAGACGAAATGGATTCATGACTTACGGGAAGAAACCGTCATTCGAGAACAACGGTCTTCCTGTCAAGGATACGGCCTGCGGGCGAATCGGGGAAGAGGCACGCCCTGGTCATGGGTTTCTATTCACCGCGCCACCAAAGTAGGTGATAATAACCGTGCACCATTTGGATGATGCCCATGCGACTTGCTCGCCTTCTGATTTTTGCAACAATAGTTTTTGTATCTGCCGCCACTCCTGCCTTAGAAGAAGTTTCGATGTCCGATTTGCCGAAGTATGCGATTGAACATTCCCAGCTGACCTTGCCCGGCTCCCGGCCATTCCACATCAAGTTACAGGTGGTTGAAACGACAAACCTGGAGAACGACGACTACAAGGGAGAAATCGAGGAGTATTGGGTCGCGCCCGATAAATGGCGGCGCACCGTTAAGACCCCAAGTTTCTTGCAGACTCTGATCGTTAACGGGGACAAGGTCAACGAGCAGCGGACCGGGAGTTACTACCCAAACTGGATGCGGACACTGGTGAGGGCCGCTCTAGATCCTGGCGCGACACTGGAAGGCGTGGACTTGACGCAAGCCAACGATAACCCGCGCATCGGGGGAGATCCCCTTTGCCGCCGTTTTAAGTACCGTGTTGGACAGGCGCCGGCGAGTAACAGCGTGTTCGCTTCGTACTGTTTTCGCAACGGTCTATTGGATTCCGTGGGCAAGCCCGGCTACAGCGCTGCATACAGCGACTACCGGGAATTCGGCAACAAACGAGTCGCATATCACATTCGCGAACACATTGAGTCTGGAACTGAACTTGGGGCTTCGATCGTCGAACTCGCTGAGCTTAAGAAGCCAGATGATTCTCTTTTTGAGGTTCATCAGCAGACTCCGCAATTACAAACGGTTCAGGTCAGTGAGGAGACATTGCGCGGCCTGGCGATAAATCCACCCGAAATGCGATGGCCGCCAGTTCGCGGGGGCAAGACGGCGGGCGTGCTCAGTCTTTACGTCTGCACGGACCTGGCAGGCCATACACAGGAAGTCTACGAGCTCAACTCTGACCACCCAGAGATGGCTGACGCGGCCAGAGAGCAGATGACAAATTGGACGTTCAAGCCCGCCGTGATAAAGGGTAATCCCGTCCAGGCCGAAGGCATTGTCACGTTCGCCTACGAGACAAAGATCGACGATCCCTATCCTGTCCTTTCGAACGAGGATGCGCGCAAGCGGGTCATCCATTTGGTAGAACCACATTTCCCAGAGAACACCTCGCGCGGCACCATCGTATCTGTTCGCGTTTTGGTATCCGAAGAAGGGAAGGTTATGACAATTGGAAACATATCCGGCGGCCCGCTAGGGCCGGTTGTGGCGGTTGTCGAGCAGTGGAGATTTCAGCCATATCTCAGGGATGGCAAACCAACAGCGTTCAACGCAGACCTGACTTTCACCGTCAAATGACGGTCTACGCCGGGCTTTTCTTAACCACGGCCGCAAGCGGTACTCCCGCTTTTTCCCACGGGCGTTTGGGGCGCTCAGGAGCGGGCTTGTCGCGATCTTTGATGCGGTCGTAATGATAAGACTCGCTGACCGTTCCCAGCGATTCGTTGTACAGCGTGGGCAGACCCAGGCATTCTTTCAGTTCTTCGGTGAATTGTTGCAGCGCTTTCAAGTGGTCGGCGGTGGCGGCGATTTCGTTCTTCGACGTTTTCAGAAACTGCTGGTATCCGCGGTTCACTAGCTTGGAGATTTCACTGCCGATCATGTAGCCGGGGTAAGCGAATATCTTCACGCCGTCGAGACCATCTTTTTGGATGGCGGCAGAACAATTGTACTTTTTGAGGAACACGCGTCCTTGCGTGCCGGGAGCTTCGATCAGGTCAAAACCATGCTCACGCAGCCAAGTCAAGGCCTCGTCGTATGTCCGATGTTCTGTCGTGGTAGCCATTTCTTCCTTTGTTCTTCCCTTGGTTAGATGCGGATTCCTCGTAAAGGGAGTCAGAGCGCATCTTCTGTGGAACCAACCCACCTCCCTTATAATCTAATTCCGTAGTCTTCGTGCGCGGTTTCGCGTCTAAATAGGGTTACGTAGGTCACGGGGGCAAAGTTCGTATCTCATGCAAAAAGTGCGCCCCAAGTTAGCGCAAGTGCCAGTCCCCCGCGAGCCTGCGGTTCTCGGTCAAAGCAGTTTGGAGCGGATCGGCAACACTCCCCTGTTGCGACTGACGCGCATTGGCCAGGACTTGCCTACCGTCGAACTTCTCGGCAAAGCGGAGTGGCTCAATCCTGGAGGCTCGGTCAAAGACCGGGCCGCCGCCAACATCGTGGCTCAAGCGCGCGCTGCTGGCAAGTTAACATCCGGTAAAATCTTGCTGGACTCGACCAGCGGCAACACTGGTATTGCTTATGCCATGATCGCCGCCGCTCAAGGTTTTCCGGTGACGCTGTGCATGCCGGAAAATGTTTCGATGGAGCGAAAACGCATCCTCAACGCATACGGAGCCAATATTGTTTATACGGACCCAGCCGACGGTTCGGATGGCGCCATCCGTAAAGCCCGCGAACTTGCCGCGGAACGTCCTGATTTGTATTTCTACGCCGACCAGTACTCCAACGACGCCAACTGGCAGGCACATTACCATGGCACGGCCAATGAAATCTGGCAACAAACAGAGGGACGTATCACGCACTTCGTGGCCATGCTGGGAACCAGCGGAACGTTTGTGGGAACGGCGCGACGGCTGAAAGAACTGAACCCCCGAGTGCGCCGCATCTCGCTGCAACCGGATTCTGCGTTCCACGGAATTGAAGGTACCAAGCACATGGCCAGTGCGATCATTCCGAAGATTTATGACACGTCGCTGGCCGATGAAGATCTCGGTATCTCGACCGAAGATGCTTATGCCATGGCCCGCCGCCTGGCTCGGGAAGAAGGCTTGCTGGTGGGCATTTCGTCAGCGGGGGCGATTGTGGGCTGCCTGCAAGTAGCACGGCGGCTCAAGAAAGAAGAGCACGCGGTGATGGTAGCCATCCTGCCGGATTCGGGCGACAAGTATTTGAGCGAGAGATTCTGGGAAGAGGAGTAAGTCTTTACCACAGAGGGCACAGAGACCACAGAGGACTCGTGGTCTGTGTTCCTCTGTGGCCTCTGTGGTGAAGAAGTGGCTCATGCTGAAGATCAGCCGATCAAAGTACGATTCGCTTCGCCAGCATGGAGAGGAGACTTATCCCCACGAATGCTGCGGCGTGCTGTTGGGGCAGGTGGACGGTGACGCGCGGCTGGTTACTTCAGTGGCGCGATGCGGAAATACGCGTAGCGATTCGCCGCAGAACCGGTATCACATCGACCCCAAAGAGCTGATTCGAATTCAGCGCCAAGGACGGGAACAGGGTGAGGACATTATCGGGTTCTACCACTCGCATCCGGACCATCCGGCACGCTGGTCGACTACTGATCTGGCTGAGGCCCATTGGTTTGGCTGTTCGTATGTGATCACCAGCGTGGAAAAAGGCAAAGCCGTTACGACCAACTCGTTCGAGCTGGTTGGCAGTGAGGAGAGCGATAAGAGGTTGGTGGATGAGGCGATTGAATTGCGATGAATGCGAGCTTGGCTCCCCCATGAGGCTCATGCCAATCCCCTGAATCCTATGGCTGGCGCCAGCATCAACTAAGGGCATGACTAAGATCCTCATTCCAACCCCACTACGCCAATACACTGGTAAGCAGGCGACGGTGGAAGTTAAGGCTGGCACAGTCGCCGAGGCTTTGTCCGGCCTGACTGCTAAACATCCAGACCTGCACCGCCACCTTTATACCGAGGAAGGCAAACTGCGGTCCTTTGTGAATGTCTACCTCAATGACGACGACGTGCGCTACCTGCAAAAAGAAGCGACCGCGATCAAGGATGGTGATAGTATTTCGATAGTGCCTTCGATCGCGGGAGGCCGGAAATAGCCATGCAACCCCGTTCCACATCCCGCCACTGTTGTTGCGCTTCTTGTTGCTGTTGTTGCCGCTAAGCATCCTGGATTTTAAATTTCCTTAAAAATTGAGGTTTTTATGGCTACCATTCTTGCCGAAGTCAAACCCGAGGTTTCCACGTTGAATAACGACGAGATTCTGCGCTATTCGCGCCACCTGATCATGCCCGAGGTGGGCATGGAGGGGCAGCAGAAGCTCCAAGCTGCGCGGATATTGTGCATTGGAGCGGGCGGACTGGGATCGCCGTTGGCGCTGTATCTGGCGGCGGCGGGCGTGGGCACGCTGGGAATCGTGGACTTCGATGTGGTGGACTACACCAACCTGCAACGGCAGATCATCCATACCACGGCGGACGTGGGCCGTAAGAAGCTGGATTCGGCGGCGGAGAAGCTGAAAGCGATCAATCCGTTCGTGAATGTCCGGAAGTTTGAGACCCGGCTGAGCAGCGCGAATGCGCTCGATCTGTTCCGCGAGTTCGACATTGTCGCCGACGGCACCGACAACTTCCCCACACGTTACTTAGTCAACGACGCGTGTGTGCTGACGGGCAAACCCAACGTTTATGGGTCGATTTTCCGATTTGAAGGTCAAGCAAGCGTTTTTGCAACTGAAGAAGGGCCATGCTACCGCTGCCTGTATCCCGAGCCACCACCGCCGGGACTGGTTCCCTCCTGCGCCGAGGGCGGTGTGCTGGGGATTCTTCCCGGACTGGTGGGTGTGATTCAGGCGACGGAAGTTATCAAACTGATTCTCGGGAGAGGCAATTCACTGATCGGCAGGTTGCTATTAGTTGACGCGCTGGCGATGAAGTTTCGAGAACTTAAGCTTCGTAAAAATCCTGACTGCCCGGCTTGCGGCAGGCATCGCACCATCACAAAGCTGATAGACTACGATGAGTTTTGTGGAATTCGGGGCGAGGAGAAGCCTGTGACGGGTGGAATTTCTGAAATTCAAGTCGAAGAACTGAAGCGTCGTCTGGACGCGAAAGAGGACTTGTTTGTGCTGGACGTGCGCGAACCGCACGAATATCAGATTTGCAATATCGGGGGGCATCTGATCCCTCTGGGTGATCTTCCCCGGCGTGTGAACGAACTCGATTCCAGCCGGGAAATTGTGGCGCATTGCCGTTCGGGAGTGCGCAGCGCAAAGGCGGTGGACTTCCTGCAACAGGCTGGATTCAAGAAAGTGCACAACCTGGCTGGGGGAATCTTGGCGTGGGCTGACCGGATTGATCCACGGATGCCGAAATACTGAGTTGACCACCGGGTTTGGGAATCAGTCCGTCTGCGCCCGCAGCCAAGTGGGTGAAATAGGGGAGCTCACGCTCCCCTGTTTTTGTTGACATACTCGGCTCTATCTTGAGCTGCCGCTCATGTCCGCACTCGTCTCGTCGCCGATGGCCAGGGCATACTTCTTGCCTTCGAAACGAATCTCGGACAGCGATTTGCTACCGTTACCGTTGTCCTTGAGTATGGTCGAGTCTGAATTGCTGGACTGATCCAGGTCGACAACCCGCGCCGAGGTTGAGGCAATTACTTTGCGGCCTTGAAGAATATTCAATTGCACGTTGGAACCCGTGCCTTCCCACTTCACCGAATAATCGCCAGCGGGGAGGGTTGTTCCGCTCACGGTCACGGAATTCTGCAACTGAAGCGATCCTTTGTAGCTGTGGATGTTGGTTGCGAACACGCTCGTTGCCAGCAGCAAACTCAGGCCCAGCAGCAAGCCCTTGGAAATATTTGCGAATTTCATGCAATCTCCTTTTTCTTTCCCGAACGTCGGGAACCGGTTCTGGGCGGCTTGGACCTGCCTTCTGCAAAAAAACCTGCGTTTCTCCGCCAAAGGCCTACAATGCTGCGGCGGGGTTAAGAAGAAAGCAACCGGGCCGCAAGGACCTGCTGCTCTCTGCTACAGGGATTGCGCTCACCTGGGCCGCCAAACCGAGTGTGAGCCAGTCCCTTAACCCCTGAAACTTTACCTAAGCCGGGCGGGCTGGTTGATCTGCCCGGCTTTCCTGCTTCATCAGCTGATACGCTTCTAGATGCTGGAAAGTTCCTTCCTGATTAAAATTGCAATCACTCAATTGGACGGCTTGCCCCGCGCAGCGTTAGCAATTTGCGGCCGCATACAGCAGCCACTTGTTTAGTTTATTTGAGAAGACCGCAATCGTGACAAATTGTGACAAGTTTTCACACACTCTTAACACGAGAGTGACAATGCACGCACAATGCCAACAGTATGGAATGCGCAGCTGTTGATTCCTTGCGGGAAAGTACCGACATGGACCGACGACTGTGACCGCTTGCGGATTACCGCGTTCGCAAGCGGACAGTTACCGACGTTCGTACTACGGGATTCTCAAAATGACTTTGCCGAAACTTTTTCCATCGCTGAGCAAGCGGTAGGCATCAGCGGCTTTCACCATGGGAAAGACGCTGCTGATTACGGGATGCAAATGTCCTTCGGCGGTCCATGCCGCAAGCCGCTTCCAGGCCTCGCTCATCAACTCGCGATTTGCTGACAGATACGTAAGCCACAGTCCATGCACACTGCCACCCTTGGCATACAGCAGGCGAGTGTCGAGCAACGATTTCTCTCCGGTGGCGCTTCCATAGACGATCACGCGCCCGAAGTCTCGCAAGCAGCGAGCGCTTTTGTTGGTGTGCTCGCCGCCCAGCATTTCAAAAACGGCGTCGACGCCTTCGCCGTGGGTGAGATCTCGAACAGTTTCTTCGTAGTCGTTCTTTTTGTAGTTGATGCCGTGTTGCAGACCGAGCTCGATCGCGCGGGCGAGCTTCTCATCAGAAGATGCGGTCCCGTACATTTCCACGCCCAGCAGTTTGCCGATCTGCACTGCTGCGGTTCCCACCCCGCCGGCGGCTGCATGAATCAAAACCCGAGGCGCCTTCTTTGCGGGAGTCAGCAAACCCGATTTCCAGTAAGCGAAATATGCCGTAAAGTAATTCACCGGGAAAGCAGCGCCTTCTTCCACACTCCATCCCAGCGGGACTGGCCACAGCAACTGCGACGGGGCGGCGACGAAATCGGCGAAAGCCGCCCATTGCGTATAGCCCATGAAGCGCTGGCCATCGCTTTCTCTAGTTCCACAGAATTCACGTCCGGCGATCAGCGGAGGCTTCGGAGTTCCCGGGTAGCCGCCAGCCGACATAAGTAGATCGGCAAAGTTGAGCCCGCCGGCCTGAACGCGAACCAGGGTTTGACCGGGGCTGGCCTCGGGCTCAGGCATGTTGCGAATCTCCAGCACTTCCGGGCCACCTAAGCGGCTGATGACAATCGCTTTCATGGAGAAAAGTTTAACAGCTACGCGGCCTTGAGCTTTCCATGCGGGTTAGTCCAACCCACGCTTGTGACCGGCGTAATCGTGACCGCTTCAGCTCGGGTATATACTTCAGGGGCATAGTAGTGAGTTTCCTGCCAGATGTGAGGCGGGGTGGAGCGCGGTTTCATAGCAAGTTCTCTCATAAATGCTCCGCGAATAGATGACTGGTTCGCTTGTGGCTTTCAGAAAGTGGCGGCCAGTGCGGGACTGGGTTCAACTAGCCTTACGGTCCCGGGAGGAAATGCACGTGGACTTAATATTAGTTCGTCTTTTATTTGTTATTTTCGTTGCGATTACCTGCTTTTTGATACAGCCGTTCGGTTTGGATCCCCGGGTAGACGCGGCAGTGGGTGCTCTGCTCGGTTTGGCGATCGTGATCTTCGAATGGCGGCTGCGGCTGATGAGCCTGACCCGGCTGATTGGGGCAGCGATCGGCAGCATCCTGGGAATCTTCGGCGCCTACCTGTTCGCGCTCGTGATTCGCAGCAGCATTCCCGCGGGACACACCCAAAGCTTCCTGCAAATCATGGTGATGTTGCTGATGGCCTATGTCGGGCTGATCGTGGGCGCAAACAAGGGCGACTTGTTGAACCTGGCGGCGCTGGGCGGAGTTTTCGGCGGGGAAAAACAATCGAAGAGGAGTTACAAGATCCTCGACACCAGCGTCATCATCGATGGGCGCATCGCTGACATCGCCGAAACCGGCTTTCTCGATGGCATGATCGTGATTCCGCAGTTCGTACTCCGCGAGTTGCAACTGGTGGCGGATTCCGCGGATTCTCTGAAGCGCAACCGCGGGCGGCGCGGGCTGGACATTCTTCAGCGCTTGCAGAAAGGCGCTTCCGTTCAAATCCAGATTGTGGAGGACGATTTCCCTGCAGTGCGTGAGGTGGACCTCAAGTTGATCGAACTGGCCAAGCTGTATGAAGGCAAGATTATCACCAACGATTTCAATCTCAACAAGGTGGCGCAACTGCAAGGTGTGGACGTACTGAACATCAACGAACTGGCCAATTCGCTCAAGCCCATCGTGCTGCCCGGTGAGGTCATGAAAGTGTTCGTGCTAAAAGAAGGCAAGGAATATAACCAAGGCGTGGCCTATCTCGACGACGGAACCATGGTGGTGGTGGACAACGCCCGCAAAATGATTGGCAAGACCATCGATATTTCCGTGACGTCGGTGCTTCAGACGACGGCAGGGAAAATGATCTTTGGAAAATGGGATGAGCGGGCAGGTTCGCGAAGCGAATCGCGGCCGGCAGTGGTCGTATCCACGACGGTGGCGACCGTACCCAACGGCGAAACCAAGAAGCCGCAGCCCATGATGGTGGATCGGCCGGCAGAGTAGTTAGCCGTGGTTGCAGCCTTAGTGCTGACTGCCGACTGAAGTCACTTTGATGGTGTCGCCCGAACGAGTGCCAGCAATTGTGGCTCTTTGCCCGGCCCATTTGCTGAGGTCATCGACATTTCCCTCCAGCGCGTATTTTTTATCACCATCGACCAATGAGAACTTCGCTCCGCTCCGCACACAGGCGAGAGTGCATTCCGATGGGCTCTTTCCGGACTGTTCGTCATGCCGGGCACCGCACTGGGTATCAGTAATAATGCCCGAAAAGACAGGCTGCTGGGCCGGCGTGTTCGGCTCTTCTGCCACGGCGCTTGCGGGAGTCGCGGCGGCGAAAACCACAGCAGCGCCAGTGAACAGGATCGCCAGAGCGAGCGCCGCTGCCAGCGACGCGCTCGTGCAAAAAGTCAGCAACGAGAGCCAAGAGCGGTTTAGTTTCACGCTTCCTCCGAGAGCATATTTCGCCGGGGCTAAATGCCACCCAGCTTCTTTTGGTTGCGCAACTGGAGTGCCACGTTGCCAGCTGCAAGAATGCGGCATAACTTAAAGGCGGTCTTCGACTTGCAGGGCAGTCAGAGGAAGTGGCAGCCGATTTTATCAGGTAGAAACTGCCGGGTGTGATGAAAAAAGAGCTTAATGGAAACACAGGTAAGAAATGGACTAGACAGTCTGCCGCACACGATTTGAAACCCTGCCAGTGACACTCGTATACTTGCAGCCCCGATGAAGGTAGTTGTCATTATTCCGGCTGCAGGCCTGGGCACGCGTATGGCCTCGGCTGCGAGCACCAAGAACAAGAAGCCTGCTGCTTCCAAGCAATTTACTGAACTCGCCGGAACGCCGATTCTCATTCATACCCTGCGGAAGTTTGTTTTGAGCGCTGAAGTCGGCGAGATCTGCATCGCACTGCGCGCCAATGAAATCGAGGGCTTCCGTGCGCGTCTGGATAAAGAAGGCAAGGACATTCTGAAAAAGAAAGTCCATTTGGTGGAAGGCGGCGAGCACCGGCAGCAGTCGGTGGCCCATGCCATCGCGGCGATTTCCGCGGCTTCCGACGATATTGTTCTGGTGCATGATGCGGTGCGACCTTTTGTGACGACAGAAATCATTCATGATGTGATCAAGGCAGCGCGAAAGTATGGTGCGGCTATCGCCGGGGTGCCGGCGGTGGACACCATCAAGGAAGTGCAACGCACGGCGGAAGGCGCGGTGATCACGGCAACGATCCCGCGTGAACGAGTGGTGATGGCACAGACGCCGCAAGGCTTCCGTTACGATGTATTGAAGAAAGCGTTTGACGAGGCCATAGCCGATGGGTTTCTCGGAACTGACGAGGCTTCTCTGGTCGAACGATCCGGACACGAAGTGGCAGTCGTGATGGGATCAGCGAGAAATATAAAGATTACGACTCCGGCGGATATGGAGTTGGCAGAGTTCTATTTGAGCCGCTGATTTACGCTGATGAGCGCAGATCCGCACGGCGAACAAGGGGTGCGCTTGAGAATTGGCTACGGTTGGGATTCGCATGAGTTCGAAGCGGGGATTCCGCTTAGGATTGGCGGCGTGACGTTGCCCCATACCCATGGCTTGGGCGGGCATTCGGATGGCGATGTTCTCCTGCATGCTTTGACGGATGCTCTGCTGGGTGCCGTGGCTGGTCCGGACATCGGAACGCTGTTTCCGCCGTCCGACCCGCAATGGAAGGGGGCAGACTCGGCGGTGTTTCTACAGGAAGCGCTGAAGCGGGTGCAGGCCGCAGGTTATGGCATCGTTAATGTCGATTCCACTTTGATTCTGGCGGCGCCTAAGATTGGGCCGCACGCTGCGTCTATTCGCGAAAGCGTGGCGAGACTTCTTAATATTCCAGCCGATTGCGTTGGACTTAAAGCCAAAACTCCAGAAGGCATGGGTACCGACAATGCTGCCATGGCACATGCCGTGGTGTTGCTGGAGAAAAAAACCTAACCACAGAGGGTCACAGGTGCGGAGCTTCGCTCCGCTGGCGGACGAAGGCGTCCGCCGCTACGTGGTTCGATACAATCCCAGCAGTGTCATTTTCCTTCAAAATTGACGCCACCAGTGGTGATGCACGCGCAGGAAGATTGATTACCCCTCATGGCGAAATCGAAACCCCGGTGTTCATGCCAGTCGGGACGCTGGCGTCGGTGAAGGGCGTCTCTCAGGATGTACTGGAAGAACTCGGCGTCCAAATTCTTCTCGGAAATACCTACCACCTATATCTCCGGCCGGGAGTCGAGCAGGTCCGAAAGTTGGGCGGACTGCATCGTTTCATGGCATGGCCACGGGCGATTCTGACCGATTCAGGCGGATTCCAGGTCTTCAGCCTCAACGAGCTGCGCAAGGTCACGGAAGATGGCGTTACGTTTCGTTCGCATCTGGATGGGTCTTCGCATTTCTTCAGCCCGGAAAGTGCGATGGCGGCACAGATCGGCCTCGGCGCAGACATCATTATGGCCTTGGACGAGTGCACGGAGTATCCGGCGGATGCAGCGCGAATGCGCCAGTCGATGGAATTGACATTGCGCTGGGCGGAGCGGTGCCGGAAGTATTTTGAAGAGCATAAAGAAGAAGTACCGTGGCGCGGGCACCGCGGTCCACGCGATGCGGACGAGGCTGCCCACCCCACATGGGCAGATCAGACCCAGGCGCTCTTCGGGATCGTTCAGGGCGGAATGGATGTGGCGCTCAGAAAAGAATCTGCGGAGCGGACGATTGGGATTGGATTCCCCGGTTACGCCATTGGCGGACTGAGCGTTGGTGAGCCGCGAGATTTGACCAGAGAAGTGGTGGAGTCCACCGTCGCGCATTTGCCCGCTGACAAGCCTCGATATCTGATGGGGGTGGGAACTCCGGAAGAAATTGTGGAGTACGCAGGGCTGGGAATCGACATGATGGATTGCGTTCTGCCGACGCGCGCAGCGCGACACGGCTTGCTGTTTACCTCACAAGGAAAGATATCAATCAAGCAGGCGCGGTACTCGGGAGATGAAGGTCCTCTCGACCCGAAATGCGGCTGCCGGGTGTGTTCACGGTATTCACGCGCCTATCTCCGGCATTTGTATGCGTCGAACGAGGTTTTGGCCCAGGTTTTGAACACCGTCCACAACCTGAGCTTCTACCTTGACACGATGCGCGCGGTGCGTCATTCTATTGCACTTGGGAGAGGGGCCCGTTTTTTGTCTGAGGTCTGGTCTCGACCTAAACCATAGACCTGCATCCCTTGTTCGTGTCCGAAGTTTAAGGAATCTCCGCCCAGGTACGCGAGAGCTCCAGCGGTAAATTGCAAAGCAAGTGCGCCCGGTTGGTTTAATTCTCATCCCTGGCAGGGACGGAAGTCTGATCTTGATGAATTTACAGCACTTATTGGCGATACAGTTTGGCGGCGGGTCGGCCGGGCTTCTGGGCTTCGCGCCGCTGATCTTTATTTTTGCAATCTTTTACTTCTTATTGATCATGCCGCAACAGCGGCGGCAGAAGAAATGGCAGCAGATGCTGAGCGAGTTGAAGAACGGGGACAAGGTCGTGACCAGCGGCGGGCTGCGGGGCACTATCATTGCCCTCAGGGACGATTATGTCCACTTGCGGGTCCCGCCGGACAATTTGAAGATCGAAGTGAGCCGAGCCTCGGTTTCGTCGGTAACAACCGCCGAGGATACCGGAAAGTCAGGCGATAAGGCTCAATAATTAGGTCGAAACGCATCAGACTCTACTAGTGAAGTCATCATTATGAATAAGAATTTGGGCTGGAAGATGGGCGTTATCGTGGCCACGCTGGTGGTCTTCCTGTTTGGGATCATCGGCATACCAGATAGCTGGTCAGGCAAAGGCTTGCTGGCGGCAATAGGGAATCGCATTCACCTGGGGCTGGATCTCAAGGGCGGAACCCACCTCATCCTGCAAGTGCAGGTGAACGACGCGGTCACGGTGGATTCGGACAATGCCATCGAGCGGCTGAAAACCGATTTGCGGGCGCACAAGATTAGCTACGCCGAGATCACGAAACCCGATCCGGTCAATGCGCCGGAAAAGATCGTTCTGAAGGGCTTGCCACCGGAGTCGCGTTCCGATCTGCTTTCCATTGTGCAGGACCGGCTTCCGGAGTACAGCCTGACCTCGGGGGCGGACAATAGTTGGACGGTTGCCATGAAGCCGCAAAACCTGTCTGATTTGAAGAAGCGTGCCGTAACCCAGGCGATCGAAACCATTCGCAACCGGATTGATCAGTTGGGCGTGAGCGAACCCATCATCGAAGAACACGGGCTTGGACAGTATCAGATTCTGGTGCAACTGCCTGGAGTGGACGATCCGGCGCGCGTGAAGGACATTATGCAGTCCACCGCCATGCTGGAGATTCGTCAGTCCATGGGCGGGCCTTACGCCAGTGAGCAAGCGGCGTTGCAACAGAACAACGGAGTGCTGCCGCCGGACACGATGTTGATGCCCGGACATAGTATCGGTGCCACCAGCGGGAACAGCGGTCCGTCTTGGTACCTGATTTCACGGGCTTCGGCAGTCACCGGACGCGATTTGCGTTCAGCAGAGCCTTCCCGGGATGAGAACGGCCAACCCTCCGTTTCGTTCACTTTGACCGGTGAAGGGGGACGGCGGTTCGGCGCTTTCACGGGCTCGCACGTCGGCGACAATCTGGCAGTGGTGCTGGACAATAAAGTTCAGGAAGTTGCGGTCATCAAAGAGCAGATTCACGACACCGGCGTGATCAATGGCCGCTTTGGCGAGCAGGAAGCCAAAGATCTGGCCATGGTTCTGCGGTCGGGCGCACTGCCTGCCGGGATCAAATACCTGGAAGAGCGCACGGTGGGACCATCTCTGGGTACCGATTCCATTCGCGCCGGGGTCACGGCTGCGGTGATCGGTATGCTCGCCGTACTCATCTTTATGCTGGTTTACTATCACGCGGCGGGGATCAACGCAGACGTCGCGCTGATTCTGAACCTGATCATTCTGCTCGGATTCCTGGGCTTCAGCGGGGCAACGCTCACGCTGCCGGGGATCGCCGGAGTGATTTTGACGGTCGGCATGGGCGTAGACTCGAATGTACTGATCTTTGAGCGCATCCGCGAAGAACTGAGGAGCGGGAAGACACCGCCCTCGGCGGTGGAGCAGGGATTCAGCCATGCCTGGATCACCATCGTGGATACCCACGTAACCACGATCGTGTCGGCAATCATTTTGTTTATCTTTGGCACCGGCCCAGTACGCGGCTTTGCGGTGACGCTGAGCTTCGGATTGTTTGCCAATCTGTTCACGGCCGTGTTTGTCTCGCGCGTGATCTTTGACTGGGTGCTGAACCGCAAAGAGCGCGGCGAAGCATTGAGCATTGGCTAACTGCCGAGCTTCGCCGGATTAGGCTCAGCTGGGCGGACTAGGGCGTTCGACACTACGTGAATCGTAATCGTCAAGAAACGGGGTTCTGTTAGGTGGAATTTTTTCGCAATGCAGACATCGACTTTCTCGGGAAGAAGTGGTACTTCCTCGCGTTTTCTCTAGTCTTTAGCGTGGCGGGCCTGTTTTCCATGTTGTTCTGGCACGGCATTCCGTATGGAGTAGATTTCCGTGGTGGAACGCTGGTGTATGTGAAGTTTGCCCAGACGCCGGACGACAATGCTATCCGCGCCGCTATGGACCGCGCCGGACTGCGCAACGTGCGTATTCAGCGCTACGGGCAACCCAGCGGCAACGAAGTCCTGATCGGCGTCTCTGAAGAAGAGACCAATGAGCAAGCGCTTGACCGCAGCAAGCTTTTGATTATCAACGCGCTTGAAACTAACGCTCCTCAAGACAAGCAAGACTTGAACAATGCGAGTTTGCTGGCGCTCAAAACCTACTTTCTGCAGAAAGACCCTCTGCGCGCGGGGACCGACGCGGAACAGCGCTATGCAGCGCAAGCCCAAGCCATCGTGGACTATCGCGATAAGACCAAAGGCGGCGTATTAACTTCGCTGGACGAACTGAAAGCTGCAGCTGACCCGGCAGTGGTGGCGTCCCTGCAAGATGGCTTTTTTCTTTCCGATTTCGCGGTGCGGAACGTTGAAATCGTAGGCCCACAAGTAGGCGGACAGCTGCGCCGTCAAGCGCTGCTGGCCACGGTCTATTCCTTGGCAGGGATGCTGATTTATCTGGCCGTGCGCTTTGAATGGATCTACGGCGTGGCGGCTGTAGTGACTGTGTTCCACGACACGCTGATCACGGTGGGCGCGTTCTCGCTCATGAACAAGGAAATCTCGTTGACCGTGATAGCCGCCATTCTGACCCTGATCGGTTATTCGAACAACGACACTATCGTGGTATTCGACCGCATCCGCGAAAACCTGAAGCTGATGCGGCGCGAGAAGCTTTCCGACATTGTGAACCGCAGCATCAACCAGACCTTGAGCCGGACCATTCTGACGGCAGGGCTGACTTTTCTTACCGTGTTGGCATTGTTTCTTTTCGGAGGCGAGGTGCTGCACGGGTTCTCGTTTGCGCTGGTGATCGGTATCCTTATCGGAACCTATTCCTCGATTGCCATTGCCGCCCCCATTCTGGTGGCCTACCAGGACTGGCGCAGTAATCGGGGAAAACCACCGATGGAAGCGGCTTCCCGCAAGGAAAGTAACCGCGGCGAGAGGGTGAAAGCCAAGGTATAGGGAGCACGCCCTGTGAACGACGACGTCACAGGTTTGTGATTGGCCGACATTTGAGGTAGTATTCTGCGGCCTTCAATTAAGGGTTTGGAAAGTGAGTCTGGGAGCAAAGAGGAAGCAGCTGGTGTCTAAGGGTAGTTAGGGGCAGGAGGGCCATTTTATGTTTGAAGACAGCCTCATCGAATCGGGCGGCAGGCTAACAACCAAGCGAGGAATGACCACCACCCTTTCGTTTGTTTTTCAGATCGTGCTGGTGGGGATTCTGGTGTTGATTCCACTGCTGTTTACCGAGGCCCTTCCTAAGACACAGTTGATGACTTTCCTGGTCGCTCCACCCCCGCCGCCGCCACCGCCCCCGCCACCGGCCGCAGCCATAAAAATTGTGAAGCAGGTCCAGACCGACATCATAAACGGGCAATTGCGGACCCCCACCAAGATTCCAGAGAAAGTACAGATGATTAAGGAAGACGAAGCGCCTCCACCGGTGATGTCGGCTAGCGGGGTGGTCGGCGGCGTCCCGGGGGGTGTGCCCGGCGGGCAGATGGGCGGTGTAATCGGCGGAATTATCAGTTCAACTCCGGTTAATGTGCCCAAGGCGGTAAATCCGCAGCGCATCCGCGTCTCCCAAGGTGTGACCCAGGGCATGATTATTCGCAAGATCCAGCCGGCCTATCCACCCCTGGCCCGGCAAGCGCGCATCCAAGGACCTGTAGTGCTGCAAGCCGAAATTGGCAAGGATGGGTCGATCCAGAATCTGCGGCTGATCAGCGGGCACCCCATGCTGGCGCCGGCGGCGATCGAGGCCATTAAACAGTGGAAGTACAAGCCTTATATTTTGAACGGTGAGCCGGTAGAGGTAGAAACCACGATTACGTTTAATTTCACGCTGTCGGGAGGCTAGTCCGGCAGCCAGGACCAGACCAAGTTCCAGGAGGAAAGCAACTCATGTTCGTAGCCAACTTAGCAACCCACACTCTTAGCAGCATTTCTACCACGGCGATCTGGCTTTTCCAGGATCAGGCGGTAGGTTTTGACCCGATTTCGCTATGGAAACAGATGGGCATTCTGGCGAAAATCGTGGTCGTAATCCTGTTCATCATGTCCGGGTGGTCCATCGGCGTGATGATCGACCGCTGGATGGCATTCAGCGCGGCACGCAAGCAGTCTCGTGCGTTTGCTCCGGCGGTTGCGGGAGCGCTGCGCGATGGCAAGATTGATGAGGCCATCAAAGTAGCGGAGCGCAACAAGAAAAGCCATTTGGCCAAGGTAGTGACTGCCGGCCTGATGGAGTTTCGCGCTCACCAGGACAGTGCGGACATCCCGGGCGAGACCATTGAGGCCTCCAAGCGCGCACTGGAGCGCACTGAGGCCATTGTCCACGCCGAGTTGAAGCGTGGTTTGGGTGGACTGGCCACCATCGGCTCAACCGCCCCATTCGTGGGACTGTTTGGCACGGTCGTCGGTATTCTGAATGCGTTCAGAGAAATCGCCTCCAGCAAGACCACCGGACTGGGCGCTGTCGCTGGCGGTATTTCCGAAGCGTTGGTGACCACCGCTGTCGGTTTGTTTGTGGCCATCCCGGCCGTCATGATGTTCAACTATCTGACGGGTCGCGTGGAAGCGTTCGACGTGGAGATGGACAATTCATCGAGCGAACTGATTGATTATTTCCTGAAGCGCCGCGGAGTGGCTCGCCGACCGTCCTAACCGTCCTAATAGGTAGGACCCGGATTGGTGAACCATGGTTGCTGATACGGCGTCGGACGTTTGGTTGCCGCCGAAAACCTTCCGGCAGGTTGGGACTGGGATAAAGGTCGGCGGAGGAGATTGGATTCTTTATGGCGATTGCAAAACGGAACGAGGGTGCCAAGGTCAACTCGAACATTAACGTCACGCCCATGGTGGACGTGATGCTGGTGTTGTTGATTATTTTCATGGTGATCACGCCTATGTTGCAGAATGGCGTGAGCGTGGACCTGGCGCAGGTAAACAATCCAGAGCGGATGCCGGACGCCGAAAAAGAAGACGCCATGGTGGTCTCAGTGATGCGCGATGGCACGGTTTACTTCAGAAGCGATAAGATTCCCGTGGATCAGCTTACGCAGAAAGTCAAGGACCGCCTCGTTAGTCAACAGGACAAGCGAGTGTACGTAAAGGCGGATGCCCGCGCCAGGTTCGGAGCCGTGGTAGCAGTAGTCGATAACGTCCGGTCTGCCGGCGTGGACGATCTGGGCTTGTTGACCGATCAGAAGAAGGTTGGTCTTGGAGCTCCACGCGCGACTACTGGCGGGCAATAAACCAAGCATCAGAGGAGATCTATATGAGTATGGCAGTTGGCTCCGGCGGGGGCCAGAACGCAGACATGAACGTCACCCCGCTCATTGATGTGCTTCTGGTGTTGATCATTATTTTCATGGTCATTAACCCACCTCAACCCAAGGGGTTGGACGCCCTCGTACCGCAACCGCCGCCGCCGAACGCGCCCAAGAACAACACACCCGACCGTACCATCGTGGTACAGCTGATTGATCGTGGCGCGGGGCAGGAACCTGGAGTCAAGATCAACAACGAAGATACGACTTGGGACGGCTTGGGGGCGCGCCTGACGGATATTTTCAAGACCCGTGCCGAGAAAGTGATGTTCGTCAAAGGCGACGACAATGTGCCCTTTGCCGATGTAGCCAATGTGATTGATATCGCCCATGCTTCGGGTGTCGACAAGGTGGGCTTGATCACGGCCAAGATTGAAGCCGGGGGCTAGCGAAGGACCGGGCTTGCTCCCGGAGGATCATCTGAACTTCGGGCGCCGCTTAGACGCGGGGACACCGGCAGTCGCAGTCTGGTTTTGCGTGTTGTCTGTTCATGCATTTCTAGTCGCGAACCGGGCTGTGAAGCAATTCTTCAGGATTCCTGGCAAGGGAGACTTATAAAGCAATGAAAAACTGCATACGAGTGCTGGCGCTCGCGGCGGTTGCCTTGGTGTTGTTCTCTGGCGTTGGTTGCGACAAGCTAAAAGCCCGCGACCAACTCAACAAGGGCGTGTCATCCTATAAGAACGCCCGCTATGAAGAAGCCATCGCCCACTTCCAGCAAGCTGTAACCTTGGATCCAAAATTGCTGAATGCGCGTCTCTACCTGGCGACCGCGCTGACCAATCAATACATCCCCGGGGTGGATACAGACGATAACAACCGCGTTGGCCAGCAGGCGGTGGACGAGTTTAAGAAAGTGCTGGAGACGAATCCCGGTCATGATCAGAAGATCACCAGCCTGAAAGGCATCGCCTCGCTCTACTTCAATATGAAGAAGCTGGACTTGGCGAAAGAGTACAACCACAAGGTCGCGGAACTGGACCCTAACGATCCCGAAGCGTATTACTCGATCGGCGTGATTGACTGGACACAAACCTATGTACCACGCATGGAAGAACGCGCCAAACTGGGGCTGAAGCCCGAAGAACCATTGAAGGACAAGAAAGTGTGCGCCGCGCTCAAAGACAAGAATTGGGCGAACGTGATGGATGGCATCGATGCGCTGGGCAAAGCGATGCAATTGCGTGACGAGTACGATGACGCCATGGCCTACATGAACCTGATGTATCGCGAAAAGGCGGACCTGGAGTGCGACGATCCGGCGGCGCGTGCAGCCGATCTGAAGACTGCCGACGAATGGGTGGACAAGACGATGGCGGCCAAGAAAGCCAAAGCCGAAAAGCAGCCGGGGACAGAGGGCGGCATCACCCTCGACCAGCCGAAATAATGTTCCTGATGGACGACGACCCCTTCCGGTCCGGAAGGGGTTTTGTTTTGGGCGATCACAAGTCGCACAGATGGTGAAAAGCACACTGGCTCCCGCACCCATGTTCAAGAAGATATTGATCGCCAATCGCGGGGAAATTGCAGTGCGGGTCATTCGGGCCTGCCGCGAGATGGGCATCACGTCGGTTGCAGTGTTCTCTGACGTCGATCGCGCTTCCCTGCACGTGCTAAAGGCCGATGAGGCCTATCCTATTGGCCCCGCGGCTGCAACCGAATCCTATTTAAACTTCCGCAAGATATTAGAGGTAGCGAGGTTGAGCGGCGCGGAAGCCATTCATCCCGGCTACGGATTTCTCTCAGAGAATGCGGAGTTTGCCCAAGCCTGCGCCGAGGCGGCCCTGAAGTTCATTGGTCCCACCGCTGCCGCCATGGATGCGATGGGATCGAAAACCCGAGCCCGTCAGGCGATGGAAAAAGCTAGCATCCCGTTTGTACCGGGAACTTCACGCGGCTTAGATTCGGTGGAACAGGCGATGCAGGTAGCTGAAAAGATCGGTTATCCGGTCATGTTGAAAGCGGCTGCCGGGGGTGGTGGCAAGGGCATGCGGCTTGTGCATCGACGGGAGGATCTAGCGGCTGCGCTGGAGGCGGCACGGAGCGAAGCCTTGAGGGCGTTTGGCGATGGTGAAGTTTACATCGAGAAGGCCATCGTGAATCCCCGCCACATCGAAATGCAGATACTCGCCGATGAACATGGGCACACGGTCTATCTCGGGGAACGCGAGTGTTCCATTCAACGACGGCATCAGAAAGTGCTGGAAGAGTCGCCTTCCGTTGTGGTTGATGCCGACATGCGGCGGCGCATGGGCGACGTGGCCGTGCGCGTAGCAAAAGCTGCAGGCTATACCAATGCCGGCACTGTCGAGTTTCTGGTGGATCAGGAGAAGAATTTCTATTTTCTTGAAATGAATACGCGGTTGCAGGTGGAGCATCCGGTGACGGAACTGATCATGGGGATCGATCTGGTTCATTTGCAAATTCGCATCGCGGGGGGAGAAAGCTTGCCGTTCCGGCAGGAGGACATCACCGTGCGCGGCCATGCCATCGAGTGCCGCATTTATGCCGAAGATCCCGAGCAGAATTTCTTGCCCAGCCCAGGGAAGATCACGCTGCTGACGGTGCCGTCGGGGCCGGGAATCCGCGAGGACAGCGGCATGTACGAGGGCTGGACCGTGCCTATCGACTACGATCCCCTGCTGGCCAAGCTGATCAGCTACGGATCCGACCGACAGCAGGCAATTGAGCGGATGCGGCGTGCGCTCGATGAATACTTCGTGGGAGGGATCAAGAGCAATCTTTCACTCTTCCGGCGAATCCTTAACGACAAAGACTTTGAAGCGGGCAAGATAGACACCGGCTATCTGGACCGATTGTTGAAGTCAGGCGCGAGTGAAGTTCAGAAAGCTGACGCTGAGGTTGCGGCGATGGCTGCTGGCGTGTTCGCGATGCTCGACTCTGAGGAGACAGTCAACGGCCATGCGGCTCCATCCGCCTCTGGCTGGAAGAGGATGGCAAGGGCCGAGGCGTTGCGGGGTTCGGAGTAGGCAGGCGTGAATACGATCGTTCAAATCAACGGCCAGGAATACCGGCTAAAGCTGGAGCAGACGGCTGGGGGCTGGAATTGTGTTCTCGACGGGCGCGAGATTGTGGTCGACGGCGTGCTCCTGCGGCCTGACGTGCTCTCACTGCGAATTGCAGGCCGGATCTATGAGGTCAAGCGCGAAGCCGGTGTTTCTGGGACCCATTTGTGGGTCGGTCAAACTTCATACGCGGCCGAATGGCAAGATCCACGGTCATTGCGCGCCCGGAAGAGAAGTGCAGCGGATGATACAAGCCCTAGGAAGCTGATCGCACCTATGCCAGGCAAGGTGATCCGCGTTCTGCTTCCGGAAAAGGCTGAAGTCGAGCCTGGCCAGGGCATCGTGGTGATGGAAGCGATGAAAATGCAGAACGAGATCAAGTCGCCGCGTAAAGGCACGATACAGAAAATCCTGGTGACCGAAGGCGCCAATGTGACTGCCGGCGACGTGCTGGCGATTGTGGAGTAAGAAGGCGACGACTATTGAACGCCGTTGCCCTGCAAAATCTTCTCGGCGTAATAGTTCTCGACCTTGGCTTGATCGCGCAGAACCTCGTAGTAGGCCGATTTCAGAAGCTGTTCCCGACGGTCGCGGAGTTGAGAGCGGACGGCTTCCTGCACTCGTGGGTCCGCCAGCTCGCGTTGTCCAGCGGGTTCCTTGGCAATCAGCTTCACCACCCGGAAACCGACCAGTTGTTTGGTCATGGGGTTCACGACTGTGATGATCGGGCTGTACTGACCCGGCTTGAGTTTCATCACCGTGTCACGAGTCACGGAATCGGTATTCTTCAGGGACGACTCGGGAGCGAAGCCCAGATCGCCGCCGTTGCCTGAAGTCTCGGGATCCTCGGACAAGTTCATGGCAATCGTGGCAAAGTCGTCGCCACTGTCGAGCCGGTTCAGAATCATCTGAATCTTCTTGCGAGCATCGGCCTCGTTCTGCGCCTTGTCGTTCTTCAGGTTGTGCACCTGAGGATTGGGGGCAGTGGTCACAAAGATGTGCGCCAGGTGGTACTGCGGTTCAATCAGATTGAATTCGGCTTTGTGGGCGTTGTAGTAGGCAGTAACGTCCTGATCGGAAATGTTGATCTTTGAAGTCACTTCCTTGTTGAGGACTTTGTCGACGGTGAGTGAACGGCGGAGATCGCGCTTGAAGTCATCCACCGTGATCTTCTTCTCGGTGAGCCGGGCGTCGAATTCTTCCTTCGTATAGGGCGACTTGATCTCATTGAGTTTCCGTTCCACTTCATCGTCGGTGGCCAGCAAGCCGAGCTTTTCGGCACGGCGCATGAGGATCTCATTGTCAATCAGTTCCCGCAGGATGCTAAGGCGCAAACTGGTGGCTTGCTCCCCGACCGGCTGCTGTTGTTGCGTTCCAGCGGTCTGGTTCTGGTAGTACTTCTCCACATCAGAGCGATAAATCTTGCGGCCGTCCACTGAGGCAGCGACATCGTCGCCCACTTGCTTGGACCCGCACCCAATGCCGGCGGCGAGCAACAAAGCAATTACGACCGGGGTCAGCTTGTAATGAGATGGCCAGTTAGTCTTCACTCGGTTTTTCTCCACACTCTTCTGCACCTGGTACTCCGCGCTACAGTTCCGCATCCGTTCCCGCTCCAGCTACTTGCTGGACGGTTGAGACCCGCCAGGCACTGCCTGTGCAGGCTGAACAGGCACAGGGACACCCGCTTGTTGCAGGGCCGCATCCAGCACCGTACGGAATTCCGCCGCTGAAACGACTCCGTCTATTTCCTGCCCGTTGACGAAGATCGTGGGGGTAGCGTTCACACCCAGAGTGTCGCCCTCGCGCAGCGAAGCCTTGACGGCGTCCTCGTTCTGCGCCTTGATGCAGGATTGGAGTTTAGTCTGGTCCAATTCGTGCTTCTGGCCCTGCAGCGTGGTCAAGCGGTCTAGCGCCGCGAATTGCAGGTCACGCGTTTGCCCCGCCGCGCTGATCTCCCGCTGATTGCTATGGAGGTAATCGGCCAATTCCCAGTAGGCGTCGCCGTTCTGTGCGGCCAAACAGTTGGCATCGACCGCGGCGTGCGTAGCCCAGGGGTGAATCTCGGCCAAAGGATAGTCCTTGTAGACAAATTCCACCCGATCGCCATATTCCTTAAGCATCTCCGGGAACAGGGTCTGGTGCATGCGAGAGCAGAACGGACACTGGAAATCGTCGTAATTTACCACGACCACCTTGGCGTCCTTCTTACCACGGATGGGGCGATCGCCAACGCTGATTTTCTTGACGTTCTCGGCATACGGATCCTTGGTGAGGTCCAGTTTGGTCATCCGCAACAGAGTCTTGCCGTCCTTCGAGAGCAGGAAATCGTAGTCGGCTTTCTTTTCGGGACTGTCCATGTGGACCGTAAGGGCGTCATATCCGGCAAACTCGCTGGCGCGAAGCGGTCCCACTGTAATTTTCACCGCAGCCGGTATGGAATAGTAGCTACGCACCTGACGCTCGATCCGGATTATCTGGTCGGGAGGTGCCGCCGATTGCGCGGAGCAACCCAGACAAACCATCACGAGGACAAAAACAGAACGCCGTACGAACATCGTTAGAAACCGCCTGTATATTGGATGCAAAGCAAGATTATCTCACACGAAACAGTATCGGTACGGGTGGCGAATGCATTGTGTGCGGAAACAGAATCAATGCTTACGTCCGATGTCGAGTGGAAGGCCATGTGCCGTTGGGCATGGGAGCTGCGATATTTGTCGCACGAACTGATATGACTAATATGGTCATGTCTGTTAGGATAGAGCATATGCGCACCGTAAATATCAGTGACCTGAAGGCTCGGCTTAGCGCCCATCTCCAACTCGTTAAAGATGGTGAGGAGGTCCTCATCTGCGACCGCAACCATCCTGTGGCACGGATCGTGCCTTGCCGGATGGAGGACCACTCCGAGCAGGAGCGGCGATTGGTGGCTCGGGGTCTTCTCTCGCCTCCATTGAAAAAACGCCGCTCACCGGCGGTTTGGCCAGAGCCGCCGGGGAGTGTTTCCGATGAGATCATGGAGAAAGTATGGCGGGAAGAGCGGGAAAATCGGTAAGCAGCCTTTCGGCATTTTGGGACACGAGCGCACTGGTCCCTCTCTGTGTCCGCCAGGCAACTACACCCCAGGCCATCACCTTGTACAAGAGCTACGAGGTAGTCGTTTGGTGGGCCACCTCCGTCGAGATGGCAAGCGCTCTTGCCAAGCTGTGGCGGATGAAGCAACTCGACTCCAGCGAGTGGGCTCAGGCCGGCAGATTGGCTGCTGCTCTTGGCGACGTATGGTCGGTCGTCCAGCCATCGGATGCGTTGCGAGCACAATCGATGTTACTGGTGAATCAATACGGATTGCGAGCGGCGGACGCGCTGCAGTTGGCGGCGGCTTTGGAATGGTGTGGAAAACTACCCCAAGACCGGGTCTTTGTGACTGCTGACCATGCGCTCTGGCAGGCCGCTGTTCTCACCGGGTTTGACGGTAGGCAAATATGAACGGCGGGCTACTCGCTCCCCATTTAGGTCAAAACAGTCTTTCCGCCCGTCTCAAATTTCCCAATGATCCCAGGTTGGCCAACGCGAAAGTAAATCGATATTGATTCTCATTACGCACCGACCCCAGATCAAAACGGCGGAATTCAACATTAAATCCGCAACAGTCCCAGTTGTAGGTGGCTTGTACGGCGGCGTACTGCAGGAATCCCAAATCTGCATCGAAACCGATGTTGGTGGCGGCGCTAAATCCCTGTTTGCCGGTATGGCCGTAACCCAGCAAGAGACGGAACTGGTTGAAGGACTGCGGCGAAGGCGACGCGCTGGTATTTGCGGCTTCGGGGGGAACTTGGAGGAAAGCATCGCCTCCGCCGAGGGTAAATGGGCCTAGCCGGTAATTGACCAGCACCGTGCTGGCGGTCATGTGACCCAGCGTGAAGTCATAGTCCATGTCCCACTCGACATCGGTCCTTGAACTGGTCTGAATCCGCAGGCGTGAGATCAGCGGCGACAGATGGCGCGCCGAGCTCAGGAAGGCAATGCCGGTCAGATCAACCGTGCTGGTCAGAACATTACTGCGTCCCGGGGACAGCGCACCTCCAAATGTAGGATTGAGAAAGTATTTTTGCGCCAGCTCCCAAGTGACCACCTCCCGCACCTGGGTTCCGTCCTCGCAGGGCGCATCGACAGGAGTTTGTTGCCGCTCCCATGGCACGGGGTTGCGAGGAGGTGCGCCTCCGATGAACAGGGCCGGGATTCCGGGCTGGCCACAATCTGTTTTACCTGAAGTGCGCTTGGCATAAAGGCGTTGCACTACGCTGTATCCCACTTCATCCGTGTTGCTGAGAATGTCGCGCTGATCGAAGCGAAGGATGTTAGCGAAGTTACTGACGCCGGTCACGTAGGTATAAACGCCGCGGGGTTCGATTACGTGTTTCCACTTGCGCCCCAGGAACTCACGACCAAAGACCCGGCTGAGGGCTGGAGGACGCACTTCAAACGAAGCATCCAAATACTTGCGGTTGATGTTGGCGGAAATCGCGAGCCTTTCGTCGTTCGAAATGCCCTGCAGATGAAAAGTTCGAAGGTACTGCGTGTAGTCGGTGTCGCGGACAGAGATCTCAGGCCGAAAGGACCATCCACCCCACCGCAACGGCAGGGACAAATCCGGGCTGAAGTCGAAACGCCCGACCAAGGGAGCCGTACTGAAAGCGGGAGTAGCGTCAGAAGCGGGATCACTACGGGAGAGGCCTTCGAGCGCAGCGTCATACGACCAGTAGAAGGGAGACCGTCCCAGCGGCTGATCAACACTCGACAACTCCACTCCTGGGGCGTGAAAGATAGTGATGACATCGCCGGAAGTCGAACTCTCGAAATCCTGATAGCGGTGGACGGAGAAATTGTAGAAAAAGCCGTGGCTGGCGTTGGAAAGAAAGGCGTCGGACTTGACTTCAGAGTTGACGGCCTGGGTAAAGGTATCGCTGAAAGCGAGGCGGAAAATGAAAGAACTGAGGTAGTCGATATCGGCAACGCCGCGGAAGTTATGCGGAAGCTGGCCCTCGGCCGTCAGATGTACCTCCTCGCCACCTTGGTCGACATGGGGATCGCCAATGCCGCGGTCGAGTACGCTGAAATAATTGAGATCCACGAACGAGTTATCGCTTGGGCGGGCGCGAAACTCGCCCTGCGGCGCCCAGCCTCGCTTGGAAAAGTATTCCGCGCCAATGTGAGCGTCCATGCTGCGATTGATCGCCCAGAACACCGATTCCCCGAAAATGACGCCTTTAGTGGAGGAATATCCGAGGTTGGGGATCAGAAAGCCGGTTTGCCGGGGCAGGGTCTGCGCCGGCAAGGTGGCAAACGGAAAGTAGAGCATCGGGATGCCTTCGATGGCAAACGTGCTGTGATAGATTTTCGCGGTTCCACCGACCTCGACTACAACCTCATGGGCATGAAAGTCCCACTTAGGGCGTGGCAGGTTGCAGGTAGTCACAACGCCGTCGTAGACCTTGAAGTGGTCAGGCCCATTTTTCTCGACTGCAGCGCCGGTGAAAACAAACGGATTTGAGGAAGTCAGCATGAGGCGACGGCCATGGAGCTGCATGCCAATGCTTCCCGTCACATTCTCGAATCTGCCTATCTCGGAACGCAGATTGTAGGTACCGCGGCTGGCTTCGATGTGTTCGTCGTTGGGCCCACCATCGAGCACGACGTGCCCTGCCGCCTTCGAGTCGCCGGTCGCGGAGTTGTAGGAGACTTCGTCGGCCCGCAGGATGTAGGTTCCGTAGTGAATTTCGACGTTTCCATGCAATTGGTAGAGAGTGCCCTGCTTCTCCTGCTGAAGCGCCGTAATGGTAACGTCCTCCTCGTGTACGGGTGGGCGTGTGTTGGGCAATTCCTGAGCGGTGTTAGGGGAAAGCAACTGGCTGGTAACTAGGGGAACAGCGAGTATCAGGTGACAGACGAACGTCGCCGTGATAAGAAATCGTGTGCGGGAACTCATCGGAAGCGCACGAACTTCCCCAATACCAACTCCAGTCGGGGGTACGGTGACGTTAGCACGGAGACGGCCTCACAGGCAAAGTTTGGAGGCTCTCCCGCCCGCAAATGTGGTGGGCTGGCTGCTGATCTCGTCCTTGCAATGAAACCCTGGTTCCAACTCGATGCGGACTCCGCGCCCGGGCCCACCCCTGCGCTGATTGATCCTGAAGCATTCGATGTCCGCGAGCAGCAATTTGCCGTCAGCCTGGAAGAAAAATCCGTCCAGCCCGCACCGCGATTCGTTTTGGAACACGTAAAATCGCCAGACAGCCTTCTGGAAACCTCGGATGCGCCGCCAGTGGTGAATCAAAAGGACGCAACCGAGGCGGAAGGACTGGATAGCAAAGAGGGACAACAAGTCCCAGCGATCATGCTGGAAAGTCCTGGTCAACCGCCGGAACCGGATTCGTGGCGCCGGGAAGTAGCGGCCCGGGTCAATCACTATCGGGGCAAGCGTCCGCGGGTTCCGCGCTATCCATCGTTGCAGTTGAGGTTCGAATCCGCTGAGCCTATGATGGTTGCGCAGGCCGCTAGCAGCGAGACGAGGGAAATCGCTACTTGCGGACAACTCGCAATTACCATGGATCCCGGGCCGGCTCTGGCGATTGAAATACAAGCTGAGCAGCCAAGTGCCGCGCCGCCAGATGGTGCCACCAAGATTCTGGAGTTTCCCCGTTCTTCATTTATGCCGCCGGTTGTCGTGGACGAGCTGGCGGAGCCAGTGTTCCACCGCCCGCGTATCCTGGACGTGCCAGAGGTTTTACCTCCGCCTCCTGCTCTCGGCGGTATTTCGATTGAGCCATCAGTAGAGCCCAGGGACGAGCGCAGGCCGGGGTTTGAAACACCGCTGAAGCCCGCGCGGCTGACGCGCCGGATTCTGGCGGGAATGACGGATGCGCTGATCGTCGTCATGTCGTTCGCCGCTTTCGCTTACATATTCTTCCGGATCACATCGTTCGTCCCACCACTGCGGCAGGGAATGGAGGTGGCTACGGCACTGCTGGCGGGGTTCTGGGCAGCGTACCAGTACCTTCTGTTGATGCGCGCGGGAAGCACTCCAGGACTGAAATTGGCCAAGCTGGAATTGAGCCGGTTCGACGGCCGCTCAGTTCCCCGGAGTCTTCGCCGCTGGCGGGTACTGGCGTCGGTGCTTTCCGGGCTGTCGCTGGGCCTGGGATACGCCTGGTGCTTTCTGGATGAGGACGAACTGTGCTGGCATGACCGCATCACACACACCTACATGGCCCCGAAGGCAGCGAAATCCCTCCCCGTCACTGATAAGCTCCAGCCCAATGTGTTAGATTTCTAAGCTTGCGTTCGTTCCGCCTACGCGGGCATGTCTTCTCCCACACAAAACGTCGCGCGACCTGCGGTCAAGGTCTTCGTCGCCACTACGGTGATGCTGACGTTTATCTCTTTCTGGCGGGCGTCGGCCATCGTGCTCGCCGACCTGGCATCCTCGGCCTACTACGCCGGCGGCGACGCCGAGAAAGTCATTGGCAAGAGCGCACCCTGGTTCATTCTGGCGGTTATGCTGTTCAGCTATGCGGTACGGGCGCTCTATATCGAATCCAGCAGCATGTTCGTGCGCGGCGGCGTGTACCGCGTGGTCAAGGAAGCCATGGGCGGCACTTTGGCCAAGATATCGGTTTCTGCCCTGCTCTTCGACTACGTTTTGACCGGTCCCATCAGCGCGGTTTCCGCGGGACAGTACCTAGCAGGCTTTATAGGAGATATTGCCCGCTACCTGGGCCACCCCTTCCAGTCATTTCCGGACAATACTTTCGCAGCCGCTTTCGCCTGCATCGTGGTTTGCTACTTCTGGTGGAAGAACATCCAGGGCATCCACGAGTCGAGTCAGAAGGCGTTGCAGATCATGATCATCACTACGGTGATGGTCGTTATTCTGATCGTTTGGTGCACCATCACGATTCTCCAGGGCCCTATCCACCTGCCGCCAAACCCACTTCAGCCGGGGGTGGTGCCGATCACCCGGGAATCGATGGGCTGGCTGCACGGCACCTGGATCAGCCATTTAACCTGGATCATTCTGTTTGTGGGATTCGGACATTCGGTACTCGCCATGAGCGGCGAAGAGACGCTGGCGCAGGTCAACCGCGAGATCGAGCATCCCAAACTGAAGAATCTGGAGAAGACCGGGCTGGTGATTTTCGTCTATAGCCTGTTGTTCACGTCTCTGGTTTCCTTCTTCGCAGTGATGATGATTCCAGATAAGGTCAGGCCCGACTACTTCGCCAACCTGATTGGCGGGATTGCCATGTACCTAGCGGGCCCGATGGTGCTGAAGCTCTTGTTCCACGGGTTCGTGGTGGTGGTCGGAGTTCTAATTCTAGCCGGCGCGCAGAATACCTCCATCGTCGGTGCCAATGGCGTGTTAAATCGCGTGGCCGAAGACGGAGTGCTCACCGATTGGTTTCAGAAGCCGCAGCCCCGCTATGGCACCAGCTATCGCATCATCAACATGATCGTTGGCATGCAATTGCTGACTATCATCCTGAGCAAAGGAAATGTCTATGTGCTGGCAGGGCTCTACGCCTTTGGCGTGATCTGGAGTTTTGCGCTGAAGTCGTTAGCGGTGCTGGTGCTGCGTTACACTGAACCTGAAAATCGCCAATGGAAGGTGCCGGGAAACTTCCACATGTTCGGCAAGGAGGTGCCGGCTGGATTGATCGTAATCTCCGCCGTGCTGCTGACCACGGCCTGCGTGAATTTGCTTACCAAAACTGAAGCCACCATTGCCGGAGTCTCATTTAGCGCGGTATTTTTTGCCATATTCGCCTATTCCGAGCATAAGGTAACTCAGGCTCGGCACGGCAAGCCGGAGAATCTGGATCAGTTCCGGGTGTACGGCAACCAGGAACTGGGCAGCGGCGCGCTAGGGGTTCGTCCGGGGAACGTCCTGGTAGCTGTCCGCGACCCGCGGAATCTCTACTACTTGAATGACGTCCTCCGGACTACCGATACGTTGCGGCAAGATGTGGTAGTGATGACGGCCCGCCTCTACCATCGTGAACACACGTTCAGCGGCAGCGCCGTGGTGGAAGCGTCCAGCGTCTTCGATCATTATGAGCAGGAGCTATTCACTGCGGCAGTTGCGGTGGCGGAAAAAGAAGGCAAGCCGGTTTCACTCCTGGTAGTACCGGCCGCCGACGTCTTCGAGGCAATCATCCTGACCGCGCAACGGCTGGACTCAAGCCGCATCGTCTGCGGGCTTTCGAACAAACTAACCAGTGATGAGCAGGCCAAGCTCACCGGGGATGCATGGGAAAAACTGCCCGAGCCGCGGCCGCGTCTCACGGTCGAAGTCCACGAGCCCAATGGCAAGCTCCATGAATACCTGCTGGGACCGCACGCCCCACGAATGCGCCCACAAGACCTGGAGCTTATGCACAGTCTGTGGCGAGAAATCACTTCCGACCCCAAGTATGCCGGAGCTCATCACTACCACATTGTGGCGTTGGCACTGGAAGAATTGAAGCGTGAACTCACTACCGATCAGCGGGCTGAGTTGCTGGCAAAGCTGCTGGACGAGATGCACCGTGACCTACCGCAGTGCTAAACATAGGCACAGGATCGCCTTACTTGCTTGCCTGAAGCCGGCTCTGAAGCACCGATTCGCACTCCTGCTTGAGCAAAGCAAGCAGTTGGTCCATGTGCTCAGTTCGGGTGCGGAAGTTTACCGGGTTGATGCGGAACCAGGTCTTCCCTTTCAGTTCTGTGGTCGAAATCCAAAATCGTCCTCCCCGCTCGACTCTGCGTGCTACTTCCGCATGGAGCTCCTTCGATTGGGCTTCGTCCGGATCCGCTCCCCGATGGCGAATGCAGATTGCCGACATCGGCGGGTCGCTTGCCGGCTGGAACTCGGGATGTTTTGTGACCAGCGAATAAAGATGTTTTGCCTGACGCACATTGGCGTCAATCCACTCGCCGATCTGTCGTGCGCCGTAGCGCTTGAAACTCATCCAAACCTTCAGCCCGCGAAAACGGCGTGACTGTTCGAAGCTGTGCACGTAGTACTGATATCGTTCGTCCGCACGATCGAGTTCGTCGGTGAGATAGGCTGGCTTCATCCCAAACGACGCGGTCAGTTGCCGCTCATTCTTGACCAGGATGGCTCCCGCATCAAGTGGTGCGTAGAACCACTTGTGGGGATCAATCGTGATGGAGTCCGCAAGTTCCAATCCCCGGTTACGCATAGACCATGCGTGCGAGAGCAGCATACCGCCACCATAGGCAGCGTCCATGTGAAGCCACATTCCCTCCCGATCCGCAATTGTACGTAGTTCGCGAACCGGATCGACTGCGCCGGCGTTGGTGGTTCCGAAGATGCCCACGATGCACATTGGCCGAACACCGTGTTTATGGTCCTCTGCGATCGCGGCTTCCAGCGCATCCAGCCGTACGCGGAAATCAGCGTCGGTTGGCAGCACGCGCAATGCAGATCGGCCAAGTCCGACCGCATCGACCGCCTTGTCCACGGAAACGTGCCGTTCTTCTGACGCGTATACCGCCCATCGCTCCTGAACTCCGTCCTGTTGCGCCTTGTCTTGCGAAGCCCAATCTCGCGCCAATTTCAGCCCGATGAAGTTTGCCATCATTCCACCACTGGTGAGATTGCCTCCCGCTTCTTCTCCGTAACCGGCCAGGTCGGTGAGCCAGCGCACCGTCCTTCGCTCCATCGCGACCGCAGCCGGACCGATGGTGTAGGCCCCAATATTCTGGTTGAGCGCGGAACAGATGAAATCACCGATGATGCCAACTGGATTGGGCGATGGAGTGATGAGTCCCATGTATCCGGGGTGTCCAACATTGGTGCAATAGGGAAGAAGTTTCTCCTCCAGTTCGCTTACAACTTCATCTGCGTCACGGGGATCCTGCGGTAGCGGCTCCGCGAAAAGCTCAGCCAGGGTTCTCGGTTCGACATCCGGAAATACCCGCCTCTGTTCGATGTGCTCCAGATATTCGGAGAGCAGATCCACCACTCGGTGTCCAACTTCTCGAAATTCGTTAGGGTTCATGGGTTCGCCTAAGTACTTGATTAAGGTTTCCTGCTTAGGATACTTTCCAACGAATTTCTGAGATCCGGACGTTGGAACTTGTAGTCGCTGGATACTAACTTTGACGGTTCAACCCGTTGGCTGGCTAGCAAGAGTTCATCCGCCATTTGACCAAAGGCGAGGCGGGCGGCGAATGCCGGTATGGGAAGAACTGCCGGACGGTGCAGCACCGAAGCCAAGATCCTGGTAAATTCCGCGTTGCGGACGGGATTGGGCGAAATCACGTTTACCGGTCCGCTGATCGAATCCTTGGTTAGCAGGTGCTCTATGGCACCGACCTCATCGCGCAAATCTATCCATGACATCCATTGGCGGCCGTTTCCCACGTTTCCGCCAACGCCCATGCGAAAGGGAGGCAGCATTTTCGCCAGAGCCCCACCGGCGGCGCTCAGAACGATACCAGTACGAATCTGCACGTCGCGGATTCCGGCATTCTTCACAGATTGCGCGGCCGCTTCCCATTGGCGGCAAACTTCTCCGACGAATCCCTCCCCCGACGGGCTGTCTTCCCGCAAACTCTCTTCACCGCGATCGCCGTAATATCCGATGGCCGAGGCGCAGATGAAAACGCGCGGGCGTTGCGGGGCCATGGTCAGAGCATTCGCTAAGTGCCGTGTGGCAGGAACGCGGCTGTCGATGATGCGATGCTTCTTGGCTTCGGTCCAGCGGCCTACGATGGATTCTCCCGCGAGGTGAATGACAGCGTCGAAGCCAGAGACGGATTCCGGGGGCAGTGGTTCAGCAGGGTTCCAGGAAATCCCGTCAGGCGGGGCAACCGCGCCACGCATGAGCCGTTTCACATCGTGACCAGCGGCACGCAAGGCAGGAAGCAGCGCACTTCCGACCAGTCCAGACGAGCCGCTAACGAGAACCTTAAGAGGCATCGCGCAGTACCTGAAGTAAACTCTATCAGGTCGAGCGACCAGCAGGATTCAAGTTCCCAGACGTTATAATCGTTCCCAGGACGGCTGCGCACGGCGCGTACCGTACGCCCGGATTGTGCGGCCAGGTCCACCATGCCGACCCTGCGCGAACAGATCGCGACCACCACACTCACGGTGACCAAGTTCCGCGAGCTGATGCGTACCCTGCGCGCCAATCGCCCCAACGACGACTTGGAGTTGGTGCAAAAGGCCTACGAATATTCGCAAAAACATCATTCCGGACAGACCCGCGCTTCGGGCGAACCCTACCTGGTGCATCCCTTGGGCGTAGCGTTAGTGCTGGCGGAAATGAAGATGGATCCGGTGGCGATCGCTGCTGGCCTGCTACACGATTCGGTGGAAGACACCTCGGTTACGATCGTCGATATCCGCAAAGAGTTCGGCGAACAAGTCGCCCACATCGTCGAAGGTGTCACCAAGATCAGCCAGATTGACTTTGCCTCGCGCGAAGAGCAACAGGCCGAAAATCTCCGCAAGATGATGCTGGCGATGGTGGATGACATTCGCGTGGTGCTCATCAAGCTGGCCGACCGCCTGCACAACATGCGCACCCTTGAACATCTGGAGCCGGAGCGGCAACAAAAGATCGCGAAAGAGACATTGGAGATTTACGGCCCTATCGCCCACCGGCTCGGCATGGGCAAGATTCGGGGCGAACTCGAAGATCTGGGTTTCCGCTACCTGGATCCCATCACCTACGAACAAGTCCAGCATGCGGTAGAAGCACGCCGAAAAAAAGGTGAGCAGTTCCTGTCCCGGGTAGGGCAAGTGTTGCGGGACAAACTGAAAGAGGCGGGCATCACGGCCGAGGTGGAGAGCCGAATCAAGCGGCTATTCAGCATTCACAAGAAACTGGTGCGGCAGAAGATCAATGTGGACCAGGTTTACGATCTGTACGCCATGCGGGTCATCACGCAATCCGTGCAGGACTGCTATGCCGTGCTGGGCATCGTGCACAACGTGTGGCGGCCGGTGCCGGGGCGCATCAAGGATTTCATCGCCATGCCCCGGCCCAACTTCTACCAGTCGCTGCACACTTCAGTGATCACCGAGGACGGTACCCCGTTCGAGCTTCAGATTCGCACGGAAGAGATGCATCGCATGGCGGAAGAAGGCATCGCAGCCCATTGGAAGTACAAAGATGGGCCGGTGTCGGCCCAGGATGAGCAGCGCCTGGCCTGGCTGCGACAGGTAGTGGAGTGGCAGCGGGACGTATCTGATCCGACCGAATTTCTTTCGACGCTGAAGATTGACCTGTATCCCGAAGAGGTCTACACGTTCACGCCCAAAGGAAAGGTCGTGGTGCTGCCACGAGAAGCAACACCGATCGATTTCGCGTACTCCATTCACACTGAAGTAGGACACAGTTGCGTGGGCGCCAAGGTAAACGGGCGCATGGTGCCGTTGCGGCACCGGCTGCATAGCGGGGATATCGTCGAGATCATCACCCAGCCTGCACACAAACCGAGCCGCGACTGGCTGGGGGTGGTCAAGTCTTCGCGGGCACGACACAAAATCAAGCACTGGCTGAATATTCATCAGCGGGAACGCGCGGTGGAGATCGGTCGCAAGCTAATTGAAAAAGAGGCACGCAAGTATCGCGTGCCACTTAAGGAAATCAAAGACGAGGAACTGCAGAAGATCGCCTCTGACTATGGGTTGGGCCAGCCTGATGATCTGATGGCCGGAATCGGGTACGGAAAGTATTCCGCGCGGCAGATTCTGGCTCGGCTGGCTCCCGCGGCTGGCGAGCCTGTGGAAACCGCCGATGGCGACAAATCCAGCGGCCTGGCCAGCGTGGTGCGTAGGGTTTTCGGAGGCGATAGCAACAATAACGCCATCCGCGTAAAGGGTCAGGGTGACCTGCTGGTCTACCGCGCGCGCTGTTGTAACCCAATTCGCGGCGAAGCCATCGTCGGTTACGTTACGCGGGGCAAGGGCGTAGCCGTGCACGCCCAAAGTTGTCCTAATGTGGTCAATCTAATGTACGAGCCGGAGCGCCGCATTGATGTCGAATGGGCGGGAGACGAAGCAGCGGCGGGTTCGTATCCAGTGAAGATTACGGTATTTTGCGATGACCGTTTCGGAATGCTGAAGCAGATCACCGCCGTCATCAGTGATACCAAGACGAACATCCGCAATGTGGAAGCGCGCACCTCCAACGGTCAGGGCAATATCGATGTTATTCTCGACATCATCGATCTCAAGCACCTGGAGAACATTATTACCGGCGTCCGCAAGATTCCGGGGGTGCACGACGTGCAGAGGTTGCAGAAGGTCTAGAGTCGTTCGTCGGCGGTCGTTGGCTAAGCCGCTAACAAAAGACATCTGCGTTGATCAGTGGCGATAAGATTTTGGAGGATTCATGCGTGATGTGATCTCGACGAAAGATGCTCCTCAGGCGATTGGGCCGTATTCGCAGGCCATCCGGGCGAACGGATTTGTGTTTGTATCGGGGCAGGTGGCGATTGATCCCGCGACTCAACAAGTGGTCGGGACAGATGCCGCGGCCCAAACCGATCGTGTGTTCAAGAATCTGACTGCCATTCTGAAGGCGGCAGGGACGGGCCTCGAGAAAATCGTGCGCTCGACCGTGTTCCTCAAAAACATGGGGGATTTTACCGCGATGAATGAAGTGTATGGACGGTACATCCCTTCGACTCCGCCGGCGCGATCAACAGTTGAGGTAGCACGCCTTCCCAAAGATGTGCTGGTCGAAATTGATGTGATCGCCCTGGCATAAGAATCGGCAATTGGCGATTTCCCTCCGGCAATTTAGAATTCAAGCTCAGTTCCAGTTCATGATTAATCGAAAATAGGGAGAACCATTGATGCTGAAACTTACTCTTCTCATGGCAATTCTCACGCTGACCGCCGCTTTCGCCTGGGCGCAGGGCAGTTCCAAGAAACCGGACACCAGCGCACCCACTAAAGTGACGGGCGACGGTACCAAGCTCCCCGATGGCTTGCAGTATTGGGACATCAAAGTCGGTACCGGCGCTTCCGCTCAACCTCACCAGACGGTCAAAGTTCACTACACGGGATGGCTGACCAACGGCAAGAAGTTCGACAGCTCTGTCGACCGCGGCCAGCCGATTTCATTCGGACTGGACCAGGTCATCAAGGGTTGGGGTGAAGGTGTTCCGGGAATGAAGATTGGCGGTAAGCGGCAATTGCGGATTCCGCCGGATCTTGCGTATGGACCGAACGGACATCCGCCGGTGATCCCGCCGAACTCAACGCTGATCTTCGATATCGAATTGCTGGGCGTGGAGTAAGAGAGCTTTAAACTGTCGCCTGGCGTTGGTGGAAAGCGATGCTGGCTTTCGCGTTGCGAAATCCTTTTACAAGAATTTTACAAAAACTTGACCTTACGAAAGTGACTTTGCGCTAAGTTGGCCCACAGCGCGAACGGGCCGAGTTCAACTTCGGCCGACGGTTCCAGCCTTTGCACAAGAAAAGCGAAGGCTGGAGTTGGCATCGGGCTAGGAGTGCAGGCTCGCTACCGACTTGCGAATCTCTTACCCGGAGTAATCGCATGCCGGAACTGCGAGTGGAACTGCTAACCCGAGGAACCTCTCTATCGAAAATGATTTGCATCGTGTTTATATTGTCAGTCGCGACGTCGACGGTCGCCCGTGCTCAGACCTTCCAGCCCCTGTTCAGTTTTGATGGAACGGACGGCACCTTTCCACAGGCTGCGTTAATGCAGGCTACTGACGGAAATTTCTACGGGACAACCCAGCAAGGCGGGACCGACACCGTCGGTACGGTCTACCGAATCACCGCGCAAGGCGTGCAGACCACGCTACACAACTTCGGGGGACCTGAAGGCTATAGGCCTAACGCCAGCCTGGTGCAAGGCACTGATGGGAACCTCTATGGCACCACCGAGGCAGGCGGAACCAGCGAGTTTGGGACAGTTTTCAAGATCACTCCCGCGGGCGAGTTAACCACGCTGCACAGCTTCAGCGGGCCTGACGGCCAAATCCCCTTCGGTGGCCTGGTGCAGGGCGCCAATGGAAACTTTTACGGGACAACTTCAGGCGGTAACAACGGAGATGGAACAGTCTTTGAGATCACTCCCGGGGGAACGCTGACCGTGCTGCATAGCTTTGACGGGACCGACGGCACCCACCCTTACTCCGCCCTGGCCCAAGGTATCAATGGAAACTTCTATGGAACGACCTTCGGAGACGGCTGTAACTTAAGCTGCGGCACAGTCTTTACCATCAACACAAGGGGCAAGCTCACCACACTCTACAAGTTTTGTTCGCAAACCGGCTGCACGGATGGCTCCAGTCCAATTGCCGGAGTCGTGCTCGGCAGCGATGGCAACTTCTATGGAACAACCGAATTCGGAGGGGTTCATTCCAGCGAAGGCACCGTCTTCAAAATCACCCCTACGGGTAATCTCACAACCATTTATCGCTTTTGCACGCTACCTGGCTGTACCGACGGTCTCATCCCGAATGCCGGGCTGGCGCAAGGCAGCGATGGCAATTTCTATGGGACAACCGCAGAAGGCGGAAGTGGCACGGATTGCCTTCCCAGCTGTGGCACGGTGTTCAAGATCACTTCAACCGGCACTCTGACTACGCTGCACAACTTTTCCGGCCGGACCGACGGTGACACACCTGACGCCGCAGTGTTGCAAGGAACCGACGGTACTTTCTACGGAACCACGCGCTACGGCGGGGTGGGCAGCGGCTCGATCTACAGCGTCTCCACGGGCCTAGTCCCGTTCGTAGCATTCGTGGGCGGCTATGGCAAGGTTGGAAGCACCGCGGAAATCATCGGACAGGGGTTCGACAATGCAACCGCAGTCTCATTCAACGGAACCGCAGCGAAGTTCGTCGTCCGCTCCGATACTTACCTGACGGCCACGGTTCCAACCGGGGCTAGCACCGGATTCGTGACAGTGACTACTTCTGAAGGAACGTTGAAGAGCAACCAGAAATTTCTGGTAATCAAGTGAAGGCGTGCGGCGCAAGTCGCGCTGCTCCGAAACTTGTGGTTGATCGCTTAGGCTTTGACCACTTTGCCGCTGCGAATGCAGGACGTGCAGGCGCGGATGCGCTTGGTGGCGCCATCCACTTTGGCGTGTACGGGGCGCAGGTTGACGTTCCAGCGCCGACGGGACACATTGTGGGCGTGGCTAATTGCATTTCCAAACAGCGGCTTCTTGCCGCAAATATCACAAACTTGTGCCATGACTGCTCCGGGTAGGATCAGAAATCCGAGTGCAAAGCATAGATTTTACCGGAGTTGAGGTGGTTTCGGCAACTCGCGGAGCATTAATGCCCCAGAATCCAGCTTCCCGCCTGATCCAATATCTCCGGGGTTTGCGGGTCCCACAGCGTGGTGTGGGGCACATCGGAATAAACTTCGAAGCGTTTGTCGGTTGAGGCAGAGAGTTTCTGGAAGATTTCGCAGTCGCGCTGGCTCACCACCCGATCTTTTCCGCCTTTGATCATCAAAATCGGCACCCGAACCTCGGGCGCTATCTTGCGCTTCCATCCGAAAATGAGACGCTGAATGTCGAGCAAATATCCGAAGTTGGCTTTCTTGTAGGCCAGCGGATCGGCGCGGCGCGCAGCAATCCATTGGCGATCACGGGAGCTTTCATCGAGCCGCTTTCCTACCAGGTCAATTACTGGCTTGCGGTGTCCCAGCAGGAAGTACGGCAAGAGTAGTGCGCTTTCGAGGTTCAGAAGTTGGCTGCTATCGACGTAGAAAGCCGGAGCCAACAGAACCAGGCCAGCGAGTTGGGCGCTGTTCTTGGCATAGTCCAGGGCATAGTTGCAGCCCATACTGTCGCCCATGAGAAAGACCTTGGCTTGCGGTTGTTGCCGCTTGACGAAGTCCACGATGGCGGTAACGTCCTGCGCCACTGCGAGGGCACTGCCGGTGTAGCCGCGGGAGCCACAGGAAAGACCGTGGCCGCGAGCATCGAGTCCGTAAACGGCGATGCCGCGCGGATTTAGGGCATCTGCAATCACCTTGTAAGGCCCGCTGTGGTAGCCGATGCCGTGCAGCACAATCACCACCTGGCCATTCCATGCCTCGGCTGGCCAATAGCGGTAAAAGAGACAAGTACCGTCGGCGGAAGTGAGCGTGCCGTGCTGGTCGGCGATGGGATCGCCCAAACGGTAACCGTCTGCGGTAGAGCGAACTTGGGGCGGCATCTGCGCCGCGATGTCGGCAGAAGTGGACATTAAGCAATTATGACTCAGGCGGGGGGCTTATGGGTTAATACCACGCGACGAGGGGTAACGGCGGTTACAAGTTGGGTACGGCGCTTCGGAGATGCGATACTTGAAGAGATGCCCTCAACCGACCCGAAATCCGTGAAAGTGAACCTGACCACAGGCACGGGTGTCGACATTGAATGGAAAGACGGTCACCTCTCGCACTATGCGTTCCCGTATCTGCGCGACGCCTGCCCTTGCGCGCTTTGTGACGAGGAACGCGGCAAAGCCGGCCGGGAGCCGGGAGAGTCCCCGAAAACCGCGCCTGGAGCTCTGCCCATGTTCAAAGCCACGGCCAGACCGGAGTCCGCCGACGCCGTCGGCAAATACGCCATTAAGTTCCATTGGAACGACGGCCACGAGTTGGGACTATATTCCTGGCAGTTCTTGCGAGATTGGTGTCCGTGCGAGGAGTGCAAGGCGGCGAGGGCAGTGAAAGCAGGATGACTTTCCTATCCCAACTCAATCCGCAGCAGCGCGAAGCGGTGGAAACCACTGACGGGCCGGTGCTCATCTTGGCGGGCGCTGGGAGCGGCAAGACGCGCGTCATTACCTACCGCATCGCCTATCTAATCGAGAACCGTGGCGCCATGCCGGAATCCATTCTGGCGATGACTTTCACCAACAAAGCTGCGTCCGAGATGGTCGAACGCGTGGACAAGCTGGTAGGCGGGCTGTCGATCGCCAAGCCGGTCATTTCTACTTTTCATTCTTTCTGCGTGCGCTTGCTGCGGCGGGACATTGAGGCGCTGCGGATTCCATCGTCAACTCCCGGCGCTCCTCTAATCGGACTAACCAAGAGCTTTGTGATTTATGACGAGAGCGATCAGCAGCAACTGGTCAAGTCGATCATGAAGCGCCTGGGCATCGACGACAAGCAGACCACGCCGCGATCGGCGCTCGGTCACATTTCCTGGGCCAAGAACCACATGCTCGATCCCCAGGAGGCTTACCTGCAATCGGCCGATCCCAAGACCGAGCGCGTGGCGCATATTTACGCCGAGTACAAGAAAGATTTGGCCAAGGCCAACGCTCTTGACTTTGACGATCTGCTGCTTGAAGCGGTACGGCTGCTGAAGGCCGTGCCCACGGTTCGCGACTACTACAACCGCCGCTTTCAGTACATCATGGTGGATGAATACCAGGACACCAACCGTCCGCAGTATGAGCTGATGCGGCTACTGGCCGGCGATCGTCACAACGTGTGTGCCGTGGGCGATGAAGATCAATCGATCTATTCCTGGCGAGGCGCCGACATTCGCAACATTCTTGAGTTCGAGGCCGACTTTCCCGAGGCCAAGATTGTGCGCCTGGAAGAAAACTATCGCTCAACACAGAACATTTTGCAGGCAGCGTCGGCAGTGGTTGCCAATAACATCAGGCGCAAAGGCAAGAACCTGTGGACCGCGCGCCAAGGCGGCACCAAGATCGGCTATTACGAAGCGCCGGATGGTGAAAACGAAGCGCTGTTCGCGGCTGACTATCTGGCCAAATATCTGCGAGAGACCGTGGAGCGCGGCGAGAACGGACGGGCGGCGGTGCTCTATCGCACTAATTCGCAGTCGCGGCTGTTTGAAGAGGCCATGCGGCGCTATCAGTTGAAGTATCACGTGGTGGGCGGGTTTTCGTTCTACGAGCGGGCTGAAATCAAAGACATGATTTCGTATCTGAAGGTCATCCACAATGTGGACGATTCGATTGCCCTGTTGCGCGTGATTAACACTCCGGTGCGCGGGATCGGTAAGACCACCATGGAAACGATTGAGCAGATCGCGCTTGAAACCGGAGTTTCATTGTGGGGAGCGATTGGAGAAGCGATCCGCCGGCAGCTTTTGCCGCAGCGGGCGGTGGCGGCGCTCAAGAGTTTTCGCAGTTTGATTGAGGATGGGCGGGCGATGCTGGCGGGGAGCTATGGGGAGAGATTGGAGGAGACAGCGAAAGCTGCGGAGTTGCGCTCAGGGCAGGCTCGGGACGCGGTGCCCACGCGAGATGAAGAGAACGGCGAAACTGATTTCGATCCGGAGAATTTCACCTTCGACTTCCACCCAGCTGCCGACGGTAGCACCGGCGACCCGCCGACTGTCGAGGAGGCGCCTCGCCCCCTAAACGATGCCACCACCGAGCCCTTTCGCACTCCGGGTAGCGCTGCCAACACGGCTGAGCTGCTCAAATTCCTCATTGATCGCACCGGCTACATCAAGCAATTAGAGGAAGAGGACACTCCGGAGTCCTACTCCCGCATTGAGAACCTCCGCGAACTAGTGAACGCTGCGATGGATTCGCGCGACCGCGGCGAGACGCTGGATCAGTTTCTCGATCATGCAGCGTTGGTCAGCGACGCCGATGCCTACGATGAGCGTGCCCAAATCACGCTCATGACCCTGCATGCAGCCAAGGGGCTGGAGTTTCCGCTGGTTTTTCTGTGCGGATTGGAAGAAGGACTGTTTCCACATTCACGGACTTTCTTGCAGCCGGACGACATTGAGGAAGAGCGACGGCTGTGCTACGTCGGCATGACCCGGGCGATGGATACTTTGATATTGAGCCGGGCGGTCTATCGCCGGCGTTATGGGACGGACCTGCCGGAAGCCAGCGTGCCATCGCGGTTTCTGGAGGAGATTCCTCCCCAATTGGTAGAGGAGTTGGGAGCATCGCGCAGAACTCGCGTGGGGACGGGCGCCTTCGCACGTCCGACGGGGCGAGGCCCCGCAGTTCACGATTCAGACCATGCCCCCCACTACGCTTACGAAGATGAGGATCAGAGCGCGAACTGGACTGCGGACGGCCAGCGGAAGGCCGCTCCGGCCGCGTATTCCGGACGCAACTACAATTCGATCGAGAACATTGCCGAGTTTTTCGCATCGCGTGGCAAGAAGTTCAGCGTTGCCAAGCTGCCGATCGAGGAGCCCAAAGGTAGAAAGGGTTTCCGGCCGGGACAAAAGGTCCGGCATCCGAAATATGGGGAAGGTACGGTGTATCAGCGAGAAGGAGAAGGTGAGGAAGCTAAAATTACGGTACAATTCCCTCGCTTCGGTTTGAAGAAGCTGGTTGAGAAGTACGCGCAGTTGGAGCGGGCTTAAAGCAATTAAGTAATTTTGTAATTGGATAATTGAGCAATTTGAACCTGGAACGTGATTTTCAATTTCCCCAATTACACAATTACCAAATTACAAATCAAAAGGACTCATGGCAAATACATCAAAGTTAACCAAAGAAGAACGTAAAAAGTCCAAACGCGCGTCGCGCAAGAAGCAAAAGGCGGAAAAGCCGTTGAAGCCGCGTGAATACGCGCGCGGCTCCAAGAAGAGCAAAGTGAAGAAACTGGTGCGCGGTCAGGCGAAGCGGTAAGGCAGCAATTGGCACATAGCACTTGGCATTCAGCCAGTTAAGCGTCCTGGCGATGCCAGGTGCATGTGCGTCACAACAAGAGGCTCTTTGGCACAGCCACCATCCAGCGAACGAACAACTGTGATCATCCGCACGTCAGAGGTGCAGCTTTTCTGCTGCAAGTCCATTGACAAGCTGATCTCGGATTCGGAAGAGCCGGAGCGCCGATTAAAGAAAACTCTGGGCCCAGTTTCACTGACTGCTCTCGGCATCGGTGCGGTGATTGGCTCCGGTATTTTTACCGTCATCGGGACGGCCATCGGCGGCCAGAGGTTTGATACCTCCTCGATTCTTAACGCTCCGCTGCTCGACTATCTGGTCAGACACCATGCCACTCAAGGGAGGCCGGGCGCCGGGCCAGCCCTGGCGCTATCGCTCGTCCTGGTGGCCATCGTCTGCGCATTTACCGGCCTCTGCTACGCCGAACTGGCGTCGATGATTCCCATCGCCGGTAGCGCCTACACCTACAGCTACGCCACGATGGGCGAGTTGGTGGCGTGGATCATTGGCTGGGACTTGATTCTGGAATACGCAGTCAGCAACATGGCGGTGAGCGTGGGCTTCGCCGCCCACCTTGTCGGAATGTTCGACTGGTTCGGCTGGCACCCCGCCTTGCGTTGGATATCTCCCGCGTATCTTCCCGGAGGGCTCACCAACCTTAAGGGCGACATGCTGTATGCGCCAGGTTTGCACTTCGGGTTCAATATTCCGGCGTTTCTAATTGTGATGCTCTTGACGGTTGTGCTGGTGCGCGGCATCCGCGAATCCGCGGAAGCCAACAACGTGATGGTGATTCTGAAGATTGCGGCGATTCTGGCCTTCGTGATTGTGGGTGCGCACTACGTCAATCCCGGACTCTGGCATCCGTTCGCACCCGAGGGCTGGTCTGGCATCCTGACCGGCGGCTCGATTATCTTCTTCACCTATATTGGATTCGATTCGGTTTCCACCGCAGCCGAGGAAGCGCGCAATCCGCAACGCGACCTTCCAATTGGAATCATTGCCACCTTGGTGGTATGCACCGTGCTGTATATCGGTGTGGCCGTTGTGCTCACTGGACTGGTACCGTGGCAGGCGGTCCGAGACGACGCTGCGCCGGTGGTGAACAGCATGAAGATGCTGGCGACAAGGACCGGATCAAACACCCTGAACTGGATCGAGTTAGGCGTTCTTTTCGGCGCCATGATGGGCATGATTTCGTCGCTGCTGGTGTTCCAGCTCGGGCAGGCACGAGTTTGGTTCTCGATGTCGCGGGATGGATTGCTGCCCAAGCTGTTCGGGCGTGTGCATCCGCGGTTTCGCACGCCGGCGACCGCAACCTGGATTGCCGGATTCCTGGTGGGTGTACCGGCGGGATTTCTCGATATTGGCACGCTCTCCGATCTTTCGAATATTGGAACGCTCTTTGCATTTGTGCTGGTGTCGGTGGGCGTGATCATATTGCGGTATCGCGATCCGGGCCGGCATCGCGGCTTCCGGGCCCCCGGCGGGATTACGGCCCCGGTGCTGAGCGTGTTGTTTTGTGTCTTGCTGATGTCCGGCTTGCCGATTTTGACTTGGCTACGCTTCTTCGCGTGGCTGATTATTGGCTTGACCATCTATTACCTCTATAGCCGGCATCACAGCGAGTTTGCTGGGAAGAGTTAGTCGTGCTGCCCCTCGAATCTCCGCGCCCGAGTCCTTTCATCCTCGCTCTGCCGAAGGCTGAACTGCATCTCCATCTCGAGGGCACGATTGATCCGGCCACTTTGCTTGAGTTGCGAAAGAAGCACGGCAAAGTGAGCACTCTCGCCGAAGTAGAACAGCTTTACCAATACAAAGACTTCGCCGGCTTCTTGATGGCGTTCAAAGCGGTCACCGAAGACTTGCAAACTCCCGCGGATTACGAACTCGTCATTTACGGTCTAATGCAAAAACTTAAAGCGGAAAATGTGTTGCACGCCGAGGTTTATGTGTCGGTGGGCGTGAACCTCTGGCGAAAACAGGATTTTGCTGCGATCTTCGAGGGTCTGGAACGGGGACGCGAGCGCGGTGAACGGGATTTTGGAGTCTCGTTGCTGTGGATTTTTGATGCCGTGCGCCAGTTCGGAGCGGAGAAAGCGAAGGACGTGGTGGAATTAGCAATTCGCTACAAAGGCCGCGGTGTGGTGGGATTCGGAATCGGCGGCGACGAAGCTAAAGCCGGGCCGGAGCTGTTCCGCGAAGTCTATGCTTACGCGGCGGACAATGGTCTGCGGCTAACCGCCCATGCGGGAGAATCAGCAGGACCGGATTCAGTGTGGGGCGCGCTCAACCTTCATGCGGAACGCATTGGCCACGGTCTGACTGCCTCGCATGATGCGGAGCTGGTAGAAGAATTATCGAGGCGACAGATTCCAGTGGAAATTTGCATCACCAGCAATCTCCGCACGGGAGTGTGTTCGGCGATTGCGGAGCATCCAGTACGCCGTTACTTCGATCAAGGAATTATGGTCACGCTGAACAGCGACGATCCTGCCATGTTTGGGACGACACTGGCCGGGGAGTATCAACAGGCCCAAGACGTGTTCGGCTTTACCGACGAGCATTTGCGCGAACTGGCGCGGAATTCGTTTGAAGCGTCGTTTCTTCCAACGGAGAAGAAATTGCGGTTTCTGAACCTTTTCGATTCGGTGGCAGCCCGGTCGTAGAATCTGAGTTCCGCCTCATTTCTTCAACTCCGCCGGCCAGTTGACCACGACGTAGAGCGGTGCCGACCCTTCCTCTTCGGCCAGGTTCACCAGTAAGCGCTGCCCGTCTGCCGCAACGTCGTAAGGTACTCCGACTGCGGGCACGCTGGCATGAAAGAGTCGTTGCGGCGCACCCACTTCAATTTCCGAGCCCTTAACTGTCAGGAGGCAGGCGAAGTACTCATCAGCCAGGTTGTCGAAGAACAGTTCCTTCGTGTTTCCGCTCCAGACTGGATAGGCTCCGCCGCTGTTCGACACTCGCCATTTCCCTTTACCTTCGGGAAAGGTTGTGACGTAGATCTCATCCGTTCCCGACTCGTCGGACTGGTACGCCACCCAGCGGCCGTCGGGCGAAACCCGATAGCCGTAAATGTTCGATTGCGGCGATGGCGGCTGCACGACGGTAAAAGGTTTGGCATTGCCGGTGACGGGTGCGGCCCAGACGGAGATCATCTTCTCGCCTTCACCCCACAAGTACGTTAAGTACTTTCCGTCTGGTGACCATTCCGGAGAATGATAGTTGTTCTGCTCGAGGGGCAAAGTCTTCTCGTTGCCGCTGCCATCCGAGGGCTTGGAGCGAATTTCGACTGTTCCGCCACGATTCGCCAGGTCGGCCGTGAACATCAACGTCTTGCCATCGGGTGACCAGGAAGGATGCCGAACCGTCTGCTGATCGAAGGTGATGCGGGTTTTAGTTTTGCGATCCAGATCGAGCGTCCATATGCCGGAGGCGGAGCCCAGCTGCACGAACGCCACTCGCTTGCCATCGGGTGAGAGGCGCACGTCGGTTGCCATGTTCTCGGGGTCGCTGACCGCGCCTAGTTGTTTGCCCGAGCGGTCGAACCATACCAGGCGCGTGCCTCCGGTAGCGGCGCCGCTTGTTTGGTAAACCATCAGGCCGTTTTGAGACACGGCAAAAATGCAGCGCCATACGCCTGCGTCGTAACGGATATTATTTACCAGCGGAATCGGCGATCCCAAAAACTTGCCCGCTTCCGGATCGAAGGGCTGCGCCACCAGAGCGGTATTCGCGCGATAAAGTAAATAGCCGGACCCATACTGCGCCGCCGCATCCGAGGCGACGATCATCCGGCTTTCCGTGCCGTCGATGGATCCGAAGTAGATGCCATTCTGTTTGGATTCGCCTCCGTTGTGGCTGGTGGCCAGGAAGAGAAAGTGTTTGCCATCAGGAAGGAACCATGGCCAGCGATGGGTGGTGTGCTTCTCCTTGTCCATCGCCGTCGCGGGATTGGGCGTTCCGCCTTGGGCGCTCACTTTCAACAGCCCGCTCTGAAACGTAGGACTGAACACGATCACGTCGCCCGCGCCCCAGGTCCCGCCCCGCGCAGTAGGGGCGTCCGCCAAAACAGTGACTGGGCCGCCAGATGCAGCGATCTTGTTCAGCTTCCCATTGGCGAAAAAGCCCACATACTTTCCGTCGGGCGACCAGAACGGATGCATCGCGCCCTGCGTGCCGTCGAGTTGTTGCGCAGCGTCATTCCTTAGCGATCGCACCCAAAGGAACTGAGCGTTCGCGGAATGCGCGACGAACGTCAGTTGATCGCCCTGGGGCGAGAGCACCGGCATGCCGGCGTTATCCCCTGTCGCATCGAACGGAAATTTGTCCGGCGGCGGTATTTCGGCGTGAAATGACGGAGCGTTCTCAGCACGCTTCGACCACCAGTAACCGGTTGAACCCGCAAGTGCGACGCACACAAGCAAGACCAAAGCCAGCACCGCCCAGGGTTGCTTAAACTGCCGTGCGCTCTTCTTGCCCGCGTCTCCCCAGTCCTCCAGCCAGCGGAGGTCCATGGCCACGTCGTGTGCGGACTGAAAGCGCTCCGCGGGATCTTTTGCGAGACACGCTCGCATGACGCGCTCCAGCATCGGCGGCAATAGCGGCTGGCTGGCGCTGATTGGTTCCGGTTCTTTCTCCAAAATCGCGGTGAGCACGCCCAGTTGCGATTTCCCTTCGAAAGCCCTCCGCCCGGTCACCATTTCGTAGAGGACACAGCCGAAGCTGAAAATATCGCTACGCGCATCAGCTTCAGATCCTTGCAGCACTTCCGGCGACAGGTATTGAAAGGTTCCAACAATGGATCCCTTCTGAGTGAGCGGCGACGCAGCGGACGTAAGCGAAGCCAGATTCATGGTCGGCGTGGAGGGCGTCAGCTGCCCTTTAGCACTGCTCGCGATTGTCAATTCGGGTTTCGCCAAACCGAAGTCCATCAGCTTGGCGCCCGACTTCGTCAGCATGATGTTGCCGGGCTTCAGATCGCGGTGGATAATCCCCTGCCGGTGCGCTTTCTCGAGCGCCTCGGCGATCTCCGCTCCGATCTTCAAAACCTGGTCCAGCGGCAGCGCACCCTTCACTAGGCGGTCGGCCAAGGTCTGGCCTTCCAGGTACTCCATGACCAGAAAATCCACGCCGTCCTGCGAGCCGACGTCGTGGAGTGTGCAGATATTGGGATGTTGCAGCGCCGAAATCGCTTTGGCTTCCCGGTCGAAGCGCAGCTTCAATTCGGGGTCCGCGGAAAGATGCGATGGCAGAACTTTGATGGCAACCGTGCGGTCAAGGCGAGTATCGCGAGCGCGATAGACCTCGCCCATGCCGCCAGCGCCGAGCGGCGATTGGATTTCATAGGGGCCGAGCTTGGTGCCAGAGGTAAGGGCCATCCGTGGCCGCAATTATAGCTCCCCTTGCGTGGCCCCGCTCACTTTGGGGCATGACGGTTCGCCCTGCCAAAAGTGCCGAACACTGTCAGAACGATGCACTTACAGTTCGTGTGTGCTCTAATGAAAACAGCAATCTCATGCACTCTGCCAGCACAATTCTGCGCCGCCGCGTGAAGGCGCTCTACCGGAACGTCCGGGGAGCGAAGATGATGGCCAAGGCGCTGGCTTCGACTGAGCATCCGCTGCTGGCGCATATCATTCCCGTCCGCCGCTGCAATCTCTCTTGTACCTATTGCAATGAGTTCGACGATTTCTCGAAGCCGGTCGTCACTGAAGAGATGTTCCGCCGGGTGGACAAACTGGGCGAACTGGGCACGGCGGTGGTCACCATCAGTGGCGGAGAACCGTTGCTGCATCCTGAGCTCGACGAGATCATCCGACGCATACGCAAGAACGGAATGATTGCCGGACTGATCACCAACGGCTATTTCCTGGTTCCAGAACGCATTCAGCGGTTGAACCGCGCCGGCCTCGAGTGGCTGCAAATTTCGATCGATAATGTCACTCCCGATGATGTATCCAAGAAGAGCCTGAAGGTTCTGGACAAAAAGCTCGAAAACCTCGCCGAGTATGCCGACTTTCACGTGAACATCAACTCGGTGGTTGGAGGCGGCGTGTGCAATCCGCAGGACGCGCTAACCATCGGCAAACGCGCGCTGGAACTGGGCTTCAGTTCTACGGTAGGAATCATCCACGATGGCACCGGTCAATTGCAGCCTCTAGGAGGCGAAGAGCGCCGGGTATATCACGAGATGAAGTCGCTCGAGAAAAGCAGCTTCACGCGCATTAATGCTTTCCAGGACAACATCGCGCAGGGGCGTCCCAACCAGTGGCGCTGCCGCGCTGGGTCGCGCTACCTATACATCTGCGAAGACGGGTTGGTGCACTACTGTTCGCAGCAGCGCGGCTATCCCGCGATTCCGCTGGAGAAATACACGGTACAGGACCTGCGCCGCGAGTACCTGACGGAAAAACCCTGTGCGCCGCACTGCACGGTGTCGTGCGTGCATCAGGTTTCGATCTTCGATTCCTGGCGGGCGCCGCAGCACGCAGGAGTTGCATCCGCGGAGTTGGTACAGCTCAAGTAGCGCCGCCGTCCCGGCGGCTGTCGCGGAGGCGTCTCACCTCCACCTACAAGGGCAACCTGCCCTCGCGACAACCGCAAGGATGCCGGGCGCTACAAAACACGTCCTATTTTTTCTTCGCGGTAGGCGGCAACAGGCCGTTCAGCCGGAGGTACATTGCGGCGGCGCCGTAGTGGTCGGCGCAAGAACTTGCGAAAGCGATCAGCGCCCACGCCCGGGGCTGATCTTTCCCGCTGTAATCTTTGATGGGATCGGCGAGCTTCGAATCGTCCACCTTGTCCAGAGCAGTCCCGCAAAAGGTGAACGAATCTTTCACCGCAGCCAGCAGCTTGTCTTTGCTGTCGGTATCCTTCAATTCCGGTTTCGGTTCCGGGACGCCGGCAGCGGTCGAACAAAAATAATTGTTCGATTCAATAATGTGGAGTGTCAAATGCCCGAAGGTCTCTTGCTCGGGCGTGGGTTTAAATCCGAACTTGTCAGCTGGCATTTCTTCAATTGCAGCGGTGATGTTCTTCTGCTGGCGGGCCAAAGCGCCCTTAACGACGTCGGTGACGGGATTCTTGGTCTGGGCGAACATCACCCCAGTCCAAGCGAGAAACATACAAAGAGCAAACAGTCGTTTCATAAAGCCTCCGATTAGTTTGACGTAGCTTTTAAGAAAGTAGCGCGGCGAATCCAGCAGATCCCAGGGTAAAGACAGCGTACCAGCCGAAAACGATTGCCATCGCAATGGGACGCTTTACCTTGCTGACGCAGGTGAAGGCAATGGCGGTCAAGAACAGCGTCCAAATCATGAAGATATCGAGGGCGGTAGCCACGCTGTAGAGAAATGGTGAATTCCCCGGGGAGAGGAAATAGCCTGGGTTAGTCGCTGCCGGATTCTGCAAAGCGAAGGAGTCGGGGTCGGCTCCAGCCATGATCGAAACTGACGCCAGAACGCTCTTAAGCAGAAACGGCAGGCTGGCGTACATCACGATGGCATATGAGGTTTTGAACTTCACCACAGCGCCCGCGGCGAACTTAAATGTAGCAAACAGAACGGCCGCGATAATCAGGTTCCAGATCAGAATCACGACCGGATATGCGTATAGAAAGTAGTTTAGACCGGTGGCTTGCCGCGTGATGGCCTGGCTGCGTTGGTCTGGCGGCAGCTGCTCCATTTGGCGCGTAGCCTTAGGGGACACCTGAATCTGGTTCTCGACTACCTTCCGATAGCCAATTTTCTGGCCTACTAAGTAGAAGAAGGCTATCGAGACGACCGAGAGCAGCAAAAACGGCGCCCACCAGCTTGCACTGCGGCGAAGATCGGTAAAGGTCTTGCTCGGCGCGATGAAAGTATCGACGATGCGAGCTCCTTCGGACAGCGGCACGAGCTCAGTAGCAGCTACGGCAGTGGGCCCGGGTAAGTTGGGTGCAGCGGCCATAAAACACCTCCGAGAAGACGATGCGGATTGTATTGCGGAAGGGGTCGCAAGACAAGGGCTTATCGGTAAATGACGATAGGGATCGGCGGGATGCTGGTCGAGATCGGTGAGCGATCCCCGCGACAATTTCCGCCGTCTCGTTCATAATCTTCGACCGGAGGGTTTCATGAAATTTCGCGGCTTGCTGCTGTTGTTATGTCTTTCGGGGTCGATGGAGGGTCAAACTGCCTCAAAGCCCACGGTGGCAGAGGCAGAACGGTTCATCAGTCAGGCGGAAGCACGCTTGAATGAGTTGAATACCAGAGCAGCGCGGGCCCAGTGGGTGCAGGAGAACTTCATCACCGACGACACCGAGGCGATATCGGCCGACGCCAATGAGCAAGGTACGGCCACGGTGACGGAACTGGTGGAGCAAGCCAAGCAATTCGATGGTCTGACTCTCCCGCCGGTTTTGGCTCGGAAGTTCTTGCTGCTGAAATTGGGCTTGACCGCGCCGGCGCCGAAGGATCCAAAGCTGCGGCGCGAGATGATCGAAATCGCTACCTCTCTCGATGGCGACTACGGCAAGGCCAAATATTGCCGCAAGCCGGATGACTGCCTGGACATCACGGCGATCGAAAAGGTCATGACAGAAAGCCGTGATCCCAACGAACTGAAGGACGTATGGATGGGATGGCACAAAGTTGGAGCGCCCATGCGCCAGCGCTACTCGCGTTTCGTAGAACTCTCGAACCAGGGAGCGCGCGAAATGGGCTTTAAAGATGTTGGGGCGATGTGGCGTGCAGGCTATGACATGACACCGGAGCAATTCAACGCCGAGTTGGAGAGGCTATGGCAGCAGGTGCGGCCGCTGTATTTGTCGCTGCATACGTATGTGCGCGCACGGCTGGCCAAACACTACGGACCGGGAGTAGTGCCGCCGGACGGACCGATTCCCGCCGATCTCTTGGGCAATCCCTGGGCTCAGGAATGGGGCAACATCTTTCCCCTGCTCGGCCTGGCGGAGAACAGCCGCGGCTACGATCTTACTGAATTGCTCAAGGCCAAGAATCTCGACGCCAAGGGCATGGTGCACTATGGCGAGAATTTCTATAAGTCTCTGGGTTTTGATCCGCTACCGGCCACTTTCTGGGAGCGTTCGCTGTTTATCAAGCCTCGCGATCGCGACGTCGTCTGCCACGCCAGCGCCTGGGACATCGACAATCAGGACGATCTGCGGGTGAAGATGTGCATTCAGGTGCGCGACGTGGACTTCATCACTATCCACCACGAGCTGGGTCACAATTTCTATCAGCGAGCCTATAAGAACCAACCCTATTTTTTCGAAGGGGGGGCCAATGACGGGTTCCATGAAGCCATTGGCGATACCATCGCGCTGGCGGTCACACCGGAATACTTGCAGCAGATCGGACTGCTCGACAAAGTTCCCTCTGCCGATTCCGACATTCCGCTACTGCTGAAACAGGCGCTCGACAAGGTGGCGTTTCTGCCGTTTGGCCTGCTGATTGATCAGTGGCGGTGGAAGGTATTTTCGGGAGAAATCACTCCTGCCAACTACAACCAGGCGTGGTGGGACCTGCGGCTGAAGTATCAGGGAGTAGCGCCGCCGGTGACGCGCAGCGAAGCCGATTTCGATCCCGGCGCCAAATATCATGTTGCTGGTAACGTGCCTTACATGCGGTACTTTCTCGCGCGCATTTTGCAATTCCAGTTTTATCGCGCCATGTGCAAGGAAGCCGGATACAAAGGGCCATTGCATCGTTGCACGTTCTACAACTCCAAAACCGCGGGAGAAAAGCTGAACAAGATGCTGGCGATGGGCCAGAGCCAGCCTTGGCCTGACGCACTGGAAGCTCTCACCGGCCAGCGACAGATGGATGCCACGGCGATTCTGGACTACTTTGCTCCTTTGCAGAAGTGGCTGGACGAGCAGAATAAGGGGCAGAAGACAGGCTGGTAGCTCCTCAAATTGTCGGGCACCACCATAGCTGAGGTTTCCTTTGCGAACTTCACGAATTCCTTTGCGCTCTTTGCGGTAAAGGTTTACCGCAAAGAACGCAAAGATATCGCAAAGAGCGCAAAGAAAAGGCCTTCCAGCCTATTTCTCACGTCCCGGTGTTTTATACTTGAGGGCTAATCCTATGGCTGACAACATTCATATCCAACTTCCCGACGGGAGCGTGAAGGAACTACCCAAGGGCAGCACTGCGCTCGATGTAGCCAAGTCCATCGGCCAGCGGTTAGCCGATGCGGCCCTGGCCGCCAAAACTAACGGCGACCTAATCGATCTGACCCGGCCGCTGGAAAAAGACACTGCTTTGCGCATTCTGACGGAGAAAGATCCCGAGGCCCTGGAGGTTTACCGGCATTCGTCCGCTCACCTACTCGCGGCAGCAGTTCTTGAATTGTTCCCGGAGACCAAGTTGGGTCACGGTCCGCCGACCGAGAGCGGTTTCTTCTACGATTTTTACCGGCCTACGCCATTTACTCCCGAGGACCTCGAAAAGATCGAGAAGAAAATGCAGGAACTGGTGCAGCAGAACATTCCCTACGCGCGCGAGTTTCTGCCGCGGGACCAGGGACTGGCTGCGTTCAAGAATGAAGGCGATTTCATGAAGTGTCATTTCATCGAGCAATTCACCAAGCCCGATGAAAAGATCTCGATCTATCGGACTGGCAAGTTCACCGACTTCTGCCGTGGGCCGCACATTCCTTCAACTGGCAAGATCAAGGCTTTCAAGTTGCTGAACATTGCCGGCGCGTACTGGCTGGGCGATGAGAAGAATCCGCAGCTGCAACGCATTTACGGGACGTCGTTCTTCTCGAAGAAAGACCTCGATGACTTCATCCACAAGCAGGAAGAGGCCAAGAAGCGCGACCACCGCGTGCTGGGACAACAGCTCGATTTGTTCTCGATTCAGGAACTGGCTGGGCCGGGGCTGATCTTCTGGCATCCCAAGGGCGGAATCGTTCGCAAAGAGATGGAAGACTGGATGCGCAACCAGTACCTCAAGCGCGGCTACTCGCTGGTCTACACGCCGCACGTGATGCGCCGCCAGTTGTGGCAGACCTCGGGCCACGAGGGCCACTACGCCCAGAACATGTTCGATGTCATGGAACTCGATGACGCAGAATATCGCCTCAAGCCCATGAATTGCCCCGGACATATTCTCATTTACAAGGACTCGCTGAAGTCCTATCGCGATTTGCCCGTGCGGCTCGGCGAGTTGGGGACGGTGTATCGCTACGAGCGGTCCGGCGTAATGCACGGACTGCTGCGGGTGCGCGGATTTACCCAGGACGATGCCCATATCTTCTGCACGCCAGAACAAATCGAGGGCGAAATCGAGGCTTGTCTCGATTTTGCCTTGGACGTGCTGAAAGACTTTGGCTTCGACCAATTCCAGACCGAGCTTTCCACCTGGGATCCGAACCAACGCGCAAGTTTTGTCGGTAGCGAAAAACCGTGGGCCCACGCGACGGCGTCGCTGGAGAGTGTACTCAAGCGCCGTAAGATCGAGTACAAGACCGTTCCCGGAGAAGGCGCATTTTACGGTCCCAAGATTGACATCAAGCTGGTGGACGCCATCGGCCGCCTGTGGCAGCTTTCGACCATCCAGTTCGATTTCAATCTGCCCGCTCGCTTCGGCCTGGAATATGTGGCGGAAGACGGCACCCGCAAGCAGCCGGTGATGGCGCATCGCGCGCTGTATGGATCGATTGAAAGATTCTTCGGTGTGCTGATCGAGCACTACGCCGGAGCGTTCCCGGTATGGCTCTCGCCGGTACAGGCGGTGATGATTCCCATCGCCGAGCGGCACGTCGAATATGCAAATAAAGTCGCCGCACAACTAAAAGTGGCGGACGTGCGAGTTGATGTCGATGCTCGCAATGAGAAGATGAACGCCAAGATCCGCGAACACGCGATGCAGAAAGTACCGTTCCTGTTGGTGGTCGGAGACAAAGAAGCGGAAGCCGGCAAAGTAAATGTCCGCACCCGAGGCAGCGAGAAGACGGAAGACATGCTTGCGCCTGAGTTCGTTGAGAAGATCAGGAAGTTGATTGCGGAGAAGACACCGACCCTGTAACAACTATATGGGGACAGCCGCCCTCGGCTGTCCCCACTTGGTTCAGGGCGTCCCGAACTTCCCTGCCAGTTGGCTGTGTCTAGCCCGCGCAGCCTGGACCAACGCCCGAAAAATCGCCCGTGACGGCTCGTCATCATCCACCGATCGTTCCGGGTGCCACTGCACGGCCAGCACGAAATGGTCAGGCGATGCCCCTTCGACCGCTTCGACAACGTCGTCTTCGGGTGAGCGGGCCACTACGCGGAGGCCGTCTCCGATCACGTCGGCAGACTGGTGGTGGCTCGAGTTGACCGGGATCTTGTGTGACTCGCCTAAAATGCCAGCCAGCTGCGATGCAGGTTCCACTTCTACTGTGTGCGCCACTGCGACCTTCCTTCCAGCTTCATGGTTGATCCCCGACTCGATGTGCTGGATGAGAGTCCCGCTGCGGTATACGTTCAACATCTGCAGGCCGTAACAAATCCCGAGCACCGGCTTCCTCATGTTATAAGCGTCCTGGAGCAGGAGTTCGTCCACGGTATCGCGGGCGGCGTCAGCGGCGTTGGTACGAACATCACGGGGAGCGTCGTACTTGGCGGGATCGACGTCGGCGCGGCTTCCCGGCAGCAGCACCGCGTCACATTGCTCGATCAGCTTCATCACTTCACCGGGAGTTTTGTCCAGCGGGATAGGGACCGGCTCTCCGCCGGCCTTCTCAACCGCGCGCTCGTATTGCGGCAACGATCGGCTGGCATATTCGGGATCGCCAGAGTGAGGCACGGGAATGGCAATGCGAGGCCGCATAACGCAATTCTAACCAAAGACGGCACAGGTCTAGCGGCTGGCGCGTGCGATCTGGGTCAAAGTTCGCTCCTGGCGGTAGTTGCGGATTTCGAGAATTGCGGTCGCAATCAGCGTCAGCGCACCCGCAACCAGCGCAATCGGCAGCGCGATGTGCCGATATGCCAGCGTCATGTTGGGTTCAAAACCACGCAGGCGTGCGCTGATGACGATCCCCAGAATGCCGAGAAGCAGGCTGACGGCAAACGCCAGCAGCGTCAGCAGGAACGTTAACAGCAAGACCCGCAACGGGATGACATACCAGCGCGGAGGGCGGCCTGGGGGCATGTTCCGATTGTAGCGCCGGGCGGAACTACGGGGTGCGATAGAATAAGTGCATGTCGCAAGCTGCACCCGCCATTACTCGTTCTCCGGCCGAGGTGGTCCGCCAGACTCCGGTTTCGCAGGCCCCGAATGGCATCTGCTATGCTATCGCCGGTGAAGTTACCGTTGCCGCCTCTGATTTGGAGCGCATGGTTGCGGCCGTGCCTGATTCCGCGGCGGCCGCGCTGCATCACAAGGCCTATTATTTCGTCCCGCTCACCGTCAATCAGGGAGATGAAACCGTCATTGCCGACCGCTACGATGTCGCGCTCAGCGACAACGCGGTGTGCCATCGCAATCTCCAGCTGGGCGATTCGCAGTGTGTGTTCATTTCCACCCGGCTGATGGATGACAAGTTTTCCGTCGCTTTCGAGTTTTACATCAACGTGGGCCACGCGGTAGTGGAGCGGGCGGGAGTGTCGCAGGCGTTCGCCGAACTGGCGTGGAAGCAGGTGGAAGCCGGAGCGAAAGGCGAAACGTCGCTGGATGCCTGGGAGTCGCGCAAGCTTGCCACTTCGCACGAGCCGGATGCAGAGAAACATAAGAACGAATACTTCGCGGCGGCATTCGCGGATGCGATTTCGATCTACCTCCTGTCGCTATACATTGACGTTGATTATCACGATTTGCGGGAGCGGGATTATCCGCTGCTGGCGCCGTCGCCGATGGCGGAACGGCTGAGAAAAGTGGCCGAGCTGTTCCCGGCGAATCCAGGGTTTGAGTTCGCGATTTACTACAAGCGGAGAAGCTAGTTTCCGCCGCAGATTTCGCTGATTTTCGCTGATCAAAACCCCGTTGAACTTTGACTGCCCCGGGTTCATCTGCGCTTGAGGTACATGAGAATATTCGCAAATACGAGCAAGAACGCCCCTGCGATAAGAATAATCTTTATCGGGTATTCCTTGAAATAACACCAAATCAACCCCGCTACGACGCCAGAATTGACGACTAGTATCTTGGTTCTCTCTGACATCTTTTCGGCCATGCACATGCCCCTCGCTTGTTGGCGTCTGATAATCGCATCAATCGCCAAGAACTCCAAACGCTGACGGAGGCTCCTGAGAAATCCTCTGTGTCCTCCGTGCCCTCTGTGGGTAGAATCATCCATCCATGTCCGTCGCCGTCCGATCCTTCGCCAAAATCAACCTAGGGCTGTGCATCGGCGCGCCCCGCGCCGACGGCTTCCATGAGCTGCTGACGGTTTATCAGACCATCGCCTTGCACGACATGATTCGAGTGCAAGTTGGCCGTGGCTCGGGGATTGAGATTCGCTCGGAAGATCCGCGTGTGCCGACGGACGAGTCGAATACCTGCTACCGGATCGTAGAGAAAACCATGACCGCGCTCAAGACGCGCGGGCGGGTCGTCATTGAGATTGAGAAACGCTTGCCGGTGCAAGGCGGGTTGGGCGGCGCGTCGGGGAATGCAGTGGCTGCGCTGTTGGCGCTGGAACGGGCGTTGAAGAAAGAATTGCCCGGGCCCAAGAAATTGCGGATTGCAGCCGAGGTCGGGTCGGACTTGCCCTTGTTCTTGGTCGGAGGGACCGTGCTTGGCATCGGGCGCGGAGAGGAAGTTTATCCGCTCGAGGATTTGTCGGCTGTTGCGTGTGTGGTGGTGACGCCGGAGATTGGGGTATCGACTCCGAAGGCGTTTGCCGATTGGGATGCCACGCAAGCCGACGAATTGACGCCTGCCGACCCGTCCGATAGAATGAATAAGTTCAGTCGTGTGCTTTCGGCGTGGCTGAGCGTCCCAGAGAGAACCAAAGGCAAAACCAAGTCTGGGAAGGGTTTATCCGGTGTCTCTGCCAGAGGCAGGGGCCGGGCCGAGACCCCGCTTCTCGACCTCGTCCGTACCGGGATAGAAAACGACTTTGAACGAGTCGTCTTTCCGCAATATCCCGAGTTGCTTGAGGTCAAGCGTGTGCTTGAGCGCGCAGGCGCGTTTTATGCCTCGCTGTCGGGTTCCGGATCGGCCATTTACGGTTTGTTTGCGACTCGTGCGGCGGCGCAAACAGCCGCAGCCAAGTTGCAGAAAATGGGTGTGAAGGCGCTGGCGACTACCACCCTGACGCGACGGCAGTATTGGAAGAAGTTTCTGGTTTCAAGTTTCTAGTTTCGAGTATGCTGTTGGACGTATATTTTTCCCACTCGAAACTGAGTTACTGGGCCGTCGACTAATGGTAGGTCAAGTGCCTTTGGAGCACTTTGTCTAGGTTCGAATCCTAGCGGCCCAGCCAGAACATCGCTCCTAGCTCCTAGCTGCTAGCTGCTAGCTAGGAACGAGATGGTGAGGCTAGAAGCTAGGAGCAGAAGCTTCTTATATGGCCACTCTTGCGACAGCAACGGAAAAGAAACCGCAGATGACCGCCGAGGAAAAGCCGGAGCGCAAGCCGCCGCAACGCGGCCGCGTAGACGATAAGTTCAAGATCTTCAGTGGCACCGCCAATGAGCGCTTGGCGGATGATGTCTGCGAGTTTCTGGGGCTGACGCGCAATCAGGCCCTGGTCACACGATTCAAAGACGGAGAGGCATACGTCCAGATCCAGGAGAACGTGCGGGGCGCGGATGTATTCGTGATTCAACCGACTTCGCGCCCGGTGGATGAGCATTTGATGGAGCTGCTTCTGATGATCGACGCGCTGAAGCGAGCTTCGGCGCGTCGCATCACCGCGGTGGTACCGTACTATGGATATTCCCGGCAGGACCGCAAGGATAAGCCGCGGGCGCCGATCTCGGCCAAGCTGGTTGCGGATTTGCTGACCACCGCGGGCGCCGACCGGGCGTTGATTATTGATCCGCATGCGGCGCAGATTCAGGGTTTTTTTAATATCCCGGTGGACCCGCTGTTCGCTTCACCGGTGCTGGTCGATTACTTCAGGAAGTTGACCTTGCCCAACTTGACGGTGGTTTCCCCGGATGCGGGCGGTGTGGAGCGGGCGAGGTTTTTTGCCAAGAAAATGGACTGCGCGCTGGCCATCGTCGATAAGCGCCGGGTGGAAGCCAACGTAGCGGAAGTGATGCATGTGATCGGAGATGTGCAAGGTCGTACTTGTCTGGTGATCGACGACTTAATTGACACCGCCGGCACGCTGGTCAAGACTGCTGCTGCACTTATGGAGAACGGCGCCACTGCCGTCTATGCCTGCTGCTCTCACCCGGTGCTTTCCGGCACTGCGGTGGAAATTATAGGGCAGTCTTGCATTAAAGAAGTGGTGGTCACCGATACCATCCCGCTCACGGAAGAAGCGAAAAAGGAACCGAAAATAGTGGTACGTTCGGTTGCGGGTTTGATCGGACGCGCGATCCAGTCGATTCACGAAGAGACTTCGGTGAGCAAGTTATTTTTGTAGACAGGAATCAATACTATGGCGACAGCAACTGAAAGTACCGTTTTGGAAGCACAACCGCGGATCGCAGGCAGCAAGAACGACGCCCGCCGGGTCCGCCGCGAAGGCAAAGTCCCGGGAGTTCTATACGGCGCGGGAAAACAGGCATTGTCGGTCAGCGTCGACCCGCGGCAGATTTCTCGTATTCTGCGGTCCGCTTCAGGCCACAACACCATTTTCGAGCTAAGCCTGGATGGCGCCGAGCGCAGTCAGGCCATGATTGTGGACTGGCAATACGAACCCATCAAAGGATCGTTGCTGCATATCGATCTAAAGCGCATCGCCATGGACAAGGTATTGCAGGTCCGTGTCCCCATCGTTCTGAAAGGCGAGCCCGAGGGCGTGAAGACACAGGGCGGTATTTTGGAACAGGTAACGCGCGAAGTGGAAATTGAATGCTTGCCGGGCGATATTCCGACCTCGATTGAGGCGGATGTCAGCGAGCTGGTTTTCGGAAAGGTGCTGCGGGTTTCGGACCTGCCGCACAACGAAAAGATAAAGTTTCTCTCGGATTCCAACCTGCCGGTGGCCCACATCACCACCGTGAAGGAAGAGGTGGTAGCGACTCCAGATGCGGTTGCGGCCGATGCTGCTGCCGCCCCGGCCGAGCCCGAGGTCATCAAGAAGGGCAAGCAGGAAGCCGAGGGAGCAGAAGGCGAAGCTGCCGCTCCCGAGAAAGCCGAGAAGAAGGCAGAGAAGAAAGAGAAGAAGTAGCAACATTTGTCGTTGGCCATTTGGCCGACGAGCACGAATGGTCCTTGGCATTGTTTTTAGGTATGAGCTAGGAGCCAAGAGCTAGAAGCCAAGAGCTGAATGCGTGAAGCTGATCGTTGGTCTCGGCAATCCGGGCATCGAGTATCAGTTCACGCCGCATAACCTGGGTTTTCTCGTCGTCGACAGGCTTGCCGAGCAAGCGAAGGTCGAAGTGAGGAATCGCCAGTGCCGAGCATTGACCGCGAGAGCGGTTATCGGTTCGGAGACGGTTCTGCTAGCCAAGCCGGAGACTTTCATGAATTTGAGTGGTCTCTCGGTGCGAGAGCTGATCGCGGAGCATGATGCCAAGCCGGAAACCGACTTGGTGGTAATTCAGGACGAGTTGGATTTTCCGTTGGGTACGGTTCGTATCCATCGGAACCGCAGCTCGGCGGGTCACAACGGGATTGAGTCGGTGATCGGCGCCCTGGGCACACAGGATTTTGTACGCATCCGGATGGGAGTCGCGCCGGACCGTAAGGTGGAAGACGGGATGACATATCTGCTCTCGCCCTTCCGCAAGGCGCAGCTCAAGCTGGTGGATCCGATGATCGACCTCGCTGCCGAAGTAGTGGAAGCGATTTTGAAAGATGGACCGGCGGCGGCAATGAACCGGTACAACCGAAAAGAAGATAAAGAGTAGCCACGGATTGTGGTGGCCAGATTTGGAGAAATTGAATGAATCGCACTTATGAACTCATGTTTATCGTCCGCCCGGACATGCCGGAAGAGGAACAGGACAAGCTGATATCGACTCTGGAAACCGCCGTGACCACGTCGGGTGGTCAGATGAAGAACGTGGAAAAGATGGGCAAGCGTCATCTCGCCTACTCGGTCCGCAGATTTCGTGACGGCCTTTACATCCTGCTCACGCTAGAAGGCAGTGGCGGCCTGATTCATGAACTGGAACGCCGCCTGCGCGTGACCGAGCCGGTGATCAAATTCCTGACCGTGCGTATTGATGAGGAGCAGAAGCGGTTGGATAAGATCAAGGCGATCCGAGACTCTCGGCGAAAGGTTTCGGCGACGCCGGCACCCGCAGCCACACCCGCGGAACCGGCGGGAGAAGCGCCGGCGGCTACGGCGTAAGAACTCCGTCGTTCATAGAAGGCTAACGACGAACGACCAACGACAGATTTTAAGGAGCATCATGGCTGACGAAACTAGACCAACTACAGCAAGCGCACATTCTGGTGACCGGCCTTCCGGCGGCGATCGACCCTCGGGTGGTGATCGGTCCGATCGCGGCGAGCGCCGTCCACCTCGTCCTGGCGGACGCGGCGAAGGTGGCCCCGGGGGCCGCAAGTTTTTCCGGCGGAAGAAAGTCTGCAAGTTTTGCGTGGAGAAGATCGAGGCCATCAATTACAAGGACGTACGAATGCTGGCGCAATTTGTGGCGGAGAGCGGAAAAATCACGCCCCGGCGGTTGACTGGCGTGTGTACGCCGCATCAACGGCGGCTTTCCTCCGCCATTAAGCAGGCGCGCAATATTGCGCTGCTGCCGTTTGCCGGCCGGGCATCATAAGAAAAAACGCCACGGATTTCACTGAGCTTCACGGATCAATCAAGAAAGTAGCTGCTTTATCCGTGTGGATCCGTGGCTGAAGTTAATAAAGAACGGGAGTCATAATTATGGAAGTCATACTGAAAGAAGATGTGATCACACTAGGTTCGCGCGGGGACGTGGTAAAAGTCGCCGAGGGATACGGGCGCAACTACCTGCTGCCGCGCAAACTGGCCATTGAGGCCTCGAAGGGGAACAAGGCGGTCATCGAGCAAATGAAAGCTGCGTCGGTGCGCCGTTCCGCCAAGGAAAAGACCCAGGCCGAAGAATTGGCCAAGCAGTTCGACGGGCTTTCGGTTTCCTTCCAGCGCAAGTCCGGGGAGAACGACCAGTTGTTTGGCTCAGTCACCTCTGGCGATGTGGCAGACGCGCTGGAGAAGAAAGGTTTCAACGTGGATCGCCGCAAGATTCAACTGCACGAGCCACTGCGAACCTTGGGCGAGTTCACCATCCCCATCAAGCTGCACAAGGAAGTGACCGCACACCTGAAGGTTGTGATCGAGAAAGAAGCGGGAGAATAGGAACAGTTCTCCTAACTGGCAAACTATGCGGTTCGCCTCAGCGGGCGAACCGCGTTACTTTTGGCATGCCTTACACCACAAAACAGGCTAAAACCTTTCCTGACAATAGTGTGCATCGGCAAGAATCCTGGCCCTCCCCTATAATCCTGCTCACGGTTCTCATCCTGACACGTCCATAGCTATGCAACCGGGAAGGGACGGCAAAGGCGCCCGGTGCACTTGAGGACAAAGAGAATATGCCGGCCGAGGCACTGGCGGTACCATTTACGGTTGGCGGTTGTTCCCAACGGGAACGGGATTCAAGGGGCGAGGCTGGCAGTACCCAGGACCCCAAGCGACGGGGCCAAATGGCTGGGCAAAGTCAAGGCCGCATTGACGACACAGTGCTGGTCCGCGAGGCGCAGCGTGGCAATCGCGCAGCCTTCGAGGAGCTGGTGCGGCACTACGACCATGCGGTGCTCCGGCTGGCGATTCACCTCACCGGGTCCGAGCACGAAGCCCAGGACATTTACCAGGAAGCGTTCCTGAAGGCCTACAAGAGCGTTGGCAACTTCCGGTTCGAGTGTTCGTTTTATACCTGGATTTACCGGATCGTGACCAATCTCTGCCTCGATCATTTGCGGCGCAGGCAGGTTCGTAAGGAAGATGCGCCGGTGGCGACGGATGCGTCGGGAGAGCAGTACGATGTGCTCGAACAAGTTCCCGATGTCCGCGCCGGCGCCAACCCCGAACGCGACCTGATGAGCCGCGAGTTGGGTGGACGGATCAGCCGGGCGCTGGACAGATTGACGCCGCGTGAGCGCATGGTTTTTGAGTTGAAGCATTACCACGGGCTTAAATTGCGCACGGTGGGCGAGGTGCTGAATACCACCGAAGAGACCGCGAAGAACACATTGTTCCGGGCGACCCAGAAGTTGCGTGGAGCGCTGGCGGATATGAGATGAGAATTGAGTAGAGGAGATTCCCCAATGCGGGGGTTCAATTATGAAATGTGATTGGGTCAAAGAAAACGTTCTGTTGTACGTTTACAACGAACTGCCTGACGATGCCCGCTACGAACTGGAGCAGCATCTGGCACGTTGCACGGACTGCGCCGCGGAACTGAAGACCACGCGAAAGTTTCACGCGGTGCTCTCAGAGTTGCAGGTGGAAGAGCCCAGCCCCAACCTGGTGGCGTCCTCGCGCATGCGGTTGCAGGAAGCACTCGAAACCACCAGCCAGGGCGGCTTCTGGCAGCGGCTGGTGTTCGATCCCGCCATGTGGCTGCGGCAGATGCGCTTCTCTCCCGCTCTTTCCGCCGCGATCTTCATTATCGGTTTTGCCAGTGGCATTGGCGCCACCTACAAGATTGTGAACGGCAGCGGGGCCGGCGGCGCGATTGCCGCCAGTTCTCTCAGCGCACCGGCCGAGTCTTCCGTGGCCGGCATTCGTTCCATATCGCAAGAGCCCGGCTCGAACCAGATCAACATTAAATACGACACGGTTTCAACCCAGCAGGCGCAAGGATCGCTAAACGATCAGCGCATCCAACAGTTGTTGCTGTTCGCAGCCCGCAACAATTACAACTCCGGAGTACGGATGGATTCAGTGGACCTGCTGACCCAGCAGCCCAATGACACGCATGTTAGAGAGGCGTTGATCTATGCTCTGCGCTATGACTCGAACCCGGGGGTGCGGCTGAAAGCGCTGGGCGGTTTAGGGAACTACGTGAAGAGCGATCCGCGGGTGCGGGATGCCGTGCTTGAGGGTCTAATGAACGACTCCAATCCCGGAGTGCGGGCCGAAGCTCTCCATTTGCTGGAGCCGGTGCGGGCCGATGGCAGTGTGCGGGCTGTCCTGCAAAGGCTCGCGGAGAACGATCAGAACCAGTACATCAAGACTCAAGCACGCAATATGCTGGCCCAGATGCCGGAATTTGATTGATATCGATGAAAAGTGAAGGTGGAATTGGTGAGAAGGCTCTCTAAACTCGTAGCGGTTTTGCTGCTGATCCTGCCGGCAGCCACGGCACAACAGACCCGCGTGTTCGGCGACGGTGGCAACTGGACCCAGGAACTCACGGGATCTCTGACCGGCGTGCGCAACCTCAGGGTCAAGGTGGATGTTGGAACGGTGAAGGTGGAAGGCGGTTCGCAGCAGGGCGTTAGCTACACTATTCGCAATCATTCTTACACTTCATCCGAAGCCAAGGCGCGACGGGAATTTGACTCCTACAAGATCACTGCCTACGTGCACGGCGACACCGCGTGGATTGTGGGCGATTGGGAGGGTGGCAGGCCGCACAGATTCTCCAGCGACTTCTCGATCAGTGTGCCTCGAGAAATGGATGAAATTAAGGTTGAGACCGACGGCGGCAATGTGACCACGACCGGAGTCTCGGGGAGAGTGGATGCGCAGAGCGGTGGCGGCAACATCCGCTTCGATGACATTGCCGGGATCATCAACGCCGAAACCGGCGGCGGAAACATCGATGTCGGTAATGTGGCTTCTGATGTCAGCCTGCACACCGGCGGCGGCACCATCAAGATCATGTCAGCCAAGGGAAAGATCGTCGCTGAAAGCGGCGGTGGCAGCGTGATTGTGACTTCCTGTATGCAAGGCGCAGAGCTCGAAACCGGCGGCGGCAGTATTCAGGTGGACCGGTGCGCGGGAAAAGTTACGGCCTCGACCGGCGGCGGCAGCATTGACCTGGGCGATATCGGCGGTCCAGCGGAGATCGAAACCGGCGGCGGCAGCATCCGCCTGGCATCTGCCAAAGGCCCGGTCAAAGCGGAGACTGGTGGCGGCAGCATTGAGTTGCTGGGCGTGCCTTCGGCACGAGCTGAAACCGGGGCTGGCGGCATTGAAGCCAGGTTCATTGCCTCGGGTGGAGAGCGTAACGATTCCGTTCTGGAGACCTCAGCCGGAGACATAACGGTTTATGTGGCCCCGAATGTAAAGCTGAGCATTCGCGCGTCCATTGAAGTAGCCAACGGGCACCGCATTGATTCGGAGTTCTCCGAAATTCGGGTCACCACCGAAGGCGGTGACTATGGGTCCAAGACGGTGACTGCCGAAGGCGATTTGAACGGCGGCGGCCCGGTGCTCAAAGTACGGACAACCACGGGCGACATCACATTTCGCCGCAGTGGTCATTGAAGAGAAACAGGGAGGCACAAAATGCGAAATGCCATTTTCATCACATTGCTAATCTTCCCGCTGGCGTCTATCGCGGCCCGGGCAGAGAGTGTCGCGCTTGATTCAAAGAGTGAGATCTTCGGAATCTCGAGCGAAGACGCTGGTGGCAGTTCCTATCTCGGAGTGGACACGCAAGATATCACTTCCGACCGTCTGGGCGCGCTCAAGCTTAAGGAAGAGCGCGGCGTGGAAGTTACCATGGTGGACCAGGACGCGCCTGCGGGCAAGGCTGGCCTCAAAGAACACGACGTCATCCTTACCGTAAACGGCGCCGAGGTAGAGAGCGTGGAACAACTGCGGCGCGTAATCCGGGAGACGCCGCCGGGACGAGTTGTGTCCCTGGGTCTCAGCCGTGATGGCCAGGCCTTGACCATCAAAGTGCAGTTGGCGGAACGAAAGAACAGCTATGCTTATGGTTATTCTTACGGGCCGAAAGGCAAGGATTTCCATTTCGAAATGCCTCCCATGCCGCCCATTCCACCAATCCCGGATATGGGGGACATTGATATCCCCGTGTCGATCGTGGTGGTGCATTCTTCGGCGCGCAGTGGATTAATGGTTGAGAACCTGACGCCGCAGCTCGGAGACTTCTTCGGAACCAAGAACGGTCAGGGAGTGCTGGTGCGCTCCGTCGAAAAGGGGAGCCGTGCCGACAAAGCAGGATTCCGCGCCGGAGACGTGGTGGTAAAGATCAATGGAGAGGCAATTCACGATAGCAGCGATTTCAGTCATGCGCTGCGTTCGCGGAAGGACAACACCGCGACCATTGGCGTGATTCGCGACAAGAAGGAAGTCAACATCACCATCACCCTACCGGAGCGCAAACAGTCAGACCTGGAGCGCGAGAGCTTGATGACGCCGGAGATCGATGCGGAGACAAGCGAAGAGCTAAGCCAGTGGGAATCTGAAATGGCTCAACTCCAGCCAGAGATGGAAGAAGCGGTAAGCCGGGCGATGGAGCAGGTCCAGCCCGAGATAGAGCGGCGATCCCGGGACATGGTCAGACAGAATCAGGAAGTCAGGCGACAGATGCGGGATATACAGCGGGAATTCCGTGATCACCAGCGGGAGATCGAGAGAGAATTCCAGAACCAGAGCAACGACTTCTTCTAGAAAGTGGCCTTTCACAAAACCGCTTCCCAAGTCAGCTCCGGTTATTTCCCGCCGGCCTGTGCCAATCCGCGGGCTGCATCGGGCGCCAGGCAAACTCGGTTTCGTCCGGACTGTTTCGCCGCATATAGACCAGCGTCAGCCGCCTTTACTAGCTCATCCCGTGTAGTGCCGTGATCGGGATAATTTGCGGTTCCGGCGCTGATAGTAACCGGTCGAGGCACCCCCGGAAATTGCCAGGTTTCGACCATGCGCCGCAACTTCTCAGCCACTGCCAGCGAATGCTGGGGGCTGGTTTGCGACAGGAGAATGGCGAACTCCTCTCCGCCGTATCGGCACACTACGTCAATCTTGCGCAATTGCTGATGAAGAATAGAGGACACCTGACGCAGCACTTCATCACCCAACAGGTGCCCGAATTCGTCGTTCAGACGCTTGAACTGGTCGATATCGATCATGATCACGCCCAGGCCGGAATCGTAACGACGGGCACGCTCGATTTCCTCCGTCATGCGTAGTTCGAAGAACCTGCGGTTAAAGATTCCTGTCAATCCATCCAGATACGCTAGTTGCTTTACGCGGTCAACATAGTGAGCGTTCTGGATGGCATTGGCGCAAATATCGGCCACTGATTCGAGCGGTTGGGTGTCATTGCTGTGAAAGGCGCCGGCGCGTTCGCTGTCCAGCACCAACACGCCCAGGGTTTGCCCGAAGGAGACCAGCGGGATGGACATGCGCGACTCGGTTTCGACGTAGAGTCCAGCCTCAGGAGCGCTCTTGGCGCTATTTTCCACCAGAGTCTTGCCGGCCTCGAGCGCCCGCCCCCAAGGCCCAGCCCCAGAAGGCAATCGTCCGCCTTCTGGAACCCGGGGAGTCAGCCTGCCATGACTCGCGCGTAACACCAGATCTTCTTCGTCCTTCAAAAGCACGGAAACATGGGACACCTGAAAAGCTTGTTCGATCAACAGGCAAACTTTGGAAAGCAATTCTTTCAGATCGAGGACTGCCGTGGTCTGCTGCGCGATGGCGTTAATGGCTTCCAGTTGTGACGCCCGCCGCCGTTCCAGGGAGTACAGCCGCGCATTCTGCAGGGCCATCGACGCCTGGGTAGAAAACAGCGTGAGCATATCAGCGGTTTCCGAATCAAAATGATTGAGGTTGGCGCTTTGGCAGTCCAGAACGCCCACTACCTGATCTCGCACCATGAGCGGAACCGCCAATTCCGACCGCGTGGTTCTGGAGGTTTTCAGGTAACGCGGATCCTTACTGACGTCGGGAGCATAGACTGGGCGTTTCTGCTGGGCCGCCGCGCCAGTGATCCCCGTCCCGACCTTCACCCGAACCTTGTCCTGGCCTTCATCCCACCCCACTTGACGGCGCACGTACAACTCCGCACTCTCATTGTCCAGCAATAAGATAGCGACATTCTCCAAGTGAAAATAATCGCGCGCAATGGTCAGAATTTGCTGCAAGACTTCGTCCAGGTCAAAGGTGGAGAGCACCGCCTGGCTGGCGTCGTAGAGGATCGCGATCCTTTGCATAGCGCTGGCGGGATTCTATCGGGTTTGGAACCAGTTACCGAGGTTCCGAAAGTAACCTCAGGGTAAGAGCCTGGGTCAGCTTCTGGACAGTTTGGAGCGCTCTCGCTGTGCAGCGAAGATCTTTATGACCCCGAAGATTACGAGGCACAAACAAAAATCGACCAGGGTGCCGAGGTCGGTCTTAAAGCCGATATGTTGGGCTGGTAAGGGCAAGTGTTTCTCCAGAAGAAAATACGCGACGTTGCCCACCAGAACCGCCGCCAACGCATGCATAAAATTGGTCACTGATTTTGACATGGCTCTTGCCGTCCCTGTTCGACCCTAATGGCTTAGATGGCGAACGCAGCGCGTCCTGCTACCATCTTTTCAGATGCTGGATCCTTCCACCTCCGTGCAATATGTGAAGGGCATCGGCCCGCGCCTGGCTGAGGTGCTTGCGGGCAAGGGCATCCACACCGTCGACGACCTGCTGCATTATCTGCCATTTCGCTATGAAGACCGGCTGAACCCCCGCACCATTCCTGAGCTGCGCGCGGGAGAGATGGCGACCGTCATTGCCGAAGTCCGCAATTCCGGCTTGTTTCGCACCCGACGTATGCCCATTTTTCAAATGACCGCCGGGCAGGGGCGCACACGGTTGAAGTGTATCTGGTTCAATGCAACGTACCTGCGTGACAAATTCAAGCCCGGACAGGTGGTGGCCCTTTACGGAAAAGTGGAGGCCGACAATCGCAGTGGCGAACTACAGATCGTCCAGCCTCAATTTGAGGTTCTCGAAGAACCTTCGGAGAACGGCTCAACTGACTCCGCCGAAAAGAAGTTAGCGGAGTCACTCGAGATTGGCCGGATCGTGCCCATCTACGAAGCCATCGGACGGCTGAATTCGCGGTGGTTCCGTCGTGCGATCCATACCGCGCTGCAAAACTTGCCCGCTGATATGCCGGATGCGATTCCAACAGCAGTGCAGCGACGCCTGAACCTGATCTCGCCACGGGAAGCGCTGCTCAGAGTCCATTGGCCCGACGAAGGCGAGAGTGTGGAGGATCTGCAGTCGTCTCGAACGCCGGCTCACGTGCGGTTGATTTTCGAAGAACTGTTTTTCATTGAGCTGGGTCTTGAGCTGAAACGCCGCGAGCAGAAGGCACAAACAGGTATCCGGTTTCAGTTGGACGATCGCGTGCGTTCGGCGATCAAGAAGATTCTTCCGTTTCATCCCACGGCCGCGCAGAAGCGGGTGCTCAAAGACATCGCCACTGACATGGAGAAGCAATCGCCCATGCGGCGGCTGTTACAGGGTGACGTGGGCTCGGGTAAGACCATTGTGGCCTTCGAGGCTGCCATTATTGCCATGGAAAACGGCTACCAGGTGGCGTTGATGGCGCCGACAGAGATTCTGGCCCAGCAGCATTATTTCTCCGCGCGCCGCATTCTTGAGCCAGCCGGCTACCGGATCGTATTGCTCACCGGCTCGCTCGAAGATGACCGCAAGCGCGAGATCCGCCGCCACATTAGCCAGGGCAGCGCGCAACTGGTAATCGGCACTCATGCGCTCATCGAGCAGAAAGTCGAATTCGCCAAGCTCGGACTGGTGATCGTCGACGAGCAACATCGCTTTGGAGTGCTACAGCGGTTCAAGTTGATGAAGAAATCAGGAGACGTAGGCGCCGACGCAGAACCCGACGTCCTGGTGATGACCGCGACCCCCATTCCACGCACTCTGGCACTTACTCTGTACGGCGATCTGGACGTCAGCGTGATCGACGAAATGCCGCCCGGGCGCACGCCTATCGTCACGCGCAGAGTCGCAGACGACCGCTCCCCCGAAGTCTGGGAGTTCGTGCGCAAGCAAGCGGCAGCGGGACATCAGACTTATGTGGTTTATCCGGTCATCGAAGAAAATGAAGAAACCGAGATCAAGGCGGCTGCCAAAATGTACAAGGAACTGAGCCGCTTGTTCGCTGATTTGCGCGTCGGCCTGTTGCATGGCCGCATGGACGCCGACTTGAAAGAACAGGTGATGCGAATGTTCCAAAAGGGGGGACTGGATATTCTGGTCTCGACCACGGTGATCGAAGTGGGCGTGGACGTGGCCAATGCGACCATGATGGTGATCGAACACGCCGAGCGCTTCGGCTTGGCGCAGTTGCACCAGCTACGCGGGCGCATCGGCCGTGGCGCTGCTAAGTCGTATTGCGTGCTGATGACCGGCGGCAAGGTTTCTGAGGACGGTGAACGGCGTCTCGATGCCATGGTTCGCACCAATGACGGATTCCAGATTGCCGAACTGGATCTCGAGCTGCGCGGGCCGGGAGAATTCTTCGGAACACGCCAGGCCGGGCTGCCCAGTTTTCAGGTGGCGAACCTGATTCGCGACCGCCAGCTACTCGAAATCGCCAAACGCGAAGCCTCGGCGGTACTTGAGGGTCCCAATCCCGAGATCCCTCAAGACGAAATCAAGAAGACATTACGCCACATGCGCAACCGCTGGCTGAAGAGCTACGGACTGGTCGAGGTTGGATAACGTTTTTGGCAACCTGCTCCGTGAGTGTCATAATCTTGGCGGGTGAAAACCGAAACCAAATCCGGCCTATACCGCAAGCTTCCGGCGGTGGATGAAGTTGTCCGCCAACGCACCATCAAGACTCTGGTGGCGCAAGAAGGACTGATCACAGTGACTGACGCGGCCCGTGCTGTACTCGCGTCGCTGCGCGATGAAATCAGCGCTGACCGGCTCGACGAAAATGGCGTCGACTTGGCCCTTTCCGGCCTCGACCAAGCAGTACAACGCCGGGTGCAGCAGGCTTTGAGCTATTCTCTGCGCACCGTCATTAACGCCACCGGCGTCATCCTGCACACCAACCTGGGGCGCGCCCCGCTGGCAGCTTCTGTACTGGAACACATTCGTGAGACCGCCTGCGGTTATTCCAATCTCGAATTCGACATCGAACTCGGCGAGCGCGGCAAACGCGACGTCCACGTGGACCGCCTGTTCCGCAAGCTGTTGGGCGAGGTCTCGGATGAAACATCCACCATCGTCGTCAACAACAATGCCGCTGCGGTCCTGCTGGCGTTGAACACGATCGGAGAAGGCGGCGAAGTCATCGTTTCTCGCGGGGAACTGGTCGAGATCGGAGGCTCGTTCCGTATTCCGGACGTGATGACTAAGTCGAACGCGGTCCTGCGGGAAGTAGGCACAACTAACCGCACACGACTCAGCGATTACGAGCGCGCCATTACCGATAACACCCGACTGCTGCTGCGTGTACATCGCTCGAATTTCGAGATCACCGGATTTACCGAGCAGCCTCGGCTTGACGAACTGGTAGATCTCTCCCGCCAGCGCAAGATCCCGCTGCTGGAGGACCTGGGCAGCGGCGCGCTGATCAATTTGGATTCGTTCGGCATCACTGGCGAACCCAGCGTACTCGACAGTCTGCGCGCCGGCGTGGATGTGGTCACCTACAGCGGCGACAAGCTGCTTGGTGGCCCGCAAGCGGGGATATTGAGCGGCCGCAGCGACTTGATCGCGCGCATGCGGTCAAATTCTCTGTTCCGCGCCCTGCGCGTCGACAAGCTGACATACGCCGTTCTGGAAGCTACGTTGATGGCTTATGTGAAGGGCGACCACGACGCCATTCCCACGATTCGCATGATGCGTTTGTCAAAAGAAGAAGTCGGGAAGCGCGCCGAGGCTATCGCCGGAACAGTTCGATCTTTGAAACTCTCGGTTGACGTGATCGACGGCGAATCAGTGATTGGCGGGGGAGCCGCTCCTTCGGCGGTCCTGCCCACTCGCCTGCTGGCGGTAAGTCTCGAGGGCCTAAGCGCGGACAACATAGCTTCACGCTTGCGGCTCTCAACTCCACCAGTCATTGCCCGGGTGGAAGAAGGCCGCGTATTGCTGGACCTGCGCACGGTATCTCCCGCTGAGGATGAAGCTGTGGTCCATGCTCTCGGGCAGATCATTCCATGATCATCGGTACCGGAATTGACATCACGGAGGTGCCTCGCATCGCGGCAACCATTGCGCGCTTCGGGGAGCGTTTCCTGCATCGCATCTTTACCGAGGGTGAGATTCGCTATTGCGATGCGAAGGCGAATAGCGCAGAGCGATATGCAGCTCGCTTCGCTGCCAAAGAAGCGGCCATGAAAGCCATTGGCACCGGATGGAACCACGGTGTGACCTGGCGTGATGTGGAAGTCAGCCGGATGCCAGGTGGGCGTCCGACGATCACTTTCCATGGCAAAGCAGCGGAGTTTGCCGCCAAGCTAGGTGCAAAGCATGTGGCGCTGTCGCTGACCCATACCGCCGAGCACGCCATCGCACAGGTGATTCTGGAAGATTGAAGAACCCGGCGCAATTAGAGTGGCAGCCAGGTTCCCACACTTTGTTCCAAAGCGCGCTTGTAGATCAACGGCGCAGTCGCGATATCGTATAGCGCAAGGCCAAGATTGCATGCGAAGGTACGTTCTGCGGCCGTTTGCCGGCCGGGTTTGCGTCGGGTGACGAGTTCACCCAGGTCGGCGTGAATAGGCGGCAGGTTCTGGAAATATCCGATCTGGCGATAATGCTCGAGCTGGGGCACGTCGTCGGTACAGAATTTATCGGCTTGACGGAGCGCATCGGGATGCCAGTAGGAATCGAAATCCACCAGCGACGCAAATGATCCTTCCGCGAGCCATCCAGGTTGAATGGTAGCGTGCGGATTGCGCAGGATGGGCCCGGCCGTCACCACAATATCGCAGCCTACCACCGCCTCGCGTGAAGTCGGTACGGGAACAGCCTCAATCCCGAGTTCCGAACTCATTTCCTGTGCGTACTTCTCGGCCCGCTCGGGATGCACGTCGTAGGCTCGGGCCTTCTTAATGGGAAATAAAACCTTGAGCGCTTCCAGATTGCTGCGGCCCTGCACGCCGCATCCCAGAATGCCGACGGTTTCTGATTCCTTGCGTGCCAGGTACCTGGCGGCCACCGCCGTCGCAGCTCCAGTGCGCTGTGCCGTGATCCAGGTACAGTCCATGACCGCGAGCGGCATCCCGGTTTCGACGTCATTCAGGATTACCAGCCCGGCAATATACGGCAGCCCGCGCTTGCTGTTTTCGGGATAGCCGCTCACCCACTTCATACCGACCGCCTTCTGCGCGGCAATATACGCGGGCATAGCATGAATGAAAGCGTCGGGCTGGGTGTGGACTCCGATCTTCGGCGGCATCTCGACCCGGCCTTCGCCTTTTTCGCGAAACATGGACTCGAGCGCCGAAATGATCTCGGCCATGCTCGGGCCGATGGCTTGTACGTCGGCGTGAGAGAGATAGAGTAGTTGATGCGAGCGATCTAGGTTCATGTGTCCAGAAGTATAGCCGCCGCGAAATCATATTCCTCGCCCGGCATGACAGTTGCTTCTGTTAGACTGTCGCATTCTCCGGCGAAGCCTCGAATGTCTGCCACCAGCGAAACTCTTGCGCCTCCAGTGGTCAACCCACCTGCAAGGAAACTTCCGCGCGTTTTTTTGGTCGGTGTGGCGGCCAGCAGTTGCGGAGCTTTGTTGCTGGAGCTGGCCCTAACCCGATTGTTTTCCGTTGTGCTTTTCTACCATTTTGCCTTTCTGGCAATTTCGATTGCTTTGCTCGGATTGGGTTCAGGCGGGGTATTTGCATATTTGCGAAAACCGTGGCTGGCTGGGTTCGAGACCCGTGCGTTACTCTCAGCGCTTTGCATTGCCAACGCCCTGGCGGTTCCGGTGGTGCTGGAACTCTGCCTTCACATCGGAGTTTCGCTTGAACTCTCGCGCAACAACTTCACCCGGCTGACGGCAATTTACCTGTTCTCGGCGGTTCCATTTTTCATCACGGGCATTGAATTTTCGGTTCTGTTTGCCCGGGAGGCGGAGCACATTCCCCGGCTCTACGGTGCCGACCTGGCCGGAGGCGCGCTGGCCTGCTTGCTGGTGGTCCCGCTGCTGAACTGGCTGGGAGGGCCCAATACTATTTTATTTGCGGGTGCTCTCAGCGCATGTGCGGGCGCGATTTTGGCAGCCACACCGGGTGCGAGAAAACTTACGCTGGGTCTGACCGCGGCGCTTTTGCTTTTGATTGCGGGCAATCATTCTTCAAAGCTAATTGACATCGTCTACGCCAAAGGCGTGTTTCGTGATCCCGCATGGGTCGAGTTTGCGCGCTGGAACGCAATTTCGCGGGTAGAAGTGGACCGCCAAAGCAATGCCAAAGCAATCGTCATCGATGCCGACGCCTCGACCTACATCATGAATGCAGCTCCCGGTCAGTGGGAGGGAACGGATTGGCAGAGGAACCTGATGTCCGCGCCCCCCGCACTCGCCAATGTTCTCCGCCCGCACGGGGACTACGCAATCATTGGGCCTGGCGGCGGTGTGGACGTGCTGCGCGCAGTGGCCAATGGCAGTCCGAGCGTAACCGGAATTGAAATCAATTCCATCATCGCCAACACCATCATGCGTGGCCGCTACGCGGATTACGCCTATCATTTATATGAACGCCCCGAAGTGCACATCTATGTGGGAGATGGCCGTTCGTTTATCCGGAATTCGAAGCAAAGTTTCGACGTAGTGCAGATGACGCTTGTGGATACCTGGGCCTCGACCGGCGCCGGCGCATTTGCCCTCAGCGAGAACAGTCTTTACACCGTGGAAGCCTTCCGCGAGTACTTCGAGCATTTGAAGCCGGATGGCCTGGTCGCCATCACGCGTTGGGAGTTCCACCAGCCTCGCGAGGCGTTGCGCGTGGTCTCTGTCGCGATGCAGGCTTTGCACGAACTGGGAGTGAGAGACCCAGCGCGGAACTTCATGGTGGTATCACAAGGCGAGCTCAACGAAGACGGCATTCCGGTCGCGGTGCTGGCCAAAAAGAGCGCGTTCACTCCGGAGGAGGAATCAGCAGTCCGCGACCATATGGCCGCCTACCGGGCGCTGAAGCCGATCTACTTGCCTTCAAAGTTTGATGACACACCTTTTTCCGCGCTCATCTCCAATAACGATCCTTACGCGTTTGCAAGACAGTACGCCTACAACGTCGCTCCCGTGAACGACAACGCGCCATTCTTTTTCTTCACCCTAAAGCTGGGACAGATTCTTGGGCGGCACCAGGGGCTGAGCCACGGAATCGACTGGAAGGTGAACCTCGGGGTAGCGGTATTAATGATGGTGCTGGTGATTTCCATGGCAGCGGTGCTGGCGTTCCTGATAGTTCCCCTGGCAGTACGGGCCGGGCGCCAACGCCTCGGCTTGTTTCCCCTATTCTATTTTGTCGCAATAGGCCTCGGTTACATTCTGGTGGAGATTGCCTTCATCCAGCGCTTCGTGCTGTTTCTCGGACATCCTACGTACGCCCTGACCGTGGTGGTGTTTCTCCTGCTACTCTCGAGCGGGGTGGGCAGTCTGGCTTCGCGCCGCTGGCTCGATAAAGCTGGAAGAAGCGTGCTCCCGCTGGCACTGATAGCGGCGGTTATTCTACTGTACGTATTTATACTGCCGTGGGTCCTGAATGTGCTGGTTGGCATGCCTTTCGTGGCCAAGCTGGCCGTGAGTGCAGTCTTGCTGGCTCCCTTGGGATTCGCCATGGGCATGCCGTTTCCCAGCGGTTTGCGGGTGCTGGCAAGCTCCCAGGCAGGAAAAGCCAGGGACAATACGGTGGAGTGGGCCTGGGCCATGAACGCGGGTTCCAGTGTGCTGGGATCAGTGCTGGCAATGGTGATCGCTATACAGTGCGGACTTAATGTTACTCTGGCCGGCGGGGCTGCGGCCTATCTCGCAGCCTTGCTATTTTCGAGAACGTTACGGCCTGCGGCGTGAAAGATGGCCCGCTCCTCTGCTATGATGCAGGGCATTGTCCAGAGCAGCAGACCACACGGAGAATGTTGGAATGACGTTCTTACGGAGAGCCAGTGCCTAGTCAGAAACAGTTGAAGTGGTCTGAACTGAAAGTCGGAATCACGGTGCTCATCGCCAGCCTCGTGCTGACCGTTCTCATCCTGCTGATGAGCGGCACTGGCGGCATCTTCACCCGCAAGATGACCCTGGTTTCTTTCTTCGACAATGCCGGCGGTCTGCGCGAGGGCGCTCCCGTCCGTCTGCAAGGCGTGGACATTGGCAATGTCACCAGGATCATGGTCGTATCCGACCCCTCTCGCCAACTGGCCCCCGTCCAAGTGACGATGAAGGTCATTCCCAAGTACCACCAGAACATCCGCAAGGATTCCGTCACCACACTCTCGACCGCCGGAGTGCTGGGCGAGACCTATATCGACATTGATAGTTCCCAGGCCAAAGGACTGGAAGCGAAGGAAGGCGACGTAATGACCACGCGCGAGTCGCCGCAGATCGAAGACGTAGTACGCGCCAGCCAAAGCACGCTGCAGAACATGGATTCACTGCTCAAGCGCGTGGACCGCATTATCGCCTATGTGGAAAGCGGACAGGGATCGATTGGCAAAGTGATCTACGACGCCTCGCTTTACAACCAGTTGAACGCGACCGTGGCTCAATTTCAGAATCTGGTCGCCAATGTGGCCAACGGCAAGGGCAGCCTGGGCAAGCTGCTGGTGGACGACCAGCTCTACAAGAGCGCCAATGACACCGTCGACAAGTTGAACCACATCATTGACGATCTTAGGGCCGGCAAGGGCACGGCCGGCAAGTTCCTGAGCGATTCCGCGCTCTACGACAACGCCAACAAAACCATGGCCAGCGTGAAGCAGATGACCGACGACATCAACGCCGGCAAGGGCGCAATCGGCGTCATGGCCCGCGACCAGGAATTCGCCAATAAGCTGAAGGTCACCATGGACAACGTCGCCAAGCTGACCCAAGAACTTAATAATCCCGAAGGCTCAATTGGCAAGTTCCTCCACGATCCCGCGCTGTACGACAACACCAACAACCTGCTCGTGGAAACTCGCAGCCTGATCAAGGCCATCCGTGAGAATCCCAAGAAGTATCTGACCATCCACGTCAAAATCTTCTGATCGGCCTTTGAAGCAGACGTCGAAGGGTGAACTTTGACTGGTATGATTTCGACCATGGCAGAGTTCCCTGTACACGAGGTACGGGCCGCGTTCCCCGCCTTACAAAATGGGTTCATTTTCTTCGACAATGCGGCAGGCGCGCAGTCGCCCCAGACTGTATTGAATGCCGTAGCCGACCATCTTCTTCATCGAAATGTTCAAAGGGGCGGGCGATACAGGCAATCGCAGGAGGTGGATCAAGCCATCGCACAAGCCCGTGCGAGCGTAGCTCTACTGGTCAATGCCCGGCACGCCGACGAAATTTCATTTGGAATGAATGCAACCTCTTTCATGCGGCTCATCAGCATCGCCATTGGTCAATCGTTGGGTGATCATCGCGAAAACGACCGCCGTGAAATTATCGTGACCGATCTCGACCACGAAGCCAACATTGCCGTCTGGCTGGCCCTGGAGCGCGAAGGCGCGAAGATTGTCTGGTGGCATTTTAGAGACGATGGCCGGCTTCACCCCGAAGACCTGGAAAATCTACTCTCGCCGCGAACCCGGATCGTGGCCTGCACGTTGGCCTCGAATGCGATCGGGTCAATTCTCGATATTGCCGGGGTCTCCAGGCGAGCTCATGCTGCCGGTGCCGAAGTGTTTGTAGATGCCGTGCACTTTGGCCCGCACGGGACCATCGACGTTCAAGCATTTGATTGTGATTACCTGGTTTGCTCAGGCTATAAAATCTTTTCTCCCCACATGGGATTTCTTTGGGGCCGTCTGGAAATACTCAACGCCCTGCCCACCTTTCGTGAGGATTTTGTGCCCGACACCACACCCGCCAAGCTGGAGGTTGGCACGTATATTTACGAAAATGTTGCTGGCATGGATGCCGTCGTTCACTACCTCGAAGACCTGGGACGGCGAATCGATCCCGCCGCAGCCTCGCGGCGTGCTGCGCTGGTAGCGTCGACCGAGGCCATACGGGATTACGAGGCACACCTCTCGCGCGCTATGCTCGATGCGCTTGCGAATGCGAAGGCAACCGTGTACGGCATTACCGCGAAGGATGCGATCTCGCTGCGGACGCCTACGTTGTGCTTCAATCTTCCCGGTATTTCGCCGGATAAAGTCACCGAAGAACTCGCGAAGAGAAATATAGGTGTGCGCGATGGCCACATGTATTCGCCGCGGCTGATGAAACGACTGGGACTTGCTAAAGAGAGTGGGGCAGTCCGCGCATCGCTTGTGCACTACAACACCGTAGAAGAGGTTCGCCGGTTTGGAAGTGCGTTAGCCGAAATGAACAACCGCTGATTCCCCACGCTCCTGATGTTGTTTTAGTGAGAAAGATATTCTGCGAGGAGAGCACCAGATGGTCCAAGTCGTCGAAGAAGTTTACTCCTCGCTTCACACGCGATTTAAGGGTGATTTATTGCGCCCTGGCGAAAGCAGCTACGAAGATGCGCGTATCGTTTGGAATGGCATGGCAGCTCGCATGCCGGGTCTGATTGCACGCTGCGCCGATGTTAGCGATGTCCAAAACGCCGTCCGAGCCGGCTTTGAGGCCGGGATTCTTACTGCGGTTCGTTGCGGAGGGCACAGCCTCGCAGGCTTTAGCACCTGCGATGGCGGCATGGTAATTGACCTGTCGAGAATGCGGCAGGTCACGGTGGATCCCGAAGCGCGACGCGCGCGGATTGCAGGGGGCTGTCTATTGGGATCGATTGATACCGCAACCCAAAAAGCAGGGCTGGTATTTCCGTCCGGCGTGGTTTCTCATACCGGCGCCTCCGGGCTGATTTTGGGCGGAGGGACAGGATGGCTCACCCGGCGCTTCGGGTTGTCATGCGATAACGTCGAAGGGTTCACTCTGGTGACTGCGGAGGGTTCCGTCGTCCGGGCTGACTCAAAGGAGAATGCGGATTTATTTTGGGCTCTGCGTGGGGGCGGCGGGAACTTCGGAGTGGTGACACAATTCGAAATAAAACTACATCCCCTCACCGCGGTGGTGCTGGCTGAAGGATTATCTCCCGCGGCCGATATTCGCCAGCTGCTTGAATGCTGGCGAGACTTCATGGCCGAAGCACCACTCGACTTGAAGTGGAACATTGATCTGCGCCTTGCCCCGCATACAAAGAACGTACCCGTACAGATGCAGGGGCGGCCGGTGGCCGGCAGTTCATTGGTTTGGACTGGAGACCCCGAAGCCGGGCGTCCATATTTGGAGCGTGCGCTCTCCATGTGCAGTCCGGATTCCGTGAGCAGCAGGATTGTGTCGTTCCTGGATTTGCAAACCATGGCGGATGCCGCTTTTCCGCATGGGCGGCGCTATTACACCAAATCGGGTTATTTTGCTTATCTCGACGACAGCACAATCGATTGCATGGTGGAGGCAGTTGCCGCGATTCCTTCGCCGGAAACTCAGATCGAACTTGCCTATCTTGGCGGCGCGGCGGCGCGGGTAGGCGCGACCGAGACTGCTTTCGGTGATCGCAGCGCTCCTTTCATCATGAATTTGTTGGCGAACTGGTCAGACGCCTCCGCTGATGCCGGCAATATTTCCTGGATTCGCGGACTCTTCAATAAACTTCGGCCAGCGATGAAACCGGGGGTTTATGTGAACTTTATGAGCGGGGACGAGCAGGATCGGGTGCCCGAGGCCTATCATGAACACTGGGATCGCATGGTCGCGGTCAAGTCGCACTATGATCCGAATAACTTCTTCCGGCTGAATCAGAATGTTCGACCCCGCAAACGAGGCAACCAATGAAGAAACTTCCTCGAAAACCACGCAGGCGAACGGCGAAGCCGGACCGAGTCTCGGCGCGCCGGCGCTCGACCGAAGAAGACCGGCGGCAACCTCGTTTCTCGCGGGAAGTTGCCGTACTCTACGAGGACGATGCCGTGGTCGTTCTCAACAAACCGCCTGGACTTCTGGCTGTGCCGATTAAGGGCTCGAAAGTTCCGTCTGCGTTATCGGTGCTTGCCGCCAAGCTCAAGTTGGACAAACAACAGGCCTTGATCGTGCATCGCATCGATCGTTTTGCCTCCGGGGCCCTGCTGTTTGCGAAGACCGATTCTGACCGGCATGCACTGATGCGGCAGTTTCTCGCGCATACTCCCATGCGTCAGTACCTCGCCGTATTGCGCGGCCGTCTCGAAGTTGAGTCAGGGACGCTGGTGCACTATTTTCGACGCCAGGGAATGTTTCAACAGTTGCGCAAAGCGACAGACCCTCAAGCGGCTCGTGCCGAACTTCGATATTCCGTCGAACGCCTTTTTGCGGATGCTTCGCTGGTCCGGGTTGAGCTGGTGACAGGACTACAGAACCAGATCCGAGCACAATTTGCAGCGATCGGCCACCCCGTTATCGGGGATAGAAAGTACCGTCCGAAGGAGGCGTCGGAGCCGCTGATTGCTCGCGTGGCTCTTCACGCCGCGCATCTTCAGTTTATCCATCCTCGCTCGGGAGAGACTGTCTCGATTGAGTGCGAACTACCCCCCGATTTCCAACATCTGGTTCGAGAATTGTCGCGATCGCGTCGGTAAGTCCGAAACACGGCTGGTGATCTAGACCCAACAATCCGAATGGCAGGTTGGTGAATCTAATGAGACATGAAGCTAAAACGTCTAATCGGCTTTATTACAGTGATTCAGTCTGTTCTGTTCCTAACGCATTTGTTCCTCTATGAGACGTGGATATTTTCGTCCGCAGGAAGCGATGCCCCTGGGGGTTTGTGGATCAAACTGGCTTTCGGGCTTTTGTCGGTGAGTTTTGTTGCCGCGTCTCTACTTGCCTTTCGCTATACCAATGCCGCCGTGCGCACGTTTTACAGAGCTGCGGCGGTTTGGCTGGGTCTGCTGACTTTCTTGTTCTTCGCCGCGGTTTCCTCCTGGATTATTTTCGGAGTTGCGCGGCTGGCTGGACTCCCCGTGAATTTCCATCCCATGGTCGAATTGCTGTTCTGGGTTGCGCTCGTGACTGGACTCTATGGGGTTTTCAACGCCAGCTGGACGCGAATCACACGAACAACGGTGCGGCTTGCCAACTTGCCAATGGCGTGGCGGGGGCGAAGAGCGGCCCTGATCAGCGATGTGCACCTGGGGCACGTACGGAACGGTAACTTTCTTCGACGCATGATTGCGAAGATTGCGAGCGAAAAGCCGGATGCAATTTTTATCGCTGGCGATCTGTATGACGGCACGGCCATCGACGCCGGACGAGCCGCGGAGCCATTAAACAAGCTAACGGCGCCTCACGGCGTGTATTTTGTCGCCGGCAATCACGAGCAATTTGGGGACGACAGCAAGTATTTGCACGCCATTGCTGCGGCCGGAGTCCGCGTCCTCAGCAACGAGAAGGTGGAAGTAGACGGTTTGCAGATCATTGGCGTGCCGTACCGGAACGCAACGCCGCACGGGCAGTTCGCATCGGTGCTGCACAGCCTCCGCCTGGATCGCGACCGCGCGAGCATTCTGTTGACCCATGCGCCCGACCATCCGGAGATCGCGGAGGCCGCGGGCGTTTCCTTGCAGCTATCCGGGCATACTCACCTTGGCCAGTTCATACCTTGGAGTTGGATGGCGCGGAGGATTTACCGGCAGTTTGTATATGGCCTGAGCCGGCTCGGAAAGATGCAGGTTTTCACGTCGAGCGGTGCTGGAACCTGGGGACCACCGCTACGGCTGGGGTCGAATCCTGAAATCGTGATGCTTGAGTTCCAATAAAATCGGTTGGCTCGGATGTGGAAAATTCACCCAGCCTGCGAGCGTGCCTGTTGCACCATCTCGACCAAGACCTTTCGAGTCTCTGCCGGATTACCGACCTCTCGCAGAAATGCGATGCGGATTCCTCGCCAGCCGTCCTGGGTCTTCAATCGCACATGAAACCCCAGTCGATCGACCGCAGTCATTGTCGCTTCCTGTGAGTCGATGCCAGCAAATTTTCTGGCTAGCAAGACCAGCGCATCCTTGTGATCGGCGTTCATGTGCTGAATGATTCCGGCCGTTGAATCAGCCAGCGGGTCGGGTTGGCTGCGATCATACTCGGAGGCGGATACCCAGCCCATCACTCCGAATCCGCCCACGTAGTAAATATCCAGCACGTCCATGCGGTAAAAAGCAAAGTCTTCGAAATCAACCCAATACTTGCTGTTAGCATGACGCGCCAGGTAGAGCTTGCGAGCCTCTGCCACCTCCGATTCCGGTAGCTGCAGAACACTTCCTACCAATGTGACCCTGGATGCTCCCAGCGGATCACCTTCGGCGGCCGCCGGGGTCACCAGCAAGCTAGCACGAGCGTCGGCCTGCAAGTTCTGCGTATGCATGGCCATGGTGCTAATCAGGAAGATGGGACGCCCGTGAATGTCTAACCCATAGGGCATCACTGATCCGAAGGGAAAGCCTGGCTGCTTCCGCGAAAGGGTCGAGAGGCTACCCACGCCACCCAAATACACTAGAGTACGCGCACGCTCGGCGAACGAAGGCTCAGGGACCGGGGGCTGGTCGCTCACCGAGCCGGTGCTTCCATGTCTTCTGGTGGATGGTGTAGTCATTGATACTGTCTCTAATCTTAGAGCAGTTTGAGGTGGTGTGCTGCGTTGCGGCACACGCTCAGATTATCGTCTCATCGCGGGCCTACGAATCGGCGCTGTGCGGGAACGAAGTACTTTCGATGGCTTCGTCTCGGTGCGGGCCGCGTCCAATCGAGCCGCGAGCGCTGCAAATGCCGGCGTTGGTCCGTTCCAGCGCAACTGGTCAACGTCGTCGAAAAGCGCGATGTCGGTCCGCAGCGTGGCGAGAGTGCGAAATAGTAAAGCACGCTCCTGCTCCCGCGCGAGAGTTCCTGCCAGCGCACTCGCATTGGCGGCGTTCACGCGCCACTGGCGGCAGTCTAACGGGATGGACTCGAGATGGCCAAACTTGGCGAGGACGGCAGCCGACGACTTAGCACCCCAGCCTGGAAGTCCCGGATAGCCGTCCGCAGCATCGCCTACCAGTGCCAGATAATCAGGGATTGATTCCGGTGAGACACCAAACTTCTGGATGACGCCAGCCTCGTCCAGGGTGACGCGCGTTCTTCGATTCAACTGCACAATGCGCGTGCCGCGCACACATTGGGCGAGATCCTTGTCTGGCGTGCAGATAATCACTTGTTGGACACGCGCATCTCGAGCCGCTGCGACCGCTGCGGAGGCTAGAGCGTCGTCCGCCTCAAATTCCACCATCGGCCAGACGACAATACCCGCTGCCGAGAGAACTTCTTCGAGCAGCTGAAATTGCGCCAGTAGATCGGGTTCGATGCCTTCGCCGGTCTTGTAATCTGGCCACAGTTCGTTACGAAACGATTCGATGACGTGATCGGTGGCAACCGCGATATGTGTCGCGCCGCCTTTGATCATGCCCAGCACCGACGCGAGTACGCCACGGACGGCGGCAACCTCCCGCCCATCCGTATCCCGCGCGGATGGCAGCGCGTAGTAATGCCGGAACAGCTCGTACGTTCCGTCCACCAGATAAATGTCCAAGCCGTAACTCCTACATAACCCTATAGGACTGGCACTGACCCAATCAACTGCGACGCGAACAAATCACTAAACCAGGAAGGAGAGCCGCATAGTCAACTATTCTGTTGATTCTGTTGTGGCTTGGCCGGCCCTGATCGTCAGGGCCAGAATCGGTTAAACTGAATTGTTCTACCCAATAGCCTTTCGAGAGCTTTCACAGCTCCCAACATAGCGGAAGATAGGGCATGGGGCTTGAACTCATAACTCAAAGTTTCCCCAAGAGGATAAATCCGTGAGCATTTCCACACTTCCTGAAACGTACCACGCGCCGGCTGGCCCCAGCCCTGTCCAGTATGTTTATTTCTTTGGCGGTGGCAAGGCAGACGGCAACGGCAAGATGAAAGACGATCTCGGCGGAAAGGGCGCGGGCCTTGCCGAAATGACCAATGCTGGGCTGCCGGTACCTCCCGGTTTCACCATCCAGACCGAAGCATGTCGCGAATACATGCGGCACGGAGGCGTTTCGAAACAAGTTGACCGCGAAATGGAAGCTGCGCTGGCGCGTCTTGAACAACTGCAAGGTCAGAAGCTTGGAAAAGGCGAGAATCCACTGCTGGTAAGCGTGCGCTCGGGAGCCAAGTTTTCCATGCCGGGCATGATGGATACGATCCTCAATCTCGGCCTGAACGATCAAAGTGTGGAAGCGCTGGCGAAACGCAGCCGCAACCCGCGTTTTGCCTACGATTCCTATCGCCGCTTGATCCAGATGTTCGGCAACGTGGTGCTGGAGATTCCGAAGTCCGCTTTCGACGAAGTGTTCGATAAGAAGAAGCTGCAGAAAAAAGCCAAGCTCGATACCGACCTGGACGCCAAAGCGCTGAATGAAGTGATCGAAGAATATAAGAAAGTGGTTAAGAAGCATACCAAGCACGACTTCCCTCAGGACTCACACCAGCAACTGATCATGGCGCGAGACGCCGTGTTTCGCTCATGGCAGAATGATCGCGCCAAACACTATCGCCGCATCAACAACATCTCTGACGATCTCGGTACCGCGGTAAACGTGCAGGCGATGGTTTTCGGCAACCTTGGCGATACCAGCGGTACCGGCGTTGGCTTCACGCGTAATCCTGCAATCGGCTCGAAGGAGTTTTATGGTGAGTTTCTGATGAACGCCCAGGGTGAAGACGTCGTGGCTGGCATTCGCACTCCAGTTCCGATTCTTGAACTGGAGAAGATCATGCCGGACGTTTACCGGCAGCTACGTGAAATCACGACTCGTCTGGAAAAACATTATCGCGATATGCAGGATTTCGAGTTCACCATCCAGGAAGGCAAGCTCTATATGCTGCAAACGCGCAATGGCAAGCGTACCGGACTTGCCGCCGTGCGAGTGGCCATCCAGATGGTGGAGGAAGGGCTGATCACAAAAGAAGAAGCCATTTTTCGCGTCGAGCCCAACCAGTTGTATGACTTCCTGGTTCCGCGATTAGACGAGAAGAGAGTGAAGATTGAAGTTCTGGCAACTGGCCTGCCGGCATCCCCGGGCGCTGCGGTCGGACAGATTGTATTCACCGCGGATGAGGCGGTCGAAAAGGCTGGCCCGAGCAACCAGAGGAAGCCTGTCATTTTAGTGAGAGCGGAAACCACTCCGGAAGATATTCATGGCATGGAGGTGGCTGCCGGCATTCTGACCTCTCGCGGCGGCATGACCAGTCATGCGGCGGTAGTCACTCGCGGCATGGGCAAGTGTTGCGTGGCCGGAGCGGGTGACATCGCGGTAAACGAGAAAGCCGGCGAGATGAGAGTGAAAGACCAGGTTTTCAAGCAGGGCGACTGGATTTCGCTCGATGGCACAACCGGCCGCGTAATCAAGGGCAAGCTCAATACTCTCGACGCCAAGCCTGATGAACCTGAACTGATGGAGTTCATGGCTTGGGCGGAGCCATTCCGCAAGATAGGCGTGCGCGCGAACGCGGATATTCCCCGTGATGCGAAACAGGCGCGTGCCTTTGGAGCCGAAGGCATTGGTCTTTGCCGCACCGAGCACATGTTCTTCGCCGAAGACCGGATTCCGCACATGCGCGCCATGATTCTGGCGGACAACGAGAAAGACCGTCGCACGGCGCTGAAGAAACTGCTACCCATGCAGCGCGCCGATTTCATCGGTTTGTTGCGCGTGATGGATGGCCTGCCGGTGACTATTCGCCTGCTGGATCCGCCGCTACATGAGTTTTTGCCTAAGCGCGAAGATCTGATGGTGGAAATCGCGGTATTGGAAGTTTCGAAGCCCAAATCCCCGAAGTTGAAAGAGTTGAGAGCGCTGCTTCGCCGCGTCGAAGAGCTGCACGAGTTCAATCCCATGCTCGGCCATCGCGGCTGTCGGTTGGGTATTACCTATCCCGAGATTACCGAGATGCAATCTCGCGCGATATTCGAGGCTGCAGTTGCCGTGGAGACTGATGGAGTGAAAACACATGCGGAAGTGATGATTCCACTTATCGCAACTGTGAAGGAAATGGGGAACCAAGCGGCGATTGTGCGCCGTGTGGCAGAGGAAGTGTTCCGCGAAAAAGGCAAGAAGGTGCATTACCTTGTCGGAACGATGATCGAGTTGCCACGGGCTGCTCTGATTGCGGACGAGATCGCCAAGGAAGCCGAGTTCTTCAGCTTCGGCACCAACGATCTTACTCAGACTACGTTCGGCTTCTCACGTGACGACGTGAACAAGATCCTGCCGACCTATCTCGAGGAAGGCATCATCAAGCAGGATCCCTTCGCGGTGATTGATCGCGACGGCGTGGGTGAACTGGTACGAATCGGAATCGAACGTGGACGCAAGACCCGTCCCGGCCTCGAGGTCGGAATCTGTGGCGAGCACGGCGGCGACCCGTCGTCAGTTCAGTTCTGCCACGAGGTGGGAATGGATTATGTCGCCTGTTCGCCATTTCGCGTGCTGACTGCAAGGCTGGCTGCAGCGCAGGCCGGCGCCAGCGATAAGTTGAAGGTCGAAGGCGGAAGAACGAAGTAGATTCTTCCAATACCGGGGAAAATATTTTGGTATAGTTCCCCGTCATGCTGCGTTCGACCAAGAACGAAGCGAATCATCCTGCCTCGGGTTCATCTTCATCTCTCACGCGAAATCAGATTCGCGGCTTCTGGGCTTCGTGGGGCGGATGGGCGCTGGACGGCATGGATTCGTTCGTTTATGCGCTCGTTCTTGTACCCTCACTGCGCGAACTGCTCCCGCGCTCCGGCATTCCGTCCACAAAAGGCAATATTGGACTCTACGGAGGATTGTTATTCGGCCTGTTCCTAATTGGCTGGGGGCTGGCATTCCTATGGGGGCCGATTGGAGACAAGTTTGGCCGCGTGCGCACGCTCATGCTGACCATCGTGTGGTATTCGGTGTTCACCTTCTTGAGCGCGTTCGTCACCGGGGTGTGGCAGCTTGCTATTCTTCGCCTGCTGGCCGGTATCGGCATTGGCGGAGAATGGGCCATGGGTGGAACGTTTATTGCTGAGGAATGGCCCGAGCACCGGCGCCGCTTGGGAGCAGGTTTGATGCATACCGGGTACTACGTTGGCATATTTCTGGCGGCGCTTGCGAATTATGGCATTGGCAGCCGTTTTGGATGGCGTGCCATGTTCATAGTCGGAGGACTACCGGCATTGCTGCTGGCCTGGGTGCGGCACGGGGTTGCGGAGCCTGCCGCCTGGACCAAGAAGGAGAAAGTCGTCCGCTCCTGGTCGGTTTGGCGTCCTCTGGCGGCACTGTTTGCGCCCGCCTGGCGCCGCCGCACTATTCTGAATTCCTTACTTATGCTGGCTTCCATCTGTGGCCTCTGGGCTGGAACTGTATATGTTCCCGCAGCTATTACGTCAGTGGCCGAGGCGAGCGGCCACGGCGCTCCACAAGCGGCGCAACTCGCCTCCTGGGGCGTCATGCTAGTTTCGTTCGCTACGATTCTCGGATGCCTTGCGATGCCATGGCTCGCCGAACAGGTGGGCCGTCGCGGCACTCTGGCGATCTTCTTTGCACTCATGATGGTCTTTATTGCATTGACGTTCGGCAAAGTCTTTTATCTCGGAGCGGCTGCGCTTCCCTGGTTTTTCGTTTGTCTGTTCTTTCTGGGATTGGGCGGCGCTAACTTTTCCGTCTACACCCTCTGGCTGCCCGAGCAATATCCCACGGAATGCCGCGCCAGCGCGTTCGCTTTTTCCACCTCATTCGCACGATTCGCCGGGGCTGGAATCACCTTCCTGGTCGGAGCCGGCATCCGCCACTTCGGTTCGCTCGGTACTCCAGTGGCAATGACGTCGATTGCTTTCGCCTTGGGACTGTTCCTGATTCCATTCGCCGCTGAAACCCGAGGTGAGCCTTTACCGGCGTGATCACAGCCTTTCTGCCACCAAAAAATAGGCTCCCTCCGTAAAGGGAGCCACTAGGAAGGACCAAATCTTGGCTACGCCACCCCTCGCGCCTTTACCGGCGCGCCCACATTGCCTCTTGAAGCTGCGCGCTCGGTATCTTTGACCATACGGAGCGCCATAGGTTTCAGCCATAGCAAGGCCATGAACGCGGCCACCACGTCGCAAACAATCATCGCCCAAAAAACTTTGTTCCAGGAACCGGTCTTGGCATAGAGCCAGGCAGCGCCCGGCCCGGCAAAGGCTGCGGCTACTCCTTTGGCGGTGTAGACGACTCCATAGTTTGTAGTGGCCCATTTGTTTCCGTACAGATCGCCTGTGATGGAGGGGAACAAAGAAAATATGTTGCCCCAAGCAAAGAAGCACAACCCCGACAATGCCACGAACCAGACAGGATGGCCGATCAGTTGGAGCAACGCGAACACCGCGATCGCCTCCAAGATAAAGGCCACAAATATCGCGTTTTCCCTGCCGATATTGTCCGATACCCATCCCCAGAATGGCCGCGTCAACCCGTTCAGAAGCCGGTCGACGGTAATGGCCAGCACTAATGCTGTCATGCCGAAGGCCACGATGACGTTATCCACGTGGTACGAAGAAGCCATGGGGTTAAGCTGAGCCGTAACTACCAGCCCGCCGAAGGCCAGCATGGTCATCATCAAGTAGATGACATAGAAGGATGGCTGCCGCAGCATCTCCCACGGCGTCATGTCGATAGCCGAGGTGTTGACCTTGGCTTTGATCTTGGCTTCCTTCGCTTTCCAATCTGGCGGCGTCCATCCCTCGGGTGGCCTCGCCAAGAACAGCGCGGCGGCAAGAACCACGATTCCCTGAATAATTCCCCAAACGATGAAGGTGTGCTGGTAGCCCGAAGTTTTCAGCATGGCCGCAATCGGAGAGATCGTGGTCGCCGTGCCAATACCGTAAGCCCCCGCGGTCAAACCGACACATAGACCGCGATGGTCCGGGAACCACTTCAGGGCGTTCCCAATGGTTCCTCCGTATACCGCCCCGGCGCCGACACCACCAACTCCGTACCAAAAATAAAGGCTGTTTATGGTTTCCGCATAACCGGAGCCGATCCAACCTAGTCCCACCATGAAGGCGCCCACACCCAACATCAGGCGGGGACCGATTCGATCAACGAGGTAGCCCTCAAAAGGTACAAGCCAGGTTTCAAGAGCGACAAATAAAGTAAATGTCCATTGGACGGCAACCAGCGAGACATGAAGATGGGCTTGTATCGGCTTTGTGAAGAGAGTCCACGCATACTGCAGGTTCGCGACCGCCATCATCGCGACGATACCCGCGGTTAATTGAACCCAACGATTGGGAATGCGTGAAGGGTGAATCAACGAGGCGGAAGATGCAGCCATAGAGTAAGCTCCGTGACGGCGCTAGAACTGTTGATATACTGGTCTGGTGACCGAACCACTTGCGCCCGAAAATTTACCATCCCCAACGGGGACTGTCAAGGAGATTGCGACACCATCAATGGACGAGAGCTTGCGAACACAGATCGAGACTTACCTGTCCCGCCTCGACGGCTTGATCTGCCGCGGGCATCAGCTTCGCGACGACTTGGCCGCCAATCCGTCCGACGGATCGGCGATCACAGACACCCGTGCCTGGCAGGAAGAATGCGGGGTAACCATCCATCAATTGTCTGGAGGCAGCAAGGCCCACTGGCTTGCGCGGGCGTTTAGCCAAGCCTTCCTGATGCGTTCAGAATCCGGCCACGCTGTCGAAGGTGCGGCGCCGGCTGAGATCGTAAACCGGCTGCTTGCAGTCCTCGACCGAGCCGTCGCCTCGCTCTCCGGTGCGGACGATGGCCCGGTCATTTCTGCGTCATCGGCTCAGCCGCCGCCTCACCGGTTCGACTTCGTGCATAACCCTGAGCTCCGACCGGTAGTCGAGCAAGCCTACATTGATAGTCGACGCGCTCTCGATCAAGGAGACTACAAGTCGGCGCTGCTGACTTCGTGCGGAATCCTGGAGGCCATCGTGACCGACGCTCTGGAACACAAGGGGTTGAGTGCGCTGGCGGCAGCGGGCGTGCCCCCCGGGAAAATTGCCGATTGGTCGTTCGCGACGCGCCTGGCCGTTGCAGAGAAGGTAGGGCTTATTCGCGGCGGCTGCGCACGTCTGCCGGCAATCGCGTGGATCTATCGAGATCACATCGAGAATGGTTCGGAGGCGACAATCTCCGAGAACGACGCACGCCGGACGGGTCAAGTGCTGCATGTCATGATGAGAGATCTCGATCCCGGGCGGTAGAACCGTCTGCTGGGAACAACCGCAAGGCAACCAGCGTATAGTGTCCTGTGGACTGACTGTGAAGGGATCCCTTTGAACAATCCGGCCGAAAACTTATCCCAAGTTAACAGCGAAGACCCGACGCCCGCCGACCAGATAGCTGCAGCAACGCAGTCGACCCTCCGCAAGATCTTTTTCGGGCAGGACGGGCTCCGCGCCGGCTGGAGTCTGTTGATATTCATCGCCATGATCGCGGCCCTTGCCTTCTGTGCGAACCGCATTGGCCGCATGCTCCACGCGCCCAACCCAAAGCCCGGCGCAGAAATGTCCCCGTTGTTCGGGATCATCGCCGAGGCCGTTCCCTTCGTTCTAGTACTTTTCGTCACCTGGATCATGTCGAGGATCGAGCGCCGTCCCGTGTCCGTCTACGGTCTCGGAGACCGCCGCATGCTTTCACACTTCTTTGGCGGCATGGCTTGGGGAATCATCTGTCTCTCGCTCCTCATCCTGACTCTCTGGAAGGCGGGTCTCCTCGTCTTCGACAGCCGCCTGCTATTTGGCACCGACATTCTACGGTACGGAGCCGTGTGGCTACTCGGCTTCCTTCTGGTCGGTCTGCTCGAAGAGTACCTCACCCGCGGCTATGTCCAGTACACACTCACTCGCGGCCTTGCTGGCCTTTACCAGCGGGCTTTCAAGACCCGTCACAGTACAGCCTTAGGTTTCTGGACCTCAGCCGTCATTTTCTCTCTCTTGTTCGGCTTAGGCCATGGCAAGAATCCGGGCGAATCCCCCATCGGATTGCTTTCCGCCGGTCTGGCCGCGATGGTCTTCTGCTTCAGCCTCTGGCGCACCGGCTCATTATGGTGGGCAATCGGCTTACACACTTCGTGGGACTGGGGCCAGTCTTTCCTTTACGGGGTGCCCGATAGCGGCCTCATGGTCCAACACCATCTTTTCGCCACCCACCCGGTAGGCAAGCCCATCCTCAGCGGCGGGACAACCGGTCCTGAAGGCAGCATCTTCATCGTCGGAGTCCTGAGCCTGGTCGCCCTCATCATTTTTTTCACCTTGCCTCGCGGTCATTATGGAAGTGCAGCCAAGGCGTTCGAATAGCTGCGGAATCAATCCGGCGAAACACGATTAGAGATGAATGACCGGGTCTAAAGTTCGACTGCGCAGAAGCAAGTCATCAATCTTCCAGGTCCTGCCGGAACACCGGTTGTGACGGATCGAGGCTGCCATCGATCACCGCGACCACCAGGTGTCCAAACGCAGTTGTCGCCTCATCCAGTGATGCGTAGCCGCGTTCACGCTGCAACGCGCCGGTATCCGAGTAGATGAGCGTGAAATACCGCCCCGAGGAATATTGAAGTTCAAGCATTCGGTCCGGCATGTCGGGATCGCCTTCCTGTCCTAACACATCCATAAGCGCCACCGTCCAGCGCCTGCCTTGCGGGTCAGTGATGACCTCGCGCTCGAGGTATTGCCACTCGTCCATGCTCCACAACGGCATATATCTACCCGAGTAACCGATCGATCGCGTTTGCCACCTGCGATCCGGTAAACGGTTTCGGCACCAGCAGAACCTTTTGGGCTTTTCGCGAACGGAGGCTCGCATCAGCGATCTCCGGCGTATCGCTGATGATGACAATGGGCAACTCGGCGTGATTCGGGTGATGGCGCACGCTATCAAAAACCGCCTCGCTCATGTCATAGGCGGTACAGTCGAGCACCAGCGCGTCCGCGTGCTGCTCCTGAATCAAATCGTTGACGGTAGGGGTATATCCCGTCGCGAAGACTTCGTAGCCGTGGTCACGCAACGCGAATGTAAGAAGCTCGGCGATCTCCGGAGTGTCGTCAATGAGCAGGACGCGGCGCAACCGTATCCTACTTCTTGCCGGGACCGGTGCCGGGCAGCCGCTTCTTCTTGCCTTCAGAGGGCTCCAGATCCATGACCCAGACGCGCCCGCCAGCCGTGTAGTAGGCCCGCCTGTCGTTCTCGATCATCGCGCCCCAGGCTTCGAGCGTGCGCATGGCGAATGTCACCCCCTCAAAGTTGTTGCGTGCGTGACTCAGCACTTCATTGGTGTGCCAGTTGTCGGTAAGAATAGCGTCGCCTGCGTGCACGCGTAGAACAGTGTAGTAGCGGTCGAATGCCGCTTCCGGCCGCACGTCGCGGGTGGAACCACGCTTCTTGCCTTCAGTGACAATATAACTTTCCTGGCCTTCAGGTTCGACTTCTGGCTCGACATTAGCTTTAGTGTTCATAAAGTTTGCGCCACCGCCTCGGCCTGTGCCGCAGAGGCCATATTGACCAGGTTCTTCGCATCCGCTGCCTGAATCAGGGCCTCAGGCAACTGAACACCCATCATTCGCCATTGCTCATTGGCAAACTTCTGCAAGGTGGCGATGTGCTCGGCGTGCAGGTGGCCGAAGCGTCCTTGCAACTTCAGGTACTCGGATACGGGCCGCATGCTGGCGGGGCGGAAGCTGTAGTCGTACTCGCGCTTTTCCGGATTCCACTCCCACATAGGATAGAGTCCGCATTCGACGACCAACCTGCCAAGATCGATGGAGCGAGGCGTCTCATACACGAAACCCTTTTGGCATGGCGTGTAGACCATTAGATACGCGGCACCCTTGTGGTTGAGTCCCTTGCGCACTTTATTCATCAGGTCGATGGGATAGCCCACGCTCGCGGTCGCCACGTAGCAGTGGGGATGGCCAGCCGCCATCATGCGAGCGAGGTCCTTGGGGAACAGTTTCTTGCCCTCGGGTACGAGCGGGCCGGGGGGCGAGAATGTGGTCATGCCTCCATAAGGCGTGCGCGACGATGCCTGAATGCCAGTGTTCGCGTACTGCTCGTTGTCGTAGCAGATGATCAGGCAGTCGTGATTGCGATAAAGAGCGCCAGAAATCGAGGCGAGGCCAATGTCGGACGCGCTGCCGTCACCCGCCTCGCAGATAATATTGGGGAATTCGCCCTTCCACTTGCCCTTGCGGATCATGGCTTCATAGGCCGCAGCTACCCCCGCGGTGAAGCTTCCCGCGCTGCCAATCTGCGTGTGCGCCCACGGCACATTGTAGGGCGTACAGAGATACGAACTGTTCGCCACATACATGCAGCCGGTCGGCCCGACCAAAATAGTATTGTCGCCCGCCGCCTTGCTCGTCATCCGGTACTGGATGGACGGCCCGCAGCCGGCACAGGTGCGGTGCCCGGGGACAAACGGCTCGCTCGACGGCAACTCAGGGTTATAGAAACGCGCGCGCTGGTTCGGGCTACCGAGAATCGGCAGTATCTGCCGTTGCACTTCGATGGTTGCCATATAAATTCCTCCAAAACAAAAGTCGTTTATTCTTCGAACCCAACCCAATGCGTGCGCTTTTCGATCTTGCCGCGTTTCTGCGCATCAAGCATTTTTTGAGTCATCCAATAAAATTCCTTCAGCACAATGGCTTCGCCACCCATGCCAGCCATGAACGACATGACCAGCGGACGCTTTTGGTTTTCATAGAGGGCTGCGCAGACCTCAGCATAGAGCGATCCGCCGCTGCTGACACTCCCGAGGCCCATGTTGGTCTCAATGACGCCCACCACCTTGAACTTGCTGAGAACTTCGTTCACGCGATCCGTTGGATACGGCCGGATGGTCCGCAACCGCACCATGCCGACCTTCAAGCCCTTATCGCGCATGTGCTTGATCGCGAACCGGGCGGTCACTGCGTGGGCGCCTTGCAGGAAGAAAACCACTTCGGCGTCATTAGTCATAAACTCTTCGAGCCACGGATCGTATTTTCGCCCAAAGATTTTCTCAAATTCCTCGTGGACCTGTTCAATCACCGCCATCGACTCTTCCATGGCGCGCGCCCGCTCCAACTGCAGCGGGGGACCCTGCTCTGGCATGATCTGGGGGCCGTGTGACACGGGATGCCGCGGATCAAGCGGATAGGGATGCTTGTAGGGCGGCAGGAATTCCTTCACCTGGCCCGCGTCAGGTAACTCAACATCCCCGGTGATGTGGGAAACGAAGAAACCGTCCTGGCAGACCATCTGCGGCAAAAGCACGCGCGGGTCTTCGCCGATTCGATAAGCGATAAGGTGGTTGTCGAACGCCTCCTGGGCATCGCACGACCAGCCCATGAGCCAGCCCATGTCGCGAGTGGACAGCGCGTCAGTATGCTCGGAACCGAAGTCGCCGGGCGGATCAAGCGTGCGGTCGGCGATCATCATCTGCACCGGCATGCGGCTGCCCGAGATCGGCGAATAGAGTTCGTAGGCAAATTGGACGCCCACACCTGAACTACCGGTGAAAACGCGTGCGCCGCTCGATGCGGCACCGTGCGCGATGCTCAACTGCGAGTGCTCGCTATCGGCCACGATATATTCAGCGTCAAGTTCTCCGTTGGCAACCATTTGTGCGAGCGCCATCATGGTCGCGGTGTATGGCCGAATCGGGTATGCCGCAATCACATCGACATCGGCGTACTTGGCGGCCTGCGCCGACGCGACGCAACCATTTATCCGGACCATTCTCTTCTTGCTTGCGGTAGTTGTCGTTGCCATGTTTACTCCGATCCTAGATATTCTTTGCTGGCCGGTCGCCCAGATTCCGCAACTCTTGTGCCTGCCGTCCATGCAGGCCGGGCGATATGGCGAACGCTGTATCCATTCGCACCACGCCAGTATCGAAGTCGAGTTCGGGGACGCCCTCCAGGCAGCCTGTCGGACATTCCTCTATGCACACGCGGCAGCCTTTGCAGTAGTCGACCAGAATCTTGTAAAGGCCGTTCGAGCGCTCGGGACGCGCAATACAGGGTTCTGGACAAACCAGATAACAGTTGTCGCAGGCGTTGCAAGTGCCACAACTGAAACAGCGGCTGGCCTCCTCGACCGCCTGCTCTTCCGTCAACGACTGAATTACTTCATCCTGCGTCCTGCGCCGGCTCACCGGCGGCAGCAGCGTCTGCTGCACGCGTGGGAAGTGCGGGAAGTAAGTCATGTTCATGCGATTCAAATCGACAATTACGTCGATTGGAATCGTCCGCGGCTGTAACGCCTCCCCGCGCAGCACTTTGTCCAGATTGAATGCGACCCGCTTCCCGTCGCCCACCGCATTCACCACCATCAGTGGCTGCCCTGAACCCAGTTGCACGATGTCGCCTGCCGCAAAGAAGTTCGTGTCGCCGAGACGCCCGAAGCGGTCGATCTTGATGGTGCCGCGTTCATTCTTGAACTCGGCCGGCAACCAAGCCAGCGAGGCATGCTGCCCCACTGCGATGATGACGTTATCGACCGCAAATTTCTCCGCCGGAGCTTCTTTATTGACCGTGATCGGTGACGCGTTAATTGCGCCGGAGAAGCGTGCGGGATGCAACTGCAAGGCTTCCACTTTGCCGTTGCCCACCACTGCGGTTACGGCTCGCCCGTGCATCAACTCAACCCCTTCTTCGACCATGTCGTGGAGATCTTCGGGCACCGCCGGCATCTCTTTGGGATTGGCTTCCACCGTGATCATCGTGACTTCTACTGCGCCTTGCCGCAACGCTTCGCGGGCGCAATCGATCGCGGTATTTCCGCCGCCGATGACAGCAACCCGGGCACCCACTTTCACTTTCGATGTGCCCATGCCGATGTCGCGTAGGAACGGGAGTCCATAAAGCACGCCAGCTTTGTTCTCGCCTTCGGCGCGCACGCTGTTGGGATCGGTGAGGCCGACGGCCAGCACGCAGGCATCGTAGTTCTTTTTCAGATCGTCCCAGGAAACGTCTTTCCCCACTTCGACGTTAGTCTTGATCGTGATTCCGAGTTCAACAAGTCGCTCGATCTCGCGATCAAGCACGTCTTGCGGAAGGACCCAATCCGGAATGCCACCGCGATTGAGGCCGCCGGCTTTCGGCGACTTCTCGAGAATCGTCACTTTGTAGCCAAGGCGTGCCAACTGATACGCGGCGCTGTGTCCGGCGGGACCTGATCCGACAACAGCGACTTTCTTGCCGTTGGGCTTGCCGGGTTTTACCACATCGTGCGTCAGCGCCTGTCCGAGGTCGCCGAGAAAGCGCTCGACTGCGCGAATGGAAATCGCTTCATCGTACTGTCCGCGGTTGCAGGCTTGCTCGCATGGGTGATAGCACACGCGGCCGGTGACCGACGGGAACGGCATGTCTTCCTTGATGAGCGCATAGGCATCCAGATACTTGCCGCGTTTCACCAGGTCGAGATAGCCCTGGATCTTTTCGTTGGTCCCGCAAGCATTGTTGCAGGGTGGTAATTTGTCGCGGTACACCGGCCGGATGGAACGCCAGTTGCCCGTGGGGAATAGGTCTTGCCCTTTTTCCTGCGACGGCGCCGGGGTAATGCCGGCGAATGGAACGGTAAGCCAATCCGGGATGCGTGTGCCTTTAGTCGACATTTATGATTCCTTCCCTACACTGCCACCGGGTTCAGCGGCATGATATGCAAATCGTTCAGTGCAACCTGGAATGCATGCTTGTTCGCGATCATCGGCTCAATCGTCGCCATTTTGACGATGCCCGTGGCCTTCACCACGGCGGCAATCAGTGGAGCGGCGATATCGGGCGCGATGGATTTGTTTCGCTCGGCGGCGCCTTCCGTTGATAGACGATCGAGGCCCAACTCACCCAGGCGGTAATAAAGCCATTTGTGATCGGCAATCTTGGCGGCATCAACACAAACAAGTTGAGCCAGCCGTTCCGCTCCCGGCACGAACCGGATCATGTAATCCGGGGTGTAGTGGGTGTTGATCACCAGCGTTCCGCCCGGAGGCATGCCCCGCATGTAATCCCAACCCTTGACCATGGTGCCCTCGACCAGCACGACGATATTCGGCTTCTCGTTTTCGTACGTAAGCTCGTTCTCCAGGATGGTGTCACTCACGCGGCAATATTTGCGTGTCGGAGCGTTGGTGCGGTCGGGATTGTCGACATAGTTTTCCATCGCCTGCGCGTACTTGCCTTCGATGCGGGCAGAAGCAGAGACGGAATTGACGATGTCGCGGCCTTCTTTGTCCATGATGATGCCGCGTGTCCAAACTGTGAGTTCTGTATACATGATCAATCCTCGTTCATGGTTGAGCAGATGTGTCGGGGCGAATCTCCGGCGGCATGTTCGCTCTTCGTGAATGTCAATTGCCTAGAACCACTCCAATCGGAATCAAGCACTGCGAGGAAATGGCTCCGCAGGACCAGAAAAGGCTTGACCCGCGTTCCTTGTTGAAATTCAACGATCGCTGATAGCGTTGCCTTCTTGCACAGGCTCTCGAGATCGGCGCCGGTAAAGCCTTCCGTCTGGCCGGCAAACTCTTCGATATCGACATCGGACGCCAGCGGCACGCGGCAACAGCAAAGCCGCATGATGGCCGCGCGCTCGGCAGCGTCAGGTTTGGCAAAACGCAACAAATAGTCGAAGCGCCCGCTACGCAACAATGCAGGATCGATTCGCTCGGGACGATTCGTTGCTGCCAGCAGAATGACCCCTTTGACGTCCCGCAAGTTGTCGATCTCCCTCAGGAGTTGACTTAGAATCCGTTGATAGACATCGCTGCCAAACTGGTCACCGCCGAACTTCGGAGCAACCGCGTCAATAGTGTCGAAGAACAAGATGCAAGGTGCCGCCCTTCGCGCTTTTTTGAAAACTTCGCGCAGCGCTCTCTCTGATTCGCCCAACCATTTCGAGTAAAGTTGCGGGCCGTCCACGGCGATGAGCGGGATCTGTTTTTCACCTGACAGTGCTCGCGCCATGGCGGTTTTTCCCGTACCCGACGGCCCCACCAGCAGGATGCCTCGCGGCGGCGCCAATCCCACCTGTTCGTAGATCTCGTCGCGCATGTGGGAATGCTCGATGACCCCGTCAAGTAACCGCTTCACCTCGTTGAGGCCTCCGAGGGACGCAAATGTTGACGGGCTTCTCTCAATCAGGAATTCACGAGTCGCACTGGGTTCGACTTCTTTCAATCCGGCGAGAAAATTGTCGTGGGTGACCTGCAACGCCTCCAAATCAGTCGAGGCTGCGCTGTCGTTGTCGAGCGGAAAAGCTGAGAGGAAGCCGCGTAAGGCGATCATGCCGACTTCTTGTCCCAATGCTTCGAGGTCAGCGCCGACGAAGCCGTGCGAATGTTCAGCGATCTCCTGCAGGTTGACATCAGCCGCGAGCGGCATGGCGCGGGTGTGGATCCTGAGGATTTGCAGCCTTGCCTGAGTGTTGGGCACACCGATTTCGATTTCGCGATCGAAGCGGCCAGGACGCCGCAGTGCCGGGTCAAGCACTTCGGGGATGTTGGTCGCACCGATGACGATCACCTGACCGCGCGCGACAAAACCATCCATCAAACTGAGAAGCTGAGCCACGACGCGCTTTTCCACTTCACCGACCACTTCCGTGCGTTTGGGAGCGACGGCATCAATTTCGTCGATGAAAAGAATCGCCGGGGCATGCCGCGCTGCTTCCTCGAAGACCTCGCGCAGCTTGGCTTCACTCTCACCGTAGAACTTCCGCATGATCTCAGGACCGTTGAGATGGATGAAGTGCACGCGGCTTTCGGCTGCGACGGCTCGTGCCAGCAAGGTTTTGCCCGTGCCTGGCGGACCGTACAACAGCACGCCTTTCGGCGCGAGAATTCCCAACCGCTCGAAGATGCGCGGATACTTTAGTGGGAGCTCCACAATCTCTCGCACCCGCGCCACTTCCCGTTCCAACCCGCCGATATCTTCGTACGAAACCGCCGGAGCGCGAGCCGCCGTCTGCTCGCCTTCCACCACTCGGATGTCGGTGCGTTTGCCAATAACGACAGGTCCGGAGGGAATAGTCCGTACAACCTGGAAGTTCACCGCCTTGGCAAACGTCGGCACACGAACCACGCAGCCGGTGATGACCGGAACACCCTCGAGGTCCTCGAGCATTCGTTCGGGTGCGATGATCGCCGGCGCGGCGCCCACCCACAGGGGCGCGAAGCGAACCGCCACGGCTTGCTCGCGCTCGATGGGTATGACCGTAACTTGCTCCTGCAAGCCTGCGCTGCAATTGCTGCGGCAGGTACCATCGATCTGAATCATGCCTACGTGTCTTTCGTCGGAAAGCTCGGCCCGCGCGACACCGATCGTTCCCCCCGTGATCTTCAACACATCGCCTGCGCGGGCACCCACACGCAATAGGTCGGCGGGCGCCAAGCGCGCGATGGCATGGCCGACATCCTCAACTCGCGCCTCCGCGACGCGCAGGGTGAGGAACGCAGGCAATGGGGTGGCTTCGGTCGTCGAATGAGTTGCAGCCAAATCCGGGTGAGCGATTCCGTCGAAGAGTTTCACTCTCTTCTGCTCTTCCGCGTAGTCCGGGTCGCACGACACGACCACTCGGCCCCCTCCATTTCCCAGGTCAGACACTTTGACTGTCTCCAATACCCACAGCGGAAAACCTAAATTGGGTCAAAACCCGTCAAGTACGATCTCTTCGACATCTTCAATGTGTCGCCTCATCGCGGACTTTGCGGCTTCGGCATCGTGGCGCTTAATGGCAGCCAAAATTCGCCGATGGCCTGCAATCGACTTTTGTGGACGCCCTTCCACCTGCAACGAGCGCTCACGCGTGTCACGCAGCAGTTCCATCAGAATGTCTAGAACCTTGAGCACGACGCTGTTACCGGACGCCAGCGCAACGCTGTAATGGAATTCCGAGTCTTCCGCGACGGTGGACTCCGCCCGCGCCTGCTTTGCCTCTTGCCTTTGTAGGATCTCTTCCATCTCAGAGATTTCGTCAGCAGAAGCGTGTGTAGCGGCACGCGCTGCCAGTGGCGGTTCCAGCATCTTGCGAAAATCCAGAAGCTCACTCACCGATTCCCGCCGGCGTTTCAGGGCATTGGAAAATGGATTCATCACTGAATCACTCGAGATTTCGCGAACGATTGTTCCTGCCCCCTGACGTGGCTCGACCATGCCCATCAGTTCCAGGCCGCGAATGGCGTCTCGAATCGAACTGCGGCTGACTTTGAGCAATTCTGCTAATTCACGCTCCGACGGCAGCTTGTCGCCCGGACGCAGTTTTTTCAGAATCAAACGTTCGATCTGCTGGGCAACCTCTTCGTAGACCTTGTTCCGCCTGATTACTTCAAAGTCGGATTTGATTACTGGTGGCAATTCGAGACTCCAACTGGTCTGATAAGTGGACCAGCCAACAAAGGGGAGTATATGCCCGTCGGCAAGATCCTAGCAAGTATTTTTGTTAGGCATTTTCTCAATGCCTGTTACATGCTCCGCCAACAGTTTGGCGCAACTGTACACGGTTCGGGTGTAGGACATGGGTAGACCCACACGCTCCCCCAGCTCCACGACTGCGCCTACCAAAGCTTCCAGTTCGGTTGGCCGGCCGGCTTCAATGTCCTGCAGCATCGAGGTTTTATGCTCTCCAACTTTTCCCGCGCCCGCAATCCGTTGATCGACGGTAACCGGCAACTCCATGCCTAATTTGTGAGAGACCGCCTCGACTTCCTGCATTATATTTCGGATCAGCGAGCGCACTTCCGAATCGCGCAGCATCTCACCCAACGTCGCGCGCGTTAGCGCGCTGACGGGGTTCAGAGAAGCGTTGCCCAGAAGCTTTACCCAAATCTCGTGGCGGATTCGAGTTGTAACCGGGCAGCGCAGGCCTGAAGCGATTAGCGCCTCCGCAATTGTGCGGCAGCGATCGGAGCGCATGCCGTTCGGTTCCCCGAGAGTAATCCGGTCCCCCTCGATGTGCTGAATCACTCCCGGGACCGCAATCTCGGTGGCGAAGTAAACAATCGATCCGATTACGCGATCAGCTTCAATGGCCGCTGAAATCACGCCACCGGGATCGACGCGCTCGATCCGTATTCCCTCCCATTCGCCACCGAAGCCCTGGAAATACCACCAGGGAATTCCGTTCTGCGTGCTGACGACGGTGGTCTCCGGCCCCAGCACCGGCTGCAACTGCGGCGCAAGCTGCGGCAAGCCGTGCGCCTTTACGCCAAGAAAAACAACCTCCACCGGCCCCACTTCTGCAAGGGAGCCGGCGATCTTGGGCCGCGCAACAAAATCCCCCTCGCAACTCTTCACCTGCACTCCGTGCTTCTGAATGGCGTGAAGGTGTGGACCGCGGGCGAAAAGGGTGACATCGAATCCGGCCTGGGCCATGCGCGCCCCGATATAGGCTCCAATGGCCCCGGCGCCTGCGATCAGGAATCTCATGGTTGCTCATCCGTGAGCGCCGCAGCTACCGCGCGACGGCGAATCTTCCCGGTCGCGGTGGTGGGAATGCTTTCCACCAGGTAAATCTTGGTTGGACATTTGTATTCGGCCAAAAAGTCACGGCAGTGTTTGATGAGTGCTGCTTCCGTGGCACCGTGGGGCTCGTGCAAAACCACGGCCACCGCGACTTCTTCACCCAACGTGGGATGCGCGCAGCCAAAGGTGACCGCCGCAGCAACCGCAGGATGCCTCAGCAATATCTCATCGACTTCGTGAGGCGCAATGTTCTCTCCACCTCGGATGATGATGTCCTTCATCCGACCCGTCAAATACAAATAGCAGTCGGCGTCGAGGTACCCTTCGTCGCCGGTGCGAAACCATCCATCCACAAAAGCACGAGCATTGGCTTCGGGATTGTTTTCATATCCACGAAATACATTCGCTCCCTGGATGGCGACTTCGCCACGCTGATTCGTCCCCAGGTGATTGCCCTGCTTATCCATGATGCTGATGCGCAGCCCAGCGCCCACGCCGACAGAACCGGGCTTGCGATGCCGAGGAGGCAAGGGATTCGAGGTCATTTGGTGGGCGGCCTCAGTCATCCCGTAGGCTTCAACGAAGGGGACGCCAAAAAGATCTTCGATCTTGTGAATGAGTTCGGCCGAGAAGGGTGCGCTACAGGACCGTATGAAGCGCAGCGATTCAGACTCCGCCGGTTTCTGGTGAGTCCGGGCCAGCAGCAGTTGATGCATGGTGGGAACTCCCGAATACCAGGTCACGCGATGTTCGCGAACCGTCCGCCAGAAAGAAAGCGCGTTGAACTTGCTGGGGACAACTACCGTCCCGCCAGAAAGCAGCGTTGACATGACCGAGCCAATCAGGCCGTGAATGTGGAACAACGGCATGATGCACAGCGAAACATCTTCGTCAGAAAGAGCGTAGGTGTTAGCGACATTCGCGGATGAGACCGCCAGATTGAAATGCCGCAGGGGCACACGTTTGGGCCGTCCCGTACTGCCGCTGGTATGCAGTACCAGGGCAATGTCGTCCGGCGTGGGCTCGGTTGCCGAAACTCCGGTGGCGGCGTTCGCGAGGTGAACGTTGCCCAGGACGCTCATTTCCACCGAGACTACTGGAATCTTGCGGTCCGCGGCTGCACTGCGCGCGAACTCCGCGCCCACTGGAGGACAAAGCAAAACCTTGGCATTGGTGTCACCGAGGAAGAAGAGAAACTCCTCATAGGGGTACGCCGGGTTCAAAGGGGCGGCTGTCCCGGCGATAGAAGCGGCTAGAAAGCTCACAATTGCAGGCAATCCATTGGGCAACGTGATCGCCACCGCATCGCCACGGCGTATGCCGGCAGAGGCCAGGGCGTTCGCCATGGCCAAGACCTGCTGCCGGAGCGAATCGTAGGTGACCCGGATTCCAAGTTCGGGAACGATGATTGCGGTGTGACTGTCTGCGAAATGTAAAACGTCAAGCAGGGTTTCAACCGACTTCAGAGTCATTCTTGGTCGCCTCTGGCGCGGGTCCTGGGATGACGAGCCGGTCTTGCCTGTTGTTCGAAAAGCAAGAGCATCGCGATCGCACTGTCCATGCGTGTCATCCCCAACTAACGAAGAAATCTCATTGAAATCAAATCGAGTAGCCTTCAGCGTTCAGCGCCCTGCCAAACTCCTTCAGAAAGAACTGAACATTTTCTTCGGTGGCCAACGGGCCCATAACCCCAATGCGGAAGACTTTACCGGCGAGAGGACCGAAACCGCCCGCGATCTCGATGCCAGCCTCGTCCAAAAGACGCTTCCGCACCTTCGCCTCATCAACACCTTTCGGAACGCAGACCGTGTTCAGGGTCGCAATTCGGTGTCCGACGTTAACGTGAAGACGTAGCCCCATTGCCTCGACACCTTTGACAAAAGACTGATGGCACCGGCGATGCCGCTCCCAGCGATTCGCAATTCCTTCCTCAGCCACCACTAGCAGCGCCTCGCGTAGCGCGTAAAACATTGAGATCGGCGCGGTGTGGTGATAACGGTGGGACACCGTCGAGTAGTCATGAATTAACTTGATATCCAGATACCAACTGCGTACCGGGGTGGTTCGACCCCGCAGCCAGTCCATGGCACGTGGCGAAATAGCCATTGGGGACAAGCCTGGAGGACAACTCAGGCCTTTTTGCGTACAGCTGTAGGCCACGTCGATGCCAGTCTCATCGAAATCTATCGGTATTCCCCCCAGCGACGTAACACAATCAGCGATCACCAGCGCACCAACCTCGTGAGCGGCGGCACAAATCGCTGCCCCCGGCTGTAAGGCGCCGGTCGATGTCTCAGCATGAACGTAAGCCACAATTTTCGGCTTTTCGCGACGGATGAATTCTACCGCCTCGTCATCCCCGAAGGTCTCGCCCCATGGCTTTTCAAAGCGGACGACCTGGGCGCTATGACGCTTTGCCATCTCCGTGATGCGGTCAGAAAAATAACCGTTGGCGAACACCGCGAACTTTGCTTCGGGTTCCACGAAGTTAGCAACGGCAGCTTCCATGCCCGCGCTGCCCGTACCCGAAATCACCAGGGTAGAACCGTTGCGTGTGCCGAAAGCCATTCTCAACAATTGTTGGTTGTCTCCCATCACCTGGATGAAATATGGATCCAGGTGCCCGACGATGGGTTTTGCCAGCGCCTGATAAACCCGCGGGTGAACCATGCTGGGTCCAGGTCCGAACAGGTAACGGCGAGGCGGTTGCAAGGGAGGAAAAACGTTCACTGCGGAAACGTCCTGTTCTACGGCGCTCATAGCCCTCATTTCCAGCCAAAGATACAGCAAGATACTACGGCAGAGACCGGATAATCTCCAGAGTTCACGAAACGTTGTTACATAAACGATCCGCCCTTGGGGAATTTGTCGTCCTTTTGCCGAGGTTTACTTCCAACTAAACTTCGCAACGCACGAATAGTTATTGTCAGAGTAATCTTCCGCCGCGGCCATTTAAAAAAATTCTTGACACTATGCGTTTTGATGTGGTAAACCGCCCAACTGGTCCGCTTTTCATACCGGACAGAACTCATACGCAATTTTAGACAATTTTTTCGGTTCGTGGCCTGAGCGAACAAGGCAGCGTGCAGCCTGTGTGTCCGCGCGCTTTGAGGACAGGCCCGCTTTGCAAATTATCATCGGAGAGGACAACATGCGCTGGCTGACAACCTACATCGTTTTGCTGATGTTCTTCGCAACCTCACAGTCACTGGCTCAAACTCAGGAAGCTGCCGACAAAACCAGCGCATCGGCGAGTGCGAGTAAACAGGAAGTCAACGAACTGCGCAGCGAGGTGGCGGCGCAACGCAAGACGATCGAGGAACTGAAGGCGATCGTGCAGAAGTTAGCCGAAAGCAAAGCTCAGGTCGCCGATTCTGACTCGGTCCAGACCAATCTGCCGGCCGGCGACGGCGTCCGTTTGATGAACGCCAATTTAGTCGAGCAGGCGGCTCCTGCGCCCGCCGACAAAAAGGACTTGTCAGTCGCAGGGTGGAACGGGGAGCACTTTTTCATCCGCAGCCCAGACGGTAAGTTCGTATTGCAGCCGTACGGCTATTTCCAGAGCGACTACCGGGCATATAGCGGTGACGGCGCCCCGGCCGACACCTTCCTGATCCGGCGCGCCCGCTTCGGGTTCCAAGGCAACTATGGCAAGCGCTATGACTTCGCTTTTCTGGCGGATGCGGCCGCTACTAACGGTCTGATTCTCCGCGACCTCTACGTGAACGCGCGTGTTAAGCCTGAATTCCAGGTTCAGGTTGGGCAATTCAAGGAGCCTTTTGCTCAGGAAACGCTGACCGGCGCCACCAACCTGGATTTTGTGGAACGATCCCTGGCATCCATGCTGTATCCGTCTGCCGCGACCTCCTACCGCAGCCCTGGCGTCACACTTCACGGAGATATTTCGGGCGGTGTCATGCAATGGTGGGCAGGCGCTTTCAACGGCAAAGGCGTGCTGGCTGCGAACACCACCAATCAACCTGAGTTTGTGGGCCGACTACGGTTCTATCCCTTCAGGAAGAAGACGGGCAACCTGTTCCAGAACTTCGCGGTTGGCGGATCCATGGGCTTTGGTCGTACGGCTGGCCTTTCCAACGAATTGAGCTTCAGTGGCACGCTGCCTGACGCCGCTTACACTTTCTTCCCCCAGTTCCGGATCAACGGCCCAACCCAGCGTTACAACGGCGAGTTCACCTGGGTTCACGGTCCCTGGGCGGTGCGTGGGGAATACGATCAACTCAACCAATACCGGCGGAATGTGGGATCTGAGCAATCGGATAACCTGGGTTTCCTTAGCCTTCCTGGAATCGTGGCCAAGGCCGGCTATGGCCAAATTACTTACCTGCTGACCGGTGAAACTCGGCCGGAAAACGGAACTCCCAAGGTGAAGCATCCATTCATGGGACCGGAAAGTCCGGGCGCAGGAGGGGGCGGCGGATGGGGAGCTTTCGAATTGGCATTCCGCTATGACAGCATTCAGGCGCACGAGCCCGGCATTAACCTACTGAACAATCCACTGACGCCGGGATTCGTGACCACCTTCGCCGACCATACCGACGAGTTCACGTTCGGACTCAACTGGTATCTCAACTATTGGGTGAAGTATCAGGTGAACGTGGCTGTCGATCGGCTGAAAGAACCCAGCACTCTTGGGCAAGAGCCGCAGAATTTTATTGTGTTGCTGCAACGCATTCAGTTCAGGTTCTAGCCGGCGGTTCAGTTTTGAGTTGTCAGTTTGTGATTCAAGGCCGCACTAACCGAGACAGTGGCTGATAGGGAAATCGCGGAGGAGATTCGATGAGATCGAGAATTCTGCTTACTGTTCTTCTCGTAGGGCTGTTTGTAGTGGCCAGCGGTTGCGGGAGCGTAAACAACTGTCCCATCTGCGGCACTACCTCAAACGGCGGCTACGTCAACATCGACATCATACCGGTGCCGGAGCACAATCCCACCGGCGAACCCGGAGGACCTTTCAACTCATTTGATATAAGTTTTATCGACCCGATCAACCACTTGGACTATGTGTCGGATCGTATCGGTTTAGACGTTGCCGTCATTGACACCATCAACGACGTCGCCGTCAACATAATAACCGGCGCCAACGGTGTCGCAGGCGGCGGAGACTTCGCCAGTCCATGTGTCGGCACCATTCCTCCGATCGTCACGGTATTGGGGAATTGGACGAGGTTTGGCTGCCGGAATGGAGCTTTCCATATTCCAGGGTTCGGCGCCAACGGCCTCTTTGGCGGCTTTCCTGGAGCGCAATGCTGCGCTGCCCGCGCCAACGGCGTGAACCCCCTGTCAGGCCCGGATGGAGAGCAATTAACTCCCGACGGCAAAACCTTGTTCACCGGAAACGCGAGCAGTTCGGTGGTCGTGTTCGACCTCACTACTATGGATTTAACTAAGAACCCACCCACTCCTCCCACTGTTATCGCTGTGATTCCGACGGGCCTGTCGCCAGACTTTGATGGGCAAATCGGCAACAACAACCCATATACTGGAAATCCGCAAGGCAATCAAAGCGGCATTGCACCTTGCATCGCTTCCGCCAACGGGCGCGCGTTCTCTGATCCGACTTGCGGGGATCTACGAGCAGACGAACTATCTTATGACCCCAAGGATCAGATCCTGGCTGTGATCAATGGTGACCCGGGATTGCCTTACATTACGTTTATCGACGTCTCCGGGGTCGTTTCCCGCGCCTCAAATTGTCTGCCGGTTGAGCCCACCACTCCCTACGGCCCGCCGTTTGCAAATGCCCTTGGCCCCATCAATCCACCCTCATGCATCCTGGGCCAGATTTACTACGATGGCGCCCCCCAAAACAACATTGGCGTTCCGGTTGATGATGTTGGTCTGAACGGGCCGGCTGGCTTCGTCTGCCCCGACCCTTCCAATCCTCAGGTAAACTCCGGCGTTTCTGGTACACCACCGTACATTACCGGCACCAAATCCATTCCTTGCCATCACGGACCGATCCTTACGTCGGCAGGAGTATTCTGCAACCAAACCGCCCCGGGTACGGGCTGCAACGGAGCACTCGCCTTGGCCGGCTTAGGCGGCCATACTTGGAACCCCAACACTGGACATTTTCTGCTCACGAACGGAAATGCCACAGGCAATCTCACGGTGGGTTCGGTTGATGAGATTGATCCCAGACCGGGCAATCCGAACGGTCCGGTGGTCATCAACAGTTTCCTTATGCCAAATTGCATGCCAACCAGCATCACTCAAGGGCCGGGCGACAACTTCCTGGTCGGTTGCGCGGACCACGATGGCGAGGCTTTCCCTCCTAACGAATATGTGATGAATGGCACTTCAGGCAAGATTGTTGCCACTATCACGCAGGTGGGTGGGGTCGACGAAATCTGGTACAACCCCGGCGACAACCGATATTATCTGGCTGCTCGAGACATGCCCACTGGCCCCGTTATGGGCGTGATCGATGCTGGGACTAACCTTTGGCTACAAAACGTCGTGACTAACACGAACTCTCACAGCGTTGCGGTAGACCCCAGCAACAATCACGCATTTGTGCCGCTTCAGGCCGGCGCCGGGTGTACGACTCAAAGCCAGAACGGATGTATCGTTGTCTATGCACAACAGTAGGAGAAGGCTGCGGAAGGTAGGGTGGTTGAGTTGAGCTGATCTGTGATCGGCAGCGCGTCACTTGATCGCGCTGCCCAGACGGACGCTACCTCTCAATCCATCAGGTGGGCAATTGCCTTATACTGTATGCAGCTACCCATGACGGACTGTTTTGCATCACGTTCGTATGTGTCCCGGGAGGCTGGTTTGGGCCGGTTCATCCAGTGCAAGCTGACTGTTTGTTTGGTGGTCGCGTCTCTTTCCGTCACGCTTGCTGGCCGTGTCTTTCACCAATCCGTCGGTAATTCGCCAAGCGCTCGCTCCAACGCAGTTACTGCCAAGATTCAACACCGTGACCGGCTTGCGCAGCACTGGCCTGCGCCAGTTGAGGCAGTCCACTTACCCTCCCCACCTGCATTTGTCGCAAGGATTGTCTCCGCAGAAGAAGATCTGCCCGGCACAAAAACCGACAGCTGCGTGTACAATCGTCCTCCGCCCCGCGCATAATGTTGTTTCCTGCATTCGGGTTGCCGGTTTGGTAGTGACCCTCGTACCTCACGATTAACAAACACCAAGGGGGTAGTCATGAAGAAGATTTCTCCGAGACTCTTGAACATCCGCGTTGACCACGCGATTGCTCTTCTTATCCTGTCAGCTCTGGTTACACCGAACGCCCTGGCTAAAACCAGGAGCGAGCCTCCGACTCAGAAGGCCAGCGTCATCGCGCACTTGCCACTGCCGGGAACTCCAGTAAGTCAGCTATTGTTGCGCCAGCAAGGCTCCAAGCAGTACCTGTACATTCAGCAGACAGCAACGAACGGTTTCACGGTTGTAGATGTGACCCAGCCAGACCGTCCGAATGTGGTCAAAGACGTGACTTTGCCGGGGAAAGGCAGCGACGAAAAACTGGACATGCTGGGAAACGGAGTCGCTCTGGCGGAAACTCCGGACAGTTCTGCCACCGGCGGCACGCAACATGCGCTTTCTCTGGAGAAATCCCAAGCCGGGAACAGCGCGACTGTCGCTCGCACCGAGACTATCAGGGTACTGGACCTAAGTGATCCCAAGAACCCGCGAACCCTGCAGACGTTCGACGGTGTCACGAAGGTCATGGCGGACGACGTACGCAATTTGATCTACATCACGAACGGCGAAGGGCTGTGGATCCTGCGCCACAACCCTAATGTGGAGAGCAAAAAACGACCGCTGCCACCGTGCGACTCGGAGTCAGTGTTCTCTCCGATGGTCGATTGTCAATAATTGCGTCTACGCGGACGAGCTACTTGGCGTCGAATTGAGGTCCAAGGCACTTTTGCTCGATCGTTTTCACTGAAGTCACGGTGATGGTAATCGGACTGGCGGAACCGGTCACTGCTTCATTGGGTGCAGTAGTTCCCATCGACGGCCCTTTAGTGCCGGTTACCTCCACCTGTTGCCCTAGATATTTGCTGAGTTTGATCCCTTTACTAGCTTGGAGTTCGTAAGTTTCCTCCGCATTGCGACGCGTCAACGTGTAATCTTCGCCGAATTTTCCAAGACAACCTCGCATTGTGACCCGCCCATTATTTTGGTCGGCAGAACTTCGGCTCGCGCTGCCGGACTGGTCTTGGGTTGCCTGCTGCGTGATCGCGAAACTCGCGCAAATCAAGAGGCAAACAGGTATGAAGTGTTTCATATGCGCTCCTCCTCGGAAACGAGCCACGGGTCTCTGATGGCAACAAGGTGAATCGGGTTGGCTGATCGTCAGCGGACAGGACGGTAGGGACTACTTAACGTGCGTCTCCTGATAGTGCAATTCCTTCCACTCTCCACCACGCTTGACCCAAAGCTCGGTGATATAAACCCTCGAAAAACGCACGACGGATTTCGGCGAGAATTGCATCGTAACTTCGTAGATAACGAAGGCGGCGTCTGGCCCCAACGGAATCAGTTTGTATCCCCACAGCGTATAGCTGACAACATTCGTGTCCGCCATTTCGTTAACCGCCTGGATCTTGTTCCGTTCACCCCGATTATCGATTTCCACGCCCTCGTAGTCATCCGCCAGCAGCGCTCCGTAAGCCGCTTTGTCTTTGTTCTTCAGTGCATCCCATTCTGCTTTGATCTTCGATTCGAACAAGCCTTTTAGATTCGACTCGGCTGAGGCGCTGCTGGATGGCCTGCTCTCGCTATGAGGAGACGGTACTGCCGATTGCTGCGACAACGCAACAGACGCCAGACAAACAAAACAGGCGCAGATGAATCGGGGTTGCATATTCGTCCAAGTTACTGGCGCAAAGTGTTGATCTTCTTTTTTAGGGCCGCAAGCAGCGGTGAAGGCAGTTCGGTGTAACCTTCCTGGGTGGCAAATTGCTGGCCGTCCCCATATATCCAAACCAGGAAGTCGTCTAACTCGGCTGCGCGGCCCGAATCCGAGCCTTTGGCTCGCAGGTAAATCCAGGTGAAACTGGCGATGGGAAAGGAATTCGCACCAGTTGCATTGGTCAACGATGCCGAGAAGTTATTCCACCGCGGCTCTTCTGACGCCTCGCATGCTGAAGCTATGGTCTGATTGGTAGCTTTGACAAACTTACCGGAAGGGTTCAAAACGGCGATTTGAGAAATATTATTCTTCGTCGCATATTGAAGCTCTACGAAGCCGATGCTGCCGGGTTGACTCTTTACTTTGTCCGCCATATCGGAGCTTCGCTCCGCCGCCGCTCCGACCGGCCAATTGGGCGATGGAGTAACCCCGATTTGAGCGCGAAATTTAGGACTCGTCTTGGAAAGAAAATCAGTGAACACGTAATTCGAGCCTTTGCCGGGGGGGCGATTGACTACCTGAATCGGCGTGTTCGGCAGGGTTATGTCAGGATTGAGTTTGACGATCGGCGGCGCATTCCACGTCTTCACGTCTCCCAGGAAGATGCCGGCTAACACTTCCCCGGAAAGTCGGAGTTCAGAGCGGACACCGGGAAGGTTGTAGATGGGAACGATGGCGATGAGCACGACCGGTAGTTCAGTTAAGCCCTCGTCCGCCCTCTCCTTGGCAGTAAGTAAAACTTCTCCGGCACCAAAATCCCCGCTGCCATGGGAGATTTGTTTGATCCCTTCGCTCGTACCCAAGGGAACGTATCGCATCTGAATATGGGGATTGCGTTTGCCGTACTCCTGCGTCCATCGGGTGTAAAGAGGTGCTGGGACACTCGATCCGGAACCCACGAGGACAACCGTTTCCTGACCCTGCGTAAGGGCGCTGCACACCCCGAGAACCATGGCTGATACCAAGCAAAGGTGCGAACATGAACGGTGCCGGGAGTGTCGCGGCGGGATCTTGGGTGTCGAAAGCGCTGTTCCTGTCATAACTTCCTCCACTCCCAGACACATCAGCTATTATACGAATCCGGCAACCGGCATTGGATGACGATTGCAGGGTACCATCGTTTTGGTCGAAATCCACGGCCACATAAGGTGGTGGCTATTGCCACACTAGGAACAGCCATCTCCAGCCGCTGTTCCCATAGGATGAAATCAGGAAGCGGTTTCACCATTCAGTTTAAAGCGACGGCCTTATCGTCATGTCTTAGGACTTTCTTCTCCAATGACAAACTGACGAGGACGGCGATATCCTTGCGTGGCTGGCGGCCTCAGCTGCAATGAAGCTTCGGTGCGACGGACGTGGCCTCCAAAAGATTTTACACTCGCTGTTTCTCACAAACCGATTTCCCGTACTTGAAAGGAACTCCATATGCATTCGTTGCGGACGCAGTTCGCAGTAGCAACTCTCTTGATCCTGTTGGCGTTGGGTGGACAATCCCTGGCGCAAAGTTTGAATCGGCAGGTGGGTACGCAGTTTACGGTGACGGCTGACCCTCTGGTTCCACGGCCGTCGGAACAACCCTGCACAGTCCAGCTGTTCACGGGCTATCAGTTCGCATTCTTCTCGGAATCCAATCAGACCTTTCAATACACACCGCCCGCCAATTGTCCCGGACCATGGGCAGCGATCGTTCTCGAAGCAGATTTCAGCGAGAACGCAGGATCCCAATTCGACCGGACGGCGAGCCTTTATGTGAATAACACCGAGCTGTACTTCGGAACCACTCCGGAACCGTTGTTCACGGACACCAATACCTGGCACGTGGAACGCGATGTTACCGATTACAGTGCGCTATTGACGGCACCCCAACCCGGCACGATGGTGCTCCCGAACTGCACTACAGACTGCCCGCCGCCCTACAACACTTTGAACGGGGTGTTCACGGTAAGCGCTGACCTGGAATTCTATCCCTTGCAAGGTACGGGTCCGGTGCGGCCCGACGCAGTCCTGCCCCTAGTCCAGCCGAACGGCAACGGCGGAGTGAACCTGCCGGGCTTCGTGTACACACCCACCGACCAGCTCACGACCACCTTCACGCTGCCAACGAATATCGAGCAGGCATACCTGGACGTCGTCACTCAAGGACAGCAAAGCGACGAGTTCTGGTACACCTGCGTGCCGGATGACCTGACCACCGAATTGCAGAGTTGCGGCGGTACGGCTTTTCGCGAAGCGGAGATCAGCATCGACGGGCAACCAGCTGGCGTGGCTCCGGTCTATCCGTGGATATTCACGGGCGGAATCGATCCCTTCTTATGGGTACCAATTCCGGGCGTGCAAACGCTGGACCTCATGCCCTACCGCGTCAACCTGACACCGTTTGCCGGCTTGTTGAGTAATGGGCAGCAACACACGGTCGCTATGAATGTGCTCAACGTCAACAGTCAGTTCAGTGTGACCGGAACTTTGCTGTTGTTCGAAGACCACGGATCCCAGCAAGTGACCGGAGAAGTCACTTCAAACACTATTCAAAGTCCGAATCCCGTGGTCAAGACGAACTTGCATGTGAATGGGAATAACGTTAAAGGTACAGTGACCACGACTTCGCAGCGAACGTTCCAGATTGCTGGATTCGTGAACACCTCTCACGGCAAAGTCAAGACCACCATCCAGCAGAGTGTGAACTTCAGCAACGAGCAGGGATTTAAGATCACCCCGTCCGTCTATGTGCAAGACATATCGCAGCTAACTCCGGTGAACTCAAGCGTCACTACGGGTGGGAGTGGCGGGTCTGTCAGCACCGAATCGTTCCTTTATCCATTAACGCTGGGAATTACTGTCAGCTTCCCGAATGGAGAGACAGTCGAAACGACAACCGTGCAGCAGGAATTCAAACACATCACAGCGAATCCATCGTATTCCTCTTCAGTGGACAACCTGGTCAGTTCGAAGGACTCACTCAACTTCAACACTGGCGTAAACACCGGAGCTGGCAGTTCGCAGCAGTATACGTTCGCAGATTCCCTCGGTCAGTTCTACACTTGCGGCATCGCAACCAAGAATAACGTCTTGAAAGCAGTAAGTTCGGGGTGCAAACAGACGATCAAATTCAAGTAGGCGACCCGCTTAGCAGACCAGCACTTCGTAGAAGTTTCTGCAACCGGACCAGGGAGAATGCATCCCTGGTCACTTTTGCCCAATTCTCGACATTTCCCAGAAAAGCAGCACCCCTCGCGGCCAATCCCCGGAATCCGAAGGTAACGTTGGTAATCTTTACGGAAATTACCTGCTCATTAGAATCGGAGTAGTTAGCTCTCACCGCCAAAACAGGCAACAGCAGCTCCAACTCAGAGACGCTGAGAAGCCGACTAAGTGTTTGCAGAATCAGGGCAAAGGCCCGTCTTCAAACCAATCTGAGGCTACAGATGGGAAAGCCGATGAAGTGTCGGGTCATCGCAGTACTGGGCACGCGCCCAGAAGCAATCAAGCTGGCGCTGGTGATCCACCAGTTGCGCCAGCGTTCCGAAGAATTCGAGACCGCAGTCGTGCATACCGGACAGCATCGGACCATGCTCGACAACGCCCTCAAGCTTTTCAAGATCAAACCTGACTTCCTGCTCGACGTGATGCGCCCCAACCAAACTCTGAGCTCGTTGACCGGTCGCGTTTTGGATACGGTTGAGAACGCCTGCCATCAATTCGAGCCCAACATCGTCCTGGTTCAAGGCGACACAACCACGGCATTCGCATCGGCTCTGGCTGCCTACTACTGCAAGGTTGCAGTTGGCCACATCGAAGCCGGTCTGCGCAGCGGCGACCTTTACAACCCGTTCCCGGAAGAAGGCAATCGCCGTTTGGCCTCGGTGATGACCGAGATTCACTTCGCTCCAACCGCACTGTCACGCGACAACCTGCTGGCGGAAGGCATCCCGGCGGAGAAAATCGTTGTAACCGGCAACACCGTCGTGGACACACTGCGTTTGCTGGGTGACCTGCCTCATTCCTGGGAAGGCACCCCACTGGCTGGCATTCCGCGTAATGATGGCCGCCTGGTACTGGTGACCTCTCATCGCCGTGAATCCTGGGGATCGGACCAGGAAAACATGTGCCTGGCGTTGAAGGACTTGGTCAAGAAACATCCTGACATTCGCGTGGTCTATCCCGTGCACATGAATCCGAACGTGCGCAGTACGGTGAATGCTTTGCTGGAAGGCACGGAACGCATCCACCTGACCGAGCCGTTGGGCTACATCGACTTCGTGAGTCTGTTACGAAGCTGCTTTTTGGTTTTGACCGATTCCGGCGGCATTCAGGAAGAAGCACCAACGTTTCGCAAGCCGGTGCTGGTGCTGCGCAAGGTTACCGAACGGCCAGAGGCTTCCCAGTTTGGCATGGCAAAGATTATCGGAATGTCACGAGAAGCGATCGTCAACGAGGCCGACCATTTGCTCACTGATACCGACGCTTACCAGGACATGTCGGAGGGTGAAAACCCCTACGGCGATGGGCATAGTTCGGAGCGAATCGTGGAGGCAGTGTTTCGCTGGCACCAGAAGAAAATTCCGTTGTTAGCTGCTGACAAGCAATTCAAGCTGCCGCCAAGACCGCAACCCCGGCGGCGGAAGAGTGATCTCGAAGTGGCCGCGGCAAAAGCCGCAGCCGCAGGCAAGGAGTGACAGCCCCGGATCGCGATCGCAATGGCGCGCCATGATCTATGCACTCTACGTTATTGTTTCCGTTATCTGCGTTTACACCGCGCGCCATTACTGGTTCACGCTGAACCGGCTGTTCGGCTTCCAGCGGCACCCCTACATTGACATCGACACCGCGGACTGGCCGCCGGTGACAGTGTTAGTCGCGGCCCACAACGAGGAGAAAGTAGTCGCCAATATTCTCAGCGCGCTGATGACGGTCAAGTATCCCGCCGACAACATGCTGGTGATCCCAGTCAACGATCGTTCCACCGACCGCACCCGCGAAATTATTGACGAATTTGTGGAACGCTTTCCCGGCCGCATTCGTCCCTTTCACCGCAAAGACGGAAAAGGCGGCAAGGCGGCTGCCCTGAAAGATGCAATGGAGTTGGTGGAAACCGAAGTCATCCTGATTTTTGACGCCGATTACATTCCCGGCGCGGGCTTGGTGAAGCAGCTCACCGCTCCTTTCTTTGATCCGGAAGTGGGTGGGGTCATGGGACGCGTCGTGCCGATGAACTGTGGCACGAATCTGCTTACTCGTCTGCTGGATCTGGAGCGGTCCGGTGGCTATCAGGTGGACCAGCAAGCCCGCATGAATCTTCGCCTGGTGCCCCAACACGGCGGAACGGTGGCCGGAGTGCGGTTGAGTGCTCTGCGCGAAATTGGCGGATGGAACGACACCTCTCTAACCGAGGATACCGACCTCACCTATCGTCTGCTTCTGCATGGCTGGAAGACGGTGTATCAGAACCGGTCGGAGTGTTATGAGGAAGTGCCCGAAACCTGGCCGGTAAGGATCAAGCAGATCAAGCGCTGGGCCAAGGGACATAACCAGGCGATGGTCACCTACGGCCTGCATCTTCTGTTAGGCAAACATCGTGCCAGCTTGCGCGAGCGGATTGATGGGACGCTGCTGCTTGGCGTTTATATCATGGCCCCGTTCACGCTGGTCGGTTGGGCGCTGGCCTTGGGCGTGTTCTACCAGGGCGTAGCTCCCCTGCATGGAATTGTGGCCATTCTTTCCGTGACTGCGTATGCGGCCATCGGCAATCTGGCGGCCTTCTTCGAGATTGCCGCAGCGGTACGGCTGGACGGCTCCCGGAAACGAGTTTGCCTCGTGCCCTTCCTGATTCTGGGTTTTGCCGTCAGTATTTTCGCCGTGTCTTGGGCCGCCGTGTCGCAGGTGAAAGACGCGCTCACCGGAGCTGAATTTCATTGGGATAAGACCGAGCGCTTCCGAAAGGCGGCTTCATGAACCCTTTCTTCGCCGTCGTGGGTTTGATCTTGCTGACCAGTGCCTTGATGGTCTTGCCGCTGGTGCCAGCTTTGGTTGAATTGCATAGCAAGTCAGACGCCCTGCCTCTGAGCGTGATTCAACAACACACTGGCGAAATACGGTTCTTTGCCGATGGTTTTCGCAGCTACATGACAGGCCTGCAACCGGCTCTACAGGAGTGTGTCAGATCGGGCACGCACACCACTGGCACCATGCCGGACGGATCTGAATACCTTGTTTTGGGACGCGGAGAAGAGGCTTTGTTCCTGCCTTTTCGGGAACGAAACGAGTTCAACCCGGTGATCATCGCCTCCGGCAGCGACCTGCTGCTGCCCTCGGAAATCAATTTCTCCAAGGACATTTATTCAGCCGGTAGTGTGATCGGTGGAACCAACAATCGATACCGCGCAATCCTCGCGGAAAAAGACATTCGGCTGGGCCGTGAAAGCAGCGTCATGCGCTGGGTCCATGCGGTCGGAGAGTTTAGCGCCAACCCCGGCTGCCGGCTATATGGCCGGGTTTCCTCAGACACCGGCATCCGCTTGTCGGAGGAATGCAGTTTCTTGCGGTTGAATGCTCCTTACATCGCAATTGGTCCGGACGCGGACCCTGCAGAGAACCACGCCAAGATTCCCGGAGTTGAGACGACTACAAAGCGTTTGCTCCACGATGGCGACTTTGAGATTCGAGCGGACGAAGTCTTCCTCGGCAATCTGGTGGTTCGAGGCCGGCTTCGGATCGGTGCCGGTGCGCGGGTTTGCGGCAGCGTAAAGAGTGAAAAGGAACTGGTTCTTGAACCTGGCGCCTCGGTTGAGGGAAGCCTGATCAGCGCCAGCATCATGCAAATCGGTCCTGATTGCAGGATTCGCGGCCCGGTGATCGCCGAGCGCACCGTGCTCCTGCAAGAAGGAACCCGATGCGGCACGATGCCAAACCCAACCACGGTCAGTGCCCCGAACATTCAAGTCGAGCCGGGCGTGGTGGTCTTCGGGACTTTGTGGGCGCGCGACCAAGGACAGACCGTGGCCAAACTATGAAATACGGATGGATCATTCTGGGAACCGGCAGTCTTCTGCTGGCCCTCATCGTAGGGGCGTGGTCGTCACGAGGAAACTCCGACGCCGATGCCGACCGTTTGCTGTTGCTACTTCCCGATGGCGTTAGTCTTTCCGACTACAAAGTTACAGTTTGGTTGGATGCGGCGAGTGAAGAGGGACTTCACATTGTCCCCATGCGCGACTCCGACTTTGTCCGCCCGTTCTTCGGACAGCCCAAGTGCGCGGGAGTAATTCTGCCCGATACCGTGCACCAGCAAGCCAGTGATTTCTTCATAGCTTCCATTCGACGCTTTGTGACAGCAGGCGGCAAGCTGTTGCTGGTCTATGACGCAGGCACCCTATCGCCGGAAGGAAAGTATGCGCGGGGTTGGTCCCGATTTTCTGATCTGGCGGGTGTGGATTATGCCCTCTACGACCGGCTTCACGATGACACGATCCGTTGGGGGGATGTAACCGGGAAGCTCTCCCTGGTGCGCCAGATGGAAATCCCTCCGGGAAAATACTATCCCTTCCAGCCGGCAGCTGGCGATTCCAACTCGACCGCCGCTTCCGCGATTGCACCTGACTCAGACTTTGATGTTCAGCTCCGCCGCTACAAGTTTGGGGACTTGAAGTATCCCAGTTTCGTGACCTCCGGCAAGAACTCCGGTCACGAACTCTTCCACTCCAGCGGCGGAGTCGTCGCCAACGAGCACACCTACGGCAGCGGTTCGGTGCTGTTCGTCAATCTGCCTCTGGGATATCTCAAGGCCAACACTGACGGCTTACTGCTGCACGCTTTTCTTCGGTACTTTGCAGAGCATTCGCTGGCTTTGCCGTCGCTGATGGCGGTTCCCGACGGCGTTGGTGGCCTGGTGCTGAACTGGCACGTTGATTCCAATGCCGCCATCAAGCCCGTACAGGAAATGAGTACCTGGTCGATCATGCAACAAGGACCTTACTCGATTCACATCACAGCCGGTCCCGACGCAATGAGAATCGGAGACGGGGAAGGCTTTAACGCCGAGCACAATCCCGTCAGCCAACAGTTGGTTCGGCGCCTCTCGAACCAGGGCCATCAGATCGGAAGCCATGGCGGCTGGATCCACGACTATTTTGCCGCGCATGTGGACAAAGACAATCCTGCCGACCTAGAAAAATATCTGGCGTGGAACAAGACGGCGCTGGAGAAGACGACCGGCAAGCCGGTCGTGGAGTATTCCGCGCCTGACGGGAATCAGCCCAAGTGGGTTACCGCATGGCTGGCATCGCACGGATTCCTGGCTTATTACTTCACGGGGAATAGTGGCATGGCGCCGACTCAGGGATATCGCGACGGTGTGCGCGAAGGCAGCAACATCTGGGCGTTTCCCATCGTTCACCTGAACCAGGCAGCCGCCTTTGAGGAGATGGCAAGAGAAGGATATTCGAGCGTGGAGATCGAGCATTGGTTGGAAGCGGTCACCGAATTCGTCGTAGACCACCACTCCGTGAGACTGGTGTATTTCCATCCACCTGGGATGATGCAATACCACGACCTTGTGGATCAGTGGATGGAACGGACTGGCCGGTTGCGCACGGATGGACAATTCCGCTGGTACACAATGACGCAACTTGCGACGTTCTTGAACTCACGCAAACAAGTGACCTGGAGCACCTCACAGGCGGGGGAGCGAGTCACCATCGCGGCGACTCACCCTGTGAGCCTGGAACACGACACGTGGCGGCTACCGTCTGCGAGCTTCTCCGAGCCGGTGGTGGTACAGGGATCAGCGCAAGTGGTGCGCGACAACGACGCTTGGATGGTGATCGCTCGGGAAGGGAAAGAACTTCAATTCGAAAGCACGAGAATAACTAAATGACCACTGCAAACTTCGGACACTATCGATTCAAGGTATTGCTTATTCTGGCGACCGTTGCCTTTACGCTCCAAGCGAAAGGCCAGTCTTCCCCGGAATCGGACCCGGCGCCGCCGCCAGCGGTGGTCGCCGCACAACCGGAAGCCCAGACTAAGCCCCCAACCAACTACGTGGAAACGGGCGCGGACTACATGACCCTGACCAACGGCTTCGGTTCCTGGAGCGGGGGCTACACTCGTGGGGTCTATGAACAGGGCAAAAACATTTGGGACGCCGAAATAAGCGGGCAGCACGAGTTCGGAGACGCCGGCGTTTACTTTGCCGCCGGAGACACTTACAACTTCAATCCCGACTGGTACGGGGCGCTCACCGTGGGTTCCAGCGCCGGTGGTTTTTTCTGGCCTCGTTTCCGTAGCGACGGATTCCTCAACAAAAAGTGGTTGGGCCGCAAGCAATGGATCACTACCGCAGGTCTCAGCTATGTCATGGCCAAAGATGTTCATCGGGACCATACCTTCTACACCGGGAGCACCTATTATTTCGAGAAGCCCTGGATTGTGGAAGAAGGAATTTACTTTAACTTGAGCCATCCTGGGGCCGTTTTCGCGCCGGCGGGATTTATCGCGGTAACGCAAGGCCACAATAAACAGCAATACGTTACAGTTCGCGCCGGCTTCGGAGAAGAGGCGTACCAGTTGATTGGCCCAACCGCCACTCTTTCGCAGTTCAACAGCGAAACCCTGACCATCACCTGGCGAAAATGGATGGGCCCGGACTGGGGTTTCAATTTTGTGGGCGACTATTACCACAGCCCGTTCTACTTGCGAGGCGGCAGCACGTTTGGCTTTTTCAAGGAGTTCTGAAATGCGCGCGTCTCTCGCGCAGAATCCGGCGCAGCCGAGGCTGCCGGACCCGGTGCAGTTCCGCGGTCATCGCGGCGGCGTGATTTCCATGCACCGCGCGCTGACCCACTTCCGTCTCGGCCCGTTGAACGTAATCGCGTCGATCTCCTTATTTTTCCTATTTTCTTCCATTTGGTTACTTGCGTTGCCGTGGGTGTGCGAGCTCTGGAACGCTGCCTTGAGTCTGGGTCTTCGCCTTTTGCCTGTGAATGCCAGGCTGGACGTGGCTGAACACCATTTCCGGTTCCTGCAACTGCGGGTTCCGTACCTGCGCATGGAGCCGATCTTGCCCGATCTTCAAACCTGGTCCCTGGCCTGCGCGGTCACGCTGCTGCTCTTCACTGCGACTTTCTTTCTTTCGAAGAAACTGGTCCCGGTGATCTATTTGGCTCGCGGCATTCTGCTGATCCAGGCCTCGTCGCTGATCTATTTCGCGCTCTGGCCCACCCACTTCCCTCATACCCCGGACAGCTACATGGAAGCTCTGGCCGCGTCGGGAATCGGGTTGATTTCGGTGATCCCGCTGCTGCTCGCGTTGACCTACTACATTTTCGACTTCGGCCTGCTAAGAAAAGCTGCTCTCACTGCCATGACCATGGTGCACCTTACAGTTTTTCTGCCGTTTCAGGTCCTGGCGCAGGCCATAGTGCTGCAGAAGACTGTGCTGTTCATGCCCGTACTGTACATCGTTTTCGGCATGCCGGTTGACGTGCTGCTGATCATCGCGTTCTATTCCTGGGGAATGACGTGGTCGTTCCGGCCAGGCGGCAAGAGACAGCCAAAACTCGGGGTTCCCGTTCTCCGGGCATGGAGCGGTCGTTGGGTGCGGCGGTTGGCCAAGCCGACGCCACAGCCGCCAAGTTCTGTTTAGCTGGTGTGGCCTTTCAACACTTCAATCGCTTTCTGCAATTGTTCGTCCTGCTGCGGAGGCTGCGGCTTGGTGGTCTGGTCCGACGGCACGGCGTTTTCGTCCTCATCCGGCAAGGGTCCATCATCATCCTCGTCCGCGACTAAAACGTTGGGCGTCACCGCAGTATCCTGAATGGCTTTGCCGCTGGGTGTGTAGTACTTGGCAACTGACAGGATCAGCGCTGATCCGTCGCCCATCTCGATCACCTTCTGTACCGACCCGTCGCCAAACGTCTTATCGCCCACCACATCTCCGCGGGCGTTTTCCAGGATCGCAGCCGCCACGATTTCCGCGGGCCCCGCCGTGCCTTTGTTCACCAGTACCACCAGCGGGAGGTTGGTTATGGCCTTGGCAGGATCAGCATTAAATGCCTCGCGCGGGTACTTCTGTCCCTGAAGATAAGTAATGGGCCCATGATTCAGGAAGAGGTTGGCCGTTTCGATGCCCTCGGACTCCTCGCCCTCGGCGCAGTTGCGCAAATCGAGGATCAGCTTCTTGACTCCGTCCTTCTGCAGCGCCTTGATCTTGCTGGCAATTTCCTGCGACTTGCCTTTGGAAAACGCGTCCACTTGAATTTCGCCAATACCATCCCCGATCATCTTGTCGGTTACCGCGGGAATGACGATGGTATCGCGCGTGATCACCAGCTTCTCAGGCTCGGCGCGGCGGGCGCGGACCACGGAAACAGTCACGTTTGAACCCGGCTGCCCCGCCAGCAGGTTATGGATCTCAGCCAGCGACATTTCACGTGTGCTCTTGCCTTCAATGGCTTCGAGAATGTCTCCGTCCTGCAGGCCTGCTTTGTCGCTGGGTCCGCCTGGCATCACCGAGATGACCGCGGCATAGCCCAAGCGCTTGGAGACAGCAGCGCCGATATTGGCTTTTGATCCTGACAGGTGGGTTTTGTAGCTCTTGTACTCCGCCGGACTTAGATAGCTGGAATTGGCATCCAGCGATTCCAGCAGCCCGTGCAGGGCGCCGTCGGTCACCGATGGAAGATTGGGGTTTTCGACATATTGATCCTGCACTCGCGAAAGCACTTCGCTGTACACCTGGAGCTGGCGGTACGCGCCATCGTTGCTCGAAGCCCGTACTCCGTCCATGCCGCCTACGACCATGAACAGCAACACTGCGGCCGAAGGTATCAGAATTGCAGCCTTGACTTTGTTTGACATCGTGATTGTCTTCCCGGAAAGAGACATTACTTTCTGCAGAACTGCTCTCATTATAGCTTGTTTGATGCGCTTTTCTGCACGACTGTTTGGCCCGATCCGTCGCAGGTAACCAGCCATCACAATTCCTAGCCTTCGCGTGATAACCGCCGGGCTTTGCCGTTAAAAAGAAAGTACTTATGCTCTTATCGGACTTGAATCGAGTCTTTGTAGTCCGGCGGCCTCAACGAACTTCAGCCAGTTGCGTCCGCAGTTTGTGGGTGGCGCGGAAGAGAGTGTTCTTGATGGTGCCTTCGCTGGTGTTCAGAATGCCTGCTACGGTGCGCAGTCGCAGTCCGTGGTAATGCTTCAGCTCGAACACCACGCGCTCCCGTGGCGAAAGTCTCTCCATAGCGCGCACAATGCATTTTCGCAGTTCCCGGCTGATCAAGCTGCGCTCCGGGCTGGTACCGGCCCGCTGGTCGGGCAGACGATCCAGTACCTGTTCTTCTTCACCATCAGCCGAGATGGTGGTCGTCAGATCGCGTGCGCGAGAGGACTTTTTACGTAGATGATCCAGGCACAGGTTGGTAACAATCCTGTAAATCCAAGTGTAGAACGAACACTCAAATCGGAACCTGCCCAGATTAATGTAGGCACGGAGAAAAGCTTCCTGGTAGATATCCTGCCCATCTTCTTGCGACCCCGTAAGATGAACCGCCAAACGCAGGACCGGGCGATCGTACTGGCGCACCAGTTCTTCGAAAGCGGCGGCATTGCCCATCTGAGCTTCGCGGATGAGGAGTGCGTCATCGGCGCGAGCCGGGCCGACCTTCGCTCGCGTTTGCCCACCGAGTTGAAGAGCCTTTTCCATGTGGTATCGTCCTACGATCTCAACCAACAAACTTGTAGCCCGTCCCATGAACCGTCAATATGAAACGCGGATCGTCCGGCTTCGGTTCCACCTTCTGCCGCAGCCGGACAATATGCGCATCCACGGTTCGCGTCGTGGGAAAACGGTCGTAACCCCACACATCCTCGAGCAACCGGTCGCGACTTAACGTTTCTCCCGGATGGTTGAGGAAGTACTTCAACAACTCGAACTCTTTCGACGAAAACTCCAGCGCCTTGCCCTTTCTGGAAACCTGGCAGTTACGCAGATTCACTTCCACCTCGCCAAAGGCAAACTTCTCGCCTTGCTTTGGAATCGTTCCCGCCCTGCGGAGCACGGCTTTCACTCGGGCCAACAATTCGCGAATGGAAAAAGGTTTGGTGACGTAGTCGTCGGCTCCTAATTCCAGCCCGACTACCTTGTCCACTTCCTGCCCACGGGCGGTGAGCATGATGATCGGCATTGACGGCTTTTTGGCCTTGAGTTGTTTGCAGACGTCCAAGCCGCTCATGCGCGGCATCATGACGTCCAGAATCACCAGATCCGGCGACTCGCTGAGGGCCCGTTCCAGGCCGGCCACTCCATCGGGAGCCGTCAGCACCTGGTATCCCTCGAATTCGAAGTTATCCCGCAACCCCGCCACCATGTTGGGTTCGTCTTCGACAATCAGGATCTTGGCCATGCTCTCCCGTCTCCGAACTTCAAGCCGTTGCCACTATGTGTCCGTTGATCTTGGGGTTCAGCGGCAAAGTGATGGTGAACTTGCTGCCGCGCCCCGGACTGCTATCGACTGCCACTTCTCCGCCGTGCGCCTGCACAATGTGGCGCACCAGAGAGAGTCCCAACCCGCTGCCCTTGGTGTTGTGGACCAGCGGGTCTCCAACCCGGTAGAACTTTTCGAAAATCTTGTGCTGCTCTTCGCTGGGAATGCCGATGCCGTGGTCCACGACTTCCAGCTTCACCGAACCGTTGTGGCGAAAGAGATTCACGCCGATGAACTTCTGGTCTTGCGAATACTTGAGTGCGTTGTTCACCAAATTCAATAAAGACCGCGCCATGGCCTCGCGGTCCACTCGCAGCGGAGGCACATCTTCGGCAATCTTCTCCTCGAAGGCAAAACCGTTCTGCTCAATCTGGAAGCGGTAAGAATCCAGCGTGTTGTGAACCAGTTCCCGCATGTCGGTCTCGCGGAAGTCATATTCTTTTCGTCCAGCCTCGATGCGCGAAAAATCGAGGATGTTGTTGATGAGCGCCGTCAGCCGTTCGCTTTCTTTCCGAATAATGCAGTAATACTCCTGGTATTTTTCTTCCGACTTCAGGCGGCCCATTTCGAGCGTCTCGGCATAAAGGCGGATCAACGAAAGCGGTGTCCGCAATTCGTGCGAAACGTTGGAAACAAAATCGGATTTCAACTTCGCCAGCGCCATTTCCCGCGAAATATTGCGGTGAGTCAGAACGAGCCCTCCGGTAAGGAGCAGCGAAATAACCCCTAAAATCAGGAAGCTGGTGCGCACAAAGTGCTGCTCCATCGCCGCCAGCGTGGTACCGGGTAGCTTGATGGCAAGAGTCAGTTGCTGAAACGCCCCTTCGAGGTTGCGCTCTACTTCAGGATTACCGCCGTCCCAGCCGGAGGAAGTCGCCAAGGGCGTGTAGTCGTACTTGGGACGCAGCATGATAGCCACGCGGTTCTTCTCTCCCTTTTCTTCCTGGTGACTCAAGACCGCATTCAGCATCTCGGGAAAAAACTGATCGTGCAGGTAGTCCGCGTCAAACACCATTCCGGCGATGGCCTTTTTCTCTCCCGCGCCGCTGGTCAGGAAAAACTGCCCAGCGATGTAGACGTGCTTTTCTCCCCGCGGGATCCAGTCCGAGAAGGGATATCGCCTGCCCTTCTTGTCTAGTTCTTCCAGACTCTTCTCCATGTCCCCGTACTCCGTTTGAATCCAGCCGGAGAACATAGAAGAGAGATATTCATGCTCGGAACGAGACGCGGTCGAATTGCTAAGACCGGGCTGGGAACGGAACACGATGCCTGTTGCCGGGTCGTACACGAATAGATGCGCCACATAGGGATGGGTGGCCAGAATCCGGTCCATGGTTTCAGTGCACGCGGGGCCGGACGCCGGAAACTGGTCCCGCACATCGTCGATCAACTCATAAGCCTTCTGATTGATCTGCTTTTCGGAGATGGCCAAGACCTGGATGAAATCACGCTGGAACGCCGCCTGCACTCCGCGGTCGCGCTGGATTGTCTCCAAATGAACAGCGCTCAGAATCACCAGGGCTGCGGCAGGCAACACTACGGCGAGCTCAAGCGTGAGCATCAGCCGGGTTCGCTCATTCCTTGGTCGCTTCAGTTTCATTGGGTCTTGGAGTCCGTTCTATCTTGAAACACCATAGTCAAACCTCCTAAGGCAGGTGTCAATTCAGGGTAAAAAGACGTAAAAAGTTGTGAACCGGGTGGTTTTCGGGATACCGGGTTTGATGCGATATCCTGATGAAACTGCTGGCCCTTGGCAGGTCTGAAACAATAATTGCCATCGCCTTCACCAGCCGGATAGAATCCTCTGTTATCAATCTCTCCTTTTTGCCCGAGGATCGTTATAAAGAGGATCATTGAAGAAAATTGTCGCCATCTATCCGGGTTCGTTCGACCCTCCGACCAATGGACACCTCGACCTGATCGCGCGAGGCAGCAAGATTTTCGATCAATTGATTGTGGCCATCCTGCGCAATGCCGAGAAGGCACCGCTGTTCGGCCTACCGGAGCGCGTGCTAATGCTGGAGTCCATGACCGCCGAATTCAAGAACGTGGAGGTCGCGACTTTCGACGGACTCATGGTCGAGTACGCCGCCAAGGTCAAGGCTGACGCGGTGCTCCGCGGGATTCGCGCCATCAGTGATTACGAATACGAACTGCAGATGGCGCTGATGAATCGCAAACTACATCCTGAGTTGGAGACAGTGTTCATGATGCCGGCCGAGCAGTATTCTTATCTGAGTTCCCGGTTGGTGCGCGAGATTGCACAACTGGGCGGATCGATCAAAGACTTAGTTCCGGAGATGGTTGAGCAACGCATCAAGGACAAGCTCGATCCAGCCGTCAAGCTGCAACACGCAAGAGATCCTAAAACGAAAAAGAGGAAACGAGCATGACCCCAGTGACCGAAGTCGCCGCTGCCCTGAAACTGACCGACCGCATCAATCGCATTGAGCCTTCCGCAACCATGGCAGTGGTGGCCGAAGCTGACAAACTCCGCCAACAGGGGATCGATGTAGTTGACTTCGGAGCGGGTGAGCCCCATTTCGCGACGCCGCAGCATATCAAGGATGCGGCTATCGCAGCCATTCAGGCCAATTTTACCAAGTACACAGCAGTAGGAGGCACCACCGAACTGCGCGACGCCATCGTGCAGCGCCATGCCCAGGATTTCGATTCGAACTACAAGCGCGAGGAATCAATTGCCTCGGTGGGCGGCAAACATGCATTGTTCAATGCCATCCAGGTTCTGGTCGACCACGGCGACGAAGTTATCCTGCCGGTGCCCTATTGGGTCTCGTTCAAGGACATTGTGCGCTATGCCGGAGGGAAGTGCGTATTGCTGGAAGCCGACGAGAATCAGGGTTTCCGAGTAACCGCAGAAATGATCGAACGACTGGTCACCCCGCGCACCAAGCTCATCATCCTGAATTCACCTTCGAATCCCTCGGGAGCGGTCATGTCTCCCGAGGATATGACAGACCTGATGCGTCTGGCACACGATCGTGGCATCTGGGTTATTTCCGACGAATGCTATGTCTATCTGAATTACACCGGCAAATTGTTTTCCGTCGGCGCGCTGCGCGACTTTCGTGAACACATGGTGATAGTGGGCTCTCTTTCCAAGACCTACGCCATGACCGGATGGCGATTGGGATACGCACTGGCTCCCGCGCCAGTAGTGAGCGCCATGCAGAAGCTGCAGAGTCAATCGACGTCAAATCCGACTTCTATTGTTCAGAAAGCCGCGGTGGCTGCACTGACCGGAGCGCAACAGTGCGTTGCCGATATGCGCGCCGAGTACATTCAGTTGCGCGATCACGTAGTTAACGGTTTGCGCTCGATTCCCGAAGTCCGCTGCACCATGCCGGAGGGCGCGTTCTATGCCTATCCCAACGTGTCGGCGTACTTCGGGCGGAGCGGGGTAATGTCTGCTTCGGATCTTGCGGGCAAGCTTCTGCGCGACGCCCATGTAGCCACGGTTCCCGGGGAAGGCTTCGGCACGCGCGACCATATCCGGGTTTCGTATGCCACTTCGGTGAAGGAACTCGACCGGGGCCTGGAACGCATGCGGAAGTTTCTGGCGTCTTTGTGAACTCGGGAAACAGCGGCTCTGGCTCAGGAATTCACCCGAAAACCTCTTGTCGTCTTCTGCCGCATGAGTGATCTTCACCCGCTGCTAATGTCGCCGGTCTTTGACCCCCGTCCCTGGGGAGCGCTGGACTTGTCCCCGGTTTACCCCAATCATCGCTTCGACGAGAAGATCGGAGAATCGTGGCTAACCGGAGGCGATGGTAAGGTAGCGAACGGTCATTTGAAAGGAAAGTCGCTCGCCGAGTTGACCACCCAATACGGCCGAGAACTGGTGGGAGAGGCCGCTCAAGATCCCAGTCGTTTCCCTTTGCTCACAAAGTTTCTGTTTCCGCACGAAAAATTGTCGGTGCAGGTGCATCCCGATGACGACGCTGCCCATCGCGCCGGAGAACCGTGCGGCAAGAACGAATGTTGGTACGTCGTCCATGCCAAGCCAGGTGCGCAAGTCGCTCTGGGACTGAAGGCCGGGACCTCGCGGCAGGAGTTTGAGCAGGCGATTCAGCAGAAACGCGCAGAGGAGTTGCTGAACTGGATCAACATCTTCCCCGGCGAAATGATCTATGTCGCGGCAGGCACCGTGCACACGCTCGGGCCCGGGTCCATTATGCTCGAAACCCAGCAGCAGTCAGACACAACCTATCGTCTGTATGATTACGGCCGTCCGCGCGAGTTGCACCTGAAGCAAGGGCTCAACGTAATGAAAGAAAAGACGGGATCGGGAAAGGTGCTTCGGCCCGCGCCCAAAGAGATCTCCGGCACCAGAAACCGCCTGGCGCCGCTGGTTACTTCCTCCTATTTCGTGGTGGACATGCTCGAACTCAAAGATTTGCAGGAGTTTCAGACCACCGACGATTCCGGCAAGACTTCGGTGCAGATTCTGACCGCAGTCGAAGGTTGCGGCATTGTCGCGAGCCCGGGATCGGAACCGGTTACGCTAGCCAAAGGCGATGCAGTCGTGGTTCCGGCATCGACGGGGCATTTCAGTGTTCGCCCACAGTGGTCGATCGAATTGTTGAAGTCATGCTTGCCGGGTAAGGCGATGCCCGAGCCAGCAGTTAGACTGTAACGCTGTACCGTATACCAGCATCTCAACTGGACTTGTGGCGAAGACCAATTCCAATTTCTATCCCGTAATTCTCGCCGGCGGACGCGGCACTCGCTTCTGGCCGCTGAGCCGCAAGCGACGATCCAAGCAACTGCTGGCGCTCGACGGCAAGCAAACCATGATCCAGCAGACGGTAGCGCGCCTGTTGCCACTGGCTCCGCCGAGCCATTGCTGGATCATTACCAACGAAGACTTGCGCGGTGAGATCGTTCGCCAAGTTCCCCGGGTGCGTCCGTCACAGATTATCGCCGAGCCTGCAGGCAGGAACACCGCGCCAGCCATCGGTCTCGCGGCCTTTATTCTTCTGCGCCACAACCCGGAGGCCGTGATCGGCATGTTTCCTTCCGACCACGTCGTCGCCGACCAGGCTCGCTATCGCGAACTTCTGGCAGAAGGGATTGCCATCGCCGCCGCCGGCGAGAACATTGTGGTGATTGGCATCGCTCCTACTCGCGCTGAAACCGGCTATGGCTACATTGAAGCTGGGGTAGCAAGCTCTGAAGACGCCTTGCACGTGCGCTGCTTTACCGAGAAGCCCGACGCTATGCGTGCTGCTGAACTTCTTCAAGCTGGCAACTACTACTGGAATAGTGGGATGTTCTTGTGGAGCGCGCGCACGCTCGCCGACGCTTTGCGGGAGCACCTGCCGAAAACGGCGGCCATTCTGGAAAAGATCGCGGCAGCGTTCGGCACCAAGAAGTTCGGACAGGTCTTTCGTCGCCTCTATCCTAAGTGCGAGAACATCAGCGTTGACTACGCCATCCTCGAACCACGGTCGGCGAAAGGCGAGCAGAAGTCGAAAATCTTTTGCCTTCCCGCTCGCTTCGGCTGGAACGATCTGGGATCATGGACGGCGTTGCATGAGCACCGCATAGCCAAACAGAAACCGCCGGATGACAACCTGCTCTCAAGCGACGGTGCGTTTACGCTGGATGCTCAAGGCAACTACATTCATGCGCCGGGGAAATTCGTCGCCGCCATCGGAGTCCACAATCTCGTGGTCGTCGAAACCGACGACGCTCTGCTGATCACCACGCACGAACGCGCGCAAGACGTCGGTAAAGTGGTAAAGCATCTGGACGAGAAGAAGCTGCACAAGCTGGTCTAGAAGCCGGGTGGATTTCGGCCAACGACCCGCGGCTAAGGACCAACGGCCATTAACCTAAATGTCCACTTCCATTAAATTCGGCACTGATGGCTGGCGCGGCGTAATCGCCGACGATTTCACTTACGACAATGTTCGCCAGGTTTCAGCAGCCATCGCTGCGTACACCCTGAAACATGAAGACCCAAGTCACGGTCTGGTTGTCGGCTATGACACTCGTTTCGGCTCCGAACGCTTCGCACGGATCGCCGCTGAAGTGCTCGCCACTGCCGGGATTCCGATCAAGCTTGCCAACGACTATTCCCCCACGCCAGCGATTTCCCTTGCGGTCAAGCAGCTCGGCGCGGCGGGTGGTGTCGTCATCACTTCGAGCCACAATCCCTGGAATTGGAATGGAGTGAAGTTCAAGGGCAGATTCGGCGGATCTGCTACGCCGCAGATCATCAAGGGCATCGAAGTCGAACTACAAGCAGGCACCAGTTCGAACCGCCCCAAGGTGGCAATCGAGGACGTGGATCTCAAGCGCGCCTACGTCGATACCATTTGCCAGTTCGCCGACCTCGATCTCATCGCCAAAGCCCACTTTAAGTTTGTGGTGGATTCGATGTATGGCTCAGGGCGCGGCGTGCTTGCCGGGATATTTGCCGATCACGGAATTGCGCACGTCGCCATTCGCCAGGAATTGAATCCGCTATTCCCTGGTATCAACCCGGAGCCCATCGAACCTCACGTCGCCATGCTGCAAGAGACAGTTGTGAAAGAGGGTTGCCACGCCGGGTTCGCCAGTGATGGAGACGCCGACCGCATCGGTGCCGTGGCCGAAGATGGCAGCTTCGTCGATGCCCACAAGATCTTTTCTGTTCTCTTGCAGTGGTTGCTGGCGCGAAAGAAATGGCCGGGCGACGTGGTCCGAGCCTTCAACACCACGCGCATGTTGGACCGCATAGCCGCGCGCTACAGCCGCAAACTGTACGAGTGCGCCATCGGATTCAAATACATCGCCGATCTGATGATGGAACGCGACATTTTAATTGGCGGCGAAGAGTCCGGCGGAATCGGCTATTCACGGTTCCTGCCCGAGCGTGATGGCATCCTCAACGCTCTGCTTCTCGCAAATGTAATGGCGGAAGAAGGCAAGACGTTGGGCCAACTGGTCATGGACCTGCAACGCGAGTACGGTCCTCATTACTACGGCCGGCGCGATCTGCACATCCCGGAGGAGGTGAAACAGGCCGCTATACAGCGCGCACGTTCCGATGAAACCAAGCGCCTCGGCCACTACACGATTTTGAAAAAGGAGTCCCTGGACGGCATAAAGTTCTTTCTCGATGCCCCGACCCCTGACCATGGAGCGGAAGCCTGGGTTCTGCTCCGAGCATCCGGCACCGAGCCACTTTTGCGCATTTATGCGGAGGCGGCTTCTCCGGAACTGGTGAATGAAATCCTCGCCTCCGCGGAGTCGTTCGTGAATTCACACGCATAGGGGCCGTCGACGAACCGCACCATTCTTGTACCGCCACAACGTCACTTTTCAGGATCGGATCGCTTCGCGCTCAGTACAATAACCTTAGATGAGTTCCCCCGCATCCATGCTCAGCCCACCGGCTGATTCGCCGGAGGCGCAGCGTTATAACCGTATTCGGAGATGGCTGGGCATCGCCGACTTTGTCCTCGGTCTGTTGTTCCTGCTGGTGCTGCTCTTCACAGGCTGGAATGGCGCCCTACGCGACCTCGCTTTTCACGGCGCATTCGAGTATTACCCGCTCGCTGTCTTTTTTTACGTGCTGATGCTCATGGTGATCGGGAAGGCAATGGGCCTCGGCCTGGACTACTATGGCTTCCGTCTGGAACAGCGCTTCAATCTCTCCAATCAGAAACTGCGGGCGTGGGTCTGGGACGAAACCAAGGGATTTCTCGTGGGAGTAGTGCTGGGGACGATTGTGGTTGAACTGCTTTATTTCATCATCCGCAAAGCACCGCAATACTGGTGGTTGATCGCATGGGCAGCGTTTCTCGGGCTGTTCGTGCTGCTGGCGCAACTCGCTCCTGTTATTTTGTTCCCCATCTTCTATAAGTTCGAGCCGTTACAGAATGAAGAACTGAAAGCGCGCCTGGTGAAACTCAGTGAAGCTGCGGGAACCAGGGTGCGGGGGGTTTACAAGTGGAATCTGTCGGAGAAGAGTAAGAAGGCGAATGCGGCCTTGACCGGGCTTGGCAACACGCGCCGTATCATTCTTGCTGACACACTCCTGGAACACTATTCGCCCGACGAAATCGAGGCCGTGCTCGCACACGAACTAGGGCATCACGTGCACAAACATATTCTGAAGAGTATCGCGGTACAAGCGTGTGTGACATTGGCGGGGTTTTGGGCTGCCAACTGGATCCTGCACTACGCGATGGAGCGCTGGCACTTCTTCGAAACTCTTTCCGATTTTGCCAACTTGCCGCTGCTGGTGCTGGTTTCGACCGTGCTGTCATTGCTGTTGATGCCGGCGCTTAATGCTTTCTCGCGCTATAACGAACGCCAGGCCGACCGATATGCGTTCCAGTCGATTGCCAGTGTGGCACCTTTCATTACATCGATGAACAAGCTCGCGGACCAGAATCTCGCCGAGCGCCGGCCATCGAAGTGGGTGGAGTGGTTCTTTCATTCCCATCCGGCGATTTCCAGGCGGGTAGCGGCTGCGGAGCGGTGGTCGAAGCATCCCAAGACGGCGCAAGCCCGGTAACGAGCGCTGGGAAGAACGAGTCTCAACCGCCGCGCAATATCTTTTCTACTCTTTTCAGATCTTCCTCCGTATCCACGCCGATGGTATCGTGCGGGGTTTCTGCCACATGAATAGAGATCCCATTCTCCAGAAAACGTAACTGTTCCAACCGTTCACTGCGTTCCAACGAGGATTCCGGCAGTGCGCAAAAGCGTTCGAGCGCCTGTTTCCTATACGCGTAGAACCCAAGATGCTTGAAGTAGCTGGGCGATGAGCCATCGCGGTCGTAGGGGACCGTCGCCCGGGAAAAATATAACGCTCGCCCAACGCTGTCGGTCACCACTTTGACGGCATTGGGATTAGGAATATCCTCGGCCGCCGCGGGCGTCTTCAGTGTACCCACTTCGATTCTTGGATCTTTCATTAGGTCGAGCATCGCGGCGATATGCTCTGCTCGGGTCATCGGCTCGTCGCCTTGCACATTGAGGTAAATGTTGGCTACCACTGACTTAGAAATCTCATGCACCCGCTCAGTGCCGCTGCGATGGACAGTCGAGGTCATCTGCGCATGCCAGCCGTTCTGACGGCAAAGCTGCATGATCTCTTCCGAGTCGGTGGCAACGATGACATCATCGAGCAAAGAACAGGCCCGTACGCCCCGGTACACCCGCGCCAGAAGAGTCTCTCCCGCAATCTCGCGCAACATTTTTCGCGGCAACCGGGTGGACGCCAACCGTGCGGGAATGACGGCAATCGCATTCATGCCGTCCAGTGTCAATTTTCCGTGCAGAAGATGCAAGAGCGTAGCCACAGAGTTTCTGCCACTTTGTGGCATAATACTTGTTGTTCCGCACTGAAAACCTCACAGACGGCGCGCCGTGGCGGCGTAGCTCAGGTGGCTAGAGCGACGGTCTCATAATCCGTAGGTCGTTGGTTCGAGTCCAACCGCCGCCACCAATTAAATCAGGAACTTGCAAGTAATTCGATGGAAATGTAGGACTCCAACAGACTTTTGTCTCGAAGCTCTACGAGTTACCCTTCGGAGCTCACGGGAGAGATCCACGCGTCTCGACTTCTTGCTCCGTTGTCGTGTGCTCGTGGCGCACATAGTTGTGCGGAGCAAGAATGAAGCGTTCGGAATCCTTGTCATCGCCACCGAGTTGGACGTCGCCCCAAGGTGCAACCTCCGACGTACGCTCCGGGGCCCGGATTCGGCCCGGGCATGTTTCTTACTGACCCCGAAGTTGAAACAAGAGTGCGAGCAGCGATTTATTCGTCAAACAAAATGTCGGTCCCGATCCAGGCTGCTGCCAGCGATTTGAGATTGTTCTTGTAGGTCCTTGTAACTGTGTACTCCTTTCCACCCTTGACGCGAAGTCCGTATCCCCCTGTCAGCCGCGATTGGATCTGCTCCACAAACGAACTGTTCACAAGGACGGATCGATGAATCCGAACAAAACCGTACGGCTTCAGTATCTCTGCCATGATGGAGATAGACTCCCGCAGCAAATACGAGTCAGACCGACGCCGCACTGACACATAGTTGCCTTCGGCCTCAACCGCGATGACATCATCGGGATCGATGAAAACAATTCTCCCGTTGGCCTTAATCGCGATTCGGGTGGACTGTCGCTGCTGCGGCGGAGTTTCGGCTAATCCCGCGGCGCGCTCCTCTGCAGTTCCCCGAAACGCCGCATCTGAAGCCTTCTTGATTCGATCGGCGCTGGATGGTCTAAGGACGTGGTCGACAGCACGTTTCTCGATAGCAGTGATGGCATGCTCGTCGCGCGCAGGCGGAGATGCGACAACGGACACCTGGTGGCCGTTTTCTTCCAACCGGTTTCGAAGCTCAAGGCCAGAACCTTCGGGCGTGCAGGTGTCAAGACTTGGAATGTCGTTGGAGCGCTTTTCCAACTTGTCAGGTGCTTCAATCGCATCATTGGCGGATTCGCATTCTTCCGCATCGCTGCTTGTAGCCAAGATACTTGCCAATGCGGTTTGCGCCAACCTTCCGGACACTTCCGGCGCGGCATACCCTTTGTACTCATGCTGCCTGGGGTCACAATCTTGCGATCCGGCATAGTACCTCTTGATAATGTCTTCTTGGGTCACCGCTGGTTCTCCTTTTTCTGACTGTCGATCACGCCCCGCTTCACCGTGAGATCACCTTGATCAAAGAACTTCCTTATATCGTCGAGCAGGAGATCAGGCTGTTCCAGCGCCGCGAAGTGTCCACCCTTCGGCATCTCCGTTCTTTGTACTACGTTGTAAGTCTGAGAAATCCAGCTAAACGGAGTGGTAAACACTTCCTTGGGAAAATCCGCATACGCGACCGGAGTCTCCAGCCGTGGAAGTGGCGCCGTTTCTCCGCCGGCGAGCCGGTGCTCACGATAGATTCGCATGGCGGAGCCAACCGTACCGGTCGCCCAGTAGAGCGTGACATCGGTCAGAAATGTGTCCCGGTCCACCGCCGTGAGAAAATCGCCGCTATTGTCAGTGAGCAGTTGGAATCGAGTGATCATCCACGCCAACCACCCGACCGGGGAATCCGTCAGAGCATAGGCAAGCGTCTGTGGTTCAGCAGCCTGAATCCTGTAAAAGCTGCTTTCTTCGCGGTCAAAGTACGAAAACCGTCTCCGCTCCGAATCGCTCATTTGCGCGATTGCTTCCGGGTTTGGCGGATCCGCGAAAAGAAGGTTGAGATGAAGCCCGATCACGTGCGTCGGCGCCTGGTAGGCCATGTCGCGCGCGATTTCTGAACCCCAGTCGCCGCCTTGGATACCGTACCTGGGATAGCCCAAACGGTCCATCAAAACGACCAGGGCCTTCGCCATCCGCCGTGGATCCCACCCCCGAGTTGTGGTGGGTCCAGAGAATCCAAAGCCAGGAAGCGAAGGAATGACGATGTGGAACGCCGGGCTATGGCTGTCCTTGGGGTGAGTAAGTGGTTCGACCAGTGCGAGAAATTCAAGAAACGAACCGGGCCATCCGTGAATCAACACTAAGGGTATTGCGTCGGGGCGTGGGGAGCGCTCATGGATAAAGTGAATCTGCTGTCCATCAATTTCCGTGGTGAACTGGTCAAAACGGTTGATCCTGGCTTCTTGCACACGCCAGTCGTAGCCGTTCTGCCAATACTCCGCCAGTTCCCTGACCTTTTCGATGTCGGTGCCGTACTCCCAAGTCGTGCCGGGAAGTTGATCGGGCCATTTGGTGTCCGCCAAACGGCGCCTAAGATCAATGAGAACGCGCTCGGGAACATGCGCTTTGAACGGGCGAATTGCGGCAGGCTCCGGCTTTGCCAGCAATTGCGCTTGTCCAAGTGCAATTGAGGGGAGCAATAGCAAGGCGGCAAGCCGAAATCTCCCGCACAGCGAGACTGTCCTTCGCGTATTCTCGAACCCAGTCTTCATGATGCTCTCACGCTCCAGTGTTGGCCGAAATGCTGAGGAAAAACTCGAGCACGACATTCCACATATCTCTCCATAAGGCGTTCTACATTGGGGCCGCCGTTCCATCCGACCACATGCCAGTGCCCATCAGGAACATATCGATTGGTTCCGGGTTGCCTTTGTACGTTGGAGCCAGTAAGAGCGGAGATCCCGGGAACGGTTCCGATAGGTCATTTGAGGAGTCCACCACATTTGCGCCCCATGCCGTATCGAGCGGCGTGTAGAACATAAGATGGGCCATGTTGTGCCCACCCTTGTCAGTCAGGTACGCATCCTTGGACATCATGTAGCTCATCGCGCCAGCCTCGAGGGCCGGCAATTCCTTTTTCTCAATCGCGGCCTTGATACTCTTCTTGACTTCATCTTTCGATTTTCCAGCCAAGACTAATTTTGTCCTCATCAAAGTGATCGGCAGCACCGTCCGAACGGCGGGCGGATTGTAGCAAATCGGGCCGCGATTCTTAGGGTTCCAAAACTCGGGACTGTCGAATGGGTTCATCCAGGCGCGTTCCACGATGCAGACAAAGCCGTTCTTGCCTTCAATCGCCGTTTCGTAGCCGTGCGCCCCCAGGACCACAACTTCCGCATCGCGGGAAATAGACGGAGGAGCCGCGCTCCGCGCCAGAGCAATTTCAGCGTTTCGATCCGTTATCAGGTAACGATCCAGCGGAGCCATGCTGGGATACGGAGTCTTGGCGTCCTGTGCTTGCGCTTGCGGGGCCGCGCCCAGCGCAAGGGCCAGCGCAAAGAATCCCAATGCGATCATCGTGACCGTCTTTCGTTTCATTTGGTTCTCTCCTTGCATCCTTGTGATGCAGATTTAAAGTTCCGGAGCTCCGGGTAAGTCGCCACCGACGCTTCTATCGGTACATCGAACGACTGGGCGGCAAATCGACACCCCAGCCAAGAAATATTTTAAAATCGGCTGTGTCTGCCGGCACCGCCGAGGCGGTGGAATCTACCGCTCCGATTGGGCCTGCGCTAGTTGCTATCATGGCTATGCCGAAATGCGGCACCGGGAGCACATCGGGGGGTTCCCGCTAGTTGTTGGACGCAATCTATAACACAACTGGTTGCTTCATGCAACCAGTTGTATAATGACTTAGGTACAAGGGATGCCAGATTAGAGCGGAGGCAGAGTGCGCAAGGATCACCGGTCAGAGTGCGTTATCAACCGAATGGTCGAAATGTTTGGCGATAAATGGAGTCTGCTCGTCATCCGCGACATCATCTTCGTGAACCGGAGGCATTTTCGCGAGCTCCTGACCAAGTCTTTGGAAGGGATTGCGTCGAATATGTTGGCCGATCGCCTGCAAAGGCTTATCGAGCAAGGGATCATCATCAAGTCTGATGACGCCAGCCATAAGCAGAAAGTCATTTACAGTCTTACGGAAAAAGGCATCGGATTGCTTCCTCTTCTGATGGAAATGGTTGTGTGGGGGCACAAATATTTGCCGGACTCCAGACTGAGGGGTCTAGCTCAGGTCCTGGAAGAAGGGGGACCTAAGCTGTGGGCAGAATTTATGGCTGAACTTCGCGAAACACATCTTCGGGCGTCAAACGCGAAAAAACCAACACGGCGTCCGATGAAATCAAAGCGTATTTCTGCAATGCAGAAGCTTCAGGCGGCATACGAACCAGCACTGGCTAAAAGAAAACCGTAGCGAGTGCGTCAACGCGCCATTTCAAACGACGGCAAGAGAGGCTATACCGGATCTCTTCCATCACTATGGCATTACGTAGACGGCGCAGCTTTGTGGACGACAAGGTACACAAATACATGAACCAGTTGCGGAGTGACAATGATCCGCAATAGAAGGCGTATATGGTGATGCTGTGTTTGCGGTTAAATCGTACGGACGATATGTTTTCTTGAATATTGTTTGACCGCGCAGACGGTAACCTCAAAAATGCGGTTTCTTTCCAGGTATGCTCGGCACACGACGGCGTAACTTCGTAATCATTCTCGGCATGATCGTGGAATAGCGTTCCACCTTCCTTCTAGCGGCACGACGCTTGCATCCTTCCCGCGTGGGAAACGATTGTTGTAGCCGGAAACGCTTTGGCTTTTATGCAACCGCCCGGGTTCTCTCCCTCCCTCGGCTGCTTTCCGACCAACACCATCTGCTCCCCATTCTTCTTCAGGAGGAGATCAAAATGTCACTTAAGCGGTTATTTTCTGTTGCACTGGTTTTTGCCGTCGTGCTCATTATGGGCACATCGGTAATCGCTCAGACGACCGTTTCCCAGGGAAGTATTCAGGGAACCGTTACCGACCCATCTGGCGCGGTGGTTGGCGGCGCCAATATCACCATCACTCACAAGGCGACCGGGCAGGTCATCACGACGACCTCGACGAATTCAGGCACGTTCAATTCCGGAGGTTTAATCCCCGGTGACTACACTTTGCGGGTAGAAGCCAAGGGCTTCCGCACGGCGCAGCAGGCTTTTGCAGTTCAAGTGGGCGTGACCTCTTCCGGCAACATTAAGCTGGAAGTCGGCGAGACAAGCCAAGTGGTTGAAGTACAGGCTTCGTCGATTCAGGTGAACACCGAACAATCCACGGTGCAAGGTGTCATCACTGGCGATCAGATTGACAAACTGCCGGTCGACGGCCGCAACTTCCTTGATCTCGCGCAGCTCGAACCCGGCGTGCAGATTCAGGACGGCCAGACGTTCGATCCTACCAAGGCGGGTTATTCTTCGATTTCGATCAACGGCGTCTTCGGACGTACTCCGCGTATCGAACTGGACGGCATCGACATCAGCGACGAGACCGTCGGCACGACTACCCAGAACGTCGGCATGAGTTCGATTCAGGAATTCAACATCAGCCGGTCGAACCTCGATCTCTCCACCGAGCTGACGTCGGCGGGCGCGGTGAACGTGACCACGAGGTCTGGGACGAACGACATTCACGGCCAGGCGTTCTATAACTTCCGCGGCCGCGACGCGGGCACGGCCTCGTTTCCGGGAGCCCAGGTCGGCTACTACCAGCGCAACAACTTTGGCGGCCGCGTCGGCGGTCCAATCATTAAGGATAAGTTGTTCTTCTTCCTTGACGGCGAACGCATGAAGCAGGATGGAATCCTCCCCTTGGTGATACCGGCACCCTTCAGCGCGCTGAGCGGCGGTTTCCTCTCGCCCTTCCGCGACAGCGAAGTCACGGGCAAGTTGGACTGGCAGGCGACCAAAGACGTCCACGTTTTCTACCGCTTTACCTATAACTGGAACAAATCCGAAGCCAACTTCAACTACAACTACCAGGTCTATTCGAACCGGGACAACACTCCTTCCGACGCCGTGGGTGTTGACTGGTCTAAAGGGTCATGGTCGCACAGCTTCCGTTTCGGTTACTTGAAGTTCCACAACCTGATCGGCGACGCGACGCAGGGTGCAAGCTTTTTCAATCCGCTGCCAAACGACGAGATCATAGTTAACGACCTCGGACTACAGTTGTCGGGGCCGAACCTCTTGGCACCACAACAGACCTTCCAGAGCAACAAGCAGATCAAGTACGACGGCAGCAAAGTGTACGGTGCCCATGTGTTCCGCTTCGGTATCGGCTACAACGACATCAACGGCGGCGGATTCGCGAGCTTCTTCGGAATCGCACCGCTGGCTGTAACCACGTCCACTTCGTGTGCGGTTCCGGGCCAGATCACCACCTGCGAGCTCTTGGCGGGTGTTCTTGGTAACGGCCAGGGGTTCTTCACCGAAAAGCCGGCTTTCGGCTATCCGGCTGGAGGACAACACGACAACCGCTTCCAATGGTACGTAGGCGATTCGTGGAAGATGAAACCGAACTTCACCTGGACCTACGGTTTGCGCTACAACCGCGATACCGGCCGTTCGGACAGCGATCTGTCTTCGATTCCATGCTCCGCGGTCGCTGCTGGTCCGCTCGCGGCCAACGCACCCTGTTCCGGCAGCACGCCGCTGTTGGATCAGTTCGGACCTGGATTGGGCAACCCAGTCAATCAACCCAACACCCAGTTCGGACCGCAGGTCGGCTTTGCCTGGGATCCTACCAAGAAGGGTAAGACTGTGATCCGGGCGGGCGCCGGCATCTACTACGAAAACTCCATCTTCAACAACACGCTGTTTGATCGTCCAGCCAAGCTGGCCAAGGGTCTGTTCTTCCAGGAAGGGGCCCTCGGCTGCAATGGCGCTGGCGCAACTACGTTTAACATCCCGGGACAAGGCAATGTCACTTCGATCAACGGGGTGGATCTAGGTTCGGGTGTCTGCGGACAGCCGCTCTCCGTTGCCGGTCCGTTGCTATTCGACCTGCAGCAGGAGTTTCAAGCGGCAGTGAAGGCGCAGGGGCCGACGGCGAACCCCAGCTACATTGCCAATACCCTGATGGTCAGCAATAGCATTCAGGGCTTGGCAGCGTTTGATCCCAACTTCCGCAACGCACGTTCTTACCAGTTCAATGTTGGCATGCAACATGAGATCTGGAAGGGCGGCGTGCTCACCGCAGATTACATCCGCAACGTCAGCACCCGCTTTAATCTGACGATTGACCAGAACCACGTCGGTGATGCGCGGTTTCTGAACATCCCGGCAGCATCTGCAGCGATCGCCACAACCACGGCGGCTGCGGGCTGCGTGGGCGGTGCTAGCTCGGCAGCAATCAATTGTGCGATTGCCGCTGGGGACAGCATCAATGACTTCGCCAGCAACGGATTGGATTCCGGCAACGTCTTTGGCGGCGGTCCGGCCAATCTGAGCGGCGCAGCTTTTGGTGGCATCAACCGCAACGTAGGGGTTGGAGCCTTCGAGATGCCGGAAGGCCGCTCCACTTACAACGCACTGCAGATGTCCTACAAACAACAACTGGCGAATCCGATGCCTGGATTTAGCTCGATGGACCTGACCGTTGCCTACACCCTGTCGCGCTTCGTTGGCGACGGCTCCAACGACCAGTTCTTCAGCGCCGCGGCGGTTGACAACAACAACCCCGGTTACTTCACCGGCCCAACTTCGCTGGATCGAACCGATGCATTCAAGTTCGGTCTTACCGCGGAGGTTGCGCATCACGGACCGCGTCTCAGCGTGATTGGAAACTTTGGCACCCCCCATCCGTCGACGATCCAGTTACTGGCAGCGAACGGAGGAACACAGAACGGGGTCACCAGTACGGCCGAAATATTCCACAGCGATTTGACGGGTGATGGTTCAGTGCAAGACATCCTCCCGATAAATGCTGGCCAGGCCGCAGGAAAACCCGGGCAGTTCATGCGCTCGGTCTCGCCGACTGCACTTACCAATGTGATCAATTCCTGGAATAGCACAGTGGCAGGTACGCTGACACCAGCAGGACAATCGCTGGTGGCAGACGGTCTGTTCACGACTGCGCAGTTGCAGGCGTTGCAAGCGTACAAGGGGTTTCTGGCTCCCCCGCCGCCGGGCGCTGTGGGCAACGGCATCTTCCGCGAGGTCAGCACCACGCTGGCCTGGCCCATCAAAATCACTGAACGGTTCAACATTGAACCTTCCTTCAGTGCGTTTAACGTGTTCAACCTGGCGAACTTCGGAAATGAGTTCGGACCTCTGCCGTACTCGCTGACACCGTATGCGCCCGGCGCCATTGGTAACGCTGGCAGCGTTAACGGAACCGCATCGGGATCAACTCGCGAATCACTGCGAACTGGCACCGGTTCGGGCATCTTCTCCCTGGGTGCCCCGCGGCAAGTGGAGTGGGGTCTCAGGCTGAATTTCTAGCCGTCGCTCCCGGAACCAGAAGCCGCGATTGGTTCGCGGCTTCTGGTCCAAATTTCCCGATCGCAAGGGTTGCTGAAACCAATCCGATCGGGGGCGAGAGTGGAACGGAACCTACGTATCCGCTGCCTGCGTGGCAATTGATGCGCGAGAGGGCTGGGACCAACCACGGCACGGTTCTTAGTCGGACGGAAGGATCTTATGTCGACAGCCTCAGTAGATAAATCGCATGTGGCCTCTCTCGCGGTTGCAGCCCCGAGAATGGAAATTGAGCAGGTCGTCAAACTCGCAGGAGGTGAACTACAGGTTTTATTAACACAGCGCGCAGCGATACTTAGGCGTCTCGCGATCTTACGTCGTATCATTTCTGGTCTAGCCGAGATGTTTGGAGATGATGTTCTGCCTGAGGATGTTCGGACCCTGATCAAGCTCCCCACACAGAGAACCCGCGGGGCTGGGTTAACGGACGCTTGTCGCGCCGCTCTAAGCACGTCATCACGACCCTTAACCGCCCGAGAGGTAGTCGACACAATCCGGGCTAAGGATGCCAAGGTGATACAGAATCACAAGGATCCGGTTGCGTCCGTCACGTCAATCCTGCACCGCCTGGGCTCGTACGGCGAAGCGACAACCGAGGTCAGCCAATCGGGTAGGCGCATGTGGACCCCGGTGGAGGCCCACCGCCACGAGGCAACTACCGCGGTACCGATGTGATGGCAGTCGAGCTGCAACGTGAAGGACGAAGCTCGTTTTCCCGGAAAGTGGGACTTCTTCGGCATTTGACGACAGCAAGACCACGAAGATGATCCACATCCTTGGAGTGCTATAGCTGCCACGCGCGCATGCGGCTGTGGATACCATCTTTGTCCAGTTCTACCCCACCCCGAGTCAGAGAGGAATTTCAAGCGAGCCATCGAGTTAAATGAGGCCGTAATCTTCGCCCCTCTTGCTGCGGTGTCGATGGTAATCTCCCCCCTTTTCATTTCATTGACTTACGCGGGACAGACTTGCTACCTTTTTTGACGAAGGCAGGCTGGGAGTGTTTCGTGCCGGGCTTTCTTGTTATAGTTGGGGTTCCGACTTTTGTTTATATGGAACTGTTGCTCAACATCGTTTGGCTGACCCTGGCGCTTCCGGCCATCTGGATCTGGCGGCACGAGTCAGCCCAAGGGACACATTCCCGCGGTTGTAGTCGCCTTCGTTCTTCTCTGCTCTTGATTTGCGTTCTCACGTTGCTCTTCCCAGTAATCTCAGCCACGGATGATTTGCACCCGATGCGGGCGGAGATGGAGGAGTGCAGTCCCTTTAAGCGCGTAGTCAAGCAATCGAGCAATAACTCCTCGGCCACTTGGCTGTCGAATCCCGGTAGTGTCTTCGCTCGGCCGGTTTCGGACTCACGCATCTGCCCCGGTAAAGAGGTCTGCGCGCTAATCTCACTCAATTCGTTCGTCTTTCCTGAGTTGCTCACTTTCGGCCGACATGACTCGCGTGCCCCGCCTTCTCCTCTTCTCGGGTGAATGTACAGCTTCGCGTGATCGGCAGGTGGAACCTCCGCTGCAACAGGAGGTTCTCCTGTGTTTTGGCTCGCTGTGCGGCCCACGGCCACAGCCCAGGGTCCACACGACGATGGAGTAAGTGATGCAAAAAATAACTTGGCCTTATTCCGCGCTGCTTTTTGTGCTTTGCGTGTCTTCAGCCGCAGGTGCACAGCAGGTATTGACCTGGGAACAGGTCCGCCAACGTTTTGAACAGAACAATTCCACGCTGCTGGCCGACGCGTTGAATATCGATGAATCGAAGGCGCAAGAAATCACTGCTTTCCTACGCCCGAACCCGACACTCGATCTGTCGGCAGACGGCACCCAAATCGCTCCTGATCAAGGTGTCTGGCGACCATTGGCTGGCACGTTTGAGTCGGCAAGCATCAGCTATCTGTTTGAGCGGCAGCACAAGCGACAGTTACGCCGGGAGAGCGCAATAAAAGCAACACTGATCGCGGAGTCGAACCATGCCGACTTGGAGAGAACCCTGCTCTTCAATTTGCGCAGCGCATTTATTTCGACGCTACAGGCCAAAGCGGCGCTTCGGTTGGCAAAAGATAACCTTGCTTACTACGACCACGTGCTCGATATTAGTAGAACTCGATTCAGTGCCGGCGATATCGCGCAACTCGACCTCGACCGGCTGGAACTCCAGCGCGTGCAATATGAATCCGATGCGCAAACCGCGGATGTTAATCTGAAGACGGCGAAAATTCAATTACTCACTCTACTGAACGACCGCACGCCGATTGAAGAATTCGACGTCAACGGGCCATACGACTTCAATGACCACCTCTTTCCCCGCGACGAATTTAGAAAAATTGCTCTGGATACACGGCCTGATCTGAAGGCAGCCGTAGAAGCCGTAGATAAAGCTCAAACCGATCACAAGCTTGCGGTTTCGAACGGCTCAACCGATCCGACCTTGAGCGCGTGGTATACCCACAACTCTTCCAACAATAACCCGTTCGCCATAAATACGCTGGGTGTCAGCGTTAGCATTCCGCTGCGTATCTTCGACCGCAACCAGGGGGAGAAGCTGCGCACCCAACTTGACATCGACCGCAATCAACGACTGCTGGATGCGGCCCAGGCGCAAGTCTTCAACGACGTGGACTCCGCTTACGCTACGTTGAACAGCGATGTGATTCTGCTACGGCCCTACCGGCAGAAGTACCTGCAACAAGCGGTACGGGTGCGCGACACTGTCAGCTTTGCCTATCAGAACGGAGGAGTATCGTTGCTGGACTTCTTGAACGCGCAAAATGACTACCGTACCGTGGAACTCAGCTATGTAAATCTGCTTGGTTCGTACTTAACGGCTGCTGCCCAGCTGAATGAGGCAGTCGGCCGGGAGGTGATCCCATGATGATTCCTCGCCGTTTTGCCGCATTCCTTCCTTTGCTGTTTCTGCTTTTGCTTGCGGTTGCATGCTCGGACACCACTAAAGCCGCCCCCACCAAGGCTGAGGTCACCATCGACCCCGATCTCTACAACGTTGACCACCCGGAACTGTTCAAGCTGGCGAAGGTTGAAGCTCGTGATTTGCCCACCGTGCTGAGCGCCAACGGCAGCGTCACTCCCGACGTGAATCGTACCATCCACGTGACCTCGCAAGGTTCGGGGCGCGTCGTTGATCTGCGGGTGAAACTCGGTGATGCCGTAACCAAAGGCCAGCCTCTGCTCTCGATCTACAGTTCCGATCTGGCTGGGGCGTTTTCTGATTATCAAAAAGCAGTGGCTGACGAGCGCCTGGCGGCAAAAGGACTGGATCGCGCGCAACTGCTCTACTCGCACGGTGCGCTCTCCCAGAAGGATCTGGAAGTCGCTCAAGATACCGAGGACAAGGCCAAGGTGGATGTAAAAAACACCGAGCATCGCATTCGCTTGTTGGGTGGCGATCCAGCTCATCCCGACTCCGTGATTGAACTGCGCTCCCCGATTGCTGGAACGATCGTGGAGCAGAACGTCGCTGGATTCGAAGGCATCAAGAGTCTCGACAACAGCCCGAACTTGTTTGTCATCGCCGATCTTTCGCAAGTCTGGGTGGTGTGCGACGTATATGAAAACGATCTGGCCGAGGTGAGTCTTGGGGATCCCGCCGAAATCAGCCTGAACGCATATCCCGGCAAGCTTTACAAAGGCACGGTTGCCGACATTTCGCGAGTGCTAGATCCAAATCTGCGTTCGGCCAAAGTACGCATCGTTCTCGAGAATTCAGATGGCGCTCTGCGGCCGAACATGTACGCCGTCGCGACGTTTCGCTCGCGAAAGTTGCAGCCGCACCTGGTAATTCCTGCAACCGCCATGATGCGCCTGCAGGATAAAGACTGGGTCTTTCGGCGGGAGGATCAGAACCAGTTTCGGAAAATTGAAGTGCATGGGATTGCCGCAACTGCCGAAGGATTTCAGGAACTGCAGGATGGTGCGCTGAAGGCTGGTGACCAAGTAGTGGCTAATGCTCTGGAATTTTCCAGTGCGGTGGCGGAGAGCAAGTAATGATTCGTGGCCTCATCGATTTCGCGCTTCGCAACCGCATCCTGGTGTTGAGCGTGACACTGGTCCTGTTTATCTGGGGCGTTTGGTCCTTTCATAATCTACCCATCGAGGCATACCCTGATGTCGCCGACACCTACACCCAGATCATCACCCAATGGCCAGGACATGCCGCGGAAGAAGTCGAGCAACAGATTACGGTTCCGCTGGAAGTGCAACTGAATGGGGTGCCGCACAAAACCCATCTGCGGTCAGTATCGCTGGCGGGACTTTCGGTGGTCACCATCATTTACGACGATGACATCACCACTTTTACCGCCCGCCAGGAGGTTCTCGACCGTTTGGCGCAGGCCACACTGCCGCCCAATGTCAACCCGGATCTCGGCCCCGACTACAGTCCCACCGGGCAGATCATGTTCTACACGTTGACCAGCACAAATCCCAAGTATGACGTGATGGAGTTGAAGACGCTGCAGGATTGGTATGTGCTGAACCAGTTGAAGTCAGTGCCCAACATCGTCGATGTGAACATTTTCGGCGGACCCACGCGTGAATATCAGGTCCAGCTTGATCCCGGCAAGCTGGTTTCGTATGGTCTTTCGCTGAGTCAGGTGGAGCAGGCGCTGGCCAACAACAATCTCAATGCCGGCGGAGGATTCATCGAGCGCGGCGAACAGGCGCTCAACGTGCGAGCCGTCGGGCTGATGACGAACACTGACGACATTGGCGCCACCGTCGTCAAAGTACTGAATGGCACGCCGGTGCGGGTACGTGATTTGGGTGTCGTCGTGCAGGCGCCAAAAGTCAGACTGGGACAGCTTGGAAGAACCATCCGCCACGAAGATGGAACTGTCATCAACAATGACGATGTAGTGGAAGGCATTGTGCTACTTCGCAAGGGCGCTGAGGCCGACGCGACGCTCGAAGCCCTGCACAAGAAAGTTGCAGAACTGAATAGCGGCTTGTTGCCTCCAGGGGTAAAGCTCGTCCCCCATCTTGACCGCAGCGACCTGGTGCATTACACAACCCACACCGTGCTGCGCAACCTGACGGATGGTGTGCTGCTCGTCACCCTCATTCTCTTCTTGTTCCTGGGCAACGTGCGCAGCGCGCTCATTGTCACCATCACCATTCCTTTCTCCTTATTGTTTGCTGCGATCTTGCTGGACCTGAGCAAAATCCCCGCCAATTTGCTTTCGCTCGGAGCGCTCGACTTCGGCATGGTCGTGGACGGTTCCGTCGTCATGGTGGAGAACATCCTGCGTCATAGCGAGCTTGGCCGCGGCAAGAAAACATTCCTGGAAATGATCGCGACTGCCGCGCACGAAGTGCAGAAGCCAGTATTCTTTGCGCGCATCATCATCATCGTCTCCTATCTCCCGATTTTTACCTTGCAACGCGTGGAAGGCCGCCTCTTCCGTCCCATGGCTTGGACGGTGGCGTTTGCATTGTTGGGAGCGTTGCTGTTTGCCCTGCTCATTGCCCCGGTATTATGCACACTGTTATTCAAGGACAACATCAAGGAATGGCGTAACCCAGCCCTTCATTTTCTACAGGAACGCTACGCGCAGACACTTGATTGGTGTTTCGATCACCTGAAGGTTACGCTTGGCATGGGAATGGCGGCAGGGGCTTTGATGCTTTTCCTGTTCTTCAGTGGCGTCGTTGGATCGGAGTTTTTGCCACATCTAGATGAAGGCGCCATCTGGGTACGAGGAACGTTGGCTCCCAGCACCGGTCCTTCGTCGAGCATTGCACTCGCCCAGCAGGTGCGGCGGGTGCTGGCCAACTTTCCCGAAGTCACCCAGGTAGTCAGCCAGGTGGGGCGACCCGACGACGGCAGCGACGCCAGCGGATTCTACAACACTGAGTTCTTTGTCGACCTCCTGCCCCGCGCGAAATGGCGTTCACAGTTCCATACCAAGGAAGAGTTGATCGCCGAGATGGACAAAGAGCTGAGCAAATTTCCTGGTGTAGATTGGAATTTTTCTCAGCCGATTTCCGACAATGTGGAGGAAGCTGTCAGCGGGGTCAAAGGCGAATTGGCGGTGAAGCTGTTCGGCAAAGATTTGAAGGTGCTGGAACAGAAAGCCGATGAGATGCAAGACGTCATGGGCAAAGTTCCGGGTGTCGCCGATCTCGGCACCTTCCAGGTACGCGGCCAACCCAATGTAAACCTGGTCGTGGACCGTGCAGCGGCGGATCGTTTCGGGATCAATGTCAGCGATGTGCAGGATGCAGTCGAAACCGCAGTCGGTGGCAAGGCTGTCAGCCAGATCCTGGTTGGCGAACAGCGCTACGACCTGACCGTCCGCTACCAACCGCAGTTTCGCAAAACGGTCGAAGACATTTCCAATATCCGCATCCTGGCGCCGTCGGGGGAACGAGTGTCGCTCGGCCAGCTATGCGATATCAAGCTCGAGGATGGCGCGTCCACCATTTATCGGGAAGAGAACTCCCGTTACATCGCCATTAAGTACAGCGTTCGAGGACGCGACCTGGGCAGCACAGTGCGACAGGCTATCGAAGAAGTACACCAGAAAGTTCAGCTGCCGGAAGGCTATCATCTCGACTGGACTGGCGAATACGAGAGTCAGCAGCGCGCCAATCGCCGGCTCGCCTTCATCGTGCCACTTACGCTGCTGCTGATGTCATTCATTCTGTACTCAGCCTTCGATTCCTGGAAGTGGGTGGGCCTAATCCTGGCGGTTGTGGCACTGTCGCCACTGGGAGGTCTGTTCAGCCTGCTATTGACGCATACGCACTTCTCGGTGTCGTCCGGCTTGGGATTTCTGGCTTTGATCGGAGTCTCAGTCGAGATCGGCGTCATTATGGTCGAGTACATCAATCAGCTCCGCACCCGGGGAATGAATCCCCGCGAGGCAGCCAAGGAAGGCGCGCTGCTACGGCTTCGACCCATCATGATGACCATGCTGGTGGCAACTTTGGGGTTGCTGCCGGCTGCCATGTCGCACGACATCGGCTCCGACTCGCAACGGCCTTTTGCCATCGTGATTGTGGGTGGGCTGATCGTTGAACTCTTGATCAGCATAGTCATGTTGCCGACTCTTTACGTATTCTGGGCGCGCCCCGGCGACCAACTCCCACCGCCGGAGCTTGGCTTCATCGAAGAAGGCGAGCACGTAGACTGAATCAGATAGTCCGGGGATTTGAGGGCTTGTACCGGCGGGCTGCAAGCGCCCGCCCTGCTTGATTAGGGCTTCTGCGGTTTCAGTTTGCAGTCTTTGCGAACCAAAGCCAGGTCCAGGCCCGCGGGAGAAAATTCCGCGATCTGCCGGCCGTTCGGAGTCTCGAATTCGACTTTGAATATCTGGGCGCCAATCAATTGGCGGACGGTGTCTTTGTCCATGGCGAGAAACCTGCCGTTCACCCAGTTCCAATGATGACGGCTGCTGGAATTGTCCACGCGGACGCGCACGCTCATTTGCGGTCTTCCCCAAAAACTCGCCCAGTTCGGAGGACCGATTCTCAGGTTGGGACGGAAATCGCCGAGTTCCAACTTTCCGTTCACGCAGAAAAGGAGGACTTTTGCCTTAGCTTCGCTATCCGGCAGGAGACTGTCGGCCTCAAGTTCAAAGCGTACTTTCTGGGCCGCGGTCATCTTGTCTTCAGACCTGAATTCCTTCCATTTTCCGCCAGCTGGGCTACCGGCTTGCGGTCCGGCAGGAGGCATGCTGCCGTCTTGCGCGCACAATGTAACCACCGCGGCGCATAAGAAGAGAAAGCATACCGCCAGCGGCTTAAGGATTGACTTCGGAAATGTGATTACGGGGCTGGGACGAGGCATTGTCATTTCAACTCCTACAATATCAAACCCTGAAAAGACGTGAAAGTTTCGTCAGGCAGCCGGGGACGCATCCGAACAGACCCCTCCACCCAAACTCGGTTTTACTGCAAAGCGAATGATTCTTAAGATGCTCGCGGGGTTCGCGACTGTTGCCAAAGGGGATCTGAGCTCGCAGTAAGGGCCTCAGTCAGGATCATAAACTCCATTCCCGTATCCCTGGCGCCTGATGTTTTCCTGCATCTGTTCGAGCCTGGCTTTTTCCTGGTCGAGCTGACGCTGCGATGCGTCGTACTGTGCTTTCAAGTTCCGCCCAGTGTCGCACCAGTCCTTGTAATAGGGCGTGTAATAAGCTGAAGTCCAGCAGGTCTGGGCGTCGGTTGGGTCTTGCGCGTACTCCGTGCTCCACATGTCAAACTGGTACTTCAAATCTGCAATGCGGTTCCGAATGTCGACGATCTTTCCCTTTTCCACCAATATCTGGCTTTTGAAAACCTTTGCCTGAGCTTCAAAAGCCCTATCTTTCTGGATCTGTGTGGCATCGGCCTGAGGGGCGGTATGAGCTGACACTATTGCTGCTGGGTGGGCGGCCGAAATAGGAGTGTTCTGAGGGGCAGCAGAACCAGTTGCCGGAGCTGTTGTAGCGCCTGAGTTGGCAGGGGCAGGACTGCCAGGGTCGGACGGGTCTTTCACGTCCTTGTTTCTGTAAATTTTGGCCGGTGGGGCCGATTCTTGCGCTTGCCGCGAAGCACGAGCCGCACCTGCCACGGATTGCCGCACGATCGGCGGCTTGGCGGGTGGCTGAGCAGTTGGCTGTTGGGTAGTTGGCTGCTGGGTAGTTGTTGGCTGCGCAGCTGGCTGGTCCGCTTGGCCGAATGCCAGCGCACTCAGCAACAGCGTTGCAATCGAGGCCAATTTCAACTGGCAAGACACGCGCATAGATGCATAAATCATAGCGCGATTGCGAGTCAGCAGGCGTGGCAGGATTCCAAACCAAAGACGTTGTCCCCTCGGGAGCAACAGGCCTCAGCTCGACAGGCATGGCGCGTGTATCGCTATCGCCTGGACTTTCTTCTCCTTGCCTTTGCCGCCATTTTGAGTTAGTTTTGCCATCTTCACAGGTGAAACAAGAATGCAAAGTATCTACCGTTTCTTAGGACGATCTCCAAAGACAAAACTTGGGCCCCTTGAGCAGCAACTGCTGGAGGAATTATGGACTTGCAAGAGTGCGACCGTTCGCGAATTGCTTGATCAAGGCACTCTTAAGTTGGCATACACCACCGTCATGACCACGCTCGACCGGCTCTATAAGAAGCAACTGCTGGACCGGGTGGCTGAAGGACGAGCGTTCCGTTACTCTCCGCGCCACACCCAAGAAGAGCTCAAAAAAGCTGCTGCCGGGGAGACCATTCGCCAGTTCTTGAGTTCCAGTCCCGCCGCGTCGCTTCCCCTTTCCTACCTGGTGGAAGCGGTCAGCGATCATGACGCGGGGTTGCTGGATGAGCTGCAACGGTTACTGGACCGGAAACGTCGCCAGTTGGCCAAGGAGAAACACTGATGTTTGCGGCGCGCTGCATTGGGATATCGCTGGCCTCGTTCGTTCTGCTGTATGTTCCAGCCTCGCTCGCAGTTTCGCGAGGGTGGGGCGTGATGCAGCGACTGTTCAAGCCGCGATCGGCGCGCAGCACGGCGAGCCTGCTGTTCGCCCTACGTGTCTTTCCCTTTGCACTGGCTTCTGTCTTCACGTTTATGTTCACCCTGCCATCTTTCTTACTGCTCGAACCCCGTTCCACTGACGAAGCCGTTGGCACGGCCCCGCTCATGCTGGGGCTGTCCTGCATGGCGCTACTTGCAGCGGGGATCGTCCAGGCGGCCTTAGCCCAGATGAGAACTTCCCAGGCGCTGATGAAGTGGCTGGATGGCTCTACAGTAATGGATGCAGAGGCTGCGGTTCCGGTGTTTCGCACCGGCAAGAACGCGCCGTCTTTAACCGTCGCAGGTGTGCGCGAGCCGAAAGTGTTGGTTTCTGACGCCGCCATTGCCGCGTTGACTTCCGCGGAACTGCGGACGGCCGTAAAGCACGAAATGGCCCATGCCCAGTCATGCGATAATTTAAAGAAGCTGTTCTTCCGATTTTCTGCATTCCCTGGAATGGGCGAGGTGGAGCGCGCGTGGTCCGAACAGTCCGAATTGGCCGCGGACGATGCTGCTGTTTTGTGCGTAAAGGATGCCCTGGACCTCGCCGGCGCATTGATCAAAGTCTCGCGACTGAGCACACCTCAACCGCAGGCGGCACTGACTACAGGGTTGCTCCATAGTTCAACCGCGCTGGGAACGCGGGTGCAGCGGCTGTTTTCCTGGCAGAAAAAGCCGGCCTCGACCACTGGCCGCAAGTACTGGCAGTACGCGCTGCCGTCTTTAGGCGGAGCCTTATTCCTGGTAGTCGCAACCTACGGCTCCGTGCTCATCGGCCTGCACCAGGTCACGGAATGGCTGGTGCGTTGATTGGTTTACCGGTTGCCCAGTAATCCGTAAACTGACACCTGCGCCGCCGTCGGCACGTACACCTTACCGTTGACGACAGTCGGAACCGTGAACTTCACCGAAATACCAGGCTGGTCGCGTGAACTGTCTTGGTTGGTGTTATACAGCTCGGTGCCGATGTTGTTGGCATCGTAGGCGTGCAGGATCGCCTGGCCGTTGTTTCCATAATTGTCTACCTGTATCGTCCACACGATGGCGTCGCTAGTTCCATTCGCCGAGATCGAAGGCGTAGGCCCGGGGAAACCGGAGTAAGTGCCTGTCGCCACCGCCGTGGTCGACAACAGACCAGTGGTCGGATCGAATGTGTATTGCCTTAGATAGTCGCCACTTCCGCCAAAATAGACATTGTTGTTCCACCAGCCGGGACTAGCCCACAAGCCGCCAATCGCGTTCTCCATGTCCTGCACGATCTGGTTGTTGTTGTTGGGATTGAAACCTCCCATGTGGTCGCGATTAATCAGGTAAATCGAACCGCTCTTGCCCACCTGGACCAGCAAATGCTGGTGAGGCGATCCGACACCCTGATCGGGCAACAACAGCACGCCTCCCGAACCCACATCGGTGTCCCCGTCTGAAAGACTCTGCTGGTTGTACGGCGTGAAATAGTCAAACGGGTGGGGCGGTTTAGAGATGGCCGGACCCTTCATCACGCTGTCTGCGAAATCCTTGCCGCCCTTCGGACCATCATAGGTACCGTTGCCGGTGGCAAAAAAGACATAGGTGCCATCGGAGGCTACGCCGCCGCCGCTCTGCCAAACTCCTCCCAGCCCGCCATTGGGAGTGGAATTCCACACCTCGAGCTGCTTCAGGGTGGTCTCGTCATAGGACATCACCCAACCGTGGTATGGCTGGTTGTCGCAGTGCGATGCCCAGGCGATGAAAAGCGTCCCATTCACCAGCAACAGACCCGGACGCTGCGCCTCCTTCAAACCATCAAACTTGTTGCCCTTCACCTGCGCATGGATGACGACCGGGGACCCCGGTTGATCGAGTCCGGTCGTAATGCTGAGCGCATGCAATACGTGGTAGAACTGCCCATTGTCTTTTATCTTGGTGACCACGAACATGGTTCCGGCCGTGGTGTCGATCACCGGCGTGCTGGTGATGCCAATCTCTGGAACCAGGTCGCCGCAACTCACGTCGTTGCTAGACACTGTCGTAATTCCGCGGGCCGGATCGATCAAACTCGTAAACCACAGCGGAGACGCGTTCATCCCGGTGTTGTTGTCTGCATCGAAGGCGTAAACGCTGTCGTGTTCCGTGGCCACATACAGGACGTTATGCGTGCCCAAGCCGGCGATAGTCACGTTGGGTACGTATAGCGGCTGAGCATAGACGTAGCCATCCACGGTCTGCGAAAACAGCTTGCCGAACTGGTTCACATTGACGTTGCTGGGGGTGAGAATCGTCTCACTCAAGTTCTGTCCGTCGCGCATGTTGTCATTGCGCGCAGTGATGACGCTCACCTGGGCATAGGCGGGTAACAACCCCAGACCGAACACTAAAATCGCAACTGCGATGCCGCGTGACTTCATAGATCTCCCTGAGAACGGGCTTAAGATTGAGTGAAAAGTGCCGTATAGGCTTGCTGACGCCTCTTTCAAGGCGACGAGCGCGGAAACAGTTTTCTATGCATGCTGGCAGATGTCAAGGTGTTTCGATAAATTAGGAGACTTTCTACTCACGCACGCCGTCCGTTCAGCCTAGAACGCGGCTTTGCGATGACGATGCCGGAGCAGCGGAAATCGGGGCCCACTCTACCTTCGTGCTGCTGGCACCTTGGCCGGCTCCGGTGCCGGACTGGGCATGGTGGTGACTCGCGCCGGAACTGAAGCCGGAGCCGGGGTCGCAGCCGATGACGCAGTTGCTGCCGGCGCAACCGGAATCAGCCCCAACTGCTTGCGAACTTCGGCTTCGAGTTTCACCATCGTGTCTTTGTTGTCTTTGAGGAACTGGCGGGCATTTTCACGGCCTTGTCCGATGCGTTCTCCCTTGTAGCTGAACCAGGAACCGGACTTCTCCACGATTTCCTTAGCGGCCGCCAGATCGAGCAGGTCGCCTTCGCGTGAAATTCCCTCGCCATACATAATGTCGAATTCGGCCTCACGGAAAGGAGCTGCAACTTTGTTCTTCACTACTTTGACTTTAGTGCGCGAACCTGTGACCACATCGCCATCTTTGATGGCCGCGATGCGGCGGATATCGATTCGCATTGAAGAATAGAACTTCAGCGCGCGACCGCCGGTCGTAGTCTCGGGATTGCCGAACATCACTCCGATCTTCTCGCGGATCTGATTGATGAAGATCAGGCAGGTGCGCGATTTGGAAACCGTTCCGGTCAGTTTGCGTAACGCCTGCGACATCAACCGCGCCTGCAATCCCATGTGGCTGTCGCCCATCTCGCCGTCGAGCTCGGCTTTAGGCACAAGCGCCGCCACTGAATCCACCACCAGCACATCAATCGCGCCGGAGCGCACCAGCGCTTCAGTAATCTCCAACGCCTGCTCCCCATAGTCAGGTTGCGAGACCAGTAAATTGTCCACATCGACGCCCAGTTTCTTGGCATAGCCCGGATCGAGCGCGTGTTCCGCATCCACAAACGCAGCCATGCCACCGGCCTTCTGCGCCTCAGCAACCACTTGCAGCGCGATCGTGGTTTTGCCCGAAGACTCAGGCCCGAAAATCTCAACTACACGGCCGCGAGGAAATCCACCCACGCCGAGCGCCGCGTCAAACGAAATCGCGCCGGTAGAGATCACCGCAATGGGGACGATGGCTTCCTTCGATCCCAGCCGCATGATCGAGCCCTTGCCAAACTGCTTTTCGATTTGCGCAAACGCCAGATCAATCGCCTTGGACCGGTCATCAGCCATGAAAGAAGCTCCTTCTAGAATTGCAGGATGTGTTTAAGCTCGGATTATATACTTGGATTGCAGCGAATAAAAGGCGAATCTTAAGAAGATAAGTGGAAAACGTTCCCAAATTGGTGCGGGAGCGAGGTTCCGACAAGCCTCTTCTCGTCAGATTTGACCACGGAGTGACGTAAGTGTATTTGATTTCAAAATCACTGGATTACCGGGTGCCGGAACGCTATACTGAGCGAAATTTCTGGAGGGTAGTATGAAGCGCTTACTTTTCGTCGTGGGTATGGTTTTAGCTCTTAGTTGGACTGGTATAGCCCAGACAAGCGCTGCGGATTCTCCCGCTACGAAGGAGGATGTCGAAAGATACCTCCAAGTGGTTCACTCTCACGACACCATGAAAAAGATGGCTGCGGCGATGTCTCAGGGCCTGCATCAGATGTTGCACGAGCAGTATCTAAAACACAAAGACAGCCTCCCGGCTGACTACGAATCCAAGATGACTGCGATGATGGATGAGATGTTTGAGAATATGCCCTGGGATGAAATGATGCAGGCTATGGCTCCGGTGTACCAAAAGCATTTCACAAGCGGTGATATCGACAGCCTAATCGCGTTTTATTCCTCACCCACGGGCGAAAAGTTGTTGCGAGAGATGCCTACCATCATGACAGAATCGATGCAAAGTATGACTCCGATCATGATGAAGTATATGGAGACCGTTCAACAACGGCTGCTGAAAGAGACAGACGTCATGATCGCCCAGTCCAAGAAATCGTCGGGCGCCAATACTCCCGTCACTCACAACTAAACCGGGACTCAAAGGGCTATCTCTACCTCATCACTCCACATGCGCGTCGAACACGCCGGTCTCTACCTGACCTGTACGCTTGACTTGGACGAACAGACGGTAATCTCCAGCTTTGGGAAAGCCGTAGGGAAAAGAAACTTCTGGTGACAACGATGCCACGGGCATGGCCATATCCGATGCCATGCTCTGCGTCTGCCCGTCGTACGCGGGCAAGCCTGCCTGAGCCAATTCGAGCGCGGCCATGGGTGCCGAGCCTGCCGGATGAACGTGAGCAAACACACTCAAGTCAGAACGCACAAACTCCGCATGGGCCGCCATCCCCATGTAAGGCTCGAGGTCTTGCACTGGTTTTCCTTCGGCATCTTCTACGCGAAAGCGGAAGTCGATAAGTGTCCCAGCTGTCAGCGGCGTTGCCGAGCGCTCCCAAATCATCTGCCCACCGTCGGGAAGCAAGGATTTTGTGCCCGAATTTGCATTTGCCAAAAGCGCCGATCCGGCCCATTCGGAATCGTCGCCGCTTACGGGTCTGCTTGAAATATCCGGGAGCTCGACTTCCCCAACCATCGTTGTGGGGAACCCGGTTTGATGGACTACGTCCGCGAAAATCTGATACCGGCCGGCAGGCAGGTTGGGCAACTGGATTACAAACTGGCCGCTGTCGGTTCTGTCCGGATGCAGATGCAGGAAGTGATCCATCTGCGGAACCCGGATCAGAAACAAGTGCATCAGGTGGTTGTGATCAAGAATAAGGTCAGCCAAGTAGTCGGAAGGAACCCATCCCCGCGGAAGCTCACTAGTCCGTTGCTTCGTCGGCAGCAAGCTCAAGAGCATTCGGCCTCCAGATTCCAGAGTGCCAGCCACTTGCGGAACCTGATAGACATTCGCATTCGCTACCACTTCTTCGGAGTCCCACCAGCGTTTGCCGCCATAGAGCACCCCGAGGGCGCAAATACCCGCCACGGCCAACACCACGCGTGCGCGGTGCCTGTCAGTTTCGGCCGGCTTGGCCCCAGGGACCAACTCGGCTTCCCGTGCGCCCGCCGTGGCGATCGCAACGGCCCCAAACGCCAGCAGCAAAGCCAAACTAAGAAGTACACCGCCCAAGCCTCTCGACATACGCATGGTGCGCTGAGAGATGGCCGGGACGGGCACGGAGAGTTCAGCTTTGCCCTTTGCGCCATCCACCTGTACGCGCACCTGGAGCGAGCCAAACTCCATCAACCAGAGATTGCCGGTGAAAAACTGTGGGTCTTGTTTTGAGCGCTCGGTGGTCTCAGGCGAGGGCGGGTATTTCGCTCCAGCCCCAGTGAGTCCAAGGGCCAGAATTCCCACCTGAGTAACGTCATTCAACTGACTTCGAATTTCGACTTGCGCAACCCCGGGAACGACCGGCGGCACCTTCACCGTAACAAAAAGATGATACGGACCGGCGTTACCTTCATAGTAGACATCAGGGCTGCCGACGTGGGCGCCAACCGGGAAAGCTGCCAGCAAAACCAATGGCAGAAAATATCGCGCATAGGACGATCGCGTCGCGCGACCTCTGGGAAAGGGATTCCTTCGCTTTTGCGCTTCGATTCTCAATATTCCTTAGCGGCGGACCTTCCGCAACCAACCTCCACAAGCCAGTCCGATTCGCGTAGTCAGGATGGCAAGGCCCAATGCCGCTGCCATCACCAACCAGAACTGCGTGCGGCTGGCCGCTGCCTGATAGAACTCATTCATCGCTGTATGGGACGTCGGCTGCGTGAAATAAGGTATATAGCCGGTGCCGAAAAACCAGTTGCGGGACCAGGGCGACAACAGAAAATCTGCGAAAGGCCACTGCACCGCGACGAAGCCCGCGAGAAACACCGCTCCCAGGATTGTGGCCAGCGCCCATCGGTTTGTATCCCGCAGTTTGGCGCGGACACAATCCCAAAGGAATGCCGGAACGATGATCAGCAACGGAAAATCCAGCGGAACAAGGTGGGTCACGTGCTGATAAACCGGCCCCAACTTGGGTGTGGCCGGAAACAGGGGCAAGATCCACACATTTGCCATTGCAAAGATTGTGTACATCGCCGCAATGGCGGTACATGCCCAACGACGGCCTGAAGCGACGGCCATCGCAATCATCACTCCCGGAACCGCCCCGCACACGGCGGCGTAGCAGATGGCACTGTGCTCAAGAATACGATGATTGGCGAGGATGAGATGCAACAAGATGATGGTCGCGCCCAGATAAAGGAACAGAAATGCAAGCTTCTTCCTCGCCGCCTCCGAACTGCGGTTCATCGTCCCGGCCAGCAAGACGATGCCGCCCAACTGTACCCCGGTGACTCCGAGTACCAGGGACCAGTGCGGAGGACTATTCAGCTTGGCATCCAGACCGTAGGCAGCATGCCACCAATTGTCGAAGCCGGCCGAACTCAACATCACGATTCCGCCCCAAGCCGCTATGAAGGCACCGAGGGGAGCATGGAATCCCCAAACACGAATCGACGCTGCACGCTCGGATGCAACTGGAAGGAACGTCGTCCGCAGTATCATGTATCCGCAGGAAATCCCTGCCAGGATTCCGCACATGTAAATCACCATGTGCGCTGGAGTCCAAAAGCTGTCACGGCCAATCGATTGATGCCACGAGATATCCCAATACATTCCCACGGTGAAGCACGTCGCGGCACCCACCACCCCCAGTACTGGCCAGGGAACAGAGGCCAATACACCGGTTTGGTCTGGAGTGTAAAGAGAAGCTTGACGATCAACGGTAACGGAACCTGCCATATTGGATCCCACGCCCAAAGCCCGAAGCATCGGTATTATAACCCAGACAAAACCTGGCTCGAACCAGTTCACGGTCGGAGAATCAGCCTTAACTATTGGATCGTCAAGAGCAGGGGATTGAAAAGCGCCGCCGCGGCAGGTGCTCTATACAGGTACGGTTGGGATCGAACACCGCAGCACCCGGCATGACGATTTCTCCGCCACTCTCAACCGCATTTTGTAGTAATATTTGCGGCGTCTGATTCTGGAGGGTTCGATGGAGCAACAGATTGCAAGCAATTCCCCGAACAACACCCCGGGGGCTGTTAGTTCCCAAGCGCCGCATCACGAGGGTCGTGGGACTTGGGTATTGACGGCTTACGGCATTTCTGGACTCGCCCTGTTCGGCGTTCTTATCTATTACTTCTCCGTCTACGTGACGCGATAAACCGGCCCTCGCGCGCCGGTGATTCCCTTGTCCGCACGCGGGCGCGGGTCTGTCTGCAAACGTGCTAGAATTGGCCCGCTCAACGTTCGAGTTTTCTTCCGGACGCGACAAGACCTGACGGTTTCCTGACAGTCCCAGAAACGGATTAAGAGACGGATTGACTGTGGCCAAAACTCCCTCGACTACCGCCACCGTAACTTACGCTGATGCTGGCGTGGACATCGACCGCGCCAATCGCACCAAGAAGCGCATCAAGTACCTTGCCCACAAGACTTTCACTCGCGGAGTGCTGAGCGAAATCGGCGGATTCGGAGGACTGTTCTCCATCGACCGCGAAAAGTATCTCGATCCCGTTCTGGTCTCGAGCGTGGACGGTGTCGGCACCAAGCTGAAGATCGCGTTCGAAATGAAGATGCACCACACCATTGGCGCCGACCTGGTAAACCATTGTGTGAATGACATCGCCGTGCAGGGCGCGGCGCCGCTCTTCTTCATGGACTACCTGGCCACTGGCAAATTAGAACCTGAAATAGCGGAGAAAGTCGTCGAGGGCCTGGCCGACGCCTGCAAACAGAACGGCTGCGCCCTGATCGGCGGAGAAACTGCCGAGATGCCCGGCTTTTATCCCGATGGCGAATACGACCTGGCCGGCTTTATTGTCGGAGTGGTGGAGCGCGAGCGCATCATCACCGGAAAAACGGTTCAACCCGGTGATGTGATCCTGGGATTGGCTTCCAATGGCCTGCACACCAATGGTTATTCGCTGGCGCGCAAGCTATTGTTTGAGATCGCCCACTACACTCCCGACTCCTATGTGAACGAGCTCAAGGGAAAAGTCGGCAACGAACTCATGCACACTCATCGTAGCTATTGGCCGATGGTCAAGAAACTGGTACACGCCGATTGCGTCTCCGCGTTGGCCCACATCACCGGCGGCGGCATTACGGAGAATCTCCCGCGGGTTCTGCCTCGTGGTGTAGCGGCGGTAATTGACATGGGATCCTGGCCAGTATTGCCCATCTTCGAGCATCTGCAAAAGCTGGGCAATGTTCCCCCCGACGAAATGCTACGCACCTTCAACATGGGACTCGGCATGCTGATCGTAGTTCCCTCCGCGAAATTCAAGAAAGCACAGAGCGTGCTGGATAAAATCGGGGAAAAGGCTTATACGGTGGGCAGGATTGTGAAGGGCGATCGGAAGGTGATGTACACGTAGCGAGTCGTCCTTGGTTTACCAATTCTCGCGCAGGGCTGTGGTAACGTTACGAAGTCCGGCAGCTTCTTCAGGCGAGAGTGATCCCGCCAAGGAGAGCAGTTCTTCACGCCGGGAATCTCGCGCACTCTCGCCGCGAAGGTATACTTCGATTGCTTCGGCCAAGACACCCGAAATACCTTTTTCTCCACGTCGTGCCGCTAGCGCCGAGAGTGCGGTGCGATGTTCAGCCTTTATTTCCAAGGTTCTTATCATCGTCTTATCTTGATATCGGCACTTTGGCGCCACTCCGCAGGGATTGTCACCTTTTCAGCAAATCCACTGGCTCCCGCACATCCGTCACCCGAAAATACTTCGTCAACGCCGGATGCTTCTTGGTTACCGCTTCGAACATCGCATAAGCCACGTTGCGGTAGGAGGCATGACCCGCGGGAGTGGTTCTCAACTCCGAGATGTACACCACCTCCGCGAAATCCATCTTGAAGAACGTCCGTTTGCGGAAGCCCAGAGGAATAGCGTACTGGGCATTCTCTTTGGCTTCTGATCCTGGTTGCCGAGACAGCTGTTCCACCGCTTCTGCCGTCCTCTGCATTACCTCATCGTAGGCATCGCGTGTCCCCGCGCTTTCCAGTTCCGGCGGCGTGTCGTAACCGTGTTGGGTGGTGAATTCCTGCCCAATCTGAATGCAGCGCCGGTGACGATGCATATCGCGGAAGCCACCCACGTCCATCAGAATGTCGAAGCGGAACTGCTGCCCGGCGCAGAACGCGCGCTGCATCTCGTCATGTTTGCCGCGATGCCGCAGGCCCACATCGATGATCTCCCGCCGAATCCGTTCTCCCGCCGCCTCGACCGCCATGCGAATCTGCCGGTAAGGATAATGGCTGTGCTCATAGACCAGTGTTGCCGCCAGCTCGACTTCCAGAGACTCATCGTCCAGCAGATCCACCATCGGGGCCGTTGCCACGGGCAGGCTTCCCATCAACTCTTTTGCAATCTGCTTGAGTTCCCGTCGCGTCTCGATCTCGTAACGATTAGGGTCGGCATACTTCACCAGCGTGGGCGCTACACGGACCTCACGCAGTAATTCTTGTTCCGCGCGCGCGCCGAGTTCCGGCGAAACTGCACGGATCTGACTCACCAACTCCTGCATTGTCTCTTGATTAACGTTATATGCAGGCGAAATGGCGGCGCTCTTCAAGAGCTCTCCCAATCGCCGCACTTCGCGATGTGTATGCGCAAGCAAATGCGAAACCTGGCTCTCCAGCGTTCGTGCGTTGACGATTTCTCCCAGCGAAGTATTGGTCGCCAGCGGCAGGAGATAACGGGAAATGTCGAACCCCCTGGCCCGCAGGGTTCTCTCGTAAGCTTCCTGCTTCATGTCGTCTGGCTTGGGAGTGATGCTGGCGAGATACAGCGCCATCCGGTCGGAGAGCGATTCGTACTGGGCGAACAAATCCTGGATGGTCTGCTTATAGAGTGTTCGTGCCAGTTGATCGTCGCCGAAGTCGGGCGTGAAATAACCGCTCTTATTGAAATCCTGATAGCGGGTGGACCGCTCCTGGCCATCCCAGCGCTGCTCATCGGCCACGGCAATCGCCGCCAGAATGGAAAGCTTCTCGATTGCAAGCGCGACATGTGCCAGATCCGCGATTGAGCGGTGTCCATACTGAAAGTAGAAAGTGTTGAGGAATTTTTCGGCCTTCTGCTGGCTGATTTCCCTAAGCGATTCCTTCATGGAAAGCGACGAGCGGGAATACTTGGCCATGGCATAAGCCTGGATTTCCGGCTCCGCGCCATACACGGCATAGACTTCGACAGACGGTTCGCTCGTCAGCCCCTGATTTCCGTTCGCAGGGTTGATCGTCTCGCTGGCCTCAGGCATCGCTGACCCTCAGAACTTTTCGGTTTTGGAATCTTAACAGGTTGGAGCACTGAATCCAGGGTTTAACCCGCGTGGTTCAAGCGACTGAATCTTTCCTTTTCGGGAAGGAATCAGATAGTGTATGGACTTGATTCCTGCATGAGGCGCTTTGTTCCCACGGTCTTTGGTCTGCTTTTCTGCCTGGCAGGATGGGCGGCCGCCCAGTCTGGCGCGCCTTTCGTGGAGGTTACTCTACCTCCGTCCTATCTTCTCTTAGAAGATGATTCTCAGGCTTCGCCACCGGCGCAGACGGAGGACCGAACTCCCGCGGTCTTGATCGCGCCAGCGTCCATGCCCCGCATGTCGCCCGAGCTCACCATCCAGGCATATCGCGACCGGGTCGCACGGCAAGCGGCGCACCTGTCTGCGTATTCCGCAAATTCGGTAATTCTGGCTCAGCTTCCGTCGACTCAGCAGTTCGGGGAATGCGACTTGCAGCGCCTTTATTCCGCGCCGCACACGCTGGAGTTCAAGTCGGTCCGTTTCGTGGGAGACGGCTTCGTGAAAAGCAATGTGATCCTACGCTTGTTGCAATCTGAAGTGGACCACGTGCAGAAAGACGATCCCGCCGCAACCGCGCTCAGCGACGACAATTACAAATTCGCTTACAAGAACTCCACGCAATTGCAGAACCGGCTGGTGTACGTGTTCCAGTTGAAACCGCGCACCAATCGCCCCGGCCTATTCAAGGGGAAGATCTTTCTTGACGCGCACAATGGCAGCATGGTGCGAGCCGAGGGTAGAGTGGCAAAATCACCCTCTCTATTCATCAAGAGAATTGAGTTTGTCCAGGACTACAAAGAAGTAGGTTCCTTCACCTTCCCGGTACATATCCACTCCGAGGCCCAGACCCGCCTGGTGGGACGCGCGGTCGTCGACATTTACCACTACGACTACCAGCCGGTCTCCGACACCCAGACGGCGCAGTTGGCGACCTCCCATTAGCCTCGCGGTTTCTCCAGCTTTGCCCACGCGCCCGACGACCCAGCTATAATTCCCGCTTCAACCACTTTTAAGGAGAGACTCATGACGCTCTCAGGCCGGATCGCATTGGTAACCGGCGCTTCGCAGGGCATCGGCCGTGCCTGTGCTCTCAAACTCGCCGCTGCGGGGGCCGGTGTAGCTGTGGCCGCCCGCAATCAAGAGAAGTTGAACGAACTGGTGCAGCAAATTACCTCTACTGGCGGGAATGCTGCGGCTTTCTCCATGGACGTGGCCGAAGAAGACCAGATCAAGTCCGCATTCAAAGCTGCGCTCGCTCACTTCGGTAAGATCGACATCCTGGTCAACAACGCCGGCATTACCCGCGATCAACTGGTCATGCGCATGAAACGCGCTGACTGGGACGCCGTCCTTAATACCAACCTGACTTCGGCTTATCTCTGTACTCAGCAAGCGATCGGTTCCATGCTCAAGCAGCGCTGGGGGCGAATCGTCAACGTAACATCTGTTTTCGGACAGATGGGCCAGGCTGGGCAAGCCAACTACGCTGCTTCGAAGGCAGGTCTTATTGGATTGACCATGGCCATTGCGCGCGAAGTGGGATCACGCAACATTACCTGCAACGCCGTAGCGCCAGGCTTCATCGAAACGGCTATGACTTCGACCCTGGGTGAAGATTTCAAGCAGATGGCAGTGAAGAACATTCCTCTGGGACGCGTGGGTTCTCCCGACGATGTGGCCGGTGCAGTTGCGTTTCTAGCTTCCGAGGAAGCTGCCTACATCACCGGTCACGTGTTGAGCGTGAACGGCGGCATGCTGATGGGGTGAACCTTAAACACAGGGGGCACAGAGTACACAGGGCAATTCATGACGAAAACAAGCGAACGAATATCCTCTGTGAACCCTGTGCCCTCTGTGGTTAAAGGTATTGCGGTTTTGCGGGCGGTGACACCGGCGCAGATTGCCCAGGCTCGCGAGCTGTTTCTCGAATACGCCCAATCCCTTGGGTTCAGTCTGTGCTTCCAGAATTTCGATCAAGAGCTTGCGGGATTACCCGGAGACTACGCCCCTCCTGGCGGACGTCTTCTTCTTGCCGAATTCGACAACCAGTTGGCAGGTTGCGTAGCCCTGCACAAATTTGATGGCGACATCTGTGAGATGAAGCGGCTCTATCTCCGTCCCAAGTTTCGTGGCAAGGGCCTGGGCCGGATTCTTGCCGAGGCAATCATTGCCGAAGCCCGGCAGATCGGCTACCTGCGCATGCGCCTCGACACTGTTGGTCCCGTGATGAAAGATGCGGTAGCCATGTACCGCAAGCTTGGCTTTCGTGAGATCGCGCCCTATCGCGCGAATCCCATGGCTGGAACACTCTACCTGGAGTTGACTCTCTAAGCATGGCTCGCGATGTTATTCTAGGTATTCCGCTGAGGAACCACTCAATGAAGAATCTAGTTCTTTTTCTGCTGATGCTGTCGCTCACTTTTTCTGCCGCCGCAGCCACATCCAAGCCTGTCTCCTACAAGAGCGGCGACGAAACTGTGCAAGGCATTCTTTACACGCCTGCCGGCAAAGGCCCGTTTTCTGCCATCATTGTGATTCATGAGTGGTGGGGCCTGAACGACTGGGTGAAAGACCAGGCTACGAAGCTCTCGGATGAAGGTTACATCACCCTGGCAATCGATCTTTACCGTGGCAAGGTTGCTACGACCGCCGACGTTGCCCACGAACTGATGAACGGACTGCCGGAAGACCGCGCCAAGCGCGACCTTCATGCCGCCTTCGAATACCTGGCCTCACAATCGAACGTGAAAAAGGACCGCATTGGCTCCATCGGTTGGTGTATGGGTGGAGGGCTTTCGCTGGATGTTGCCCTTCAGGAGCCGACTTTGCGCGCAGTCGTTATCAACTACGGTCGCCTGGTCACCGACCCACAGTCCCTGAAACAAATTAACGCCTCCGTGCTCGGGCTGTTTGGCGCTCATGATCAGGGCATTACGCCGAGCGTTCCTAAATTCGAGAGTAATCTTAAGGAACTTGGTAAGAATGTCGACATCACAATTTATCCCGATGCAGGGCACGGTTTCGAAAACCCCATCAACAAGGACGGCTACCGCGCCGACGATGCGGCCGACGCCTGGAAGCGCACAGTTAAGTTCTTGGCCGCCACACTGAAGTAGCAGAAAACTAGAAGCGTTTGATTTCCCAACACGCGGGTTTGATTGTTAGCACTAGGCTTAGACGCCTGCTTCTGAGGCGACGAAATTCCACTTGCCAGACCGTATTACTCTGGTTACTATTCAGCATCGCGGAGAACCCACTTTGGCTTCCTTCTCAATGAACATCGGTGAGACCATCCGGAACTACCGACTGCAAAAGGGAATGTCGCAAGGCGATATCGAGAAGCGCACCGGGCTGCTGCGTTGCTATCTCTCGCGCGTGGAAAACGGCCACACCATCCCGTCGCTCGACACGCTTTCCAAGATCGCCGGTGCAATGGAGCTGCCGCTGTCCCAGTTCTTCTCCGAAGCTGGACACACCAACGGCGGCAAGGGTCTGCCGCAACTCTCCGATGATGAAGTCCGCTTCCTCAGCCAGATCCGGCGATACTCCGTCAGCCTGAATGACAGCGATCGCAAGCTGGTCCTGGCCATGGTCAAGAAAATGGCCGCGAACGCGAAATAGCCCTCGCGAGAATGTGACCTTCGTACCATCTTTAGCCGTGACCCACCGGTACCTCGTGCCAACCCCCGGTAGAATCTAGACTGTTCGCTGGAGAACTCTCGGTGACCATTGACGAAGAACTGACTCACCTCGAGTCACAGTTGCGCCGGCTCAAGATCGAGTACGAGGTCTATTTCAGCAACCCCACCAAGAAACCGCCCACCGACATCGAGTGGAAGGTGCTGAGTTTGCTGCGCAAGTTCAGCGACGGCGGGCGGCTGACCTTTCAGCAACGTTATCGCTACAACGAAATGGCCCAGCGTTACGCCATCTATAGCGACCTGTGGCGCAAGAAAGGCCGCATTCGCGAGGAAGGTTACCGGCGTCCCCAGGATGCGCTGCTTTCCGTGCAGGGAGTTCGTCCCGTCGAGGGAGTTCAGCCAGAGCACCACCCGGTGTACGGACTGGGTCATGCCGGCGCGCCTGCCGGAACCGCAGTTGCGCCAGCAAGAACGCAGGAACAACCGCTCACCATACAATGCTCCGACCCAGCCGCCGAACGTGAGCAGGTGGAGAAGCTCTACCAGGCTTTGACCGAAGCCAAGAAGAAGAGTGGGGAGTCGGTTGCCGGCAACCTCGATAGTTTTGCATCCTTCGTCCAGAAGAAGACCGCGCAGATCCGCCAGGAGAACAGCTGTCAGGCCGTGGAATATACGGTGGAAATGCAGGACGGCCAAGTCAAACTGAAGGCGCGGGCCAAAACCTAGTTCTACTCCCAAGCGCTGTCAGATCGTTTGCACCCGGTCGCTCCGTTGACCACTCACCGCTGATAGAATTTCAGCAATGTCCAAAATCCAGCGGGCCATTCTCAGCGTTACTGACAAGACCGGACTGGCCGATTTCGCCCGCAAGCTCTCCGGTTTGGGCGTCGAACTAATCTCCACGGGAGGCACCGCCAAATTGCTGCGCGACTCCGGCATTCCCGTGAAAGACATTTCCGAACTGACCGGCTTCCCCGAAATGCTGGACGGCCGCGTGAAAACTCTTCATCCCAAAGTACACGGCGGCATTCTGCATCGCCGCGACGATACTGCCCACCGCGCCGCAGTCGCCGAGCATGGCATCAAGCCAATCGACATGGTGGTCGTAAACCTCTACGCCTTCGAAAAGACCGCCGCCAAGCCCGGCGTAGCCTTCGACGACGTGATCGAGAACATAGATATTGGCGGGCCCTCAATGATTCGCTCCGCCGCCAAAAACTTCCAGGACGTTGCCGTCGTGACCTCGCCCGCTGATTATGCGGCGATTGCGGAAGAGATGGCGCGGTCCGGCGGACAATTGTCGTCCGCAACCAAGTGGTGGCTGGCACAGAAAGCCTTCGCCACAACGGCTGCGTATGACTCGGCGATTGCGTCAACGCTAGAGCGCGTCAGCCCCAACGGTGACATTGCCCGCGCTGACGACGTCTTCCCGCAGAATCTACGGCTATCTTTCCAGAAGATTATGGACCTGCGCTATGGAGAAAATCCCCATCAGAAAGCTGCCATGTACATAGACGGCTCTGGCGCAGGCGTCGCCAACGGCCGCCAGATTCAAGGCAAGGAACTTTCCTTCAACAACATCGTAGATATGCAAGCCGCCTGGGATCTGGCTCAGGAATTCGACGAGCCGCTTTGCGCGATTATCAAACATACAAATCCCGCTGGCGCGGCTACCGGTAAAACCTTGGCCGAGGCTTACAAGAAAGCTCTCGAATGCGACCCCGTATCGGCATTCGGCGGAGTGATTGGGGTGAATCGGCCCATCGATGGCGCGGCTGCTGAGGAAATGGCCAAGCTGTTTCTGGAAGTGATCGCAGCTCCGCAATTCGACGAAGCGGCAAAAGCTATCTTCAGCGCGAAGAAGAACCTCCGGCTGGTCGAAATCATCGATGCCCGGCAGAAATGGGTGCTTAAGAATGTCTCCGGCGGAATTCTAGTGCAGGATGCCGATATCCGACCGCTCCAGGAAAGCGACCTGAAAGTGGTCACCAAACGCCAGCCCACCGCCGAAGAAAAGCGCGCTCTATTATTTGCTTGGAAGGTCTGTAAGCACGTCAAATCCAATGCCATCCTCTACGCGCGGGACGGACAAACGCTCGGCGTGGGCGCGGGGCAAATGAGTCGCGTGGATTCCTGCAAAATGGGCGCTATGAAAGCCGTATTGCCGTTGCAAGGCGCGGTCGCAGCTTCAGACGCCTTTTTCCCATTCCCCGACGGAGTCGAAGAAATTGCCAAAGCCGGTGCCACTGCCATCATTCAGCCCGGGGGTTCGGTTCGCGACCTGGAGGTCATTGATGCCGCCGATCGCCACGGTATGGCCATGATCTTTACGGGAGTGCGGCATTTCCGTCATTGACATAGCAACCAGCCATTGCCAACTGCTAACGGTCCTTGTACCTCCGAATCTGTTTCTGACCCTTTCCAGGCACCGTTTTACCCAATCTTCGGTGACAAGGGTTTACAATATTCTGAGCACCCGCTGGCAGCGATTCGGCATCCAAGACGCTGTAGCTAGGGTGACCGAAGGTCTTTAATGAAAAGCTTTTACTGTGCTGTTTTTGTTTTATTCATCGCCATGAGTGCATGGATGGTGACTGCGGGGGCGCAACAAGCGCCGGCCCCTTCTGGTTCCGAACCCGCGAGTTCCGCGCCTGCGGCAGCGGCCAAACCGGCCACTCCAACTGCTCCGCGAAAAGTCGATCGCGCCGCCGCCTATTATCACTACACCCTGGCTCACCTCTATGAAGAGCAGGTGGCGATGTACGGGCGCAGTGAACTGGTCACCAAGGCCATCGAGGAGTACCGCCAAGCCATCGAGGCCGATCCCGGCTCAGAGTACCTGACCTCCGCTCTGGCTGAGCTTTATACCCGCGCGGGCCGCATTCGCGATGCCGTGCTCGAAGCGCAGGACATTCTCAAGCGCGACCCTAACAACCTCGAGGCTCACAAACTCCTGGGCCGCATTTATCTGAAGTCCTTGGGCGATGTCCAGGCTGGCAATGCTTCGGACAGCGTGCTCAAGCTGGCCATCGAGCAGTGGGATGAAATCGTCAAGTTGGAACCCGATAGCGTGGATGATCGCCTGCTGTTGGGCCGTCTCTACAAAGTCAACAATGATCTTCGTAAGGCGGAAGAACAATTCAAGATCGCCGTCAAGCTGCAGCCCGATTCCGAAGATGCCGTCACCACGCTGGCCCTGTTCTACACCGAAGAAGGAGACTCGACTCGCGCCGCCGAGGTGTTGAGTTCCGTCCCCGATGCAGCGCGCTCGGCCAAGCTGTATTCCGTGCTCGGTTATGCTTACGAGCAGCAGAAAGAATACAAGAAGGCGATTGATGCCTACCGCAAGGCTGCCGAACTTGATCGCGACAATCTTGATGCGATTCGCGGTCTCGCAGAAAACCTGATGAATGATGGGCAAACCGACGCTGCCCTCGAGCAATACAAGATCATCGCCGATGCCAACCCCGACGACGCTCAGACTTATCTGCGCATGGCCGAGATTTACCGCCGCCAGGGGCAATTCGACCTCGCCCTGACTAACCTGACCAAAGCCGAGTCCATGGTGCAAGACTCCATGGAAGTACCCTACAACCGGGCGGCGGTCTATCAGGCTCAGGGACGCTATGATGAGGCTGCACAGATTCTGCAAGACCTGCTGAAAAAGACCGACAAGACCGACAACAATTATTCGCAGGGCGAGAAGAACAACCGCGCGCTGTTTCTGGAACGGCTGGGAACCATTTATCGCGACAACGGCAACACTACGCTTGCGATTGAAACCTTTCGCAAGATGTTGACCCTGGGCGATGACAACGCTGAGCGCGGCTACCAGCAGATCATCGACAGCTACCGCGAGGCCAAACAATGGCAACAGGCCACCGACATTGCCAAGGAAGCCGTCGAAAAGCTGCCCAACGACCGCGATCTGAAGATGGTCTACGCGGCGCAGCTCAGTGACATGGGTCAACCCGATGAGGCCCTCAAGCAAGTGAAGTCACTGCTCAAAGGCACACCGGAAGATCGCGACGTCTACGTGCGCCTGGCTCAGATCAATAGCCGCCTCAAGCGCTGGCAGGACGCCGAAGACGCTCTCGACAAGGCTGCCCAGCTCTCCACCAAGGAAGAAGACAAACAGTACGTCGACTTTCTTCGTGCCTCCAATTACGAGCGTCAGAAGAAGTATGACCAGTCGGAACAAGTGTTTCGCAAACTTCTGGCCACAGACCCGCAAAATGCCGCCGTACTCAACTATCTCGGCTACATGCTGGCTGACCGTGGGGTCAAGCTGGACGAAGCTCTGATCATGATCAAGAAAGCGGTTGAGCTGGATCCCGCCAACGGCGCTTATCTCGACTCACTGGGCTGGGCTTACTTCAAACTTGGCAAATATGAACTGGCGGAAGATAATCTTACCCGCGCCTCGCAGCACATGGGAGCAGATCCCACCGTGCAGGCCCACCTCGGCGACCTCTATCAGAAAACTGGACGCCTGAAGCTGGCCGTCGCGCACTGGGATCGTGCCATCCAGGAATGGAATAAGACTGTCGCCGCGGAAGTTGATACCGACGAACTGGCCAAGACCCAGAAAGACCTTGAATCCGCCAAGGTGAAGCTGGCAAAAGAGAATTCAGAACAGAAGTAGCCGCCTAGCAAGTGCGTGGGAAGGTATTGAGTTCCAGTCTGGCCTAAAAACCTACAGCGGCCTCTGTCACCGTCGGATTCCACGCGACAACTTTATCGATACTGGTCAACTTAAATATATGTTCCACATGGCTGTTGACCCCTGCCAGCCGCAACTCTCCTCCCGCCTCCTTCACCTGACCGGCGGACATCACGATGATCCCAATTCCAGTGCTGTCAATGTGAGTCACATTCGTCAGGTCAAAGATGATCTTCTTCCGCTTCTCCCGTACCAGGCTCTCCATGGTCCATTCCAGGTGCTGGCAGTCTCTGCCAATCGTGATTTTTCCCGCTATCTCCAGGACAACAATATCGGGCGGCAGTTGCTTGGTCTGAATCTCCAGCATAAGTCAGCTCCTTTCGGATCTCTGCACTTCTGCTACCGGAAACCGCTGAACATCACTACATCAGTATCGCTGTAGCGGAGCGGGTGATCGCGATCTTCTTCCCGTCGCGCGACCAAGCATAAGCGAGGATCGCGGACGGTTCGCTCTCGAAGTGAGTCAATTGCACCGCAGGGCCTCCACCAAGAGGCTGCATATAAAGATTCGCTGCGTTTCCCACAGTGTGGATGTATGTCAGAGCGCCAATCATGTGGGGAGGGTCTGTCATCGGCGCGACCATCTTAGGGGTCGGGCGTTGGCAAGTCAATGCAGACGAGGATCTTAGCATGATTGCTTTATGGTGATAGCAATGCTAGCATTGACAGCATGGCGACACTCACCATTCGGCAACTGGACGAGAAAATCAAGACTCGGCTCAGGGTCCGAGCCGCCCATCACGGCCGCTCGATGGAGGAAGAAGCCAGAGAGATCCTCCGCTCCGCGCTGGTCGCCCAGCCCAACCTCAAGGACAATCTCGCCGACATTGTGCGCCGCCGATTTGCTCCTCTGGGCGGGGTTGAACTTGAGCTGCCGCCCCGAGACCCTATTCGCAAACCTCCTGACTTCGCAGAATGATCATCCTCGACACCAATGTTCTGTCCGAGTTGATGAGGAACCGTCCATCGCCTAAGGTTACAGCGTGGTTTCACGAACGCCCGTTGATCGATCTCTACACCACAGCGATCACAGAGGCGGAAATATTTTATTGGATTGAGTTACTCGAGCCTGGAACTCGCAGGCAAAAGCTGCTTATGGCGGCCGAAGCCCTGTTCGATATTGATCTGAAGGATCGCGTGATCGGTTTTGACGGCGATGCGGCGCGAATCTTCTCCCAGATTGCCGCCCATCGCTGTCTGCAAGGCAAGCCGATCAGCAATCCAGATGCGCAGATTGCAGCCATCGTGCAATTACACAGCGCCACGCTCGCGACTCGCGATGTTGCAGATTTCCGCGACTGTGGCATCGATGTCGTCGATCCTTGGGGAGTTGATCGCTAGAGCGGGGACTGCGTGTCTTTATAAAAGGAAGGGTCACTCCCCAGCGACTTGGCACCGATTCCAGACTGTGCAACAAAAGACTATGCGCGCGCGACCACTCCCAAAGCTCGCCATCTGTTTCCTTTGCTGCCTGCCGACGCTGTTATCCGCCCAACAAAAGTCCCCAGACGGAGAGAAAGTCATCGCTCTGGAAAAGAAATGGACGGAGAGTTACAAACAGCGTGACATCGGCATCTTGTCCTCTTTGCTGGCTGAAGACTTCATCATTACCATCGAGGATGGCAGCACCTACGGAAAGGCCGGCTACATCAGCCACAGTGCCGATTCTTCGGTCCACGTGGACGTAGCCGAGCTATCCGAGCTAAAGGTTCGCCTGCACGGAGACACGGCTGTCGTGACCGGCGCCTATCACGAGACCGGAGAATCAAAGGGCAAGCATTACGAATATCACGATCGCCTGACCGATGTCTGGATGAAAAAGGATGGCAAGTGGCGGGTGATCGCGTCGCACTACAGTGTCCCGCTGAAGTGACAAGGATTACGGGATCACGTAGAACGGCACATTGCTGGTCAGCGTGCCGCTGGGTGTGGTCACCGTGACGTAGCCGGTGGTCGCGCCGGGCGGAACTGTCGCGTCAATGAATGTGTCGGACTTGACCGTGAAGCTTGCCGGGATTCCGTTGAACGACACGCTAGTGGTTCCAGTCAAACCTTGGCCCATTACGCCGCTTACTGTCCCGATCCTACCCGAAGCGCGGACGAATGTAACGAACGGACCTAGGCCAACGTCCAGACTGAAAATGTTGCCGAATCCTACCGTTTCAAGATCCCCACCACTACTGGTAGACCCGTACAGTACTCCGCTGGTGGCTTGGAGCAGCCCGCCATAAGGATTTGCCCCGTCGGAACCCTCAAACGTATGCAATGTTGTCACGACGCCGTCGGGCGTCATCTTAAATACTGTTCCGCATCCCCCTGGCGCATTGCAACTGGGATCTCCGCCCCTCGGAGTTGTTCCGCAGAAGTTCCCGTCAGTCGCTTGCACCAATCCTGCAAAGGGTGTACAACCATCCGCGAAGTCGAAGTTGTGCAGCGTCAGAGTGCCCGATGAAGTAACCTTGAAAATCGTGCCACAACCGGCTTCGCCAGAGCCAGAGGTAGTCGTCCCGTACAAATTTCCGTCCGTGCCCTCTACTAATGGGGCAAAGGGCTCGGAGCCGTTAGCTTGGTCAAAGCTGTGGACAAGAGTCCAGTCTACCCGCTGGGGTAATCTTGAACACAACACCCCATCCGAAGGCCCCACCCAACTCGGTTGTTCCGTAGAAGTTGCCGTCGCTGGCCTGGACCAGGCCGGTACGCGGATTCCCTCCAGTAGGACAGTTAGTCTGGGGACAAAAACTGTAGAGCGTTGTCAGTATGCCATTCGGGGTAATCTTGAAGATTGAGCCTCCGCCATTAACGCCGCCATAGAATGTTGTTCCATAGAAGTTGCCGTCGACTGCCAGAACCAGACCGCCGTAAGGGTAACGACCGTCGGAGCAGTTGAGTCCTTGGGTGCAGAAGCTGTAGAGCGTGACAAAAGGGCCACTTCGGAGTGTCGGCGGAGCTTTGAAAATAGTACCGGTGCCGGTGTTGTTGCCACCGGACTCTGTTGTCCCATAAAAGTATCCGTCACTGCCCTGAACCAATCCGGCATTAGGGTTGTTACCGTCAGTGCAAGAAGGTTCTGAGCAAAATACATGCAGAGTTATCAATGCGCCGTCTGAGGTTGCTTTGAAAACCGTGCCCCACCGCCGCCGTCGCCGCCTCTTGACGTCGTTCCATAAAGGTCACCGTCAGCGCCTTGTACGAGTGACATCGCTTCGGGCAAAGCACCATTGTGCCAGTTGAATTCAACGAGCGTCGTGAACGTCTGTGCCGGCGCCGCAATCGCCGTCGCAGCGCAGACCACAACCACAGCACCCACCTTTTTCCAACAGTTAAGGTCGCTCATACTTACCCCCCTGTTTGCGGCGTTGGCAGTTTACTCCTGCGCGAGACACCGGCCAATAGGGTCAAAGGTATGCCCTCCGATCCAGCGGCTAAATGCTGACTGGCTAAATGCCAAGTGCTAAATGCTAACTGTGGACGTTCTGCTAAACTTTCCTATGCTCGCCGACTATGCGGTGCATGCGGACCAGTCCCGCGGACGCCGTTTCCCCGAGCCGCAGCATCCCTACCGCAATGACTTTCAGCGCGACCGCGACCGCGTCATTCATTCCCGCGCCTTTCGCCGTCTGGAGGCCAAGACCCAGGTTTTCACTCGCCGCTACTCCGACCACTTTCGCAATCGCCTCACGCACACGCTCGAAGTGGCGCAGATTTCCCGCACCATCGCCGCGCAACTTGGGCTCACTGTCGATCTGGTCGAGGCCCTGGCCCTGGTTCACGACGTCGGTCATCCTCCGTTCGGCCACGCGGGAGAAAAAGCTCTCGACACCATCATGCGCGCCCACGGATTCTTCTTCGACCACAACCTGCACGCCCTGCGCATCGTCGAAGACTTCGAGCTGCGCTACGCTGCCTTTCGCGGACTGAATCTGACCTTCGAAGTGCGCGAAGGCATCATCAAGCATTCGCACGATTACAGTCCCGACCAGTTCCCCGAGCTGGCCGAGTACTTGCTTGATCGCCGTCCGCCACTCGAAGCCCAGCTCATCGATCTGGCCGACGAAATCGCCTACAGCACCGCCGACCTCGATGACGGATACGAAGCCCGCCTGCTGACCCTGGAGACGATCCGCAGCGGCGTGCCGGTATTTGCGCGATTCTATGCGGACGCCGAACGCACTTACCCCGACGTGATGGAAAAACTGAAATTCAACGAGGCTATCAAACACATGCTCGACCGCTGGGTCGGAGACTTGATCCGAAACACTAAAGACCAGATCGCCAAAGCTGGCGTACACAGCCTCGACGACGTGCGCGACTTTCCACGTCGGCTGGTCGCACTAAGCCCGGAAGTCGAGGAAGAACGCCGCCAAGCCAAGGCATTCCTGTACAGCACGCTCTACTACAGCCCAACACTCGACCCCGAAAAAGAAGACGCGGCACAGATCATCACTCAGCTATTCGAGTTTTGGATGGTAAAGCCTGACCAGCTTCCTGCGAGCTATCGGGAATCAGCCGATCACACGCCGCTGCCCCGCGTAATCTGCGACTACATCGCAGGCATGACCGACAACTACATCTACGAGCAATACGAGAAATATCGCCAGTAAAACCGTTAACCACAGAGGACACAGAGGTTCACAGAGATCCTGAACCGGGTGTTTCTTCTGTGTATCTCTGTGACCTCTGTGGTTGAAGGTTTACTCAGGCTTCGCCGCCACTCTCGTCACCACATCAAACATCACGCGAAACCCGCGCCTCACTTCTTCCACCCGAATGCGCTCATCGTTGCCGTGCTCGGTGTCGTTTTCTTCCTGTGTGGCTGTATAAGGATTGAACCCGTACGCATAAATCCCCAACGGACGATAACGCTGGTTCTCGTCATACCCGCTGGTGAGTAACGGCGCGACGGGAGCGACGGGAAAGTAGTGGGCGGTCACTTGGCGGACAGCCTTATACAGAGCTGTATCTGTCGGTGAATAGTTGGCCTCGCGAAAGTCCGCAGTCTGCGGCTCCACGGTCACATTCGGATCGCCGACAACCCGGCGCATGGTTTCCAAGAACGCCTTTGGATTCCCTCCCGGCAGCAGTCGCACATCCAGGTTGGCCCAGGCTTCGGAAGGAATGACGTTAGTCTGCTCGGACCCGCCCAGCATGGTCAGCGAGATGGTGTCACGCAGCAGATAGTTGAGGTTCTCGTCGGCCTCAATCTCCCGCCGAAGCTTAGGGTTGTCCAGACTGCGGCGAATATTGCGAAGCATCGCCGCCCGCGCGGGAGGTTCGTCAGGAGCGATGGTTTTCAAGAATTCGTCGACCACCGGCAGCACTCGAAGCGGCGTTTTGTAAGCCAGAATACGCTGCAAGGCCCGTACCAGCCGGTTGGGCGCTGAATCGCTATTGGGACGCGAGCCGTGTCCCGGCTGTCCATGCGCCACTACATGTAACCACAACGGCGATTTCTCGCCGACATCCACACCCACATATTTCAGGCGGCCATCGGGTCGCAGAATGTTTTCTCCGCCTTCGTTGATCATGAACTCCGCATTACCCAACAAATCGCGCTGATGCGCAATGAACCAGTCAGTGCCGGTCCCGTCCGCTTCTTCATCGCTGACGGCGAGGAAAATTACGTCGCGATCGAGTGCGACTTTCTCGCGTTGTAACATCACCATGACCATCAAATGCGCCAGGCCTTCGCTCTTCATGTCCTGCGCGCCGCGGCCCCAGATGGCGCCGTCCACAATCTGCGCGCTGAACGGCGGCACTTTCCAATGCGCGGGGTCACTGGTTACTACATCCATGTGGTTCAGCAGAACGAACGGACGTCTTGGGTTAGCGCTGGTATGCGGAATCCTGGCCCACAGATCGGCGCGCCCCGGAGCATATTCAAAAATACGGTTCTCGATACCCTCCGCATCGAAGATTTTCTTGAAGAAGACCGCCGTCCGCATCTCGTTTCCCGGAGGATTGGTGCTGTCGATACGCAAGTATTCCTGTTCCCACTGCACCGCCTGGTCGGCATATTGCTTCATGCGATCCGCTTCGATGCGGTCCGACATGAGCGTCGTCTTGCCATTCTCCTGGGCGTGAAGTTGAGCGCCCATGAGCACGATCAGGACGAAGAAAGGCATGAGAAAGCAGACAGCGGGGTTCCTTCGGAACATTCGATCTCCAGGTAATTGATTACGAGGATGCACGCAGTTTTTATACCAGCTTTGCCAAAATTACTCCCATTTGCTCCGGTCAGAGACTACAATATCATTGTTATTTAAGGACTTATCTTGAGTTTAGTTTGGCATCGAACCTGTTCTACCAGAAGGCGGATGCGCGCATCTAAGCTGTTGTCGCGAGTTGAGACAGTAGAACCTTATATGCATCGGCAGCTTGCGCGACCAATGATTTCGAAAAATGCGCCACGCCCGCTAATGGCGTACTGGAGTGGAGCTCCCAGGAAGCTCCCTACCACCCCGGAGGAAGTAAAATGAAGAATCGTGCTCTGACCGCCTTGCTGATTGCAGTGCTAGCTCTGCCAGCGTTAGCGCAAACCAGTGCTGCTCCGTCCCCAGACCAAAGCCAAAACCAGGCCCAGGCCCAAAGCACATCCAGTCAACCGGCCGCAGTCACTACCGAAAGCGCGACTGGAAAACCATTGCAACCGCCTGCCCGCGAAGGCTTCTGGGGCCGGATGAATCCGTGGGCTCGTAAGAAGTATGTGCAGCGCCAAGTCGACCCAATCCGCGACCGCAACAATGAACTCGACGAGCTTACCGCCGCCAACAGCAAGATGATCAAAGACGTGGACTCACGTGCCCAGCAGGGCATCCAGCTCGCCTCGGCCAAGGCGACTGAAGCTGACCAGCATGCCATTGATGCCGGTAACAAGGCCCAGGCTGCGCAGCAAACGGCAACTCAAGCCAATACCCGCCTCTCCAATGTGGAACAAGTGGTAGGCAACCTCGACCAGTACAAGGCCACTAACCAGACCGAGATTCGCTTCCGTCCCGGCCAGAGCGTGTTGAGCAAGAACGCTAAAGCCGCTCTCGATGAGCTTGCTGTTCCGCTGAAGAGTCAGCGGGGGTATATCATCGAAGTACAGGGCTTTTCTTCAGGCCGTGGACAAACGGCGATTGCCGCGTCACAAAAGATGGCGGACTCAGTCGTCAGGTATCTGGTGCTGAATCACGAAATTCCCGTCTACCGCATTTATGTGGTCGGAATGGGCAATGCTCCGGTCAGTGCAGACGAAGCGAAGACCGTCAAGCGTACTAGTGGCGGCCGCGTGGAAATCAGCTTGTTGAAGAATGATCTGGAGCAGCTCTCTGCCAGTTCCACTCCGGCAGCCGCGCCCCAGCAGTAAGTTCTGGAACGTCTACGGGCTCAAGTCCCGTCGGCGGCCCTCCCCCCGAAAAAGCCCCTCCTAACAGGAGGGGCTTTTTGTTGTTCCGAGACTTTCGCTTACGCCGCGCCGTCGGTCTCATGTTTCAGCTTCTCCTCTTGGAAGTGGGCTACCAGAGGATCGATCAGCGGCTGGAGTCTGCCATCCATCACTTCCTGCAATTGATGGATGGTCAAGCCAATGCGGTGATCGCTCACACGGTTCTGGGGAAAGTTATAAGTGCGAATCTTCTCGCTGCGGTCGCCTGAACCCACCATCTGCTTGCGTTCTTTGGCAAGGGCATCCTGCTGCTTCTGCATCTCCATTTCATACAAACGTGAGCGCAGCACGCGCATGCCTTTTTCTCGATTCTTGATCTGCGACTTCTCGTCCTGGCAACTGACTACTGTGTTAGTCGGGATATGCGTAATGCGTACCGCCGAATAAGTAGTGTTGACCGATTGCCCGCCTGGGCCGGATGAGCAAAATGTATCAATGCGCAGGTCTTTGGCCTCAATTTTGATGTCTACATCTTCGGCTTCCGGCAACACCGCCACCGTGACCGCCGAAGTGTGCACTCTGCCCTGCTGCTCGGTAGCGGGTACGCGCTGTACCCGGTGCACCCCGCTCTCATACTTCAGCCGCGAGTACACACGCTGGCCCTGAATCAGCGCGATAACTTCCTTCAAGCCACCCACTGCGGACTCCGAAGTCGATAGCACTTCCACCTTCCAACGTTGTGTCTCCGCGAAACGCGTGTACATACGAAACAATTCGGCCGCAAACAGCGTGGCTTCGTCGCCCCCGGTTCCAGCGCGGATCTCCAGAATGACGTCTTTTTCGTCATTAGGGTCTTTAGGGAGAAGCAAGACTTTGAGTTCTTCTTCGATGGCGCCGACGCGCGCCTGCAACTTGTCCAACTCTTCCTGCGCGTAGGCCCGCATCTCTGCCTCTTTCTCAGTGGCCAGCATGGCCTTGCTCTCAGCAATACCGCGGGTCAGGTCTTTGTATTCACGATACTTCTCAGTCACCTGCGCGATTTCGCTATGCGCCTTGGCAGTCTTCTGGTACTTCGCCGAGTCATGGATAACCTCCGGCGACGCCAGTGCCAGCGTCAGCTCTTCATAGCGGGCTTCGATTTGGTCGAGTCGTTCAAACATGGTCGTTGGTCTCGTTCGTCTTTGGTACGCCGACGCAAGCCCGCAGGCTGCATCCCGCACCCGTTTTTATCTTAATTGCAATTTAACGCAGGATGGATTATTCGCGGGGGCCCCGCTAGGCGATGACCAACTCGCCGCCGCGCTCTTTTTCTAGCGACATCGCCTCATTCAGCGCCACGATGGCGCATTGCGCCTGTTCATCCGCCGGAGGCTGCGTGGTGATCCGTTGCAGCCAGAGACCGGGAGCCGTCATCAGAGCGAACAGCGATCCGCGATGCTTGGCGGCGTAGCGAATGATCTCGTACGAAAGCCCCGTGATCACCGGCAGCAGAGCAATACGCAGCGCGAACCGTGCCCAGAAGGTAGTCACCGGGAACAGCATGTACACCAGGATCGAAATGATCATCACCGTCATCAGGAAACTGGTTCCGCAGCGGGGGTGATAGGTCGAATATTTCTGTACCTCGCCGGTCTCGAGTGGATCGCCGTTTTCAAATGCGAATACCGTCTTGTGCTCGGCGCCGTGGTACTGATAGACCCGCCGAATGTCCGGCCACAACGACGTTCCCCAAATGAACAGCAGGAACAGAAGCAGCCGGATGACCCCGTCCACGAGGTTGAACATGATCTGTCCGCCTAACGCAGGCTCCACCTTCTTCAATTCCGTTGCCGCCAGCAGCGGCAAATACTTGTACATGAAAATGAAGAAGCCGACGGAGAAAACAATGTTCACCGTCGCGATCCAGCCGCTGATTTCGAATTTCTTTTTCTCCGGCTCGCCCGGCTCAGGCGCAGGCTGCAACTCATCGAGCGCCACATTGGCGGAAAACTTCAACGCCCGGAAACCCAATGTCATCGCGTGGCCCAGCGTGATCACACCGCGCATCACCGGCCATCCCATCCATTTATGCTTTTCGGAAAGCCGCTCCAGAGGCTCACTGTGCACAGAGACCTCGCCCGACGGTTTACGGCAGGCAATTCCCCAGGCATGCGGAGACCGCATCATTACACCTTCCAGCACAGCCTGCCCGCCAACCAGAGTTTCCTCGCCGCCCTCAAGCGCCGGCAGAAGTTGTACCGCGACCAGAAACTGCGACAATGTCCGCCAGAACTGCATAGGGATTGGATGATCCTTCAGGGAACTTCGAACCAACTAGAGTATGCCACAGTTCAGGGAAACTAGGGTAGATGCAAGTCGCGATGCTACCGTAGTTTACAGGCAGACATGAAGACCCTCGCCCAAACTTGTCAGCGAATCGCAGCTACCACCAAGAAACTGGAGAAGATCGCCATTGTCGCCGAATTCCTGAAGTCGGCGGCGGCGGACGAGGCTTCTGTGGCTGCGGTGTTTCTTTCCGGCAGACCGTTTCCGGTATGGGAGGAAACGACTCTTCAAGTCGGCGAAACGTTGCTCTGGCGGCTGGTTCAGGAACTATCTGGCAAGAGTGAAAGCGAATTGACCGCGTCATATAGAAAGCTGGGCGATCTGGGCGCAGTAGCAGGAGAAGTGCTGCCTGCCCGCAAGACGGTTGACGTCAACCACCCAACCTTGATCGAAGTCCAAACCACCTTCCGTGCGATCGCGGCTGCTCGCGGCCCGGCTGCAAAGAGTGCGCTAGCCAGAGAACTACTTTCCCAAGTCACGCCGCTCGAGGCCAAGTACATCATCAAAATCATGACCGGCGATCTGCGGATCGGTCTGAAGGAAAGTCTGGTCGAAGAAGCCATCGCCAAAGCCTACGGAGCTACTCTGCCCGAGGTGCAACGCGCCAACATGTTGCTCGGCGACATTGGCGAAACATTGCGCCTTGCCGCCCACGGAAAACTAGCCGAAGCTCACATGCGCTTATTCCATCCTTTGGGCTTCATGCTGGCCAGTCCAGCGGAGTCCTCAGAAGAAGCACTCAGCTATTTCGAGAACGCCCTGGTTGAAGACAAATACGACGGCATTCGCGCCCAGGCGCATATTTCCGGCGACCAAGTCCGTATCTTCTCCCGCACTAGAGACGAGATAACGGACTCTTTCCCAGAGCTACCCGACGCACTTGCAGGACTGCCGGAAGATGCCATTCTCGACGGCGAAATCGTGGCCTGGAACTCTCTTGAGGGCGATGCAGGCCGCGCGCTGCCATTCAGCACGCTTCAGCAACGCCTGGGACGAAAGAAGGTCAGCGAACAACTCATGCGCGAAGTGACGGTAGCATATCTGGTGTTCGATGTGCTCTACGCCAACGGCGAGTTGCTGATTGATCGGCTTCTCAGCGAGCGGGCTACACTGCTTGACGAGTTGTTGGCGAGGCGTTCGACTAGCACCCGGGCGAGGACGACTGTTATCCCGCAAGGAAAGTTGGCGTTCGGATCGGAAGAACCGAGGCTGAACCCTCAAGTGATTCGCGCTCCAGTATTTCACGCTTCGTCCGCAGCAGAACTCGATCAACTCTTCGAAGCCGCCCAGGCGCGCGGCAACGAAGGCCTGATGATCAAAGATCCCGCGTCGGTTTACACACCCGGACGCCGCGGCAAGTCCTGGCTAAAGCTGAAACGTGAATTGGCGACCTTGGACGTAGTCGTAACTGCGGTCGAGTATGGCCACGGCAAGCGCATCGGTGTTCTGAGCGATTACACCTTTGCGGTGTGGGATGGAAACCGGCTGGTGAATATCGGGAAAGCCTATTCCGGCCTCACCGATGTCGAAATCGCGGAAATGACCAAGTGGTTTCTGGAACACAAAGTCGAAGATCAAGGCTTCCGCTTGATGGTGAAACCGAAGATTGTTCTTGAAGTCGCCTTCAACAATATGATGCGCTCCGAACGCCACGAGAGTGGCTATGCACTGAGGTTTCCGAGAATCGTGCGATTGCGGCCAGATAAGCTGCCCGAAGACGCAGATACGATTGAGAGGGTGAGAGAGATTTACGAGAAGCAGAAACCTAGCAATTAGCACTCAGTGGCTATGCCCGTGATGCTCCGCCTCTCCCACCGGAATCACGCACCCATGCGCCACTTCGCAGACCACGTTTTCAAACTGAATGGTGGTGTGGTCGATGTGAAATTCTTCGTGCAACCGCTCCTTCACCTCGCGCAGAATGCGTTCACTGACCGAGGGCGGAATGTCAGCGATCGAAATATGGCATGACAGCGCCGCCGTCTCCGACCCGATGCTCCACACATGCAGGTCGTGCACATCGTTGACTCCGTCCACCGCGCAAATCGCAGCTGTCACACGTTCCAGTTTGATCCCCTGTGGCGTGCCTTCGAGCAGAATGTTCAGCGTCTCGCGCACGATGCCGAAACCTGACCACAAAATCAGCGCGCCGATCCCAAACGAAAGCGCGGGATCGATCCAGTATTGCCCGGTCGCCATAATGGCCCAGCCGCCCAAGATGACCGCTGCGGTCGAAACCGTATCGCCGATCTCATGTAGGAGAGTGCTGCGGATGTTGACGTCGCGGTGGGACTTGTAAAGCATCAGCGCGATGACGCCATTCATCACGACCCCAACCGCCGCCACTCCCATCATCAATCCGGCGTGCACTGGCTCCGGGTTTCGCAGTCGTTTGACGGCCTCATAGAAAATGAAAAATGCGATCACCACCAGAGATGCCGCATTCACCAGCGCCGCAAGCACTCCGGCGCGATGCCAGCCATAAGTTTTGGTGGCGCTGGGCGGACGCGCCTGCAAGTACACAGCCACCAGAGATAACAGCAGAGCCACCAAGTCGGAAAGGTTATGCCCGGCTTCGGAGAGCAGCGCCAGCGAATGAGCGCGAATGCCGGCGATGACCAACAACACAATGTAGGCAAGCGTTACAACCAGTGAAATCCGCAGGACCTTCGAGGTCCGTTCGCCGCCGTGGCTGGCATGCACGTGCATCTACCTTTAAGTCTAAGGCGGCGCGGGGCTAGGTTCAAGGCACCAAAGAAACCAGCATTGCGCTGCTCTCAAGACTGGGCTTCTTGGCGATCTTTGCGAATTCCTTTGCGGTGAAGAGCTTTTGACCGCAAAGTGCGCGAAGGATTTCGCTAAGTACGCAAAGAAAGCATTCTGGTTAAAATCGGTTCTGACATGCAAACTGCGGAAGTCGTCATCATCGGCGGAGGAATCGTCGGCTCGAGCATCGCCTATCACCTGACCGTCGCGGGCTGTAAGGACGTTCTGGTGATCGAGCGCGAAACCGCCCAGGGCAAGGGATCGACCGGCAAGAGCATGGGCGGAGTGCGGGCGCAGTTCTCCACACCGGTCAACATCCAGATGTCGCTTTACTCCATTCCCTTTTATGCCAGCTTCGACGAGCGCCTGGGATACCCGGCTGGCTACCGGTCACAGGGCTATCTGTTCTGCGCGACGGAAGAAAAACATCTCACCTACCTGCGAACCAACTATGAAAAGCAGATTGCCCTGGGATTAAAGAGCGTCCGCCTGATCACAACCGACGAAATTCGAGGCACGTTCCCGCAACTTCGTTCTGACGACATCGTGGGCGGAAGTTTCTGCTCGACCGACGGCTTCGTCGATCCCTACAGCGCCATGAACGGCTTCATGAGCTGGGCCGTCGACCATGGAGCCAAACTTTGGAAGAACACTCAGGTCACCGGCATTGGGCGCGATGGTCTGGGCGTTGCGAACATAGAAACTACGCGCGGCTCCGTGGCCACACGCAAAGTGGTTAACGCTGCTGGAGTCTGGGCGGCTGGCATCGCCCGCATGGTGAATCTGGATTTGCCCGTCGAACCACTGCGCCGCATGTTGATCCCAACCGAACCATTCGACCAGTTTCCTCACACCGCGCCCATGATTATCGACATGTCGAACGGTTTTCATTTCCGCCCGGAAGCTTTGGGATTTCTGCTGGCGTGGAACGATCCCGAAGAGACGCCGAGCTACAAAACCGACTTCGAACCTGCATTTATAGAGAAGGTGCTTGCCCGTGCCGCCGACCGCGTCCCCATCTTCGAGAATCTCGCCGTCAATCCCAAACGCGCATGGGCTGGATTGTACGAGATGACTCCCGACCACCACCCCATCCTCGGTGAGGCTCCGGGCATTCCCGGGTTCTTTCTCGCGAACGGATTCAGCGGTCATGGCGTGATGCATGCCCCGGCCACCGGCAAGATTCTGTCGGACCTGATCCTGACGGGAAAGACCGATCTGGTGGATGTGTCACTTCTCAGCCTGTCACGCTTCGCCGAAGGCCGGATGATCGAAGAGACCGCTGTGCTGTGATGCCAAGACCTTCAACCGCAAAGTGCGCCAAGGCTGGCGCGAAGATCGCAAAGAAACTCAGCATCTCTTGGCGTCCTTTGCGGCTTTGCTTTGCGAACTTTGCGGTTAGGTTTTGTGTTGAAATGTTCAAGTGCTCCTCAAAGACGCTCTTAATTCGGCGATTTCCGCACTCACCGCAGCCCAGGCCGGCTCACCGCGCCTGAACGCCGAGACACTGCTCATGTTTACCCTCGGGTGCGACCGCGCGCATCTCTTCGCGCATCCGGAACGTGCACTCACTCCGCAAGAGAAAATCAATTACCAGGAAGCAATCGCGCAACGCGCCATAGGAATTCCGACCCAGTACATCACTGGTCATCAGGAATTCTGGGGTATGGATCTTATCGTTTCCCCCGCCGTGCTGATCCCCCGCCCTGAAACTGAACATGTGGTCGAAACCGTTCTGACGCTATCGCTCGGAGCCAGTCCTCGTATCATTGACGTCGGCACCGGTTCAGGCTGCATCGCGCTCGCCCTGGCCAAAGAACTCCCGCTAGCTAAGATTCACGCGACTGACATCTCCCCCGCCGCTCTTGAGATCGCCCGCGCGAATGCTGCTCGTCACCGGCTCGACGCCCGCATTCAATTTCACCGAACCGATTTGCTGCTGGGATTCGAAACTGGCACTTTTGATCTGATCGTTTCCAATCCACCCTACGTTGGCGAATCTGAAGAAGACCAAGTTCAGCTCGAGGTCAGGAAGTACGAGCCTCGTAATGCAGTCTTTGCTGGCCCCACTGGGTTGGAAGTCGTTGAGCGCCTCATCCCGCAGGCCCATGCTGTTCTCAAACCTGGTGGCTGGCTGGTGATGGAAATGAGCGGAACAATTGCGGAAGCTATTAAGCACCGGCTAGCAGGCTGGTCAGAACTTCGAGTGATCAATGATCTGCAAGGCATCCCCCGAGTCGCTGTCGCTGCCCGTGCTCTGTAACTTGCGCCCGGCTCCTATGGAATAAGCACGATCCTATGACCGCGTCCGTCGCGTTGCCATGCGTTTTCAACCTCAGCGAGTGAAATCTGTTCCACATCAATGCGGAGTTCACCACGGGCAGTGCGCGTCAGGACTTGTTGGAAAGCGTCCATCAGAACTTCGGGAGATGGAATGCCGGCCGTACCCATGATGGTCAGTGGTGTACTGCGTAGCACGGCTGCGGGCAATGAGATGGTCGCACCGCCGCTTTCCCCAACTTGCACCAGACGAATCTCGGATTTAACCACCGCGAATTCCTTGCGAGTGAGGGTCGCCAGCAGAGCCTCGGTCGACTGACCCCACAAATAGTCGACGATGACATCAAAGCCGGTCCCTCCGGCTTCAGAGGCGAATGCGTCCTTCAGATCCTGGCCAGGCTTATCGATACGGATGATTGCGTCAGCACCGAGAGCAAGCAACGAACTCAGTACCTGCTCGTTACGTCCAGCAGCAACCACCCGCGCGGCACCGAGGAGCTTCGCAATCTGCACCGCAAGTTTGCCAGTCACGCCAGTCGCGCCGAGGATAAGCACGGTCTCCCCTCGCACCAGCTTTGCCCGCTGAGCCAAGGTAAGCCATGCCGACACGCCCGGATTCATTACGGCAGCGGCAGTCACGTCATCGATCCCCTGAGGAATCGCGAAGCACCGTTGTCGTGACACGACGGTGCGCTGCGCCATCGCGCCAAACGGCGGCCGAGGGCCACCGAAGTAAACTCGTGTACCCTCTTCGAGCCGGCCCACGCCATCGATGCCGCACACCACGGGTAGTTTGCGAGGACTCGTATAATGCGACCCGCTGGCGATTTGCTTATCCACCGGCTTCAACGCAGCAGCCAGTACCTGCACAATGACTTCGTCTTTCTCCGCGGTCGGTTCGGAAAATTGTACGAAGCGAGGTGGTTGGTCAAAAGCATGTAACACCGCAGCATTCATGAGTATTTGCCTTTCCCTTCTTTCCTACGTACTCTAGCTGCGTTTCACATTGCCTTGCTAACGGTAAAGTGGCTACTTATGTCGGAAAAGGGTCAATCTCGCGGACGCAGGTTTTCGGTGCCTGCGAACGTGGAGGATCTTCGCCGTCTCGTCGAGAGCGACGTGCCCGCGCTGGCATTCTCCTTCGAAAGAAGCGGCCCCGAAGACTGGGCGCCAGAGCACAGTCACGCGCGTGGTCAACTTTTTGCATTGACTCGGGGGCTGCTGATCGTGGAAGCGGGCAGTGAACGTTGGATGTTTCCTGCCCAGCGTTGCGCGTGGATCCCCCCTGACTGTAAACATGCGGCTCGTTCTGTAGGAGGCGCCGCCGGCGCGATGGTTTATTTGTCCGGCGAGATCTGTCGTGGATTACCCAGGAAGCCGTGCATGTTTAGCTCCTCCGAGTTATTGTTTGCCGTCGTTCATCGGGTTCTCACCTGGAATCCCCGGCTGCCGCTCAACTCAACACAGAAGCGCCTGCTTGCTGCTCTTCGTGATGAGATTCGGCGGCCCGAACAGCAGCCTTTACGTTTAACCCTGCCGACAGAAAAAAGGCTGGCGAGGGTAGCTCATGCTTTGCTCGAGGATGTTGCCAACCACCGCACCCTGGATGACTGGGCGCATTTTGCCGGCATGGCCCGCCGAACCTTCATGCGTGCATTTTCCGCCGAGGTAGGTCTGCCGTTTGGCCGTTGGCGACAACAGGCACGGCTATTCGCGGCGCTCGAAATGCTCACAAAGCGCAAATCCGTTACCGAAGTCGCGATCGCCGTCGGCTACGACAGCGTGAGCGCTTTCATTGAAATGTTCCGCACCATGTTGGGCAGTACGCCACAGGCCTACTTCCGCGGCAAGCAAAAAAGGCGGGAACTCGAATAAGAAAAGACAAGACACAACACAGATTGGATGTGTCGCCGCGTCCCGAACCACGGTCAGCATACTAGCGCTGGTAGTACGAGCATGGCATAGCTACCCTACGTGTCCAAATGCAGCTCAAGAGATTTCTCCCCCTTCTGTTTCGCGCCAGCTTGTTGGCTCTATTCGTAATGCTGCCGATTCTGACTGTGGCCCAGACTCCGACGGGATCGATGCGCGGCATAGTGCAGGATTCCAGTGGCGCCCGTCTGGCTCATGCAAAAATCGTTGCTCGCGCGCGTGGAGCTGCCTTCGAACGTCAGGTCACCGCCGACGATCGCGGAGAATTTCGGCTGCTCGACCTCCTCCCAGGAGACTATCGCTTAACCATAAGCGCCCCCGGTTTTGCCGAGGCTCACGCCGATGTGGAACTGATCGTCAGCTCAGTTCGCGATTACACCATCACCCTGAAGCCGGCCGGCGCAACAGAAACCGTACGGGTTGAGTCACAGCCTGCGTCCATTACTACTCAGTCGATTGATCTGGCCAGCGCCATACACCAGACCGCAGTCATGTCTCAGGATCTGGAAACACTGCCACTCAGTGCCCGCAGCTTTGCCAATATTGCATACTTGGCTCCAGGGACCGAGCCAGTCGAGCCTTCCGATCCCACCAAGGCGCGCATCACCGCGGTTTCCACCGGCGGAAGCTCAGGTCTCAACAACGTGCTTTCGGTCGATGGTGTAGATAACTCCGATGACTGGATCGGCGGGTTTCTGCAAAACTTCTCGCCCGATGCAGTCCAGGAATTCGCGGTGCAAACCGCCCAGGAAGACGCTGACACCGGAGGCACCACTGCCGGCTCTGTTGTCATTACCACCCGGCGCGGCACCGACGATTGGCACGGCAGCTTCTCATTTTTCGATCGCCAGGCTGCGCTTAACGCGCGCTTTCCCATCGAAAATCCGGCGCCCAATCCCAAACAGCCTTTTTCCCGGCAAAACTATGTAGCTACCAGCGGAGGACCGATCAAGAAAGATAAGGTTTGGTTCTTCGCCGCCTTCGAGTACGTTCACGAAAATGCCAGCATCGCGTATAGCGACGCCAGCCTTACGCAGTTCGATGCTTTATCGACTCTCGCGTCCGAAGGGTTGATCCCCGGCGTAAGTTCGATTCCGGTGCCAAACTTCGTTCCCATTCCGTTCCGTGACTACAACGGCTCGCTACGTTTCGACTTCGCGCAGTCGCCAAAATCGCAATGGTTCATGCGAGTCTCAGGGGACAGCTACCTGACTCACAACGCGCTGGTTCAGCAAGCTACTCTGCCTTCCACCGGTCTAACCACCCACAATAACTATTGGAATGCCGCCATCGGCAATACATACTCTTTCAGCCCCACCTGGGTGGGCACATTCACCTTTGGCGCCAGCGAACTGCACCTCACGCAGGCGCGAAACTCAGACTTGGGTTTTGCCCTGGCCTTCCCCTTTAGTTCGACGTCACTGACCGTCTCCGGCTTTGAAACCTTCGGTGACAATCAGTTCGCGACTCCGATTACTCTGTTCCCCGACTTGCGCAATCAGGAAAAATATCAATTCCGTTATGACGTCAGCCATGCTTCCGGGCGTCACACGCCTAAGTTCGGAATAAATTTCATTCACGAGCCGGTGCTCAGCGGCGCATTTCCGGGGAACAACGAAACGCTATTTGCGTTTCCACAAAACCCGACGTTTTACCTGACTCAACCACCTTCGGTCTTCACGGCGGACATGCAGGCCGGGGCCTCTACTTCTAATCTGGGCGGCAACTTCTCGCAAAACGTTCAGCGGCTCGGTTTGTACGCGCAGGATTCATGGCGTGTGACGCCGCGGCTCACGGTCAACTACGGCTTGCGTTACCAGACCAGCTTTGGACTGTTCGAAGGTTCGGGACGCAGTCAACTCGATAATCCGGCCTACCTCACATTGCAGGCGCTTGGCATTCCCTTGCAGCAGGGCGCGCCACATGACTATCGCAAGCAATTCGGGCCGCGCCTCGGAATTGCCTATGCTCCCGGCCACAATGGAAAGACGGTGATCCGCGCCGGCTTCGGTCTCTATTACGACGATCTGGCGCAGAACGGATGGGCCACCGCTTTTCAGGCAGTAAACCAACCCACCGGCCCCTGCACCTTCAACGATGTTCCTGGACATTATGCGTTAGTCGGCTCGGGCTGCATCCTGGGCGGCGCCGGGGCGGGAGGCAACCTCATCGCTTCCAGCTACAGGACCCCCTATAACATTCACGCCACTGGCGGTGTCCAGCATGCCTTCAATCAGAAGTGGAACATGAGCGCCGACTACACCCACGAGGAAGGCAACCATGGCTACCGCGGTTACAACTTCACCAGCGGCGTGAATCTTTTCACTCCGCTCATTCCTGCCACTGATCCCAACTACGCCGCCGACCAAGCCAGCGTGGTTCCTAACCTGAATCTTTTCAAGTCCGACAACCGCTCCAGTTACAACGCTCTCATGCTTCACCTGCAGGGCAATATGTCGCGCCGCTTCAGCCTGATTGCCAACTACACGCTTTCCCGAGCTTCGACTTGGGGCTGCGTCCTCGGCGAACTCTTTGACTACGTGAACGGGGTTTGCAATCCGCTGAACCCCTTCGGCCCCGGCGATTACGGCCCATCGGGAGAAAATGTCACCCATCGTTTCGTTCTGGCCGGCACACTCCACCTTCCCGGCGGCTTCGAAGTGACAACCTTAACCCAGGCGGAAAGCGCCCGTCCCGTCACCATCACCACCGCGGACAACAGCCAACGTATCTCGGTAAACGGCGTACCGACCAGTTTGGACGAGTTCCGTGGCACCCCTTACATCCAGGCTGACCTGCGCGTCAGCCGGCCTTTTAATTTCCACGACCGCTGGTCGGTGATTCCTTTTATCGAATTCTTCAACCTCTTCAACCGCAATAATCCGGGAGCCAACTACGTCGGCAACATCTCGACCCTCCCGGTGCCGCTGGCCGACCAGCAATCCGGCAACGTGACCGCGATCTGCACCAACCCCGCCTGTACGACTACCAAACCTGTCACCAGCCTCCAGCAATTGGCCATCCCAGCAGGCGCTTTGGGAGACTTCTTTGGTCCGGGCACCACCGTCGGTATCCCGTTTGCCGCGCAGATCGGGGCACGGGTGAGCTTCTGATGTCCCTGCCTATACCGACGCATTAAGGAAGAAAGACTCCATTGACCCAGGCCGCTCCTGAAGCTACGCTTCTTTCTGAGTTCGAGGATGCCTCACTCCCCGGGAGCCCTCGAAGTCTCGGGTGTCCTTACAAATCATTACAAATTTCGCACCGAATCGGAGCCTTACTGTGCTAAGATTCGCGCCCGTGGCTCGCTACAAGAGATTCTTGCCGCCTGCCGTAACATCCCCCACAACCTGGAAAACGTAAGTTCTGGATAAGGGACACCAAAAAGGAGAAATCATGATTCGAAAGTTCAGTACATCTTTATTGACCATCATCGCGTTACTGTCAGTCGCGAGTATTGCTGGTGCGGAGTCACTGCCGCTGTTGACCCGTCATGTGCGTGAAGCGACTCGCAATGGGCAAGCGCGGCTGGTTGGACACCTGCCCGCAAACCAGTCCATGCGGCTCGACATTGTTCTGCCCATGCACAACCAGGCCGGTTTAACTAACCTCTTGAACGAACTCTACAATCCCTCCAGCCCCTCTTATCGCCAGTTCCTTACGGTACAAGAGTTCACCGCGAAGTTTGGCCCCACGCAGGACGATTACGACTCCGTGATTCGTTTCGCGACCAGCAACGGCTTTACCGTGGTTGGCGGGACGCGCGATGCCATGGACGTGCAGCTCAAGGGATCAGTGGCGAGCATCGAGACTGCCTTCCACGTAACCCTGGGTGTTTATCAGCATCCCACGGAAAACCGCACATTCTATGCAGTGGATCGTGAGCCCACGTTGGATCTGCCTTTCCAGCTGTGGCACATCTCGGGTTTGGACAACTATTCGATTCCGCGTCCTGCCCTTGAGCATAGGATCGCCAAGAATTCCAAAGCCACTACCGGATCCTGCCCGCAGCAATCTTTTTGTGGAAGCGACATGCGGGCGGCATACTACGGCGGAACGACTCTTACCGGCGCCGGTCAGAACATCGGGTTGCTGGAGTACGCCGGATTTGACATTGCAGACGTGAACACCTACTACCAGAACGCCGGACAAACCAGGACCGCCGCGGTCACTGGCATTTCCACCGATGGAACCCCCTTGAGCTGCCTCATTAATCAAGGTTGTGACGATACCGAGCAGACCATCGACATCACTCAAGCCCTGGGTATGGCTCCGGGCACAACCACGGTGTACATGTACGTCGGCTCCAGCGATACCGCTTTGTTGGGCGCCATGTCTTCGGATATTCCGTTGCCCGCGCAGCTGAGCGCTTCGTGGATTTGGGATCCATCCGACCCCGGCACCGACGATCCCTACTTCCAGAAGATGGCGGCGCAGGGGCAGAACTACTTCCAGGCCTCAGGCGACGATGGTAAGTTCAACTCCGGCTACCCCACTTGGCCCTGTGACTCTGCCTACGTCACCAGCGTCGGTGGAACCGACCTGGAAACCACCGGCCCCGGCGGCGCCTGGAAATCAGAAACCGCCTGGAGCGATGGCGGCGGCGGCTTCTGGGCTGCCGACGATATTCCAATTCCCGCCTGGCAGAAGAAGACCGCTGCGGGTTGCTCTTCATGTTCCCAGACCTATCGCAATGCTCCGGACGTCTCGGCAAACGCGAATTTCACCTTCTACGTTTGTGCTGACCAATCCGGCTGCTCTGCTAACGAGTACGGTGGGACCAGTTTTGCGGCGCCCATGTGGGCCGGCTACCTGGCTCTCCTCAATCAAAAGCGAGCCTCGCATGGCCTCAAGTCCATCGGTTTCATCAACCCGGCTATTTACGCGGCTGGCCTGAGCAAGCAGTATGACAATGATTTCAACGACATCGTCAGCGGCAGCAACGGCTATTCCGCGGGCAAAGGCTTCGATCTGGCAACCGGCTGGGGTAGTCCGAAGGCCGGGAACAGTATTGTCGGCGATGTCCGATAGCAACGTTCAATAACCTGGAAAGCGGACTCATCGCTTAGCTGTCCGCAACCGGATTTAACAGCCCGCTCCGAAAGGAGCGGGCTTTTTTGACTTCCGGTTATCCCGTCCTTTGTAGGAAGAAAGACTCCTCGATTAGTCGAAAGACCCCGTTGACCTAGCCCGCTGTCACGTCTACACTTTGTTCCCAGTCCGAGTCTGCTCGAAGTCCCGGGTTCATCTCCGCTCCACGCGCTTGTTTTGGAAACAGACGTGAGAGAATTCTCGGGTCAGTCGATCGGGAAATCGAACAATCCTACACCTGAGGAACAACCTGTATGAAGAGAAGTCTGATTACTGGCAGCTTGATCACCGTACTCGTCGCGCTTGTTTGCATCAGCCTGGCCGGTACCGCATTCTCGCAAGGACCTGTTTATGACCCGTCAGCGCGCGCGATGTACAAGGCGCTGCCGCCGCACAGCTACTTCCCGAACGCAAGAAACACTGACCCCGCCGTCCAATTGCCACAGTGGACGTTCAACTGGACTTCGTCCTATGACAACCGCAACTTCAGCACGGTAATCGTTGGAACCGACCCCTCGAAGACCAATACCACCACCACCGTGACCGTGGGAATCATTCCCATCAAGATGGTCTATGGATCGACCAACGGAAACAAGACCTTCGATCCTAATTCGCCTACCTACTTCGGAAAGTACTCGACCACGCAAATGGTTGCGGACTCTCCCATCTTCAAGCCGGAATTTGACTATGTTCAGGGCGGCACCGACCTGGGCACCACGCAATACGAAGATGCTTACCAGCGCGGCGATTTCTGGGGCAGCGTAAAGACCAACACCAGCTATCACCTCCTGCTCAAGACCGTCATCGGTCCCGAGCAGACCTTCAACGTTCCAGCCTCAGAGGGAACCGTAATCTCCAACCCGTGGAGCGGCATCCCTACCGGCACAGCCGATATCAACTGGTTTGACGAACAGTTGCAAACGGTGTTGGAAAAGTACAAGACGCAAATCACTCCCGCAGTTTTGCCTCTGTTTATCACTGAGAACGTATACCTGACCGAAGGTGGCTGCTGCATCGGTGGCTATCACAGCGCCAACGCAGGTCCCCCGGGCGGCCAGACCTACAGCTACAGCACCAGCATTCAGCAAGCCAGCGTCCCGGTATTTTCACAGGACGTGGGCGCACTGGCGCACGAAGTCGGCGAGTGGATCATGGATCCGTTCACCGAGAATTCGTCTCCCTGCCCGAGCAACGGTATTCTGGAAGTCGGCGACCCGCTCGAGACCCAGACTAATCCTGAGTTCGGCGACTATCCATACACCATCGGCGGCTTCACCTTCCATCCGCAGGACCTGGTATTCATCACCTGGTTCGGCGCACCGCCAACGACTTCGTTGGATGTATGGAACGGCAAGACCACCAACGTGGTTACGTTCCAGAACGAGATCTTGAACGTTTGCCAGACCGCAACATAACCAGTAGTTCCGCATTACTGAAAAGCCCGCTCCCAAGAGGAGCGGGCTTTTTACTGGGTGAAGAGCGGATTATTTCCTGATCGTTGCAGGCTGGATTCTTCTACATCCACTAAGTTCGGGGATACGTACTCTGGCACACGAACCCGGCGAGTGGCTCATGGATCTGCCATTGGGCCGAAAGACTCCATTGACCAAGTTAAACCGTTGAAGCTAAACTTTGTCCGCATCTCGGGTCGGTCGCGAAATTCTTACAGCTGAGGAATGAATATGAACAAAAGCTTGAGTACCGGCAGCTTGAGTACCGGCAGCTTGATCACCGTACTTGTCGCGCTCGTCTGCATCAGCCTGACCGGTTCCGGTGTCGCCCAAGACATTTCAACCGCGCGTCCAATATTCACAACCTTACCCCCGCACAGTTACTACCCGGTGAAACCAACCGACCCTGCTGTGCAATTGCCGCAGTGGACATTCAATTGGACTTCCTCTTACAACAACCGCAACTTCAGTACGGTAATCGTCGGAGTGGATCCGAGGACCCCGAACACCACCACCACCGTGACCGTGGCGATCTTCCCCATCAAGATGGTCTACGGCGCGAGCAACGGGAACATGACCTTCGATCCCAGTACCCCGTACTTCGGAACCTTCTCCACCACGGAAATGATCGGAATGTCGCCGATCTTTCGTGGAGAATTCGACTATACCCAAGGTGGAACGGACCTCGGCAAGACGCAATACATTGATGCCTACCAGCGCGGCAACTTTTGGGAGGCCATCCAGCACAACCGCAGGTATCACATTCTTCTCAAAAAGGTAATTGGCCCCGAATTGACGTTCAACGTACCTGCCAACGAAGGCAGTGTCATCAGCAATCCCTGGAGCGGCATTCCGACCGGCACAGCCGATATCAACTGGTTCGATCAACAACTACAGACGGTGCTCGCCAGGTACAGCCAGATTCAGCCCAATATGCTCCCCCTGTTTATTACCGAGAACGTTTACCTGACCGAGGGCGGCTGCTGCATCGGTGGTTACCACAGCGCCAATCGAGGCGCACCCGGCGGGCAGACTTACAGCTACAGCACCAGTATTCAGCAAGCCGATGTTCCCGTATTTTCACAGGACATCGGCGCATTGTCCCATGAGCTCGGGGAGTGGCTGATGGATCCGTTCACCCAGAATCCATCTCCTTGCCCGAGCAACGGCGTTCTGGAAGTCGGCGATCCGCTCGAGAATCAAACCGACTTCGGAGACTACCCCTACACGATCGGCGGTTTCACTTTCCATCCTCAGGACCTTGTATTCATCACCTGGTTCGGAGCGCCGCCAGCAACCTCTCTTGATGTGTGGAATGGCGTCCAGGGGAACGTGGTTACGTTCCAGAATGAAACGCTGAACGTTTGCCAGACCGCAACATAACCAGTAGTTCCGCATTACTGAAGAGCCCGCTCCGGAAAGGAGCGGGCTTTTTCTTTGACACTTTTTTCTTGGACGAGGGTTATCTCTTGACCGTTGCGGGCAGGATTTCCTCCACATCCACTAAATTGGTGGGATACGAGCCGGACGGGTGGCCCACCTTTGCGTTTTTTGCAAAGGTGGGGAGAGCGAAATCAATCCCGCGAAAATGGTTGGGTTTGCGGAAAAGCGGCTTGAGTTGTTGATCCCCACCTTTGCACAGAACGCAAAGGTGGGCCACCCCCACCACCACCCTCACCCCGAATACAAAGGCGGGGAAAGCGAAATCAGTCCCGCGAAGATGATTGGTTTGCGGAAAAGCAGCGTGAGTTATTGATCTCCACCTTTGTACGGAACGCAAAGGCGGGCCACCCCGAACGCAAGGATGGGAAGAGAGCGGGATTGTTCACTCGTCACATACTTCCGTCCGGCGCTGCGCTAGAGTCGGCTCATGCCCGGCCAACTCAAACGCTACTACGGCAACGACCATCTGCACTTCATCAACTGTAGCTGCTACCATCGCCAACCCTGGCTGGGGAGCGAGAAACGGCGCGACCTATTCCTCACGGTGTTCGAACAAGTGCGGCGGCGTTACGGCTTCGTGGTGGTGGGATACGTGGTGATGCTGGAGCATATCCACCTGCTGATCGGCGAGCCGGAGAGGGGCGATCCGTCGCGCGTGATGCAGGCGATAAAGCAGGGCTTTGCGCGGCGTGTGTTGAAGCAGCTGCGAAAGCGCCGGGCGGCAGGGCAAAGAGGATTGTTCGACGACGAGGTGGAGCACGTGTGGCAGCGCCGATTTTACGATTTTAATGTGTGGAGCAAGAAAAAGCGGATTGAAAAGCTGAAGTATATCCATCGGAACCCGGTGAAGCGGGGACTGGTGATGGAGCCGGAGCAGTGGGCGTGGAGCAGCTATCGAAGCTATGCCTTCGGGGAACCCGGGGTGGTTCGGATTAACGAAATCAAGCCAGCGAAGAGGATGGTTTTGCGGAAAAGCGGCTTGAGTTGTTGATCCCACCTCTGCAAAAAGCGCAAAGGTGGGCCACCTCACTCTCACACGCTTTATCTCTTGACCGTGGCGGGCTGGATTTCTTCCACATCCACTAGATTGGTGGGATACGAACCGGTATAGCAGGCGGTGCAGTAAGTCGTCTTTTCGCCATCCCCGCAAGCTTTCTTCAATCCTTCAAGCGAGAGGTACGACAACGAATCGGCGCCAATGAATTGGCGAATCTCCTCGACTGACTTATTGGCGGCGATGAGTTCCTTCTTGGAGGGTGTGTCCACTCCGTAAAAGCACGGAGAAATGGTGGGCGGACAGGAAATGCGCATGTGCACAGCCTTCGCTCCCGCGCCGCGCACCATGCGAACGATCTTCCGGCTGGTAGTGCCGCGCACGATGGAGTCGTCAATCAGCACCACCCGCTTGCCTTCGAGCAGGCTGCGTACCGGGTTCAACTTGAGCCGCACTCCAAAATCGCGCACCGTTTGACGAGGCTCAATAAACGTGCGGCCCACGTAGTGGTTGCGGATCAATCCAAAGCGGAATGGAATGCCGCTCTCAGCGGCGTAGCCCATGGCAGCCGTCACTCCGGAATCGGGCACCGGAACAACAATGTCGGCTTCCGCGGGCGCTTCGCGCGCCAGTTGCCGGCCCAGTTCCTCGCGGCTCTGCTGCACCGCGCGGCCAAATACCAGGCTGTCCGGCCGCGAAAAATACACGTGCTCAAAAATGCAGCTCGACTGCGCCAGCGGTGCCGTATAGAAACGCGATGTCACGCCCTCAGGGCCAACCACGATCAGTTCTCCCGGCTTGACGTCGCGTTCAAAAGTAGCGCCGATCAGATCGAAGGCGCTGGTCTCGGAAGCGAAGACAATCGTGTCTTGCTTGCCGCCAGGCAGCGCCGGAATCCGCCCCATGGCCAGTGGCCGGAATCCGCGCGGATCGCGCGCCGCAAAAATCCGGTCCGGACTGATCATAACCAGCGAAAACGCGCCTTCCACTTTTCGCAGCGCGTCCGCCATCGCCTCGGGCAGCGTCTGTTCTTTGGAGAGCGCAATCAGATGAACGATCACTTCAGTGTCGCTATTAGTCTGAAAGATCGATCCCTGACCTTCCAGGCGGCCGCGAATCTCCTGCGCATTTACCAGGTTGCCGTTATGCGCGAGCGCCATCATGCCCTTGTTCGATTGCACCATGATGGGCTGAGCATTAAGCAGCGCGGAATCGCCCGCAGTCGAGTAGCGGGTGTGTCCAATGGCTAAAGTACCGCGCAACTGGGCCAGCACTTCCTCCACAAAAATATCCGCCACCAGCCCCATCGCTTTGTGAACATGCAGAGCCATTCCGTCAGAAGTAACAATCCCCGCCGACTCCTGTCCGCGATGTTGCAGAGCATGCAGACCGAGGTAGGCGAGCTTCTCCGCCTCAGGATGGGAATAGATCGCAACCACCCCGCACTCATCTCGAAATTTATCGGAAGCTGGCATTTGGCTTTCAGCCTTAAGCTTTTCTTCGCGATCTTTGCGCCTTTTCTTTGCGGACTTTGCGGTTAAGAGCTTTTCAATCCGCGGCAACCGCCTCAGTCCTTAAAGCCGTCTCGAGTGCGTTCTCATAGCCCTGGCGAAGTTCGCTGATACTCGCCGACACTACCACTCCGCCATCCAGCCTGATCTCCAGTTGCTCCGGCACCGTCTCCCCGATCACGTCCGCTGAGATGCCGTATTTTACCGCTACTTGTTGGATTCCCGAGAGGTTACTTCGGTCGCATGAGATCACCACCCGGCTGGCATCCTCGCCAAACAGCACAAACTCCGCCGGCAGCTCTCGCGTACTCAAGTCCACCTTCACTCCAACGCCCTTCGCGAACGCCGACTCCGCCAGCGTAACCGCGATCCCGCCTTCCGAACAGTCGTGCGCGGAATCCACCAGCCCGGCCCGGATCATCTCCACTAACCCCTTTTGCAGGGCAGCCTCGCGTTCCAGTTCCAGCGCGGGCGGAAACCCCCACACCGCGCCTAGGATCTCTTTCGCATACTCCGAGGATCCGAATTCCGACTCCGCGTCTACCCGATCTCCTGGCTCCGACCCGCGCAGCAGGACTACGGCCCGTCCCGGCTCACGGAAATGCGGAAACACGGCTTTGTGCACGTCATCCAGCGTGCCCACAATCCCCAGCACCGGTGTGGGATAAATCCCTTCGCCCAGAGTCTCATTGTAAAAGCTGACATTGCCACCGGTGATGGGCACATCCAGTGCTTCGCAGGCTTTGGTGATGCCATCCACCACCTGGGAAAACTGCCACATGATGTGCGGCTTCTCCGGATTGCCGAAGTTCAAACAGTTGGTTGCGCCCACTGGCGTAGCGCCGCAGCAGGCTACATTGCGGGCCGCGTCTGCCACGGCGTGCATGGCCCCTAGTTTCGGGTCGAGATAGCACCAGCGCCCGTTGCCATCAAGCGCCATGGCCAGCCCGCGCTGCGAACCTTTAATACGAATCACGCCGGCGTCACCGGCTCCAGGTCCCTCGACCGTGTTGGTCTGCACCATGTGATCGTATTGCTGCCATACCCAGCGCTTGCCGCAGATATTGGGGCTGGACAGCAACTGTTTCAGCTTGCCCGTCAGATCTCCGGATGTCGCCAGTTGGATATGCCCCGGCATCTCCCGCGGCACCGGCGGCTCCCAGCGCTCCAGCGGCCGCTTGTACACCGGGGCGTCATCGGTCAGTGCCTCGTTCGGAATCTCCGACACAACTTTCCCATGCTGAAGCACCCGCATCTTGCCGTCGTTGGTCACGCGGCCAATCTCAACCGCATCCAGCCCCCACTTTTCGAAGACGCGAAACACTTCGTCTTCGCGTCCCTTTTGAGCTACCAACAGCATGCGCTCCTGCGACTCGCTCAGCATGATCTCGTAAGGGCTCATGCCGGTCTCGCGCTGCGGCACACGATCCAGTTCAATCTCGGTTCCAACCTTGCCGCGCGCGCCCATTTCGCAAGTGGAGCAAGTCAACCCGGCCGCGCCCATGTCCTGAATGCCGACGATGGCCCCGGTCTGCATGGCTTCGAGACACGCTTCAAGCAAGAGCTTCTCGAGAAAAGGATCTCCGACCTGCACATTGGGACGCTTGGCCTCAGAAGCTTCGCTGAATTCCTCGCTCGCCATCGTCGCGCCGTGAATGCCGTCGCGCCCAGTCTTCGATCCCACATAAATGACCGGATTGCCCTCGCCCGCGGCCTTGGCATAGAAAATCTGGTCCCGCCGCACGAGTCCCAATGCAAACGCGTTCACCAGTGGATTGCCCGAGTAGCAGGGTTCGAATTTAGTTTCGCCGCCGAGGTTCGGAACCCCGAAACAGTTCCCGTAAGAAGCAATCCCGCTGACCACGCCTTCAACGATTGCCTGATTCTTATGAATCTCAGCCGGTGTGGCGCGGGCGCCCTCGCCCGCGGCCTTTGACTCCACAATCGGCCCGAAGCGCAGCGAATCCATCACCGCCACCGGCCTCGCACCCATGGTAAAAATGTCGCGCAAAATCCCGCCCACTCCGGTAGCCGCACCCTGAAACGGCTCAATAAACGACGGATGATTATGCGACTCGATCTTGAACGCGCAGGCCCATCCCTCGCCGATGTCGATGATCCCGGCGTTCTCTCCCGGCCCCTGCACCACGCGTTTGCTGCGCGTCGGCAATCGCCTAAGATGCACGCGCGAAGATTTGTAGGAGCAATGCTCGCTCCACATCACGCTGAAGATGCCCAGCTCGGTGATGGTCGGCTCGCGCCCTCCGAGCAGTTGTTTGACCTTCTCGTATTCTTCAGGCGTAAGCCCGTGCTCCCGAACCAGTTCGGGAGTGATGGCAGGAGTGGCAGCTGTGGTCATGGGGAAATACTATTGTCGCATTTTGGAGAGCGGCTGGCCAACGGAAGAATGCATCGACGAATGGGACACGGGACCGCTTCTCTTGTCCACTCAGTGCACCGAGGTGATTGCACAGATACTTGTGCACAGCAGTCCACAGCTTTCGCCCGTGATCCACAGTGAATTCACAGCGGCGGGATTGACATTCGCTTTTTATTCCCCGAATATCCAATCATAAGGAGTAGTAACTATGCGCGCCACATCGACGACCGCTACCCAAGCCACTAATATTGATATTTATTTCTGCGATGTTTTTCATGTAGACCCAAACCGCTTAGAGGCATATGGGGCCTTCAATATCTCGGTTGTGAACGACCTGCCGCTCTTCGTCGACCCTTTCCTGCTCTTTAATAGTACGAAATCGGAATATCGAGTACTTCATGACGAGATGATCCGATACCTCCAATTCCTGCGAGATAAGGCAGCGGTGGGGGCAGTGGATGAAGACCTCATCGAATACTGGTTCACCTTCCACGAGGTCAAGCAAAACTGGCTAGGGTTTTCTAAGAGCGGGAACACGGGGAGCGGGCTGGGCATCGACTTCGCACGAGCGCTCTATGCGAATTTGAACACAGTATTCAAAAGTTTCGGTCAAGAGACGATCACAAAGGGAAGCCATCTCGAAAAATTGACCCTTATTCGCTCAGGCGTAGGTAAGGACAACATTAGCGATTTCACGACAAACTTGATTAAGCGTTACCTGTTGGAGTACACGCAAACGTTTGCCCGCGATCACATTCCATCCGAGCTGTGTCACGGCTACAACGTGCCGAAGGTTTCCTTCAACTATGAAACCGCTATCTGGGAAAACTCAATGTTCACCCTACCCTGCTACAGGGGAGACTTTGTGATTCTCACCCCAAAGGACATCCTCACAAAAGATGAAACTTGGATCAATCGGCTCGATCTAATCGACAGCTTTGAGCTCATTGCGGACTCGCTACCGAATGGCGCGCTTCGTGCGCTCATCAATAGCTATTTTCGGGAGCACCTCCCAAAGAAGCCATCCGACAGGGAAGTAGTCGAGGCAAAAGTCAAAACGATTCAACAGTACCCGGAAATCATTGAATACTACATTCGAGAGAAGGAAGACGATGGTGATCAAGCACAGTCTGTTAGCAGCCGTAAGGTGCGCGAAACAGAACATTTCTTCATCGATCAGGTCAAGATCCTGTCCGAGCTTTTGCTGGGAGAGACTGAGTTTTATAGTACTAGGGGTGACACCTACGCTGAAGCCCGTGATCGTGTCCAATTCTTGAAAGATGTCATAGAGAACAAGGACGGTTATCGTTTCTTCTGGCGAGATGGGCAACCGATCAGGAAAGAAGATGACTTGCAGGTTTTGTATCGACTTACTTGGTTCGGTACTCCGTCCGACATAAATAGAGAGGTTAATAACGGTCGAGGAGCTGTGGACTTCAAAGTCTCCCGCGGATCGGTAGACAAGAGCCTGGTCGAATGCAAGCTGGCCAGTAATTCAAAATTGAGGCGAAACCTAGCCAACCAAGTTGCGATCTACCAGAAGGCAAGCGATGCACCGCGAGCACTGAAGGTCATAATCTACTTCACTGAAACCGAGCTCACGAAGGTGCGGAATATTCTGAAAGAACTGGGCCTGAGCGATGCCGAGAATATCATTCTGATCGACGCGCGACGTGACAACAAGCCGTCCGCCTCTACGGCCTGACAACGGTTCGCCTCTAGTCCGTGATTTTGAAGCTCCGTTCCCTGCGTTCTACAATCAAACGACCTAGAAAACCCAGGCAATGAATGGAAAACCGGAGTGACTCATGAAACGCACGCTCGCACTTACCCTGCTGTGCATCTCGCTCGCACCGGCCATCCACGCCCAAACGCCGACCGCGAAGAGCAATTTCTTTAAGACTTCCGACGGTACCCGCATTCACTACCTTGAAGCTGGCAGCGGCCGGGCCATTGTCTTCATCCCGGGATGGACCATGCCCGCATGGATCTGGCAGAAGCAAATCGACGCGCTCTCCAGCAAATACCACGTCGTCGCGGTCGATCCCCGTTCGCAGGGTGAAAGCGACAAGCCGCCCTACGGCCACCTGCCTGAAAATCGCGCCCACGACTACAAGGATCTCGTGGATCACTTGGGCCTCAAGCAGCCGGCACTCGTCGGCTGGTCGATGGGATGCGGTGAATTGATGAAATATGTCGAACAGTTCGGCACTGGCAACGTCGGAGCCGTGGTGCTGGTGGATGGCTTCGCCGCCGACAAGCCCGCCCCTGAAATGTACGCTGGCCTTTCCGGCTGGATGAACCAGCTTCAGCAGGACCGCGCAAAACAGGCTGATGGATTCGTTCGCCACATGTACACCAAGCCGCAACCCGAAGACTACCTGAAACGCGTCATCGCCGCGTCCATGCAGGTGCCGACCGACACCGCCGCCGTCCTCATTTACAACATGCTGGCTGTCAGCGGCTGGTCAACCGCGTTCGCCAAGATGGACAAACCCCTGATGTTCGCCTACCAGCCCGATAATCAGACCAGCGCCGATTTCCTCAAGGCGAAACTGGGCGATAAGGTGAGGCTCGAAAAGTTCGACGGCGACGGCCACGCGCTTTTCGTGGATGATGCGGACAAATTCAATCGCTTGCTCGACGAATTTATGAAAGGCGTTCCGCAGTCGTGAGCGAATGTCTTGGACCCCGTGACCCTCTGTGATCTCTGTGTCCTCTGTGGTAAGTGATCTTAGAAAGCTGCCATCGAATCGACTTTTAGTATCATTTCCTCCTGATGAAATCCGTCATCGTCGGCACCGCTGGCCACATCGACCACGGTAAAACCGCGCTGGTCAAGGCCCTCACCGGCATCGACGCCGACCGCCTGGACGAAGAAAAGCGCCGCGGCATCACCATCGACATCGGCTTTGCTCACCTTGAACTGCCCGCCCCCGGCGGCGAGACTCTTCGCCTCGGCTTCGTCGATGTCCCCGGCCACGAGCGTTTTGTTCGCAATATGCTGGCCGGAATCGGCGGCATCGATCTGGTCCTGCTTGTCATCGCCGCCGACGAATCCATCAAGCCGCAAACTCGAGAACACTTCGACATCTGCCGCCTGCTCTCCGTGCGCCGCGGCATCACCGTACTGACGAAGTCTGACCTCGTGGATCCCGAAACTCTCGACGTTGTCCGCATGGAAGTGGAAGACTTCCTTCGCGGGACCTTCCTCGACCCATCTCACGCCCCCATCGTCGCGGTCAGTTCCCTTAGCGGGGCAGGGATGGATGATCTGAAACGTGCTCTGGTGCGCGTAGCCTCCGAAGTCCCCGCCCGCGATTCCACCAGCCTTGCCCGTCTTCCCATCGACCGCGTTTTCTCCATGAAAGGCTTTGGTACAGTCGTTACTGGCACCCTGATTTCAGGTGCAATTCAGAAAGAAGCGGAACTCGAAGTCTTTCCCAAGGGCAAGCCCGTTCGCGTGCGCGGAATTCAGGTTCACGGCGCACCCACCGAACAAGCCGCAGCCGGCCAGCGAACCGCGCTAAATCTGGTTGGCGTCACTACCGAGGAACTAGCTCGCGGCATGACCCTCGCCCCACCCGCAAGTTTCAATACGACTTCTCGAGTCGACGTTCAACTTTCGATGCTGCCCTCAGCCAAGCCCCTCAAAGATCGTGCCCGCGTGCACTTTCATTCCTACACTTCTGAAACCATCGCGACTGTCGTGTTGTACGGCAAAAAGCAAGTTTCCCCGGGAGAGAGCGCCTTCGCACAGTTGCGGCTCACCGATTCCACTCTGCTGCTCCCCGGTGACCGCTTCATCATCCGCAAGTTTTCCCCCGTAATCACAATTGGCGGAGGTGTAGTCGTCGAGAATGCACCGCCATCCAAAATACGAGATGTCTCCGCTTATGCCGCCTATCTTTCATCGCTCGCGGGCGAATCTCGACCAACGATGATACGTGCGCGAGTTTTGTTCTCAGGCGCTCGCGGTCTAAGCATCGCCGAAGCAGTTGCCCGCACCGGCTGGACCGCAGATCAAGTAGCAAGGACAGCCCTAAATCTGACAGAGATCAGCCAAGTCAACCATGTCCTCATTGCAAACTCGGCTCTGGAGACCCTCCGTACCAAGCTCATTGCGACGCTCGATTCTTTCCACCGCCAGAATCCTCTGGTGCCCGGCATAAGCCGTGAAGAACTGCGCGGGCATTTCCCCGAAGCTTCGCCGGAAATCTTCGCTCGCGTCTTAGACGACACGATACGAGAAAAGAAAATCGAGCTCTCCGGCGACTTCGTCCGCTTGTCCGGCCGCGGCGTGGCCCTCAAAAACGAAGAGGCCGAATCCCAGAAGATTATCGAAGCTGCCTTCGCTTCCGCGGGCCTTATAGTCCCTGCTTTAAAAGACGTGCTCGCCGGACTGAAGGTGGATAAAGCGCGGGCACAGAAGATCGTCACCCTGCTGCTGCGAGACAAAATCCTCATCAAGATTTCCGAGGATCTGGTCTTTCATCGTGACTCGCTAGCCGATCTACGCAAACGCATGGCCTCAGAAAAAACGAAGTCGCCCAAGATCGACGTAGCCCGTTTCAAAGATCTCACCGGAGTAACGCGAAAGTATGCGATCCCACTGCTCGAATACCTCGACCGCGAACACGTAACCCGTCGCGTAGGAGATGAACGGGTAATCCTGTAAGGCGTTTGCGTTATCTGCGTTAATCCGCGTAAATCTGCAGCGACAGTTCTTGGAACGTACAATAGACCAATGCCATCAGTACGCATCATCGGCGCCGGACTTGCCGGATCAGAAGCCGCGTGGCAGTGTGCCCGCCTGGGCATCGAGGTTGAGTTGTTCGAAATGCGGCCCGTCCGCTCCACGCCCGCCCATCAGACCGCCGACTTCGCCGAACTGGTCTGTTCCAACTCCCTGAAATCAGACAGTGAAAACACCGCGCCGTGGCTGCTTAAAGAAGAAATGCGGCGCGCCGGATCGCTCCTGCTAGAAATCGCCCGTCAATGCGCTGTTCCCGCCGGACACGCGCTAGCCGTCGATCGCACTACTTTCGCCGCTAGAGTTACCGAAGCCATTTCCCGCGAGCCCTTGATCACCGTCCGCCGCGAGGAACTCGTACTGATAGACGAAGACCATCTCACCATCATCGCCACCGGCCCGCTGACTTCCGACGCACTCTCGCAGGAAGTCGCCCGCCTCAGCGGAGCTTCGCACCTTTATTTCTACGATTCCATCAGTCCCATCGTCGAAGCCGACTCCATCGACATGGCCAAGGTCTATCTCGCAGCTCGCTACGACAAAGGCACAGCCGACTACATCAACTGCCCCATGTTGCGGGACGACTACGACCGCTTCTATGAAGCGCTGACCACCGCCGAATCGGTCGAAGCCCACGATTGGGAAAAACTGAATTACTTCGAAGGCTGCCTACCCATCGAGGAAATTGCCCGCCGTGGCCGTGACACGCTTCGGTTCGGTCCCATGAAGCCCGTAGGCCTTAAGAATCCGCGCACCGGACAAATGCCTTACGCCGTGGTTCAATTGCGTCAGGAGAATCTGCGGGCGGATTCTTACAATCTCGTCGGCTTTCAGAACCACCTGAAGTTCGGCGAGCAAGCCCGCGTGCTGCGCCTGATTCCCGGCCTCGAGAACGCCCGCTTCCTCCGCTACGGACAAATCCACCGCAACACCTACATCAACGCCCCCACGCTTTTGCAAGAAACACTGCAAATGAAACAGCATCCCCAGGTCCTATTCGCCGGACAAATTTGCGGCGTCGAAGGCTACACGGAATCGATTGCCACCGGGCTGATGGCGGGACTCCACGCCGCCTTGCTGGCGATCGGGACCCAACCAGTCTCGCCGCCGCGGGCGACCGCATTCGGATCGCTCACCCACTACATCACCCACGCTGACCCAGCTAAGTTTCAGCCAGCCAATATCACCTTTGACCTGCTGCCGCCGCTTGAACAGAAGGTTCGCGACCGGAAGGAACGCCACCGTCAGCAATGCCAGTTAGCGCTTAAAGACTTCGATTGCTGGCTCGAAAAGACCAAGCCAACCCCAACCCTACGCTAACTTTCTGAAACAAAACCCACCTTATTTGCGTATCACCTCCCAGGCAAGGCGCCCCCGGCTTACGTTCGGGCGGCCCGACCGTCCAATCTTCGGCCATGATTCTGCGTGACCTCATCGGCGACGTTCTCCGCACCCTCTGGTCGCATAAGCTACGCACATTCTTGACCATGTTCGGCATCGCCTGGGGGATTGTTTCCATCGTCCTCATGACCGCTGCGGGCGAGGGTCTGCGCAAAGGCCAGGAAATCCAGTCCCAGACCCTTGGCAAAGACGTCATGATCGTCTTTCACGGCCGTACCAGCCTTCAGGTTGGCGGAACCCGCGCCGGTCGCACCGTGCACTGGGAAGATGCCGACATGGCTGCGATCCAGGCCCAAACCTCCGACTGCCAGTACACGATCCCCGAGTTGGAGCAAGAGGATGTTCGCACTCACAGCAATTACAACAACGCCGCTCTGCTCGTGACCGGCTCCCAGCCGCCGTTTCAGGACATTCGCAGTCTCGGCGTCGGGCAAGGCCGTTTCTACGACTGGGATGACACGCGCGAAGGCCGTCGCGTCGCTTTTCTCGGCAGCGACGCTGCCAAGCAGCTCTTCCCCGGCCGCAATGCCGTGGGTGAAAACCTCTATCTGAATGATTTTCCCTACATCGTGATCGGCGTGATGGAGAACAAAAAACAAGATTCCAGCTACGACGGTTTTGACATAAACAAGATTTTCATTCCTTTCGGCGCCATGCGCCGCGACTTTCCGGATAAGCCTCCGGGCACCTCGACAACTTTTGATCAATTGCTGGTCACGCCCAAGTCCTACGAGCAGCATGAAGCTTGCAAACGTGAAGTGCGTGTCGCTCTCGGACAGATGCACAACTTCGATCCCAATGACAAAGAAGCCTGCCCCATTTGGGATACGGTGCAGGAGGCCAAAGCCTTCCGCCAAATGACCGACGGCATGAAATATTTTCTCGGCGCGGTGGGCGTGGTCACTCTGTTTCTCGGCGGCCTCGGAGTCATGAACGTAATGATGGTCGCGGTGCGCGAGCGTACTCGCGAAATCGGTGTCCGTAAGGCGCTGGGCGCGCCCGCGCAGACCATCTTGAAACAATTTTTCTTTGAAGCGCTGATGATAGCCTCCCTCAGCGGCGGAATCGGACTAGCCATCGCCTTCGGACTTTGTTTCCTGGTGGACTTACTCCCCATGCCCGCATTCTTCGCCGGCCTGCTGCCCACATGGGGATCGGGCCTGTTGGCCTGCGGCTTGCTGGGCACGATTGCGGTACTTGCGGCGCTCTATCCCGCACGCAAAGCGGCGTCGATTGACCCTATCGAAGCCTTGCGCTTTGAAGCAGGAGGTTAAGTCTCTGTGAACTGGAGCCTGCCCCGAGCAAAGTCGAAGGGTGCCCGTTGTGGTTGAGCCTTTATGCTGATCGAAATCATTCGCGAAGCCTGGATCGCCCTGCGGCGCAACTACACTCGCAGCCTGCTGACCATGCTGGGCATCGTCTGGGGCATCACCACGGTGACGCTGCTCATCGCCTACGGCAGCAGCTTTCGTGACGTCATGGTCGGCGGCTTCGACGCTTTCGGCAAGGGCGCGGTCATCTGCTGGCCACAGCAAACCAGCGAACAACCTGGCGGGCAGCGCGCCGGAAAGAAAGTTGTCTTCGAGCAAGCCGACCTCGACATGGTTAAGGAGACTGCACCCCTGGTGAAACACGCCTGCCTCGAAACCGTGCGCCGCCCCGGCATTGCTTACGGAGATCGCATGGTTGGCACCGCCGCCGTTCGCGGAGTTTGTCCAGCCTATGGAGAAATGAGGAATGAAGTGCCGTCGGAGGGGCGTTGGCTCAACGATAGCGATGAGCTTGAACGGCGTCGCGTGGCGTTCCTCGGTGGACGCATTCGTGAGCAACTGTTCAGCGGACGTCCGGCGGTGGGCGAGACCATTCAGATCGGCGGCGTGCGTTTTACCGTCATCGGCGTGATGGCCCGCAAGATCCAACTCAGCAACTACTTCAGCAGCGACGATGAATCCACCTGGATCCCCTATTCCGCCGCCGGCGATTTGTGGAACACTAAAGACGCCGCTGTCATGATCTTCGAACCAGTGGCTCCCCAATTCGAAAAACGAGCTATGGCACAGGTGCTGGCAGCTGTAGCCACGCGCCAGGGATTCTCGCCCACCGACCCAAAAGCTATTCAAATGTTCGGGCGTGATGAATTCCGCCCGGTCATCGACGCTCTCACCATAGGCTTGCAAGTCCTGCTCGCCTTCGTCGGAACCTTGACTCTCGGTATCGGCGGCGTGGGTGTGATGAACATCATGCTGGTCTCGGTGGATGAGCGCATCCGCGAAATCGGCCTGCGCCGCGCTCTAGGCGCTCGCAAACGCCATATCAAGTTCCAATTCCTAGCCGAAACTCTGCTTATCATGCTCATGGGCGGAGCCATCGGAGTGCTGCTTTCCTATGTCATCGCCGCCGCCGTGGGCACTATGCCGCTGATGGGGCCGCTGTTCGAAGACGAGTCTGGTAAAGGCGACATCCATCTCCGCATCTCGCTTATGACCGTAACGCTTTCGACCCTCGTGCTTCTATTCGTCGGCGTAATCACCGGCCTTGTACCCGCCCTGCGCGCCTCGAAACTCGATCCCGTCGAAGCTTTACGCTACGAGTAAAGAACGGCCCAGATCTCCACAGGGTCAACGAACTTACGAATAAACAGCAAATGGCATTTGACCAGGCCCCTGAGTAAGCTGTACCTTGCTGCCAGTTCTCCCGGGACTCCGCGAGGTGCTTTTTGCCCATCTCCGCGATCGATGCCATCAGTCCGGCCTTCCATCACACCAAACAGCAACTTCTTCAGCCGCTCCGCATGGCGCAGTGGGCAAAGCTTGCTCTGGTGGGGCTTCTCGCCGGCGAACTCAGCTCGGGAGGATGCAATGGGGGCAACTTCCATATGCCATCCCATTCCGGCAGCGGGCAGCAGTTTGTGGCTTCCGGCTTGCCCAACATCGATCCCATGATGTTGGTCCCTTTGATTGGGATACTGATCGTCATTGGCACCGTCTTGTGGCTATTCTTCCTTTACCTGAGCAGCGTAATGCGTTTCGTCTTATTCGATAGCGTGATCTCCAAGCGCTGCGAGATTCGGCTCTACTGGGCGCGACGGCACAGCGCCGGGTTACGCTACTTCGTGTGGCAGCTGCTTTTACTTCTTGCAATGGTGGCTGGTTTAGCCATTCTCGTGGGAATTCCTGCCGCGCTCGCCTTCGCCGCGGGTTGGCTCAAAGATCCGCGTCAGCACACAGTTCCACTCATCCTGGGTGGCATGCTCTTATTCTTTGTGGTGATGAGTTTCATTGTGCTTTCCCTGGTGGTCCACGTTCTAACCAAGGATTTTGTGGTGCCCGCGATGGCGCTGGAGAACATCGGCGCCATAAAAGGATGGCAGCGACTGTGGCCCATGTTGAAATCGGAGAAGGGCAGCTACGCCGGCTATATCGGCATGAAGATCGTGATGGCGTTGGGAACCGCAGTGGTGGTGGGGATCATAACCGTTATTGTGGTCATTATTTTGTTGATCCCGGTAGGCGGCTTCGGTGTTATCGCCGTACTAGGCGGGAAGGCCGCCGGGCTGACTTGGAACCTTTACACGATTTCGCTGGCAGTCATTGTGGGATGCATTGTGCTCGCGATACTTCTATATGTGGTGTCTCTGATCTCGGTGCCGGCGATTGTATTCTTCCCGGCTTATTCCATCTATTTCTTCGCATCGCGCTATCCGGCGCTGGAAGCCTTTTTACATCCGACGCCACCCATCCCTCCCTATGTTCCACCACCCCCGTTTTTACCGCCGGAAGCAGAGCCGATTGGATAAGTGCGCCCGGCGCATCGGGAGGAGGCGCCAGCGTCGCTTGCGTGCTCCCGAAACAATGCCAATAATGCTTGCATCACTTCGGAGGAGACCGGTGGAGGCATTCGAACAGAAAGTGCGCGAGAGTTTTGGCCGGCAGGCATTGATGGCCACGATTGGCGCAGAGCTTGTATCGGTCACGCCAGGAGCTGTCGAGATCAGGCTGCCTTTCCACCAGAAACTCACGCAGCAGGATGGCTTTCTGCATGCCGGCGTCGTCACCAGCATCCTGGACTCTGCCTGTGGCTACGCCGCGCTCAGCATGGCCCCGGAAAATGCCGAAGTACTAAGCGTGGAATTCAAAGTCAACCTGCTGTCTCCGGCAATCGGAGAATTCTTCGCAGCCCGCGCCCAAGTCAAACGCGCTGGAAGAACCTTGACGGTGTGCACCGCCGACGGCTTCGCGCTGAATAAAGGAAACGAAAAGCTGATAGCCACCATGCAGGCCACCATCATGAACATGATTCCCCATGTGTAAGCAACCCTGACGCTCCCCAAGGTCGCGGTCTTCGGATATCATGGCCTGCCGTGACCACCCCGAAGGAATCCGCCGCAAGTTCGCGCCGCCGCGCAGTTCGCGACATCCTACTCTACGGCGTGTGTGGCGGCGTGCTCATCTTAGTCCTGAAGTTGACCGAATACCGCTTTCTGGTGGTTGAGCACTCGGTGGAGATTTACGGCGCGCTCGTGGCCACCCTGTTTGCCGGACTCGGCATCTGGCTGGGCCTAACCCTTACACGAAAAAAGCCAGAAGTAATCATCAGGGAAGTCCCGGTATCCTCGGCGGAGCCGTTCGTTCTTGACGAAGCCCGCGTCAGCGAGCTCGGCATTACTCCGCGTGAGCTGGAAATTCTCGGCCTCATAGCCGCCGGATTGAGCAATCGCGAGATTGCCGGCCGGCTTTTCGTCAGCGAAAACACGGTAAAGACACATTCCAGCCGGCTGTTCGATAAGCTTGGCGCCAAGCGCCGCACCCAGGCAGTGCAGATCGGCAAGGCTGCCCGGCTGATTCCGTGACCGCCACCCACCTGAAAGGATGATTTTTCGTTCGCCCAACGCAAAATCATCCGAAAGTATGACGACATCACGCGATTTCCCTGTACATTTCAATACCTGAAGGCAGACCAAGGAGGCTCATGAAACGCGTAACCGGTATTGGAGGAGTTTTCTTCAAATCAGAAAATCCACAGAAGCTCTACGACTGGTATGAGAAGCATCTCGGTATCCAGCGCGAACCGCACGGCCAGGGCGCATCGTTCCACTGGCGTGAATTGCCGGCCGCAGGCGGCACCGAGCCCGGTCCGGAAGCCCAGACAGCATGGTCTATTTTTCCGCAGACGACGAAATACTTTGGCCCAGGCAAGGCCGGCTTCATGGTTAACTACCGCGTCGACGATCTCAACGCGCTGCTTGAGGATCTGAAGAAGTCAGGTGTCGAAATCGATCCCCACCGCGAAGAAGCCGAGTATGGCCGTTTCGCGTGGATCACCGACCCGGACGGCAACCGCATCGAGTTATGGGAGCCACCAAAACCAAAGGATTGACCATGGGGAAGCGAACCGTAGGGCGGGTATTCCATACGATGTTTCTGGAGCACAGTACAGCTTCACCAAAAACGGAGGCTTAACTCGATGAAAAAGATCGTGCTCACTTTTGGACTGATTTCCGGCGCGGTGTCGATCGCAACCATGCTGGCGGCGCTCCCCTTTGAGGATAAGATCGGCCATGACAAAGCGGAGATCCTTGGCTATACCATCATCGTGCTCTCGGCGTTGCTGGTTTTCTTCGGCATAAGGTCCTATCGGGATAATGTGGGGGGTGGCCGCCTCAGCTTCGGGCGAGGGTTCGCGGTCGGCATCCTGATTACGCTGATTTCGAGCGCCTGCTACGTAGGCACCTGGGAAATCGTCTATTTCAAATTCATGCCGGACTTTGCCGTGAAGTACGCTGCCCAAATGGTGGAGCGCGCCAAAGCCTCCGGCGCGAGCGAGCAAAAGATCGCCGAGGCCGAGCAGCAAGCCAGAGAGTTCAGGCTGGCATACGACAATCCCTTGATCAACGTGGCCTATACCTTCATGGAAGTTTTTCCTGTCTACTTGGTGGTGACAACGGTCTCTGCGGGGATACTGCGGAAGAAGTGGGCCAGCCCTAACTCGCCCTCGTCTTAATCCAGATCGGAGTGCCCACAAATCCAAACGCCTTGCGAATCTGGTTCTCCAGAAACCGCTCGTACGAAAAATGCAGTTTCACTTTGCGATCCGTAAACAGGATGAACGTAGGTGGCGCCACGGTGGCTTGCGTCAGGTAATAGATTCTGACCCGCAGCTTGGCCGGGACCGATGCCCGGTCGAAGTCTACATCCTTGAGAAAGCGGTTCATTTCCGCGGTGGGGATGCGCATGCGCCGCTCGGCGGCGACTTTTTCCAACAGTGGCAGGATTTTGTCTGTCCCTTTCCCGGTCGAAGCCGAGATGAACAGTATGGGAGCGTATTGGAGGAATTTAAGTCCCAACCGCAGATTTTGCTCGTAGGCTACACGTTCCGCGGGCTTTTTACTCTCCTTCATACGCGCGTTCTTTGACTGGCCCACGGCCTTTTTCTGGCCGCTCATCACCAGATCCCACTTATTCACAATGATGATCACCGACCTGCCACTCTCGTGGGCATAACCGGCAATTGCGGCGTCGAGTGCGCTCACACCTTCGGTCGCATCAATCATCAGCAACGCAATGTCGGCAGCTTCCAGGTGCTTGCGCGCCATCACCACGGAAAGTTTTTCCGCCATCAGATAGGTCTTGCCCTTGCGCCGGATACCGGCTGTATCGATGAAGCGAAAGCTCCTGCCGTCGTGCTCCACGACTTCGTCCACGGCATCGCGTGTCGTGCCAGGAATAGGCGAGACAATCGACCGTGACGCCCCCGTCAAGCAATTCAACAGTGTGGATTTGCCCACGTTGGGATGGCCGATGATCGCGACCTTCGTCTCCCGGGGCTGCTCCGTGTCATCGGCATCTTCCGGCCCCGACTCTGCTGCCGGTGGTAACGCCTCAAACACCGCATCCAGCAGATCATCCAGCCCGCGGCCGTGTTCGGAAGATATGGGAAACATTCGCCGAATCCCCAAGCGATGAAATTCGTTTACCCAAGCCTGTTGCTTGTCGGTGTCAATTTTGTTGACTGCGAGAAACAGCGGCTTGCCCAGGCGCAACAGCAAGTGCGCGAGTTCGATGTCGGGAGCGGTAAGGTCACTGCGTCCATCCACCACCATGATGATGGCCGAGGCTTCCTCAAAAGCCACTCGCGCCTGGCGAAATATCTCCGAGGGAATGAATTCATGGTCATCAGGAATGATGCCGCCGGTGTCTACAATGCGCAGCTCGCGGCCGCGCCATTCGGCTCTTCCGTAGAGCCGGTCGCGGGTGATGCCAGGCTCGTCGCCGACAATGGCGCGCCGCGAACCGACGATCCGGTTAAACAGCGTGGATTTGCCCACGTTGGGGCGGCCCACGATCGCAAGCGTGGGGACGCCTGCCGTTGCCGGAAGGCTCATCGAATTAGAGTTGATTCGGGTCAATCCAACGGTTCGTGTGCGGTAGCCGGTACAGATCGTATTATAGAGGTTCCTGTGGCTTCCGCCTCCCAGCCCGTGGTTCCCGCCAAGAAGCAGTCCACATCGCTCTATAACTTCTTCGCGCCCGGCGGAGTGCTCTCGCAGACCCATCCGGCGTACGAATTCCGCCGCGGACAACTGCAAATGGCCCAAGCCGTCGAAGAGGCATTGTCGGAGAAACGTCACTTGATCGTCGAAGCTGGCACAGGAACCGGCAAGACTCTCGCCTATCTGCTGCCGGTCATTCGTTCGGGCAAGCGCGTCATCATCTCGACCGGGACCAAGAATCTGCAAGAGCAGCTCTTCAACAAAGACGTTCCATTCCTGGAGCAGGCGCTTTTCCCCAACGGCGACGGCAAGCTGAATGTCTGCTACATGAAGGGACGCAACAACTATTTGTGCCGCAAGAAACTCTACGATCTCACCGACCAGCCGGTCTTAAGTGGCCTGGAAGAGATTGAGCACTACCGCGCCATCGCCGCCTGGGAAAAAGTCACTCACACCGGCGACCGTGCCGAACTGGCAGCACTGCCCGAGGCCAGCATGCTCTGGCACAAGCTTGACGCCCGCTCCGACACTTGCCTCGGCCAGAAATGCAGTGCATTTGAGAATTGCTTTATTACGGAAATGCACCGCCGGGCGACGGAGAGCGACATCATCATCGTGAATCATCATCTTTTCTTCGCTGATCTGGCGATCAAGCAGCAAGCCGAATACGCGCCTGACGCCGGCATTCTCCCTGAGGCCGGTGCGGTTATTTTTGATGAAGCTCACGAGCTGGAAGACGTGGCTGGCAGCTATTTCGGCGTTTCGATAAGCAATTCCCGGGTGGAAGAATTGTGTCGTGATGTCGAAGCCTCGCTGCAGCGCAATCATGCGCTTTCGGCGTCGTTGTCCGGGGCGGTAAAGAGCTTGCGCGACCGCTCGATGTTCTTCTTCGCGTTGTTGCCGCAAGGCGAAGGCCGATTTGCTTTCGAAAACCGCCGTGAATTTCTGGAAGAAAATGGCGACGAGTTCCTTGCTCTACAGCAATCCTTCACGCGCCTGGGGTCAGAGCTGGAGAACCTGCCTTCGAAGCCGGAAGAGATTTTCAACTTTGTCCGCCGTGCTCAGGAGCTGCAAGTGCAATTGGGTTTCCTGATGGAGTCGGAAGACCGCAACACCGTTTTCTGGATCGAGCGGCGGCGTGGCGGGCGGGAGCGGCAAAACGTCTTTCTTCAAGCTACCCCGATCGACGTCGCTCCCATCCTGAAGACTTGCCTCTTCGACCAACTGGAGTGCGCCGTACTGACATCGGCTACTTTGGCTGTGGGCGGGGGCTTTGACTACATCCGAAAACGGCTTGGGTTGGAGCATGCCAGAGAGATTGTTTTGCCTTCGCATTTCGACTACGAGAACCAGGCGCTGTTTTACGTTCCTCCGGATTTGCCCGATCCGCGCACGCCGCAGTTCGCTGCCAAAGCGGCGGACTGCATCCGCCGTCTGCTCGAGATCAGCCGCGGCCGGGCGTTCGTCTTGTTTACCAGCTATGCCCAAATGAACGACGTCTACCAGCGATTGTTGGGCGACATCGAGTTTCCCATGCTGCGGCAGGGAGACGCGCCCAAGAGCGCGCTGCTGGAAGAGTTCCGCATTACGCCCAATGCGGTGCTGTTTGCGACATCATCGTTCTGGCAAGGCGTGGATGTGCAGGGCGAGCAACTTAGTTGCGTGATTATCGACCGCCTGCCGTTCGCCGTGCCCAGCGATCCTGTCGTGGCCGCCCGCGTGAAGTCGATTGATGCTGACGGAGGCAATGCGTTCTTTCAATATCAGGTACCGGCGGCGGTTATCACGCTGAAACAGGGCTTTGGGCGGCTGATTCGCTCGCTGCATGACCGTGGTTTGTTGGTGCTGCTGGACAATCGCATTTTGAAGAAGCAGTATGGGCGGGTGTTTGTGGAAAGTCTGCCGAACTACAAGAAGACCACGGATTTGAGGCAGGTAGAGGAGTTCTTCGGGGCGGTATAAGCGGCATCGACAGAACGACAATGGCGAACATCGAATCACTTATCCGGGGAAGCGAAAAGCTCACAAATATATTTGGTTACGGGCCAAGTTTTCACGATGCCGAGGTTCTTGACCTGCATTTTTGGCGAGGGCAAATCGACGCTGGTAAGGGTGTTTATGACCTTCCTGTCCTCACATTAAAGATTCACGTATGGGAGCTGACAAAAGAAGCGAACTCAAAGGGATACATGGTTCTCAAGCACCACACTCTCACGACGCTTCGATTTGCTAACGTCGAAGAGGACTTCGAAATGCATGGCTTCAATCACCAGAATGCAATCTTGGAACTCTCGATCACCAGCGTTGAGCGAACGAGGATCCCATCACACTGTTTTTCTGTCGAGATAGTCCCGGCGTTCGGGATAGGTGCATCGTTTCACTGTGCGCAGATTGAGGTGGTTGACGCCACGCCATGCGACGAAGACGGGTCGGCGAGGCCTTAAGTCGTATGTCAACTAAACTGCCAGTTTCATTCCAGCAGACAGCGCTTTTCGATCAAAAGTGAGGGTATATTCACTTCCTGCCGCGTGCGCCGCTCGCTCGATAATGCAGTCGGCAAAATCCGCGTTCCCACTCTTGAACTTTCGAACGGCCTGCTCAACGAGGTCTGGTCTTTCGAAGAGAATTTCCCTCCCGCGCAGCAGACTTTCGACGACATCTTCGACTTCCTTCTTACTGAAGTCAAAAAAGTCCTCCAACACCCAAATCAGTTCCACCAGAACAACTAATGAAACATAGCCCAGCGACTCGGAAGAAAGTGAAGCCATTAGCTTCATCACGATGGCGGTTTGCGCGGCATCATCGTGGGTGATGTATCGAACCAGTATGTTTGTGTCGAGGCCTATCATCGAGATCGCGCCGCCCGCTTTCTAATAGCAGCATTCATTTCTTCAATCGATACTGGTTTGCTTCGCCGGCCTCGATACTTTCCATTTAGCTCCTGAATGGAGCGAGTGGCGGCAATGATGGCAAACTGCCCTTTTTCGACTTCCACAAATTCGATGCGATCACCGGAGTCAATCCCCAAGGCGGCGCGAACCGGCTTGGGTATGGTGACCTGCCCTTTTGAGGTCATAGTAGCGGTGGCCAAATTTCGATTCTCCTGTATCCCTCTATTATTCCTTACCATACAGTAAGGAATGGCTGAACGTCAACCTTCGCAGGACGGTCGAGCGGCAGAAACCCCAGCCCCGAGACCCTCTGTGTTTAGGGTTTTGCCTGACAAGCCGCGATACAATGAAAATCACCAGCATCTCTGGAGTGAATAGCCCATGTTCGAAGTCACCGTAGAAGACTCGTTTGCCGCGGGACACTACCTCCGCAATTACAAGGGGAAGTGTGAGAATCCGCATGGGCATAACTATAAAATCCGGGTCACACTGGCCGGCAAGGATCTCGACAAAGCTGGACTTCTGCTTGATTTCAAAGATCTGCGCGAGGTGATGAAACACGTCATCGACCGGCTCGATCATCAGATGATCAACGATCTTGAGCCGTTTACACAGCTGAATCCTTCGGCGGAGAATCTGGCCAAGTACTTTTACGACGAATCAAACGCAAAGCTTAAACGCGTGACCAATGGCCGCGTGCACATAAAAAACGTTACCGTGTTCGAGACCGATAGTACGACGGCCACGTATTCCGAATAGCGCTTTAGCCAAAAGCTAAAAGCCAAGAGCTAACGGCTCGCCTCATGCAAATCACCGAGATCTACAAATCGATCCAGGGCGAATCCACCCACGCGGGACTACCCTGCGTCTTCGTCCGCTTGACCGGATGCAACCTACGCTGCTCCTGGTGTGACAGCGAATACACCTTCACCGGCGGCCATCGCATGAGCATGGAGGAAGTCCTCGAAGAAGTGGAGCAGCTCAGTCCCGGAGGACTCGTCGAGATCACGGGCGGTGAACCGATGCTGCAAGAGAAGGAAGTCGTCCCGCTCATGCAGCGTCTGCTCGACGATGGGTATACGGTTCTTCTCGAAACCAGCGGCGAGCGGCCTCTGCAGTCGGTGCCCAAGGGTGTGATCAAGATCGCCGACGTCAAATGTCCGAACTCCGGCGAGCCTGACACCTTCCAGATTGACAACTTGGACACTTTCAACTCGAACGACGAGATCAAGTTCGTGCTAAGCGACCGCACCGACTACGAGTTCGCGCGAGATTTCGTGACCCACCACGATTTGGCACACCGGGTCAACGCAGTACTATTCTCGCCCGCCTTCGCCAAAGACGCTCGCGGCGGGCGTGACACCTCGCACTGCGTGCTCGATCCCCGCGAACTTGCAGAATGGATGCTCGCCGACAACGTCCCCGCCCGCCTGGGACTCCAGCTCCACAAGTTCATCTGGGACCCGGCGCTGAAGGGAGTGTGAAAATTCTTGCACCACAGAGTCACAGAGACACCGAGGAAAAAGACTGCGCTGGCCGCGTGATACTGCCAGAACTCTTTCGTGATTTCCAATTCGTGCCTTTGTTCATGATTCTCTCTCTGTGTCTCTGCGCCTCTGTGGTGAAGACTTAACCCGATGAGAGAAACCCCATCTCGCGCTGTCGTACTGCTCAGCGGAGGCATGGATTCCTGTGTGTGCGCTGCTCTTGCAGTTCGCGACTTTGAGGCAGCGGCCGTCCACATAAGCTATGGGCAGAGAACCGAAGATCGCGAGCGACGGGCATTCATTGCAATCTGTGACCGCCTGGGAATCCGCAACCGGCTGGCGGTGCGCAACGATGCGCTACGCGTCATCGGTGGATCGGCCCTGACCGATGCTACGATTCCAGTTCCAGAATCCCATTCCATCGGCCATGAAGTTCCCGTGACCTACGTCCCCTTTCGCAATGCACATTTCTTGTCCGTGGCTGTGAGCTGGGCTGAGGTTTTGGGAGCCGAGAGGGTGTACATTGGAGCGGTCGAACAGGACAGTTCGGGATACCCCGACTGCCGTCCGGAGTATTACCAGGCGTTTAATCAAGTGGTAAAGGCCGGCACCAAAGACGGTGATATCCAGATCGTCACGCCTCTGATCGGCATGCGCAAGTTCGAGATTGTCCGGCTCGGCCTTGAATTGGGTGCGCCCTTCGATTTAACGTGGTCTTGTTACACTAAGGAGGATCGCGCCTGCGGAGTCTGCGATAGTTGCGTGCTCCGGTTGCGCGCTTTTCGTGAGGCAGGAACTGCGGATCCGATCCCGTATGAGGGAGTAACAAGTAGGCTGTGAACGACGCTTTCTTCGCCTTCCGATTGCCGATTCCCGAATCCTGGAATCGTAGATTGAAAGTCGAACATTTCAGTTGTCAGTTCCCTGGAGGCAACGATGAAGCAACGATTCCTGGTGCCCGTGCTCTTAATACTGATGGCCGCTGCATGTTCCCAGTTGGCATTCGCCCAGGCCACGGTGCGGGGCTTATGCACGGACGTTGATGGCAAGCCCATCACCGGAGCTGTCGTGCATTTAGCCGACGTCGACACCGGCCGTAAGTATGATCTGAAGACCAACAACAAGGGTGAATATTTTTCCCTCGGAATCGCCGCCGGAAAGTACAACGCTACGTTGCTGAAGGACGGCAAGGAGCTGTTTCACGTTAATGGAGTCCAGGTCGGTGCCGACGAAGTGGTTCAGGATTTCGACTTAAAGAAAGCTCTCGCCGCGACCGGCGGAATGACACCCGAGCAACTGAAGGCGCAGCAGGCTCAGAATGAGAAAGTTGCCAAGGAAAACCTCACCGTTAAGGCTTTGAATGAGAAGCTGTCCGCCGCCAAAACTGCCGCAGACGCCAAGGACTTCGATACCGCGGTCAAAACCCTGACCGAAGCCACGCAGATGGACCCGACACGCGACGTGCTGTGGGCGAACCTTGGACTCTACACCATAAGCGCGAGCGACAAACAAACGGACAGTGCCAGCAAGAGCAAGGGTTATGAGGATGCGGCCAGCGACATCCAGAAGGCGATCGATATCAAACAGAAAACGTTCGAAGCCGATCCCAGCAAAAAGACCCCGGACGCGACCAAGCAGCTCGCGACCTACTACAACAACCTGGGCAAAGCGGCCGGCAGTAACGGAAAAACCGACGAGGCGATAAAAGCTTACAACCAGGCTATTCAGCTGGATCCTGCATCTGCTGCCGTGTCCTACTTCAATCTGGGCGCCACCTTAACTAACGCCAACACCAAAGGCGATCCCCAAATGGCCAAAGCCGCTCTAGATGCCTTCGACAAGGCGATTGCGGCGGACCCGAACCGAGCCGATGCCTACTATTGGAAAGGAACCATCCTGATCAGCCAGGCAACCTTGAAAGATGACAAGATGGTCACGCCGCCAGGCACCGCCGAGGCCTTTCAGAAGTATCTCGATCTGGCGCCGACGGGATCGCATGCCGAAGAGGCTAAGTCCATGCTGGCCGCCGTCGGCGCGAAGGTTGAAACCAGCTACGGCACGAAAAAACCCAAGAAGTAGCTCGACGCCTGCAAGTATCCTAAAAAGGGCAGCTCAAACGCTGCCCTTTCTTGTGGTTACCAAGGTATATGGCCTTGACGTTCTTGGTAGCACCCCTGCACTGGTTTTCGCTAGATTAAGTTGTCGGTGCCATTGCGGCCCGTGCCGAATTCCGCCGCGCACCCACAACCAAAATGGCAGCTCCAGGCAGCGCTAGTACTTCATCCTTTTTCGAACCCTCCACCAGTTCGGGCACGGTGGCCACGACCGCGCTGTTGGGCGCTATGCTTCGTACTCACGAGCACGTCAGTGATCTGATTTTCTCCCCAGGACGTCCGCCGCAGGTGGAAGTATACGGCCGCCTGGTCGCAGTGCAGGTTCCGGGCTTTCGTACCCTCAGCGCCGATGACACGCGCCGCATCGCCGCCGATCTCATTGGCAACAACAAGCAGGCCATCACCATTCTGCGGGAACAAGGTTCGTGCGACGTTTCCTACGGTTTACCCGGACTGGCGCGGTTTCGCGTGAACGCCTTCATCCAGCGGGGCAGTTGCGCCGTCGTCATGCGCGTCATCCCTACCACAATTCCTGATCTGGCTACGCTCGGCTTGCCCTCCCAACTGGCGGAGATCGCCGCCATTCGCGACGGCATGGTTTTGGTCACTGGGCCCCGCGGATCGGGCAAGTCTTCCACTCTCGCCGCGCTGCTTGACCTCATCAACCAACAGCAGATCTGCCATATCATCACCATCGAAGATCCCATTGAGTTCCTGCACAACCACAAGTCAGCCACGGTCCACCAGCGCGAGCTGCATAGTGACATTCCCAGCATTTCTATGGCTCTGCGGGCGGCTCTGCGACAGGCGCCCAGCGTGATACTGGTGAGCGAACTACGCGATCGTGAGACCGTCGAAATGGTACTGGAAGCAGCCGAAACCGGACACCTGGTACTTTCCAGTATGAATACAGTGGATGCTGCGAAGACCGTGGATCGCCTCCTGAGCTTGTTCCCAGCAACAGAGCAGACAGCCACACGCAGCCGCTTGGCGAGGTGCATCCGCCAGATCGTTTCCCAGAAACTGATACCACGACGCGACACGCGCGGCCGAGTGCCTGTGGTCGAACTTCTCAAAGTCCTTCCCGGAACCCTGGAGTCCCTCGAAATCAGCAGTCCATCATCGACACACACGCTGTACTTCGACTGCGAAATCGGGAAGTTGGTAACTGCGGGAGTCGTGGATCTGGAAACCGCCATCTTACACGCAACCGATCCCGGGCAGCTGCGGCAGGACCTGGCAGGCGAGGTCGTTGGCTCAGAAGCTGGGATATCAGGTTTACCTCAGCGCTAAGAAATCAACATTCGAAATTTCCCTCCCGTCCCCGTATCATCTCCTGCTGGGAAAGAATCTCAATGGCTGCACCCGAGCGAATCTTGAGTTTTGAAGATGCCCGCCACGCCGTGGAGGAGCACGCTGCCCAGCTTCGCCCCCATGGGAAAGAACTGGTGGAACTGCTCGACAGCGCCAGTCAGGTCCTCGCTGAGGTGGTTTCGGCGGACCGCAATTTCCCGCCATTCCCCCGCGCCACTCGTGATGGATACGCCGTGCGCTCCGCCGATCTGGCACGGCTTCCAGCCAAGCTCCGTGTAATCGGCGAGATCAAAGCCGGGGCAGCGGATGTTGCTCTCACAATAAAGCCCGGCGAGGCCGCTGCAATCATGACCGGCGCTCCCGCGCCTGCAGGCGCCGATGCCGTGGTCATGATCGAATACACATCCCGGAATGGCGATCAGGTAGAAATCACGAGAGGAATCGCCGCCGGCGACAACATCGTTCCCATCGGCGCCGAGGCCAAGCGCGGTGACCGCCTGCTTGTCCCCGGAATGCGACTGGACCATGCCGCCATCGCAGTGGCCGCTTCGGCTGGCAAATCGCACTTGCTGGTTTACTCCAAGCCGCGGGTGGCCGTATTGTCCACCGGCGATGAGGTCGTGGACATCGACGTACCACTGGCGCACAACCAGATCCGTAATTCCAACAGCTACTCCTTGGCGGTACAAATCCAGATGGCAGGTGGAGAACCCGTGCTGCTGCCAATTGCTCCCGATGAGCCGGAACGTCTGCGTGAATTGATTGCCGAGGGATTAGAGGCAGACCTGCTCTTGCTCACCGGAGGCGTTTCCATGGGCAAATACGATTTTGTAGAGCAAGCCTTGCTTGACCTGAATGCGGAATTCTTCTTTACAGGCGCACGGATTCAGCCCGGCAAGCCGATCGTGTTCGGACGAATCCCCGACGGATCCCACAAATACTTCTTAGGTCTTCCGGGGAATCCAGTCTCGACCATGGTCACATTTGAGTTGTTCGCGCGGCCGATGATCGAAGCCCTTGCAGGAATGCAACCACGAAAGCTGATCTTCCTTCATGCCAAACTGAAATCCGAGATCAAATCGAAACCTGGTTTGAAGCGCTTCCTGCCGGCAGTTCTCTCCGGTGAGTTCGAGGCGGCGGAAGTTGAATTGGTCCGCTGGCAAGGCTCAGGAGACATCGCCGCGACTGCCCGGGCGAATTGTTATGTCGTGGTTGATGGCGGGGATATTGCAGCGGGTGAGTGGGTGCCGGTGCTAATGCGGTAAGCTGTGCCTGAGGTACGATGGAAGCGCCTATTATTGGGCTCAGGGCTATGCAGTGCGCACCCTCAGTTTCGCTGGCCGTCCTGCTCTTCTGTACCACCCTGTTCGGCCGATCCGTGACTCCTACGACTGAGCCTCAAACATTCCATATCAGGGGAACTATCAAGGATCCTGCCGGAGGCGCGGTCTTCAGAGCCAGGGTCGCGTTCCAGAGCGAACAACTGAGCAAGATTGTGCTTACGAATGATGCAGGGGCTTACGAAGCCGATCTCCCTCTCGGCGACTACACCATGAGCACGCAAAGTGTGGGATTCAGACCTTACCGCCGCCCATTATTCCGCGTAACCTCATCGACAAGCCTTGATTTTGACGTTACCTTGCGACCTTACGGAAGCTGCGACATATTGGTCTTTAATAGTTCGGGAAAAGTGACTCCCCAAGAGTGGGCGGCTGCTCAGCAAGACAGTTGTTTGCAAGAAGACTTTCTCCCCGTTCCGTTCGGTGACGTGCCACTCCAACTTTCCATCCGCTACGGAAGTCGCACAGCAACCGGAAACGCCTATTCTTACGCCGCTGAAAACACGAATCCGCGCAATACGCCCGTCTTCGTCGCGTATAACCTCTTCACTCTACAGGCCGATAGAGTCCTCTATGACTCTAAGGCCCACACCATCGAGGCAAACGGCAACGTTGTCGTTGTGAACGAGCCGGGCACAATCCAACGCGCCGACTCACTAATCTTCAAGATCGACAACGGCAAGGTGACTCCGACGACCAAGGCCGCAACGTTCCATGTTACAGGGACGATTACGTACAGCGAGGGGGGCGTATTTGCAGCAGCTGCGGTTGCAGAAGCTAAGGTCATCTTTCATAGCGTTCAATTCGACAAAACGACCATCGCTAACATCGCTGGCGTCTACGAAGCCGACCTCCCTCTTGGCGACTACACCATGAGCGCGAGGGGTCGGATGGTGAGGACTTACCAGAAAATGCACTTCAGCGCGACATCACCGACGACCCTAACTGTGAACGGCAGGGTCTATCCCATGCAAATGAGCTGCGATATGGTAGCGGGACTGGAAGAGAGGAAAGCGTTCTGCGGAGGCGAAGATTTCTTCCCGGTCCCTTCAGGGGGCGAGAAGCCGTTTCAATTGGATATTCAATATGGGAAGCGGGAGATTGCCGACCAAGGGTACGTCTACGGTGTAGGTGGTGGCGGAACGCCCGTCTTCGTGGAGTACAACCTCTTTGCGCTGCACGCGGATCAAGTCGTGTACGACAAGAAAAATCAGACAATCAAGGCCAGTGGGAATGTTGTTCTGTTAGATGAGTCGGGGCATGACAAAACGCGCGCCGACTCCATGACCTTCAAGATCGCAAGCGGCAAGGTCTCACCACTTCCGTAGCGAACAGACAAGTTGGCCCAATCTGACCCTTACATCAAAATAGCTCCTCCCTGTCGATCTCACGATCCCTCGTTCGACTAACCGGTAGAAACAAGAAAGACGAGGGTAGGGCGATGCAACACACATTCTTACGGCGCACCGAATCAATCGCAGGAGCAGTCTTCATCGGGCTCGGCGTCTTTGTTTTGTATGAGAACCTTGATCGAGCCGCCAGCCAGTTGAGCTACCTGTTCGGGCCTTCGGGGAAAACACTTGGGATACTGCCCACGGTCATCCTCGCCGCTTTGCGTGTGTTGCAGGCGTATGCCTCTGATCACGAACGGTTTGTGCAGGCACTCTTTCAGCACGCGTTGATGACATTCTGGCCACTGCTGTTCATCATCGCCGGAACGGTACTGTCGCGCGATGCCTTCCCAGACAATGCAGACGTCCCCACAAAAAAAGATCGTGGAATTGTCGATTTGACTATCCGTCGTTCGACATTAAAGTAGAAGTTATCGCAGACTCAAAACTACTTAAGGAGACACTACGATGCAATTCATGATGATAGTCAAACACCCCGAAAAGCAGGGCCCGCCACCCCAAGCACTCATCGATGCCATCACCAAGATGAGCGAAGAAGCAGCCAAAGCCGGCACCATGCGCGGCAGCGGAGGGCTCGCGCCCACTGCTCAAGGCGCCCGCATCCGGCTCTCGAAAGGAAAGCTGACAGTGACCGATGGGCCTTTCGCCGAGGCCAAGGAGGTTGTCGGTGGCTATGCCCAGTTCGAGCTGAAATCGAAAGAGGAAGCCATCGAAGGCGCGATGCGATTCATGGAACTTCACAAGAAGTATTGGCCAGAATGGGAAGGCGAGACCGAGGTTCGCCAGATGCTCGGGCCGGAAGGCTGCGCTTCCAACGTATAGAGGGGTCGCAGTACCAGCGGGGCGAAGCCTGAGAGCAGGCTTCGCTTACGCACATCCCAGACAATCTGATCAGTGCTGTTTCTTGCTTTCGATCTGCGCGACCCTCGCCTTCACCAGCTTCTTGATCAGTGCGGTCGGAAGCGGCTTGTCCGTGGGGAAGTGGATCGTCCCTTTCGATGTTGAGAAGCCGTTAAGTTCGCTCTTGAAGGCTTCTATCACTGCGGCGGTGGGGAACAAACTGCAATGGTTCGAAAATGCGGCGTACCACACCAGCATTTCTTTGTACTTGAACGCAGGAATCCGGTAGCTGATGATCTCGGTAGCCTTGGGTGGCGCAGCCGCCCGAATCGCCGCGCGAATCTTCTTCAAGGTGGCGCGCGCCGGCTTCGGAATACCAGCAAGGTACTCATCGACAGTATCCGGAGCGGCGGCCCTTTTCGCCACAGAACTGCGGCTGCGAGATTTCGCTTTGTTCATGTGCGCGATGCTATAAGAACTCTCGCTTTAAAGTCCACGTCTCAGGCCACAATGCGATGACTGCAGCGTAAAATAGGTACCGCATTCGGAGGGGATGAAGATGGTCCGACGGACAGCTGTTTCTTGCCTGTTAGCTTGCGCCTGTGTCCTGTTTTCTTTAGGGGAACCGGCGTTCAGTGACGAGCCCACGCATCATCACGATGCCAGCGAAAAGCTCGGCAACGTTTCGTTTCCAATCTCCTGCGCGCCCGATTCGCAGAAGCCCTTCGAGCGCGGCGTCGCACTCATGCATTCCTTCGGCTACGAAGAAGCCGAGGCCCAGTTCGTCGAGATCACGCAGAAGGACCCCGCTTGCGCCATGGCGCACTGGGGAGTCGCGTTGAGTTTGTTCCATCAGATATGGGAACGCCCCACCGAACCAACCTTGAAACACGGCTGGAGCGAGATGGAACAAGCTCAAAAGCTCGACGCCAAGACCGGTCGCGAGCGAGGCTTTATTTTCGCGCTTTCCGACTTCTACCGCGACTACGGAACTCGCGACCACATGCAGCGCGTCACCGCCTATTCCGAGGCAATGGGCAAGCTCTACCAGCAGTATCCCAACGACCTTGAGGTAGGCGCGTTTTACGGCCTATCGTCGTTGGCCGCGGAACCCCCGACCGACAAATCGCACGAAGCAAGAAAGAAAGCCGTGGCCGTGCTCAACCCGCTCTTCCTCCGGCAGCCCGATCATCCAGGCCTGGCGCATTACATCATCCACGCCTGCGACTCACCTGACATGGCTCCCGTGGGACTCGACGCCGCCCGCCGCTATGCGGCCATCGCGTCTTCGTCCGCGCATGCGGTTCATATGCCCAGTCATATCTTTGCCCGGCTCGGGCTCTGGCAGGAAGACATCGACGCGAACCTGAAGTCAGTGGCGATCGCTGATCCATCGCACGAGATGTACATGCACGGGCATGAACTGCATGCCATGCATTTCCTCATCTACGCGTATCTTCAGACTGGACAAGACGACGCAGCCAAGCGCGAGTTGGACGATTCAAAGCAGATTATCGCCAATGCCCCGAAGACCGGCGACGATACGGGCATGCTTGAGTACTTCGGCTTCGCCTCTGCTCACTTTCCCGCGATTTACGCATTGGAGATGCGCCACTGGTCCGACCTGGCTGTCCTTGAGCCCGCAGCCGGCGCGACCCCTGATCTCCAGAGAATCACCTACTGGGCTCGAACCGTCGGCACTGCGCAACAGGGCGACGTCGAAGCCACGCGCAACAATGCGCAGAAATTCGACGCCGCCGAGGAAGCGACGCGCAAGACAAAGAATGCCTATGTTCTCGATGGCCCAGACTTCCCTCGCGGAGAAGTCCACGCCTGGCTGGCTTTTGCCGAAAAGAAGAACGACGACGCCCTGCGCCAGATGCGCGAAGTAGCCGATCTGCAAGATAAGGTGGGAAAGCGCGAGGTTGACATTCCCGCCCGCGAGATGCTGGCCGACATACTACTAACGCTCAACCGGCCGCAGGAGGCCTTGGCCGAATACGAGAGCGCTCTGAAAACCGATCCCAATCGCTTCAATGGACTCGGTGGCGCCGCCCGCGCTGCCGAATTGGCGCGCCAACCAGAAAAAGCCAACACCTACTACGCCCAGTTGCTGAAGAATTGCAACGATGGGAAAAGTTCGGATCGTCCCGAACTCGCCCGCGCGAGAACCATGGTGTCAAAGAACGGAATGTAGGAGATCTCTTGCACCATCTGTGAAATGGCTGGATAGCTTCTAGTAGGATAGTTCCTTCGGATGCCTAAGAAGCTCTCCCACTACGACCGTGCCGGACACGCCAAGATGGTGGATGTTTCGGCCAAAGTCGACTCCCGGCGGACGGCCTCTGCCAGTGCCTTCGTCGCGATGAAGCCCGCTGTGCTCAAAGCCTTGCCGAAAAATCCCAAAGGCGATGCACTTGAAGTGGCCCGCTTGGCGGGAATCATGGCCGCGAAACGCACAGCCGAGCTGATTCCCATGTGCCACCCTTTGCCGCTGGCTCACGTTGATGTCACTCTGCGGCTATGCAAGAATGGCGTCGCCATCGCTTCCCAAGTTACAACCACGGCTACAACCGGCGTCGAGATGGAAGCCCTGACGGCGGTCAGCGTCGCCGCGCTTACCGTGTACGATATGTGCAAGGCTCTCGACAAGGGAATCGAGATTCGCGAAATCGTGCTTGAGCGTAAAACTGGCGGCAAGAGCGGCGACTACGTCCGCTCCCGTAAGAAGAAATAGCTGAATGTCGAACAACGTCAAAGTCCTGTTGGTGGACGACAATCCCATGATCCTGGGAATGTTGAAGGGCGCGCTCACTCCGTTGGGTATGGTTTCGACCGCAAACGACGCCGCCGACGCCCTGCTCAAAGCCGTGGACGATCCTCCCGACCTGCTGGTGTGCGACTACCGCATGCCTGGCATGGACGGCCGTCAACTGGTGGAGAAGCTCCGCAGCCGCCCGCGTACCGCCGGAGCCGCCATCATCCTGCTCGCCGCGAAGAGTGATATCGCCGAGAAACTGACTACTCCCGATCTGCCCATCGACGACTTCGTGGAGAAACCATTTTTCCTCCGCGAAGCCACACATCGTATCAAGCGCATCATCGACAAGATTGCATTAGAGAAGATGGCCAAGACGGCTCCTTCCGATGGCGTGTTGCGCGGCAGCCTGTTGCAGATGAACGTGATCGACCTGGTTCAGTCGCTGGAAATGGGCCGCAAGAGCTGCGCTCTGACCCTCACCAGTAAAGACGAGAAATGTGAAGTGTACTTCAAGGAAGGTCAGGTCACGCACGCCGCCTATGGTTCCCTGAATGGCGACCAGGCTGTCTTCAAAGTGCTGCGCTGGACCGATGGCAACTTCCAGGTAAATTTCGAAGGCAAGACCACCAAACAAACCACCACGCTCAACACCCAAGGCTTGCTGATGGAGGGCCTGCGCCTGCTGGACGAATCGCAACGCGACGGCGGCAAGGCGGCGGGCGAGGAAGAAGAAGATGTCCTCCTCGACTCCTGAGGCGCTGAGCGCGGTCGTCATCACGGTTAGCGATTCCTGCGCTCGCGGCGAACGCACCGATCTCTCCGGCCCTGCTGTCTCCGACGTTCTAAAGAAACACAATTTCGTGATCGCCGGAACCGAAACGGTTCCTGACGAACAGGCTGTCATCCAGCAAGCTCTTCTGGCCTGGGTGAGCCGCGTCCGACTAGTTGTAACCACGGGTGGAACCGGCATCGCGCCACGCGATGTGACTCCTGAAGCCACTCGCGCCGTCTGTGAACGTCTGCTCGAAGGCATCGCCGAACGCATGCGTGCGGAAGGCGCGAAGAAAACCCCGTTGGCCGCGCTCAGCCGGGCAGTTTGCGGAGTGCGCGGAAAGTCTCTGATCCTGAACCTGCCGGGAAGCCCAACTGGCGCAGTGCAGTCACTGGAATCGGTGATCGACCTCGTACCGCACGCTTTGCAGTTGCTCACCGGAAACACGCAGCATGAGTAGTCCGTTTTTCCCTGTGAACCTCCGTGTCCTCTGTGGTTAAGTCTTTTGTAGCCGGATCGACCAAATGCGGCCAGCGATGCCCACCTTCACGTACACTGCTAGATTCAGACTTTGAAGACCATTAAACACATTCTTACCCGTTATACCGTCTTCCTCTGGGCCTTGCTCAAGCCTTTGGGAGCTTGGGGCGTGCTGGCTGCTGCGGCCCTCGATGGCGGCTTCATCGGGCTTCCGGTAGACGCCGTGGTCGCTGGCTATGTCTACCAGGACCGCGCCCGTTTTCTGCTGTACGTCTTCATGGCCGCGACGGGATCGGCCCTCGGCAGCATCGTCATTTATGTGATCGGCTACACCGGCGGTGAGGAATTTCTGCGCAAGCGAATGTCAACCGAGCGTTTCGAGAAGCTTCATGCCGCATTCAACCACCACCCTTTCTGGGCGCTAATGTTCCCCGCCATGCTGCCGCCTCCCACGCCTTTCAAACTATTCGTGCTGGCAGCGGCCATTTCTGAGATGAGCTTTGTCCGCTTTCTGCTGGCTGTTTTCTGCGGGCGTGCCGTACGTTTCCTGATCCTGGGGATTCTGACAATTAAGTTCGGCCCGGATGTGGTCCGCCTTACCGGCGAGCTTTTCGGGCATCACTACTACTGGATACTGGCTGCGGTCGTGATGGGGATGATTGTGTGGCTCACACTACACAGAAAGCGGCGTCGCAGCCGCGAAGCGGCATCAGAATAAAGCCCACGGCGTAAGCCGTGGGCTGAATTGCCAAATCGATCAAGCTCCGCTAGAGCGAAAGAACCCTACGCCGCCGCCGCGTGGTCCGCCTTGTCAAACATATCGCTCAGTGATTTCAACAACACAGGCGTGCCAAACATCGCAGCGGTAAAGAGAAGATCACCTTCGACCGCGTGCCGGAAAAACGGCAGTCCAGCCGCGTACGACATCATTACGCCACTCAGGTTCTTGGGATACATATCCAGCCACGCCCAAGCTGTCAGATTGGTCAGCAGGAAGAACGAAACCGAACTGGCCAGCGCTGCGCCCACAATCGGCAGCGGCTTTTCGTGGCCGCGTAGTTTGGTCCCTAACCACAGCACACCCGCATACCAGGCAAAGCTGGCAAAGTGGTCCAGCGTAAAGGGATAGGAATAAACAACCCTGGTGAGCACGACATCCGAGGCAACCAGCAGCAGAAAGGGGATCCATAGCTGGCGGCGTGATCCGCGAGCCCCGAAAAACAGCAGCGATCCCGTCACCGGAGTGAACATCCAAGGATGCGGAATGAACCGCACCGCCACTCCAAGTATGACAAAAATATAGGCCAGCATGAAGCCTCCTCACCGTCTCTGATTGTGGCGCGCCCAACCTGCCCTGTCAAGCTGAGGCACCGGCCTACTTTGCAGTTCTTCCGATTGGGATTCTTTGAGTTCGTCTGCCAACGCTCTCCGCTACCACATTCAGGTTGCGATCTAATTCGACGCTCGCACCCAGAACGCCTCGGCCTGTGCTACCGGGATAGGCGTAGCGCAGGTCACGGAAGCGCACTAAATACCCTTCCGGCAGTTGCTCTGTTTCCGTCAGCGGATACTGCGCCCAATCCAGATATACCCGCCCCAGATACGACTTCTTCGCCGCCAGCGTCACCGGGATCTCTTCCGGCTTGTAGTAAATCTGCATCTCGCCGTTGGGATCGACCTCCGGAGTCAAAGACTCAACCATCATCACCGCAAAGAAGTTCTGCGCCTCAATCACGCCGCTCCAATGAAACGGACTCCACCATTCGGGATAAGCGGAAACGCGTGCGGGATTCTCACCTTGATAAGTACGTGCTTCAAGAGCATTGACAGCTCGCCGATGCTCATAGTCGCGAACTCCCCACAGCGAAACCAAGCCGACCAACGCCGCGATCGCGCCCCAACGGCCGCGCGGACCGTGGCTGCGCACTCCCAACTCTCTGTCAATCAAGCCAAAGAATGCAGGCAACACCAGCCCACCCACCAACAATGCGAGGATCACCGGGTCCGCGATAAAAACGATGTCCCAGGAATACCATTTCTCCGAAAATGGCCAGAACGGCCGCACTCCATAGTTGTTGGTGAAGTCGAGAAGAATATGGGTTAGGCCTGCTAGGTAGGCGAACCCGAACAGCATACCCCAGCGGGGCGGCAGCTTGGGATCTTTGATTTTTCTTCCCCGCAGCCGCCAGATCAGATAAATAAAGCCCACGACCAGCGCTGAAACCAACACCAACCCCAGAAACGAGTGCGTGAATCCGCGATGATGGCCAAAGCCAGACACCGGCCCTTTTATGCTTTCGAACACATCGATATCCGGAGCCTCGGCGGCCAGGATCATCGTGGCCGTGGCCAGGGCAGTCTTGCGGTTAAATCCGGCTCGTCCGAGGCAGGCGCCGGTCAGAAGGTGAGTTATGGGTTCCAAAGTTTGCGAAGCAGTATAGATGTAAACGTCAGCTTTGCCGATGCAGACTCTTCACTAAACTAAACGGCCGGTACCAGTATTGTCAGCGCGTCCGTGACCACGCTGATCTCCGCCGGCAGCGTACCCAGTAATTCTCCATCAGCTTCCACAAAAATACGGGATGGTTCTACCCTCGAACGGCAATTCACTCGCTCTGCATGCACCAGCTCGATCCCCGGGATTTGCCATTTCGCGCCCAAGAGCCCTCGCAACACATATCCCAAGTACGCCGCCCGGCGGTGTGTATGAAACAGCACCAGCCGCAAATCATCGCGATCGAGCGACGCGCCCGGCGCCAGCTCCCGCAATACGCCTCCAAAATGCCGGATGCGGACCGCTAAGAGTTGCGAGACCTCCGCACTCCGTGAAGGTTCTTCCTCCATCTCGATCACGAATTTTTCCATCTTATGCGTGAGCCACAGCCGGGTGGCCTTGGCATAGTAGGCCGCCATTCCCAGATGACGTTTCGCCATCGGATTCAACTTATAAAAAAGATGTGCGTCCACGCCGACTCCAGCGGTAACTGTGAAGTAGCGCGCTCTCTGTCCGCCCTCGAAGTCCTGGTACGCAATCCGCCCCACGGCGACCCGGCGGGGCTTAGCGCTCAGAGCGGCCTGCGCCGAGCTCATTGGGGAAAGCGGCAACCCGAGATCGTTCGCCAGCGAATTCGCTGTTCCCAGCGGAATGACCCCCAGGGCCGCGTCGCCACCGACCAACCCTTGCACCACGTCATGCACAGTTCCATCGCCACCGCAGGCAAACACCGTGTCGCAACCGTCGCGAAGCGCCTGCTTTACCTGCTCGGCAGCATCGCCAGGGCCCGCCGTCGCAGCCGAAGTCGCCTCAACGCCGCCTGCCCGCAGCACCGCCTGCGCACTCTCCACGTCGTTGATACGCCGCCCACGGCGCCGGCCGGAAAGCGGGTTGTAGAGCAGCAAAGCCTTGCGCATATCAGGGGATTCTACCGGAACACGCCCTACGCCTTTCCTCTCGACCCCCACTCCCACATGCCAAACATCGCTTTCTGTGGCAAAGCATGCCCAACTTGCCGGGCCAACATGCAAATCTGACCGCGATGATGAGCGTCGTGGGCGATGAGATAGCCAAAGAATCCAGCCACGTCTGGCTTGAACCCCTTCACTCGGCCATCACCTTCCAGCGCCGATTTGAGCACCACGCTTAGCGCTGCCCGGCTCTGCTCCAGACCCCTCAACGCCTGCACCGGGGTCACGCTGCTTCGGTCAAGCTGCTCCGGGATCTTGCTCCCCTTGGCCGCCGCCTTCAACCACATCACCCGCACATTGTGAATGTGGGCCACAATAGCCGAGACTGTCCGGCCTTTCCCGTCGGGCGGGTTCGCTCGCCAGGCATCCGCCGGAAGATTCTCAATCATGTATTGATTGATGCGGTCATTGGTGTCGAACGCAGTGAGCAAAGATTCAGGAAGAGTGAAGGTAACTGCGGCAGATTTAGCCATCGAAGGTCTCCAGAACTGAGGATTGTAGCTTATCGTAAGCGGGTTTCTCCGCGTTCTCTGCGCAACCCTCGGCGTCCTCAGCGTTTTAAGATTCTCGCCTATAATTTCTCCCATGCCCGCGGCCAAGAATAAAGATGTCGAGAAGAAAATCGAAGACCTCCGCGACAAGATCCGGCACCACGAATACCGCTACTACGCTCTCGACGATCCCGAAATCTCTGACACTGAATTCGATCAGCTCATGAACGAGCTGAAGAAGCTGGAAACCGAGCATCCCGCGCTCATCACCCCGGATTCCCCGACTCAACGCGTCGGCGGCCAGCCGCGCGAAGGCGTGGTCAAGGCGCCGCACTCCTCGCCGATGTTGTCGCTCGACAACACCTATAACGTGGAGGATTTGCGCGACTGGGAGCGGCGCGTCCACGAGCTCAGCGGCCGCAAGGACATTGACCACGTCTGCGAACTTAAGCTCGACGGCATGTCGCTGGCGTTGATCTACGAGAATGGCAAGTTGGTACGCGGCATCACTCGTGGCGACGGTACCATCGGCGAGGACGTGACCTTGAATGTGCGCACCGTCCGCTCCGTTCCGCTTTCTATTTCCAAAGAGAAGCTGAAAGCCTCCGGCATTCCCGCGGACTTCGAGGTTCGTGGCGAGATGCTGATGCCCATCGCTGCATTCAAGAGAATGAACGAGGAACGGGAAGAAAAAGGTTTGTCACTGTTTGCCAACCCGCGCAATGCGACTGCTGGAACCGTCCGTCAACTGGATGCCAGCATCACCGCCGAACGCCGCCTCGATTATTTTTCCTACGCGTTGCTCAAAGACGGCCGCACATATTTCGACCGTCACTGGAAGACTCTCGACGCACTCGATGCCGCCGGATTCAAAGTGAACTCTAGCCGCAAACTCGCCAAGGATTTCGACGAAGTCTGGAAATTCATCGAGCAACAGGAGACCCGCCGCGAGAATCTGCCCTATGAAATCGACGGCATCGTTGTCAAAGTCGATCGCACCGCGTTGCAGGACGAACTCGGCTACACCGGCAAAGCGCCGCGCTGGGCCATTGCCTACAAATACGCCGCGCGTTCCGGCATCACCCAGGTCGAAGACATTTTGGTTCAAGTCGGCCGAACCGGGAAACTCACGCCGGTTGCGGCCTTGAAGCCGGTTCCCATCGGCGGCACCACCGTCAGCCGAGCCACGCTGCACAACATGGACGAGATCGAACGTTTGGGCGTGAAGATTGGCGATTTCGTTGAGGTCGAGCGCGGCGGCGATGTCATCCCCAAAGTCACGCGCGTGGTCGAGGACAAGCAACATCCACGCGGCCACAAGGTGTTTCACATGCCGGAGAAGTGTCCAGTGTGCGGAACTCGTGTTGTACGCAGCCAGGGCGAAGTCGACTATCGCTGTGTGAATGCCAACTGTCCCGCCAAACTGCGTGAGACCATCCTGCACTTCGCCTCGCGCGGAGTCATGAACATCGAGGGTATGGGCGACGCATTGGTCAATCAGCTGACCGAGCGCGGACTAGTCAAGAATGTCGCCGACATTTACAAGCTCAGCAAGGACAATCTGCTCTCGCTCGAACGCATGGGCGATAAGTCGGCGCAAAACGTGCTCGATGAGATCGAGGCTTCCAAGAAACTGCCACTCGAGCGTGTGATTTACGGGCTGGGCATTCGCATGGTCGGAGAACGTACCGCGCAGTTTCTCGCCGAGCATTTTGGATCGATGGACGACCTCATGGACGCGAGCGAGGAAGAACTGCAAAACGTCGACGAAGTCGGGCCGCGCATCGCGAACAGCATCGTCGAATTCTTCCGTGAACCCAGCAATCGCAAATTGATCGACCGCCTGCGCGCTTCAGGACTGACTTTCACCGGCAAGAAGAAAGAGCGTGGCACCAAACTCGCCGGAAAGACTTTTGTTCTAACTGGTACGCTTACCCGACCTCGTGACGTGGTTAAGAAAATGCTTGAAGACGCTGGTGGCCGTGTGGCCGGTTCTGTCAGCAAAAAGACCGATTACGTGGTCGCCGGCGCCGATGCCGGCTCCAAACTGGACAAAGCCAACGAGTTAGGCGTTCGCGTGGTCAGCGAGAAAGAAATGGAAAAACTACTACAAAGCTAGTTGTTATGTTAGGTGGCAGTTCTCCACAAAACTTTACTCTCTTTTGACATTTTTCTGACAATCCACAACCAATACCCAATTACCCTCATTGGTGTGTTTTGCTGGTCATTTCCCCTCGCCAGCTAGGCCTCGTGTCAAATCAGGATCGGCCCTGTGATTACCGAGGCACTTTGCTGACTTTTTACGAAAGTTGGCGCACTGGGAGCATCGCGGCTCATCACTGGGCATTCGATTGTGCGCCTACGTCGCGGCGTTCATCCTGGGTGGGGTTCTTGTGCCCTTCGAATCCCCGCTCAGGATGACACCGCTGATTGCAGCGCACCCTTGATCCTCTCGTAGGTGATGTCCAGAGTTTCCGGCAGGATTCGCGTCTCGCCCACCACCGACATAAAGTTGGAATCCGCCACCCAGCGCGGCAGCGCGTGCAGGTGGATGTGTCCCGCCACTCCTGCTCCCGCCGCTTTGCCAATATTCATGCCCAGATTCACTCCGTCAGGTTTGTAGAGCTGGCGCAATACCTGCTCCATCCTCTGAGCAAGCTCCATCATTTCGTGGGCGGCCTCGGAGGGCAGCTTCTGCAACTCATCGAGATGGGCAAATGGCACCACCATCACGTGTCCGGGAGTGTAGGGATACGTGTTCAGCACAATGTAGCAGTACCGACCTCGGTGGACGATGCGGGCCCGGACATCGTCACCCGCATTGGGCAGGTCGCAAAAGATGCAGCCGGAGGTCTTTTGCGCCGTGGAGACGTAGGCGTAGCGCCAGGGAGTCCAGAGATAATCCATCGCAGGGCAGAGTAGCAGATGGCGTGAAGTTTCGGAACCCACCCCCCTCCCCCTTGGTCTTGTGGAATCACGGGTTTAGCGGGAAATTCCCGCCAAATCTTTGCCGGGAAAAGAGTTAGCGGCAAAATATCAGGAACAAACGAGTTAGAGAGTCGATACGACATGATTTCTGATGCGATGTATCTATAGACAAGTAATAAATTGTTTCGCGTAGTCGGATGCAAGGTCAAGAGAATATGCAAGTATTTACAGGTGGGAGTGCAGGAACGGGAATTAGAGCCCTAGCGTCTCGTCCGGTAAATGCATTGACTAGATCGCTGGGCCCGCCCAGGTTAGCGCCCCGAGACCGAGGCCATGGGTGCTGGATTAGGCTCCCACCTAGCTAGCCGACGTTACAGCGTAGCGTTCGCGTACGAGTTGATCTCACAATTCAGCGCGATTTCTTCAAACTGCGGGCTTGTCCATTCCATTTCTTTTCTCCTTCGTAAAGATCACTTCAGCCGGATACCGCCAACTTCTTCTTGCATGTCGACGCCGTTGCTGTCGTCCATCCACGCAGCCACGAAATAATTCGGGCCGTCCCAGGCGTCTCCGGTGTAGTAGCCCATCCCGAGGACCGGGAAGGAAAACGCCGTCGTCAATTGAACGTTGGGCTGAAAGCTTTTGCCACCGTCTGTAGAGATAGCTGCAAAAGCCTGGTACTCGACGTTTTTCGGATCGTTACGCCGATCCAGCCAACTTACGCCCACGAGCCCCGCCGGACTGACGGATAACCAGGGAAGGAATTGGTCGTGGGTAATTCCCGGGGCTACCGGGACTGGTTTCGACCAGGTGTTGCCGCCGTCGGTCGAGCGCAATACCTGTACTTGCATGAATGTGCCGGTCCAGTTGTACATGACGACGTATAGACTCCCAGCATAAGGCCCGTTACTGTTGTCGACACCGATCACCGGATAGTTCGTGACCGGAACGTTAGAATTGGGGATTTCCGATTGCAATATGGTTCCCATCAGAACCGGAGTCGACCAAGTATTACCGCCGTCGTTTGATTTGGAGAACAACATATCGCCCTTGTTGCTGCTGCAAGGATTGCAGTACATCCAGGTCACGTACACCGTTCCGTCTTTGCCCACGCTTGTACTGGTGTAAAGATCGCCTGCGGGAGCTGTCTGCACGGGGACAGCCTTTACGCCTGTCCAAGTCTGGCCCCCGTCGTAGGAGTGGGCTACCACTACTTGGTTCTTATTTTGTTGCGGCTCGTTTAGAACGATGGCAGACATATATAGGCTGTTGACGTGGGGGCTTTGCGGGCCCGTGTCCACTGCCATCCAACTATAGAACGGGTCGAGGCTTCCGGCGCCCAGTGCGATTACGGGCTGAGTCCAATTGCCGCCGTTCAATCTCTTCTGGACGGCTACTAGTGTGTAACCCATCCCCTCGCTGTCTCCATAGCCGCTGGCAATGTACGCGGTGCCGTTCCGATCATAGGCGACGTTGGGCTGGCCGCCAGGCACGTACGTCCGGCCGTGGAAATCATTGATGAGCGGCATGCAGTAGCGGGACCAGGTCGCGCCGCCGTCACTGGAAAGGTGGAATCCCGCACCTCCAGGGGGTGGGCAATTTGGGTCAAGGCTGCCCAGCAGCAAGTTCAGGGGATTGAGTGGGTCGGCTACGATTGGCGCCTCAATGACCTCGTGGCCGCCCTCGGACGCCTGGGTGGGTGGCAACACGCAGGGAGCGGGAGAACATGACAGGTTGTCTGGGCCGGAGTCGCGTAGGCTGGTTGTTTGCGCCGAGGCAACGACTGCCACGGAAACAAAAAACGCTGCCATCACGATCGCGCGATAAACAATTTTCATCTCAGATCTTTTGCAGTCGCACGTGCGGACATCGGGCCGCCTCACTTCAACCGGATGCCGCCGACTACTTCCTGCATGTCGACGCCGTTGCTGTCATCCATCCACGCAGCGACGAAATAGTTTGGGCCATCCCAGGTGTCACCGGTATAGGTGCCCATACCGATGGTCGGGGTCGAAAACGCAGTCGTCAATTGAACGTTGGGCTGAAAGCTTTTCCCCCCGTCTGTAGAGATAGCGGCAAAGGCCTGGTAGTTAACATTCTTCGGGTCGTTACGCCGATCCAGCCAACTTACCCCCACCAGCCCGGCCGGACTGACGGACAGCCAGGGTAGGAATTGATCGTGCGTAATTCCAGGGGCTACCGGAACCGGTTTCGACCAGGTGCTGCCACCGTCGGTCGAGCGCCATACCTGTACTTGCATGAATGTGCCCGTCCAGTTGTACATGGCGACATACAGATTCCCGGCATAGGGTCCATTACTGTTGTCCACGCTGATCGCCGGATTGTCCTGGATGTAGACATTCGAATTGGGGATTTCCGATTGCACTACGGTTCCCATCAGGACCGGAGTTGACCAGGTGTTACCGCCGTCGTTTGATTTGGAGAACAACATATCGCTCTTGCCGTTGACTATGCAAGGATTGCAGTACATCCAGGTAACGTATACCGTTCCGTCGCTGCCCACGGTTGTACCGGTGTTCCCCTCGCCCACGGGAGCTGTCTGCACGGGGGCAACCTTTACGCTTGTCCAGGTCTGGCCCCCATCGTAGGAATGGGCTACCACTACTCCGTTCTTATTTCCTTGCGGTTCGTTTCCAACGACGGCAGACATATACAGGCTGTTAAGGTGAGGGCTTTGCGTACTGGTGTCCACCGACATCCAACCATTGAATGGGCCGCTGTCTCCGCCGCCCAGCACCACGACCGGCTGAGTCCAGTTGCCGTCGCTCAATTTCTTCTGGACGGCTATTAGCGTGTAACCGAGGCCATCGCTGTCTCCATAGCCGCTGGCGATGTACGCGATGCCATTTCGATCATATCCGACCATGGGATCGCCGCCAGGTACATACGTGCGGCCGTGGAAATCATTGATGAGCGGCATGCAGTAGCGGGACCAGGTCGCGCCGCCGTCGCTGGAAAGGTGGAATCCCGCGATTCCGGGGGGTGGGCAATTCGCGTCAAAGCTGCCCAGCAGCAGGTTCAAGGGATTGAGCGGGTCGGCCACGATGGGTGCGTCGCTGACCTCGGCGCCACCTTCTGACGCCTGGGTGGGTGGCAACACGCAGGGAGCGGGAGAACACGAGGTCGGGTGAAGACCGCCTGCGTCAATAGCCGGACTCCCCGCTTGGCCAGCGGCGAAAGCTACTTCCAACATGAGAAAAGCCACGGTTGCGATCAGACGATCAACAGGGTTCAAGGGCCATCCGCCTCGCCCTACGCAAACTACCAAGGAGGGGACGAAGCGGGTGACGTTCATCGGGAGCCTCAAACGAAGTGAAATTTACTGCGAGAAATCCCCAGGGGTGAACAGCGGAGGTATGCTACCCCGCGAGCGGGAGCGGGTCAATAGGAAAGATTGTAAATTTGATGGTGTGGGCGGTGAGCATCGCCGTCGAAGGCTGGCTCTGTTGCTCAGATTCCTAACCACACCTGGAAACGATGTGCCGGGACAAACGGCAACGCATGTCATGGGCTGGGGCACAAAAATCACAGCCATCCGGCAGCGGCATCAGGCCAAAACACGGCTTTTAACCTGTTATTAACACACCCCCAATATCCTCGATTTTGGGGTTTGACACTCTTCGGAAGCGGTTGCTATAGTCGAAGAGTTCCCTTAGGACGCGGGTTAGCTTTTTAGAAACGTCCGACCGCTGGGATTGTCAACAGTCCGTTCGCCAGGACGGGCTCAACACAACCTAAGAACCACGCCAGCAGTCTGCTAAGCAAGCCCCGTATCCTTCGCACTCAAGCGTGCGATTTGACCAGAGAGGCCATGACTTTGTTCGACGACAACATCCCCCACAACCCGGAATCCTCAACCTCAACCATGACTGAACCCGTTGCCACCTCGCCCGACGACCCCACCGCGGAAGTCGCGTTGGATACCACAACTCAGCGCTCGGACGACAAACCAGCAGCTACTGGCAGCGACGACTTTGCCTCTGCCCTGGAGAGCTTCACCACCGAAACCGAAGAGGCCAAAGGCGAAGACAAAGTGCTCAAGGGCACGGTGCTCAAGCTCACCCCCACTCACGTGGTGGTGGATATCGGCGCCAAGTCCGAGGGCATGCTGCCGCTCTCCGAAGTGCTGGATCACGAGGGCAAGCCCCGGTTCCAGCCAGGTGACGAAATTGCCGTGATGCGGGACAAAGGCGAGGCCGAGGAAGGCTACATCAATCTCTCGCACCTGAAAGCCCGGAAGATCCGCTCCTGGGATGAGATTGAAAAGGCGTACAACGAGAAGAAGCCGATCCAGGCGGTCGTGGTCGAGCGCATCAAAGGCGGACTTACGGTCGATATTATGGGCGCCCGCGCATTTCTGCCGGGTTCGCAAGCCGACTTGCGCCGCACTCGCAATCTGGATGCAGCCAAAGGTCAAGTCCTCGAAGTTGCCATCATCAAGCTAAACAAGAAGCGCGGCAATATCGTGGTTTCCCGCAAGCAGGTGATGGAGGAAGAACAAGGCGAGAAGCGCTCCAAGACGTTGGAGAACCTGGAAGAGGGCTCCACGCTGACCGGCGTAGTCAAGAACCTGACGGACTACGGTGCTTTTGTGGACATGGGAGGCATCGACGGCCTGCTGCACATTACCGATATGTCCTGGGGACGTCTGACCCATCCCCGTGACCTTGTCAACGTCGGCGACACCATTCACGTCAAAGTTCTGAAGTACGACAAAGACAAGCAGCGGGTCTCGCTTGGATTCAAGCAGCTTACTCCCGATCCCTGGCTGGATGCTGAGCATCGCTATCCGGTGGACGCCCACGTCAGCGGTCGCGTCATCAGCGTGACCGACTACGGCGCCTTTGTGGAACTGGAGCAGGGCATTGAAGGCCTGGTGCATGTCAGCGAGATGACCTGGTCCAAGCGCATGAAGCACCCCTCCAAGCTGGTCAACGTAAATGATCACGTGGAATGCGTGGTTCTAAGCGTGACTCCGGCTGAGCGCCGTATCTCTTTGGGCATGCGGCAACTGGCGTCTAACCCCTGGGATGCGTTGCATGAGAAATATCCGATAGGAGCTCAGGTCGAAGGCCGGGTGCGCAACCTGACCGATTTTGGCGCCTTCATCGAAATCGAGGATGGAATTGACGGGTTGGTCCACGTCAGCAATCTGAGCTGGACCAAGCGGGTTAAACATCCTTCAGAAGTGCTCAAGAAGGGGGATCGGGTGAAAGCCTTGGTGTTGGCAATTGAGCCTGACAAACGGCGTCTCTCGCTCGGCGTCAAGCAACTGCAACCGGACGTTTGGGAAGCTTTCTTCGAGAAATATCACGTAGGCGACGTAATGCGCGGGAAAGTTCTGCGTGTAGCCAGCTTTGGAGCGTTTGTGGAGATCGCTGAAGGCATTGAGGGTCTCTGCCATAACTCGGAAGCGGTGGACGCCAATGGTCAGCCACTGACACTCGAACCCGGCCAGGAGCACGACTTCAAAATCATCAAGATGCATCCGGAAGAGAAGAAAGTAGGGCTCAGTATCAAGGCTGTGGGCGAAGAAGCAACCCACAAGGAAGTGGAAGCCTACAAGCATCCCGTTGCCAGTACGGGTGGTTCCACCATCGGTGAGTTGATGTCGTGGAAACGCGCCGGCAACGAGAGCAACTAAGGACGAATCGGTACGGGCAAAACCGGCCACGGATCAAAAGCAAAATGACAGGCCGCCAGAAATGGCGGCTTTTTCTTTCTCTTACTTCAATAACCCAAACACTCCGACTCCATTGATCGTTCCCACGTAGACCTTGCCATTCACTACGGTCGGAACAATGAACTTGTTACCCTCGCTTAGTCCATCTCGATCGCCGGCAGCCTGGCTGCTGTTGTAAAGCTCGTTGGAAAGATTAGTCGCATCGTAGGCGTGCAGCACCGCAGGATCGTCATTCTCCGCTACCCACAGGATGGCATTGCTGGTGCCGTTGGCGGAGATACTCGGCGTCGCCCCCGGATACGGAAACTTGTGGCTCGTGCTCGAACTGGGAGATGGCGCCAGCCGCGCCTGGCTGATGGAAAAAGCCTTGATCTGATCCGCCACCGCTCCGTAGTACAGCGTGTTGTTGAAGTACGCCGGCATGGAGTAAACGCCGCGGCCTGGAAAAGCTGCTGAGACCTGCTGGTAGATGTTGTTCGACGTAGGATTGAAACCTCCCAGCGCATCCCGGTCCAAAACGTATATGTTCCTGTCTTTACCGGCACCAACGGCCAGGTGCCGTACTTTGCCTGCGCTGTCTCTTAAATCGGGCAGCACCAACGCCCCGCCCGATCCCAGGTCCTGGTCCGCACGATTTTCGGGCGCCTGATTGAACATCTCGAAATAATCCGCAACCGCCAATTGCTGGTTGCTGGTCGAGATCTTCAGAAATGCATTTCCGAAATCGCCCTGACTGGGAAACCCGCGGGCATCGAGTTTAGTATCAAAGACGCCGTTGGCATCCAGCAGATAGATGTTGCCGCTGTTGTCGGCCGCCGGGCCGGCCCCGGCCATCCAGATCGCGCCCTCGCTGCCGTTCGGAGTTACGTTTAACACGCTCACCTGGGCCAGCGTTTTCTGGTCGTAGCCGATCACCCAGCCGGTGTATGGACGATGGTCGCAATGCGACGTCCACGCCGTATATACGATTCCATTGATAAGGAGTAAGCCCGCCCGCTCTTCGTATTGCCCAGGAGCGAAGACTACGCTGCCTCCTGAGCTGTTGTCTCCATTCCCTGGAAAAACCGCTTGAATCTCCTTCGGCCCTCCGAACTGTTCCGCGCCGGTTGTGACGTCGAGCGCATGAAGGCGCTGATGGTAGTTTTTGGAGCCGTCCTTCGACATAGCCACTACATAGATGGTGCCATGCGGACCGGCGGAAGGGTCAATCACCGGCGTCGCGGTCACCCCAATCTCCGGTATCACCTGCGAACAACTGCGGTCGTCACTGGGCTTCTCGCCTGCCAGCAAAGTCGATATCTGCCATAGGACTGAACCGGTGTCAGCATCCACCCCATAAACCGTACCGTGCTCACTCGCCACGTATAAGATGTTGTGCTTGCCACGGCTGGGAGTGTTCACGTTCGGTAGATAAAGCGGCTGGGCATCAACCTTGCCATCGGTCGGGATTACGAACAACTTCCCGAAACTCGAGGGTTTTACATTGGCCGGGGTCAGTACGGTTTCATTCAGGTTCTGGCCGGTACGAGCATTGTCATTGTGATAAGTGACTACGGCATTCGCCGCTGTCGATCCAGAGGACGGTTGCGGGGGCTGCGGTTGGGCGATGGCGCCGGTGCGGCTGCCGCTACTCGCGAGAAAGAACCCGGCTAAAATCACGACTGCAACTGCTAACCCGTATTGCAGCCAATGCGCGCGCCTGAGAGCGATGACAGGGATATTTGAGGGTGGATGCAAGACTGGTACTCCTTGAGGAATCGAACCTACTTGGTATCAATTCTCAGTACGATATTGATTTGTTTGTGATCGTCGAACTGGCTCACTGCCTTGGTATCGCTCTTCTGCCCCTTGTATTGCGCGTATATCTCAAAATCGACATTGGTTGCAAGGTCAGGGAAGCGGTAGGTACCGTCGGGTCCCACAATATAAGTCTTCACCGCGCGCGTGCGGGTGTTGGAAAGATACACCACGGCATCGACCACCGGATTGTCTCGTTTGTCCAGAACTTTGCCGGTAAGCATGCGGCCGACGATCTGGTCTTTGTCTTTCGGAGGATTCGGACTTGCTGCCACCGAAATGGCAAATGCTCCGGTGAAAAGCAATGTCCCGAGCAGCATCGCAGATCGCTTCTTCATGCCGAGTTCCTCCACCCGCCGAGATACGTTGCTCTCATTTTAGATGTAACCCGGTATCCACGCGTTCGTCGTAATCCACGTGGATTGCCACCGTAGATTTATAGCCCTTCGAATCCGCCCAAGCCACATAGTCTGCCTTGCCTGCTGGCACCCGCTGGCCAAACTCTCCATGGTGGTCTGAATAAACCTCCCAGCGGGCTTTCTTCTCATTCTCGCGCCGAATCTTGACCTTGACTCCATAAACCGGCTTGTCGTCAGGACCCCATACGGTTCCGACAATCACCGCGTAGGGTTTCTCGTTACGGTTTGTCTGTGCGAAGAGATCGCTGGCAGAAGCTTCCGCGAGAACCAGAGTGAGGGCGGCGATCAGAAGGGAAAATGTTGCGATTCGTGCCCAACCCCGAGAAAAAGCTGGGAACTGCCGCTCGCGCAAACTAAGAGTAGTCACCGTCTTCCGTTTCCTCTTCTTCGTCGTCCTCCTCGTACTTTGCCTCTTCCACCGACTTCAGGGCGATGGGGCTGACGGTCACGACCTCAAAGTCCGTGCCACACTCCGGACAGGACACCACTTCCCCTTCATCGACTCCGTCCTCATCGATATCCAGGTTATGCTCGCACTCGGGACACAACACCATAATTCCCCTCCGTTCTATTAGGACGCACTGATAATATTTAATGCTCTTGCAGCGCAGGTCAAGTACTTGGCTTTCAAAATCTGTCTTGACCCCCAAGCCCGGATATGATGCAGAATTTAGGCTTTACGGCTCTTAAACTTCCTGGTGGATTTGCAGGTGCTAGACTAGGCTGAGAATTGACTCTAGAGATCTGACAACTGGTTTTATGCCCTCTGGACGCACCCTCTCGTTGAGCTTCCCGCCCTTCACCCCCTGGGTGAAGAGAATCGTCATTGCCTGCGTCGGGATCTATTTTCTGCAAGTGGTGCTGGGGGCGGTTGCGCCAGGAGTAAAAGGCATTCTGGAGCTTTATGGCGGATTGACGCCGGCTCTGGTGTTGCACTACGGAATGATTTGGCAACTCCTCACTTATTCATTCCTGCATGCCGGTGTCGGTCACGTCCTGATCAATATGCTGATGTTATGGATGTTCGGCGCGCAACAGGAGCAGGATTGGGGATCTAAGAAATTTCTGGAATTTTATCTATGGTGTGTGGCAGGCGCGGCCTTAACCACGATTGCGGTAGCCTATTCGCCGATTCCCGGAGTAAGCCCGGGTACGTCCACGATCGGAGCCTCTGGAGGCGTCTACGGCGTCCTTGCTGCATTCGGCCTGCTTTACGGCGACCGCGAAATCTTCATGTTCCCACTTCCCTTCATGATGAAAGCCAAGTACATGGTGCTCATCATGGTCTTCCTGGTCGTGATCGCGACTTTTCAGCCTTCGCAAGGTGTGGCTAATTTTGCCCACCTTGGTGGTCTGCTTTTCGGATTCCTCTATATAAAATTCATGCCCCGACGCGGCTTGACGTTCGGCGCCTCAGAGCAATATTTCAATCTTCGGAATTCCTACTATCGCTGGAAACGACGACGCGCGGCGCGCAAATTCGAAGTCTACATGAGCAAGCATGACCGCAAAGTGACCTTCGACGAACATGGCAACTACGTTCCCCCGGACGAAGATAAGAAGAACGGTGGCTCGAAATCCGGCTGGGTAAATTAGAGCCGCAGATTTCGTTGGTTAACGCAGATCAATGACAAAATTATCGTTCCGAAGCCGTTCCTGTGGTTAACCTGTTTTATGCTAAGAGTTTCTGAAACTCCGCCGCGATCTGTCCCGGCAACTCCTCACGCCTTGCCTTCCCCTTGAAGCCCAGATCGTGGCCCCCACCGTCAATCCTTAACAATGCCGTTTTCGCCGGGATCAGCTTTCGCGCTACGTCCAACTCCTCGATCGTTCCGAACGGATCACGCGTTCCGTGGACAAAAAGAACTGGCACGTGCAGAGCCGGCAAGTGCTGGGTGCGCAGCCGATCTGGTTTACCCGGCGGGTGCAGAGGATATGAGCACAGCAGCAAGCCTCCAACCAGCTCGCGCTGTTCTGCGCAGAGCATACTCGCCTGGCGTCCGCCGTAGGAATGGCCGCCCAGGAAAATTTGCCCCGGAACCAGCTTTTTCAATGCGCTCACAGCATTCGCCAAACCTTGGCGGTCGCGGACGGCGTCGCCTGGACGCGGCGGTCCGTAAGGCCGCGCCTGGCGGTACGGTAGATCACAACGGAGCACCACGAAACCCTCGCTGGCAAAGGCTTCCGCTAAAGCCACCAGCAGAGGCGCACGTGAGTTCGATCCCGCTCCGTGGGTCAGCACAAATCCATTCTGCGGTGAATCTGGGCGGTAAAGAAACCCGCGGACTGATGGGTCAACCGAGACGTCAGCGAACACTTCGGCGCCAGAGACGTGTGACATCGAGCTAAGCTCCCACCGGTTCCAACGTCTCCATCACGCTCACCGTACGGATTTCCTGCGCCAGCTTCGCCCAGCAGCGCAGCACGTCGGAATCTTCCAGGGCCGCCCGCCGCGCGTCTTCTGACCGCCAATAGCGTAGCAGGATGTACTGCCCCGACTTCACGTCCCTATAGACCGAATCCCGGCTGTATCCACCTTTCGCTAGGGCCGCGCCCAACTCCTCCATAGTGGCCAGAGCCGCCGCGTGGCTTTCGGGAAGTGGCTCAAAGATCGCAATGGACAGTATCTCGGACATAGTCAGGTCTATCGCTTCCGCCGGGTGACTCGACGCCTCTTCTGAGGCAAACCAGGCGAGGGAATCGTCCCCGCCTCCTCCGCTGTTACTACGTGCAGCCGTAAAAAGTTGGTCGATCCGGACGCCATCTGCGTGCCCGCGACTACCGCCAAAACGTCTCCGGCTTGCAGTCTTCCGCGGTTCAGCAATGCCTGCTCGGCCGCCATCAGCATGTCATCTCCGCTGTGGACGGGCGGTTGCACCAGCGGATGCACTCCCCACAGCAGGTTCATTCGATTGCACACCGCCGGAACATAGCTCAGGGCAAAAATGGGGGCCTTGGGACGATATTTCGAGATCATGCGCGCTGTGTTGCCCGTCTCCGTAAACACCGCGATCGCGCCCATGGGAAGGTCCTCGGCGGCATGCGCTACCGCCTCGCAAATGGTTTCCGCCACGCCGAGCGAATGTTTCTCACGGCGGCGGCGGGGGAAATCCCGCACATTCTGCTCGGCTTCCACCGTAATCCGCGCCATCATGGTGACCGCCTCGCGCGGATAGCGACCGCTGGCGGTTTCCGCCGAGAGCATCACTGCATCCGTGCCATCAAAAATCGCATTGGCTACGTCGCTGGCCTCCGCCCTTGTGGGACGCGGGTTTTCGACCATCGACTCCAGCATCTGGGTCGCCGTGATAACCGGCTTCCGCCAATCCGAGGCTCTGCGGATGATGTGCTTCTGAATGATCGGCACCTTTTCCGGCGGCATCTCTACGCCCAGGTCTCCTCGCGCCACCATCACTCCATCCGTTACTTCCAGAATCTCTTCCAGATGTTCCAATGCTTGCGGTTTCTCTAGTTTGGCAATGACCGGCACGTCGCTGCCATGGGCCGCGATCAGTTGTTTGGCGGTGCCAACATCCGCCCCCGAGCGCACGAACGACACCGCAATCATGTCCACGCCATGTTTCAGACCGAACTCCAGATCGGCCCGGTCCTTTTCCGTCAAGGCGGGAATGGAAAGCGCGATCCCCGGCAAGTTGATACCTTTATGTTCGCCCAGCGGGCCGCCATTGATGACTTCGCATTCCACATCGCTGCCGCGCACGCGGCTGACTCGCAGCTCAATTAGCCCATCGGACAGCAGGATGCGCGCGCCGGATCCGACTTCGCCCGCCAATCCGCGAAACGTTGTCGAAATCAACGTAGCCGTACCCTCAATCTCACGGGGAGTGATCGTGACTTTCGATCCTGCCTTCAGCGTGACGTGAGTGTGACCCTTGAGTTCTCCGGTGCGGATCTTCGGGCCTTGCAGGTCCTGAAGAATGCAGATGGTGCGCTCTTCCTTCTCCGCCGCGCGTCGCAGGCGCTCAATCACCCGCCCGTGTTCTTCATGAGTGCCGTGAGAAAAGTTCAGCCGGGCCACGTCCATGCCCAGGCGCATCAGGTCGCGCAGAATCAACTCTGAGCTGCACGAGGGCCCCACCGTACAGATAATCTTGGCGCGGCGGATGCCCTCGGCCCGCACCCCCACGCCGACACTCTCCGAGCGATTGCCTTTACGCACAGGTCTCCTCAATTAGATTTTCGGTGACATGATTATTGTATATGGCGCGAGATAGAGGTTTCTATTTCGTAGGGTCGCACGTCCTCAAGACGCAGTTCGTTGACGGTACAGCGAAGGGTCGACCTGGCTCGCCATCGCCGCAAGATTAAGGGAGTGTCCCAAGAAGTCCTGAATGGTCTCGCAGACAAGGCCTGCATTGGCTAGCACATTGTGATATTGCACCCGGCACACGGGAAGCCCAGCCTCACCTTTGCTCTTGAGCCATGAGTTGACCTGGTTCAAGTGTGCCTGCAACGCGGCGAGCAGCACACTGTCTGCTAACTTTGGACCTGAAGTTCCGCGGCGGCGAATCATCTCCGCCTGAGACGCGACTACTTCAGCCAGCGGGCGCTCCATGAAGATGATTCGATACTTATGGCCGGCGGGAAGCGCCAAGAGCAATTGGGAAATGACCTTGACCGCCTTGTCTTCCGCTTCCGCGATGCAAGCGGGCTGCTGCGGCAGCAGTTTGATGCGCTCCCATTCTAGGTATCCGTGAGGATTGTCGGCGTCGGCCACGCGCTCGCCATCACTTAGGACGGGAATTCCCCCGGCGGCGAGCATCTGCATCATGAGGGACGTACCGGAACGCGGCAGCCCGGAAACAATAGTAATCACTTGCCCGGGGCAGGCGCAGCATTTTGTGCGACCGTCTGACTTGCCCGCCATGCTGCCAGACCGGTTGCTCCTTGCGCCAGTCGTCCCAAACTGGGATTAGAAGGCGTTGTCTCACCCATCGCTGCCGGATCCATTTCCGCGGGTTCGTCAAACGTTCCGTGTTCGAGGCCTGTAATAATCCCTCGATTCGGAACCGTCTCGTAGGCATAGCCTGTCAACGTGGCAGTAATCGCAAGCTTATCCGCATGGACCGTGATACGAGCCCAGCCGTAGTGCACCTCGCCGCCAGCCGTGAACTTCAATCCCAGGTAAGGACCCGCGAACTCTCGCCCCTTGCCCCAATCGCCAATGGAGTTGTAGGAGAAGTGCTCACTGTAGCTGTACATGAAATTCTCGGAATCCATGATCAACGGCGCCGATTGGAGCTTTCTTTCAGGGCCCACGACTACGCCCCAGGGTATCGGGGCAGCCACTTCCTCGACACGGTTCTTTCTCGCTTTCTTGTTCTCTCTCTTGCGACGCAACAGGCTTGAATGATGCGAAGCCGCAGTGATTTCCCAGATTGCATTGTCTGCTCCCTCAGGACTTACCTTGAGGATGGCATCCGCACCGAAACTGCACACGGTGCAGCTTTTACGAGCAAATCCGGCGTAATGATTGCTGAGTTCGAAGTCGATCGTGCCGTCGTTGTTGAGATCCAACGCCACTGGAGTGTTAATCAGAAGTGGCGTGTTCGCAGGTGTGTACACCACTTCGGCATCGGCAGGCTGCGCCCCAGCCAGCATTCCCACACCTGCAGCGCTGGCCGCCGCCACATACGCCACAAGGGCCTTGTTTAGCTTCGCGTTGAGTGCGGTTGGTGTTCTCGTCGGACTTCCGCTTTGCGACTCTGGATGTGTCATTCTGTCCTCTCTCGTGCATTGGTACTGAAGAAGCCAGGCCGGTCGGACGGCGCTATTGAATCTTCGAAGCCGCTCGTCCTAGTGCGCCAAGGGCGAGCTGGCCTAAGCTAGCCGGCTGAGGTTGCGGTGACTTCAGTTCTGATGGATTCACCTGCGCCTCGCCAGCGTCAAACGTGCCATGGGTTACGCCGGTGATGATCGGACGATTCGCAATGGTCTCGTACGCATAGCCGGTCAATGTAGCAGTGATCGTGAGTTGATTCACTTGGACCGTGATGCGCGCCCAGCCATAGTGAACTTCGCCGCCAGCTGTGAACTTCAATCCCAGATAAGGCCCCGCGAATTGTCGATTCTCGCCCCATGGACCAAATGTTTTGGACGAGGCGAACCCAAAAATGGTGCCACTAAATATGTCCGAATGCATGACCGTGGGGGCAGCTTGAAGCTTTCTTTCAGGACCAACGACCACCCCCCAAGGTACTGGAGCAGCGGCCGGCCGGACATCTTTTTTCGTTTTTCGGCGTGAGTCAAAGGTACGGTGGGAAACCGCGTTGATGAACCAAATGGCGTTGTCCGCCCCCTCCGGAGTCACCTTAAGAGTGGCGTCCGCACCGAAGGTGCAATTGTTGGTGCAGCTCTTACGATCAAAGGCGCGATAGTTATCGCTTAGTTCGAAATCAACAATGCCGTCGTTGTTGAGATCCAACGCTACGGGAGTGTTAATCAGAATCGGCGTGTTCGCAGGCGTATAAACCACCTCGGCATCGGCAGGCTGCGCTCCAGCCAGTAATCCCACGCCGGCGGCGCCGGCAGCTGCTACATAGGAAACCAGCCTTGTGTTTAGTTTCGTGCTGAGGGTTGCGGGGGTTCGTGGGGAATTTCGGCTTGGCGGCTCTGAACGCATCATTTCCATCCTCCATCTTTCAAGAAATGCAGAAGCCTCGCGCTCCAGGGAGCTTGGAATTCGGGTCGGCCGCGTAGCATAGCGCTCTGGCTGCGGCGTGTCAATATGGCCAAAAGTCCCGTGGTCTTAAGTGACTAAATACACCTACAACCCGCCACCTGCTGCCAACACGCTCACCCGCGAGACCGCGAAAAGGTTGTGAGATCTAAGCTTGCGACCGCTGTTCCCGCCGACGTTTCAACTGTAAATAGATCCCCCGGTGTCGCGCAGCTTTCCCCGGATCACCGCCCGGCTGTGTACACAGCGTCGCCAGGTAACGATGTGCCGCAAGAAGGCCGGGCAACATGCTGGCGGCGGTTTCAAAGGCTACGATGGCGCGTTCGCGATGCCCCAACCGCGCCAACGCAACTCCGAGATAGAAGTGTCCCAAGGGCAAGAAATGCTGCAAACCCACCGCCAATAATGCCTGCTCCGCAGCCTCTTCATTTCGCCGTTGCCGCAACCGAACCAGAGACAGACCCAAATGCGCCTCGGGACTGTCACCATCGATATCCAGAGCCCGCTGGAAGGCGCGTTCGGCATCCTCGGTGCGCTTTTGCCGCAAGTAGGTTTGGCCAATGCGCAGATGCAGGTCCGGCAAGCGTGGGTCGGACTGCTCCGCTTTGAGAAGCGAGGCCAAAGCGTCGTCCATGTTGCCTTCCTCAAAATGAATGATTCCCATAAGCAAGTCGGCCCAAGGCCGCGGCTTGGGAGAATTGTCTGCCGGCTCAGCGGCGACAACTGCCGCCGGCAATTCTTCCCCTATCGCTTCAGCCTTCTCCGGATCTTCCGAGGCCGCAGGAGGCGGGGGCTCATACACAATCAGGCGTTGCAGAATGGTTTTCGCTTCCTCACGCCGGCGCAGTAATAGATAGCACTGCGCCAGATGCTGGGCGAAGCGAATCTGCTCCGGCGATTTCTGGGCCAATTCCTCAAGGATGGGAAGCGCGTCCTGGTAGCGGCGCCCGTCGAGATGAGCTCGCGCCAGGTTGTACTGCTGTTCGCGGACCGCCGCCTCGACCGCCTTGGCCTGGTTCTCGCTTGGCGGCTGAATGTAGCCGAGCGCCACGAACTGCTGCAGCACCGCTTGCGCGGCCGCCGGGTCCATCCGCAGATCAGCGGGGTGCATGCCGCATTCACCCGGTTCAGCTTCCCAGCTCGCGATGCGCGCGATCTCCGGCGGCTCTTCGAAGGCCTGCACCAGCACTCGCCCGTCCATGTCTTCGCCAACCGGCAATCCGAAAAGAGTCAGGATGGTCGGTGTCATATCCAGCAGCGTAGCTCCATAGACTCTTTCGTCCTGCTTGATGTTCGCGCCTTTCATGCAGACGACGCCAAACGGACGATGCTGTATCGCCGGCCCGGCTGGCTCCTTAGGAATACCCACCGGCCGTAAATGATCGGAATGAAAGCCATGATCAGAAACCAGCAACACGGTTGCGTCTGGGCCAGCCAGATCCAAAAGCGTCTGCAACATCATGTCGTGAAAACGATAGGCTCCATTTACGACATCTTTATAGATTTCGAACTTATCTTCCGGAACTCCATCCATGCGCGGCGGATGGAAATTCATGAATCCATGACAGAAGTGGTCGATGCCGTTGTAATAGACTGCCAGGAAATCCCACGGTTCGTTTTGCAGGATCCAGGTGGCGGCGTTATGGATGGAGCAATTCTCCGCCAGTATCTTGGAAAAGGAATGCAGTCTCTTGTCTTTTTCCTGATCCACTTCAGCGGCACGCGGGATCCAGGGAAGAATCGCCGCTTCGGTCACTTCTGCCGGATGCATGCGTAAGCCCGCAAACGTGTCCCGCAAGCTTTCGGGATGAACCGTGCCCGGCGGCAGAGGCCACTCCTTGTCGAGCGGCGCGACTGCGTAGGGGAAGAGATCGGAAACCGAGATGCCATTGATGGGCTCGGCCGGGTGCCCGGCAAACCAGCCCAATACATGAGTCTTGTATCCGCGCTGGGTAAGGATATTCCAGATGGCTTTGACCTTGCGAGAAGTGCTGGTCACTGGCCGCACTCCACCGGTCTGCGTATCAGGTTCCATGAACCCGAGAATGCCATGCTTATCTGGCCGCTTGCCGGTGGCGATCGAGTTCCAAAGCATGGGTGAGAGGATGGGGCGCAAGGTCGCCAGATTCCCCATCACACCATGGTTGATGAAGTCGTCAAGCGTGGGCATTAACCCTTGATCGAGCAGGGGATTGATGACTTTCCAGTCGGCGGCATCCCAACCGATGAGCAGGACTTTCTTAGCGAGAGCTTTGCCCACTTACTTCCTCCACCGGAAGGAAAAGTTGGACGTATCGAGAGCAGGCATGAAAGGGATCGAGCAGAGACTTAGCATGGGAAATTCTCGTGGACTCTGAGGTGGGGAGAACACGAGCAGAGCCGCGGGGAAGGATTATCTATCTTGCGGCTAAGGCGAGTCAATAAAAAGCGACAGGGAGAGGCGGTGCGAACCCAGCGGAGCGGGCTACCGCAGGCGCAATCGTTCATTCCCGCGTAAAGGTACGCCCCGATACACGCAATTACACCGGCTTGCCGCCAGCGGCTGCCATACTAAGAGCGGGCGGCGGAGCAGTGGCTGGGTCGGAGACGGTGGCTTTCGTACACAGCTCCTCGGCTTCCGAGATGCTCTGCGATTCCTGCTGTTTCATGGTGAGCCAGCTGTTAAATGCCGTTTTCTCCCGCGCCGCGCCATCCAGATTGCGTGCGACGCGCGCCATGTATTGTCCCTTTACACGCTCCAGTTCAGCATGAATTTGGACATTTTCCTCCGCCTTCCGTTGCCACTCTGCTTCAAGGTCTCTTCTCTGTCCAGCCTCATAGGAATCCAGGGCATCCTGGCGGGCTTTGGCATCTTGCAGCACTTCGTCGATCGGAACACCGGCCACATCGAGAGCCATCAGCACCGCGGCCCGCTTTGCCTCTTTAGACAATTCACGGGTGTGTTCGCTGTGCAGCATCTCGATCACTTTGCCAATGCTGTATCCACTTCGCGGATTCATAATTCCGGCGGTGCGGTAAATATCCCCCACACGGGCCAACTCCACGGGGAAACTTGCGACTCCATCCTGCATAGGATTCGCAAGACGCTCTACTGCGGCAGCAGCCTGCGGCGCAGGATTCTCCCGCTCGCCCTCTCCATTACTGTTTCCGGCGGGTTCATCCTGTTTCTCGCGCCGGTGCATTAGCTCCGACCATTTGCGTTGCATGGGTTTCCTTTCCTTACCAGCTTGTCGTGATCTTGAGGGCAGGTCCACTTGGAGTTCAGTCCGCCGAACGGCAGGCCCGTCGTGCCGCGAAATGCGAGTTGTGTTCCAGTCTGTTTCAGGCTTCTCCCGTTGCGGAGTCACCGGGAGTGCGAGGCTCGCGATTTGCTCGATCGGAACTGTTTCTGTCTCCCGATCGGATAGAGCAGTTTCTTTAAGCTTGTCTCGTTGCGGCTCGCGTTGGCCTTGGATTGCAATCGTTGAAACTGGAGGAGTTCTGCTTCGCACCTCTTCCCGCGGAGGGAGATCCGCACCAATCGTCAGGGCGGGAACCAGACGCTTCGTTGGATCTCGCTGAATGCCAACTAGATACGCCTTCCCCACACTACGGCAATACTTGGCGGTGCCGGAGATCTGCTCCCAGCGCCCCTGAATGCTCAGGTTCGATCCCACTCCGATCTGTGTCTTGACTCGTATACAGGCCCCTCCGACGGATTTGTTCTCGATCCACGCGGGCGCGACCTGCAAAGCTCCGGCTTCGTCTTGCCATGACGCTTCCACCAGAATCTTCACCGCGTTGCGCGGCTCGGGCATGGCTCCGCTCATACCAGGCCTATCGGCAGAAGGCGGGAATAGTTCAGGGGTTGCCGATGATGGACAGAGGCGGGTGGCAAGCCCGACCTAGGCAGGGACTACCGCGTTTCCACGGTGGGCTTTGTCATCCCGTGCAGTTCTTTCCCCAGCATTCTCCGTGGGAACAGCATGGCGTTGTATTCCGCCGCCACTAGGATGACCAGAGACACCATATACATCCACACCAATAGCGCGACCGCCACGCCCAGCGAGCCGTAGATAAGGCTGTAGTCGGCATAGCTCTGCAAGTACCAGCCAAAGAGCCCGGTGGCGAGAAACCAAAGCACCGTGGCCAGGGTAGCGCCCGGCAACACACTGTGCCAGGGCTGGGTGCGGGGCACAGCGTTGTGATAGATCAAAGCGATGACCGCAATGCTCGTCAAAGTTGCAATCAGCCAGCGGATCATTGTCCACATCACGACAATCAGCGGCCCAAACTCGTGGCCCAGATGGAACAGAATTCTGGTCTCGATGCGGCTGCCAAAGGCCACCAGCACGGTCGAAAAAGTCAGCGGAATTCCAGCCATAATAACCAGCGCGAAAGCGATCATGCGTTCCTTGACCAGTCCCCATATCTTGGGAAGCTGATAGGCGTTACGAAAGCCTTCCATCCAGGAAATCATGACCCCGGAGCCGGTCCATAAGGTAATCAGCGAAGCCGTAACCAGCACGCTGAAGGGCCGCTGCAGTGTCGTACCCCTCAAATACACCATGGCGGAACTGCTTCCGGCCGGCAGGATTTTGTCCACGGCGCCGGAAATCTCGCGCAAATAGGCCTCCGTCTGGGGCGACGTTGCCAGCACCGAGCCCACCACCAGCAAAGCGGGGAAAAACGTAAGAATCAACGAATATGCGGACGCCTTGGCCACTGCGAACGCGTCATGTTGGAACGCCCGCCAGAGCGCCAGCCGCAACAGCCGCAGAAAACGAACGATCACAGGCCAGAGAGTGGAACCCTCATCGACGTCATACAAGAGGGAAATCTCCATCTGCTCCCGGTCCCGCATTTGTTCTGGAGTGGCGTACATTGGGGGTAAAAAAGCAGAGGGGCGGATTTCCCGCCCCTCGCGCTTCCTCTAAGTTTACTCCGCGGTAAGTTCTTCCGTCTCGCCCTCGTGACGCATGAGCTCGAGCGCGCGCTCGGCTTCCTCGTACGCCTGCGAAACTTCCTCCTGCACCTTGGCCGCAGCTTCTTCCATCTCCGGCGAGAGGCGCACGTTGCGGTAGTATTCCATGCCGGTGCCGGCGGGAATCAGCCGTCCCACGATCACATTCTCCTTCAGACCGCGCAGGTGGTCCACCCTGCCGTTGATGGAAGCCTCCGTGAGCACTCGCGTGGTTTCCTGGAACGACGCCGCCGAAATGAACGAGTCGGTCGAGAGCGAAGCCTTGGTGATGCCGAGCAGCAGCGGCCGGCCAGTCGCCGGACGTCCGCCCTGCGCGATCACGCGCTCGTTCTCTTCCGCAAAGTGGAATTTATCCACTTGCTCCTCCAGCAGGAACTTGGTGTCGCCGACGTCTTCGATCTTGCGCCACCGCATCATCTGTCGAACGATCACTTCGATGTGCTTGTCGCTGATGTTGACGCCCTGCAACCGGTACACTTCCTGGATTTCATTCACCAGGTAAGCCTGTAGTTCCTTTTCGCCGAGCACGGCCAGGATGTCGTGCGGATCAAGCGGCCCGTCCATCAGCGGTTCACCCGCCTTCACGCGTTCACCTTCCTGCACATTGATATGCACGCCGCGCGGCACCGAGTATTCCTTCTCGGTTCCGTTGTCGGCGGTTACATACAATTTGCGCTGGCCCTTCGCCACTTCGCCGAACTTCACTGTGCCATCGATTTCGCTGATGACCGCGGTATCATGCGGCTTGCGTGCCTCGAACAATTCCACCACACGGGGCAGACCGCCCGTGATGTCCTTGGTCTTGGTGGTTTCACGCGGGATCTTAGCCAACACATCGCCCGGAAACACCGTGTCGCCATCCTGAATCATCAAGTGCGAACGCGAAGGCATCAGGTAACGCTTGCTGGCCTTGCCCTTGATTACGATCGCCGGTTGCCGCTTCTCGTCGGGCGAATCCGCCACCACGTGCCGCGACAATCCCGTCACTTCGTCCACTTCTTCGTGCAGCGTGACCCCTTCCTGCAGGTCTTTGAACTGCACGGTGCCGCCGATTTCGGTCAGGATCGCGAAAGTGTAAGGATCCCACTCGACCATGACGTGCCCGAGTTGGACCGTGTCGCCTTCGTTGACCTTCACCTTGGCGCCATATACCACGGAGTAGCGCTCGCGCTCGCGGCCCTTGTCGTCCACCACCGCAATCGAGCCCTGACGGTTCATCACCACCAGATCGCCACTCTTCGCTTTCACTGTCTGCAAGCCGGCAAACCGCACTGTTCCGGTAGTTTTAGCTTCCAAACGCGATTGCTCGGATACCCGCGATGCGGTACCACCGATGTGGAACGTCCGCATGGTGAGCTGTGTGCCCGGTTCGCCGATGGACTGTGCCGCGATCACTCCCGTGGCTTCTCCCAGCTCCACCAGACGGCCCGACGCCAGGTTGCGTCCGTAGCACATAACGCAAACCCCGCGCTTGGATTCACAGGTCAGCACGGAACGGATTTTTACCCGCTCGATACCGGCGGCTTGAATCGATCCCGCCAGTTCCTCGGTGATCTCGTGGTTGATGTCCACGACGACATTCCCGTCGTAGTCCTTGATTTTCTCCAGCGATACGCGGCCCACAATGCGGTCGCGCAACGGTTCGATGACTTCGCCGGCTTCCACAATGCCCGCCACGTAGATGCCGTCCACCGTCCCGCAATCGTATTCGCTGATGATGACGTCTTGCGCCACGTCCACCAGACGCCGCGTCAGATAACCTGAATCGGCGGTCTTGAGTGCCGTGTCGGCAAGACCTTTGCGGGCGCCGTGTGTGGAGATGAAGTATTGCAACACGTTCAATCCTTCACGGAAGTTCGCCGTGATCGGCGTTTCGATGATCTCGCCAGAAGGCTTGGCCATCAATCCGCGCATACCGGAGAGCTGGCGAATCTGTTGTTTGGATCCTCGAGCTCCGGAATCCGCCATGACGTAAATCGGATTGAGGTCGCCCTCCTTGTCCCGCCGCTGCATCTCGCCGAACATCTCGTCGGCAACTCTTTCGGTGATCCCCGACCAGATTTCGATGACCTTGTTGTAACGTTCACCGTTGGTGATGGCTCCGTCCAGATACTGCTGCTGGACCGCGACCACCTGCTTCTCGGCATCCTTCACCAGCGCCTTCTTATCGTCCGGGATGACCATGTCGTCAATTCCGATCGAAAGGCCGGCCTTGGTCGCGTAACGGAAACCAAGTTCCTTGACTTCGTCGAGCATCTTGACCGTGACTTCCAGTCCGAAGCGCAAATAGCAATAGCTGACCAGCGCGCCAATTCCCTTTTTCTTGAGCAGACCATTGATGTAAGGCATGCCCTCGGGAAGATGATCGTTCAAAACAGCGCGCCCGACCGTCGTGTTCATAAAGGCGCGGTCATAGGTAACCGGATCAGTGTGAGTAATGTCCTGATCGTCATACGCCTGCGTCAAATCGATGGCTTCGCCGGTGTAGCGCAGACGGATAGGTGTCAGCGTCTCGATTGCACCCGCCTCCAGCGCCAGCAGCACTTCCTCAATATTGGCGAACGCCCGGCCTTCACCCTTCGCGCCCGGCTTGCCCTTGGTTAGGTAATAAAGCCCCAGCACCATGTCCTGCGTCGGCACGGTAATGGGATGACCCGAAGCCGGCGACAGAATGTTGTGTGACGACAGCATCAACACACTGGCTTCCACCTGCGCTTCCGGCGACAACGGAATGTGTACCGCCATCTGATCGCCGTCAAAATCGGCGTTGAATGCGGTGCAGACCAGCGGGTGAATTTTGATAGCCTTGCCTTCCACCAGCACCGGTTCAAAGGCCTGAATGCCTAGGCGATGCAGGGTAGGCGCGCGGTTCAGCAGTACCGGATGATCTTTGATGACCTCTTCCAGAATGTCCCAAACAATGGGTTCTTGCTGCTCCACCATTTCCTTTGCCTGTTTGATGGTGGTGCAGTGGCCGGTCTGTTCCAGCCGGTGATAGATGAAAGGCTTGAACAGTTCCAGCGCCATCTTCTTGGGCAGTCCGCACTGATGCAGCTTGAGCTCGGGGCCGACCACAATGACCGAACGGCCGGAGTAGTCCACGCGCTTGCCCAGCAGGTTCTGGCGGAAGCGGCCTTGCTTGCCTTTCAAGGTGTCAGACAGAGACTTCAGCGGCCGATTGTTGGCGCCACGCAGCACACGGCCGCGGCGGCCGTTGTCGAACAGGGCATCCACAGCTTCCTGCAACATGCGCTTTTCGTTGCGTACGATCACTTCTGGCGCATGCAGGTCCATCAGCTTCTTCAATCGGTTGTTGCGGTTGATCACCCTTCGATAGAGATCGTTAAGATCTGAAGTAGCAAAACGACCGCCATCCAGAGGAACCAGGGGGCGCAGTTCCGGCGGAATCACCGGAATGACGTCCAGAATCATCCAGTTTGGCTTGTTGCCGCTCTTACGGAATGCCTCGACCACCTTCAGGCGCTTGGTATATTTGAGCCGCTTCTGCAGCGAGTTCTCGTGCTTCATCTTCTCGCGCAACTCGCCGGACAGGTTCTCGATGTCCACGCGCTTGAGAAGTTCTTTGATCGCCTCGGCGCCCATCATGGCCTTGAAACCCGCGGGCCGATACTGCTGGTCGAGTTCCCGGAATTTGGTCTCGTCCTTAATGACCTCTTTGTCTTTTACCGGTGCGTCGCCTGGTTCCACCACCACGTAGGCTTCGAAGTACAGGACTGATTCCAGATCGCGCAGGGAAATATCCAGCAAGTGGCCAATGCGGCTGGGCAGGCCTTTGAAGAACCACACATGCGAGCACGGCGAAGCCAGCTCGATATGGCCCAGGCGTTCGCGGCGCACTTTCGAGAGCGTGACTTCCACGCCGCACTTGTCGCAGATTACTCCGCGGTGCTTCATCCGCTTGTACTTGCCGCAGAGACACTCCCAATCCGTCACCGGACCGAAAATGCGGGCGCAGAACAGCCCGTCCCGCTCCGGCTTAAAGGTGCGGTAGTTGATGGTTTCCGGTTTCGTTACCTCGCCGTGCGACCAGCTCCGGATTTTCTCCGGAGAAGCCAGGGAGATGCGAATAGCATCGAAATCTGCAATCGGATTTGCCAGGTCAAAGGGGCTCGAACGAAACAAGGTGATCCTCCGCTTCCTGCGGCTGTTCGCTGCCGCCCGCGGCTCTTGATTGTGGTCGCTAGCCGTTGGTCGTTCATCGCTAGCGAAATCTCTTGATTCGCAGATTCAAGAGCAAACTCTGCGAATCTTCTTCGATCTAATTCCTGAAACTAATCTGCCGCTGCCATCGCCGGCTTCTTCTCACCGGCCTTGATCAGTTCCACATCCAGGCACAGCGACTGCAACTCGCGAATCAGCACGTTGAACGATTCCGGCACGCCCGGCTCCATGGCGGCTTCGCCCTTAACGATGGCCTCGTAAATCTTGGTGCGGCCATACACATCGTCGGACTTCGCCGTCAACAGTTCCTGTAAGATGAACGCCGCTCCATACGCTTCCAGCGCCCAAACTTCCATTTCTCCGAAACGCTGGCCTCCGAACTGCGCCTTGCCGCCCAACGGTTGTTGGGTGATCAGAGAATAGGGCCCGATGGAACGCGCGTGAATCTTGTCATCCACCAAGTGTGAAAGTTTCAGCATGTAGATGTAGCCCACGGTAACCGGCTGTTCGAACTGGTCACCGGTCATGCCATCGTGCAGATATGTCTTGCCCGATTCCGGCAATCCGGACTGCTTCAACAGTGCCTTGATCTCGCTCTCGCGCGAGCCGTCAAACACCGGCGACCCAGTGAATACACCCCGTTTGAGCGTGGGGGCCACGGCCATCAACTCCTCATCGCTGAGGTCGGCAATGGTGTCGGCGAGAATCGTGTCCTTGAACAGGGCCTTGAGTTCGCGCCGGATGGCTTCCTCTTTCGTGTTTTCCGCCAGCATCTTCGCGATCTTGCCGCCCAGTTCGTGTCCCGCCCAGCCCAGATGGGTTTCCAAAATCTGGCCTACATTCATACGCGAAGGAACGCCCAGCGGATTGAGTACGATCTCCACGGGCGTACCGTTATCCAGATACGGCATGTCTTCGTCCGGCAGAATGCGCGCGATCACGCCTTTGTTACCGTGCCGTCCTGCCATCTTGTCGCCGACGCTGAGTTTGCGCTTCATGGCGACGTAAACCTTCACCAACTTGATGACGCCCGGTGGCAGTTCATCGCCCTTGGTCAGCTTGTCTTTCCGTTCATTCACGATTTTCTTGAGCACGTCGATCTGCCGCGAGGTCATTTCTTCGATCTCGTCGATCTGCTCATTCACCCGTGGATCCTTGTCCGCGTACTTGATGCGCTTCAGATTGCGGGTGGAGATGCGCTCAATTGCATCGCGATCAAGAACCGTGTCCTTGGTCAGCAGGCGCTTGTTGGTGCGTTCGTCGTGCAAGTCGGCCTGCACTTCTTTATTGCCCAGAATGTTTTCCAGACGTTTCAAACGCTCGTCGGTCAGAATCCGGATTTCGTCGGAAAGATTCTTCTCCAACTTTGCGATCTGCGTCGCCTCAATCGACTTCGCCCGCTCGTCCTTGTCCTGGCCCTTGCGGGAGAAGATTTTTACATCCACGATCACGCCCTCAATGCCTGGCGGGCAGTACAGGGAAGCATCGCGCACATCGCCGGCCTTTTCACCGAAGATGGCGCGCAACAGTTTCTCTTCCGGTGTAAGCTGGGTTTCGCCTTTTGGCGTGACCTTGCCCACTAGAATGTCGCCTTGCTTAATCGTGGCTCCGATACGGATCACGCCCGCTTCATCCAGATTGCGCAGCATGGATTCGCTTACGTTCGGGATGTCGCGCGTCACTTCCTCCGGTCCCAGCTTGGTGTCCCGTGACTCGAGTTCAAACTCCTCGATGTGAACGGAAGTGTAGTAGTCCTCTTTCACCAGCTTTTCGGAAACCAGGATCGCGTCTTCGAAGTTGTACCCGCGCCACGGCATGAACGCCACCAGCACGTTGCGTCCTAGCGCTAACTCGCCGTGATCGGTGCACGGCCCGTCGGCAATCACCTGGCCCTTTTCCACCCGCTGGCCGCGGCTCACAATCGGCTTCTGGTTAATGCAGGTGTTCTGGTTGGAACGTTTGAACTTGGTGAGCTGATAAATGTCGCTGCCCACTTCGCGGGACAATTGTCCCGGATGGTGTTCGCCCTCCACCCTCACGATGATGCGTTCTGAGTCGACTGAATCGATGACTCCATTGCGACGCGCGAGAATAACGGCTCCGGAATCGCGAGCAGTCACGCCTTCCATTCCGGTTCCCACGATCGGCGCTTCGGCGCGAAGCAAGGGCACAGACTGGCGCTGCATGTTGGCACCCATCAGCGCGCGGTTGGCGTCGTCGTGTTCCAGGAATGGAACCAGCGATGCTGCCACCGAAACCAACTGCTTCGGGCTGACGTCGATGTAGTCAACGTCATCGCGGGTGACGAGAACAAAGTTTCCTGCCTTACGGGCGTTGACCAGATCGCCAACGATGCGCAGCTTGTCATCCAGCTCGACGTTTGCCTGCGCGATCACGTGCCGGTCTTCTTCCCATGCCGAAAGATAGAACGAGAACGGCTCCACTTCAGCCAGCTTCTTTTTGCGGTCTTTCAATTCAGCATTAACTTTCTCAGCTTCATGCTTCTCGATGTGGTCGCCGACTTTGTAGTCGCTATCCCCGGCATTGACTACGCTGACGTAGTCCACCACTCGGCCATTCTTTACTCGCCGGTAGGGAGACTCGATAAATCCGTAGTCGTTGATCCGTGCATAGCAGCTCAACGAAGAGATCAGTCCAATATTCGGACCTTCCGGCGTCTCAATCGGGCAAATGCGCCCGTAGTGAGTAGGGTGAACGTCGCGCACTTCGAATCCTGCGCGTTCCCGCGACAAACCGCCCGGCCCAAGAGCCGACAAACGCCGCTTGTGCGTGATCTCCGACAACGGATTCGTCTGATCCATGAACTGCGAAAGCTGTGACGACCCGAAGAACTCGCGGATAGCCGCCATCACCGGCTTGGCATTCACTAGATCGTGTGGCATGGCCGTGGACATTTCCTGGTACACGCTCATCTTTTCCTTGATGGCGCGTTCCATGCGAACCAAGCCGATGCGGAACTGGTTCTCGAGCAATTCGCCAACCGCGCGTACGCGGCGGTTGCCCAGGTGATCGATGTCATCGACCGTGCCGATACTCTTGCGCAACTTCAGCAGGTAGCGGATGGTTCCGTAAAAATCGTCTGGCTCAAGCGTGCGATGGTCGAGACTGGTGGCGTCGTTCTTCTCGAACAACTTGATGTTGAACTTCAACCGGCCCACTCGCGAGAAATCATACTTGCGGGCATCGAAGAACATGCCGTGGAACAGCGCCGTGGCCGTATCCAAAGTCGGCGGATCCCCAGGACGCAGTTTGCGGTAGATCTCGATCAGCGCTTCCTGCGGCGTCTTCACCGCATCACGCTTTAACGTCTGGCAGATCACCACGCCCACGTCGTCGCGCTCGGGGTAGAAAATGTTCATCTCCAGTACGCCGGAGTCGAGAATCTTTGCCAGTTTGTCCGGAGTGATTTCGGAGTTGGCTTCGAGTAGCACTTCACCTGTGGTGGTGTCGACTACATCGCCGGCTACCCACGCGCCTTCCAGGTCAGAGGCGTCGATTTCGATTTCGCTGATCTTCGCCTTCTGAATGTCCTTCAGAGTGGCGGCGTTGATCTTGCGTCCCGAGTGTGCGATCTCTTCGCCGGAGCGATTCTTGATACTGCGGGCCAGTTTCATGCCCAACAAATTCGTTGGCTTTTCGCTGCCAGGATCGAGCGTCCAGAAGAGCTTTTTGTCTTTTACCGCCAACCGATCGACGGTATAAAACGTCCGCAGAATGTCTTCTCCGGAGCGCAGGCCGAGGGCGCGCAGGAAGATGGTTCCCAGAAACTTGCGCTTGCGGTCAATGCGCACATAGAGCACGTTCTTCTGGTCGTATTCGAATTCAACCCACGACCCGCGATACGGAATGATCTTGCCGAGGAAGTACGTACGGTTGTTCGCGGTTTCGAAGAACACACCGGGCGAACGATGCAACTGGCTGACAATCACGCGCTCGGTGCCATTAATAATGAACGTCCCGTTCTGCGTCATCAGCGGCACGTCGCCGAAGAACACTTCCTGTTCTTTGATGTCGCGAATAGAACGATTTCCGGTCTCCGCGTCTTTGTCGAAGATGGTAAGACGCATGGTGACTTTGAGCGGCGCCGAATAGGTCATGCCCCGCTCTTCGCACTCCGCCACGTCGTACTTCAATTGCAATCCCACCGGATCGCCGCACTTGTTGCAGAAGTCAGGAGTGTTCGCGTTATAGGTGCCACATTTGTTGCAGAGCACCTCGCCGGGATGGAACGGGTCCGTGATCACCGTTGATCCGCAGTTCTTGCAAGTGGTACGCAAGTGATGCAGCCCTTTCAAGTGGCCGCACTTGCACTCCCAGTTGCCGATGGCGTAATCCACAAACTCCAACTGCGACACATTGCGGAAGTCGCTGATCGGAAACACCGATTGAAAGACTGCCTGCAAGCCTGCGTCGTCGCGCTCGCTGGGCAAACGGTCCATCTGTAGAAAGCGTTCATAGGAACGCCGCTGAACCTCGATCAGGTTCGGGATCTGGATGGTTGCCGGAATTTTGGAAAAATCAAAGCGGGTGCGGTATCCATTCGTCTTAGACATTCAGCGACTCCCAATGTTGCCTGCGCGGCCGCCGTGGTGACGTGCCGCGGATGAAGGGCGCAGTTGCGCCGCAGTCTCAAACCCAACAAAACTAGAACAGACACGCGTGCGCCCGCAGGGAAATAGCTTCCCCGGGGCGCCAAGATGGGCGCTTAGCTTGTGTTGAAATGTGTCGTTTCCGCGCCAGTATTAAGGCCTGTTCCCGTTCCGCCCTGCCCGCGGAACAGTTGCCAACCCGTGTCCGCAACCATTTCTCCGCTTCCCTGGGTTTCCTGGGAGTGGATGGCCGCGGTCACCTCGATGAAGCTCGAAGCAGTGCTATTAATATAGATGCTAACACTATTGCAAAAGCTTCACCAGGTGTGCTTGTGGGAGCCCGGGCCTTGGTCCCGGCCAGGCGGACCAACCCGCGCTCCACACAGTCCGGACTACTTGATCTCCACTGCCGCTCCTGCCTCGGTAAACTTCTTCTTGATGTTCTCCGCTTCGTCCTTGGAAACACCGTCTTTTATGGTCTTCGGCGCGCCGTCGACCAGGTCCTTGGCTTCTTTCAAGCCTAGGCTGGTGACTTCGCGTACCGCCTTGATTACATTGATCTTGTTGGCGCCGACATCCTTCAAGACCACGGTAAACTCGGTTTTCTCTTCCGCCGGAGCCGCTGCTGCCGCACCGCCGCCGCCAGCCATCATTACCGGAGCCGCCGCTGCCGCCGACACTCCAAGCCTCTCTTCCAGCTTTTTCACCAAGGCCGCCGCATCCAGCAACGACAACCCTACAATCGACTCTTCCAACTGCTGTAAATCCGCCATGTCCGTTTCTCCAGTTTAATTATTCTTGATCTTAGAGCCGCAACTCGCTGCGCCTCCCTTGTTTCGTCATCTGTGGTCAAAGTTTCCAGTGCGGCCAGGTTTCAGAACCACTACGCCAGACAACGCAGCAGGACCGAAACCGCGCAACCCTCGACCACCGACGACCGAACTTTTTATCACCAACTGCCAGTCTCTACGCTTCTTTGAACTTCTTCTGCTGCACGCCTTGATCGACCACCACTGCCAGGTTGCGGCCCACGGCATTCATCACCGTCACCAGCCGTTGCGCCGGAGCATTGATCAGGAACAACAACTTGGCGTGAATCTCTTCCTTCGAAGGCATGGTGGCCAGCGCTTTGATCTCATTGATTGAGACCACGCGCCCTTCAACCACTCCCGCCTTGAACGTGAATTCCGGGTTGTCCTTGGCGTACTTGGAAAGCGCTTTCGCCAGGGCAACCGGGTCGCCCGATGTATACGCAATCGAGGTCACGCCCGAAAGGTCCTTCAAAACTTCTTCCGCTTTCGTACCCTTGGACGCGAGCTCCGCCAGCGTGTTCTTTACCACCGTGTATTTCGCGCCCGAACTGCGCAGCGTTTTGCGCAGTTCGTAGTCCTGGGCTACGGTCAGCTTGTTGTAAGTGGTGACAATCAGGCTGGAAACGTTCTTCAGATCCTTGCCCAGCTTCTCAACCTGTTCCGTCTTCTTCGCTCTGGTAACCGCCATGTGCTTAATCCCTCGAGAATCTCATTCCATTGTCATCCTGAGGCGACATGCTCTTCGTCGCCGAAGGACCTATGCGCGCCGCGCGATGTGCCCGAGCGTTCTTTGCGAGGGCACCACAATCGCGCGTTTGGCGCGCTTCCTCACTAAGCCTTTGCCGCCGCCTCTATCGAGCTGGTATCAATCGCAATCCCCGGCCCCATGCTCGAACTCAGATAGCAGCCCTTCACATACTTGCCCTTGGCTACGGTGGGCTTTGCCTTGACCACGCTGCTGATCAGCGCGTTCGCGTTTTCCACTAGCTTATCCACTGAAAACGAAATCTTCCCCACCGGCACATGCACCAGCGCTGTCTTGTCGGTGCGGAATTCCACCTTGCCGGCCTTGATTTCCTGCACCGCCTTGGCAATGTCGAATGTGACAGTTCCGGTCTTCGGATTCGGCATCAGCCCCTTGGGGCCAAGCACCTTGCCCAACCGGCCCACCGACTTCATCACGTCCGGAGTCGCGATCAGAGCGTCAAAGTCAGTCCAGTTCTCTTTGCTGATTTTCTCCACCATCTCTTCGCCGCCGGAGAAGTCGGCGCCAGCCTGTTCGGCTTCCTTTATCTTGTCGCCGCTGGCAATGACCAAAACCTTCTTTGACTTACCCAAACCATGCGGCAGAACCACCGTCCCGCGCACCATCTGATCGGCATGCTTGGGATCGACTCCGAGACGCATGGTGATTTCTACCGTCTCGTCGAACTTGGCGAACTTCACTTTCTGCAGGAGCGGGACCGCTTCCTGCATCGTGTACGGACGCTTCTCTATCGCAGCCCGCGCCTTGGTGATGTTCTTTCCTGACTTCTTCATTGCGTTTCTCCGTCTCCCACCGCACATCGCTGACCTGATGAGCCGTAGTGTTTTCGACTAATTACCCAACCACTTCAATCCCCATCGATCGCGCCGTTCCGCGAATGCTCTTGATCGCAGTGTCCACCGAAGCCGCATTCAAGTCCGGCATCTTCTGTTTCGCGATGTCCTCGACTTGCTTGAGCGTGACTTTTCCGACTTTGTCCTTGTTCGGGGCGCCCGATCCTTTGGCGATCCCAGCTGCCCGCTTCAGCAGAATGGAAGCTGGCGGAGTCTTGGTAATAAAGGTGAACGTGCGGTCGCTATAGACCGAGATCACTACCGGAATGATCAAACCTTCCAGCTCTTTCGCGCCGGTTCGCGCGTTGAACTGCTTGCAGAATTCCATGATGTTGATCTGCGCCTGACCGAGTGCCGGTCCCACCGGCGGCGCCGGAGTCGCCTTGCCCGCCGCAATCTGCAGCTTTACCGCACCTGTAATCTTCTTTGCCATCGAAAAATTCCTTCTGTCCTCTGTTACGCCACTTTCTCGACCTGGTTAAATTCCAACTCCACCGGCGTCGAACGCCCGAAGATGGTGACCATAACTTTCACGGTCTCCCGATCTTCGTTCACTTCGTCCACAATTCCGGTAAAGCTGGCGAACGGCCCCTCCGTGATACGCACGGACTCGTTCTTTTCAAACTTGACCTTGAGCTTGGGCTTGTCTTTCGCCTCACCCACCCGATACACAATGTGCTGGACTTCTTCTTCGGAGAGCGGCGTCGGCTGCTGGCCCGTGCCTACAAATCCGGTCACCCGTGGCGTGGACTTCACCACATGCCACACGTGGTCGTCCATGTCCATTTCCACCAAAACGTAGCCGGGATAAAACATACGCTCCGTGGTGTACTTTTTCCCGCCGCGCACCTCGGTGACCGCTTCCGTGGGAATCAGCACTTTGCCGATCTTCTCTTGCAGTCCAAATGCCTGGACGCGCGATTCCAGCGACTCTTTCACCTTGCGCTCGAATCCTGAATACGAGTGGATGATGTACCACTTCATACGGGGATTGCGAGGCGGCTCCGTCACCGCGCCGGCCTCGGCTACGGCTGGATCGACACCGGCTTCCACGGTTTCGTGTTTTTCTTCGTCCTGCATAGATAGCTTCAGAATCGCAGCTTCCTTCCTGAACTTAGTGATGAGTCAAATACTTGAACAGGTAATTGATGCCACTGCCGATGGTGTTGTCCACGATCCAGAAATATACGCCGAAGAGAAAAACCGTAATGATGACCACGCCGGTGGTAGCTTGCACATCTTTGAACGACGGCGTTGTCACCTTCTTCATCTCCGAGCGGACGTCGCCGTAAAAAGTCTTGACCCGCTCCGGCCAAGCCTTCATTTTCCCGCCAACACCCTCATCGCTCACCGACGCTGTCATTGACTTTGCCATTCTCTTCGTCTCGAATTTCCGTTACTTACCATTTCCCGCTACCGCTTCCGGTCTCGCCTGCCAAATTCTGGCAGGGGCGGAGGGATTCGAACCCCCAAGTTCGGTTTTGGAGACCGACAGTTTAACCGTTGAGCTTACGCCCCTACTTTCGATGTCATCCTGAGCGAGGCGTCTTTTGCCTCGCGAAGGATCTGAGCGAGCCGCGCGGAATAATCGCGCGGTTGGCTCGCTTCCTTATTTAACTTCTTTGTGCGGCGTATGCTTCCGGCACCGCTTGCAAAACTTCTTCATCTCCAGCCGGTCCGGAGTCGTCTTCCGGTTCTTGGTGGACGAATAATTCCGCTCTTTGCAATCACCGCACTGCAACGTAATGATTTCTCGGGGCATTTGAAAACCGCTCCTGGCTATTGGCTTCTAGCTCTTAGCTCAAATCCTACTTCACGATTTCGGCAATTGTTCCGGCGCCTACCGTATGTCCGCCTTCACGAATCGCAAACCGTAATCCCTTTTCCATCGCCACTGGCGTGATCAGCTCAATCACCAGGCTCACGTTATCTCCCGGCATCACCATCT